>Ga0190313_1000005_pt1 | contig 238170 bp, 274 predicted proteins | sample 4870071011_MG_FD_169989 | JGI IMG/M metagenome (GOLD analysis project Ga0190313, IMG submission 169989) | Hydrothermal vent sediment bacterial communities from Southern Trench, Guaymas Basin, Mexico - 4870-07-10-11_MG | ecosystem: Environmental > Aquatic > Marine > Hydrothermal vents >...
AAGGGCTTCTTAAAGGGGTTTTTTGTTTTTATTGTCTAACCTGCCAGTTTCGCATCTTGTAAAGCAAGAGCGAAACGAAGCTCGTTAGGGCTGTTATTCACAGTCTGCATAGATTGTTCCTGTGTCTGTGTGGCTTAGTCCATTTGCTTGATAGTTTACATTTACACTAAGTTTTGCTGAACCTGTTCCACCAGAACATACTGAAGAATTATATACTAAAGTAACAACTCCTCCTGGGCCTACTCTTTGTGGTGATGGTGTTTCTGAAGGAGTAGCAGATGTATTTCCTTCTTCATTGACTGTTATTGAACTAACATATAATGTTCTTCCTGCTACGTTGTGGAATTTTATTACTGAATTTGTTCCATTTATCTTCCATTGGTCTGGTACTAGCACGTCAAATCCTGATTGTCCTGTTGCGCTTGTTCCAAACAAACCGGTTTTCCATAGTACTATTCCTACTATTAGCACGACGAGGATTGCCCAGCCGTAAGTCATCAAGTACTCCATTGCTCCTTGTCCTTTTTTCATTTAATTTGTCACCTCTTTTTTTTAATTTTTTTTAGAATAATTTTTTTATGTTGTTTTGTTTGAAATCAAAAACACGGTAAAAAAGTGTTTTTGCTTAATTTTTAATAAACGAGCAAACCCTTTATAAATTTTACTAAAAGGTAATTATGTTAGATAAGAAGCTTGATAAGAAGTGCATTGAAAGGAAAAAGAAAGCAAGTGATATTAGTAAGAAGAATGGAATGCTTCTGACTCCTTCTGTTTCTTCACCATATCTTAGGACTCCTACGACTATTGCTCCGAATATAGCTGATATTGTCAGGTTTATTAAAGAGAACCATTTAAGCACGTTTAAGTCAACTGAGTTTCCTGTTGAAAGAGTTGGAAAACCACTCATTGATCCTATAGGTGCTTCTGAAGTGAATTGTCCTACGTTAATGTTTTGTTTTATGCTTACGCTGAAGCCAACGAAGTTTATTGAAACTGCGTAAAGCAAGGGGGAAGCTAGTAAAATTGCCATCATTAAAAAGACTACGTAAGCGCCTATGTTTGCTTGGATTTCTTCCTGCATTATTTCGCTCATTTTAATGTCGTCAGCTGTTTTTTCAAGCAAGCTGGCTAATTCTCCACCTGCATTCATTCCCTCCACAATTAAATCCACTGTTCTTTTCAGGACTTCTGAGTCAACTCTTTTTGAAAAATCAATGAGTGCTTCGTCAACTGGTTTTCCTGCTATTGTTTCTTCTCCTATGAACATTATTTCTTCGCTTAGCACTCCGAATTCAGGGCGAGCTGAGAGGAAAAGTGCTTTGTCAGGTGTTAGTCCTGCTTTTATGTTAGCTGAAATTAATTGAAGAGCGTCAGGCAGGTTTTTTTCAATTTCTTTTGTTCTTTGTTTGCTTGAGTAAATTAAGAAGAAGTAGAATCCTAGGAAAAACAACCCTGCTGAAGCTATGAAAATTGAAGGGTAGAAAATTAACAGGAGAGAAGGCATCATTGTTTCTATTACTAGGAGTGTTAAAGTTGCTAGGAGCAAGCTGAAGAACAGTGAGAATCCTGCCCATACTTCTGGGTTTATTTTAATGTTTGAGTATTGCTCGTATTTTGCTATTTTTTCAATAAATGATTTTGGAAGCGCTTTTGAAAAAGTTATGTAAAAACGTTCGTTAAGTTTCAAGTTGTATCACCTTTTTTTAGAACCTCACTGACGGCCTCTTGTTTTTAAGGAATTTGATGAAGAAGAATTGAAATGATGAAAAGAAGACTATGAATAAAGCAAACATTTCATTCGTAATTGTTATAGGTGCAAGTGAAGTTAGGATTAACAGCATTGCTATTCCCATTGTTGGAAAAATCACTGTGAACATCAAGTACATTAAAGCCCATGGAGATAATTCTTTTCCAAATCTCCTTAGCCTGACTTTTTCTTCTTCTGAAAATTGTTTTACAAGTGATTCTATAACTTGTGACAAGTCAGAGCCTGCTCTTAACGCGTTTGATATCTGCCACACGACCCTCCTTAAGTAAACTGAGGGTGTTCTCATTACCATGTTGCTGAGTGCTTCTGTTTGGGAAACTCCTCTGCTTATTTCTTTTGCTGTTTGTTTAAATTCTTCTGAAACAATGCCGTAGTCAGCTTGGCTCAGGGAAACCATTGCATTGTATAAAGGCACTCCTGAACGCACTTGAACAAGCAAGTGCCTTAAAGCAAATAATAAGTCGCGGTTTAGTTTTTTTGCTTTCAATTGAAGAAGGTTCTGTGGATAAAAAGAGAATTGCATGAATATGAAGAAAGCCATTATTGTTGAAGAAATAAATACAAGAAGAAGGAAATCAGTTGCTTTTGATTCAAAGATTAAGACAAGCACAATCATTAGAAATAGAAACATTTCAATGAAAGTTAAGAGGAAAGCGAGTGCTGCCATTGACATGTATTGTGTTGGCGTCGCGTTTATTTCAAGTTGAACAAGTTCAGAGTCCAAGGAAGGTTTTATTCTTGACAAGTTTCTTCCAATTGGCGTTAAGAATTTGCTGAATCTTTTTGCGTTTCTTAGGTTCATTGGAATGAACGGAGGATTGAATTGTTTTTTATGCATAATCTTCTCCTTTTTTAGCCATTGAAAGTATGTCTTCCTTGTTTTTGTAGTAAGTAGCAATAAGTTTACCTATTAAGTGAACATCGTTCATGTTTTTTTCAGTCATCCACCTGAGTATTTTTTGTTTTTCTTCAAGGTCTTCTTTCACTTCTCTTGAAGTCAAGCCTGTTAATGATTCAAGCTCTGCATTGAACCTTATTGGGTCTTTTTCTTTAACGATTTTGTCTTCTCTTGGCTTCCATTTGTAAAGAACCCTCATGTCTACACTTGATTTTCCTGATTTTTCACCAACAGGCACGACTTCCGCTACTTCAAGCGTTCTTCTTATTCCAAGCCTTCTGTGCCTGTATTGGACAAGCACGAGGTGAAGTGATTCCAGCAGTGATTCTGACACGTTGATAGGGGGTGTTGTCAGTCTTCTTCTGACTTGCTCTGCTCTGTCAGCGTGTAGTGTTGAGTAAACTGAGTGCCCTGTGTGCATTGCTTCAAACAAGACTTCTGCTTCTCTTTGTCTCCTGATTTCCCCTACTACTATCCTGTCTGGACGCATTCTAAGTGAGTTGACCATTAAGTCAAGCATTGAAACTTCTCCTTTTCCTTCTGGATTAGGTTCTCTTGTTGTCAATGGAACCCAGTGCTGGTATTTTGGAAGTGAAAGTTCCCTCGTGTCTTCAATTGAAATTATCCTCTGGTTCGGTTGGATAAAAGGAAGTATGCTGTTAAGGGTTGATGTTTTACCTGAGCCTGTTCCACCTGCAACAAGCACGTTAAGTTCGTATTGAATAGCCATCCAAATTAAGGAAGCTACTTCTTCGTTCAAGGTTCCAAGCTTGATAAAGTCAGTGATTGTCCATGGTTTTCTTGCAAACTTTCTTATAGTGATTGTGTTTCCTTGTGTTGAAATTGGAAACAAGGTTGCATTGACCCTGTCTCCTGTTGTCAAGTGAGCGTCCATTAAAGGATCTAGTATGTTAATTTGTCTTCCTACTCTTCTTCCAATCAAGTTAGCGTAGTCTAGTACTTTTTCTTCGCTTTCAATGAACAAGTCTGTTTTAACCCAGCCGTATCTCTTGTGATAAACCCATAATGGTTCTTTAGAGCCGTTGATTACTATTTCTTCAAGTGCTTCATCACTTAAGGGTATTTCAATTTTTCCAAGCCCAACCATGTCGTTGACAATGATGCCAACTAGGGTTTGTTTTTGCAGTGAAGTGAATTTTGGGAAGTAAGAGTTGATGAGAGAAGATGCTTTTTTTGTAAATTCTTTTTTTATGCTTTCAGCTATGCGTGGGTCAAGAATGTCTTTTGCCTGAAGTTTTGTTGACTTGATAAGTTCAACTTTAACTTGTTCTAGAAGTTTTTCAGTTCCAGGTCCAATTGAAGGGATTTTGATTCTGTAATTAGGCACGAAGTCTTTGTCTTCTAAAATTGAAATGACTGCCTTCAAGCCGTTTGCATTAACTTCGTATTCTTCTAATATTCTCATAAAACATTACTCCTGTGAATTGATTAAGTTGTAAGAAGGTAAAAAGCAAGGATAAAAGCAAGCAAGAGAAGGAAGGAAGTTGAAAGAACTTTTAAAATTTCATCTTTGAGTTTCTTGCTTAATTCTTGTTTTTTTTCAAGAACAATGTCCATTTCTTTGTTAATGGCATGCAGTTTAAGATTGATTGAATCAAGTTCTTTTTTTGTCTTTTTTGCCTGCAGAGTTAATGAAGCTAATTCTTGGTTTAATTCTTTTAGTTTCTGTTCAATTTGCTTCTTTTTTTTCAGGATAAGATGAAGCTTTTTTTCTTGCTTGGTTTTTTCAGTTGAAAGTTTTTTCAGATGAGAGTCAATTTTCTTCTGTTGTTTTTTTCTTGAAGACAGCCATTTTTTAACTTGTTTTTTCTTGGCTGGTGACAGGTTTGACTTGAGCATTTTTTCAAATTTTTTGATTTTATCTTTGTTCTCCTTGCTTTTTTTGTCTTCTTTTGCAAGAAGTTGCTCTGCTTTTGAAACTTGTTTTTTCTGTTGATTCTCTTGCTTGTTGATTTCTTCAAGTTGAGACTTAAGTTGCGTAGTTTTTTGTTCTTGTTGTTTTAGTTCTGTTGAAAGCTCCTGGTTTTTTTCATCTAATTTTTTAAGTTTTAAGATTCCTTGCGCTGCTTCTTCTTGAAGATGGTTCAAGTACTTTTTTTCTTTTTGCAATTCTTTGTTTGTTGAAAAGGGGTTTGGGAAGATTATTTTTTTCTTCTTAATTTTCTGTTTAGTTTGGATAGTTGTGTTTTTAACTTTGCTTGGGGGGTGTAAGCTTGTTGGCAGTGTCAAGTAAGGTTCTAAGAAGGGGTTTGTTGGATATACTAATTTGAGCAGTTTTGCTTTGTCTAGGATAACTGCAAGCTGCTCTATTTTATCTTCGTCGCCTAACTCTAGTTTTTCAGATAGTTCTTTGAAAGTGGCTTTTTTGTGCTCTTGCACGTAGTAGTAAATTTTGTCAGCATCGCTTACTATTTTCATTTTACAGCGCCTTGTTTAATTTATATTGCTTCTTTTCAATGTGGATTGCGTTTAGTTTTGTAAATTTTAGTTGAGTGCCTGTTGGTTTTATGTTTAATAAGAACACATTGCTGTTTAAAAAGAGTTTGGAATTGTTTCCTGCTAATTCAATTGAGTTTCCATCTGTGAAGTCAGTGTCTTCATCTATGTATGCATAATCGTATGTCCCTGTTGAATTTGAGTCGATTAAAATTACGTTATAGTCATTTGAGTAAAGAGAGACTGTGAAGTAATGCTTTTCCTGCGCAGTATTTGAAGGGTAAGATGGTTCAGTCCATCCTGGGTTTGAAACAGAGTAAGTTGTAAATAATTTTGGCTGTTCTCCTATTTGAAGAGGGCTTGTTGCAGAGACAGTTGCTGAAACATTAAAGTAAGCGCTTGTAATGTTTGAAAAAGAGAAGTTCATTTCAGGTTCTGAGTAATTAATGAGAAGTTCTTCTCCTGTAAAATTAAGTTTTATGAAGCAGTTTCCTTGTGGCGTTTTGTTGAAGATGTCATTAATGATAATGTTCACTGTGCCACCTGTTGAAGTGCAATTATCTGAAACAAGCGAAGGGGAATCGCTGAAAAAGAACAGAAGTGAAGAGTAAGAGCCGTTGATTGCCAGGTTGTCTGAAGAGTAATTCCAGAAATAGTTAAAGTTTTCTGAAAACAAGTGGAAGTCAGAGTAGTCAATGGATGACAAGTTCATTATTGTATTTGTTTTTTCAGAGAGCTTGTTCAGAATTTCTGATAGATAAATTTTGTTTGAATCAAGTTGTGTTTTTTTTCCTTGGAAGAAGTATTCTGAAACAAAGTAATTTGTTGAATTTGTAGTGTAATTGAGTTGATTTTTTGTCATTTGTGCTGTTGAAATTTGATTTGCTAGCGATGAAATTTGCTGAGCAGGTAGGTAGTTGAGTGAGGAGGAAGAGTGGGCTTGAGAGTATACAAAAAGCAAGCTAAGTAAAACTAGCAAAATCACTGAAGTTAAAAGCGTGAAGATGAACCCTTTAGCTCCATGTTTGAAGACTTGCAATTCCATAATATCCCTCTGCTGAAAAAAAGCTGTTAACTGAGTAAGCTTTTCTATTTTTAGAAGCACGTGCGTAGGAAGGGTAAGCTGATTCTATTTTGTAAACAACGTTTCCTGAAGAATCGTAGGCGTAAATAGTTATTTTTGCTTTGAATTTTTTGCCTAGAAGCGTGCTTATTTTCTGCTTAAGTAATTGCTGTGCTTCAGCTGTGTTCCCTTGAATTTCCTGATGTAAAGCAGATGACATTGATCCATCTGCAATCATTGTATTCAAAACTGAATCCATGCTTCTTATTGTTTCATAATCTTTCATTGAACTGTATGAAAAAGAGTTGACGTAGTAAGTGAGAAATGAAAGGAAGAAGACAACAAACATTAATGAAACAACTGCGTCATAGGAAAAAATAAATCCTTTTCTTGTAAAATTTTCATTCATAATAATACACCTTTGTAACTAGCTTGACATCTTCTCCTTTTAAAAATCCTGTTCTTTCAGCTGTTATTAAAAAATTTGGTCTTGTTTCCTGAAACCGTTTTATGGAAAGGGCAAGGCCGTTTAGTGAAAAAACTTGGTTCGAGTTTGCGTAAGTAATTTCAATTGAATAATTAAAACCTATGTCAAAGTCGTCATTTACTTCTGAATAGTTTTTTGAAAAAAAGCTTGTTACTTTTTCTTCATCAAAAGCCCCTGTTTTTGAAAAATTTTTCATAAGGTAGTCTTCTATGAATTCTGCTTTTTGCTCCATTACCCTGTAAATAACTGACTTGTTTATCTTGTTTGAAACAGAGGAGTTCGCAAGCATTACAGCTGACAAAATAAGTATGAATAAGGAAATTGCCATTATGGCGTCAGCTGAAAACAATTGTCCTTTCCTTTTTTTATTCCTGTTTATATGCATATTAAGACCTTTAATTTGTCAAATTTGTTGGTTTTATCACTATTTTTCCATTAATGTTTTCTATTGTTTGGTTTTCATTCCATTGGATTAATTGAATATTTGAAGTTAGCAAGGAGGCTGAGCCGTAGTTTTCATAATCAGAGTCGTTTAAATGAACTTCCAGGTACTTGTTTGAAGCTGAGAGGTTTATGAAATAGTTTTCTGAGTAAAGTTTCTGAGGGAGGTAGAAGTTTACAGAGTATCCGTCGCCTGCCAGGTAAGCTGAGTTGATTTTGCCTGCTATTGATTCAGCGAAGTTAGTTAGTTGGAATTGAATGCTCTTGTTTTGCAAGTCAATGTAGTAATTTAAAAAAATAGCTGAAAAGATGACGACAACTGCGAATAGGAGAGTAAATGTTTGCATGAATTCAAAAGATGCTTGTGCTCTTGTTTTTTTTGAAGTTTTGAAGTTCATTCATTCACTCTCTTTTCATGCTTTTAAGTAAAAGGATTTTGAGTTGACTATTGTTGCAGTTGAATTCTTTGCCGAGACTTGTATGACATAAAAATTGTTTGGAGATAGTGTTGAAGTGTCGATTGTTGAAGAGTACCTCCCGTCTCCTTCATCTGTTAGAGTTAAGCTTGTTCCACTTACATTAGCTATTATATTTGAAGATAACCCAGGAAGCCCTTCTCCGTTTGCATCAATAACTTGAAACTCTGTTGTTATTGTCTCTCCTTGCGAGTAAATGATTTTGTCAGGTGTTGTGAAAATGTTTATTTTCATTACTTCTGAATTCAAGTGCTGGGTCACTGTAAAGTTTGCTTGGTCTCTGTAGCAATCTGTTGTTGATTTTAAAATCCATTGCCCCAATTGATAAGAGCCGAATAAATAGAAACTGCCCCTGTAAATTCCTGTTGAAGTTGAAGAAGTTGTTGAATTTTTCTGAGTGCCTGTTGGGTCGTGTATTGTGAAAGTTGATTCTTCAGGCACAAGGTTTTCTGAGTTGTCATAAAATTTCACTTCATAGTACATGATTGGATTGCAATTGTAGTATGTTGTTTTTGTTATTGTTGCAGTTGGTTCTTGATTTATTGAAAGAGTGTTGCTGCATTTGGTTTCTCCGTTTTCAATATTGTCGTTTGGGGTTATACAACAGTACCATTCATCACCTGCTGAAATTTCCTGGGAAACAATTTTGTTAACTTCTCCGTTGTATATTGCTTTTATTTGTTCTTGTGTTAAAGAATCGTTGAAAATCAATACTTCATCTATTTTTCCATCAAAGGTTCTTGAACCGTCTGCTTCATCTCCAATATAAAGAGGGTTTGTGGTGTCTTCTGTCATGTTCCCTATTGTTGAATTTAAAGTGACGTCGTTTCCATTCACATAAAAGTGGATTGTATTGTTCTTGAAAGTAACTGCTACAAGCTGCCATTGGTTTAAAGTTATTGCGTTATTAGTTGCATCTGCAAAGGAATAAGATGCCCCTTGAGTGTGGTATACCCTCATTGATTGTTGCCCTGTGTAGTTGTTCAAATAGAATATTAACCCCTGTGAAGTTCCATCATCTCCTTTTGTAATTATTCTTCCGTAATTAGTTTCACCAAAGCTTGTGGGGTAAATCCAAGCCATTAAAGTATACCCTGTGTTTCTTATCACTAAGGAAGTTGAGTTAGGTACTTTGATGTAACTTGCAGCATAACTTGTTGAAAATTCATAAGCTCCTTTTCCATCATATCCTCCTGTGCTTTGCCATGTCGCTGACTGCTCTTCTGTCGCGTTGTTTCCGTAGGAGGAGTAATCAAGTAGTTTTGTTGAGCTTCCTTCAAATGGCATGTTAAGGAGAGTTATTGAAGAGCCGTTTTTGTAGAAGTTGTAGATGTTTTTCACGTCATCGCCGTCTGCATCATAAGTGCTTTGATTGTAACAAGTTATGTTTTCATTTGACTTGTTCGTACCATATGTAGAGTTAAGAACAGGGTTATCTTGAGTAGGGGGCGTGTTTATAACATAAGTTATGTCTATTTTTTCATAATCAAGATAAGTGTAATAGGATAAAATGAAATTCCCTCCTCCAATTTTTGAATCTTTGTATCTTATTGCTATGTTTGATGCTTCTGAAGGGGTTGTAATATAAGAGGATAAGTCGCAGGTGTCTGTTGTTTCAGAGGTTGTTTCAGTTGTATCGCATACTTGAACCCATGCTGAACCATCCCATATTTCTATTGTAACATCCTCTCTTGTAGTAGAGGATTCATAGTGTTCATAGGAGTATATTGCTGAGGTTATTGTTGCTTGTGAGGGTATTGAAAAGCTGGTCCAGTTTGATTCAATGTAATGAGGTGTGCTTAAACCACTTACAGCTAAAGAAGCTCTGTTGTCATCGCTTGTGCTTACTTCTATTAGGACATTTGTGCCGTCGTCTTTGTAAGCAGTTGAGGGAGTGTTGGTTGCTGTAACTGCTTTCGCTGTTGAAACCAATACAATTAAAATTGCTGTGAAAATCAATGCTTTTTTTAACTGCATGCAATTACCTCAAATGATTGGTTTATTCTTGTTGTGGAGTCATTGAAATAAACTGTGTAATTGTCGGGTGTTTGTTGAACCGGGCTCCATGTAAACAAGTATTCTCCACTTGAATCTGTTGTTGCTGTTGTTGGGTATCCTGTTAAGGAGTTTCCTGTTGAATTCTGCAAGTCAATTGTCACATCTGAATTTGGGTTCCATCCTGTCGTGCTTATTGTCACAGTATCTTCTTTTTCAAATGCCTCGTCATAGGTTGAATATGATGAATTGTGGTAGAAGGTTATTATTGAATGAGTGGAGTTGCATCCTTGGTTTCCTGAGTAGACAGTGACTTCTATGTAAATGTCTTGCGAGGAATTGCCTGAGTCTGCTGTGATTTTACCTGTATGCAGGCCTAGTGTTGCTCCTGTTGGAACTGTTATTGTTCCTGTTATCTCCTGTGAAGATAATGAAGACAAGTTTATTGAGTCAGCTGAAAGGTTTATCCAAGAGGAGATGTCTCCTGTTTTTGTGAAATTGATTTGATTAGTGTATCCAACTAAGCTTGTTATGTTAAAAGCAAAGTTTTGAACATGTCCTGTTTTAATGTTGTAAGTAAAATAAGTTTGGTTTATTAAAAATTCAAGTTCATATGGAACTATTAAGACATAGCCATCTTCAGCCATGTATACAGTGAAAAAATAAGGGCCGGACCTATTAAGCCACCTTCCTCTTACCTCTTCTCCTGTGCTTTTGAAAACATCAGTGAACCCTGATTGAGTATAGAGGCGTAAATTGATTTCTTCTGAAGGCACTTCTGTTCCTGCTGACGAAGGCTTTCCTATGTATGAATTATTGAAATCTATTCCACCTGGAAGTATGACATTCACAGTAACTCTTGAGCCGTATCCTTGAGTGTAAACATAATCAGCTGCATTTGCCAATGACTCAACAGCTCTTCTTGCTTGAAGCAGCCTCACTGACTCCTGTGAAGAGATGTACCCGTAGTAAATAAAAGGAACAAGAAGAACAAGCACTATGCTTAACACTAACAAGTATTCTGTTGAAGACTGGCCACGTAGCATATTTAAAAGAAAACGTGTTTAATATTTATTTGTTAGTATGGTTGTGAAAAATAAGAAAAAGCAAGCGAGGAAAAAAGCAGGGAAAAGCAAGGCTGTGAAAAAACCAGTTGATATAAAAGAAGCAGAAGAGGAAATAAAGCAAGCTATTGCGAAAAGCATTGAAAAAGAAACAAGCAAATCAAGTTTTTTTATTTCAACTGGGTTCAAGGTTCTTGATGAAGCTACTGGAGGAGGGTTTCCCAGCCCATCTGCAATAGTCGTTGAAGGCCCCCCAAGTGAATACAAAGTGCCTTTTTTAATTGGGCTTGCTGGAAATGCTGTGAAAAAAGGCAAGAAAAGCGTGTATGTTTGCACAAATGATTTTCCTGAAAATATAATAAAGATAGGAAAAAAAATAGGCTATGACTTGTCTGGCGTTGATTTTATAGATTCTTACTCCTGGATGATTGGTAAAAAAAGCAAGTTTCCTTCTGCCAGCGCTTTGAATCCAACAAGGTTGATTGAAACATTTAATGAAATTTTAAAAAAAGATGAAACTGAATGCATAGTGCTTGACTCTCTTTCAAGTTTATTCCTGTATCATGACAAGAGGACTGTTGAAAAATTTGTTCAAATGCTAGTGGCTTTGATTAAGGACATGAATGCCTTCTTGTTAATAAGCGTTGAAAGCGGAACTTATTCAGAGGAAATGGAAGCTACTTTAAGGTACTTGACTGACGGAGTAATAGTTGTAGAAGAAGGAAAAATAGTTGTGAAGTATATAGAAGGAGTTAAAGTAAACAGAAAAGAAATGCGCCTTGATTTTTCGAAGAAAGGAATTGAAATAACTTAATTTTTTATGTTGTGAATTACTCCATCTTTTATTTGATAAACCTTGTCTTTTTTTCGAATGTACTCGATGTCATGAGTTACTATTAGAATTGTTTTACCTTGCTCCTTGTTTATTTTTCTCAAGTACTTGAAAACTTCATCTCCTGTTTTCGTGTCAAGGTTTCCTGTTGGCTCATCTGCAAAAATGATTTTAGGATTGTTAATGAGAGACCTTGCTATTGCTACTCTCTGCCTTTCTCCTCCTGATAGCTCATTTGGAGTGTGGTTTATCCTGTGCTTCAAGCCCATTTCTGTGAGGAGGTTCACTGCTCTTTTTTTGTCTTTCTCTGTTACTCCTTCTGGCATTAATGGAATTAGGACGTTATCAAGGCAAGTTAAGGAAGGCATTAGATTAAATGTTTGAAAGATGAACCCTACTTTTTTTCTCCTGAACATTGAAAGCTGATAATCATTAAACTTAGTCATATCTCTTCCATCTAAAAATACTTTTCCTTTTGTTGGTTTTGAAAGAGCTCCAAGCATGTCAAGCAAAGTTGTTTTTCCTGAACCAGAGGGACCTGTTATGAAAACAAATTCCCCTTCTTTTATTTTAAATGAAATTCCCTTGACTGCATCCACTTTTACTTTTCCAATTTCATATATCTTCCATAAATTTTTTGCCTCTATCATTTTTTTCGCCTTAAATTAACTTCATTCAAATCTTATTGCTTTAACTGGATCTAGTTTAGATGCTCTCCATGCAGGGTAAATTCCTCCTATGACTCCAAGAAGAAGAGACAAGAGGAAAGCCATCATTAGCAATTGAGGTGTTATTATCATTGTGAATGTCAGGAAATAAGGGGCTATGTATTTTACTAGGATTATTGAGAGGATTATTCCTATCACTCCTCCTATTAAGCCTAAAAAAATGGATTCAAAAATAATTAATTTCAGCACGTCTGTGTTTGTCCAGCCAACTGCCTTTAGTATGCCAAATTCTTTTGTTCTTTCAAGAACACTCATTAGCATTGTATTAATTATTCCAATAGCCCCTACAAACAATGCTATTGATGACACTCCGTAGAAAAATAAATCAAGGCTTTTCATTACCCCTGATATTTCACCTGCAAAGCCACTTCCTGAAGAGGCTTCGAGCCCATCATCTTCGTATCTGAAGTTTATTTTATCTGAAAGTTTTTCAGAGTCAGAGGGGTTTTTTGGTTCTATGTAATAAAAGCCAATCATATCTGGGTCCTTGTGTGTTATTTTTTGAGCTTCTTCAAGGGGAAGGAGAATCATCCTATTAAATAATTTTGAATCTTGTTCAAATATCCCAACTATTTTAAAGGTTTCCCCATTGAAATAAATCTTACTTCCTACTGTTTTGTCATAGTTATCTGCAACTGTTTTTCCTATTATGACAACTTTTGAGTCATAGGGTTTCAATTCCCTTCCTCTTATTATATGAGGGTTGTAAACAGATCCTTTAGGCAGTTTGCTTGCTTCTGAAACATCAAGGCCTATGAAAGTTATGACTCCCCCCATTGGAGATGATTTAAGCACTCTTCCCTTTTTTTCAACATCAACAGCAAGTCCTGAAATAGAAGGAACAACTATCTCTGATTCTTGAAAAGATTCAAGCTTTTTTTTGTAGTCAAGAGAGAGGCAAGATTGAGCGTCATCAAACACTCCCTTCTGCATGACTGTCACTCCCTCCATTTTTGAAAACATGCTTGTGACTTCGTACTTTATCCCTGAAGAAATTGAAATAAGCCCTATTATTCCAATTATTGCGACAGACAAGCCAACTAAAGCTAGTATTGAACGGGATTTCCTCAGCCATAAATTCTTAAAAGCAAACTTGTACATGTTAGTCACACTTTCTTAAGCTGCTCTCTTTTTTTCCTTAAGTTGAAGTAATAAACAGCTGCTAAGACGATGATTAATGGGAGAATGTAACTAAACATGCTTTGCTTTTTCTTGTTGACATAAATTTCAAAGTTTTCTTGAAGTTCTTTCTGTTGTTTTTCAGAGTTAGTGTAAATAACTTTTGCTGTTATTTCCTTTGTTCCAGGGGAGTTGAAATTGAGGTCAAAAATTGCTGTTCCTGTGTCATCATATTCTATTTTTCCAATATAAGAAGTTTTGATTCCCTCTGCATCTGCATCTAAAAGGATCACTTTCACAGACTCCGCATCCCCTTCGCCTACATTTTCAAGCTGAACAGAAACAGAAGTCTTTTCCCCTGCATAAACATCATCGCTTGTTGAAACACCTGCTATCTTTAATTCCGGCTTGCCTATCAAGTCAATTACAAAAGGATTTGAGAGGCTCTTTCCATTGTAAATAAAAGTGATTGTTCCAGTATAAGAGCCAGGTGCAGCGTTTTTTGAAATTAAACCTGTGAAAATAACTTCAGACTGGCCTTTTGCAGGTATCTGAGTGATTGTTTTCTGGTTAGGAATCCATGAAATTTCAGAGTCAGCTATGCTTATTTTTGCAACTACATTTGAAGCAGGAGTGTACTCTGTATTCTTCACTATAAAAGAGATTTTTGTCTTGTTTCCTATTAATGGCTTTGTTAAAAAGGAGATATCTGAAACTTCAAGAGAAGGAGAACTTGATACCTGGAGAGTTATGTGCTTTACGTATTCAGTATACCCACTTATAGTGTCATTATAAGAGATGGTTACTGGAAATAAGTAAGTCCCTGCTTCAATGTCTCCAACATCAAATTTAAACTGGACAGTGTACTTGTCAAGCCTGTCCATAGAAGTAATGAAAGCAGTGTCCTGCACGGCAGTGAAACCATCTGGGACACCTATTTTGATTTTAATATCCTTGTAAGTCCTTGAACCATAATGAGTGAGGTTCATTCTGAGAATGGCATTTTTGTCCCCTGGTTCAAGAACAGAGGGATAAGTTGAATAGGAGTTTATCATCAAGCCGTACTCTTGGGAAGTGTAGATATCTGCTTTTGCTTGCGCTGAAAATAGAATCATTGCAAGCAATAAAATAAAAAACAATTTGTTAGCATTCATAAAAACATCACCTTGATTAGACAAAAGCAAAGGTTATTTATATTTATTTCGTTTTTGAACGGTTCGGAATAGTAATGTTTAAAAAGTTTTGTTTCCTTATCTGTAATTGCTATGGATAAAATTTTAAAATTTTCAGTGAATAAGGGAAGGGAGAGGGGAATTCTTTCGTTGTATATCTTAAACTCTTTGTTTTCTTCTCCAAAATCAGGGTATGAGATAATAAATGAAATAAAAGATAAAACGAAAGGAAAATGGATTCCAAGTAAGGGTTCAGTTTATCCTCTTCTCAATCACTTGAAAGAAGAGGGACTTATAAGTATTAAAAGCATTGATAAAAGAGCTAAGAAGAATTTTAAGCTGACTGGAAAAGGAAAAAGACTTTTGTTGAAAATTAAAAAAGATGATTTTGAAGATAAAATTTTTGTTTTTAAGGAGATTATCCTTGAAATTTTTGGTAAAAGGAATTCAGTTAACGAGCTTGTTTTCGAACTTGTTGAAGAAGTAAAGCATAAAAAAAGAAGTGAAAAGAAGGTTGAAAAGTTATTGAAAAAAACACTTTCAGAGCTTAAAAGGATAAAATGAATAAGAAACTGAACAAATTAAAAAGAATAAATGATTAATAAGTTCTGATGAATGTGATTGGAAGTAAATTTTTTGTTTTGATTGTATTTCTTGCTGGTAGTGTTTTAAGCACTGCTGTAATAGTATCTCCAAGCGGTGATTACTTTTTAGGAGATAATATTTTCATAGCGGGGTATTATGAAGGGCAAGGCAATTGCTCTGTTTCACTTTTCTTGGATAATTCTCTTGTAACAGAAAAAAATTACTCTTTTGAAGGAGTTACTGATTTTAGAACTTTGTTTCCTGAGAAGTTAAATGCAAGTCCAGGGGAGCACTTTGTAAAAATTTCATCAAACTGCTTTGAAGACATCAAATCTTCTTTTAAGGTAAGTGATGAAATAAAAGTAAGTTACAGCTTGAATTCCTTCAAGTTCATGACAGGAGAAGAAGTAAGAATAAAAGCATATGGAGTAAAAGGAAAAGAAACAGTGCCTTGTAAAATCTTATCTGAAGGCACTGTCTATGAAAGTGAAATGAACAAAGCATTTTCAACCCCAGGCGAAAAGCAAGTGCAAATAAAATGCATGGATGGAAAAGGGAACAAAGGCGAAAAAAACATAACTCTTGAAGTATATGATTCTTTGAAAGCAGTTGTTTATTTGAACAAAAAAGAATTTGAGCCAGGTGAAGAAGTTGAAATCAACTTGACTGCTACTGATTATTTTGGAAGAAAGGCAAAAGTTTCAGCTTATGCTTTGCTAGACAATGAAAAATACTTTTTTACAGAAAACAATGGGAGATACTTCTGTAACTTCACCTTGCCTGAAAACCAGCAGCCTGGAACATACGAAGTTAATATTTTTTTCAATAAAGGAAACAATAAGGGAAATTATTCTTTCAACATAACAGTTGAAAACATAGTGACTGACGCTAAATTAATAATTGATGAAAAAAAATCAAACGAAAGCACAAAATTAATTAAAGTAGTAGTGCTAAATCAAAACAACAATCCTTTCATTGAAAAAATTAATGTCACAATAGAATATGAAGGGACAGTCACAGAAAAGCAAGTTGAAACAAACAAGTATTTCAAAGTGCCAGCAGGCGCGAAAATAACAGTGAAAGGAAAAAGCTTTGAATTTAAAAAACAACTGCCAAATGAAAAAGAAGAAAGCAAAAAATTAACTGGACTTGCAACAGGAACAAATGAAAACTTTAAAGGCTTTGCAATTGGAAGCGTTTTATTCATACTTATTGTTGGAAGCATTTTGTTTCTAAGAAGCAGTGAATTAATGACAGGAATATGAAATAAAAAATACAACAAAAAGAGTAGTAGCGAGGAGTGGATTTGAAAGCAATTTTTAACAAAAATTGCATTTAATAAGACAACATAAAGTGGTCTCTATTTTTTAATAGCGAGGAGTGGATTTGAACCACTGACCTACGGGTGTTTCAGTGCCTCAGCTTAACTAAACTGAACCTCTTATGAGCCCGTCGGGCATTTTGGACTCTTGTCAAAAAAGGCAAGAGAACTCCAAGCTGCCCCACCTCGCTGTTCTGTATTCATATTTTTAGATAAATGAGTTTAAAAAGGTAATTGAATATAATTAATTAACAATAGCTGATGATGAATTCAAAAAAATCTGACTTAAACGCGGCAAAAGAATGAAGATTGATAGGCGAACTGAAGCTACTTTATCAAAAAAATGAATGGTTAAAATGAGAGCCACTGAAAAACTGAAATTCCTTAAAAAAATAAGAAAGCCATTGACTTTTGAAACAAAACAAGAAACACCAAACAATTACAAAATAACAGCAAAAAAATATTGGAAAAAAGGAAAAATAAACTACGTAATAACAGAAGAAAAAGGAGAAAAGATAGGAAACTTGTTTGACTTATATGTAAAGCCATTTTCAAGAAAAAGAGGAATAGGAAAACAATTAACAAGACAAGCAGAACAAGAATTAATAAAACAAGGTGTTAAAAAATTCAGAGTAGAAATAGAAAAAAAAGCATCAAACGAATACCTTGAAAAGTTAATGAAAGAACAAGGATATAAAATAGTAGGAGAAAAAGAAGTAATAATCCCAGCTAAAAACATGAACTACCAGCCATACAAGCAGAAAGTATACATTTATGAAAAAGTAATTTAAATCAAAAATAGAAAGTAATACAGCCACCCCCTACTTCAAGTAAAAAAAGCAAATCAAATGAAAAAAAAATAATAAAACAAAAAATTAACTTAATTTTTTTAGATTTCAATTAAAAAATAAGAAAAACAAAAAAGATAATTGTATAATTTTTGCACTATTTTTATTTGTTAATTTGTTATATTTTTGTTTATTTTTTCAATTAATTCAAGAGCTCTTGAATCATTTGGGTTAAAAGGAATTTTTTCAAAAAAATCATTCATAAACAAAGAGTATTCAAGCAGCTTTTCAAAAGATTCAATTTCCTTATCATTAAAATTCAAATTATAAAGTTTGATTCTAATTTTATCCCTTACACTTTCTTCTCTATAAGCCATCATTAAATTAATTAATTCCAATGAAAAATTAGAAAGCCTCAAACTTTTTTTATTAACAGATTTAAAAGAATTATAAAGAAGAACAACCAAATCCAAATTAATTTCCTTAAAAGAAGGTATTTTCAGCAAAAAAGAATCCTTGTTGCTAAAAAAATTTAAAAAATTAATTTGATATAATTCACTTACTTTACGAGTAGGCTTTTTCTTATTGCCAGATTCATAATAAGAAAGCAGCTTCCTAGCTTTTTTCCAAGAACCAGAATCAAAAGTATACTTTACAATAAGCCCATTATCAACTAATTCATTTAAATAATTTGTTCTTAAAAATTTAACAACCTGCTTGTCAGGAGTTCCAGGATAAAAGCCAAAATCCAATCCCTTTAAATGCCTAACAATATCAATAGGTGTTTTAGGCACAGGAAACCTGCAAAAATCAATAATTTCATCAAAAACTCTATTTTTATCAAGTTTAGTCATCAAATAACAAAAAAAGAAGTTTAAGTATAAAAAACTATTACACTTAAGTATTATTTTGTGAGTGTATTAATTTCAAGCTTTAAATGCAAATATTTTTTAATATCTTTTTTTATTTGCAAATATTTTACATCTTTTGTTTTTTGCTGCTATTTTGTTAAATATTAAAAAAATAAGGATTTTAAGGGTCTTTTGCTGTTATTTTTAGTTTCCTATTAAAACTATGTCTTTTACTGATTTCACTCTTTTGAATAAGACACTGTTTTTTTGCAGGATGTCTTTTGCATTTGATTGCATTATATCTCTTAGTGGAACTGTAGTGAGTCTGACAACTTCCCCTGCTTCTAGGTTTATTATCATGTCATTCACTTTTCCAATATAACCTGCTTCTCCTGAAAATATGTCCATTCCATACATTCTTGACAATCTTACACTCATTCACGTCACCATTTTAAAATTATAATTTAGAATAAGCAGAAGGAGTTTAAAAAGCTTTCATTAAAAAAAAACAAAAAAGAGCTTGAGTTTTCAAAATGCTACTTTATGCACTTTGTCCACTTTCAAGCTGACAAAATTCTTTCTTTCAATTCCATAATCAGTGTCCATTTTATTCATTATTTTTTCAAGTTCAGGCACGCTTAATTTCAAATAATCCATTTAATAAGCCACCTCCGCACGGCTTTAATTGTCCTATTTAATTGTCTTACTCTTTTAATCTTTTGACATTACCTTCCTCGTCCTGCTACTTAGGAAGAAAATATACCCTCTCTTTTTAGGGTTCTTGCGGGTTTCAACAAGAGGATACATTCCTTTTATTTTTTTCTTGGATTCAGGTTCATTATATTTTCCCTGCAGTCTTTTCAACATGTGACGCACTGTATCATAAGAATTGTCAATTGCTTTAGCAATCTCCTGAGCTGTTTTAGGTTCTTCTTCAAACAAGTAATTAATTATCTGCCTTTGAAGAGGAGACAACTCATCCAAAAACTCCTCCTTCATTATATTATATTCAATCCCAGGATGAGGTTTAGGAGTCAATCCCTCCATCATCCTCTCATAAGTTGGCTTTTTCCAATACTCCTCCTCTTCGTCAACAGGAAGATAAGCCTCTTCTTCAAGTTCAGCTTCAGTTTCCTTCACTTCCTCTTCAATTTTCCTCAACTTCTCTTCAGCTTTCTTAATCCTTTTTCCTCTTTCTTTCTCAAAAGTATAGGAAGTCAACCCAGCTTCTTTCGCAACATAATTCCACTTTTCCTTAACATCCTTCAAAGTCACTTCATGCTTGTTTTGATTAATTGCATACTCAAGAAACTTGGAGCAGTTTTCAAGCAAATCCCTTGGCACGAACCTGCTTCTTTTTGCAATTTCAACAAGAGCATCTTCAGTGAACAAGTAAGCTTTTGATTTAGCAAGAACTTCAATTCTTTTTTTAACAAGCTCAAGAGATTCTTTTTTAGTAAGAGGACGCAAGCCCTCTGAAAACTCAAGCCTGTCAATTAAATACTGAGGCAAGCCGTTTTCCCTATCCATTAATTCCGGCTTCCCCGCAAACAAAACTGAAAAAGTTTTCCCGCTTTCAGTCAAGTTACGGATATACGAAAAAACATTTTCAGGAATAGAATGAGCCTCGTCAAAAATCAACACAGTGTGCTTCTTTATTTTTTTATTAAAAGAAGGATAATCATGCACATCAATTTTCTTGTTTAAAAGCTTGCTTAAAAAACCATTATCAGCAAGCTTATTAAGATTATCAGCAATTCTCTCAATACTAGGGGCATCTTCAAAAAGCAATACATTATATTTTTTTGAAAAATCAGCAGCAGCTTTCTTAATCAAAGTTGTTTTTCCAAAACCATAATGCCCATAAACAACCCCATAATTTTTTTCCAATCCAACGAAAACATATAACTTTTTCAATATGTCATCAAAACCAGTAAACAGCTCTGCACTTGTTATGTGTGTAAAAGGATCTTTTACTTCCCAAGCCTGCACCCTCTGCCATTCTTCAATTTTGCTTGTTTCCTTGTCAAAATCGCTCATATCTCCTAATCACCAAAAAATTGAATACTCCTTATTACTCATATTATTTCTAACGAGTAAAGTATATAAATTTAACGGGTGAAGTTTTTACTCTCTATTACTCATTATTTTTATAAAAAGAGTAAGATTTAAAGGGTTTTACCCGAACAAACCCCGTAAAATTACTCTTTTTACACTATATCACCCGTTAATTATTACTCTTTTATCTCTTCTTTACTCTGTATTACTCTAAACTTATTACTCGAACCAAGGCCCCTGGCTATTTAATAAAATAACAACACAACAATTAGCAATGAAACAAAAAACAACCTTAAAATAACTTTTTAAAAACTTGCTTTGCTTATAGCGTTTTTCAATAGAGGAAAAAAGAGGGTTTTCAAGCGTTTTTTATTGCTTTCTTTTATTCTTCTATGCTTTGCTTATGTTGTTTTTTTAACCCTGCTTGGTTTTGCAGTTATTTTTTAATTTATTTACTCACACTTTAATTTCAACTGTTTTTCCTCCCTTTTCATCTTTTCTTATAGTGCTTTTTATAAGAACCTTCTCTTTTTATCTTTTCTTTTTTTATCCTCACTTTTGTTTTGTGCTTGTTTTTTAACTATTCTCTCTTATTTTGCATATTTTTTTTAAAATAACTCCTCACATTTGCTCATTTTGCTTATTTTTGCTTATTTTGCTGCAATTTGCTCTCACTTTTACTAAATATCTTATTTTTTACCTCCAGTTCTCACTTTTTTCCTTTTTCTTGCTTTTTCAGCTTGTTTCACAACAACCTCTTTTGCAATTATTTTATAATGTTCTCTCTCACGCAACATAAAAAGTTATATTAATTACTTCTTATTGTTTTTTGTTTATACTTTAAATAAGGCTAGGGTGTTTTATTGTTTTTATTTTATTGTTTTTATTTTATACTTTTGTTTGGTAAGGTTTAAATAGTGCTTTTGTTTTTTATAAATTATTGTTTATAGGTGATGGTGTGATTGAGGGTGTTTTTTTAAAGAAAAAGCCGGCTAAGACCTTGGTGTCGCTGTTGAAAAAGGACAGAGTTTGGTATGCTTCTATGTTGTGCAAGGAGGTGGATTGCACTTATCCTCATATGATTAATATTTTGTCTTCTTTTGAGGAAGAGGGTTTGGTTGAGACTGAGGGGCAAGGTAGGATTAAGATTATTCGTCTCACGCCTAAAGGTGAGGATTTGGCTCATGATTTTGAGAATGTCATGCGTAGGATTCAGAAGTATGACAATGAAAAGTGAGAGTTTAAGGTGCTGTAATGGCTGTTAAGAAGAAAGGTAATCCAGGAAGCATTTTGAAGCTGAAAGTGAGGGAAGTTACTTTTGATGACTTACAGGACTTGTATCCTATTTACAACTCTGAGAAGAGAAAACATCCTTTAAACAAATACCCTTTAAGTGAGTGGATTGTAGGCCCGACTATTTTTTTAGTTGCTGAGACAACTAAGTCAAAGATTGGTTTTATAGTGGTGCGCAGAAAAGGAGAAGAAGGTTCAATTGACTTACTTTGCGTGAGAAAAGGCTTTAAGAGAGCAGATGTTGAAAAAGAACTTGTAAAATCAGCTGCGCATATCCTATCAAACAGGATAATTACAATAAGAGTGCCTTTAAAATCAAAAGAAAAAATCAAAAGATACAAGCAAATGGGTTTCAAAGTAATTGAAGAATTCAAGACAGAGACGCCAGGCGATTCTTTTGCAATACTTTCAATAAAGTACTCTCCAAAACCACAGAATTTGAAAATAATAAAACCAGTTAGAAAACACCATAAAAACAAAAAAACTTTGAAAGAAAACCTCAAAAAACTTGAAAAGCACATGAGTTATGAAGATTACTTTGGAAAAGACATGCTCAGTTAATCTGTTTAACTGCTCCTCTCCTTCTTAACAACATGCACCACTCTTCCACTCTCTTGCTTTTGAATTTCTCTTGCCTCTTTTAAATAATCTCCAATTTTTCTCACTTCCTTTCTTGAATTAGGGTTTCTTGGAGTTATTCTGCCTTCTTTTTCAAGAGTTAAAATAAAATTTTTATAAGCTGTATTCAACCTTCTTTTCTGCTCTTCTGTCAAATCCCTTTCAGCAAACAAGCCAGCAACTTCATTAATTGTATTCAACACTTTTTTAAATTCCCTTGGCTTTATTTCATAATCTCTTATTAAATCAGCTCCTGCTTTCACCCTCACAAAACTCCTCACAGGATTTATTTCATAATAATTTTCCTTCTTTAATTTGCTACTTTCTTTAAATTTTTTCACAAGCCTTTCATAATTATCAAAAACATTGACATCCTTTCTTACAACCGGTTTCCCTCTTTTTGTATTCATTTCAAATTCACCTTTAAGAAATCCTCATTAAACTCAAGCTTTTTATTTTTATTAATCCCCTTCCAAGCATCGCCTAGCCGCCTCATAGCAGTTGAAAATTCATTGCTTAAAAAATACTTCCCTTCTCTCCTGTCAACCAAACCCAAAGCCCTCAGCCTCACAAACACTTTCTGCAAAGTAGCCCTGGAAATATTCTTCTCAGAACAAAGCCTTGAAACTTCATAGCCGTCCACTCCCTCATTTTCGCCAACATGCTTTAAAAACCAAGCAGCAGCAACCCTATACTTATCCTGCTTGGGGTACAAAACCCTAACAAACTCTCCAAATTCCAAACTGCTTTTAACCTTGTCATGATGAAAATCCATCAAACCACCTAAAATACACTAATTAGTATAACAATTAGAGAATAAAAAACAATAGGTTGCACTTTTTAGTAAAACTATTTATATCCTCCGCGCCAGAGCAATATCTCACTATGCAGAAATGCTTAAAATAAAGGGTTTCAGGGCTTTTACACAAAACCCTGTCAAGATTTACTAATAAGTAACTTCACTGGAATATTTTGATTTTTTCCCAATGTGCACTTATTCCAAGCAAGATTATTGCCAAGGTAAAGAACATGAAGAAAAGAGGCACAAGAAAGCCAGTTGCCTGCTCTATGCCTGTTGCTGTGCTAACTCCTCTTATTTTTTCAACATCTCCTGCAACGTACTTTGTTTCAGGAACAGTTTGCCCTCCTTGCTGTGAATAGTTTGCTGTTATTGAATTAGGCTTCATTGAGCTTGTTTTTATTTCAGGTATTAGGAAAAAGACAGCTGTTATTATGAAAAACAAAGCAGTTAAGGCAAACAAAGGCTTCATCAATTCAGGGTTCCTTACCTTATGCTTCTTCCTTTTTGTTTTCTTGTAGTTGATGTTCTTGAATTTGATGTCTTTCAATTTTCTCTTGTCAATTTCAAGTATTACACTTCCAGTGTAACCGCAGTTTTTGCAATAATACTTTTCAGGCAAGCCTATTCCAAGAAAGCCTGTTCCTGCTCCTGCTTCCAGATTTGCATAATCAATATTAGTCGAGCCGCAATTCGGGCACACTTTCACTTTAAATTTACTCATTTTTCAACAACCCTCAATTCAGTTTTTAGCAAATACTCCTTGTCTGCCTTGCTGTAATCCTTTTCATGTGTCATTATCTTTGTTTCAATATCATAAACCCCTTTCTTTATCGTCTTTTTAGGGTAAATCATAATAGGAACTGCCTTTTCTTCACCTGGTTTTATGAAGCCAAGGCGCCTTCTTGTGCTTCTCTCCAGCCCCATTTTATTAAAACCCAAACTGAATGGAACTGAAACAATCAAGCTGACAATTTTGGATTCATCAAACTTGTTTCTTATGTAAATTGTCATTACAACAGGCTTTTCATCTCCTTCAACAATCCTCAAAGGAGACAAGCTGCTTGAAGCCTTGATCATAAACCAATACAAGCAGGACAAGTTTTTAAACCTATGCTTTTGAAAGCGTGCTCAAACGAAGACAAAACAGACACCTTTAAAAACAACATTTTATTGTTTTTACTTAATAATATTGTTTTAATAAGATATATTTTATTTTAGTCATATTATACTTTCTTTATTATTGTTTTTTGTTTATACTTTAAAATTTTCTAAAAATTTTTTGCACAAATTTTTGTCTCACAAAAAATAATTCCTACAAAATTATTGCACTAATTTTGGTTTGGTTTTAATTAAAGAAACTAAAAAAAAGAAGCAGTAAGAATTATCCTTTTTCATTGTTTTTTTATTTTGTAATTTACAATTTGCTCGTATAAGTTGTTGAGTATTCTTCTTGCAGCGTCTTGTTTTTGCTTCAAGCCAGGCACTATTGAGTTTGGGTAGACTTGTTTTGAGAACAGGTAATTTAATTCTTCAAGTTCTTTGTATAAACCTTCTGCTTTTTTCAAATCCCCTTGCCCGAGATAATCCATTGCTGTTCTTTTCAGCTCTCCTATTGCATCTCCTAATCCAGTCAAATAATACTGTGGTGGGATGTTTAATTCAGGCAGTCTCTTGTTTTTCAAGTAAGTTATTAGAATCATCAGCTCAGCATACTCTTGGTATGGCGTGCCTAACACTGAATTTTTCAAATCAGGGTACTCTTCCAAATCCTTTTCAATTTCCTTTATTATTTTTTCAATTTCTTTCACTGATTTCTCAGCTTTTTTTACCTTGTTTTTCTGCACGTCTCTTATTGCTTGCGCGCATAAAGGCACTATCTTCCTCTGCTTTTTCAAAGCCTTTTCCCTGACTTCAACTTTTTTATCCAATTGCTTTAAAATTTTCCCAATTTTTGTTTTCAGAAAAATCAACTCCTTTTAACATGGTAATACTTTTTTCCTTTCCTTCCAACAATTTCCCATATTTCATGCTTAAACACTTCGCTTTTTCTCGGAATATATTCGATGTTTATGAAAGCAAAAATCATTGCAAACAAGTTAAGAATAGAAAAAACAAAATCCTTTATTTGAATTGAATAAACAGTAAGCAAAGCAGCGCCAACTAAAAACAACATGCCAAAAATCAAATTTTCCTCGCTTCTTCTTTTCATTAAAGTTTTCAAAGTCACAGGAAGCCAAGCCAATACCAAAAACCCTGCTCCAAGAAAACCAATCAAATTAATGTCCATCAAGTTTAATTAAAACAAAAAAGACTATAAAAACAAGTATGGAACTTGAAAAAGCTTTTGAAAAAATAAAAGAAGCAATAGAAAAACAAGACAACATAATAATAGTCGGCAAATGCAAAGTCAAATATGAAGGCAGAGCAGCTTCAAAACTAGCGCAAGGAGAACGCATTGTAATAATAAAAGAAGACAGGAGCTTCCTTGTCCACCAAAACAAGAAACTAGCAGCAATCAATTACCAGCCACCTAAAGGTAGAATTTCAGCTGAATTAAACCAAGGCAAGCTGGTAATAAGAGCACAGAGAAAAAAGCCGAAAGAACTGCTCGAAACAGAGTTTACTGAAGTGTTTTTCGTCAACACTTTCAAATTAAAAGACGACAACAGCATAAGAATATTCGGCACTGAAAAAAACCTCTCAGACTTGCTAATGCAAGACCTTGAATTAATTGAACCCGGCTTAAAGCCGCTTAAAAACGAAAGCCCTCTTCCGAAAGGATACATTGACATACTAGCAGAAGACAAAGAAGGCAACCTAGTTGTAATTGAAATCAAAAGAAGACAAGCAAGTCTTGACTCAGTTTCGCAGCTGAAAAGATATGTCAAAGAAGTTGAGAAAAGGAAAGACAAAAAAACAAGGGGAATAATCTGCGCTCCTGGAATCTCTTCGCATGCACTTGCTTTTCTTGAAAAAGAAGGCTTTGAGTTTTTCAAGCTTGACTACGAAATCAGCAACCCGTCAGCCAAGATAAAAGGACTGCATAAAAAGCAAAAAGGGATAAATGAATTCATATGAAAGCAATTGTTTTTTCATCAAAAGACAAGGCAGGAACAAACATAGCAGAGGCTTTAATTGAAAAAGGTTTCGAAATAACAGACTCAATTTTTGAAGGCAATCCAGTTTATCAAAAAGGAGAATGGGAATTAATACAAACAGATTCAGAACTTGTTTACGCAGAGCACTTGAACGAGCTTGACTATGAAAAAATAATTTTTGCTTCAAGGCACAAAGCAGCATCAGGAAAGCCGACTTTAACAACGCATATTTGCGGTAACTTCGGAGCAAATGACTTGGGCGGAGAACGCGGAAAACTAAGTACAGGAGACGCTCTTCTCATGAGAAGCATCTTCAAAGAAATTAAAACAAGAAACCCATTTAGAGATTATGAAGTTTCTCTTGAAGCAACTCATCACGGCCCGTTTATAGAAATTCCTCACTGCTGGGTTGAGTTAGGAAGCACTGAACAGCAATGGGAAGACAAGGAAGCAGCTGCTTTTTTAGCTGACTGCATTTTGAAGGCAATTGAAAAACCAGTTGAAGAAGCGCCTGTTGCAATAGGAATAGGGGGAAACCATTATGCTTCAAAGCTTACTCAATACGAAGGGGAGTATGCTTTCGGGCACATTCTGCCTAAATACGTGCAAAGCAACTTGAATTTGAAAATGCTTGAGCAGATGATTGAAAAAACAAACCCAGAACCAGAATACATAATAATTGACAAGAAAGGCATAGCAAGGCAAAGCGAAGTGAGAAAACTAGCTGAAAAAACAAGCAAAGAAATTATGCTAATTTGAAAAAGGAAAGATTAAATCTTTGCTTAAAAGAATGAGGAAAAGACATTGATTTCAAACTTCTTTTTCTTTTTTAAGTTTTTTGGTTTGGTTTTAAAACCATAACAAATAAATAGGTTATTTTTTAGAAAATGATTTATGGTCTCACCCGGACAAAGAAGAAGGAAAATAGGAAATCCTTTCAAAGCATCAACAACAAGAGCAGCAAGCAAAACCTTGAGATTTTTTGGAGCTACAAAGGAATTCTTTTTACTGCCTATAAGAGGAAGAAAAGGAGAAAAAGTTGTGATTGCAAGACTTCCTTTCAATAAAAACCACAAAGGAAAAAAGGAATCTATAAAAGCTGTTCGCCAATAACCTCGTCAATCTTTTCAACAAACTGCTCCTTATACTCTGGTTTTATTCTAGCTCCAGCAGCAACATCATGCCCTCCGCCAGCTCCTTCAAATTCAGAAGCAACTTGCTTCATTGCTTTTCCTAAATCCAATCCTTTCCTAACCAAGTAATTAGTTCCTCTTCCTGAAATTTTAACCATTCCTTCATCATCCCTGCTTAAAGCAATAATTGGCTTGTTTTGCTTGATTACCTTCGCGCCGTAAAGCATTCCAGCAACAGTTCCAATAATCGTATCCTTAATCTTGTCAGTATCAAGTACATAAATATTCTTCTTCTCCTTAACTCCTTTTTCCTCCTGCACATAAAGAATAGCTTCTCTTAAATTCCTCCTATGCTGTTCAAGAAGCGCCAAAGCTTTTTTCAAATACTCTTCCCTGTCTCCAGCGCAAACCATTACTCCAATTTCACCTTCACCGTTCCTGCCGCATGCATTAAGCAAAGTTGAAAACTCCTTAATGTCCCTCAACTGCACTTCCTTTTCATTAATCAATTCATAAACTTCCCCTACAAGCGAATTCAAAAAAGAATCAGGCACCCCAACCTGCCTTCCATAAACATACAAACCACTTATCAACTTCCTTTTCTCATCAGCATTCAATTCATAGTAATAAACCCATTTTCCATTTCTTTTAGGCTCTATTCCAAGATGCTCAAGAAACTGATAGCAAGCGCTTTCATTAGCAGTCAAGCCAGGAAAAGCAGGTTCAAAAGAATAAGCAAGGAACTGAGGCAAAGGACGAGTAAACCTACCGTAAAGCCGAATGTCCTTGCTGTACTTTATTATTTTTTCTCCAACAGCATCTTCTAAAATTTTTCTATTCAACCCAACAAGAGCGCCGTTCTTATCCTGCATGTCGCCAACAGCACCGACCAACGCAATGCCACTTAAATCCTTGTTTTCTTCATTGATTTTTTTAGCTACGAGGTAAGTTGCTCCGCTTCCGCTTAATTCAACTGCTCCGTCAAAGCCGCTTAAATGAGGATTGAAATGCACGAAGCTTGTTTCTTTGCTTGGCTTGTGGTGGTCGATTATGCACACTTCTCTTCCTTCAAGCTTTTCTTCAAGCACTTCTAAGGAACTTGAACCCAAGTCAACAAACAGAAAAACACCTTCATCTGACATTATTTCATCCATGCTTGAAGGGTCAAGTCCTTTAACTACTTTGAAATCAAATTTTTTACCGAGCCTTTTCAGCAAAGTGTAAGCTATTCCTCCTGCTGACAAGCCGTCAGCGTCATAATGGCATATCAAGTGAAAATTATCCTTGCTTCTGATAAATTCAGCTGCTTCTTCCAATCCTTTCATTTTACAACCCTTCTTCTTTTATTTTTTCTTTTCAAAACATATAAAACAAGGGCATCAAAGAGTTTAAAAAACACTAAAAACACAATTTAACAAGTTATGGACTTGCTTAACATCTTGAAAGAAAGCCCTGCTCAAAGCCAAGAAGAATTGAAAAAGCAGGTTGAGGAGCTTAAACAAGAGCTTCAGAAAGCGCTTGAAGAAAAAAAAGGATATGAGGAACAGCATTACAAGAACATAATCTTAAATCTAGTTATTAAAAGATACTCGAAATGCATTAATGAAAAAGAAATCAAGACAATAGAAGACTTGAAAGCGCTTGTGCAGCCATCTAATAGTGAAGTGCTGAAAATAGCTTCAAGCTTGAAAGGGCAGACAAAACAAGAGAAAGCAAAACAAGCATATGAAAAGATAGTGAAAGAAATAAAATCAGTGCCTTCACTTGGAATAAATTTCTGGATGACAATTGAAGAAATGCTTGAAACAAAAATAGCAGATTATGAAGACAAAGCAATCCTACTCTGTTCCGTTCTTAAAGCAATAGGAGAAGAAGCTGAAATAGCAATAGCTGAACTTAACGATGGCTCGAACAAGCCATTTATTTTAATAAAAAAAGAAGAAGAGTACTTAATGCTTGACCCTAACACTTTCCACGAATTTGAAAAATACAAAGGAAACCTTAAAACATTGGTTGAAAAATACGAAGAAAACAGCAAAAAAATAACAAGATTCTTATACAAATTCAACAACACAACCTATGAAGAATTAATTTAAATATAACAAACGCACTAATTAACAATTACTTTCTTTTAACAAAAAAATTGAAAAGAGGAGATGCTAATGACAGTAAAAGCTGACAGGACAAAATGCATTTACTGCGGAGGATGCGTGTCAGTATGCCCAGTAAACGCAATTACATTGAAAGAAACAAGAATAGAAGTTGATGCAAACAAATGCATTGACTGCGGAGCATGCATAAAATTCTGCCCAGTCGGAGCACTGGAAAAAGTTGAAAAAACAGAATAAAGGAGTGACATTAAAAATGAATCCAATTGATTATGACAAGATAGCAAAACAAGAATGGGATGTAATAGTAATAGGAGCAGGCCCAGGAGGATTAATAGCAGCAAGGCAAGCTGCAAGAAAAGGCCTGAAAACCCTATGCATTGACAGGAAACAAGAGATAGGAACGCCTGTGAGATGCGGAGAAGGGCTTGGTTCAGTGTGGATGAAATTCGCTGACCTTGAATATGACCCCTCCTGGTGTGTGAAGGAGATGAAAGGAGCTGTAATATATGGTCCTAAAAAAGCAAAAAAAGTTATTGCAACAACAAACAATGGATACATAGTTGAGAGGAAAATAATGGAGAAAAAAATAGCATACCAAGCCATAAAAGCAGGAGCCAAAATGATGCTGAAAACTCAAGTATACGACGTCATAAAAGAAGGAAACAAAGCAGCAGGAGTCAAAGTAAAAGCGCCAACAGGAGACTATGAAATAAAAGCAAAAATACTGATTGCAGCAGACGGAGTGGATTCCCAGACAGCAAAATATTATGGCATAAACACTTTCAACCCAATAACAGAAGTTGACTCAGGCTACGAGTATGAAATGGAAAACTGCAAATTCGACCACCCGGACAAAATACATATATTCGTAGGAAATGAAATCGCACCAAGAGGATATGTCTGGATATTTCCAAAATCAAAAACAGCAGCAAACGTCGGAATTGGAATAACAGGAAACCATGACAAGACAGCAAAGTATTACCTTGACAAGTGGATAGAAGAGCACCCTGAAATGTTCGGAGAAGCAAGCATAGTTGACATCAAAGGAGGATGCTGCCCAGTCGGACGCCCACTTGAAAAAATAGCATATGACGGGTTATTAATAGTTGGAGACGCTGCCCACATGGTTAATGCCATACACGGAGGAGGAATGGGCACTTCAATGGAAGCAGCTATGATGGCAGCAGACGCAGCTGAAAAAGCAATAAAAGAAAACAATTTCACAGCAGAGTTCTTGAACAAGGAATACACTGAGAAATGGTATGAGAAAAGAGGAAACCAGCTGCTTCAAGTAGTCAAAGTAAGGCACTTCTTTGAAAGAATGACAGATGACCAAATGGAAGAGCTAGGAGAGATATTTAACGAACAAGAATTACTTGAATTCACCGATGGAAGAAAATTAAAAGCATTTGCAAAAGCATTTATCAAACATCCAAAACTAATGCTTTTAGCAACAAAAACAATACTTCTAGATTAAAAAAAACCTTTTTTCTTCTCTTTTTTTTCCACCCCCTTCTTTTTTTAACCAAAACCTGCTAATTAAAAAACATGAAAAAAACAATTGGATTAGCAGCAGCAATTATAATTCCTTACCTTGTTTTGTCAGTTAAGTTTCTTTACATTCCAACAAGCTACTTGCTTATGCTTGGCTTCAACTGGCAGAACCTTCTTGGACTACTTACTTACTCATTCATGCACATAAGCCCCTCTCACTTAATAGGGAACATTGTGCTCTTGCTGTCAGTTGGCTTCATTGCTGAAACCAAGCTAAGCACAAAAGAATACTTCGGAGTATATTTCACAGCTGGAATTGTCTCAGCTTTAGTTTATGGCGTAATGTTCCCTGAAAATTATCTTGTTGGAGCAAGCGCGGCAATCTCAGCTCTACTAGCAGTTGCTTTCATAATAGATATCAAGAAAGCTTTTGTTTCAATCATCATTGCTAGCATTGTCATTTCATTTGCTTCCCCTGTCCTGCAAGCAGTGACAAAATCAGAGTTTGAAAAACTACAGAACAAGACAAGCGAGATAACTGAAAAAGTCACTGAATTAAACAAGCAAATACAAGAAGCTAAGCAAAAAAACTTAACAGAACAAGCTGAAGTTCTTGAAAAACAAAAACAAGAGCAGGTGAATGAATTGAACAAAACATCGATTCAGCAGATTGTAATTGATGAAGGCATTGAAAGAGAGGAGAAAGCAAAAACAAGCCCTTTAGTTCATCTCGCAGGCGCTTTCACAGGGCTTGGGTATGTGTTTATTTTCAGGAGGGAGTTGGTATGGCAGTTGCCATCTCAAATTATGCCACGAAAAAAGTAATAGAAGAATTGAAAAAAGAAATAGAAGGCAAGCGTTTGAACAACGTGCAGCAGATTGGGAAGGAGTTGTTCAAGTTCACTTTTTCATCTCCTAAAAAAGAGCTGTTGATTGAACCAGGTGTCAGGATGCATTTGACAAGCTACAAGTTTGCAGCTCCTGAAAAAGCGTCGCAAGTGTCAATGTTTCTTAGAAAGAAATTAAAAGGCAAGAAATTGCTTGAATTAAGCCAGCATGGCGAAGACAGAATAGCTGTTTTCAAGTTCCCTGAAAACTACTTGATAATTGAATTTTTTTCCCATGGAAATTTCGTGCTTACTGACAATGATTACAACATTCTTTTTACTTTCAGGAAAGAAGCATGGAAAGACAGGGAATTGAAAAAAGGAGTTAAATACAAGTTTCCATCAAACTTGAAAGTGAAAATCAAAGAGGATTACTCTCCAGTAACCAAGCAGGAGTATGAAAAGCAAGGAAGCATGAATAAGGCATTAGATGAACACTACGCTTCATTAAAACAAGATAATCCTAAAATGAAGAAGCTGCTTAATCGCCTTGAGCACCAGAAAAAGGCATTAAAAGAGTATGAAGAAAAAGCAAAGCTTTACAAGAGGGTGGGGGATTGGATTTACGAGAATTACTCTTCAATTGAAAAGCTTCTGAATTCTTCAAAACAAGAGCTTGAAAAATTAGGTGTTAAAAGAAAAGGAAGAAAAATAGTTTTGGAGAAAAATTTCAGCTGATTCTTTAACAGAAAAAAGTTTTTAACGCAAACAAAGGATTTGTTCAAGAACAAGAAAAAATTGAAATTCCCTAAAAGGAATTTCACACAAGCATTGTCTCGTCCACGACTATTACGTCGCTGACTGCAAAGACGCTTTTATAAGGTACTACTGCCATCCCATCATGCCTTGCTAAGTCCTTTGATATCTTGGACTCCCTGCTTGTTTCAATCAAAAATGCTTCCAAGCTTCCTGTTTTTTCGTCAATTAGGATGTCGCTTAGCCTTCCAAGTTCTTCTCCTTTGTTTGTAATTATCCTTTTTCCACCTAGCTGTTTTGCTATTACAAATTTTTTGTTAACCATATGCATCACTGTTTTATTTATTACAAAGCAATTGTTTATAAAGTTATCTATGCAAAATTAAAAAAAGCTGAAAACAAAAGCAAAGAAACATAATTTTTTAAAAAAGAGGTTTGCAAATGAAGGAAAATGACTACATTGAAAAGCTGAAAAAACAGCATTATCATGTCGTAGGCAGGCACTCTGCAGTTAAAATATGTACTTGGCTGAAAAAATCACTAAGAGACCAGGGCACGTGCTACAAGCAAAGGTTTTACGGCATAAGCAGCCACAGGTGCCTTCAAATGACACCCAACATTTACTGCAACCAAAGATGCGTGTTCTGCTGGAGAACTTACGACGACAACAACGACCCTATTCCAAGCCAATGGGACGAGCCTGAATTCATAATAGAAGAGTCAATAAAAGCGCAGAGAAAGCTTATCAACGGCTTTCCAGGAGCACCTGGCTTGAATGAACAGAAATTTAAAGAAGCCCAGAATCCGAATCAAGTGGCTTTATCCTTGACAGGAGAGCCAATGGGCTACCCATACATGGGCGAGTTGGTTGAACAGTTTCATAAAAAAGGATTCACGACTTTCATAGTTACAAACGGGCTTTACCCAAAACGCCTTGCTGAAATGACTCTTCCAACGCAGCTTTACGTCTCGCTTGACGCGACTGACGAGCAAATGCACAAGGTAGTGAACCGTCCTCTTGTGCCTGATTCATGGCAGACAATAAATGAAACACTTGAACTCCTACCTTCTCTTGACACTAGGAAAGTTATTAGAATGACTGTAGTGAAAGGATGGAATGACAAGAACCCTGAGCAGTACGCCAAGTTAATTGAAAAAAGCGAAGCTGATTTCCTGGAAGTGAAAGGGTACATGTTTGTAGGCGGAAGCAGGCAAAGGCTTTCAATGGAAAATATGCCAAGGCATGATTATGTGAAACAATTTGCTGAAAAAGTCAATAAGTATCTTGGTTATGATTATATTGACGAGCAGCCAGTATCAAGAGTAGTACTTTACTCCTCAGGAAAAAAGAACCCTAAAATAAAAAAGTGATTTAATGCGAACAGATTACAGGCAAAAATTGTCTAAAAAAAGAAGTTTATGGAAGAAGTTAAGAGAGAAAAATGTTGAAAAATACACTTTTTCAAACCTGCCTTATAAGTTTAAAGTAAGAAGGTCATTAAAATTAGTAAGGCCACCTTACTCTCTTATTCTGCCAATACTGGTTTCACCTAAAATTTTATCGATTTACAACAAGAAAGGAGAAGAAGTTGCAAGAGTAACTGCTTACAGATACCCAGCTGACAAGAAAGGAAACTTCAAAGTCTTCATCCCGACAATAGATGTGAAAGAACAATACAGGAACAAGAATTTAGGCAATTTTCTTGTAAAAGCAGTTAAAGAAACAATAGGAGAAGGCAAGGGAATAAGAGTAAAATCAGAGCCACAGGCAGAAAAGTTTTGGGAAAAACTGGGCTTTCAAGCAAAGAAAAAGCAATTTGACCCTTTCCTGAATGACTACCTCACATTAATGGAACTGCCTGAAGAAAAACAAGTGCCTTTCTCAAAGAAAAAAATAAAAAAGAAAAAAGACAACTGACAAACTCTCCTCTTTTTTAAAACCAGTTAAAACCAGCATCAGTTGCAAAATTATTTTTAACTCCTTTTTTCAAATGTTTTCTCAATGGTTGTTTCAATTGAATTAATGCTGTCAATTTCAACAATCCTCAGCATGCTTTCAACACTGCAGTCGCCGTTTTCATGCGAACAAACTTACTCTGTAATTTCTCAAATAAATGTCCCTTCCTCTGCTTTGCTTGATTCTCTCTCTTATCCTCCAAAAATAACAAGGCAATTTAAAGAAGCTCAGCAATATGCATATAATGCTAAAAAAACAGCTGAAGCAATCAAAAGCAACATGTTCCTCTGCTCTTACTTGAACACCCCTGGCTTGTCTAAAGAAATGCAGGTAATGCTTTCAATGTTTCTTGAAACAGTCACAAAAACAAAAGCAAATTACTATAATGCTTTAAGCAAAGCATCTTCCATCTACTCTTTTGAAATAAAACAAGCAGAATCAGATTATATCAAGATGGACAAAGTAGGATTTGACGTGCTTGAAAATACTATTCAAAAAGCAGAGTTTGACAGGACAAAAAACCTACTTCTAACATCCTATTCTTCAACATCTTCTTTAACAATTTATTCCCTTGAATCAGAACAACAAAGGCTTATGAACAATTTATTAAAGGGAGGATGGAGAGGAGGTGTTTCTTTTTTCAACAACTTTCTTGGAAAAGAAGGCTCTTTAAAACTATTTCAAAAAAATCACGATGATTCATTAAGGCTGTTAGCTTCTCTTGAAGAAAAATACGAAGATGAAAAAGAAGACTTTGAAAAAAATTACAACAAGCTTGACAAGCTAATAAAAGAACTTGAAAACCAAGGTGTTTCAAGCATAACTAAAGATTTTCAATCAAAAGCCCCCTCTTTTTTCACAGAAATCAGCTTCTCAGACTCCAGTTCCCCGAGCAAGCAGCTGCTTGACCTCAAATCTTCTTTGACAAAAGCTCCTTTAAAAAAAGCACAGAGGATATACTCTCTTAAAATGGACAACTACCTTGCTTCTGCTTTTCTTTCACTTTCAAAAGCTAATTTAAAGCAACAGCAGTCAATTAAACAAGCTGATTTTCTCCTGTCAAGATTAACTAAAATAAGAAACAGTCTGCAGAAAAAATGCCTTGAACAATTGTCTGCCATGCCTTCTTCTTCACCTGTTTATGAAGAAGTCGCGGAAAAATGCAATTCAGAAATTAATCTAAAAACAGACATGGAAAATTACCTCCAAGTAATAAGCATTGCAAAAGAAAATTATTCAGACTACTACTGGATTGAAACATATGTAAAGAACAGCATTGTTCAGCTTCAAAAACTAGGTTATAGAATGGATGAAGAAAAGCAAATTCTAAGCAATATTGAAGCAACAAAAGCCCCTTTAAGTAACAAAATAAGCTCCTTATTTAAATTGAAATCAGAAATAGAGAAAAAAGCGCTTCCTTCAAAGCAACTTTTTGAAAAAAAATCAATTGAAGTAAATTCCCTTATGAAAGCAGTCAAAGAAAACAAAGGCATTTTCTTCATTTCCTCAAGCGAACTTGAAAAAGATGAAGCAGAAGAACAAGTTATACAGAGCCAGGATTTTTACCCAAATGCCTTTGATTTCATGCAAAAACAAAATACTCTTCTTGAAAAATACAAGTCATTAATCAGCAACTCCTCTTCAAATTACTTTGCTGCAAATCATTTTGAAAAATTTTTCTTTGAAACAATGCCAGAATGCGGAAAACAAGTGAAAGGAACCTTATTTGTGTCTGTTTTCAATGACTTGGCAGACATTGAACAATCTTCTTTTACCATAAATGTTCTTGGCGAAGAAAAGCAACTTAAAATGCTTTTCTTCAAAAAAGGGCATGAGTTCACTGCAAATTTCTCTTTTTCAAAACAAGTTCTTTACTGCCAGAAACAAGTGAATTCAGCTGATGGAAAAACAATTATTTCAAAAATAAAAGCAACTCCCTTGATTCCCCTTGAAAAAGCCAGAATTCATTTTTCACTTCCAAGCAATGCTGTAGTGCTCTCCTCTTCAGGAGCATATTTGAACAACTATGTTTACTTAGAAAACTTGGAATCTGAACAAGACGTTTATGTAATTTACTCTCTTGAAAATTCACAAAATTCCTCTGCGGCTCCTTTATCTTCTTTTCTTTCATCTGATGAAGAAGCATTTGAACCCTCTTATTTCAACATATCCTCTTTCAAATCATTTTTCAAAGAAGAAAACAAAACAAATTCAACCAATGTTTTTTTCACAGAAAACAAGCAAATGCAATTGCAGTCGACTTTGAAAACACAAAATCTTTCAAAAGATTACAGTCACTTATCTTCTCTATTGTTTGAATACAGAAAAGCAGTTGATGATGATGTTCAAATACCCCATGAAGAAAGATACAATGATTATGCAAACTACTCTGAAAAAATAAATGCATTAACAGGCTTGAATTATGCTGAATTTCAGAAAAAAAAGCAAGCAATTGAACAAGAGCTTGATTCAAAAATTTCCTTCTTAAAAACAAACGCACAGCAACTTTACAAAGTAGCTGAAGAAAAAGGAAATAAAGAATTTGCTGAAAGAGCAAAACAATGGCTTGACAAAGGCTATTACACCCGCTCAATCCTCTACTCAGAATTTGCAATAAACAACAAAGAAGACATGAGCCCATTAATAGCAGTTGCATTTATAATAATTATTCTCTCTGCTTATGTTTTTTTAAAAAAAGAAAGCAAAACCGTTGAAAAAAAGATAGAAAGAAAACTCTACTCCTTTGACTAAACCCATCCTTAAAACCAATTTCTTCACAAGTATTCTGAAAAATCTACTTTATCTCCTTGCGAAGTCCCGTAAATTATTTTCAAAGCAGTGTCAAAAGTCTCTTTAGGCGTCTTGCTTGTAGTGTCAATTTCATAAACTGCTTTGAAATTCTCCTCAGCCTTTTGAGTGCAATAATCAAGAGCCTCTGCTTCAATATTCTCCTTTATCTTCTTCGGCTTGTAACCCCTTTCTTTAAGCCTTTTTTTCAATTCATCTGGACGAGTTCTTAAAACAATAACAAAAGAATTCCTTAACTTGAATTCACAGGCAAGATGCCCATCTATTATCCCCTGCTCTTGGTTCAGCGCTTTCCTAAGCTCGTCCATTTTAGGGACAATAGTACCGTCTTTCCTTGTTTTTTCAATCAATTCAGGATGTTCCTTTAAGTAATCTGTTATGTGAATGACTCTCGTTTTGAAATAATCTCCTATCTTGTCAGCAAGAGTCGTTTTTCCTGTTCCAGGAGTGCCTGTTATTACTATTTTTTCATACATGGGTTTTCATTTAATCAGGATTTGTTTAAAAACATTAACCCCTCAGTTTTTTATACGCTCCTTCTGTTAATTAAAGCAGTAACAACAGAGGTGAATTTTTTCAATGGTTGAATTCAAGCCTTATTGCAGGCAATGTTTTATTGAAAGCGGCTTAAGCATACGTCTTGTTGAAAAAAACGGAGAGCTTGTCTGCCCACGTAACCCTAACCATAAATACAAGAATGACGTTCAGATAGCCTGAAGTCTTCTCTTCTCTTTCTTTACGCCCCACTTGACAACTAGTTTTGAAAATATTACAGGAACAAGTAGAGTAAATATTATGCTTGAAGCAACAATCACTGAATAAATTTCAGAGTTTATCACACTGTTCTTCAAAAGAATTTGCATTACTATCAAGCTTGTACTAAACCTAACTGATAAGCCAATTCCAAGCAAAGTTGATTGCTTGAAACCCATCTCCTTAACTCCAATCACCCAACTTCCTAAAATTTTTGAAAAGCCAGAAACAACCACAACAAGAAGCACAAGCAAAGGAGAAGATAATAAAGCAAGAGGATTCATTGAAACTCCCACTTGCAGGAAAAACAAAGGAGCAAAAAAGCCATAACACATTGTCTTCACTTCACTTTCAATTAACTGCAGCCTTTTCTCAGGAATGAAAGTTTTTATTGAAAGCCCAGCTAGCAAAGCAGCTACTGCAAGAGCATCTGCATACTCTCCTATTCCAAGGAAAAGGAAGAAAATGAATAAAGTGAAAAGAAAGATTGTTTCAATGTTTTTGAAATTAAACCTGCTTTCCTCTTTCTTGAATTTTTTCAACGCATATGTAAGAAGGAAAAGAAGAGAAAGAGAAATTAATATTGTAAGTATGTTTCCTGAAGTGTTCTTAACGGGAGAAGCTACAAGAGGAATGATGAGAACCAAAGTAAACACTTCAAAAACATCATCCAATACACCTATCCCAACGATGCTCTGCCCGAGCTTGCTGTTTATAAGCTTGAACTCGTCAAGTATTGGGAGAAGTATTGCTTCACCTACTGTTGCAAAAGACAAAGCAATTATCAGTGAAATGAACAAACTGTAATGAAATAAGTAATGAATCACTAAGAATCCGAAAAAAGTTTCAAACAATATTATGAACAAAGTTCCTTTAACAATAAACAACCCTAATTTCCTAAACTGCTTTAAGTCAATCTCAAAACCAATTACAAATAATAGGAAATACATTCCAAGCTGAGCAAGGAAGTTAAAGGTGCTGCTTGAAGTCATTGCTTCGAAAGGATTTTTTATTGAAAGAAAAAAACCAAGTATAAGAGCTGAGAACAGCCAAGGCACTTTGATTTTTTCAAGCAGTTTCCCAGCTAAGAAAATTATCAGGAAAGACAAGCTCAGGAACAAGTAAAAATTAAGCATGTTTAATCTCCACTCTTTACTTGTTTAAAAACAATTAAGAGAATTTTAAGGATAGTCCCTTTCAGGTGTCCTTGGGAAAGCAATCGCTTCCTTAATATTATCCAAACCACACACCCACATCACTACTCTTTCAATTCCCAAGCCAAAACCAGAGTGAGGAACACTTCCATACCTTCTAGTATCCAAGTAAAACTTGTACTTGTCAACATCTTCGCCTTGCTCTTTCAATTTTTTTTCAAGCACTTTAATGTCTTCTTCTCTTTCGCTTCCTCCAATTATCTCACCAACGCCTTTTACAAGCATGTCAAAACCAAGAACTTTTGACTTGTCTTCTTCAGCTTCTTTCATGTAAAACGCTTTAATTTCCTTCGGGTAATGAGTTACAATCAACGGCTTTTCATACAATTCAGTCAGCTTCTTCTCTTCAATTGTCCTCAAGTCCTTGCCATAAGGCACTTCCATTCCAAGCTCCTTTAACTTCGCAAGAGCTTCATCATAAGTCATTCTAGGAAAAGGGCTAGTGATTTTCAACAAATCCTCTTTCTTCCTTCCTAGAATCTCAAGCTCTTTTTCATTTTCCTCAGCTACTCTTTTGCATATGAAACTAACCAGCTCCTCTGCTTCCACTTGAAGTTCTTTGAATCTCATCCAAGCAACTTCCATTTCAGCATGCCAATACTCAGTCAAATGCCTTGAAGTGCTTGACTTCTCAGCCCTGAAACTAGGTGCAATAGTGTAAATTTTTTCAAGTGCAAAAATAGCTGCTTCTGCATACAACTGCCAAGTTTGAGTCAAGTAACTTTTCCTTCCAAAGTAATTAACTTCAAATAAAGTACTGCCTCCTTCGCCAGCAGCTGGAGTGAAAAGAGGAGATTGAAATTCATAATAACCCCTGCTTCTGAAAAAATCATCAATTGCCCTGAAAACAGTGCTTCTGATTTTAAGCACAGAAGTCATTTTCTGCGAACGAAGCCACAAGTGCCTGTTATCAAGCAGGAACTCATCTGACTGGTCCCTTGTAATTGGAAACCTTTCAGCCAAGTGAACAACTTCAATGTCACTTGCTTTTATTTCAAAGCCACCTGGCGCCCTCTCATCTTTAGAAACAATTCCCGTAATCATACAAGAAGACTCAACGCTTATAGTTGAAGCTTCTTTGAACCCAGGAGCATCTTCTTTGAAAGTGCATTGAACTACTCCGCTTGAATCACGAAGCAAGACAAAAGCCATTTTCTTGCCTGCTCTTTGCCTGTAAACCCATCCACGCACTTTCACTTCTTTGCCTTCATGCTCAGGCACTTCTTTTACTTGAATAAACTCATCCATTCTAAATTCATTTTGAAAAAAATACTTTAAATAACTTCCTCTGCTTTACTTTAATTAATGAAATGGAACAAGAACCAGATAACTAACTTGCTTGAAAAAGCAGTTGAAGCTGAAGTTGATTTTGAATTGACTGACGAGCAGATAGCTGAATTTTTCAGCGTCAAAGAACAGCCTCATTCTGACATCGGCTTGCTTGTTAAGAAAAAAATAGAAAAAGCAATTGATGAAAATTACAACAAGCCAGCTCCTTACAGGTTAAAAGTTTTTGAAAAACAATGGCCTGAAAACAAGGCGGAAGTTTACTTGTTTTCAAACGAAGACAAGCTGTTTGGAAAAAATGCCCTTGACTCTGTTTACGTATTCAAAGGCAACTTGTTTTCCCTCCCTCCTTCATCTGCAGATTTCCAAAACGTGCTGAGAGAAGGTGTCAGGCTTTTTTCTTTCAAGGAGCTTTTTTCTTCACTTGTAGGCGCTCGTTTTGAATCAATGCAAAGCGATTATGAAGTTGTTGAAATGAAAAAAGCTAATTCTTTTGAAAGCGCTAACTTGCATGCTCCTAATTTTTTAAAAAAATGGCTTGAAAAAAACAACAAGGAATTCCTGCTTGACGCTGAATTAAATTTCTCAGCTGAAATAAAAATAATTGACTAATGCCTTACCCCAACCTTATTGAGTCAAGGTTTTTCGGTTTGCAATTAATCAGAGATTAATTGAAACCCCTCGCCTCATTTTAAACGGATGGAATCGAGGTTACGAGGCGCGCTTGCTTCTACTTTGAACTTGTATGCAAGTGAGCGTGCTAAGTTTACGCATTTTTTCTCTTCACCGTGAACAGTAAGAACCCTCTCTGGACGAGGAGTTAATTTTTTGAAGTAACCTAGTAATTGGTTCAAGTCAGCGTGTCCTGAAAATCCTTGGATAGTATATACTTGGGCGTTGATTTTGTACTGCTGTGACTTGCCGTTGTTTTCAAGCACGACTTCTTTAGCTCCTTTTTGAATTTTCCTTCCAAGCGAGCCTTCTCCTTGGTAACCTACGAAGACAATTGCGTTTTTTTCATCGTCGCAGATTTCTTTGAAGTAATCTATTACAGGTCCTCCGTTCATCATTCCAGCTGGGGCTAGTATGACTGCTCTTCCGTCTTGTGCTATTTGTTTTCTTTGCGATGGGTCGACATTCTGGAAGATGTTGGAGTCAAATGGGGAGTTGTTGTGAAGTATTCTTCTTTGAAGTGATTTTTTTAAGTATTCTGGGTAAGTTGAGTGTATTGCGCTTGCTTCTCTTGTCATTCCATCTAAGTAAACTGGCACGTCCCAGTCTCCTTTTTGACGAGCGTAGTTTTCAATGACCATCATTACTTCCTGCGCTCTTCCAATGGCGAATGAAGGTATTAGGACTGTGCCGTTGTTTTCAGTGACTTTTCTTATGACTTCTATTAGTTTTTTTTCAGCTACGTATCTTGGTTGCTGGACGTCCTGTGGCCCTCCGTATGTTGATTCCATCACAACTGTTTCTAAGCGAGGGTATCTTGTTTCAGCTGATTCGAATAATTCAGTGTAGCCGAATTTTATGTCTCCTGTGAACATGAGGTTGTGGGCTCCTTCTCCTATGTGCAGGTGTACTGTTGAGCTTCCTAGGATATGTCCTGCGTTGTGCAGAGTAAGTCTTATGTCTGGTGTGATGTCTGTTACTTCATTGTATTCTCTTGGTATGCAGTGTTTTATTTCTTCTTTGATGTCTTTTTCAGTGTATAATGGTGTTTTGGCGTTTTTTGCCAAGACGCTTATGTAATCTTTTTGAAGAAGAGTCATTACGTCTCTTGTTGCAGGGGTGCAGTAAACTGGGCCGTCGTAGCCGTATTGGAATAGGTAAGGGAGGAATCCGCTGTGGTCTAAGTGCCCGTGTGTGATTATTACTGCGTCTAGTTCTTCAAGTGAAAAGTTAACTGATGATAGGTAAGGGAATGCGTTTTCAGTTGATGCTACTGATACTCCGCAGTCGATTAGTATTTTGCTTTCAGGTGTTTCAAGGAGGGTTGCTGAGCGTCCGACTTCTCTCCATCCTCCTAGTCCTGTTATTCTTATCCAGTCAGTTGGTTTTGGGTTGTCTCTGTAAACTCTTTTTCCTACTTTTTTAAGTATTTTTTTTCTGTCTTTAGCTTCTTTTACAAGAGTGTCTCTTATTGCTTTTACTAATGGCGAGCTTGTTGTTGGTTTTCTTAAGAGTTTTGGGGTCCATCCTATCTCTTTTGTTAGTTTTTTAAGTGTTTCGCCGTGGTGTCCTATGATTAGTCCTAGTTTTTCTGCTTCTATGTTTACTTCGCAGAATTCAGGGTTGAATGTTATTGCTGAGATGTTTGCTTCTTGTGGCACTATTTCTTTTATTTTGTCCTCTGCTTGTTCAGGTGGAAGCAGTTGTGAGGGTTCTGAGCGTAGCACGAATCTTTTTTTCAGTTGAGTTGCTAGTTTTTTGATTAATGAGTCTTCGTCTATGAATTTTGAAATGTTTGCAGTGTAGATTATGATGTCTGGTCCTTCTAGTTCAAGTTTTGTAACCATGCATTCTTCTGGTAGTATTTCTTTTACTTTTTTTTCCATTTCTTTTAAAAATTGCGTCAAATTTCTCACCTTTTTTATTGAATGTTTTTTGGGTTTAAGGTCTTAAAAAAAGGAGTTAAAGGAGAGGGGTTTGTTTTTATTCTATTTTTTTTATTTCCTTCTCGTTTAAGAATTCTATTCCTTTTTTTGTTATTGTTGCTATCATCAGTCCTTTTCCTCCAGAGTAAATGTCTCTTTTTGCTGCTGATTTAAGTGCTTTTACTGCTATTGGAAGGTTTTCTTTTACTGTTTTTCCTTCTTCATATTTGTCTTCAAGCACTCCGTATGCTATTGGCGAGCCGCTTCCTGTTGAAGTCATTTTTTCAGGGGACAGCCCTCCTGCTGCGTCAAGTGAGAATAAGTGAGGTTTTTCATCGTATCCTGCTAGTATTAGTTGAACCCAGTAGGGGAAGTACTTGTTGTTTTGAAGAATGTTTGCTAGGAGAGAAGCTGCTGATTCAACTGGTATTTTTCTTCTTCTTTGTATTTTGTAAAGCGCTGCTTCAACTTGCATTATTTTAACAAGTCTTTGAGCGTCCCCTACCATTCCAGCTACTGTCATTCCAATATGAGGCGCGATTTCATAAACTTTCTGGGTTTCTGGGTTTGCTATAAGCGAGCCCATTGTGGCTTTTTGTTCAGCTGCTATTATCACTCCGTCTGAGCATAGCAGTCCAACTGTTGTTGTTCCTTTTTTCAATTCTTTTTCATCCATTTTGTTAATCAGCTCCGAAGAATTAATTTTACTTATCTTGTTAAATTAGCTTGTTTTTTTTTGAATTGGTTTAAAATAAGCGTTTTATCAACAAAAGCTTGGGTGAGCTTTGTCTTTTGTTTTTCTTAGTGTCAAGGTTGTTTTTAAACCTTTTTATCTGCGTTTCTTTCAGTGCTTTATAAACCTTTTTTTTAGTATTCTTCTATTATTTTCACTGTCTTGTATTCAAGGTTGTTTTTTATTTGCTGTATTAACAGCATTTTTCTAGCTTGGTAATCTTTCATTAACGCTGATTTTTTTGACAGTTTTATTTGAATTTCTTCTCCTTGTACTTTTATTTCAACGTTTTCTTCCATTGGAAATACTTGCATGACAAGCTCTTTTGCTTTTTCGTCTTCTTTTTCTATTTTTTTCACTAGTTTTATTTTGAAAATAAGTGTTTTTCCAGCTAATTCGTGATTGAAGTCAACTCTTACTCTGCCGCTGCTTACTGACTGCACTTTTGCAGGCGCTCCTTCAAGTTCCAGAATCATTCCTGGAGTAGGGTGAATGTTGCTGTTTTTAAAAGCTTGAAGTGGAACTATTCTTATCAAGTCTTCTCGTCTTTCACCGTAAGCTTTTTCAGGGGGAATTTCAACTTCTTTTTCTTCACCTTCTTTCATTCCAGCAAGAGCTTCTTCAAAGCCTTTTATTAACTGGTTTTTTCCAAGAATCATTAAAACAGGTTCGTACTTCAATTGAGGGTTGTAAATTCCATTTTCTTCTGCTGTTTTTTTGTCATTGGTGTCGAAAACTTTCCCTGTTCCTTTTTCTATGCCAGTGTAAGTTACTTTTACAAATTCACTCATTTTTTCAAACAACTCCTTTTTTCTTCAATTACTGCAATCTTTTTTTTAATGCAATGAAGCATAAGTTTTAATAAGTGCTTTTTTTATTATTTTAAGCACTATTTATTACTTGGTGGTTTTTACAAAATGGATTCAAAAAAAGCAATACTAATACTTTCAGCTGCAATAATGCTCTTTTCAGTCATACCTATTGCATTTCTCAATTCAAAAAATACTGTTCCTGAACCAGATATAAATAATGACTCTCTTGTCTTGACAGGAGACGGCGTGTTCAATGCCAAAATCATGAGAATGAACCAATACTTGTCATTTGTAGGTTTATCAAACACAAATGACGATTCTAAAATAAGAGAAGCTATTAACAGCATTGGCTATGTAAACTGCTCTGAAAATTCAGCTGACTGTCAAGTAAAAGTAGGGCTTAACCCATACGGAGCAGGATACAGGGATGAAGTAATTATAAAACTTAAAAATGAGTCAGATGCAAATTATGTTGGATTCAGATTAAGCTACAGGCTCAATTACCTTTTAGACACTACTCCTAAATACTTGTCTTCATATGCTTTAGTACCAGCTTCAGTTATTTTAACAGGAAATTCAACAATCAAAGACAAGACAGTAATAGCAAAAAACATTTCATCATTAGCTTATGTGAGCTACACTAACTCGCCTGGAAGCATTGTCAAAGTCGAGTGTTCAAATGTAGTTTACTCAAAACAAGGCGTTTTGATGAAAGCACCCTCATGCATTGACACTCCACAAGTTTACGGCAACAAGTTTGGCTTGAATTACTTCACAATCATACAAAACCAGAAGCAATTCAATAAAAGCCTCGAGTTAAATTTATCTTTTGACGCAGCTGTTTTTGAAGCTGAAGGAAATTTCACTGGAAGCGGTCTTGATAAAAAATTGAGCTTTGCAAGGATATACTTTGCTCCTGACAACCAGTCAGCTTCAATAATAGTTGAAAACATTTCAAAAGTAGCAGAAATAAGAGAAGCATTGAAAAACTACAACATAACTAAGGAGTATAAGACAGGGGACATTAAATTCCCTTCAAAAATACAACTTGATGGAAAAGAATATGACGTTTTAACAGACAATGGATTGATAAGACTTGATTTTCCAATTACCCAGCTTGAAGGAGAACAAGAAGTAAAACTAAAAATAATGACATTGTTTGATGAAATAGTCAAAATAGAAACAGCAGAAAACTAATCTTCTTTTTTCAGCTTCATTACTGCTTCAGCTAAGTCGCCGTCAGTTTCTTCAAGCGCTTTTTCAGCTTCCTCTTTCGAAGCGCCTGTTTGTTCCATTATCATTTCAACATCTTCTTCTTTATACGGCTTTGTTTCAATCTCCTCCAAGTCTCCCATTATTTGAAAAGTTTTCTGGCCCTGCGCTTCAATTATCATGACATTCGGGTTTTTTATCCTGTAACTTTTTTCTCCTTTGATTATAACTTCTTCAGCTGGCAACTGCGTCTGCTTTATGCCCATTTGCTTCATCAAAGCATTCAACTGCTTCGGGTTCATTCCGCCAAACATTTCAAAACCACTTCCTTTTTTCACCATTTGTTTTATTAATTTCTCCTGATTAATTTATTCTTCAATGGAATTTAAAATACCTACTCTTCCTTTTTCAAAACAAAAAGCAATTGAAGTATACTTGAAACATGGAGGAGTGCTTAAGGTAGAAGAAGACAAGTTAATTTACCCAGACAAGCCGAGAATAAAACAGCAGTTAAGCCTTATTGAAAAAAAGCTAGAGTACTTGTCGCCGAGAATAAAAGAACTTGAAAAAAGGAACAAGGAACTCTCTTTCTTTAATATTTCCAACTTGTTTAAAACAACTTCTGATTCTCTTTTCTGGAAGCATCATCTTAGAAAACTTCTTGATGAAGATTATAGAGAAGCATCAAAAGCAGTTGCTCCGCCAGTAAACAGGATAAATGAACAGAAGTACAGGAGAATAGTTGAGCAGTTTCTTGAAAATGATGATTATAGGAAAAATTTGTTTGAAGCAAAAACAAGCGTTATAAGCGAACAAAATCTCACTGAATCAATTGAAAAAAGCATTAAAGAAAGCAAGAGGTTGCTTAAGCTTCGTTTAGATAAGCTTAAAAAAGAAAAAGCAATAGCAGTTGAAAAAAAGAAAGCGCTTGAAGCGTTCTTAAACTGGGTTGATTAAGGCATATTTTATTCTTGTAGTTTCTTTTCCTTTTCCTTGAACGTCAGTGATTTTGATGAATCCAAGTTCTGATGTGCTTTTAACATGGGTGCCTGCGCATGGGCAGATGTCAATTCCTTCAATATGCACTAAGCGAACTTGTTTTATGAAAGAAGGTAGTTTTTCAAACAGCTTTCTTCTTTTTTCATCGACTTTTTCAAGCATTTCTTCTCTTGAAACAGTTTCAAACCAAACTCTCTTATTTTCTTCAACTGCTTTGTTGAATTCTTTTACAATCTCTTCAAGCACTTCTTGAGTTGGCTTGAATGGCTTGAAATCAACTCTTGAATAGTCCTCATGTATTTGATTTCCAACTGTTTCAGCGCCGTACTTGTCAAGAATAATTGCGGATAATAAATGCTGAGCAGTATGCATTTTCATTAACTTGTATCTCCTTTCCCAGTCAATTATCCCATGTACTTTTGTTCCAACTGTGGTTTCCTCTTCTACATAATGCCTTAATTCCCCTTGCTCCTTCCTGGTGTCAAGCACTTTCACTTCCTTGCCTTCGCTTGTTTTTAAAATTCCAGTGTCTCCTGGTTGCCCTCCGCTTCTGCCGTAAAAAAGAGTCTTGTTTAAAAGAAGGTAGCCTTTGTTGTTTTGCACAACTTCAGCGTTAAATTCTCTAGCATAACAATCTTCTAAAAAAAGAAGTTCTGTCAAACAATTGCCCTCCTTTTGTTTACAAGGATGCCATGAAAGGCTGTCCTGTGAAGTAATAGGAAATTGCTTCTATCAAAGTAGGTATTACAAAGATAAGAAAAGCAGCAATTCCCTGATTTTCTTCTATTTCAGTTCCAACTGCCTTGTCAAAAACAGCTATCATTAAAGAAACTAAGGCGACATTAAGCAACCAGCTTAACGCGAACAGCATCAACTTCATTTTAAAACACCTTTTTTTCAGCTTAAGCTAACTAACACTCCTGTAACCACAAGCAAGGTAAAATAACCAAGCCCAATGACTAAGTTCTGAACCCACATCATTTCATTTACTTTTACTTTTTCAATTCCTGAAACAGCTTCTATCAGCACTCCTAAAATCCTTCCTGAATAAGCAGTGCTTACCACGACGCCTGCTCCCATTAAAAAATAAGCAAGCAATGGAATTGTCATGAACACCCTCATTAAAATGTAACCAGCTGCGTATGGAATCATTGCAACAGCCATCATTCCAGCAAACAAGCCGTATACTCCTGTTATCTTGTCAAACTTTGCTTTTCCCTTGTGCCTTTTCATTATTTTGACAAACAAGTAAGAGAAAACTGACAAAACAACTATCCCAAACAAGCTTATTCCAATAAACATTAAAACAGCTTCTTTTACAATTTCAGTAAAACTTGCAAAACCAGCTACTAAAAGCATTAAAAAGCAGGCAATTAAACTAGCTATCAAGCTAAGCAAAGCAATTGACTTGAAACCATCAACTGCTTTCAGCTTCTTTTTTTCAAGCAACTTCACTGTCTTGTCAGGCTTAGTTAGCACTGAAAACCAAGACCTTATAATTTCAACTGACTTCATATAAGCAACACCTTCTTTTTTTCATCTTTTTTAAGAATTACTAACAAGCTTATTCTTTAAAATATTTTTCAATTGCTCTCTTTATCTTTTCAGGATCAAAAGCCACGCGAACAAGAGTAGTGTTTCCTCTTACTCCTTTTCCTGACAAAGTGGTTGTCACAAGCCCAAGCATTTCAAGCTCGTTAATATACTCCTTTCCCCATCTCGCGCTTCTTGCCTCTTTGCCAAGCCTGTTGCACAAAGCTTCATATTTTTCATAAATTTCCCCTGTGAACAACACCTTATCTTCTTTTGAACCATCAAGCTTGGAGTAATGCGCTTTTGAAGTGCTCAGCAAAGCAATTGCATACAGCATTATTTTCTGATGCTCAGGCAAAGTGTTAATTGCTTCCATTACAATCTCCTCTTCAACACCTTCCCTTGCTTTCAAAACATCCTTGTCAGTCACTTCTTTTTCCTGCTTCTCATCGGCAATTTCACCTGCTTTCAGAAGAAGCTTCAAAGCGTACCTTGCATCCCCTGATTCCTGTGCAGCCAAAGCAGCGGCGTAGCTAATTGCTGATTTCTTAACACTTCCTTTCTTAAACCCCTTCTCTGCCCTTTGGTTCAAAATATCTTCAAGCTGCTCAGCATTATAAGGGGCAAAAATCATTTCTTCTTCGCATAACGTTGATTTTGAACGAGGATCAAGCTTCTTTTTCATCATTACATTGTTTGTTATTCCTATGATGCTTATCCTGCCTTTCACAAGCTCATCATTTGCCCTTGTAAGAGTATAAACCAAGTCATCTAAACTCTTAATCTTGTCAATTTCATCCAAAATCACTATAACATGCTCGTTTTTTCTAGTTATGACTTTAAGCATCTTGTCATACAAGTGGCTGAAAGGATAACCAATATAACTTTCCCCAGGCTCCAAATGCTCTATGATTTTAAGAAGAACCTGGTACTTCGTATTAATCACTCTTGCATTTATGTAAATCATGTCAACATTCACATTATACTTCTCCTTCACATTCATAAGCTTCTCAATCACAAGCTTGGTGGAAGCTGTCTTCCCTGTTCCTGTTTTTCCATAAATGAAAAGATTGTTCGTCCTTTTTCCACTTAGCAAAGGAGCCAAGTTCTTCATAATCCTCTCAACTTCTTTTTCACGATGAGGCAAAGTTTCAGGGATGTAATGAGGACTAAGCACGTTCCTATCCTGAAAAATAGTTTCTTTCATCAATTCTTTTTCAAAAATATCCTCCATTCAAACACCCATAAGCAATACATTAAAATACTACTAACACCTAAAAATAGGTATAGGTTTTTATGCTTTTGTAAATTAAAAAACCAGGAGGTATTATAAAATGGCTGGCATTTTGGAAAAACTAAGAGGAGGAAGCGGAGCTTCAGTAGACATAGAGGAGTACTTAAATACACTAGGACTCGAACAAGACGACATGCTTGAAGAACACGCTGACATGTGGGTAAAACCATTCTCACTAGAAGACGTAATGGATGTTGAAAAAGTATCATCTGAACTAAGAAAAGGAAACATGGTCATACTAAACATTCAGCCTCTTTTCAAGAAAAACAGCATCAAACTAAGGCAAGCTGTTTCTGAAATAAAAGACACAGTAAGAGGAATAAACGGAGACATTGCAAGAATCACTGAAAGCAAACTGCTATTAACCCCCTCAGGCGTTAAAATAGCAAAGCAGTAAGCTGCTTTTAAAAAAAGGCAAGATGAGGTTTTATTCAATGATTCTTGAAAACCCTGCCTTAGTTCTTTCAATAGGAACCAAAGACGTAACTGAAATAATTGAAAGCATTTTAAAAGAAAGAAACTGGGGGCATTTTGAACTAATAAACCTGAAACTCTCTTACATCCCCTACTACTTATTCAACTACGACACTTTAATAGAACAAGAAATGCAAGGACAAACTTACTCCCAAGGATTCTCAGGCTTAATGGCAATGAACGCAATAGACGGAAAACTCGAGCCACTCTTAACCCAGATTCTTGAATCACAACCAGTTGACTATGAAAGAGAAATTTCACACGAGCTAAAATACGAAATTCAAAACCCAGCAATCAGCATGAACGAAGCCAAAGAAGCAGCTAAAATAAAACTAGCTGCTAAATTCAACGTCGGCAAAGACTCAATGTCAACAACCGGCTTCAGGCTAGTTTATTGGCCAATATGGATAGTATTCGTAACCCTTCCAAAAGGAGGAATTCAAAAAATACAAATAGAAGCAGTGTCAGGATATCCAATGAACATTGAACAAGTGCCTGAAAGAGAAAAAACATGGATTGAAGTCACTGAAGAAACACTCGACTCTCTAAAAACACCTGAAGGATGGATTAACTTGACTAAAAAAGCAGTTGAAGTAACCTCATCAGGCTTGAAAGGAACTTCAAAATCAACAAGCGGGCTAAGCAGCTTAATCCAATGGTTCACTAAAACCAAAAGCGGGAGATACTCCTTACTGCTAATCGCAATACTCATAGCAATAATACTAATGACAAAATAACTTCTTTTTTTGGCTTGTCATTTATTTTTTATATCCCTTTCTTCATTAATTATTATTGAGTTACAATGGGTTATTTGCAGAGAATAAAAGCAAAAAAAACAGCAAAAAAAACAGGAGAAAATAAAACTAATTCTTTACAGCACAGAGTAAAAGCGCTGCAATTACTGCAGGAACTGAAAGCAAGAAGAGAATTGGAAAAAGCATTAAAAATAAGAGAGAAGCAAGAAAAACAACAAAACTTAACCCTAACAAAAGAACAGTTAACAAAACTCTCAACAACAAAAATAAAACAACAGTCATCAAAAACAACACCTAAAATAACCCAATGGAAAAAACAAACAAAAACTCAAGCAAACAAAACACCAGCAAAAACAATTCCAAAAATAGCAACCAAAACAACAGAACCAATTCGGAAAACAACAACCAAATTAATAACTCTAAAAACAAGAATAAAAATAAAAAAAGCAAACAATGAGAGACAAGCATTAACAAAAGCAAAAAGCCACTCAGTAAAAATAGGGATTAAAAAAAGAAAAAGAGGAAATGTTTTAAGTTTGTTTTCTTTTTTTAAAATGAGGAAAAGGATAACCTCTAACCTAAAAATGCAAAGTTTTTCAGATTCTAAAACAAGAAATAAAGTTCAAAAAAAGCAACTAATAAAGAACCAAGAAAAGAGTGATAGAAGCAAATCGAGTGGCGTTTATGATAGGGTAAAGTTGTTCATGCCTAGAAAAAAGTTATCTCAGGACATTAAGGCAGAGCAGCAGGTTCCAGGAGGCAAAGTGATTCAAAAGTTGTTTGAAAAAGCAGAGCAAATGAAGTTGAATGTAACTAAAAAACAAGTGAGAGGGTCTTCTGAGTTAAGGGAGTTAATTGATAGGATTGAAGAGGATAAAAAAAAGTACCCGCGGGTTTTTTTATTAGTTGAAAAATCTGGTTTTTCAGATGTATTAAAGCTTGTTAAAGTAAGGGACAAAGTAGAAAGATTCAGAGGAAGAGTTTATGCTAATCTTTTAATTGACAAGTATTCTGAAGTTGCTGAAAAATTAAGCGAAGAACAGCAGAAAGAGCTAATTAATGGAATTGTTCTGCTCACACAGAAGAGGGTTTATGCAATTTCTTATTTGAAAGAGGTAGACAAGTTAATTAAAGCTGGAGATAAAGAGTATGCTGATTATGTTGTTGAAATTTTAGAGAAATTTGCTTTATCAGGAGGAGAGCCAAGCAAATTTTCCGAAGCAATAGCGAAATTGGGTATTACAAAAAAAGAGGAAATAAGAGAAGTTTATGAAGCAACTTCTTATTTACAGGAATTGAATTTTAATCCTGTTGAGTTTATCAATTTGATTAACAATGAATTAATTTCACCTTTTGAAAAGCAAGAAGCTGCGGAAAAATCTGCTTTAAAGGATTTATTTAATGAAATAAAACAAAAGAGAATAAAGAGTGAAAATGACCTTAAGGCAAAAGTATTGGTTATAAAATTATTTAAAGAAGGTTACTTAAGCAAGAAAGATTACCTTTACTTGTTGAAAAATTTGCCTAGTTCAAGCAAAAAATTTACTTCCCATACTCTTTTAGAAGAAGAGAATTTTTTAATTAAAATTAAAAAAAGCAATTTAGTCAATGAAGAAGAATTTAAAAACTTAATTTTTTACTTAAAACTTAAAATTGATGAAAAAAATCCGACGCCTGCTTTAGTTAATTTTTATAAAAAAAATTCAGCGCCTGCCTTAGTCTCTTTTTATGGGGAATTAAGCCAGGATGAAAGAAAAAAAGTAAACAAGTTAATAAAAAAATCCATTGAATTAAGAAAATTCAACGAGTCTCTTTTCAAGGAACTTGAATTTGAATTTGAAAAACGACTAAGAACCAAAGTAGCTTTTTCTTTTGAAAAATTAAAATCAAAGATGAGGGAGATTAATGAAATTATTGAAGAACAAGATAATCTCTTGTCAATAGCATTAGAATTAAAAAAAGAAAATAAAGAATCAGTAGAAGAAATTGTTCATGATAAAGAATTAACTAGAAAGCTAAGAGCATTAAAACCAACTGAAAAAAAGGCAGTTTTAAACAATCTTAAAAAATTAACTTTTGAAGAAATGAAACAGCAAAAAGAAATAATAAAAGAATTAATGGATTACCCTGAACTTCGAAAAAAGTTAATCAAACCAAACATGAGAGTAGATGAGATAAAGCAGGTTAAACTCTTTAAAGAGTTATTTAATGAAGAAGAAAGAGAGGAAATCTTAAATTATTCAGAATATATCTTTAGAGATGTACTGAAACAAGCAATAAAAAATGAAGATAATGAAAGGAAATTGAAGAATCTAAAATTTTTAACAGACAATATAACTTTTGGTTCTCTAAATCCAGCTACGACTTTTCTTGGAGAAGTTGCTCTTGAAGAATTATTAAATTTTGATGAAGAAGAATTGAAAAGATTAATTAAATTAACAGATCAAAATAGAGAATTACGCTCATTTGTTGATAATTTAAATGTTCTAATGATAAAAGGATTAAAAGGAGAGCAGTCACATAAATTGCTTGAATTAACATATAAACTAGTAGAAAAAAAACAAGATGTTAATACTTTTTTAGAAGCAAGCGTGATTTTCAGAGACACTTTATCCCGTAAACATTTTGAAAAGTTTTTAAAAATAAAAGAACTGCCTCTATCTGTTTTAAGTGAAGAAATAGTAAGATTAAAGAAAGGATGGGTAAACAAGCCTTATAAACAATTAGAGTTAATGATTTCTGAGGAAATGAGAGAAGTATTCAACAGCTACATCATAAGCAGAAGCAAGAACAGAGCAAGAGAGTTGATTATTCCTTTAATGAGAGATGAAAAAGTAGCAGAACAAATCCAAGCAATAATAAGAAATAAGTTAAAAGCAGGTGAAAAAATAGGAAAAAGACAAATAAAAGAACTGCCAAGCATTGCTCAGAAATTACAATTATTAAATGCATTATTTGACAAAGAAATAAGCATCCAAGAAACAGATTTAAAAAAATTAAACAAGCAATTACAAGATGAAATAGTAAAAACAGGAACGCAAGAATTTGGAGAAAATTTTGAAATAAAATACAAGCAATTGCAAGACCAACACCAAGAACAACAACTTGTAGACATGGTGGTGATTATAAGAACATTAGAAAATCATTACAAAACCATCAATTTCAAAAAAGTAAAAAATGAAGTAATAAGAACGGAAAAAGAACAAGAAGCATTAAAACAAATAATGAATGCTTGGCTTGCCGGAATAGACTCATTCAAAGAGTACAAGTATAAAGAACTTGATGAAATAGGAGTGCCTGAAAAACTGCAAGATAAATGGAAACAAACAACAACCATAACAATGCAAGTAGGAAAAGAATCCACTGAAGATAAAATAGAAGAAGTAATTAAGAGACTTGAAGAAAGCAAGCAAGAACTCACTGCAGAAAACCAAGAAAAACATCAAGAAGAGTACAATAAAATACAAAAATTAATTGAAGAACAAGAATATGGCAAAGCTCAAAACAAAATACAAGAGCTAATAAAACAGATTACAGAAGAGAATTCAGATGCATCAAAACACTTACAATATGCAGCAGGACTACTTGCAAAAACAAATGAAAAAGAGGCAGTTTTAAAAGCAAGCGATGAAGCAGATGTCGTATCGTGGTTTAATATTGGGAAAGAGTTTAACACCTGCCAATCTTACTTAAGTAAAGGAAGATTTAACCCTGCTTTAGTGAGTTTTATAGGGGACGCAACCAAAAAACCAATTATAATAATAAACACAGAAACAGGAAAAATGGAAGCAAGAGCAGTCATGTATTTAACAAAAAATAGTTCAGGCGAATGGGAGTTATATTTAGATGACATTTACTCGCATAACACTCAAGCAAAACAATTAATTTTAAAATTTTATGAACAAAAAGCAAAAGAACTTGGAATACCAATGGTTAAAAAACCACATAAAATAATAGGAAAAGTGCCTTTTACTTACATGAACAACAATGGAGGGCTAAGAAAACAAGAAGTAATCTAACTCTAGCCCCTAGCTATGCTCTTCTTTTTTCACATGAAGCTTGATAGTGAATATTGTTTTGATTTTTCGCTTTCGAAAATCATTTCCAAATCAGTTTCAATCAACTTCAACCTTTGCTCCAAATAGTCCCCTAGCCCGTATTTTTCAGCCATTTCCTGCGACACTTTCAAGTACTTCTCAATGCCTCCCCTATGCACTGTCAACAACAACTTGCCTCCGCATTTAGTGCATTTTCCGCTTAAAGGGACTCTCCTGTACTTAGCATTGCAGTCAACGCATCTGAAACTCTGCTGTCCGAACGAACGCAGGTTGCCGTAAATGTCCCTCAAGAAATGGGAGTTGATTATTTTTTTAGCAACGTCTTTTTCATCAACTGCTCTTATTTTTTCAGCTAATTCCAACTGCCTCTGCACTTTCTCGCTCATAGCACCTAATTGAGTGTAGTTGGATTGATGAGGGCCTTCATCAATAGAGTAAGTGTCAAACATGAAATTAATTCCATACATCTCATCTTCTTTCCCAAGCTTGTCTTTAATTATTGGAATTTTAACGTCGTACGCGTTTACTATTTTTTCAGCTGCTTCGTAGAATTCAAGAGGCAAGTGGCTTATTGTTTCAACATCCCATACTTGGTCGTCAACTTCACTTGGGTTGATTTTAGTTGACAAAATTAATGGAATGTCTTCTGTTCCACCTGCTTTTGAAGGCAAGTACTTCTTTGAAAAATTAATCAAAGCATCCATTAACAAAGTCAATGAGTTTTCATCTCCGTCGCAGTCTCTTCTAGTTGCTCCGTGAAAGTAAGGATGAGCGTAAGTTCCGCGTGCTTTAGTGAAACCAATTATTCTTCCAAGAGTCCCAGCTGAAATATGCGGAGCCATTCCAAGCACTAGCTTGCCAATCAAGTCCTCTTTTTCTTTAACGTTGTAATAAGGTTTTTTCTTGTAAAATTTCACAAGCTCGTCATCAACAAAATTGCATACTCTTACAAAGTAATCACCAGCTGCTTCTGAAATCACTACATCCTGAGGCCATAGCTCCACAATCTGTTCTTCATCAACAAGCTCGTTTCCCAGATAATCTTTTTCGTAACCAAGTTCCCTTGCTTTTTCAACAGTCAAGTGAATCTCCCTTGGCTTGAAATGAGTCAAAGGCAGGTTCGTTGCATCGATTCTAGCAGTGCCGTCTTTAAAGCACCATACCTTGTGCTTAGCTCTTAAAACAAGTTTTTCAAGAGGTTCAAAGTACTTGTCATCACTAATTGTTCCAATAACTCCTTTCATTTTTTCAGGAGCCTTGTTTTCACTTAAGTTTACAAGAGCTTTGTTTAAAATTTCACCTAAGTCAACGATCCTTTTCCTGTAACCAGAAGTCCTGCCTCCGCAGTATTTGCAAGTTTCACTTTCATTGAATTTTCCGCAATTAATGCACACTCTTTTTACAACAGCCCTTCCGCCGCATTCATCGCATTTGTAAGACAACAACTCCTTGCCGCATTTTTCACAAACAAGATTAGGCAGTTCAAGAGTAATTTTTCCTTTCTCAGCTGCTTTTTCAACGCTTCTTGTCTTCCCTCCATAGTTTCCAACTGGAAATAAGCCGTTTGGTGCAGGGTTCATTTTTCTCTCCTTTGATTTTTCAGGACGTCCCATCCTAGCACCAATGTAAACAGGCGCCTTATTATAAACAGGAAAGCCAGCAAGAGCATTAACTAATTCCAACGCGTCTTCTTTTTCTTCACTTAATTTTTCCAAGTCAATTTCCTTGCTTAAACCAAGAGTCTCCTCCAAAGCAAAAGAATCCTCTATAATGACTCTTCCTTCCCTTAGTTTATGAGGCACGCAGAGCAATTCAAGAACCCTTTTAGCTTCTTTGTTTTCAACCACTAATCTTCTTGTTTTCTTGTCAAGCAGTCCTCCAATTACCTCTGCTTTTCCTGTTTTCAGCCATTCAACAAGCTCTTTGATTTGTTCTTTTGAAACATCTGCGTAAAAATAAGTGTATTTAGGATGCAGTGGAATGCTATGCAGTCTGCTTAAACCAACAGCTTCTTCAGCTGTCAAATTCTCAGGAACTTTTACTCCTTTTTTTTCAACAATCAAGTTCCACCATTCTTCAACTATGCCGCTTGGAATCAAAGGGTGATTAGCATTTAAAAAATCGCCGTAAGGAACAAGCATGTCTCCAAGGAAAAGAATTTCTTTGACTTCTTTTTTCAGTTTTTTAGCTTCTTCGAAATTTTTCACGCGTACAACGTCGCCGTTTTTCAACAGGACTACAGGGGGCTCTATTTTGTCGCATGGAGTCAAAGCGCAGCCTTTTTTAGGGCGTTCGATTTTCAACTGCGTTCCTATGACTGGAAACTCGTCAAGTATTTCCATTGAAGCAGGATGCACTGCTCTTGAATTGATTCCAGTGTTTCTTGCCCTGCCGTACCTTAACCTGAATCCGCCTGGAGTTGAAGGGTAAGCGAAGATAGGGCGTCCGCCTACAACTTCTTTCAAGTATTTTGTTATTGGCTGTATTTCAATTTTTCCGCTTTTTTTCACGACTTTTACAAGTGATTCAAGCCAGTTCCATCCTATGTCATGCTTGTTTGAAAATTTCAGAAGTTTAGGTGCTTTTTGAGCAAGCCCCTCTGCTACTACGAGGCACATCCCTCCTCTCACGCAGTTTGTCTTCACTCTTTCAAGATTTTTGTAAACACTTACTTCCACAGTTGAAGTTGGTTCGCCGTCAACGCATACAGGACAGTTGCTTATTATTTTTCTGATTTCATCTTCAGTTGGATTGTATTGAAGACGTGAAATTGAACTGTTATACAAAGCTATTTCTTCAACATACCTCTCTACTTCTTCTTCTTTAGGCTTGTACCTGTCCAAGCCAACTAATTTTCTTGCATAATCAGCAACCATTACAGCTAACCCAGCTGCTGTTCCTCCAGCTGAACGGATTGGAGATGCGAAATACAAGCTTAAGTACTCAGTATTGTCAGGGTTTTTGTTAACCTCTACTTTTGCTATCCCTTCTGTTCCTGCAACAAGAATGCCTTCTGTAAGCATTGTTATTGCTGTTCTTATTGCCTGCTCCACCCTCTCTGCGTCTGTTCCTTTTATAAATTTTCCTTCAATTATCTCTTCAATTATTTTTAAAGCTGCTTTGTCTCTTCCATGTTCTTTTATCAACTCTCTTATTCTTTCAGCTGAACCAGGTGGGCCAACAAGCCCCTCTGTTCTGGCAGCCAAGTCAGATGCCTGGGTTATCTCTACTTCTTCACCTGCATCAATGCCCATTGCTCTTGCTTCAGCTGCTTCTTCATAAGCTTTTTTCATCTGCTCTTGTATTATGTCAAAAACCTTCATTTTCAATCACACTTGCTTGTCAAAGTGAATAGCGTTTATTCTGCCGTATTTTGTTTCAATAACAGGCACTATTGCAGGGGTTGCTTTGTGCCCTTGCTTTACCTGATATTCTGTAAGAGCCTGCCATGTGCCTGCATTTATGTTTATTGTTCCCCTGTAAATTTTGTATGAATTGTTATGGCTTTCTCCTGCTTGGAAAATATCAGGCACTTGTTCAATTACCAAGTAATCTTCTTTTTCAGGAGTGATTGGTTTTCCACCGTAAATTGGATGAAGATGCCTGCGTTTAAGCATTTCAGTCATTATCTCGCTTCCTTTGTCAAAACTAGCTGTAGGCAAGGCATTTACGAAGTCAACGAAGCAGGTTCCATGGTAAATAAGCTGCTTCAATCCATGTATTTCAACCATTGTTGGGCTTCCTATGAGCGTTACATCTTTTGATTCATATAACCTTGGCACTAACTCTTTTGTCAGCTGAGGCTGTGGGTCTGCTGTTTTAACAGCATCGTGGTTTCCAGGAGCTAAAACTATGTGAATGTAATCAGGCACTTTCAACAAATAGTCCTCAAGCATTTCATACTGCTTGAAAATGTCACTTTCTTCTAATTCTTCTTCTTGAGTTGGGTAAATTCCAATTCCGTCAACATTGTCTCCTGAAATTGTCAAGTACTTGACTTTTTCAGCTAGTTTCCTTTGCTTTTCATTTCCCCTTTTGCCATGAAGCCATTCTAGAAAGTTTTCAAAATTTTTTTTCATGAAAAGCTTGCTTCCAATATGCATGTCTGAAGTGAGCACTATTGCTATGTCATCTTCTGTTGTTTTAACTGGCCTTATTGGAATTTCAGGTTGGTATATTTCGTCTGCTATGAACAGTTCTTTGCTCAGCCTTCCTTCAACTGCTATTATCTCGTCATTTATTATGTTTGCTGAAAATTCAAGAAGCCTTTTGTTGCTTTTTGGGATAAGGACATTAAGCGTGCCAGTAGGGTCTTCTATGTTCATTAACACATGCCCGTTTTTTGTTGTTCTTTTTTCATTGAAGATGCCTATTACTTTTACTTTCTCATAACCGCTTCTCAAGTTTTCTATTTTTTTATAAGGATGCTGTCCTCTTTTTTTCAGCATTTCACTTATCTTCTCATACCTGCTGTTGAAATAAGAAACAAAATCCTCTAATTTTCCAGTGGAAGTTGACTTGCTTGTCACGTTATTTCCTATAATCTTAACTTCTGCACTTACTTCTTTTCCAATAGGCTTGAAGCTTGTAAATTCAACAATTGCTTTAGCTTCTTCTCTTATCACTTCTTTTGCTTTCTGCTTTTGCTCAAGGTCTTTTTTTTCAATAACAAGCTTTCCTTTTGCCTCTTCCATTGCTCTTCTTGCTATTTCCTCGGCGTCCACGCTTGTTTTCAAGTATTCAAGAGCATCAGGAGTAAGCAAGTAGCCTTTTTTCTGAATTTCTTCTATTATGTTCATGCAAAATCAACTCGTCGGAGTCCTTAAATGCATACCCTTTTTTCAAGTTAATTTTTAAGAGCTCCTTTTGTATATCATGGTTTTTCTTTGAAAATTTCAAGCAGTTCAGGTTCTTTTTCAAAATAATCCCTTGCAGGTTTCAGCAGTATTGAAAGCCGTTCTGCAACCATTTTCTTCAAGTCCATTGGATGCAGTTTTCCCTGCTTGTAAACGTTTTCAAGTTCTTCATATGAATGAATTTCCATATTGCCTCCGAATTTCTCAGGGCGTTTTATTTCAATGCTCTTCTCCTCTCCTCTGAAAATCAAGTACTTGGAATACTCCATTAGAGGGTTTGATTCAACTTCTTTTTCAGGGCAGTATGCTTTGCTTATTTTCCTCATTATCTCTTCAGGCGAGTCATGCACAAGTATTGATGAGTCAGGATTACTTTTGCTCATTTTAGCATCCATCTCCATTCTCTGAGGGCCCTGCAAGCCCATTATTAAATGATGAGAAACAACAATTGGCTTTTTAAAACCAAGCTTAGGGGCAAGTTCTCTTGCAAGCATGTTTGCTTTTCTTTGATCCATTCCAAGCTGGCAAATGTCAATGTTCATGTGGAAAATGTCAGCCACTTGCATTGCAGGGTAAAGCACCTGCGCAGCATCTGTCAATTCCCCTTCCTTTCTTCCCATTATTGTCGTTGCTCTCATCATTCTTTTCATTGTAGTGTTTTTTGAGACGCTTATGACTTTTTTCCAGTATTCAGGGTCGTTTACGAACTCGCTTGCCCACCTGATTTTAATTTTAGAAGTGTCTACTCCAAGCGTTTCCCATACTTTAATCAAGTATCTTCCAGCTGCTTGTATTCTTTCCAAGTCCCCGCCTAGCTTGTTGTTTATCATCGCGTGCCAATCAGCAAGGTAAAGCACGAAATCAACACCAGCTTCCTGCAAGTCTCTTATTTTCTGTGCCCTCATTAAGCCGGTTCCAAGATGAGCCATTCCGCTTGGTTCAAAACCGTCATAAGCTAAAGGGTTGCTTTTTGTTTCAAGAAGCTCTTTTAGTTCCTGTTCAGTAACCACTTCTTCTACAGGAATTCTTGTTATCAAAGCTAGTTTTTTTTCAACATCCATTTTCTTCAATTCCTTTTTCTTATTTTATTTCTTCTTTTATCGCTTCAAGTTCAGATAGAATGCTCCACATTTCTGTTCTTATATGAAAAGGCATGTTTATGTCATTTGAAATCTCGTCAATTAAGTAAATCGCATTAGCTATGTTCACTGCTTTTTCCCCTTCTTTTGACAGCACTTTCTCCTTAGCTTCATTTATCTTGTTTCTAATATTTTTAGGAACAGTGGTGTCTTCAATTATAGGTTCCATTAATTCAGCAACTTCTTTCAACCTCTCATCTACCTTCATCTGCCATCACCTTCTCTTTTCTTTTGTATCCTTCATCTGATTAAAAACTTTTGTTTTATCACAAACTACTCCTGATAATTAGTCTCTATTTTTTCCTAAAAAAATTTTTTCATAACTTCTTTAAGAACTTCCTGCACTTGCTTTTTGTCAGTAGCATTCACCTTGTAATCTGATTTAACTTCCTTATGAGGCAAGTCGATTTTTGTTGCAATTACAACTAATTTTGGATTAAACTGCTTCTTAATCTCTTTCAGCAAATTCTCCTGCTCTTTCAAGGAGTAACCACAGGTTTCACTTGCATCAATTAAAAACAACACGTTCTTGGACAAGTACTTTAATGCAAGCACTGCTTTCTGCTCTGTCTTGTTCCTCTTTTCAAAAGGACGGTCAAGAAGCCCAGGAGTATCAATCAACTGCACTTTATCATACCTGTTCTTAACATAACCAATGAGAATTTCTTTTGTAGTGAAAGGATAAGGAGCAGTTCTTACTTTATGCCCTGTTGCTGTTTTAAGAAACTGAGATTTTCCAACATTCGGATACCCAGCTAAGATAATAGTGCTCATCTCCTTTATTTTCGGAAGAGTGTTCAGTTTCTTCAAAAACTTGTCAATCTCACTTGTCCTTATTTTCTTTACAACAGACGAATACCTTCCAATATACTCCTTCATTACCTGCTTGTTTTGTTTAGGGCTGTCGCCGTATTTCAATTTCATCTCATACTCATCTTTCAGCTTCTTAAGTATCCTAATACTTGCCTTTATCCTCTGTATCTCATTGTTCTTTTCCTTTACGTCAATCATTGTTTCAGCAAGCTTTTTTTGAAAATCAGTTAACTCCACGCTTGTTTCACGAATGTAATTATTCAAGTAGCCTAAAGTGATTGCATGAATAGAATTAATTTTAACCAAGTCAGCTTCTTTCCACCTCTTCTTGGCTCTTGCCTGCTTCTTCGCCTGTTTCAAAGCAACATCAATTATCTCTTTTCCATTCATGACTATTATTAATGAAAACACGTGTTTAAAAGCTCTTGTTAAAGTTATTTAAACAACCTTGATTTTACTATTAAACACATGATTGAATTATTCGGATACTCAATTGAAGAAGCAGTCTTGCTTGCAAAAGCAATAGAAATTGGAATATGGGCAGTATCTACTTTCCTCAGCGTAAAAATCATCCCCCGTATTCCAAAATGGCTTGACGATTGGGTAGACCAATATCACAAAATGGACCTGTCAGAAACAGCACACAAGGAACTTGCAAACGCAATAAGATTCGCAATATACATAATATCCTTCTACATTCTGTTCCTCATTTTGGGAGTAAATGATGTTTTCAATAACAAGTACTACCAGTTAATCCTGCTTTTTTTTGTAATGAAAATTTCTCTCGCAGTACTGCGTCCTTCAATCAGAAAAATTGACGAAAAAATGGAGTCAATTGACTTGTCAGAACACACTCATAAAATGATTGAAAACATAATAAGCTACACTATTTACACCATTGCCTTCTTCGCAGCCTTGTCAATCTTAGGATATACCAGCGTGTTTACCGGCTTCATAGCAGGAGCAGGAGTAATTGGAATCACAGTAGGTTTCGCCGCAAAAGATGTTGTGTCAAACACTTTAGCAGGAATATTCATTGCTTTTGACAAGCCATTGAGATACGGAGAAGTTGTTGAAATACAAGGAAAACTAGGAGTAGTTGATGAAATAGGGTTAAGAATGACAAAGCTGAAAACATTTGACAATAAAGTAATAATGATACCAAACCTCATCATCAACAGCAACCCAGTCATAAATTACACAAGAGAAAAAAACAGAAGAATAGAAGTTGACGTAGGCATTGCTTATGAAAGCGACTTGAAAACAGCAATGGATATAATGAAAAAAGTGCCTACAAAAATAAAAGGAGCTATCTTAAACAATTCAAAAAAACCAATACAAGTCCTGCTTCAAAACTTCGGAGCATCTTCAATAGACCTGCAATTAAGGTTCTGGCTTGACACTAAAAAAGGAAGCCTTGTTGACGCCCAATCAGATGCCAAAAGAATAATATTAAACGAATTCTCAAAACATGACGTGGAAATACCTTACCCAAAACAAGTTATAATATCAGAGCCAGCTGGAAAAATACCTCCATTCATACCACAACAGAAAACAAAGAAAAAAAGCAACAATAGAAAAAAGAAAAGGTAAATCGCCTTTTTCTTGTTTGCTCAAACGTTTTTCTTTTAGTTTATCTACTTTTCTCTAAAAGAAAAACTAAATAAACAAGTTTTTTCATAAAAATAATCATGAAAAAAATTTTATTCTCTTTACTTGTTTTAACAGGGCTTGTTTTTGCCAACTGCTACGACTTCGTGTCACTAGCAGAAGACAGACTAGCACCACCTTACCCAAGCTACTTCGGCGCAGCTGGAGAATACATGCACGCAGGAGACTGCTTTTACAACCAAGGAAACATTAAACAAGCTAATTTTTACTATGAAAAATCAGCCGAGTATTACATTGACGCTGCTGATTCCCTTCTTCCAGGAGCAGACAATTTCTTAAGAGCAAGCTCCTATGAAAAAGCAGCAGAAGCCTACAAAAAAGAAGGGCTTAAAAGCAAAGCAATACAACTTTATGAAAAATCAAAAGCAACTTATGAAAGATACGGATTCAATGAAGAAGGAGCAAGAATAACAGGCCTTATTGTCGCCTTGAACACAAGCAATTCAATTGACTTCATCAACATAATAGGCATAATATCACTTGTTTCACTAATCCTTTCACTCCTTGTCCTTTCTTACTTATTTACTCAAAATGAAGAATTAAAAGAAATAATCTCTCAACTTAAGCCAGAAAAAAAAGTAATTAAAAAAGAACAGCCAATAGTGAGAAGAAAAGCAAGCGACTTTGCCTCAAGCTACGTGCCTGAAAAACCAAAACAGAAATTCAAAGAAATAAAAATAAATGTCAAGGAAAAATATGCAAAGAAACTAAGAGAAAAATACATGCCTAAACACTAATCCTTTTAAACTCTTTTTTTCACTTTTTCTTAAAGAGGTTTTTTTGAAAATGGTTGAATTTGAAATCAAAGCAAGAGACTTAGGAGGCAGAATAGGTGTTTTGAAAACGCCACACGGTAACATAGAGACGCCTACGATTTTTCCAGTAATCAACCCCAACCAGCAAGTAATTAAAGCAAGCGAAATGCAGAAATTCGGAGCACAAGCAGTGATTACAAACTCATACATTTTATGGAAAAATCATCAAGAAGAAGTCCTGGCACAAGGAGTGCACAACTTTCTGCAATACACAGGCCCTATTATGACTGACTCAGGAGCTTTCCAATTAATGGAATACGGGGACATTGACGTTTCAAACGAGCAGATAATTGACTTTCAGAAAAAAATAGGAGTAGACATAGGGGTAATCCTTGACATTCCTTCAAAAACAAGCTACAAGAAAGCAATTGAAAAAAACGTCGAAGAAACAATTCAAAGGGCGAAAGAAGCTCAGGAATTAATTGATAAAGAGAGGTTGTGGTGCGGGCCGATTCAAGGAGGGGTTCATTCTGACTTGGTTGTGAAAACAAGCAGAGCAATGAGTGAATTGAACTTTGACATTCACCCAATAGGTTCTGTTGTTCCTCTTCTCGTAAAATACAAATTCGCTGAATTAATTGACATCATGCGCAACGCAAAAGAAAACCTTCCTGAAAACAGGCCAGTGCACTTGTTCGGAGCAGGGCATCCAATGTTCTTCGCATTCGCAGTTGCAATGGGAATTGACTTGTTTGACTCAGCAGCTTACATCCTCTACGCAAAAGACAAGAGGTACTTGACGCCAACAGGAACCCTTCACTTGGATGAAATGACACACCTTCCATGCTCTTGCCCAGCTTGCGTTGGAAAAAAACCAAGCGACTTGACTTTCAAAGACTTAGCTGAACACAACCTTTACGTTACTTTCAATGAAATAAATTTGATCAAAGAAAACATCAAGCAAGGAAGTTTGTTTGAATTAATAGAACAAAGAGCAGCTGCTCATCCAGAATTATACAAGGCAATGAAAGCATTCACAAGCCAAGCTAACTTGAGATACTTGGCAAAGAAAGACAAGCTGACAAAAAGCCATTTCTTTGTATCAACAGAATTCTCCACAAAACAACCTTTGATTGAAAGAGTTGAAAAAATGCTAGCACGCGTGCCATCAAAAGATTATTACATGCATGAATTATTTGGCAGGGTTCCGAAAACTCTGCTTGAATGCTATCCCTTTTCACATTCAGTTACAGGTGATTCCAAGTACCCTAAGACAAAAAACAATTATGAAAAAATAAAAGATGTTTCATTATACTGGTTTGGAGTGAATATCTTTGACGAGGATTGCAAGATAAGGGTGTCGCCAAAAACACATAAAATAAGGGAAGTTAACAAAAACGGCAAGCTCTTAACTACTTTCAGGGCAACTGACTTCAAAATACTCCTCCACTTTGGAGCTGAGTTGTTGTTTGAGAAAACCAGCGGAATGCAATTCAGAGTCAAGGTAAAAAATGAGGCAAGCGAGTTTATAAGAGAGGGCAGAAGCGTGTTTGCAAAGCATGTCTTAGATGCTGATGATTCAATTATCCCAGGACAAGAAGTTCTAGTCATAAACGAGGAGGGAGAATTGCTTGCGTCAGGCGAAGCTCTTCTTAACAAGAAAGAAATGCTTGACTTTGAAAAAGGAGTTGCTGTAAAGCCAAGATGGAAAAACAAGAAAAAAGAATGAAAGTCATAATTCCCATGGTTCTTTGTTCTTAGCTGTCTTTTTCATTTCAATTAATTCGCTTAACCTTTTCTCCAATTCTATTCTTCCAAGATGCGATTTAGTGTTCTTAATCTTGTTTTTAAGCATTACAATTTCAGCTTCAATTTCTTCCAAACTCATCATTTTTTAACTCACTTCCTTTCCTACCCCAGATAAACCAGCCAGGGTATCCTAGTAATCCTTTTACACGAGCATACTTTTTAACAATTACTTCCTTCAAATCCAACTGAATTGCCCTGATGTCAAAGTAACCTCTTTCCTCTAGTTTCCTCCAAACCGGCTTGATGTCATCCATGATAGGAGAATAAACACCCACAAAACCACCTATCCTTAAAGAGTAATCAATTTGCTCAATTGCCTGAGAAGGATTCTGCAAGTCCAGAAAAATCACGTCGTAAAATTCTCTCTTTAATTTCTGTTCCAACACGTTTCCGTAATGTGTTTTCACATTCTTGTACTTTGCCAGGTTTTTTTCAGCTATGTCATAGAACCTTTTTTCTTTTTCCCACGTGTCTATCTCTGCTCCAAGTTCAGCTAAGTAAATTGTATTTCCTCCGCTTCCTGTGCCTGATTCAAGAACCTTTGTTCCTTTTTTAATTGAAAGCATTGCTGACATTATTCCCGAGTCATAAGGGTATATTGGACGCGAGCCCATTTTCATGCTTTCAACCATGTCCTGAAAGCTTGGTTTCACTGCAAGCAGTTGCTTGCCTGTATGCGTTTTCACAAGCCCACCATTAAGTTTATTAAGGTCTGTTTCACTAATTATTCCATACTGAGTGTTGGCTTTTCTTTCCTCAGTGCTTATTAAGGTTTTTTTGCCTTTTCTATCAATTAACAAGGTGTTCATCAATGAAGATTTACTCATCTAAGCATTATAAATTATTGCTAATAGTCCCAATTTTAATTCTTATCTTGTCTCTTTATTTTTCAACGCAAGTTGAGTATGGAATTGATTTGAAAGGAGGGACTTCAATAGTATCTCCTGTTAACAAGGATATAAATGTCCAGGAATTTCAAAGCAAACTTGAATCAAATTTTGATTTAGAGGACTTGTCAGTTAGGCAGGTTACTGGCGCTACTAAAAGTGTTTACATTGAATTTTTAGGTGAAAAAACTCTTTTAAAAGCTCAGAATTACTTTAAGAACCAGAAATATGAGCAAGTTATTTCCCTTCTTAAGCCAACTGTAGGTGATCTTGGAGTGTCTAACCTTCCATTGAAAGATCAAGCTGATGCTTACTTTTCAAAAGCAAGACAAGAATTCAAAGACAAACTGATTTCCTTCCTTTCTTCAGAACTTCAAGTTGAATCTTCACAGCTTTCCATACAAGATATCGGCCCTTCTCTTGGTGACTTCTTCTTAAAGCAAGCGACAACAGCAATCATCCTAGCTTTTGTTTTCATAACAATTTTAATTTTCTATTACTTCAGGACTTTTGTCTTGTCTTTTGCAGCTGTGCAGTCTGCTTTTTTTGACGTTTTAGTTGGCTATGCAGTTCTAGGGGCTTTTCACATTCCATTAACTCTTGCAACTTTTGCCCCTTTACTTATGCTCATTGGTTATTCAATTGACACGGACATCATGCTTAATGACAGAATGATTAAAAGAAAATCAGGCACAAAATACGAGCGTCTTAACGGTGCTTTGAAAACAGGGCTTACAATGACTTTAACTGCTTTTTTCACAATGCTTAGCTTGCTTATTGTCTCTTACTATGCAAGCATTTCAGTTCTTTTTGACATCTCTCTTATGATGGTTATTGGCTTGCTTGCTGACATCATAGCAACTTGGTTCACTAACGCTGTTCTTGTGCTGTGGCTTATGGAAAAAAAAGAAGCGAGGGGTAAAAAATGATTAAAGAAGTAATGAAAGACAAGAAAGTTATTTTTGCATTCACTGCTTTTATTCTTATTGGCGTGCTTCCTCTTGCTTTCAAGGGGCTTGATTATGGAATGGATTTCAGTGGAGGCACTCTTATCCAAGTTAACCTAGATAAAACAGCTAATGAAACTGTTGATTCTCAAACCATAGTAACTGTTTTACAGAATAGGATAAACGCGTTTGGATTAAAGGATGTTTCAGTCAAGCCATGGGGTGATCCCGTTTCCTACATTGTTGTTGAAATAGCTGAAACTGACCCAGCTGCAATTAACCAAATTCAATCCCTTCTGGGACAGCAGGGTAAATTTGAAACTCTTTACAATGGAAAAGTTGTTTTGAAAGGGGAGGATATTGTCTCAGTTATCACTGACCCTCAGCAGGGTTATGGTTTCCGTCCAAGTGATTATGGCTACAGGTGGACCGTTCCTTTCTTGATTACCTCACAAGCTTCTGAAGAATTTTCAAATGCTTTGCTTGGACAATGCAGCACTCCTAATGCGCAGACTTGTCCTGAATTGCTGTACATGTTCATTGACAGGCCTGAAGGAGCTTATATCATTATTCCAAATGACTTGTATGAGAAAGAAAGAAATGTCCCAAGCGACTTGGATTTAAGTGATGAACTTATCCCTATTGATGAACTTGTAAACAACTCAGGAGTTCATTTAATTGTATCTGATAAAATTGATGGAAGTATTTTAAACAAGGTTAAGGGAAAGCAAGTTATAATCCCTTATGGCAATTACTCTGAACAGGAAGTTGCTCTTTTGAAAAAAGACGCTTCTAAAGTTGTTGAAAAGCAACAGGTTGGAAAATACTGGATTGCCAATGCTTTAAACTTAGAAAACATTGTCCACATTACTCCTGGAATTGCTTCTGGCACTCCTGTTACTCGTCCTTCTATCACAGGTTCTGCTCAGACACAGCAGCAAGCAGCTGATGAAATGAACAGGGTTGTTATCTTGTTGAAATCAGGTAAGTTGCCTGTAAGTGTAAGCGTAGGTAGTGTCTCAACTATCTCACCTACTCTTGGAAGCGAATTCCTAACTTACAGCCTGTATGCTGGAATTGTTGCCATGTTTGTGGTTGCTCTTTGCCTATTTGTTAGATATAGAAAAATCAGGATAACTGTCCCTATTATGATTACTCTTATTTTTGAAGTTACAATGGTTCTTGGAGTTTCTTCTTTAATTGGCTGGCAAATGGACTTGCCTTCAGTTGCAGGCATCATTGGAGCCATCGGCTCTGGTATTGACGACCAAGTGGTTATTGTTGATGAGGTTTTAAGAAAAGAAACAGAAGAAGAAAAACTTGCCAGCTTAGCTTCTAAGATTAAGAAAGCTTTTTCAATTGTTTTCATGTCAGCAGGAGCTTTGACTTTTGCCATGGCTCCTTTATTGTTCATGGGTTTGGGTATCTTGAAAGGATTTGCAATTACTACAATAATAGGAGTTATAGTTGGAGTGTTTATCACAAGGCCAGCTTATGCTTCAATTATTAAAAAAATAATTTAAGTTTTTCTTTGTTTTGAATTTTTTGTTGTTTGTGATACATTGTTTTTTAAACCTTTTTTGCGTTTTCTTCTTTTATGAATATGGTAAAAACAGCTTTTCTTTTTTATAAAAAAAAGAAAACTCAATCAGCTTCACCTCAAATGTTTTCTTTTGAAAAAAAAGAAAACTTGGGAAAAGAAAAAAAGGTTTATTAATTGGGTTGTGAGTGTGCTATGGATAGGGTTAAAACAGGCATTCCTGGTTTAGATAGCTTGATTGAAGGAGGTTTTCCACGTCCTTCTTCTATTTTGTTAACAGGTCCTCCTGGTGTAGGCAAGTCTATTTTTAGTTTACAGTACTTGTACAACGGCGTTAAATTATACGATGAACCTGGGTTTATGATTAGCGTAGAAGCTTATGAAAAAGATTTTCAATGGTATGCTGAAAGGTTTAATTGGGATATTGTTAGTTTACAGAAGCAGAACAAGTTAATTTTTTCTTCTTATGACCCTGTGGAGTTTGACAAGTTTGAATTACGTTCTCTTCATTCTGAAATTATCCTTCAGCTTAACAAAGTTATTAATGAAATAGGCGCTAAGAGAATTGTTTTTGATTCTCTTTCTCCTCTTGCACAGGCTATTAATAACAAGTCAAAATTCAGAACTCTTCTTTATTACCTTTCACGTTCTTTGAAAGAAAAAGGATGTACTACTTTGTTTGTTGCTGAGAGGCAAACTTCTACAGCTGGTTCTTCTAGCATTTCAGGTGGTTTAACTGAGTATGGAGTTGAGCCTTTTGTACTTGATGGAGTGATTGACTTGTTTTTCAACCCTGGGCAAGATTCTTTAAACCAAACTCTCATGATTAGAAAAATGATAGCAACAAGATTTCCAATGTCCAAGTATTTGATTGACATTAATGAAAATGGAATGAGACTAGCAACAGCTAGCTTCTAACCTTCTTGCAAAAAAAAGAATTTTTAAGTAGTCCCGGGCGGAGTTTCTCCGAAACGCGAGGGGCTTGCTGCCCCTCTCATTTCTAGGGAGTTTCTGATCTCCCCGCAGACCACATGCGCTTCGCTTAGTGGTCTTTTTGTAAATCTGTTAGTGATTTTATAATAAGTGATGGGTTATAGTCCCGGGCGGAGTTTCGCCGAACCGCGGGGGACACCTGCGGTTTCCCCCCCAGTTTCAGGGTCCTCCTGACCCCCCTTCCCTTATCATTGACAATTGGGTAAGCGCAAGCGCATCCCAATGACAGGTGTCAAGAGGGTGTAACCCTTTGTTTCGAACCGCCGTCTCTGGCTGTTTCCACGCTTAACTCCTTTTTTTGAAGGCGTTGAAACGTTCCAAAGGCCAGAATCCTTGGCCACTAGACTACGGGACTATTTTTGGTTTATACTTCTCTCAGTCCTGTTTTTTCTTTGGGCTACATGCAAACAATCGAAGATTGTTTGATGGTTCAATTAACTTCGTTAATTGCAACACTTACCACTTTCTTTTTTCGAAAAAAGAAAGGGGCAGCCACTAGACTACGGGACTTTTTTTTATTTTTTGTTTTATTGTTTTGTTTTTTATTTATATTTTTTTATATTAATGTTGTTAATAAAAGTGCTACTGTTGCTCCTGTTGTTGTAGCGAACATGTTTGTGATTGAGTTGCCCCAATATCCTTTGTTTTCAAACACTGCTCCTATTAGTGAGTCTGCAAGCATTCCTGCCATGCCTGCTATTGTTGTTATCCATATAATGTTAAAGTCTCTTGTAAGAGTCAATGCAATTAAACCCATTAAAAAGGAAGCAATTGCAGCTGCTATTGTTCCTTTTAGTGAAATTGCTCCGTTTATTCCTGGTTTTGCTGGTTTGAGTGTTGTTATCATTATTGGTTTTGTTTTTGAAAGCACTCCTATTTCAGAACCTGTTGTGTCTGCTGTTGCTGCTGCAAGTGCGCCGACGAAACCGTATACTGCATAAGGGCCTCCAAGCAAAGCCATGAGAAGAGCTATTCCTCCGTTTGCCATTACGTTTTTTGATCCTCTTGTTTGTTGTATTAGTTTCTTTTTTTCTTTTTTTTTCTCTCCATATTTTGTTCCAAGCATGGCTATTATGAAAAATGCTAGTAAGTAAAAGAACCACCAGACGTTTTGGGTTAGCAGGATTAAGTAAGCCATTAAGAGGGCTGACACTGCTCCTTCCATGTTCAAGGAGCTGCTTTCAAGGCTTATGAGCACTATGAACAATGGAAGGGCGTATTGTATGTCAATCATTCTTTCTCCCTGATTACTTTTCCTTTTGTTATTTCAACTCTTTTGATTGGTGCTATTTTTTTAGCTTGTTTTGCTATTTCTGAAGCTGTTTGTCCAAACAGGCATTTTCTTGTTAGTGAGTCGAGTGTTTCTTTGCTTAGTGCTTGTAGTTTTTCAGCCATTATTTTTCTTATTTCGTCTTTTTTTGTTGTTTCTGTTTTTCTTGCAGTGAAGCAGTGTGCTGTTATTCTGATTGTTTTGTTGTCTTTTGTTTTTATCTTTTGTATTGTTCTTATTAAGCTTCTGTGCCTTCTTACGTTTCTTTTCAGGGCTTCTCTTATCATTTCAAATCCATCTAGTTCTGTGTAGGCTGTTAAGCCTTTCACTTCTTTTACTCTGAAGTGTATTTTGACGAATTGGTGTTTTATGTTTCCTGTGATTTCTCTTAAAGGCACTTTCACGACTCTGTTTATTATTTTTTTGTCATCGTTTGCAGGTGTTTCTGCGATGTCTTTTTCTTCCCATTCTTTAGGGCTTTTGATTGTGTACCACTGCTTTTTTTTCCAAGTGTCTGTTGTTTTCCTTTTAGTTTTTATTTTCCTAACCATTTAATCACCATTATTCCCTGATTAACAAAGCTGCTTCTTTTGGTTTGTAATACCATTTTTTGTCAATTACGTTTATTGACTTGTAGTACTTAACTAGCCTTCTTATTTTTGATTCTGTTAATTGAAGTGCTCTTTTGTTGTGCTTGTCCATTTTGTTTTCTTCCAAGTGTTTTCTTAGCCTTACTGCTTTTTTCATCAGGTTCATTAAGTCCTCTGGCCATTTTCCAAGAAGCTTCTCTTCTGCCAGTATCTGTTTTATTGATTTTCCTACTACCGTTTTTACTGAAGGGATTCCATACTGGTCTCTTAAAATTACTCCTATTAAGGACATTGATTTTCCTTCTTTGTACATTTTTACGATTATCTCTCTTATCTCTTCTTTTGAGTATTGCACCCATTCAGGTGCTACTTTTTTGACTGGGTGTGTGGATCCTGATTTTCCTTTTCTTCTGCTATGCATTCTTGCCATTTGCGTTTTCACCTTTTAATTTTTAAGAGCCTTTGGTTTATCTTACTTTTTCCTGCTCTTTTTTTCCAGCGTCAGGTTCAAGCGTGTTTTGGCGCTTGTCCTCGTAAGCTGTTTTTTAAGTGCTGAATTAGAAAACATTTTCATTTTTTTACTATAATCAGCGTTTAATTTATTGAATAATGTGGTTTATAAAGGTTTTTCTAGGAGTATCTTGCTCTTGCTTCTATTTCTTTTATTTTTTTGAAAATTTCAGAGTCTTTGTATCCTTTTTCAAATGCTTTCCATAAATGTTCAAAGTTTTTGAAGTGCGTTGCTTTCATCATTTTTTTAAGATTAAGCAAGTCAACTGCTTTGTCTTCTGTTTTGCCGGATGTGTAGCTTAAACCGAAGTCAATGAAGAAAGGTTCTTTTTCTTTTATTATTATGTTTGAAGTTGTCAAGTCGCCGTGTATTATGTTTTCGTCATGCATTTTTCTTATTTGTTCTGCTATTTTTTCCATTATTTTTGCGTTGCTTTTTTCGTTGAAGAAGTCTTTTGCTTTTTTGCCTTCAATGTACTCCATTGTTATTGATTTTTTTTCAAGGTCTATGCTGAAAATGAAGGGTGTGTTTGTTTTTTTTCTTGCTTTTATCATCATTGAAGCTTCTTGTTTTGTTCTTTGTTTTCTTATTCTTTCGTCTATTTGCTTTATTCTGTATTTTTTCTTTTTTCTTCTTTTTTCCACTGCGCTGAATCCCAGGTAATGGATTTTGTTTAAGTCTGCTTCTGCTCCTTTGTAAATCAACATATTGCTTATTATACTTTTTTGTGTTTAAGTTTATTATGGTTGTTTTATCCAAAGATGAGTATGATTTCATTTACTCTCGTTTGAATTCCCCAAGCGATGTTGAGCTGATGCATAACAAGATGGGTTTTCCTTTTAACATGCTTTTTAACATTTTAGCTAAAAAAATAACAAGGAACACTTTGCGCAGTTATTATGTTGTTAAAAAGGATGCTAAGAAGCTGTATAGGGAATGGAAGAAAGGAAAGACGATTTACCAATTGTCTAAAAAGTATAATTTTCCACCTGTGCTTATGGCTAATTTTATTTTGAATGAAGCTGGTTATTCTAAAAAGTTTCTAAAGCAGGCTTTGAAAGACACTTCCTTGTTTGAAGATAAGAGAGTAAAAAGGGAAGTTGAAAAGTGCATTGAGAAGGATTTTGTTTACTCTCCTGCTTCTTCTGAGTCCCAGGCGAGGAATGGAAAAAGCGCTGAAAGTGAGATTGCCTTGTGGTTGAAAAGCAAAAGGGTTGGTTTTGAAACAGAGAAGGACAGCATTGCTTTGGGTAGGAGCAAGACGCCTGATTTTTTGCTGAAAAAACCTATTAAAATTAAAGGAAGAAAAATTAACTGGGTTGAATCAAAGTCAAGTTTCGGAGATATTCGTGAAATCAGAAAAAATTACAGGAATCAGTTAAAGCCTTATTTGGAGTTGTATGGACCTGGTGCTGTTGTTTACTGGTACGGGTATGTCAAGGAGCATGGTTTTGAAGATGTTCTTGTATTGACAAAAGAGGATCTTCTTTCAGAAGCAGTTTAAGCGTTTCTTTTCATCTTGAAAAAGACAGGTTAAACTCGTCAATGTAGTCGCAGCTTCTTGTGTAATTCCTTTGAAAGCTCTTCACTTCTAATTCGTTCATTGTTCCTGTTTCAAAGTCATCTTGTTCCACTACTGCTCCTCCTTTTACCATCTTAACTATAAATATAGCATCATCTAACTGTTTTCCTTTGTTTATTATAGTCACGTTCAACACGTACTTGCATTGCCCTTCTTCGTTTGTATTTAATTTTACTGCTTTTTGATTCAGCACTTCTATTTTTAACTTGTTTCCAGGAGAAGGAAAGTTTATGAAACTGCTTAGGATTATGAGCGCTATTGCTGAAGCCATTAGAATTAATACTTTTTCATTTGTTTTCATGTTTTTATTCAACTCTTTTGTTTTTTATAAACTTGCTTCATCTGTTCTCCATCTTGGCTTTGCTGTTATTTCTTCCCTTGTTTTTTTAACTACTCCTGCCCATGCTATCATTGCCCCATTGTCTCCGCATAAGCTTGCTGGTGGCACGTGAAATTTTGCCTTATGCTCTCTGCTCATTTGTTTAATCATCTCCTGGAGTCTTTTGTTCTGAGCAACTCCTCCTACTAAGAGAACTTCTTTTTTCCCAGTGTGCGCAAGAGCTCTTTCAGTTACTTCTGTAAGCATGGCAAAAGCTGTTTCTTGAAAAGAGTAACATAAGTCTTCTAGTTTTCCTTTTTTCTTAGAAGCTGAAGTAACTAATCCTGAAAAAGCAAGGTCCATGCCCTTGATTGTATAAGGCAAGTTAATGTACTCTTTTCCTTTTAATGCAAGTTTTTCAACTTTAGGCCCGCCTGGCATCTCAAGCCCCTTGCTTCTAGCAAACTTGTCAATAGCGTTTCCAACACCTATGTCAAGAGTTTCTCCAAAAACCCTATACAAGTTACCTAATTTTGCTGTGATTTGCGTGTTTCCACCTGAAGTGTAAAGAGTTAAAGGGTCTTTTAGCTTTCCTGTTAATTTTCCTATTTCAATATGCGCTACGCAGTGATTTACTCCTATCAACTCTTTTCCAAGAGTTTTTGAAAAATTAATCCCCTCCCATAATGTAGGAGGTATGCCTGGCCCTATGGCTACAGCTACTTTGTCAATTTCGCTTAAGCTTAATCCTGCTTCTTCAAGCGCTTTTTTAAGCACAATTGGAGCTTGTTTTTTATGATGAAACGCGGCGTCTGCTGGAATTATCCCTTTTCCTGGTTGTGCTTTGTACATGCTTCTCTGGTTAGCAAGCACTTTGCCTTTTGAATCAACTATGCCTACTCCAAAAGTATGTGCAGTGCTTTCAATTCCAAGAACAATCATCTGCCCTCACTTTCCTTAAACCATATTTAATATAGACACTGTTATCAAGTTGTACAATAAATGAGCTAGTGTCGGCGCGTACAAGTTTTTCCTTTTTTCAAACGCGTATCCGAGAATTAATCCCAGGAAAAAGGCGCCTACTACTTCTGTTAATGAACCGTAAATTATGTGAAAATAAGCAAAAATAAAAGAAGCTGTTGTTATGTTTGTTTTTTTCTGTATGTATCCTCTGAAAAAAATTTCTTCTGTGATTGAACCTATTACCAGCACTATCAAGATATCTGACAGGGGTATTTCTTTCAAAGTGCTTCTTACAATTGAAGCGTCTTTGCTTAGCCCTATGCTGAAAAAAATAAGCCCGATTATTAATGAAGCAGTGAACAGGAGAAATAGGGTTGATAAAGCGTATTTTGTTTCTTCAACTACTTCCGTTTTTCTGAATCCAATGTTTTTGACAATTCCTCCTTTTTTTCTTTTAGCGCTTGCAATTGCAAGTGCGAGCATTATTGCGTAAAGGAGGATTGATTTTATCATTTTAATTTTTCCACCTTGTGTAACCGCATTTTCCACAGTGGTACCTGTCCTTATGCTCTGCTAGGAAAACACCCTCCCCGCATTTAGGGCAGCTTTGTTTTTTTCTTATTATTTTTCCGTCTTTCACTTCATAAGCGTCTTTTTTAGCCATTTAATCTTCACTCCTTTTTCTCCTCTTCTTCATTTTTGTTTTCTTTTTTTTCTTCTAGCTTGTTTCTTTTTATCTTGTGTTTCTGCTCGTATCTTAGAAGTTTTTCTTTTGACTCGTATATTTTTACAAAGACAACTGCTTCTTTTTTTCCATATTCTTGTTTTATTTCATCTAAAAGAAGAGTGTCTTTTTCTGCTCCTAGTTTTGCAATCAATTGGTTTCTGACTTCTTCTCTTGAAGGTGTCTTGTCAAAACCTGTTGCAATTGCTTTTATCTCTCTCCTATGTAGCAAAGGATTTTCTTTTTCTTCAATTACTTCTATTTTCATCTTTCATCCACCTTTTTTTTATTTTCCTATTCTTATAGCATATTTTCCTGGCATTGTTATGCCCATGAGTTTTGCTATTTCTGATTTTTCAGGGTCTATTATTTGTGTAAAGCCCTTCCAGTTTGAAGTTAGTTTTGAATCCTTGCAAACAGGGCAAATGTCTCCTTCAACTATTAACCTGCATCTTTCACATGCTTTTTCAGTCATTTTTTTATTCAACTCCTTTCAATTTCACTTCTTTTTCTTGCTTGTCTTTTTAGAGCTTGTTTTTTTCTTTTTTTTCATTTTTAACCATTCTTCTTTTCCAAGCCCTTCTTGTCTCATTGTAAGGTTTATCTTGCTTTCTGTGACGCTGTTTTTCATTGAAATTGCTATTATTCTTGCTGTTACTTCGTCGTCTTTTTTCACTACTTTTTTTGATTCTTTTCCTGTTAAAGCTTCTGTTTTTGGATTCAAACTCATGTAGTCATCTGTTATCTGTGACACGTGCACTAACCCATCTATTGGACCGAATCTTATGAACGCTCCGAACTCAGCTAATTCAGTGACTTTTCCTTTTATTATTTCATGCGGTTTTGGCTTGAAAGTAAGCAAATCGAAAGTTATGTTGTGATAAGTCCCTCCGTCTCCTGGGATGATTCTTCCGTCTGTTATTTCCCTTGGGTTTACTGCTGTTATAACTACTCCTAAGTCAGGGATTATTTTGCTTTCATACCTTTCTTTAAGTGCTTTTACAGCTGATTCTTCAAGGGATTTTGAAAACAGTTTAGGCGGGATTCTTATAGTGTCCTTCATTGTAACCAATTCATACATGTTTATCTTCACTCCTTTATGCTTTTTTCAATGATCTTAATTGCTTCTTCTTTTGATTTGAAGCCTGTTATCTTAACCCATTTCCTAGGTTCAAGGTCCTTGTAATGTTTCATGAATTCTTCAATTTCCTCTTTTTCATGTTTACTTAAGTTTTCTATTGTTTTTATTTCTGCTTTTCTCGGCTCTATCTTTTCAATAGGCACGGTAATTATCTTATAATCTTTTCCATTTTCATCTTCCATTTCAAGCAAGCCAACGGGTCTTGCTTTGACAAGGCATCCTGGAAAAGTAGGCTTTTCCACGAGCACTATTGCATCTAATGCATCGCCGTCTTCTGCTTCTGTTCCGGGAATGAAGCCGTAGTCAAAGGGATAAAATACTGCTGAGTGCATTGTCCTGTCAAGTTTGAACAAGTCGTTTTCTTTGTCGTACTCATATTTGTTGCTGCTTCCTTTTGGAATTTCAATAATTACATTCAATTCTTCAATTTTTCCCCATTTTATTGTTTTGTAATTCATGTTTTACATCCCTCTTGTTTCAATTCTTTTCTTTTGCCTCATGTAAATTATTGGAATTTCTTTTTCTATGCATCTTTTTTTAAGTTCTTTGTCGTTTGTTGCAACTGCTGCTTTTTTTTCCTCAGCATATTTGATTATCACGTCGTCTGCTTTTCCTTCTCCTGCGTCTTCTATTTTTATTTTTTCTTTTTCTATTAAAGCAAGAGCATATCTTGCTGCTTTTTTGTCTTTCAAATTTTTCAATTCACTTATCACTTGTTTTATTGTGATTATCTCCGCGTTTGGAATCTCTTTTTTGATTTGTTCAATCAAATCTATTTTGAATTGTTCTATCATTGCAAATGCGTTAGTGTCAATAATCACTTTCATTTCAACAGTTCTCCGTGTCCTATGAGAATCCATCTTCTTTCTTTTCTTGAAATTCCTATCTTGTCTCCTTTCTCAGCGCATATTGGCTTTTTTAAGCTGATTTCAGCTTCTTCTTTTTTCCTGTTTTCATGTTCAACTGTTCCTATTGTGGTTGTTGTGCCTGAATTTATTACAATTGTTTCGCCTTTTTTCAATGGCTCGTTCTTGAATTTTTCAAATAATTTGAATTTGATTAATATTGAGTTTTTTGGCTTGGTTGTTTTTCCTTTCAATTCAACAATGTTTCCAATTAAATTGTCTCCTCTTGTTAGTGAAGGATCTAAAGTTGTGCCTACACCTATTAATCCTCCTGGATGGGCCTCTTTAATCTGTCCTTCTTTTGTAGATAAGCTTACTATTTTTGTTTTAAGGGGCAAATATTTTCCATTTACTTTTATTCCAGGTGAAATTTCAATTTCATCACCTACTTTTAATTTTCCTTGAATTACTGATCCCCCAACTACTCCTCCTTTTAGTTTTTTTATTTCCGAGTTAGGCTTGTTTATGTCAAATGAACGTGCGATTAGCATTTTAGGATTTTTCTTTTCATCTCTTTTTGGAGTTGGTATTGTTTTTTCAATTGCTTCAAGTAAAGCGCTTATGTTCAACCCATAGTTTGAAGCTACTGGTATTATAGGAGCGTTTTCAGCTATGCTTCCTTTTAAGAATTCTTTTATTTGCTTGTAGTTTTTCAATGCTTCTTCTTTTGTAACTGTGTCAATCTTGTTTTGCACAACTACAATGTTTTTTATTCCTGAAATATTAAGGGCTTGCAAGTGTTCCTTTGTCTGCGGTTGTGGGCATGGCTCGTTTGCAGCGATTATGAGTATTGCTCCATCCATGAGTGAAGCTCCGCTCATTGTCACTGCCATTAAGGTTTCGTGTCCAGGGCAATCTACGAATGACACTTTTCTTTTAAATTCTCCTTTTTCTCCGTTTCCGCAGTCTTGTTTTGGAGAGTACTTCTTGCTTTTTTTGCAGTAGTATATTGAAGCTTCTGCGTAACCCAATCTAATTGTTATTCCTCTTTTGATTTCTTCAGAGTGCTTGTCAGCCCATTCTCCTGTAAGTGCTTTTACTAATGTCGTTTTTCCATGGTCTACGTGGCCGACTACTCCGATGTTTACTTCAGATTGAATTACTTTTTTGATACTTACTCACCTTCTTTTTTTTCTTCTTTTTTTCCATATACTTCTTCAAGTTTTTTATTTCCTTCTTTAACAACTTTCAAATTGACTTGCTCTATGAATTCTGAAATGGTGTTTCCTCTCACTCCTTTTCTTCTTCTTTCTCCTTTCCTTTTTTTCTTGAAGCCTGGGCCTGACGAGATTAGAATTCTTTTTCTTTCTGTTCCATGCACGTCTTTTCTCATTGGGAATCCGTCTTTGTCTGTTCCTCCTCTTATCTGGAGCTTGTACCCGTTTAGTCCTATGAGTGCTCCGTCTATCTCTTCGTCTATTTTTGTGCCGTATAGTGCTTTGCTTTTGTTTTCATCTATTTCTGTTTGGTAGCTTTTTCCTGTTTTTGGATCTGAAATCACTATTTTCATTTTTCATACTCCTCCTTTTGCTTATCTTTTTATGTTTTTCAATTCTTTTATTAGTTCCTTATCCTCTATCTTGTCTTCTATTTCATACAACTGTTCTTTTGGAACTGCTGTGAATAGGGTCTGTTTTGCGTGTATGTTTTTGTTTGCAACTGCTCCTTCTATTGAAACTGCTACTTTGTCCCCTTTCTCTGCTTTGTCCACTTTCTGCTGTTCTTTTTGTATGCTTTTTATCCTGCCGATTGTTTCGCCATGCTCGTTCATTAATGGGTAGTCGCTTTTTATTATCCCTGCTAGCACTTCTACTCCTACTACTGCTGGTTTGCTTATTCTGAATATGTGTCCTGGCAATATTTTTATTTTTGCAGGGTAGATGTAATTTGTTAATTGCTCTTCTTTTTCTTTTTTCTTTTCCTGTTCTTTCCATTCTTTGTACTCTTCTTCCAGCTGGTATATTACTTTTGATTCAAATATTCTTATGTTGTTCTTGTGCGCTTCTTGTCTTATTTCTTCTGGCACTTTTGTATTGAATGCAAATATTACTCCATAGTACCTGTTCTGTTTTTTGATTGTCTCAGCTTCTGTGAGGTCTTTCTTGTTAACTATCCCTACTTCTGCTTTTTTGATTGGTATGCCGTTCAATTTAAACAGCTTTTCTATTGCCTCAAGTGAGCCGAGAGCGTCTGTTTTTACTATCACTCCTTCTTCTTTTGTTTCTATTTCTATTTTTTCAACTTCTTTTCTTACTTCTTCTAGTGCTTCTTCTGCGTTATCTTTTATTATCAGCGGAGAGCCTGCCAGTGCTTCTTCTAATCCAGGTGCTGATATCTTAACTCCTGCTGCTGCATGCACTTCTTTCACTGACTTGAACTTTTTTCCAGTATCCCTTATCTCTTCAAGCGGCGCTGGTTCCAGAAGCGCTCTTACTTTTGTTGTGAATGCGCCTTTTTTTCCTGCTAGTGCTATTGTATCTCCTTGCTGTATTTTTCCCTCGTATATTATGACGTCTATTGTTGTTCCGAGTCCTGTTGCTTCTTTCACTTCTAGTACTGTTCCTTTTGCGTGTTTTTCAGTGTCTATGTCTAGTTTTTTCAGCATGTATTTTTGTGAAAGTCCTGCTAGTGTCAGGAGGAGTTCTTCTATTCCTTCTCCTGTTTTTGCTGATACTGGGATTATCATGACTTCTTTTGTCCTGTCTGTTACTCTGTCGTATCTTTCTGAACTTATTCCCTGTTCTGCTAGTTGCCCTACTATTTCGTATATTTTTTGTTCTACTATTTGTTGCACGAATTCTCTTTGACTATTTATTGATTCTATTATTGTTTTTTCTGGCTGGCTGTTCCAGCCGTTGATTAAGTCTATCTTGTTTGCAGCTATTATGAATGGCACTTTGTTTACTTTAAGTATCTCTATTGATTCTACTGTTTGCGGTTGTATGCCTTGGTTTATGTCAATTATTACTATTGCTAAGTCTGCTATTGAACCTCCTCTTTTTCTGAGGTTTGTGAATGCTTCGTGTCCAGGCGTGTCTATGAACAGGAGGCCAGGTATTGTTAGTTCCACGTGGTATTTTTCAAGGAGCTTTTTGCATTGCTTTTTTATCACGCTTGTGGGTATGAATGATGCTCCTACGTGTTGGGTTATTGCTCCTGCTTCTTTTGAAGCTATGGCTGTGCCTCTTATTTTGTCTAGCAGGGTTGTTTTTCCATGGTCTACATGTCCTAGCACTGTTACTATTGGTGATCTTACGCTCATTTTTTTTCATCTGTTTCTTTTTTTAATTAGTTCCTCAGCTTGGTTTTTGTTTGGTGTTAAGCCGGAGGACATTCCTTTTTTTTAATTGCTTTCTTGCTTGCTGTTGTTTTTTTATTGTTTTAGAATGTCTAGTATCTTCTGAAGCATTACTTCTATTGGTATGTCCATTTCTCCTTCTGGTATCATGGACTTGTCGTATTTTACTGTTCTGAGAATGCCTTTTTCTTCGTAATATTTTATTAATGGTTGTGTTAAGTTTTCGTATTCCTGTAGCCTTATTTTTACTGCTTCTTCTGTGTCGTCTGGGCGTTGGTATAATTCTCCTCCGCATTTGTCGCAGATTCCTTCTTGTTTTGGTTTTAGTGTCAGTATGTTGTATACAGCTCCGCAGTTTTTGCATACTCTTCTTGTTGTTATTCTTCTTATGATTACTTCTTCTGGAACGTCTATGTTTAGTACTTTGTCTATTTTTTTGTATGTGTCTAGTGTTTCTGCTTGTTGTATTGTTCTTGGGTATCCGTCTAGTATAAATCCTTCTTTGCAGTCCTCTTGCTCTAATCTGTTTTTTGCTATTTCGTTGACTATCCCGTCTGGAACTAGTTTTCCTTCTTTTACTAATTCTTGTATTTTTTTCCCTAGTTCTGTTTGTTGTTTTATGTTCTCTCTGAAGATGTCTCCTGTTGAGATGTGTGGGATGTTCAGTTCTTTTGCTACTTTTGTTGAGTATGTTCCTTTTCCTGAACCTGGTCTTCCTAGGAATATGTAGTTTTTAGTCATTGCTTTTTCTCCTCTTTTTTCTTTTTTGTTATCCATTTTACTTTTCTTGGTTTTCTTTTGAGTTTAAGCATATTGTTTTGGCATTTGCTGGAGCAGAAGTAATATCTAGTGCCGTCTTTCAGCACGTAGAGTTTTCCGCTTCCTTTTGGTATTTCTTGTTTACAAAATGAACATTTCATTTGCTTTCACCTTTCTTTATAGTAAGAAAATGAAATCTTGAGCTTTCATATCCTTCTTTTGCGATTGATTTCATTTATTTTCACCTATTTAGCGTCCTCTTATTGGTTTTGCTTCTGTTTCTGTGTCTATTAGCATTAGCAAGTCGTCTTTTCTTACTGGTCCTTTTACGTTTCTTCTTATGATTCTCCCCTTGTCTCTTCCTTCTAGTATTTTTACCATGACTTGCCATATTTCGCCGTGTACGCCGGTTTTTCCTATTATTTCCATTACTTGTGCTGGTACTGCGTCGTCTGCCATTTTTTATTCATCCCCTTATTTTTTCAGTTCTTCGACTTTTTTTGCAATGTTTTCAACAAGTTGTTTTGCGCTTCCTTCTTCTATTATTGCTATTGCTGTTGTTCCTACTTTTATTCCTGCTGCTTTTCCTAGTTCTTTTTTTGTTGGGATGAATGTGTAGGGTATTTTCTTTTCTTCGCAGAGTATTGGCAGGTATGCAACTATTTCTGGTGGTGCTACGTCTTCTGCTATCACAACTAGTTTTGCTGTTGCTCTTTCAACTGCTTTTGTTGCTTCGTTTACTCCTTTTTTGATTTTTCCTGTGTCTCTTGCTTTTTCAACTGCTTGGTATGTTTGTTCTGCTATTTCTTTAGGTACTTTGAATTTCACGTATGGGCTTGCCATTTTTAATTCCTCCTTTTTCATTGCAGTTTTTTACGCTGCTTAAAACTCATTGGCTTTTTTTGAGAATGAGTATTATTTTTTTCAATTTTGTCATTTATAAAGGTTTATTCTTTGTATGTCTTGTTTTTTTCTGCTTTTTTTGCAGCTGCTTCTATGTTTGCCCATGTTACTGTGGCGTTGTTTTTTCTGACTCCAAGGTCCCAGATTAGTTGTTTTATTGCTTCTGGTTTTAGTCCTTTTTTTCTCAATGCTTTTAGCGTTCCTAGTCGTTTGTCGTCCCAGCCTGTGTATTTTCCTTCTTGTATTCCTTTTTTTATTTCTGACGAGCTTAGTATTGCTCCTTCTAGGTTTAGTTTTCCTGTAACTATTGTTTCTGGGTATTTCCAGTTGAAGTGATTGTATAAGTATTTTTGCTGGTGTTCTGTGAAGTCAAGGTCTCTTCCTCTTATTATATGCGTGACTCCTGTGAGGTGGTCGTCTATTGATGAGTTGAAGTTAAGCAATGGCCATACTCTTGCGTTTTTGTTGCGTGGGTGTTTGTTGTTTTCAATTATTCTAAATCCAGGCCAGTCGCGCAGAGCAGGGTTTGGGTCTTTCAAGTCTGTTTTTACTCTGTATACTGCTTCTCCTTCTTTGTATTCTGTGAACATTTTTTTCCATCTTTTCATCTGCTCTTCTTTTGGCAGGTTCCTGCATTGGCATGGTTCTCCTTTGTTTTTTAATTCTCTGAATTTTTCAGGTGGGCACGTGCAGATGTATGCTTTTTCCATTTCAATTAATTTTTCAGCGTATTTGTAGTAAAGATCTAGCCTGTCTGAGGCGTAAAGTATTTCGTCGGGTTTTATGCCTAGCCATTTTAGGTCTTCTATTATCCAGTCATATGCTTCTTTTAGTGGCACTTTGTTTTTTGGGTCAGTGTCGTCGAATCTTAGTATGTATTTTCCATTGTATTTTTTTACGTAGAACCAGTTGAGTATAGCTTGTCTTGCGTGTCCTAAGTGCAGTGGACCGTTTGGGTTTGGAGCCATTCTCATGACTACTTTTGAAGTGTCGCCTGGCAGTTCAGGTAAGTCTCTTCTTTCTTCGTCTTTTTTTTCAAGCAGTTCAGGGTGTTTTTGTTCAAGCTCTTGTTTTATTTCTTTTAGAGTCATTTGGTTTACTTTTTCTATTTCTTGTTTTACTGCTTGTCCTAGTGTTTTCATGTCTTTTTTTAGCTCTGGGTTTTCTCCTAGGACCCTGTTTATCACTGCGCCTGGTGCTGCTTTTCCTTCATGTTCTAATGCGTTTTTTAAGGCGTGTTTTCTGATTAACTCTTTCATTTTACTCATTTGTTTATAGGTTTTTGTTTTTTTTAAAACAAGAAGTAGACTTATTATTTATGCTTAAATAAATAAAAAAAGGGGATGAAGGTTTTTTGTTTACCTTCTTTGGAATCTTCTTCTTGTGTCTCTTTCTTTGTTTGTTCTTTTTATTCTTGTTTCGAAGTCAGCTGGTGTTTTTTCAAATTGTTTGTCTGATTCGATGATTCCTTTTAGTTTTAGGTATTCTCTTGCTAGTATCCAGTAGATTAATGCTATTGATTTTTTTCCTTTGTTGTTGCATGGTATTACTAAGTCTATGTTTTTTGTGAGATTGCTTGTGTCGCATAGTGAAATTACTGGTATTTTTGCTTTTTTTGCTTCTTTTATTGCTTGCCTGTCTACTGGTGGGTCTGCTGTGAATAGTATTTTTGGTTCTATGAAGTTTTCGTTTTCAGGGTTTGTTAGGGTTCCTGGTATGAATCTTCCTATTATATATTTTGCTCCGATTGTTTCAGCAAATACTTTTGCTGGTTTTTGTGAGTAGTTTCTTCCTGCTACTACTAGTATGTCTGATGGCTCGTATTGTGCCAGGAATTTTGCTGCTATTGCTATTCTTTTGTTTAACTCGTTTATGTTTAGTATGCAGAGCCCATCGTTTCTTATTTTATATATGAATTTTCTCATTTGCCCTGACTTGTATTTTGAGCCGATGTGCACTCCTGCTTCCAGGTATTTTTCAAGGGGCACTAGGGATTTTTCTATTGTCATTTCATCTGGGGCTGTTTGCTGTTTTTCATTTTTTTTCATTTCATCACCTTCTCTATTTTTATCAATCTGTTGGTTTTTGCTTCCCTTTCTTTTCCTTTTATTCCTATTTTGATGAAAGGGATGCCCCATCCAACAGCAAGATCCGCTATTGCTGGATCTTTGGTTTCGCCTGAGCGATGCGAGATCACTGGCGTGTAAGCGTTATTTTTTGCAATTTCAACTGTTTCATAAGCTTCTGTCAATGTGCCTATTTGGTTTGGCTTGATTATTATTGAATTTCCTGCTTTTAATTTTATGCCTTTTTTGAGGCGTTTAGGGTTTGTTGTGAACAAGTCGTCTCCGACTATTAGCCTGTCTTTGAATTGTTTTGTTAACTTTGCTGTTGACTTGAAGTCTTCTTCATGGAATGGGTCTTCTATGTAGTAAATGTCATATTCTTTTATTAAGTATTTTATGAAGTCATAGTGTTGTTTTGGTGTTTTTGAGTGTTTTTTGTATTTGTATTTTTTTCCGTCCCAGAATTCGCTTGCTGCGACGTCTATTCCTAACGCGATGTTTGTTTTTGTTTTTTTGCTTGTTCTTTCAATTGCGCTTGATAATACTCCTAGGGCGTTTTCGTCTGTTATGTTTGCTGTCCATCCTCCTTCATAGTCTAGTTTTTTAGTGAATCCTTTGTAGTTTTTCAGTATTCTTGCTGTTTCTTTGTGAACTATCTTGTTTATCTTCACTGCTTTGCGCATGTTTTCTGTTAGGGGTATGCTGAGGAATTCTTGTATTGTTGTCGAGTTTTTTGCATGCGCTCCTCCTCCTATGCATTTTCCTAGCATTATTGGTTTTGAGTATTCTTCTCCTTTGTTGATGTATTGGTATAGTTGTTTTTTTTGTTTTTTTGCGCCTGCTCTTGCGATTGCTATTGAAGTGGCTATTGCTATGCTTCCGCCTATCTTTTTTATGTTGCTTTTCAAGAACTCGTCTATTTCTTCTTGGTTTGTTTCGTCTTCGCCTATTAGTTTCGGAAGAACTTGTTTTGCTTCTTTTATTGAGTTTTCAATTGTTTTGTTGTATGCTTTTACTTCATGTTTTCCTGCTGATGTTCCAGAAGGAGCTGATGCTTTTGTTTTTCCTTTGTTTGTGGTTATTGTTGTTTCTATGGTGTCTTCTTTTTTTGAGTTTTTTATTTTTCTGATTATTATTTTTTTTATCAAGGAAAACACTCTTTTTTTATTTTTTGTATTTGATTATTTCTTTCAGGTAATCCTTGTGTGAGAGGAACATTCTTCTGCAGCAGTATCTTTCAATTCCCAGGTCATTTAGTGCTGTTTCAGGTGTTTGGCCTTCAGCTATTTTTTTCTGGTATTCATCCCAATGTTGTGCTATTGGCTTTCCGCATGAAAAGCATCTTACTGGTATTATCATCTTTTTTACCTCTTTACCTGTATGATTTGATTGGTTTTGCTCTTGCTCCTTTTCTTAAGTACTTCTTAGGTTCTTTCTGTCTTATGTCATCTATTACAAGTGAACGGTCATATTCTAAGTATTTTTCTTTTAGTTTTTCATTTCCTGTCCATTCTATAAGCGCTTTTCCTAGGGCTGTTCTTGCTGCGTGTGCTTGGCCCATTATTCCTCCTCCTTGCGCGTTTATGCTTATGTCTAGTTTTTCGTAGAAGTTGTTTCCAAGCACTTCTTCTGCTATTTTTATTGGTTCAAGTATGACTTCTTTTGAGTAATTTTCTTCAATTGAGTCTATTAGCTTCCTGTTTATTCTTATTGCTCCTTTGCCTTCTCTTATTCTTACTCTTGCTACTGCTTTTTTCTTTTTTCCTTTTGTAACTACTATCTTTTCTTTTTTCTTTACTGCCATTTTTCTCATCCTTTCCATCCTAGTTCTTTGCATAGTTTTTCAATTGTAATGTATTTGTAATCGCTTGTGTTTGATTTTGACTCTGCTATTCTGACTGCTTTTCCTTCATATTCTTTTGGCGTTCCAATGTGCACTAGGAGTCTTCTGTATGCTTCTTGTCCTTTTTTTGACTTGTATGGAAGCATTCCTCTTATTATTCTTTTTACGAATAAGTCAGGGCGTCTTGGTGTTTTCCTGCTTTTTTCTGGTTTTGCTGGGTCTCTTAAGTTTCTTCTTTGCATGTATTTTTCCACGGTGTTTTTTGGGTTTCCTGTTATGATTATTTTTTCAGCGTTTATTATTCTGACTTCTTCTCCTTTTAGGAGTTCTTTTGCTACTTTTGCTCCGAGTCTTCCCATTATGCTGTTTTCGCCGTCTATGATTATCATTTTTTGTTCATCCCATTATTCTTATTCTCGCTTTTTCTTTTAATGCATCTTGTATTTTGATGTATTTGCCTGTTTTGTTTATTTTTTCAATTGCTTTTTTTGATGCGTTGAATGAAGCTATTGTTAATTTTTTTGTAAGTTCACCGTGAGCAAGTACTTTTCCTGGCACTATTATTAATTCTCCTTCTTTTGCGTGTTTGTTTATTTTCCATAAATTGACTTCTGGCCTTTTTCTGTTTGGCTTTTCCAGCATTTCAGCTATTTTTATGAATGCTGGTTTTTTTGTTTTTTTCAAGGTAATTATGAGTTTTTTTAATTCCGGGTTAGTTGTTCCTTTTTTCATTTTAACTTAGCACCTTTTGTTATTTTAGTTGCTTTTCAAGTTCTTCTGCTTTGCTTTTCAGTATTTTTATTGTTTCTTCGAGCACTGTTTTAGGCTTGTGGTTTCCGTAGCTTTCTATTGTTACTTGGTATTCTTCATCTGGCTTTTTTTCCTTGTAGTAGCATAGGCATGATTGGAACTTGGCATGTTCTTTTGCTCTGCCTAGTCTTGCTTTTGCTTCTATTCTAAGGGCTTGCCCTTCTGCTAATTCTATTATTGGGATTGTGTCGTAGACTGGTTTTACTGCAGGGTCTTTTGATTTAAGTTCTTTTGAGTAAAACACTCCTGGCCCTTGAATGTCTAAACTTATTATGACTGATTTTTTGTTTTCTGACTTGCTGTTTATGTCGTATGTTTTAAGGTCAGTTGTTAATGGGATCATTCCTAGCCTGTGGGCGATGAATTCATCAAACAAGCTTGAAGTATTTTCATACACGTCTATTTCATCTATTGCCATTGTTGGAACTTCTGCCATTGCTGTTCTTCTTATTGCGTTTGCTAATTCAACAGGTCCTTTTAAAGTAAATGTGATCTTGTCTCCTTTTTCTTTTATGTTTTCAATTTTCATGCTCATACTCTTCTTCCTCTTTTTCCACCTGGTTTTTGTGTCGTGTCATGTGGGATTGGGGTCACGTCTTCTATTCTGCCTATTCTTATTCCGCTTCTTGCAAGGGCTCTTATTGTTGCTTGTGCTCCTTGTCCTGGCATTTTTGACTTGTGTCCGCCTGGGGCTCTTACTTGAATATGTAATCCGTAAATGTTTCTGTTTTTGCATACTTCTGCTACTTTTTGAGCTGCTACCATTGCTGTTGAAGCTGCTCCTTCTTTTCTCTGAGAGTCAGTAACCATTCCACCTGAGCATTTTGCTATTGTTTCTGCTCCCGTCAAGTCTGTTATTGTTATTATTGTATTGTTTTTTGATGAGTAAATATGTGCTACTGCCCAAATGTCTTTTTTAGCTGCCATAATCATTCACTTTCTGCTTCTTTTTTTACCTCTTCTGCTGCTTGTTTTTCTTCTGGTGTTGGTTTTGCTTCTTCTGCTATTTCTTTTATTGTTTTTTCTTTTTCTTCTTGAATTTCTTCTGCTGTTTCAGCTGCTTCTTTTTCTTCCTCTTTCTCTTGTTTCTCCTCTTTTGCTTGCTCTTCTTCAATTATTTCTTCAGCTGCTTTTTCTTCTAATTTTGTCGTTTCCTTGTCTTTTTTTGCTTCTTTTTCAATTACTTCAAGAGTAGTGTCTTTTTTAGGGTACTGCAATTCAATTGGTTTGCCATACCAGTCAATTTCTTTTTCTTCTTCTACTTTTATCATCATTCCAGGTGCTGTTACTTTTCTTCCATTTAATGAGATATGACCGTGTGTTATGAATTGTCTTGCTTGCTTTGGGCTTAATGCCAATCCTTTTTTCCATACAATTGTCTGTAGTCTTCTTGATAGCAAGTCTTCTACTTTTAAGGATAAAATTTCATCTAATCCTGCTTCTTTTTGCAGTAAACCTAATCTTTGAAGTTTTGACACAAGTATTTGTTCAGCTTCTTTTCTCTCTTCTCCTGACAAACCTACTAATTCTCTTGCTTGTTGCCTGTACTTTTTAAGCATGGTTTTTGCTTTCCAAATTTCTCTTTTGTTTTTCAACCCATATTCTTTAAGGAACCTGTTTTCTTCTTTTATTCTTTCTTTTTCCCATGGATGTGAGGGGGTGTTGTATTTTTTCCTTAGTTTTCTTGGCGAACCCATTTAATCACTTTTTTTATTTCTTTTTTCCACTTGATTGCCCGCTTGATTTCTTCTTCTGAGCAGGCTTGTTTTTCTTCCTCTGTACTCCAAGAGTTAATCCTTTTCTTCCGCTTGTTTTTGTCCTCTGTCCTCTTGATGTCAATCCATACATGTGCCTTACTCCGCGGTATGCCTTTATTTTAATTAATCCTTTTATGTCTTGTTTTTTCTGGAAGTCAAGATCTGATGATATTAAATGCTTATCTTCTCCTGTTTCAGGGTCTTTTTTTCTGTTCAACATCCAAGCAGGTACTCCGTTTTCTTTCGGATTTGCTATTATTTTTTCAAGTTCATCTAACTGCTCATCTGTCAAGTTTCCTATTTTTTCATTTTCTTTAAGGTTTAATTTTTTAATTATAATTTTTTCAAGAGTGTCAGCTAAATTAGTTCCAATTCCTCTTATTTGACTAATTGCTTTTTTAATAGAATACTGCCCTTTTACTTCTTTTCCAGCTATCCTTAACCTTCCTTTAAATTCTGAATTTTCCTGGACAATTTTCTTTTTCTGCTTTTCCTGCTTAGGTTTTTCTTTTTTAACTTCTTTAACTTTAGCCATCTTGCATCTTTTTTTCCAATTTTTTTTTGAATTAGTTTTGTTTCCAGTAGGTCATCGCTTTTAAGGAGCTCGCCGACTTTTTTTAAAAAGAATTTTTAAGTGTATTATTTGTAATTCAATTCATTTATAAACGTTTTGATTTATCTTTCTAAAGCGCGGTGGGCGAGATTTTCGCTTGCGAAAAGTTCGACGAGGGAACCTTGTCGCAAACTTGAACTCGCGTGCCCCGGAGGACACCAGCTTGCAGTCAACCTTTTTGTATTTTTATGGGTTGTTTCCAGGCTGGCGCAATAGCCATTGCACCCAACGAAAAAACTTCGTTTTTACGAGGGACTATGCGACCACCGCTTTTATTTTTTATAGTTATTATACTCCTTAATACCTTTTTATTTGTTTTTTTATTCTTTCAAGTTCTTCTCCTTCAAATACTCCTACTGCTTTTATTTTGTATTTGTCAAACAGTTCTTTTGTTTCTTCTTTTTTTTCTGCTGCAAAGAGGCTTATGCCTATTACTTTTCCTTTTTGTTTTTGAATTAGCTTGATTGCTGCTCTTATTTGTGAGCCTGTTTCCATCCAGTCATCTACTATTAATATTTTTTCATTTTTTTTAATTGATGCTTGGTTTATTTCAAGTGCTTTTTTCTTCTTGCTGAAATCTATGAATGAAGTGCTTATTTTTTTCATTCCAGGTAATCTTTCTTCTTTTCTTATTGGCACAAATCCTGTTTTTAATTCTAGAGCCATTGCTGAGCCGAGTATAAATCCCATTGCGTCAATAGCTGCTATTTTATCTATTTTTTGTTTTTTAAATGGTTTTGACATGTCTTTGATTAGTTGGTTGAATGCCTTTTTTTTTGTAAAATATGGGAGTTATGTCTCTTATCCCTATTGTTTTTTTGTCAATGAATTTATCATAGTAGTCATATCTCATATTCTCATTACTTTTTTTGTTTTTATTGCTTTTTTATGTTTCCTTGTCTCTGGCTTATCGTACAAGCTTATTCCAACTGCTATTAACTTTCCTTCCTGCGTTAAGATTGCCACTGGCTTGTCGTGTTTTACGTCTCCTTTTAATTCGATTATTCCTGCTGAGTATACTGGCGCCCCGTTTTGGATGTTTTTAACTGCTGTGTTTTTAACTATTGCCTTGGGCATTCTTTTAACTGCGTATTCAACTGGCTTGATTATTTTGTTTAATAGTTCTGGTTTTTTTTCTTTTAATTTGACAGCATCTAAGACTTCCTGCAAAGTTACTGCTTCTTGTTCTGTGAATCCTCCTGCGTTTGTTCTTCTGAGTTCTATCATTTCTGTTTCTGTTCCCCAGATTAATCCAAAGTCTTCGATTAATTTTCTTATGTATGTGCCGTGCTGGCAGAAGGTTTTGAATAAGATGAAGTTGTCTTTTGTTTCCAGTAATTCAAGTGAGTAAATTTTCCTTACTCTTGTTTTTTTTGCTACTGCGCTTATTTCAGGTGGTTTTTGGTAAATTTTTCCAGTGAATTCTTCGAATGTTTTTTTTATCTCCTCTTCTGGAATTTTTTCTTTTGTTTTCATTATGCATACGTATTCTTTGTCATGTGCTTGTAGAAATTCCTGCAGTTTGATTGCTTTTCCTACTAGTATTGGCAGGATGCCTGTTACGTTTGGGTCTAGTGTTCCTACGTGTGCTGTTTTTTCGTTTAGAATTTGCTTTACTGCTAGACTTGTTTGGTTGCTTGTCATGCCTTTCGGCTTGTCTAGGATTATTATTCCTTTCATTTTTTATTCACTTGGAAAAAAGAGAAGTAGCTGTTGGGTTTTTATTTTTTCTTTTCTTCCTTTTTAGGTGCTGCTTTTTTTGTTTGCTGCGGCTTTTTTTCTTTTGCTGGTTTTGTTTTTGGTGTTGGCATTGTATTTGTTGTCCTGTCTGTTGGTTCCAAGTGCTTGATGTTTGAGCGTCTTTCTTTTACTTTCTCTCCTATGATTATTACGAAGTTCTTGTCTATTACTTCTTTGATTACTGCTTCTTTGCCTGTGTCTGCTCCTTTTGTTATTATGCAGATTCTTCCTTTTTCTATGATTGCCATTTCTATTTCCTCCTTTTTGCTTGTTCTTGTATGTTTTTTATTTCTTTTATTATTGCGTTTGTTATTTTTATCGGCGTTAGGTTTGTTGTGTCTATTATCATGTCGTATTTGTTTTTGTCTTTTACGTAGTCGAATTTGTACATTTTTTTCCAGTTTGTTCTTTCTTCTTTTTCTCTTTTTTCAAGTTCTTGTTGTTGTTTTTTTATTGTTCTTTTGTCTCTTTTTGCTGTTCTTTTTGCTCTTGTTTTTATGTCTGCTGTTAGGAGTATTTTGAGTTCTGCTTTTGGGTTGTTGTATGCGCTTAGTTTTCCGTTTATTATCACGTTTTTGTATTTTTTTGCTTGTTCTTTTTGCTGTTTGTTTATTTTGTTGTTGAATTGTTTTTCTTTTTTTGGGTTTTTGTCTTGTTCTTGCCAGAGTTGTTCTATTGTCTTGTTTTGTTTTTTTGCTATTTGTTTTACTATTTCTCCGGTTGTTATTAATTTGTATCCTGTTTTTTTTGCGAGTTTTTTTGCTATTGTTGTGCTTCCTGCTCCTGGTTCTCCTGCTATTGTTACTTGCATTTTTTCATCTTTTTTTATTGTTTTTGTTTGCCTGTTAGATATTTTTGGTATTTTATGTCAGCGTCTTTTTTGTACATTTTTCCTTCGTTTATTCTTGTTTGTAGTTTTATGATTTTTTGTGTGCATGTTGAGCATAAGTGTCCTGAGTATTTTCTGCCTGGGCGTTTTTTTGTTTTTGCAAGTCCTTTTGTTGTTTTTACTCCTTGTAGTGTTTTTCCGCAGATTGCGCATTTTGCTTTTGTTGTTGTTCTTCTTTTGACTATTTTTTTTACTGTTCCTTTTGGTGTCTTTTTGTATATTTTTCTTCTTTTTGTTGTTCTTTCGCTTGGTCTTGGCATTTTATTTTCCCTCCTTTGCTTTCTTTGTTTTTTTGTATTGTCTTATTGCTGTGTATGCTTTGTTAAGTATTGAGCTTGTTATGATTACAACTACAAAGTACCACCAGAACCATGTGAGGTTTATTCCAAGGAGTGTTGCTATTGTTCCTGATTTGTCATATTTTGCTTTTATTGCTGTAAATATTATCATTATTGGGATTAATGTCACTATCATTGGTTTTATGCTCATTTTGAATTGTTTGCTCATTAATTCCATTAGCTCTTTTTGTTCTTCTTCTATTTTTTTCATTATGTTTTCGTCTGTTGTTTTTGCGTGTTTTTTCATGTTTTTGTTTATTTCTTTTGTTCTTTTTTGCACTTTTTCAAATTCATCTTGGTTGATAAATATTTTGTTTGCTGTGAATGTTAGCAAAGTTATTGCTATTGCTATTAATGTTACTTCTGTTCCTGATGCTGTTAGTTCTATTATTGCCATTTTATTTTTCACTTTATCCTATTAACCCTTTTAGCATTGGCATTAGTTCTGCTGCTTGTTGTGCTGCGAGTTCTTCGTACATCTTATAGAGTATTCCTACTGTTAGGAGGATTCCTGTACCTGTTCCAAGTGCTCCTGTGAGGTCTGCGAATATGGCAAGTAGTCCTACTGCTGCTGATCCAACTACTGTTATTATTGGGATGTATCTGTCTAGTACGCTTTCTATTACTCTTGGGTCTCTTCTGAATCCTGGTACGTGTAATCCTACTTGCTGGAGTTGTTGTGCTACTTCTTTTGAGCTCATTCCGCTTATTTCTATCCAGAATTTTCCGAATATGACGCAAAGTACTGTTAATACTATTGCGTAAACTATTATGTTTAGTATTGTTTGTGTTGAGCTTAGTGTGATTGCTATCTGCGCTGGGTTTGCTAATGCTCCGTATGGTGCTTTTAGGTAGTATGCTATTCCGCTGACTGGTCTGTTGTTTACGAATTGTCCTAGTATTGGGAATCCGAATCCTTGTAGTGTTATTCCTATTAGCTGTATGTTTGATAGGAGTGCTGCTGCGAATATGACGGGTATATTTGAAACGTATAAGAATTTAAGTGGGTATTTTGCTCCGTATCCCTTTATTCTTCCGAAAGTTAGAGGTATTTCTATTTTCATGGATTCGGCGAAGACTACTGCTAGGAAGACTATTACTGTTGATATTAATGGGAATATTGCTGTTTCTGGTATGTTCCCTGTCATTATCCCTTGGAATAACTGTGGTATGAGTCCTATGTATGTCATTGTTCCTGGTGCTTTTACCCATGATAGCGCTCTCCATATTATTGTAAATGAAACTCCTGCTGCTATGAATAACCCTATTCCTGAGCCGATTCCGTATTTTGATATGAGTTCGTCTAAGTACATTAGGATTATTGCTGCGAATGCTAGTTGGAATATTAAGAAGAAGGTGCTGATTATTCCTGGTTGTGCTGGTACGAATCCGCTCATTACGTAGATTCCTGCTTCAAAGAATGCGAATAGTATGCCTGCTATTTTTTGAAGTCCTTGGTATAACTTTTTTTGCTCTTTGTCTTGCAGGTTGATGTCTATTATTTTGGCTCCCATTAGCAGTTGGAGTATTATTGATGCCATTACTATTGGTCCTATTCCAAGTGTTGCAAGTGAACCTATTTTAGAAGCTGTTATTAATTGTATTTGCTGCAAATAGTTTGATTGTTCAACTGCTGCGACTCCTATTGGTTTTGTTACACCTAAAATTGCAAAAACTAGTAATGCAAAGCCGACCCAGTATAGTCTTTGTTTTAGTACTGGTTTTTTTTCAGGGCTGGTTACTTCTGGTAGCATTTTAATTATTGGTTTCAGTACTTTCAAGTCCAATGTTTTCACCTTTTGCGACAATCGCTTGTCCTCCTGCCTTGGTTATTTTTTCCATTGCTTTTTTTGTAAAAGCGCTTGCTGTGACTTTTAATTTTTTTGTTATTTTTCCTTTACCAAGGACTTTGATGTTTTTTAGTGCGAAGCTTGTTTTATTTTGTTTTTCTGATATTTTTTCTAAGTCTGTGACGTTTATTGTTTTTAGTTTTTTGCTTAGTGAATGGAATCCTTTTTGATGGAATCTTTCAGGCTCATATTTTATGATATGCTGTATGTTCCTTTGGCTTCTTTTTACTGAGGCTCTGCCCATTCTGCTTCCGCGTCCTCTTCCTCTTTTTGCTTTTCCTCTTGCGTGGCTTCTTTTGCCTCTTAATTTGCTTATTTTGGCTTTGTGTCTCGTTGTCATTTTTTAATCACTTTCTTTAAATCATTCTTTCAAGTAACTCGTTGATTTTATCTCCTCTGTTTCCGAGGTCTCCTTTCATTGTGAATGGTCTTTTGATTGATTTAAGTCCTTTTGTTGGTGGATGTAGCCTGAATGGCTGTTTTATTCCCACTTCTTTGAATTTCTTTTTTCCTGTGAATAGCTCTTCCAGTGTTGTGTTTTTTTCTTTTAAGTATTCTGGGGTTACTTTTTTGTCTCCTTCCACCCTTCCCCATTTGAATAGCATTTTTTCAAATGTTTCTTTTGTGATTGTTCCGAATGTCACGTAGTCTTTTATTTTTTGAAGCATTCCTTTGTACTGAGGATTTTCTTGTATTATTACGCAGTTGTAAGGTGCTTTTAGTTTTAGCATTTGCATTGTGTCTTCTATTCCCTTATTTACTCCTACTTTCCCTCTTAGTCTTATTATTGCTATTGTCATTTTGTTTTCACTCTTTTACTTTCATTTTTCTTGTTTGTTTTAATGCTTTTATTATTGCTTTTGCGAAGTTGAAGGTTGTCCTTGTGTTTCCGCTTGTCTTGCTCCAGACGTCTTTTATTCCAGCGAGTTTTAGTATTTGCGCTGCTTTTTTACCTGCTACTATTCCTGTTCCTTTTGGAGCTGGCATTAATTCTACTTTTATTGATGAGTATGTTCCTTTGACTTTATGTGGCAGTGAGTGCTCTTCATTGCATCCGCATTGCCATGAACCACATCCTCTTCTAATGCTTATTATGTTCTTTTTGGCGTTTCTTACTGCTCTTTCTATTGTTGGGCGGACTTCAAGGCCTTTTCCTGTTCCTACTCCTACATATCCTTTTTTGTTTCCTACTGCGACTGTCACCATGAATGAGGCTTTTCTTCCTGAGTCTGTTGTTCTTTGAACGCTTTTTATTTGAAGCACTTCTTCTTCTAAGTCTGGTATGAGCTTGTCTACTATTTCAGGTTCAAGTATTGGCAATCCTTTTTCATATATCTGTTCCATGCTTGTTATTTCGTTGTTTTGAACCATTTTTCCAAGTTTTGTTTTAGGCACCCATTCTGGTTTTTTTTCTTCTACTCTTCTTCTTTCTCTCATTTTTTCATCCCTTAATATTTTTTATCAATTTCGTTTTTAATGTTCTCGGTTTCAGTTACTTCAGGAATTGCTTGTTCTTTGTAATTCATTTTTAACCCTGCATCTGTGAGTCCTTTTATTGCTGCGAACACGTTTGACTTGTGCACTGGTGTTTTTAATCCAATGTCTGCTATTGCTTCTTTTACTCCTTTTTTTACTGCTTTTTTGCCGCATAAGTATCCTGTTAAGTATGCTGCTTTTTTGTTTCCTTTGTGTCCTTTGTATCCGTATTTTTTTAGTTCAAGTGCTGTTGTGTTTATTATTGTCTCGTCTCCTTTTGGCACGTATTTGATTACTTGCACGATTACATTGTTGTTCGTTATTCTTATGACTGCTCTTTCTTTTTTTCCTTTAAGCAGCCTTAGTCTTTTTGCGTAGTCTGTTTTTCCTTCTCTTCTTCTCTTAAATTTTACCTTGTATGTTGTTTTGCTTGCCATTTTTCATCATTTTTATTTGTTTTGTTTCCATAATTTTTTTTCTTTTATGTACAGGTTGAGGTGTGCTTTGCTTCTGAAGTATCCTCCTTTGCACATTAAGTATAGTTTTCTGTAAGCGTCTTCTTTTAGTTTTGGTTTTATTTCTCTTAAGTATTTTCTTTGCGACCTTATTTTTGTCATCCATTTCTCTTTCTTGTTTGTTCTTGCTCCTGTTGCTCCTTTTCTTTTTCCTTTTCCTTTTTTCCTGCCTTTCTTTTTCTGTTCTTTTATTTTTTTTGCTCTTATTCTGCTTGTTCCTTTTTTCTTCTTTTTTTCAACAACTCCTTTTTTAACCAAGTCTCTTACATCGTCTCTTGTCATTGCTTGCAGTGCTTCTTCAGGCTTTCTTATTTTTATTCTTTTTTTCCCTGCTTTTAAGACTTTTTTTCCTATTTCTTTCACTTGGTTCAAATTCATTTCTTTTCACCTTTTTCTTTTTCAGGAGTTGCTTTTTCTTGTTTTTTCTTTTCGTCTTTCTCTTTCTTTTTTTCAGTTTCTTCTTTTTTGTCTGCTGTTTTTGTTTTTTTCTTGTTTATTTTTGGGTTTAATATCTTGATTTTTTTCTCTTGTACTTTTTTCACTATTTCTTGTTTCTTTTTTGCTCCTATTGAGGAGCTTATTCTTATTGCTTGTTTTTCTGGGTTGATTTGTTCTATTTGCTTTAAGTTTGTGATTAGTATTTCTTCGTATCCTGATGGGTGGAGTCCTCTTATTTTTTTAGGCTGTCTGTATCCTGTTGTTGGTTTTGCTCCTCTTGATTTGTGGCCTTCTCTTTGTTTGGAGTCTATTCCTTTTGGTTTTCTCCATCTTGTGCCTTGTCTTTTTTTTACTTGGCTGTTTTGCCTGTGGAATTTTGGTTTTTTTAATTTTTTAATCATTTTTTGTTTTCACCGGGATTAATTTGATTTTTTTATGATGAATATTCCGTCTTGGAAGATTCTTATGTCTTTGTCTTTTATTCTTGTTTTTTGTTCTATGTTTGCTGCTGTTTGTCCTACTTTTTCAATGTCTATTCCTGTTAGTTCTATTATGTTGTTGTTTATGTCTACTTTTACTCCATCTAATATTTTTGCAAATCTTGGCTTTTTTTCTCCTGCGAAGTTTTTGATTGCTAGTTGGTTTCCTTGCAGTGCCACGTTTATTGGGAAGTGCTTGTAGACTATTTTTAACTGGTAAGTGTGTCCTTTTGTTACTCCTTTTATCATGTTTTTGATGTGTGCTCTTACGCTTCCAAGGTATGCTTTTTGTTTTTTTCTGGCTTCTTCTTTTTGAAGAGTAAGTTTGTCTTTTTCCAGTATTGTTTTTATTCCGTTTAGTTTGAATTCCCTTTCAACTTGTCCTAGTGGTCCTTTTACTGTTACCTTGTTCTTTTCTATTTTTATTTCCACTTCTTCTGGGATTTCAATTTCGTATTTTACCATCTGTTATCACTTGATTTTTAGTATATGTATGCTATTAGTTTTCCACCTGTTCCTGCTTTTTTTGCTTCGTGTTGTGTCATTAGCCCTTTAGGTGTTGAGATTATGAGTATTCCTAAGTTTTTTGATGGGAGGTATCTTTGCTCCCATTTTGCATACTCGTCTTTTTTTACTGCGTATCTTGGCTTGATTGCTTTGCAGTTGTTGATTTTTCCTATTAGCTGGACTTTGTATTGTCCTGCTTTTCCGTCTTCGATGTATTCATATTTGCCGATGTATCCTTCTTTTTGTATTATTTTCAGCACTCCTCCGATTAGCTTGGATGCTGGTTTTATTATGCACTCTTTTTTTCCAGCGTTTTCGTTGTTTTTTATGTTGATTAATGCGTTTGTTAAGTTGTCTGCCATTTTTAAGCCCTCTTTTTTTTAGTTGTATTTTTCGAAGCCTAATTCTTTTGCTTTTGCTTTGAAGCATTGCCTGCATAAGGTTAAGCCGTATCTTCTTACTAGTCCCCTGTTTCTTCCGCAGATTTCGCAGTATCTTCCTGGTTCACCTGCTCTTGGGTGCTTGTATGTTTGCTTTTCTTTTACTTTTGTCAATTATTCCACCTCTACGTTGTATTTTTGCTTCATGTAATCAATTGCTTCTTGTTTTGTAACCCTGTGTTTTTTTGGTATTTTTGTTTGTTTTATTTTTCTTTTTGTGTTTCTGTATCCCCATTTTTTCATTGTCACGTTTACGTCGAATCCAAACATTCCTATTTCTGGGTCGTATTTTACTCCTGGTAGGTCTATGTATTCTTTTACCCCGAATCCGAAGTTTCCATATTCATCGAATGATTTTGATTTGATTTTGTTGTCAACTGCGTCTAGGCATTTTTTTAGGAATTCTTCTGCTTTTTGTTTTCTTAGTGTTGTTTTTGCTCCTATTGCTAGTCCTTTTCTGACTCCCCAGGTTGGTATTCTTTTTTGTGTGTGCCTTTCTATTGCTTTTTGTCCTGTTAGTTTTTCAATTAGCTTTTTGGCTTTTTCCATTTGTTCTCCTGCTTGCCCGACTCCTATGTTGATTGTGACTTTTTCAATGGATATCATTTGTTTTTCATCTCTTTTTTTTATTCTATCGTTTCAAGTTCGCTTGTTTTTTCTCCTATGATGAAGATGTTGTCTTTTCTTGTTGTGAATTCTTGTTCATCTTTTTTGATTGTTACTAGTGGTTTTCTTTGAAGGGTTCCTTTTTCTATGTTTGTTATTTTTCCTGTTTTTCCTGCGTGTTTTCCTTTTGTTATATATGCTATGTTTCCTTTTTCCATTTTCAAGTGTTTTTCAATTTCTTGGTTTGGTAATTTTATTTTCAGGACGTCTCCTACTTTGTAAGTGTCGTTTTTTACGAGTATGTTTCTGTTGTCGTGGAGGTTTAGTTGTGTTGTTCCTTTTTTGAGGATTTTTTTGCCTTTGATTTTGACTAGTTTGAAGTCTGTTGGCTTTTCTATTTTTTTGAGGATTATTCTTCCTTTGTTGTCAAGCGTTACTCTGTATTGTTCTTTTGTAAGGGGGATGTCTATTAAGTCCATGAATCCAACTGTTCTTTTTGGGTTTGTTTCTGGTTTTTTGTCAATTAATACTTTTTTTTCTTTGATTATTTTTTCAGCTTCTTTTGCTGTTTTTGCGTATCCCAGGTAGTCTCTGATGATTGTTGTTAGTGGCACTGATTCTGTGAGCTTGTGTGCTCCTGGGTTTCCTCTTACTGTCCAGACAGTGTTTTTTCTAAGTATTTTTACTTTTTTAGGCGTCGCGAGCCTTTTCAAGTGGTTTTTTCCTCCTTTGCTTCCCATATTTATTTCCTCTTTATAGATTGTTTTCTTTTCTCATCTTTTAAATTCAATTCTATTATCATGACGTTTGATGGGCTTATTGCAATGTGTTCTTCTTTTCCATCTGGTTTTTTTACTGTGATTCCTTCAACGTATATTTTATAGTTTTTCAAGTTTACTCTTACTACTTTTCCTTTTTTTCCTTTGTATTCTCCTCTTATTATCTTGACTACGTCTTCTTTTACAATTGGCACGCTGTTTTTTCCGTATTCTTTTTTCAATTCTTTACTTAGCCCTGCGCTTACTTGTTTTCTTCTCTTGTGCATTGGCAGGTTGTACAAGTTTCTTCTCTGCGTTCTTGGTTTAGTTGCGATTGTCATTGATTATCACTTTATACTACGTTTTTTGCGATTGTTGATATTTTTGGGTATTTTTCTCCTATTTCTTTTGCCACTACTCCTTTTATTTCAGAAGCTTTTGGCTCGTTTTTGTCTGTGATTATTACGCATGCGTTGTCTTCGAATTGGACTGTCAGTCCGTTTGCTCTTTTGAAAGGTTTTCTTTGTCTTATTACAACTGCCCTTACTATTTTTTTCCTTAGGTCTTTTTTTCCTGCGATGACTGAGCCGAAGAAGATTTGCCCTATTCCTATTCCTGGTATTCTTTTTCTTCTTCCTTGGTATCCTTCTTTTCCTATTATTCTTAGTTTTTTGGCTCCTGAGTTGTCGTCTACTTTTATTACTGAGCCGATTGTCAATCCTCCGTTGATTTTAGTTGATATTCCTTTCATTTTGTCATCACTCTATTTTTTCTAGGACTATGAAGCTTTTTGTTTTGCTGATTTTTCTTGTTTCCCCTATTTTTACTTTGTCTCCTACTTTTACTTCCATTCCTTCTGGCAAATGAGCGTTTATTTTACTTTTTCTCCTTTCATATCTTTCGTATTTTGGGATGAACTTGAAGTATTCTCTTTGTATGATTGCTGTGTTTTTTGGCTTTGTGCTTACCACTATTCCTTCTATTATGTTTCCTCTTACTTTGATTTTTGTGTTTTTTTTCATTTGAATTTCCTCCAGTTTTTCTTGGTTCTTTCTTCTGGCCTGTATGCTATTCCTTTTCCTTGTATTTCAACTCCTTCTATTTCAAATGTTGTTCCTTTTTTTGGAATTATTGTTTTTTTTCCTTTTTCTTCTATTATGATTGTTTTCATTGTTTCGTCTATTATTTTTCCTGTTCTGCCGATCATTTCTTTTGAAGTGCTTTTTGTAATTTTTACTTTTTTTCCAATTATTTCTCCTAGTATGATTTCTTTTTTGTTCATTGAACATCAATTTGTTCTTCTGTGTAGTTCATTTTTAAGAGGATTTGTTTGACTTTGTCTCTGTGGTCTCCTTGTAGTTCGATGTGTTTCTCTTTTGCTGTTCCTCCGCATGCGAGTTTGTTTTTAAGTTCTTTTGCTATTTTTTTGATGTCTGTGTCTTTGTCAAATCCTTCTATGATCGTGTATTTTTTTCTGTATTTTTTCTGCTCGATTTTTATCTTTATTTTCTCTTTGTCTTTTGTTATTTCGTCGCAGACGCATATGTCTTTTGGCAGCCCGCATTTTGGGCATATGTTACTCATTTCTTGGGCTTCACCTCTAGTTTTTGCTTTTCTTTCATTATTGTAAGTATTCTTGCTATTGTTTTTCTCATTTCTCTTATTTTTCCAGGATTTTCTGGTTTTGTTCCGCTTGCTACTGCTCCTTTTTCTCTTCCTAACTCTGTTTCAAGTTGCTGGAGCTTTTCATTAAGCTCTTCTTTTGTCATTGCTCTTAATTCTTTTGCTTTGTATATTGCCATTAAGCATCATTCTTTTTCTTCTTTTTTTGTTTTTTTCTTTGTTGTTTTCTTTTTTGTTGATGTCTTTTTTTCTTCTGTTTTTTCTTTTGCTTTTGCAGGTGTTTTTTTCTTTTTTTCTTTTTTTTCTTCTTCTATTGTTTTTTCAGCTGTTTCTTTTAGTGTTTCTTTTGTTGTTTTTTCTTCTGCTTTTGTTGGTTTTACTTCTTCTGCTATTTCTTCTATTCCTTTGCTTTCTGTTGCTATTTCAGCTGCTTGTTTTTCTTCTAGTGTTGGTTTTATTTCTTCTGTGATTTCTTCAAGCCCTGTTTTTTTGATTTCTATTTTGTCCGGGAATATTACTTCTGGTGGTACTATTCTTACTATTATTCCAAGTGCTCCTTGTTTTAGTTTTGCTTGTTCTTTTGCTTCTTTTACTTGTTTTACTGAATCTCCTGCTTTTTTCATGTATCCTGCGAAGGCTCTTTCTTTTCTGCTTCTGCCTCCTTTTCCTGATGTTCCTTTGATTATTACTTCTGCTCCCATTGCTCCTGCTTTCATTATTCTTGACAGAGCGTATTTTGCTACTTTTCTTGGCTTGTTTCCTCTTTCTAAAGCGCTTTTGATGTAATTTGCTATGACTTTTGGTTCAAGGTTAGGTTTTCTGACGTCTGTGACTTCTATTTGTGGGTTTTCTATTCCAAGCTCTTTTTCTATTTGTTCGCCTATGTCTTTTATGCCTGCTCCTTTTCTCCCTATAACTAAGCCTGGCCTTTCTGCGATTATGCCTATTCTTGTTGCCATTGTTGTCCTTTGAATTTTGACGTCAACTACTCCTGCTCTTTCAAGGTTTTTTTCAATGTATTGCTTTGCTTTCAAGCGCTTCATTGCTTCTTTTATGAATTTTTTTTCAATCATTTTCTTATGCCTCTTTTAAAACTATTTCAATGTTTGTCAATTCAATGTTGTGTGTTTTTGCTCTCCCTTTCGGCTTTATTCTGTCAAGCGTCATTGCTTTGTATGCTGATGCGTGTTCTATTTTCATTTTATCAGCTTCTAAGTTTTTGAATTCTGCATTTGCTTTTGCGTTTTCAAGGAGTTTTATTATTATTTTTGATGCTTTTACTGGGTATCTTCCTATTTGTCCTCCTGTCCTGTGTCCAACTCCTTTTACGTACCTCCTGTATGGTATGAATTCTTCTTTTTTTGTGACTTTTTCGAGGTACTTTATTGCTTTGTTTACATTTTTTCCTTTAATGAAATTGCATACTTCATTGCATTGTTTCCATGACACGTTTATTTCTTTTCCGTATGCTTTTGCTGTTTTTTTCTCTGATTTCTGGTATGAGTATGGCATTTTTCAATCACTTATTTTATTTTACTGATGTGAATTTTGTTCCTCTTGTTGCTCCTATTCCTGGTCCTGAGTGGCTTACTTTCTTTCTTGTTAATGAAAATTCACCCATTACATGTCCTATCATTTCAGGGGCTATTTCAACGATATTCCATTCTTTTCCGTTGTGTATTGCGAATTTTTTTCCAACGAATTGTGGAATTATTATCATGTCTCTTGCGTGTGTTCTTATTGGCTTGTGTCCTTTGTGTTTTTCAGCTTCTTTTATTAATTTTTTCTCAACTTCTTTCAGTCCTCTTTTGATTTTTCTTCTTTGCGCTGCTGGCAGTAATTCTGCGAATTGCTCCAAGTCCATTTTTTGAAGCTCTTCAAGTTTTTTTCCTCTGTATGTGAATTCTTTTTTAGCCATTTATTACCACTCTTACTTTTTCCTTCTTCCTGTTCTCTTTGCTCCGAATGAACCGACGTGCTGTCCTGGCGCTCCTCCTTTTCCTTTTCTTTGTTTTGCACCGTGGTGTTCTTTTCCTCCGTATGGGTGTTCAATTGGGTTCATTTTTACTCCTCTTACTATTGGGTAGAGCTGTCCCCTCGCTTTCCTCTTTTTTCTTTTAATTCCTGCTTTTAGCATTGGTTTTTTTGTTCTTCCTCCTCCTGCTGCGTTTCCGATTGTTGCCCTTGCTTTTAGAGGGAATTTTTTTAATCTGCCTGATGGCAGTTTTACTGTCACGTTTTTCTTGTCTTTTGATATTATATAGCATACTGCTCCTGATGAGCGTGATATTTTTCCACCGTCTCCTGCTCTTAATTCTATGTTGAATACTGGGTATCCTTCTGGTATTTTTTCAAGAGGAAGGATGCTTCCGATTTTAATTTTTGCTTTTTCCCCTTGTTCTATTTCGTCTCCTTTTTTGATTCCTTCCGGAGCTGGTATTAGCACTTCTTCTCCATCTTCGTATCTTAGTTTCATTAACAGTGTTGTTCTTGCTGGGTCGTCTATGAATCCCATTACTTCTGCTTTAATTGTTTCTTCAGCGTCTTTTTTGTATTTTGCTTCTGTTTTGAACCTGTGTGAAGGTGCTTTGAAGCTTGGGCTTCCTTTTCCTCTTCTTTGTGTCATCAGTGGTTTTCCCATTTTTCAACCATCCTTAAATTATCTTGAGTTTTAAAGCCAAGTCTGTTGCTTTGAATTCAGGCTTTAGCTTTATGTATGCTTTTTTTCTTCCTTTCATAGTATTTACTACTGTTACTTTTTCTACTTTTACGCCGTATTTTTCTTCCACTTCTTTTTTTATCTCTTCTTTGTTGGCGTTTTTGTCGACTATGAATGCTATTTTATTTTCTTTTTCAATGAGCCCTACTGCTTTTTCTGTTAGTAAAGGGTATTTTATTATCATTTTTCAATCACATTTTTTTGATTTCTTCTATTGCTGATTTTGTGTATATTGTGAGTCTTCCTGGTTGTCCTCCTGGTGCTAGCAGTTCTGCATTAAGTTCTTTCACTTCTGCTATTTCTACTCCTGGTATGTTTTTTGCTGCTTTTTTGATTCCTTTGTCTTCTTTTATCACTATTAGTATTGATTTTTTCTTTTTGTATTTTCTTCCTCTTGTTTTTCCTTTTCCTGCTTTTATTTTTTTCTTCTCTGCTCTTTTTATGTCCTCTTCGAGGTTTAATTTTTTTAGCACTTCTCTTGCTTCTTTTGTTTTTTTGATTTCTTGGAATTTGTCTTCTATTATTATTGGCAGTTGTTTTATTTTTGTGATTAAGTGTCCTCTTTTTTTCACCCATTCTATTATTCCTGTTGCTGATATTGCTGAGCGTATTGCTTTCTTGTTTTCTTTCTTGTTTATTTTTTCTTGTATTTTTTTTTCTGCTTTTGGTGGGTGTGCTCTTCTTCCTTTTACTACGTGTGATGCTCTTCTTGCTGCTCCCCATCTTGCTTCTGGTTCTTTTATTCTTGTTACTCTTGCTCTTCCGATGTTCATTGCTGTCCTGTATACTCTTTTTCTTCTGGAGATGTATGTTGCTGATGTCCTTAGTCCTGCAAGTGGGTCTGTTCCTTTGATTTGGTATGCTTTTGAACGTATTGATAAGAATGCTCTTTTGATTATGTCTGGGCGTACTGCTTCTTCAAATGTTTCTGGCAGTTCTATTTCTTCTTTTTCTTTTCCTTCAATGTCATATACAATTGCTTTCATTTTCATTCACTTTTCTTTCAAATGAAAGGGTTTGATTTTCCCTTCATCCTTGTTGTGATTGTGTTATTATTTCTTTGATTGCTGGCAGTGGTTTTTCTTTTTGTTTCCTGATTGCTTCTCTTGTCATTACCAGTCTTTTTTTTGGCCCTGGTATTGAACCTTTTATCATGATGTATGGTGAGTTTACTTCTCCGTAGTTTGTGAATCCTCCTTTTGGTGTTACTTCTTTTCCATCTTCACCTATTTTCAGAAGTTGCTTGTTGAGTTCTGTTCTCCTTTGATATCCCATTTGTCCTGCCATTGGCGCGGTCCATAGTACTCTTGCTGGGTGCCATGCTCCAATTGCTCCTGGGTGTCTCCTGTGGCCGTGTGCTTTTCTTCTTTGTACTTTTATTCCAAATCTTTTAACTGGCCCTTGTGTTCCTTTTCCTTTTGTTACTCCTGCAATGTCAAGCATTTTTCCTTCTTCTTCGAAGACTTCTTTTGCTTGAACTTCTTTTCCGAGCTTTTCTTTGGCGTAATTCCAGGCTTCTTCTATTGCTCCGCCTATTTTTATTTCAATTATTTCAGGTGTTTTTTTGAGTTTTATTTTTTTAGGCTGAGTGCATACAACTGCTCTTATTTCAGCTGTTTTTTCAATGAGTTTTTCAGCTTCTTCCAGTTCTTTTTTAGAGTCGTATTTTTTAGGCAGGATTATTTTTCTTCCAAGTTCTTTAGGTAATTTTTCAGCGTAAATTTCTGTTAATGCTTTCAATCCTTCTGCTGTTTTTTCATAAAGCCTTACTGCAAATACGTACACTGGTGGTGCTTCTAGGATTGTCACTGGTATTGCAACTTCTTTTCCGTATTTTGGAGAATGCTCATATGTTTCAGTTGCAATTGCTCTTGTCATTCCTGCCTTGTAAGCTGGAAAGCCGAGAAGCTTTGCTTTACTTGATTCTGGGTATGAGTTTATTGTAACGTACTGCCTTTTAGCTTTTCCCCTTGGATAAAATGCTTTTGAACCGTGTCTTGGTCCTGTTCTTTTTCCCATTTGATTTTTTCACCAATTAATTTTAATTCAATGCTTTGATTTTTTTTGAGTTAATTTTTTGTAAGCATGAAGCTTGCTAGTTTTGAAATTCAAGCGTTTTGAAAAATACGCCTCAGGTTTAAAAAATAAACAACCTTAAAGTGCCGGACTACCATGTTTTACCATAAGTAGGTGTTATAATTTGTAATCCGACTTATTTATAAAGGTTATTGTTACTTTCTGCTTTTCATCCTTTAATGTTTATTAGTGGCTTTAAGCGGATTATTTTTTTAGCTAAGCCAGTGTAATGCACGGAATTTACCACTTCCTCTACATTCTTATAAGCTCCTGGCGCTTCTTCAGCTACTCCTGCTGCTGAATGGGCTTTTACTATTATCTTCTGCTGCTGTTTCAACTGGCTTACTATGCTTTCTCCGTGGAATTGTTTTTTAGCTTGTTTCCTGCTCATTCCTCTCCCTGCTCCGTGGCAGGCGCTTCCGAATGTTTTTTCAGTTCCTTCTTCTGTTCCAGCTAAAATGAAAGAAGATGTTCCCATTGTTCCGCCTATTAATACTGGCTGTCCTGCTTGCATGTATTTTTTTGGCAGTTCTTTTCTGCCTGGGCCGAATGCTCTTGTCGCCCCTTTCCTGTGCACGAATAATTTCTTTTTCTTGTTGCCGATCACATGTTCTTCTTCTTTGCATGTGTTGTGTGAAATGTCATAGAACATTTTTACTTCGCTGTTTGGAACTATTTTTTCAAATGCTGTTCTTGCCAAGTGACCTATCACTTGCCTGTTTGCAAGTGCTGTGTTTACTCCTGCTTTCATTGCAGCGTAGTAATCTTGTCCTTCTGGCGAGTTGATTGGAGCTGCTGCCAATTCTTTGTCTGGTAGATTTAGCTTGTATTTTTCAGCTGCTTCTGTCAGCGTTTTTGTGTAATCAACTCCTATTTGGTGTCCGAGTGCTCTTGAACCGCAATGCAGTGAAATTACTATTTGGTTTTTTTCCAATCCATACATTTTTGCTATTTTTTCATCATAGATTTCATCAACGTATTGTATTTCTAGGTAATGGTTTCCTGAGCCGAGTGTTCCTATCTCTTTAAATTGTCTTTTTTTTGCTTTGTATGAAACTTTTGTTGGGTCTGCTCCTCCCATTTTTCCCCTTTCTTCAGTGTATTCCAAGTCTTCTTCTAAGCCATATCCTTTTTCAATAACCCATTCTGCTCCGTTTACTAAAACTTCATCTAATTGCTCGACGTTTAATTTTATTTTTCCATGCACTCCGAGCCCTGCTGGTACTGTTTTAAATAATTCATCTGCTAGCGGCTCTAAGTAAGGCTGTATTTCCTCCAGTGTCATGTTTGTTTTAAGTGTCCTTACTCCGCATGAGATGTCGTAGCCAACTCCTCCCATGCAGATGACTCCTCCTTCTTCAGGGTCAAATGCTGCTACTCCTCCTATTGGGAACCCGTAGCCCCAGTGGGCGTCTGGCATTGCCATTGCTGCTTTTTGTATTCCTGGCAATTGGGCCACGTTTTGAATCTGTTCTTTTACCTTGTCTCCCATTGCTTCAACTAGTGACTGTGAAGCGAATATTTTTCCAGGTACGTTCATGTTTCCTGTTTGCTCTATTTCCCATTCGTATTCTGATATTTTGTTTAATTGTGCTAAGTCCATACTTCCGCACACCTCCAATTTTTTTGATTTTTTTTAGACGTCTACGATGCATTGGCTTATCCAGCGCCCGTTTTCATCTTTGTATACTTTTAGCTGTGAATAAGTAGCTGCTTTTACTTGCGTTTTAGTGTGGTGTTTTTCAGGTGAAAGTTGTTCGCCTGTCAACTCTGCTTCCAGCTTGTTGTTTTTTAGTTTTGTTATTTTGAATTTTTTAAATATCATCCCTTCAATGTCTATTTGTGCTAGTATTTCATTCAGCCATTCGAATAGAAGTTCTTCAGGGGTGTCTGCTTCTGCTTCTATTTTAATTGTCTTTTTTTCTTCGATTGTGTCCAGGTCTACTAGTATTGATGTCATTGCTTTTGCTGTTTCTTCAAATGCTTCTTCAATTGTTTTTCCATATCCGCGCACGCCTATGTCAGCCGTGTGTTCGAATAATTCGTACATAACCTTATCCCTCATTATTCGACACCGCAAACAAACAAGTTTGTTTGCTTGTGTTCAAAAAGTTCATACATTTTTATATCCTTTAAATTATTTTTTCGTCTTTTAATATTTCCTTATGATTGTAAGCTAATTTCATTTTTCTTATTTCGCTTGGTTTGAACCATTTCACGTCAATTGTTTCGTCAAGCGGTTTTGGAACTCCTCTTATTATCTCTGCGTAGAAAGGAAGGGTAATTGTAGAATATATTTTCTTGTTTCTAATTAAATTTTTTTCATAATACCTTCCAGTGTATTTTTTCACTTTTATGTCTACTCCTATCTCTTCTTTTACTTCTCTTTTAAGGGCTTTTGTTGCTGTTTCTCCTATTTCAATCAAGCCCCCTGGGAGGTTCCAATAACCAGGATAAAACAACCCGCTTTTTTTCCTTCTACTTAACAGCACTTCTTTTTTCTTGTTTGTTATTATTGCAGTTGCGCCTACTAATGGAAACTCGTGCCTGCAGATTTTCAAAAATGTTCTGAACAACTCGTATTTCATTTTTTTAACCATCCATTTTCACAGATAAAAAATGAAAGTTTGAGCCTTCATGTCTTTTATTTGCGATTGATTTCATTTTGTAACCAACTTAATCTGTAAAATTATAAAAGTAAAGCGCAGAGGTAGGGATTTGAACCCTAGCGCCCCGGAGGACACTGGTTTTCAAGACTCGCCTCACTCCGTTCAGTCGTTCATTTCGCCGAGCGAAAGTGAACCAGCGCATTACCACTCTGCCACCTCTGCATTGATGTTAATACTAAATGTTATTTGAAGTTTATAAAGAATTAGCTTGTTCTTTTCTGTTTTTTTAAAGAATTAGTTTGTGTTTTTTTTTATTCTGATTTTAGTTCAATTTCGATGTGCACTTGGTCTGGGACTTGTATTCTCATTATTTGTCTTAGTGTTCTTTCGTCTGCTACGATGTTGATGAGTCTTTTGTGTACTCTCATTTGCCATTTTTCCCATGTTTTTGAGCCGTCTCCGCATGGTGATTTCATTGTTGGTATGACTAGTTTTTTTGTTGGCAGTGGTATTGGCCCTTTTACTTTTGCGCCTGTTCTTTTAGCTATGTCTTTTATTTCTTCGCTTACTTTCTGTAGTTTTGTGTATTCTGGGCTTACTAGTTTTATGCTTGCTATTTGGCTCATGTTGTTTTTTTCACCGGTTTATTTTTTTTAAGTGTTTATTTTTTTTGAAAGAGGAGGTTTAAATAACCTCCTTTTCATGGGTTTTTTATTGTTTTTTCTTGATGTCTATTACCATTCCTGCTGCGACTGTTTGTCCCATGTCTCTTACTGCGAATCTTCCTAGTGGTGAGAATTCGCTTGCTTTTTCTAGGACCATTGGTCTTGTTGGTTTGAAGGTAACTATTGCGACATCTCCTGTTTTGATGAAGTCTGGGTTTTCTTCTAGTGCTTGTCCTGTTTTTGGATCTAGTTTTTTGTCTATTTTTATGACGCTGCATGCTATTTGTGCTGTGTGTGCGTGTATTACTGGCTGGTATCCTACTGTGATTGCTGTTGGGTGGTTTAGGACTACCATTTGTGCTGTGAATTCTTCTACTACGCTTGGTGGGTTGTCTGGGTGTCCGATTACGTCTCCTCTTTTTATTGCTTTTTTGTCGACTCCTTTTAGGTTGAATCCGATGTTGTCTCCTGTTCTTGCTTCAGGCATTTTTTGGTGGTGCATTTCGATGTCTTTGACGTCTCCTATTGCGCCTGATGGCATTACGATTACTTTTTCACCGACTTTGATTTTTCCTGTTTCGACTCTTCCTACTGGCACCATTCCTACTCCTGTGATTGTGTATACGTCTTGTACTGGTAGTCTTAGTGGCTTGTTGTCGTGGTTTTCAGGTGGGTTTAAGTCGTCTAGTGCTTCTACTAGTGTTTTTCCTTTGTACCATGGTGTTTTGTCTGACTTGTTTTTGATGTTGTCTCCGTGGTATGCTGATATTGGGATTATTGGTACGTTGTCTAGTTTGTATCCGATTGTTTTTAGAAGGTTTGAGATTTCTTCTTTTACTTCGTTGAATCTTTTTTCTTCGTAGTTAACTGTGTCCATTTTGTTGATTGCTACGATTAGTTGTTTTACTCCTAGTGTTCTTGCTAGGAATGCGTGTTCTTTTGTTTGTGGTTGTGGTCCTTCTTTTGCTGATACTACTAGGACTGCTGCGTCTGCTTGGCTTGTTCCTGTTATCATGTTTTTGACGAAGTCTCTGTGTCCTGGTGCGTCGATTATTGTGAAGTAGTATTTTGGTGTTTGGAAGTCTTTGTGCATTACGTCTATTGTTACTCCTCTTTCTCTTTCTTCTTTAAGCTTGTCCATTGCGAATGCGAATTCGAATGTTGCTTTTCCTACTTTTGCTGCTTCTTCTTTTAGTTTTCTTAACTCTACGTCGCTTAGTCCTCCTGTTTCGTAGAGTGTTCTTCCTACTGTTGTTGATTTTCCGTGGTCTACGTGTCCGATGAAGACCAAGTTGATGTGTGGTTTTTTATCTGCCATGGCTTTTACCTCCGTTTTTTTATAACATATGTTAATATTATTTTTATGATAGGAAGTCTTGTGCTGTTGGTGGTTCTGGTTTTAGTCCCTTCCTTTCTCTGATTTGTTTTATTATTTGAGGTTGCAGTTGTTTTGGTACTTTTTCAAATCCAGCGTATTCTGTTGACCAGAGTGCTCTTCCTTGTGTTGTTGATCTGATTGCTGCTGCGAATCCGAACATTTCTGCTACTGGTACTTTTGCTTGGATTGTTAGTGCGTCTTCTTCTTGGTTCATTTCGAGGATTTGTCCTCTTCTTCCTTGTATGTCGTTTGTAACTGCTCCCATGTAATCCTGTGGTACTGAGATGAATAGTTTTTGCTTTGGTTCTAGGAGCACTGCGTCTGATTTTAGTATTGCTGCGAGTATTGCTCTTTTTACTGCTGGTATTACTTGTGATGGTCCTCTGTGTACTGCGTCTTCGTGTAGGACTGCGTCGTGTAGTTTGATTAGTACTTTTGTGCATTTTTCTTTTGCTAGTGGCCCTGCGTCCATTGCTTCTTTGAATGCTTGTATCACTAGTTCTCTTGTTTCATGCAGGTTTTGTACTCCTTTTGAAACGTCTATTATCATGCAATGGTTGTAAACGTGCCATACTTTTTTTGCTTGGTCTTTGTCCATTCCTAAGTTTCTTAGTTTTTCTGCTAGTTCTTTTGGGTTTTTGATTTTTCCTTCTGGTATTTCACCTTCTACTATTGCGTTGTATATGTTGTCTGAGAGTGGTTCTGCTGTTAGGTAGAATTTGTTGTGTTTGTTTGGTGATTTTCCTTCTACTTCGTCTCCTAGTTTGTTTGAGCTTTCTCTGTATACTACGATTGGGTTTGATGTTTCAATGTCTACTCCTTTGTCTTTTCTTATTACGTGTTCAAGTATTTCTAAGTGGAGTTCTCCCATTCCTGATAGGAGGTGTTCTCCTGTTTCTTCGTTGATTTGCACTTTTACTGTTGGGTCTTCTTTTGCTACTTGTCTTAATGCTTCTATTAGTTTTGGCAGGTCTTTTGGGTTTTTTGCTTCGATTGATTTTGTGACTACTGGTTCTGAGTAGTGTTTGATTGATTCGAATGGTTCTATTTTTTCTTCTGCTGCTGTTTCTCCTGCGAATGCGTCTTTTAATCCTATTATTGCTGCTATGTTTCCAGCTGGTATGTCTGGTACTTGGATTCTTCCGTCGTTCATGTATATTCCTATTTGTTGTATTGCAGCGTCTCTTACTGAGTTTATTAAATGTAGTTTTTGTCCTTTTTTCAAGGTTCCTGAGTAGACTCTTGCTGTTGCTATTTCTCCTGCTTGTGGGTCTATTGATATGCTTGTTATCATTAAAGCTGTTTTTCCGTTTTTGTTGCATGTTAGCATGTCTTTTCCTATCTCTGATTCTTTGTCTCCTGCCCATATGTTTGGTATTCTGTATTTTTGTGCTTCTATTGGGTTTGGTAGGTGTTTTATTGCCATGTCTAGGATTGCCTTGTATCCTGGTATTTTTTTAGCTAGTTCTTTTTGTGTGTCGTTTTGGCAGTGTTCGTATACTTCTTTGAATCCTATTCCTGTTTCTTGCATTACTGGTGCTGATAATGCCCAGTTGTGGTAAGCGCTTCCGAATGCAACTGAACCGTCTTTTACGCTGACTTGCCATTTTTCTTTCAAGTCGCCGATGGCGTATTTTTTTATTAAGTTGTTTACTTTTGCTATGATTTTGACGAATCTTTTTTGTAATTCTTCTGGGCTTATTTGCAGTTCATTTATTGCCCTGTCTACTTTGTTTATGTATAGCACTGGTTTTACTTTTTCTTTTAGTGCTTGTCTTAGTACTGTTTCTGTTTGTGGCATTACTCCTTCTACTGCGCAGGCGACGACGATTGCTCCGTCTACTGCTCTCATTGCTCTTGTTACTCCTCCTCCGAAGTCAACGTGTCCTGGAGTGTCTATCAAGTTCACGAGGTATTCGTTGTTTTTATATGGGTAGACCATTGAGATGTTGGCTGAGAAGATTGTGATTCCTCTTTCTGCTTCTAGTTCGTAGGAGTCCATTGCTCTTTCTGAGCCTGCTAGTTCTTGGCTCATTAAGCCTGCTCCTGCTATTAAGTTGTCTGATAGTGTTGTTTTTCCGTGGTCGATGTGTGCTACTATTGCCATGTTTCTTATTTTTTCTTGTTCGTGCATTATTTTGTGCACTTTTTCAGCCATTTGTTCTTTTCTTCCCATAATTCAACATCCTCTTTTTTTTTAATTTGAAAAATCATGTTTTTGTTGTTTTTTTTTAGTTTTACCTGCTTGATTTTGCTATTCTTTCAACTTCTATTTTTTTTGCTATTGCGTTTGAGCTTGGCTCGTTTTTTGAAGCTAGGATTAGTTCTTCTGCTAGTGCTTCTTCTGCTGTTTTTTTGGTGTCGAATGATTTTATTGCCACTGCTCTTGCAATGTTTCTTAATGCGAAGTCGATTCTTCTTTGTGGTGCTATGTCTACTGGTAAGTGTTGGATTGCTCCTCCGTATTTTACTCTTGTTGTTTCTTCTCTTGGAGCAGCGTTTTCTATTGCTTTTACTAGCACTTCTACTGGGTTTTGTTTTGTTTTTGTGTGTATTATTTCAAAGGCTTTTTTTGTTATTTCATGCATTTTTGTTTTTTTTCCTGTTCCTCCTCTGCCTCTGATTACTTTTCCGCCTATTTTTCTGCCTGTTCCTCCTCTCATTAAGGAGTTTATGAGTCTTTCTACTATGTGGACTTTTGTTTTTCCGAATGTTTTTTTAGCGTGTCTTCCTTGATTGTGTAGCACTATTCTTGCGTCGAGATTCAAGTATCTTCTTATTCCAGGGTCTGTTATTTTTGCTTTTGATTCCCATTTTCCGAATATGAGTTCATGTTGTGTCATTTGTCATCCTTTCCTTTTTTTAGTTACTTACCTTTTTGCTTTTTCTTTCTTTCCTTTTCTCAGTTCTTCTAGTGATACTCCGTTTACTTTGACTACTTTGTATTTGATTCCCCACATTGAACCTATTGCTCCTCCTTGTGAGCCTCCTAGTCCTTCTATTAGTACTTCGTCGTGTTCGTCTATGAATTTAATTGCTCCGTCTCTTGGTACGTGTGCTGTTACTGTCTTACCGTTTTTTAGTAGTTGTACTCTTACTGCTTTTATTATTCCTGAGTGTGGCTGTTTTTGTTCTACTCCTTTTTTTTCTACTACTATTCCTTTTGCTTGTGGCGCTCCTTCTAATGGGTCTGTATCCTTGTGTCTTTCTCTTCTTTTTCTTTTCTGGTATCTTACATCTTTCCATCTGAAGTGTTGCCTGTCATCTGCTAGTTTTTTTGCTGCGAATTCTCCTGGCATGTTTTTTTCATCCTCTTTTTCATATTATTTTTATTTCTGTTATGTTTGGGTAGTGTCTTTTTATTATTTCTTTTACTTTTTTTATTTTTTTTCCTTCTTTTCCTATTGCTCTTTTTTTATCTTGTTTTTCGACTTTAACTGTTGCTGTGTTGTTTTGTATTTCTGTGTTTTTAATCTTTACTGGAAACAGAAGGTTTTTTATGAATTCTTCTGGTTTGTCTGAGTGTTCGTATACGTTTATTTCTTTTCCTATTTTTTGTTTTATTTTTTTTATTATTGAGCCGTTTTTTCCGACTGCTTGTCCTATCTCTCCTTTTTTTACTATGAATGTTATGTTTTCAGGTGTTATTATGCAGTCTTTTACTGTTGTTCTTGTTTCTTTTTCGAAGTGGTTTATTAGTTGTATTTCTTCTTGAGTGTATTTTATCATGGTTTTTCCTCTGTTAGTTTTTTGATGTCAACGTCTCCTTCGTTTATTATTGTTATGCTTGCGATTAAGTGGGGTCTTCCGCATACTTCTCCTAGTTCAAGTGCTGTTCCAGGGTATTTTATTAGGGGTATGCTTGCTTGCTTTGTGTACGTTTCTAGGTCTTCTTTTGTGTTTTTTGGGCAGTTTTCAGCTATTATCACTGCTTTTGCTTTTCCTGTTAGTGTGTTTTCTATTGCTTTTTTGCTGCCGTATTCTACTTTTCCTGTTTTTAGTATTCTTTTGATTGCTGTTGTGATGTCCATTTTTTATCCCTTTGTTTTTTTATTTTCTTTTCATTATTAATTTTACGCTTCCTGTTCCTATTGGTACTGGCTTTCCTACTATGATGTTTTCTGTTACTCCTTGTAATGGGTCTATTGTTCCTTTTAATGCTGCTTCTAGTATGTGTCTTACTGTTTCTTCGTATGCTGCTTTTGCGAAGACGGAGTTTTTTTGTCCTGCTATCCCCTGTCTTCCAACTGATTTTATTTTTCCGTCTGTTGCCATCAAGTCTGCTACGAGCATTAAGTGTCTTATGTTTACTCTTAGTCCTTCTCCTTCTAGGACGTTGTTTGCTTCTTTTAGTAGAACGTTTCTTGCTGCTTCTATTCCGAGCACTTGTTCCACTTCTTTTATGTTGTTGCTTATTGTTCTGGTGTAATCAATATTGTCTAGTTTTAGTATTTCTTTTAGGTTTGTTCCTTCTGTTTGTATCAAGTATTCTCCTTCTTTTTGTATGACTGCTGCTTTTTTGATTCCTTCTACTCCTTTTACTTGTGTTTGTTTTATTTTTTCTGTCATTTTTCTTGCTGTTTTCAAAGGTATCTTTTTAAGTGAGTATATTACTGTGTGTCCGTGTACTTCTGTTGGTTCTTTTTTTACTTTCTTGCTTATTTTTTCAACTGCTTCTTTTACTGTTGCGTTTTTTTGTTCCATTTTTTTCTTGTCGAATTTTATTGTTATGTTTTTTTCTTCAAAGTTTTCAATTACTTCTGCTAGTTGTTCTGTTCTTACTTCTTCTATTTCTGTTGCTATTGCTGTTACTTCTTCTTTTGTTGCTCCTCTTTTTCTTGGGTATATCCATGTTATTGGTAGTTTTGGTGTTCTTCTTACGTCGACTATTTCTATGAATCTTGGCAGTCCTTGTGGCACTGCTAGTTCTGCTACTCCTGCGAAGTGGAATGTTCTCATTGTCATTTGTGTTCCTGGTTCTCCGATTGATTGGGCTGCTATCATTCCAACTGCTTCGCCTGGTTCTGCTTTTATTTTTTCATATTCTTGTGTTATTTTTTCGAGTAGTTTTTTGACTTCGTTTGTTTTTAAGTCTTTTGTTTTTTCTTTTATTTCTTTTAGGAGCCCTTCTGGCAGTTTTTCGTTGTATTCGTTTATTATTTTTTCATTTTCATTCATTTTTTTCACGCCTCATTGAAGGAATTTTTCTACTTTTATTGCTTTTTGTGTTTTTGTTTTTTGCGGATTTACTCCGTCTTCTCCGTATGTGAATTGTATTATTGTTCCTGCTGCGTTTCTTACTGTCATGTCTTCTTTTAGTGAGAGGTCTATCATTGCGTTTACTAGTCTTCTTTGCATGTATCCTGATCTTGATGTGTTGATTCCTTTGTCTACTAGTCCGTCTCTTCCTGACATTGAGTGGAAGTAGTATTCAATTGGGTTGAGCCCTTCTACGTATGAGCTTCTTATGAACCCTCTTGCTTTTGCTGAGATGTCTCCTTCTTTGAAGTATGGGAGTGCTTTTTTTCTGTATCCTCTTAGTATTCTTTTTCCTCTTAGTGCTGTTTGTCCTACGCATGCTGTCATTTGTGTTACGTTTAGCATGTTTCCTCTTACGCCTGCTTTTCCCATTAACACTGCTGGGTTCTTTATGCCCATGTCTTCTCCTGCTATGTTTCCTGCGTCTGTTCTTGCTTGTGATAGGACTTGCATGATTAAGTCTTCTAGTGTTTCTTCTGTTGTTTTTCCTGGCATTCTTTCAAGTTTTCCTTGTTTGTATTTTTCTATTAATTTGTCTACTTCTTTTTCTGCTTTTGTTAGTATTTCTCCTGTTTGTTTTAGTGCTTTTTCTGACAATTCGTAGTCGTATAATCCTATTGTGTATCCTTCTTGAACTATTGCGTATAGTGCTAGTTTTGTTGATTGGTCTATGAATTTTCTTGCTGCTTCTGGTCCTTTTTTGTTTATTATTTCAAGTATTAAGTTGTTTTTTAGTCCTTGTCCTTCCATTGTTCCTTTTACTATTTGTCCGTTTTTTATTTCGACTATTTCTCCTATTTTTGATTTGTATTTCAGGTTTATTTCTTTTGGTATTATCATTGAGAAGATGTCTTTTCCAGCGTATTTGTTTTTTGACACTGGTTTTGGCAGTTCTTTTACTCCTACTGCTGATAGTAGCCATTCTGTTGTTTTTTTGTCAAAGTAGGTTCCTTCTCTTGTTAGTAGGTGTGCTCCTGTTATGTGGTCTTGGTTTGCTGATATGTCTGGTGTTCCTTGTCTTATTGAGATTATGTTTTTGCTTACTGCCATTAGTTTTTCTGTTTCTATTTGTGCTTCTATTGTTTGTGGGACGTGTAGGTTCATTTCGTCTCCGTCGAAGTCCGCGTTGTATGGTTTTGCTACTGCGTCGTTTAGTCTGAATGTTTTGCCTGGCAGTACTTTTACTTTGTGTCCCATCATTGATACTCTGTGTAGTGATGGTTGCCTGTTGAATATTGTTATGTCTCCGTCCATTAGTTGCCTTTCAACTATGTAGCCTATGTCTAGTTCTTCTATTATTTCTTCTTTGTTTAGTTCTGTTACTTTTTTTCTTCTGCCGTCTGGTCTTATTACGTAGTTTGCTTTTGGGTATTCATCGCTTTTTATTATTTTTTTTATTTGTTCTTTGTTCCATTCTGTTACCATTACTGGGACTGTTAATTCTTCTGCTATTTGTTGTGGTACTCCTACTTCTTCTATTGATATGTTTGGGTCTGGGGATATTACTGTTCTTGCTGAGAAGTTTACCCTTTTTCCAGAAAGGTTCCACCTGAATCTTCCTTCTTTTCCTTTGAGTCTTTGGAATAGGGTTTTTAATGGTCTTCCTGACCTGTGTTTTGCTGGTGGTATTCCTGATACTTCGTTGTTGAAGTATGTTGTTAAGTGGTATTGTAGTAAGTCCCATAGGTCTTCTATTATTAATTGCGGTGCTCCTGCTGCGATGTTGTCTGCTAGTCTTTGGTTTATTCTTAGTATGTCTACTAGTTTGTGTGTCAGGTCGTCTTCGCTTCTTTCTCCTGATTCTAGTGTGATAGATGGCCTTGTTGTTGCTGGTGGCACTGGCAGTACTGTTAGGACTGCCCATTCTGGGCGTGCTTTTTCTGGGTTTAATCCTATTAATTTTAAGTCTGCGTCTGGTATTCTTTCTAGTCTTTCTCTTATTTCTGATGGGAATAGCCTTTGATCGTCTTCGTAGAATGTTGTTGGTTTTATTAGTTTTATTTTTCCTTGTTTTGCTCCGCAGTGTGGGCATTTTGTTGCTTTTTTTGACTTTTCAAGTAAGTCGAGGATTTTTTCTTCTTCTAAGTCTTCTTCTTCAAGCATTAGTTTTTTTATTTCTTCTAGTTTTTCAGGGGGGATGAGTATTCTTCCGCATTTGTTGCATGTTGCTTTAAGTAAGCCCATTATCATTTTGATGTGTCCTATGTGTATTACTGGTCTTACTAGTTCTATTGAACCGAAGTGTCCTGAGCATGTGTTCATTTTTCCTCCGCATGTTTTGCATCTTAGTCCCGGGTCTATTACTCCTAGTCTTAAGTCCATGAGTCCTCCTTCTATTGGGTATCCGCTGTCGTCGTATGTGTCTGGAGTAGTTACTCTTATTGCGCTCATTTTTCTTATCATTTCAGGGCTTAGTATTCCGAAGTTTACTGATTTTATTTCTTTTTCTATCATGCTTTGTCCCCCAATTCAAGTTTTGGATATACTCCCATTGACTTCATTTCATTTAGTAGTAGTTTGAATGCGTAGCTCATTTCTATTGGAACTACATCTGTTGAGCCGCATACTGGGCAGTATTTTTTCTTTCTTATTTTGTCTTCTATTGCTATCATTCCGCATTTTGAACATACTAGTTCTGTTACTTTGTCTGATTCTTCTAGTAATCTTTCCATGAGGAGCATTGATGTTCCGTGTCCGATTAGGCAGTCTCTTTCCATTTCTCCGAATCTTAGTCCTCCTTCTCTTCCTCTTCCTTCTGTTGGCTGTCTTGTTAGTATTTGTATTGGTCCTCTTGCTCTTACGTGTATCTTGTTTGCTACTAAGTGTTTTAGTTTTTGGTAGTATATTATCCCTGTGAATATCTCTGCTTCTATTTTTCTTCCTGTTAGTCCGTCGTATAGCGTTTCTTTTCCGTTTTCTTTGAAGCCGTATTCTTTTAATGCTTTTTTTATCTCATCTTCGTTTATTGGTTCGAATGCTGTTGCGTCTTGTATTTCTCCTTTTAATGCTACTTTTTTTGCTCCTATGCATTCAAGTAAGAATGAAGCTGTCATTCTTGATGGTACTGCGTGTGCGTTCATGCATAAGTCTGGTATTATTCCTTTTTCCGAGAATGGCATGTCATTGCTTTCTGCTAGCAGTCCTATGATTCCTTTTTGTCCATGTCTTGCTGCGAATTTGTCTCCTATTTCAGGTATCATTATTGTTCTTGTTCTTACTTTTATTATCCTGTTTCCTCCTTGTCCTTGTGTGATTATCACCCAGTCTACTTTTCCGTGTTCTCCTGATTTTACTGTTAGTGAGTTTTCTCTTCTTTTTTCTTCTATTAATCCAAATTCTCCTGTTTCTTCTATGAATCTAGGTGGGCTTGTTTTTCCCACTATTACTTCTCCGCTTTTTACGTGGAATTCAGGTTCTACTATGCCGTAGTCATCTAGGTATTTGTATGCCTCTTCTCCTCTGTATCCTTGTACTTCTGGGTTGATTAACTGGAATTTGTCTTTTTGTCCTCCTGGGTATGTTCTTTCTTCTGTTACATATGTTCTGAAGTAAGCTGTTCTTGCCAGTCCTCTTTCTACTGATGCTTTGTTTAATACTAATCCGTCGTCAATGTTGTATCCATAGTAAGGCATTATTGCTACTACAAAGTTTTGTCCTGCTGCTTTTTTGTCTAACCCGACTATGCTCATGTATTTCGTCTGCACTAATGGTTCTTGCGTGTAGTACATAATATGGGACTGAGTATCTGACCTTATTTGGTAGTTTAAAGCGTATTGTCCTAATGCTTGTTTAAGCATTGCTGTTGTCATTGTTATCCTTGGTGATGAATTGTGTTGTGGTGAAGGAGCTACTGCTGCAACTGCTCCGAGCATTAATGAAGGGTGTATTTCTAAGTGCGTGTGGTCTTTTGTTAACTCTTTTTCTGTCAATGCTATGTAAGCGTTTTCTTCTTCTTCAGCATCTAAGTATTCTATTACTCCGTTTTTAACTAAGTCTGAGAAATTTATCTTACCTTCTTTTATCATTTTTTCATGTTCTTTAGTGTACATTGATTTTCCATTTTTTACAACTATGAGTGGGCGCATTGCTCTTCCTTCATCTGTGTTAATGTAAATTTCATCCAAGTCATCGTAGTAAACGACTGTTAAGTTTGCTGGCAGTTCTCCTTGCCTTCTTTTTTGCCTTATTGAGTCTGCTAATTCCTGCGGTTTGCTGTGGAATCCGATTAGTTTTCCATTCAAGTACACTTTTGTTTTTTTCATTTAATCTTCACTTCTTTTTCGTGTTTTTATTTTTTTATTAATTCCACGCCCATTTTTGAAAATTCTTTTTCCAAGCCTTGTGTTTCTTTTGTGGATATGAAGCAGCCTATTGCAAGGTTTTTAACAAGCCCTACTGATTGTCCTTCTGGCGTTTCGTTTGGGCATATTTTTCCAAGGTGAGTTGGGTGCAAGTCCCTTGCTTCGAAATGCTGTTGGGTTTTTGACAAAGGTGAGAGGACTCTTCTTAAGTGTGACACTGTTGCCATGTAAGCTGTTCTATCAAGCAATTGAGAAACTCCTGTTCTTCCACCTACCCATTGTCCTGTGCCCATTGCAAATCTTATCCTGTCTGTCATTGCATCTGGTCTTGTAAGTGTTTTTATCTGCATTTTTCTGCCTCTTGTATGTGCCCTGTCTATTTGGTATTTTATGTCTTTGATGAATGCGTTTATGGCTGTTCTAAACAGTTCTTCCATGAGCACTCCTGTTATTTTCAACCTTTTGTTAGTATAATTGTCTCTGTCGTCTTCTTCTCTTTTTCCTTGTGCTACTTCTATCATTTTTTCAGTTACAGATGCTAGGTAATACGCTTTTTTCTTCCTGTCTTCTTCCCTTACTCCTAAGTGAGGAAGCAGGAAGTTGTCTAACACGTATCTTGCTCTTGATTTTCTATACTCTTCCATTTGGCCTGCTGCTAGTTTTTTTCCAATGTAGTCAATTGCTTCTTCTTGGTTTTTAGCTTCAATTTGCTCTAAATTTAAAAGAATGTCGTTTATAACTTGCTTGTCATCTGAGAAAGCTTCTTTTATCTTCTTAGGGGTGTCAAACCCAAGTGCTTTTAAAACCATGAACAAGTTTAAATTTTTAGGAGAAGCAGGGAAACTAATGTGCATTATTCCATCTTCTTTTCTTTCAAGCACTGTTCTTGCTCTGAATCCTTTTCTAACAGAAGTTATTCTTCCACTTACAATTTCTTTTCCTACTTTGTTTTCTTTTGAGATGATTAAACGATTAGGTGCAAGATCTTCAATTGCAACAAGCACTCTTTCGCTTCCGCTTATTATGAAAAAACCCCCTTGCTCATATGGGTCTTCTCCTTTTTCAATTAACTCTTCTTTTGACAATCCTTTCAAATGACATAAATCTGATTTTACCATCACTGGTATTTCTCCTATGTAAATCTCATCCCTGTCAATTTCCTTTCCTTCTTCAATAATGCTTAAATCAACATACATAGATGCAGAGTAACTCCTGTTCCTTAACCTTGCTTCATTTGGAGTTATTTTTCTTTTAGAACCATCTGCTTCAATGACAGTTGGTTTTTCAAGCCTTACCTTATGAAACTTTATCCTAACTCTTTCTTTTTCACTCTGCTCTTCATTTAACTCTTGTATTATAGTGTGAATTTTGTTATTCACAAACTCGTTATAAGAATCAATATGCTGCTTAACCAATGGATTTTCTTTAAACAATGCTTCAACTAATTCCCAATGATACACTTTTCAAACACCTTTATTCAAACCACTAAACGATAATAAATGCTTTCATGAACAGTTGGGCTTTTTCTTGTAATCTTAAGAACCTGCCCCTCTTTAGCTCCTATTGCTTTTACAACAGGATCATCTGATAAAATTTTAGGCAACTGCTCTTTTGCAATTCCATACTTCTTCAAAATAAGACTAACTTCTTCTTCTGGTAAAACCTCGTGCAATGGCACTAATTCATGCTCAAGTATCTTTTTTTTGCTCAAATTAACTTCACCCAGCCCAAAAATAGAAAAAAAATAGGTGTATCTTTTGTTGCTTTCCAAGTATATATACTTTTCTATTCGTATCTTTTTTGCTTTAAAGCTAAAGCGCCCCAGCCTGAATCCTCACCGAAACGCAGGGGACTTGCTGCCCCTTTCAGTTTTTCCTGTTAGGGAAAAACGTTTGAGCCGTTAGGCGATTGATTTCTAGGGAATTTCTGATTCCCTCGCAGACCACATGTGCTTCTCTTAGGGGTCTTTTATAATTTTTGTTTCAACCCTTCTTTGAAGCAAAGCTTTTTTGCGAAGGCAAAAACATTTCAAACTCTGAAAGAGTTTGAATAAGACTACCTTGTGTGGTCTGTTTAATACAATTTGTTCAACAAATTGTAGCGCCCCAGCCGGGATTTTCAGTAGTGTTTTCTTTTCAGGTGTCTTTTCTTTTTTGAAAAGAAAAGTCACTTTTGAACCCGAGTCTCAGCCTCGACAGGGCTGAATCCTAACCACTAGACTACCGGGGCATTTTGCTTTTTTTATGTTTTCTTCTTTTTTTAAAGGCAATCCCGCCGGGGAGATTTGAACTCCCGATCTCCCGGTGACCACCTGCAAAACACGTTTTTCACGCGTTTAACCATACTACAGCCAGGCGCTCTACCACTAAGCTACAGCGGGATTTTTTTATTATCTGTTCTTTTATTTTTGTTATTTATTAATATTGTATCTTATCAAACTTGTTTTTTCTTTGAACTGTTTTTTTTGTTAACTGGGCTCGCTGAGATTTGAACTCAGGTCAGGAGCTCCCGAAGCTCCGAGCATACCAGACTAGCCCACGAGCCCCTTAACCTTGTTCTCTTTTTTTATCCGAAAATTGCTCCTATTCCTGAGGCTGTTGAATCCTGCTCTTCCTCTATTTTGTTTTTTACTTTTTCAAATTCTTCTCCTTCCAAGATTGCAACCCCTTCTATGCTTGTTATTTGTTTTTCGTTTTGTTGGAAGAATTCTTCAATTGCTTTTACGTATAGGTAATTGCAGTTTTCATCAAAGCCAATTATTTTAGCGTCTCTTAGTGTGTAGCCGTTTCTAGCCCAATTGTTTGTTGTTACATCTGGGTTTTCAAGCACTTTCTTTGCTTCTTGCAGTTTTTCATTTGGTATCTTATATATCTTAATCATTTTCAAAAAACACCTATTTTCTTATCTTGCTACTTTCACTTTTTGTTTTTTGCCGTAAGGCAAAACAAACTTTAAAAGTTTGTATCAATTGACCCCTTCAGCTTGCTGAAGTGCTCATTTTTTTGCCGTAAGGCAAAAAAGATTTCAAACTTCGTTAGAAGTTTGAACTAGTCTATCAAGGCGCTTGTCGCCGAAGATAGATTGTTTAATACAATTTGTTCAACAAATTGTAGAGCCGCAGACCGGATTTGAACCGGTGACCTGCTGCTGTCCTGAACAACTTTTTAAGGTTGTTTACAAGGCAGCCGCACTACCATTGCACCTGCAAGGTGGAAGCTCAAGAAACTTCGTTTCTTGCAGACTGTGCTACTGCGGCGGTTTCTATGTTTTTTTATCTAAAGCATTATTTAAATGCTTTGTTATGGCTTTTTTTCATTTATTTCTTAGTGCCGGGGGCTGGATCTTCGGCAACTTTTAACAAAAGTTGCATCAAAACCCAAAAGGGTATAAAGCCCTTTTTTTAGTGCCGGGGGCCGGATTTGAACCAGCGATCTCAAGATTATGAGTCTTGCGTCCTAACCATTTCAGCTGCGCTGAAAACACGTTGAAATCTTTTCAACGCAGTGGCTGAACCACCCCGGCGTTTTTTCTATTGTTTTTCAACCTTTTTTCTTTCCGCGAACTTGTCGCTTTCTTTTTTTAAAAGAAAGGGGCAGGCTGAACCACCCCGGCATTTCATTTACTCATTTTTTGTAATTTGAAAATAAATGCAGGGAAAGGGATTCCCGTCAACTGTTTCCAGCTGAAAGCGGACTCTTTTTCTTTTTTAAAAAGAAAACCAGACGACTGAACGAAGTGAACGTCGTCTAGCCCGCCAGCCGGATACGGCTGCTTTCGAACCCTTGAACTCACTGAGAGACCAGGCGTTTCAGAACTTCTTTTTGAAAGAAGTTCACCTGAACCTGGCGCCGTTGACCTCTTGGCTACCCCTGCTTGTTCTTAATAGCTTGTCATAGTGGCAAGCTGGGGATTGAACAAACTTGCTTTGTTCATGCACCCCTGCATTTTTAACAGCAGTCTTATAATGTAGGGGGTTCAAACAATTTTTTAATTGTTTGCATGTCCCTGCCTTTTATTTGTATTTTATGAGCGAATGTTTATAAACATTGTTTGGTTTTTTCTTATTTATATGTATTCTGATAAAGACATTCTTGAATTAATTAACTCTAAAAAGCTTAAAATAACTCCTTTTAACAAGAAAGACTTGCAGCCTGATTCTTATAAGATTCACTTGGATTCAGCAATAGCAATTGCCAAGCAAGGCAAGTTAAATCCAAGAGGCGTAAGTGATTACTCTCTTTTTTATAAAAAAACACGTATTTCAAAGCAAGGTTTTGTTTTAAAGCCGAATAGTTTTATTTTAGCACGTACTCTTGAAAAATTTACAATTCCTCTTGATGTCAGTGGTTTTATTACTGGACGCACTGGGCTTGCTAGGGTAGGGGTAAGTGTCGTGCAAACTGCTCCTTTGATCCACGCTGGGCATGGAATTCCAAAAGCAAGGAAAATAATTCTTGAAATCAGCAATTCAGGTCCCTTTGAAGTGGTGTTAACTAAAGGAATGGTTATTGGCAAAATGGTTTTTCATGAATTAAAAACACCTGCAAGCAAGCCATATGATTCAATAGGCAGGTACGGCAAAAGAAAAAACTTGAATGAACTGCTTCCACTTAAAGAATAAGTAGTTAAGAGCCTCGGGCGGGATTTTCACCTGCGCAAAAAAACTCCTTCTTTTTCATTTTTTTTAACGCAGAATTGAACCCGCGGCCTCGTGCTTTTCGTCTCTTCCTTTTCAAAAGAGTTACCAAGCACGCGCTATACCATTTCCACAGCAAAAAAGTTGGTTTTTGTTGCTGTCTTAGCCACCGAGGCTTTTAGTTTTCTGTTATGTTTTGGTTTTAAATACTTTAAAAAACTTAACAAAAGAATATGGCACCAAGAAGTAAAAATAGGAGTAGTAGAAGCCCAGCTAGTCAAGCAATTAAAGATGCTACTTTAGCTGGTAGATTGGGGCTTTATGGGAAATGGGCTCGTTCTTTTTCAAAAGCAAGAAAGAATTTAAGAGAAGAAAAAATGCAGAGAGACATCAACTCTGCTATAAGAGAAGCAGGAGATCTTGCAACAATGTCAACTTTGCTTCCAAAAGTTGATCCTAATCAAATTTTAAGAGAAACTAGGTTGAAGAGGAACTTTTTAACGCAGGATATTAACAAGCTTCCTAGAAAGGTTAAAGTAGATTTTTATAATTTTTTAATTGAAAAGAGAATTCCTAAAAATGAATTAGAAGCTGTTAAAAAAACCCTAAAAATCTAATCTTATCTTTTTCACTTGTTTAATTTTTTCTTTAATTTAGCTAGTTCTTCATGCAAAGCTTTGTTTTTCTTCAAAGGGTCTTTTCTTGCTTTATCCTCTAACTCAGCAATTCTTTTTTTAATTGACTGCATTTGTTTGTTCAAATCTTTTTTAGTCTTACCCATCAAATTAACTCCATTAAGCATAAGCCCATTAGTGCAAGGGAAGGGATTGTCAGCAATTTTTAACAAAAATTGCATTTAATCCAGCGACATGCGCTTCGCTTAGTCCCTTTATTTTTTTTCAAAGTGCAAGGGAAGGGATTTAAACGCAACTTTTGACAAAAGTTGCATCAAAACCCATGGGCATAAAACCCATTAGTGCAAGGGAAGGGATTTGAACCCTCGTAGTCACTGAGACACAGGATAACCAAACCGGTAGGTTTGAAAACCTGTGTACGGATCTTAAGTCCTGCGCGTTTTCCAAGCTCCGCCACCCTTGCGTGTTCTATATTAATTAATGGGAGTTTTCCAAGCTCCCCCACTTCTGCAAAACGCATAGCAAGCGCAGTTGCAGAAGAAACTTCTGCAAAACGCATAGTAAACATAGTTGCAGAAGGAACCCTTGTGTATTCTGTTTAATTAACTTTATTCTTTTTAGAGAAGTTGTTAATGGGGCTACCCAGATTTTCTCTTGCAAGAGAAAAACTCAGTGAGTTTACTCATTGCAGGTTCGAACTGGGGTCCCCGGCTGTTTTTAAATTCTTCTGTTGAGAAGAATTTTCCCAAAGCCGGAAGGATGGACCATTATAGTCGCTTTTTTTTTAATGTAAGCGATGACTACCCTATAGCCCCTTTTTTTGTGTTATCTATTTTTTGTTTGTTTTTTAGTATTTAAAAGAAATTGTTAAAGGATTTTTTTTATAGTTTGCTTTTTTGTTCCATGTATTTTTCAATTGTTTTTGGGTCTATTTCTATTCTTACTCCAAGCAAGTCGATGACTTTTCTTGTCAAGTAAGTTTTTGCTATTTCTAAGTAATACTTGTTAGGAGACTTTGTTATCTTTTTTGTCGTTGAGGGGGAGTTGCATTTTGCAAGTGCTTCTGCTATTTGTGCTTCTGATTTTCTTCCTTTTACGACGTATGTTTTTTTCTTCTTGTCGAATTGTGCTCCTGTTATTTCATATGCTATTTCGTCAAGTTCTTTTAAGTTTACTTCTTCTGATAAGAAGTCCCATATTTTCCTGTGCATGGAGTCATGTATGCTTGCCAGGAGTCTTGCTACGTCTGCTTTTTCTGTGTCTGGTTTTATTTTTATTTTTTTAATGCTTATCCATTTGCCTACTTTTGCGTCGAATATTATATAATCATCTTCTGCCATTTTTTCATCTTCTCCTCTTTATTTTAGAAAGGTGTATGTTTCTTTTGAAATGTTTAATATTATGAAAGTATTTGTTTTCAGTATTGATTCATTTGACAATTCCTTTCTTATAAAATTATTAAGGTCCTCCATTGTCTTAAATCTTGTTGCTACAAACAAGTCATACTCTCCTGTTACTGAATAAACAGCAAACACATTTGAATGCTTGACTAATTTTTTTTCTATTTTGCTTGCTTCTTTTCTATCAATACATATTCCAATTATCGCAGCTATGTTGTAACCTAATTTACTTAAATCTATTCCTGCATGGTAATCAGTGATTACCTTCTCCTGCTCCATTTTCTGTATCCTATTCTGAACAGTTCCCGTAGCTACTCCTAACTCCTCAGCTATCTTCCTATAAGACAACCTAGCATCTCTCCTAAGTATACTTAAAATCTGCAAATCTAATTCATCAACCATCTTAATACCTCTTTAACTCTCTTCTCTGATTTAAACCCTTCACTGCTTTTTATTCCTTTTAAGTGCTTCCGGCGGGATTTGAACCCGCGTCGAGGGAGTGAGAGTCCCTCATCCTTGACCGAGCTAGAAGACGGAAGCAATTTTTTTTAAGGCACCTTGTGTGGCTTGTCCGATCGCCCATAGGAAGTTGGGCCTGGGAGACGGAAGCAGTTTTTGTTTTTTTGTAAGTGGGCCCGGCCCGACTTGAACGAGCGATCTCCGCCGTGTGAAGGCGACGTTTGCTAAAACCACAGCTTTTCCACTGCCAGCTTTCCTAACCACTAGACCACGGGCCCTATAATCTACTTAACTCCTCTCTTAATCCCCTTCTTATTCTCTTAAGTTCCATTAACCTTTGTTCTAAAATTACCTCTGAAGGGTTCCCTTCTATGCCAATTACTTCTTGTTCCACTCCACTTTCCATTTTTTCTTTAATCCAGTCAGGCATATCCTCTTTCATTCCTCTTTCTTCAAGTAAATTTCTCTCGCCTTTTAAAGCATTTTCTATTTCTCTTATCTCTCTGTCAATTTTCCCTAAGTTTTTTTCAATACGCTTTATGTCCTCTCTCCTTGCTCTTTTTCTTTCTCTTATTCTCTTAAATTTATCTAATAATTTACTCATTTTAAAAACGCCTCCTTCTACTCCCTCTCTTTGCTCCTCTCTTTTTTTCTCTTTTTTTATTATACTCTGTTACCTTTTCCTGTTCTTCTGGTCCCCTTATTGCTTCTAATGGGCCCCACTTTTTAATTTCTTTTTCAGCTTCTTTTACTAACCTAGGCACTGTTTCATTTCTTGCGTTCATTCCTTTTTTATTCCATTTTTGATATACTCTTCTTGCTGCTACTACTTTGTATAGCTCTTTTTTGTCCCTGTTTAGGTTTGGGTTTTGTTCTATTCTCCTTACTTGTTCTGTTAATCTTGCTTTGTCTTCGGCTTTTTCAATTGCCTGATTCATCCATTCTCTTTCTTCTTTTAGTATTGTTCCGTTGGGGAGGATTTTGTTTTCCATTTCTTCAATTACTTTCTGCGGTTGTTCTCCTTTTTTTATTCTTTTTTCTATTTCTTCTTCTATTCTTTTTTTTGCTTCTGCAACTTCTTTGCTAACTCTTTCTTCCCATTCTTTTTCCCATTCTATTTGTGTAGCGTTTGCAATTATTTCATCTAAAGCATCTCTCTTTTTTTGTGCTTCGTATTTGTCCACCATTTTTTTCACTTTTCCTGTTTTTTTTTAGTGAGAATAGCCCTGGCAGGATTTTCGTTTTTCCGCTTTTGAAAGCGAAAATTATTCGAACCTGCGTCGCAGGATCCAGAGTCCCGCATCCTTGGCCACTAGACTACAGGGCTATTTTTGGTTTATATCTCCTTCAGTTCTGTTTTTTCTTTTTATTTTGTTGCTCTTTTATTGTTTTTTATATTTTAACTTATTTAAATTAAATATAATTTCTAATAAGGTGGTGTCTTGTGAAGTTAATGAGTGTTGATGTTGAATGGATTGGGCATGCTACTTTTAAAATAAAAGGCAGTGGTTTGGTTGTTTACACTGACCCTTTTGTTTTGACTCCTGGTTGTGAGAAAGCTGATTTGATTCTTGTTACTCATGAGCATTTTGACCACTGTGACAAGGAGAAAATCAGGCAATTGATTAAGGAAGGTACTGTTGTTGTGGCGCCTGTTTTCTGTAATTTGAAATTAAGTGACTTGGGAGTAAAAATTGAAGTTGTTTCTAATTTTCAAAAGCTTTCAGTTAAAGGAGTTGAAATTGAGTCAATTCCAGCTTATAATATTAACAAGTTCAGGGCGCCTGGGAAGGTGTTTCATCCAAAAGGAGAAGGCAATGGTTACATTTTTAATGTGAATGGCACGCGCATTTACATCGCAGGGGACACTGACTTCATACCTGAAATGAAAAATTTAATGAACATTGATATTGCTTTGTTGCCTATTGGAGGAACTTTTACAATGGATGAAGCAGAGGCAGTTGAAGCAGTTAAATCATTTCAGCCGAGGTATGTGATTCCAATGCATTACGGCACTTTGAAAGAAACAATTGCTAATGCACGTGGTTTCAAGTCTTTAGTTGAAGCAAGTGATTTAAAAACAAGAGTAATTTTAATGGGCTAATTTTTCCCCTATTTTTTTTATTCCTTTTTCTATTCTTTCTTTTGTTTCAGAGACGAAGGTTAAGCGTATGTGGTTTTTGCCTTTTTCACCGAAGTACTTTCCTGGAATTACTACAATGTTTTCTTTCAGCAACTCGTCGCTGAATTTTTCATCTTCCCTGCTTATGTCAATGAAGTAGTAGAAAGCGCCTTGTGGAGTGGCGAATTCCAAGTCAGTGTATTTTTTCAGCATTTCGCCCATGTAGTCGCGTCTTTCCTTGTAAGTTGGAACAACTATTTCAGATAAGTATTTTTTCTTAACTTCAGCGTTGTTTTCCAAGAACTTATCTATGAAAAGAGTTGCTAGTTTAGGTGCTGTCAAGCTAGTTGCTTGTTTTAACTCGCTTATTTTTTTAATCACTTCTTTTGGCCCGTAAGCATAGCCGATTCTTACACCTGGTATGCTTGCTGATTTTGAAAAACTGCCTAAACTTATTGTGTTTTCGTATCCTCCAAATTTCCTGGTGTTGATGAACTTTCCTTCGAAGACAATGTGCTTGTAAATGTCGTCTGTAATCAACCATATTCCTTTATCTTCGCATATTTCAACAATTGCTTTTAAGTTTTTTTCTTCTTGCACTGCTCCTGTCGGGTTGTCTGGTGAAATTAGAATCATTGCTTTTGTCTTGCTTGTGATTGCCTCTTTCAATCTTTCTTCTTTTATTTGAAAGTTTTCTTTCCAGTAAATTGGAATTGTTTTTTTAACTCCTCCTGCTAGTTTTATTGGCTCGTTGTAGCCGAGATAAGCAGGGTCAGTGGTAAGCACTTCATCTCCTGGGTTAATGAGTGTTTGAAAAGCAACGTAAAGCGCTTCTGTTCCCCCTATTGTTAAAATTATTTCCTCTGCTGGTATGTTTACTCCTTCTTCTCTTTTCAGGTCTTCGCTTATAAGTTCTCTTGTATGTGTTGGTCCTGGAGTTGATGTATATGCAGTTGAATGTTGCGGTTCTGCTTTAAGTTTTTCAACTACGTAGTCAATAACTTCTTTAGGTGGTGCGAGTGAAGGAGCGCCTCCTCCAAAGCTTATGATTGACTTGTCATTGCCTGCTTTTTCAAGCATGGAGCTAATTCTTCTTATTGGGGAACCTTCATATCTCTCTGCACGTTTACTTATTCCAAGCATTTTAATCTCATCGTTTTAATTTTTTCTCTGCTTCGTGGACGATGTATCTTGTTTTTTCAATCACATCTGGGTTGACTGAAATGGTGTCAATTCCCTTGCTTACTAAGAATCTTGTGAATTCAGGGTACTCGCTTGGAGCTTGCCCGCAGATTCCAACTGTTTTGCCGTACTTGTGTGCTGTTTTTATCAAGTGGCTTATTGCCCTCTTGACTGCGAGGTTTTGTTCGTCAAATTCACCCATTTTTGCCAGGAGTTCAGAGTCCCTGTCAACGCCAAGAGTTAATTGAGTCAAGTCATTGCTTCCTATTGAAAACCCGTCGCAGTACTGTGAGAACAAGTCAGCTAGGAAAATGTTTGCTGGTATTTCAGCCATTAAGTAAAGCTTGAAATCCTTTTTCCTCTCCAACCCCTCTTTTTTCAATATCTCTGTCACTTTTTTCAACTCGTTTATGCTTCTTACAAAAGGAAGCATTATGTGAAGATTCTTGTATTTTTTCCTAACTTTTTTTATTGCCTGTAACTCCAACCTGAATGCAGGTTCGTAGTCAGGGTGGATGTACCTTGAACAACCTCTCCATCCAATCATTGGATTGTCTTCAACTGGTTCGAAATTTTTTCCTCCTTCCAAGCCCCTGTATTCATTTGACTTCAAGTCACTTAATCTTAGTATGACTGGACGTGGCTTGAAATCCTTCACTACCTTTTCAATTCCCTTAGCTAGCTTGTCAACAAACTCTTTTTCTTTTCCCTGCTGTATGAGCCAAAGAGGGTGCTTTTTAATATACGTTGCTATTATGAACTCTTCTCTCATTAAGCCAACGCCGTCAACGTGTTTTTTTGCTATTTTGTCAGCTATTTCAGGAATTCCAAGGTTAACATAAATTTTTGTTTTTGTCCTGTAATCCTTGTATTGTTGTTTTTTTGCTTCTCCAACTGCTCCTTCATAAACCAATCCCTCGTTTCCATCAACTGTTACCAACTGCTTTTCTTTCAATACTTTTGTTGCTTTTTCTGTTCCAGTAACGCATGGAATTCCAAGTTCCCTTGAAACAATTGCAGCGTGGGAAGTCACTCCTCCTTCATTTGTAATTATGGCATCTGCTTTTTTCATCGCAGGAACCATGTCAGGGTTAGTCATTCTAGTTACCAAGATGTCCCCTGGTTTCACCTTGTCAATGTCTTTCATGTCCTTAACTATTCTCACTGTGCCTGTTCCAAAACCAGGTGAAGCAGGCAATCCCTTCAAAATCACTTTACCTTTAAGCTTTTTTGTCTCTGTTTTTGTCTTCTCGCTCCACACTGTTTCAGGACGAGTTTGTAAAATGAACAAGTGGCCTTCTTCGTTTTTAGCCCATTCAATATCCTGTGGCACTCTATAGTGCTTTTCCAATTCCAAAGCATAATAAGCCAATTGCTTCACTTCTTTCGGAGTCAAAACAGGAGTTGATTGCAGTTTTCTAGGGACTTTTTTTTCTTCAACCCCTTTTGCTGTAGGCACAAGCATTACTCTTTTTTCTTTGCTTATTTTCTTCTCCACTATCTTCATTGTTTTTTTGTCAACAACGTAATCATCAGGTGTCACTACTCCTTGGACAATGTATTCACCCAAACCCCAACTTCCTTCAATTATTATCTTACTCCTGTCCCCGTTTCTCACATCAAGAGTGAACATTACCCCGCTTGCTTTTGAATTAACCATTTTTTGAACAGCTGCACTTAAAGCAACTTTTTCATGACTGAATCCCTTCTGCATTCTGTAAAAAATAGAACGCGTTGTAAAAAGAGAAGCATAACACTCAATTATTTTCTTAATCACTTTCTTCTCTCCTTTTACGTTTAGGTATGTTTCCTGTTGCCCTGCAAAACTTGCTCCTGGCAAATCCTCTGCTGTTGCAGATGAACGCACTGAAACAAAACCGCCGCCAATCTGCTTATACGCCTGTATTATTTCTTTTTCCATTTCAACAGGCATTTTTCCTGACTTTATTAATTTTTGAATGTTTTTACTTGCTTTTTCAAGAACCTTCGTGTCATTCGCCTTTTTCACTTTCCTAAGCTCCCTTTCTATTTTCGGCCACAGCTTGTTTTCATTTATGAATTTCCAATAAGCGTCGCTTGTAGTTGCGAAACCAAAGGGCACTGGAACCATTACCTGCGAAGTCATTTCCCCAAGGTTAGCTGATTTTCCTCCAACTATTGCCACATCTGTTTTTCTAATCTCATCGAAAAATTTCAAGTACTTCATTTAACTCATCATCCCTTTACTTTTTTTTCACTTTGTAAACGCAAAACTCCCTTATTACATTCCTAACTTTGCCTTTTTCCCTCTCTTCATCTGTAATGAAAGGATTTGTTAATTTTAAACTTTCCCTGTACCTCTTAGGAATAGAATCAAAAGGATAAACAACCTCAAAACCAGGGAAAAACTTGTTCACAAAAACCTTGCTTCTCTTAGCATTAAACACGGGAAAAACAATAGCAACCTTTCCATCTTTTTTCAAAACATCATAAGCAGAGTTGAAAAACTTCCTATACAAATCCTCCAAATGCTTTGCTATCTTCTCAGCATCTCTCTTGCTCGGCTTCTCTTTCAAAGCAGGTCCCAAATAAGGTTCAGTTGCAATAGCCTCAATTCCCCTGTAATCCATGTTACGCGCATCCATTGCTTTAGCATGCACGCTTATCTTACCATACTCCTTCTGTGCCCACTTTAAATTAGACTTCGCCTTGCTTAACACTTTCTTGTCAATGTCACTTATGTAAATATTCTTAATGCCAAGCACAATAGCCTCCATTGCAATTGTTCCCAAACCGCAAAAAGGATCCAATAAGTTCTTCTTCGCCCTGCTTAAATTCACTAAAATCATCGCCCTTGAAGGCGAGATTGTTAAGTAATCCTTGTAAGGCCTGTTCAAATCCCTTTTCTTCTGCTCATAAGGGGAGTAATAAGCTACAACTTCTCCATAATAGCATTTTTCATCAGGAGTTACAATCAAAGCACTTTCATAACTCCATTTCTTCCTTATCTTGTCACGCACACTCAGCACTCCATCCTTCGGAATCACTTTGAAAATTTTACGCACGTTATGAAGCAACTTATAACTGCCATAAACGCTAATAGGGTAATTAACTGCTTCGCCAAAATCCTGTTTCTTTAAATCACTGAAACTGAACTCCTCTTCAATTGACACAATCTTCAAAATTCCCCCAAGCTTGTCTATTACTCCTAGATCTACTTCTGTTTCAACAACCAACGCTTTCTTAGTCAAGTCAACAAACTTCCATTCAATTTCCTCTTTTTCAAAAAAAGCAAGCAGTTCAGCCAAACTAAGCTTCCAATTCTTGCCAAAAACAAACCCTAATTTCATACAATTTCTATTAATCGTCAAGTATTTATATACCAATTTACTCAATTCACACAACAACCACAGCAGTTCGCATTAAGCGCGCATCAGAACTGTGGAACCAAAGGAGTGAATTAACAATGCCAGAATATGAAACAATAAAAGCAGAAGAATACAAATACGGAAACAACTTCCTTGAAATAGCAAGGAAAAAAGTAGAAGACGCAGAATTCATATCACTAAGCAAAGGATTCTACAACAAAGCAGGACAAAAAAGATACAAAGCAGCAATAGGGTTCCCAGATGAAGAAGAAATCAAAAAATTCTTCATTGAAAATTTAGGAAAAATCTAAAAAAAAGAAAGAGATTAACTTCTTTCTTTTTTCTTTTTCTTTTTTAAAAAAAAGTTAAGAAAAAAGTTTTCTTATTCTTTTAATTCAAGGAGGAGTTTTAAAAATGAAAATAAATGAAATACAAAACGGCATGAAAGACGTAGACATAGAAGCAGAAGTAAAAGAAACAACAGAACCAAGAGAAGTCAACACAAAATTCGGCTTAAACAAAGTCTCCAATGCAACACTAAAAGATGACACAGGAGAAATAGTCCTCGTTTTATGGGGAGACAAGACAAGTCTGCTGAAAACAGGAGACAAAGTCAAAATCACAGGAGGATACGTAAGAGAATGGAACAACAACCTCCAACTAAACGTGCCAAAAACAGGAACAATAGAAGTAATAGAGTGATTCTTATAATCACTCTCCCTGCTCCTAATTTTTTTATACTCCTTTTTTCTTTAATTTATCTTAGTGTTTAATGCGCCTATAGTCTAGAGGTATGATGTGAGCTTCCCAAGCTCAAGGACCGGGTTCAACAAGACAAGAGCACCAACTCTCGTGCTTGAAACTCCCGGTAGGCGCATTTCTCTCTTTTTTAATGTAAAAGTATTGCCAAAGCATCACGCGTTCCAGGCCCCAAGCCAAGCACTACTAAGCTAAATAAAAAAAGCCATCTCCAATTACCCCTGCTTTCTTCTTCAATAAAACGAGAAACAAACAAAACAAATAATATCTTCAATGGAATAAACAGCCAAAACAACCCAGCATTCAATAAGAATTTAGGAAGCACATGCTGCTCCCAAAAACCACCAACAATTAAAATTGCAGTGACGCTGCTGCAAGCGTCAAGCGAATGAGCAAAAACAGCTGTCCAAGCTTCCATTGACTTCAGAAATTTTCTGAATAACAAAAAACTCAGAAAAAAAGAAATAAGAGCAAGGGAAACAGCTATTAAAAACCCGCTCCAATTCCTGCTCTCAAGCAAAGCAATTGTTAAGAAAAAAGCAGCAAGCACAACTCCATTTAACTCTGCAAAATTCTTAACTCCTTTTTTCTCAACCCACAAGCTGATTAAAACAATTGAAAAAATGAGAAAATAAATCCCAGGAGTCACAAACAAGAACCTGAAATAGCCCAAGAAATTAAAAAAACCAGTGTCCTGCAAAGCCCTTAAAACTCCCCCAAGAATTATAAATGGAGCAAGGGAAAAAAATAATTTCTCATCAAATTTTATTTTCATCTTCTCAGAAACCTTTTCAATAATAAATAAAAAAATTATAAAAACAATTCCAAAAAAAAGAGTGTTAACAATATTATACCCTGTGCCTTTTACAAGAGGATCTATGAAATAAGCTGACAACCAATCCATCATGTTTATTTTAATCAAGAGAGTAAATATAAAACTATGAACTTGAAAGAACTTCTGAAAGACAAGCTCACAGAAGAAGAAATGAAAAAATTAATCACAAGCTATGACGTAATAGGTTCAATTGCAATAATTGAAATACCCCCAGAACTTCAACACAAACAAAAACAGATAGGAGAAGCAATCATTCAATTAAACAAAAACATTAAAACAGTCTGCAAAAGAGCAGGGCATCATCAAGGCGTTTTCAGAATACGCCCTGTTGAAGTGATAGCAGGAGAAAACACGACACAAACAGAATATAAAGAATCAGGAGTAAGAATGAGATTAGACGTAAACAAAGTTTACTTCACTCCAAGATTAAGCCACGAAAGAGAAAGAATAGCAAAACAAGTCAAAGAAGGAGAAGTAATAGGCGCATGGTTTGCAGGAGTAGGTCCATTTCCACTTGTCATAGCCAAAAAAAATAAAAAAGTTTTAATTTATGCCATTGAGCTTAACGAAAATGCATTCAATAGCCTGAAAGCTAATATTAAACTCAACAAGATGGAGGAAGTAATAAAACCAGTGTTAGGAGACGTTAATGAAGTTGTTGATGAACTGCCTAAATTTGACAGGATAATCATGCCCCTTCCAAAAGGAGCTGAAGATTTCCTAAGCAAGGCATTTGAGAAGGCTAGCGAAAATTGCATAATACACTTCTACACTTTCGCAAAAAAGGACTTTCCTTATACTGATTCTGAAAAACGCATAAAGGAAATTGCAAAAAAAGAAAAAAAAGAGGTTGAAATAATTTCTAAAAGAATTGTCCGCCCTTTTTCGCCATCAGTCGTGCAAGTTGTATTTGACATCCTTGTAAAAAACTAACTTTTGTCGCTTTTTGACGTTAAAAAACAAAAAACTTTATAAACCCTGCTTATCTATTGTTTTAATTGATACACATGGTTAGAAGAAGCAAAGCAAACGACAGCAACATAGGATACTACGCATTCTTGCTAGGTATCTTAATAGCTGTAGTTGCTGGATTAGTGTCTGCAGCAGGACAGCTTGATGACGTCTCATCAGCAACAGTAATCCTTGTCCTAGTAATCCTAGGACTTGTTGTAGGATTATTGAACCTAGTTGAAAAAGACGTAACTGCTTTCTTGCTAGCAGTAGTCGCATTAGTTGCAGTTGGAGGAACAGCAGGGGGATTATCATTAATCCCATTCATTGGAGTTCCTTTAGCTTCAATAATAAACAACATAGCGGCTTTCGTAACACCAGCAGCAGTTGTTGTCGCTTTAAAGACAATCTGGGACTTGGCAACAATCTAAAAAAACAAGTTCCTGAAACCCTGAAAGAAAGGAGAAAGGTTTTACTTCCTTTTCTTCTTTCTGTTCTCTTCCTTTTCTTTTCAATCTTGCTAATCAGAATCAGTTGCAATTGTTGAAGCGGGCCTGAGAGGATTTTCGCATGCATGCGGAAATATCCGCAAGGCATATTTGAACCCCTGATCTCGCGGTCCGAAGCCGCGCGCATTAATCCAAACTATGCTACAGGCCCAAATTATTTAGTCAATAAAAAAATTTATTAAATTGAAAAAAGTTTTTTCACTGCTCTTGCCGTTCTTCCTCTTCTTCAACAGGCACGTTGTCAAACAATCCTTTCCTATGCTTTAACTTCACTTCAGGTTCTTTTTCTGTTTTTAAAAACAAGCACAGGAAAGAAGTAATGAAGGGAATTGTCATGTTGCCTATTGTGTAAATTATGCTTGCCAGCATCAAGCCAGTTAACAAAGGAAGAGAGTCTAAAAAACTTTGAAACAAGGGCATGTCTTCAATTAAACTAGCAAACAAGGCTCTTTGCGTTGAAGCAATTGAAGAATCTAACTCATAGCCTTCAGGCATGAACTGCTGAGAAGCTTCAACTGAAACTGTTATTATTGATTCTTTAACAAGATTCTGGTACTCGCTTAGGTTAACATTAGTGAAATACAAGCCAACAACAAGCCCTCCTATTGCAAGAGCAAGAGTGATGTTCTTGGAATGGCTCCAGCCAATTCCTATTTTTTCCCAGACATTCTTCGGCTTCTTATGCGTCTTGACAGAGATGAACATTAACCCAATCCAGTAGAACAAAATCATTGCAATGCCTACTTCTGTCAATCCATTGAAGTAATAAAAAAGAAGAGAGGCAGTTAGTATGCTTAAAGTAATAGTCACTGCTCTTTCTTTTTTTACAATTCCTCTTGCGAAGTAATTAATTAAAAAAATGCTGAAAGAAATGAAAAAAACAGAAGCTGCTAAGTTTTTAACAAGCTCCGTGCTTGCTAACTCCTGCATTTTTGTCAAGTCAAAGGAGTAGTCAAAGCTTATGCCTGTTTTTGAAAAAAAGTAAAGGAATAAAAAAGTTGAAGCAGTCAGGAAAAAGATTTCAAGAACCATTTCTTTTTTTTCATCTGAATTCATTTTTCAAAACACCTGTTTCTTTTTAAGGCGTTGTAATCCTGCATGAATCTTTTTCAACTATTATTGTCTTTTCAGCTTGGCTTACTAGCGATTTTTTTTCATCTTGAAGCACTGGGTATCCTTTCAAAGCACCTAGTTTCATTAACTCCCTTACAGCAAGCTTGAATTGAAATTCATTGTCTTTGAATTTTTTAGCCAGCCATCTTTCAGCAAAAGGCAATGAAGGGTAATCATTTCTTATAATTTCAAGAACTTGTCTTGCAGTGCTGTTTCTTGTAAGCACATCCCCCTCATAAGTGAATATTTCAGTGTAACTTCCTTCGCTTACATGCCCTTTTCCAGTTGATGCAAAAGGTTCAATCGCAATTGCAAAACCTTCTTCCAACTCCCATGAATCCTGTTGCTCCACATTAGGCACGAAGTAACCAGCATGAAGCTCATACTGTTCAAGCATATGCCCACCTAAATTTTCAACTGGCTTAAAACCATACTCTTTAATTGTTTCCTCTATTTCCCTGCTTATTTCATGGCTGCCTATGCCTGCTTTTATCACTGACAAAGCATTTTCAAGCGCCTGTTCAGTTGCTTCAACAAGCTTTCCATTTTCTCCGCTTAAGTCAACTGTTTCAGCAGTGTCTCCAATATAACCCTTGTAATGAGTTCCTACATCAACTTTCACTACATCATTTTCGCCGAATGTCAATTCATCATTCAGTTTAGGGGTATAATGCGCTGCCTGGTGGTTTATTGAAATGTTAATTGGAAAGCTCCAACCACAGTCCTGTTTCAAAATCCATTGCTCAACCTCTTCAACTAACTCGTAAACACTCTTACCTGGCTTGACAAGAGAAGCTGCTTTTTTCCTAGCTTCACCTGCTACTTTACCTGCTTTCAAGTAATAATCAAACCTGTTAGGATCTTCTTCTTCAATCCATTCAATTTCCTCTTCGTTCATTTGCAATTATCTCCTTTTCAATTTCTTTTTAATCCTTTTTGTTTTAAAACCATTTGTTCAACCCTTCTTGCTTGCCTTTGTACCTCAACTCATCTTCAGTTACCCCAACTTCTCTTATTATCTTCATGACAGCTGGAAGCACTTGGTTTTCAATGTAATACTCAGCGTCATACTTCTTGTTTCCAATTAATTGAATTGGAATTGCCCTGTCTGAAATGTTGCCTGAACCCTGCACTATCACGTACTCAAGCATAGTTCCTGTTTTCACTTTATAACCTGCTTTAATCAGCTTCTTAGCTGCTTTTACATGAGGAGCCTGCTGTTCATACTTGTCAATTTTTCTTTTAATCTGAGTGTAAATTACAAATTCTTTCAAGTCAATTTTCCTGTCCCTAATATCCTGTATTGTTTTTTTCACAATCTCTTTTGCTTTTTCAGGGCTTCCTTGTTCAAGAATTGCCTTGATTACTTTCCTCTGCGTTTCCTTTGCTATGTTGCTCCAGTCTCTTCTCACTAATTCAAATCCTTTTATTTCAAGCCCGCCGTCTTCTCTTATCAAAGCGTATTTTTTCTTAACAGCTCTCTTGCCTTCTTTTCCGCTTACAAAAATTCCTCTTGGGAAGTAGCCTTCAAATTCAAGCTCCATTCCCTCTGGCAAACTCGCATTTATTTTTTCAACAAAATCAAACACATCCTGCTTGGTTTTTCTGTCACCGAGTTTTAAAAAAACAGAGTCAGTGTCAGCGTACAAGACGCTGAATCCTTCTTGTTCAGCTTTTTTTATTGTCTCATGAATTTTTTCACGCGCCCATGAAGTAACTGATTCACCTGCTTCACGTGAGTACCACTTGGCGCGAGCGTAAACCATGTAACCATAAGAAGAATTAGCTATTATTTTCAAAGCCCATTGCCTATAATAATTAAACTTGTATTGAGGAGTTCCTTTCTTGTACTTTTTCATCTCCTTTTTTATTTCTATTCTCTTTTCAAGAAATTCTTTAAGCATTTTTGGAATCAAGCCAATTGGCTTCTTGCAGAACCTATGCCCTTTAGGAGACACGTTGTAATCCTTACATGGCTTGTTATAGGTTGTCTTGTCAATGTTATAAGCAATTATCAAAGTAGGGTATAAGGAACGGAAGTCGCATACTGCAATTTTTTCATGCAGTCCCTTCTCAGGCTGCTTTACAAAACCACCTTCAATTCCCCTCATCATCCTTTGCTTGACTTCTTTTTCACTTGGAGTGTTTGGAATTATTAACTTTCTTTGCACTGCTTCTCTTATAAGAAGCCATTCCACCATCTGAGAAGTGCTCATTCTAGTAACTTCGTATATCGGAAGCCCAACTAGTTTGCTGATTTCAACATAAAGAGGAAGCAACTCCTTTGCTATTTCATAACCAGCTATTGCATCTTCCTTATTGTATTGAATAAGGGTTTCAAGCTCTTTTCCTCCTTTTTCCCACATGCTCCATATCTTCCACGGCTCTATGTCAAGCTTTTCCTTGCCAAACATCTCCTTGTAAACTGCTTCTAAGTCTTTTTTAGGAATGTTCATTGCCCCAACTTTGTTCAGAAAAGCCACTCCATCATAAGCATCGAAGTGAAGCAAGCCAAAAATATCTGCTTTTGTGCTGAACGCTCCTCTTTTAATCTGCACAGGCGAACCGTCTTTTGACAAGTCAAGTTCTATTCCCAAGACACTGCATCTTTTTTTCAAATAAGGCAAGTCAAAACCAGAGGAATTGTAACCAGTCAGCACATCAATTTTCTCCTTCTTCAACTTGGATAAGAAGTCAAGAATCATCTCCTTTTCAGTTCCCTTGTTTTTCTTCCAGTAAAACACTCTCGACTCTTTTCCATCGCAGTAGCTTATCATCAAAATAGGGTCTTTTCCAGGGTTAGGCATGCCTTCCTTGTTGTAAACCTCCAAGTCAAAAGAAGCCATTTTCAAATACGTTTCCTCCTTTTCAACTTCTTTAAACTCTGCTTTTTTCTCATCGTACTCATATGTCCTTGTGGCGTACAAGTTGTTGTCAATTAAAAAACGATAAACGTGTGGAATGTTAGCTTCAATTGGCTCAAATTCTTTCAAGTCCTCTCTTAGCTTAATCACAGAACCAGGATTATCCACTGTTATCTTGTAAAGAACTTGTTTTTCCTTTTTTTCTTTTTCAACTTTTTTCACTTCAGGTATTTGTTCTATGCCTTTCTCGTATTTTTTCAAATAAAAATAAGGAGGAAATTCCTTTACTATTAATTTTTCCTGTTCCTTGTTTTTGAAAAGAATTTTTATCTTTTCTCCTTCGCTTTTCAAGTCAAATATGAATCCTTTCATTAATTGTTTTTTAAGTAAGCTTTTTATTTAACCCTTGTTTTTATTTGAATTAATGGCTGACAAGGAATGGCAAGCAGTTTTAAGGCAATTGAAAACAGAAATTCAATCCCTTGATTCTAAAATAAGAGTAGTTGCTCAGAGAATGAGAGTAATTGAGAAAAACGAGCAGATTATTGGAAAAACTCTTGTCAACCACAACAAGAAGCTTAAAGAACTTGAAAGGACAGGAAGCTCCACCATGCAAAGCCATGAGCTTGTCTCTACTCAGCCGCAAATTGACTCTAAAATAGTTTCCCAAATTGAAGAACTTAATTCTCTTGTAAAAGACTTAGTCAAGGAAATTAACTACAACAGGGAATTAATTGACTCCATGCGCCAAGACATTAATGAAATGAAATACGTGTTAGACACTGTAAACCCAATGGAATACGTTACTTTAAACCAAGTAAAAGAATTAATCAAAGACAATCTTAATAAATAACAAACTTTCTTCTTTTCACTCCTCCTCGTTTCAAGAAGACATGTTCTGCCTTAATTTTATCCTGTAAGGGCGTGAGTTCCTTTCCTTAACAGCTGCTTCTGATTGCGAAATAAAGCTTATTCTGATTGTTTCAGTGTCAAGCATGAATTCATTAGCTTCTGCTTCTGATTCAAAACCAGCTGCCACTCCAATTCCTTTTTCAAGAGCCTTTGAATAAGTTTTAATCAACTCTTTTTCAATTTCCTTCACAGGCTCAGTTGGAAAGTAATCTTTTCCTTTAACCAAGCATGCTATTGATTTCAATTGAAATGAAGAGAATGTTTTTTCATAATCTTTTTCCATTGTTTTTACAAGAGAATAAAGAAGAGCTTTTTTTACCATGCTCTTTTCTCCGCTTACATTCACTCTTATTATCGAACCCATTGATTTGGAATAAGGAGGTATGAATTTCCTGTAACTTGTTTCTCCTTTGAAATAACCAGGGTACTTTTTTCCAAGAACCTTCAACCACCTCACAGCCCTGTAAACATGAAACTTTTTAGTTTCATCGCTTGTCATCATCACTTTCTGTTCAAGATCCTCAAGAGAATTAATCTCCTCCTTGTTTTTTTCAAAAGCAGTTGCCATCACTTCCCTTGCTTCTTCTGCTATGAAACCTTCAGAGTCAATTGAAAAAATTTCAGCAAGCATTTTCTTATCCAGCAGCTTCAAATCAATGCCAAGTTCACTTATCTCAGCATGCTTAATAGGAAGCCCGATTGGTTGCACCTGCTGTTCTTTCTGGTAATCAAAATTCCTGTTAGGGTAATTCATTTTTGAAAAACTTCCGTCATAATCAAACACTATGCCTATTTTTCCAGCAAGCACCGCGTTTTCAAGAATAACATGCACTGCTTTTTCAACTTCAACTTCATTTCCTATAATTAAAGTGCTTAAGAAAGAATTAATATCCTCTTCCTTCTCCACTCCTTCAAGCGTTTTTCCAAGAGGAACTTTTACGCTTGCCCTTACAGGCTCTACTCCTTTTCCCTCTCCTGTTATCAGAGAAGTCATTAAAAGAGGATCTGACAGCAACTCTCTTTGAACATCCTTGCCTGCTCTTTTCAATTCAGTCAAAGTCAGGGAAAAAAGTCTTGTTTTTTCATTCAAATCCTCTGCTTCTGCCTCTATTTTTTTAAACTGCTCTTCAACAACCTGATTTAAGAGTTCAAGCGAACTGTAACTTGGGCCAGAAGATATGCTGAAAAAAACAGTCTTATGAGTTGGAAACTGCTTTTCAATGATAGTTGAGTAATTTTTAAACTCTTCAGTTAACCTATGCGCATTTCCCTGAACGTGATAAAACCTAGTTACTAAACTCACTGCCCCTGCCTTTTCTTTTTCATAAATCAAAGTAAGAATCTCCTTTTCAGGATTCTCCTTAACCTCTATTTCATAACCATCCCAATTGCCTTTGAATAAATTTTTCCAAGGGCCCCTGATTAACTCCATTATTTGTTAATTTACATAGGATGGGTATTTAAACTTAAATGTTTTTAACTATGAATAATGGACGAGGATAAGAAAAACAAGATTTTAAACATAATAAAATCAATGAAAAAAGAAGGAAGCTCAACAGCAGAAATCAAAAGCACCTTAACAGCAATAGGCTTATCTTCACTTGAGGTAGACGAGCTCATCGGCTCTGTATCAGCTCAGCCTAACTTGAAAGACATTCATGAAAAAGTTAATGACGTCCACGAAGTCGTGCTAAGCGGAAGCGCTTTTAACCCAGCAGTTGAAGAAGTTAAAAAAGCAACTGAAGAAACAAAAGGCATAAAACAAGAAGTCAATGAAATACACGGAAAAGTAACTGAACACTCCTCTTCCTTAAATTCCCTGAATGACAAATTTTCACAACACGCGCAGACACTTGAAACAATAAATCAAAAAATAAACACCCTGCACACTAAACACGAAGAAATTGAAAAAAACTTAAACGAAACTTCCTTCCTTAAAAGCGAAATAAGAGAAGTCAAAGAAATGCTTATTGAACTCAAGCCATTAATCAAAGGCATGGCTGACCTGCAGCAGCAGTTAATTGAAATAAACAAAAAAATGCTCTTAAAACTTGAAAAAAAATAAAAAAACTCTCCTACTTCTTGTCTTTCTTATCAAACAACTTAGAAACAATCTTAACACTCAAGTTTATTCCAATTCCCTTAAACAAACTGTAAACAGGATTAGAAGCCTCTTTCCTAACTCCGAAAGGAAGAGCAGACACTTTATTTAATTTCTCCTCATACTCCTTCTCAGCATCCTTCAACTCTTTCAACAGCTTCTCCTTTACTTCTCCTTTTGCAACAAGAGAATCCACTCTCAACTTCTTAACCTTATCCTCCAACGGCTTAACTTCCTTGTCATAAATAGCCCTGCCAACAGGCGAAAGCACTTCATTTGGAAGAGGAGCCTTGGTTTCAACTGGCTTTGATTGAATAACAACATGCTTCGGCTTGTTATCCACATACTCATAAACAACTTTCTCTTCTTTTTCAAGAAAAACAACAACAGCTGTCAAAACAACACCTAAAAAAACAAGAACACTGCTTCCAGTAACCCAACCTACTAAAACAAGCACAAGTCCAATAAGCAAACTTCTCATCAGCAACCACTTAAAAAAATAGTTCTCTCACAACTCTTTCAACAACTTTCCAATGCCTTTAGCAACATTAGGCAAAATGCCCTTGCTTGTAACTTTAGTCCACCACGGCTTCCTTTGCTTTGAATTAGGAGAGTAAGTCAAATTCATTTTAGATGGAATCCTGTAAGGAAGCTGCTTTGTTGACTCAATAACAATCTCCTCACCCATCTTATAACTGCTTCCGCTCTTCGCCTCCTGCTTTTTTGAAAAAACAGTTGCAAGCAAGCCAATCAAACTAAACACAATTATCAAGAATCCAATTGAAGGCATTGAAGAATAAACAGCAACACCTGCAATTAAACTCACTAACAAAACTGTCCTTGAATTCATTTTCACTCAACTCTTTCATTCACTTTGTTAAAAATTTAATCAAAGCCTTTGCTCCTGAACCAATGCCCCTTAAAGCATCTTCCAAAGCACTTGTCTTCTTAGAAGCATCGTAAATTTTAACCCCCATTTTTTCAGGATAAAGCAAAGGAGGCTCTCCAACATCCTCGTAAATCACAGGATAAATCACATCAGGGTTCTTGTTAACTTCTTTCTTAACTTCACCTGAACTTCTCTTAACAGAACCAAGCCCAATTAAAAACAATACAATTGACAACAGCAACACAAGCCAATTCAAGCCTAAGTAATAAGAAAAAATAACCAAAGCGAGTATCAAAACAATACTTCTACTGTCCATCAACTTTATATTAAGCAATTCAAACTTTAAAAAAACAAGGCTTTTTCCATTTCAAATGCCAAAACACCTTCAAAAATGATTAAACAACCACTTCAAACCCTTACCAACTGCCTTTCCAATAGGCTCAGGCCCCCTCTCCCAAGCTTTAGGAGGGCCTCTTTCAGCTAAATGAATCTCCATCTTCTTAGGGTAAATCGAAGCACCTTCCTCATACTTCCTCTGAACTTTAATAGGCCTGACAATCACACTAGAAGAAGAACTTTTTTTCACAGGCTCCTCCTGTAAAAACAACATTAAAAACAACACAGCTCCAATTACAAAACTCAGCCAAATTTGATTGTAAACAAAACCAAGCAAAACAACAACTAAAAAACCAATAAACAACTGCGAATCACTTGCCATTCAAAAAACCCAATTTTTTAAATCAATAACCGCCAAGCAAGTTCATCAACTCAGGCGAATAACTTCCCCCTCCAGCATTACTCCCCTGCTTCTCATTCTTAATCAAAACAAAAGCAATTATAATAATAAACAAAACAAACCAATACTCCTTCAAGCCAAACAAATAAACAGCGCCAATTCCCAAAATCAAAATACTAGCCATGCCCCAACTGTGACTCAACAAAATAGTAAAAGCAGCTAAGCCTAAAAAAATGTAATCAAAACCCATGCTCCAAGCCATGAAAGCAATCAACAACATCACAACAGTCGTAAAAGTATCCATAATTAATCAAAACCCTCTGCCAATTTTTCAAAAAAAGGATAACCGAAAAAGAAAACCAAAATAAACACCAAAATTTCATAATGCTGATAAAAAGTCAAATAAGCAATAACAGAAGCTAAAATCAAACCCAAAGCCTTAGACTTAGTAAAATCAACAGTCCACTGCAACAAATAAATAAAAACAATTATCATTAAAGCAATTCTAACATCGCTCCAAAGCAAACCCATGTTTTTAATTAAACAACTCCTTGTTTTTAAGCTTTATTGAAAACTAAAATAACTACACTCCCTGCAAAACACCCTGCTTCTAAGCTTATTAAATTGACTTTACGGTCCTTTTTGTAAACCAAAGATTATCAAACCGCTTAAAAACATGCTTCCAATCAAATAAAGCATGTAAGCAGGCGCAAACAAGTACCAGAACTTAACAACTAAAATGTAAATCAACAAACCGCTGATAACATAAGTAAGAATAGAATTTCCAAGAATATTCCTGACAAAAATAAAGATAAGCAAAGCAAAATAAGCCATAATAATAAGCTTGATAATAGGAAAACTAACTGAAAACACAATAGGCAAAAGCATTATCAAAACAAACACGAGGATAATGGTTAAAAAATTCGTATTCAAAAAACCCCTCTTTTCAACTGCTTTCAACTTCATTTCTTTCAAACACCTTTCAATACCTTGCTCTCATTTTCCTTAAACTATGCTGCTGATGCTGAGCTTCTTTAAAACTGTGATGAACACCATGCCCTCCTTCTTCTTCCCCTGCTTCCATTTCACCATGCATATCCATGCTTTTCCACGGCTTTGCAATAGCCAAGTCAAACAAAATTGAAGTAAAGCCAAATATCACAAACAAGTAAACAAACATCATTGGCCCGAATATTTTGAAATAACTTGTGAACAGGAACAAGTAAGCCACTCCAGCCACTAGCAAAGTAACTACTGGCGATTCACCGAACCTGTTTTTAAAAAACTGAATAATGTAAAGCAGAATAACAATTTTAAAACCAAGCATCAGCAAGTTAAAGTCTTGCCCAACGCCCATTGCATTAAACATGGAATCAAACAAACCTAAAACAAACATTTTCAACAAGCCTCTAATTTCTAATTAAAACAAAAACAAACAAGATATAAAAACATTAAGGAAAAAAAAGAAAAGAAATAAGGAGAGGGTTAACTTTCAGAGTAACATTGTTCTGTTGTTGGATCATAATTAGGATGGTCATTAGGACAGCATATCCCTCCTCCAATATAATTAGCTTCTTCAGTGCAAATGTAATTAGATGGGCAATGGTAGTAGTTGGTAATTGTGGTTAAAGTTGTTATTTCTTTAGAAGTGCCACAATTTTCTGGATTGTAATCTGTTACATCCAAATTGCTTGCATCCTTACACTCATTAAATGCAGAACTTGTTCTGCAAATTGTTCCACTTGCAGCAACATACTCTCTTGATTTTTCTGAATTGCTTCCTGAAGCTTCTTTTATGCATACTCCTCCTGTTTGTCCTAATTCAGCTGGCTTGAAATCATAACCTTCAGGGCAAACATTTGAGATATCTGATATAAAGACATTTCTTACTTGAGTTTTATGCCTTGTATTTAATCTTCCTTGTGCTAAATGCCAATCAGCCAATATTTGGATAGTGACAATGTCTCCTTTTTTAGCAGGGCTAGGATTGTCTTCTGGCCACAAGTTAATACAATAACTTTTTTCCAGAATTTCAGGATTAGTTTTATGAATTTCATTTCCATCATTCCAAGAGATTACTTCCCAATTTCCTCCTTTTTCTGTGCCTATGTCTCCCTCATCCTGGCCACCTGGCCCAAGATTGCATATTGGACTTTTAGCTAAAGGTTCATCATTCCAAGCAGCTTCTTTGTACCAGTCAGTTAGTCCAATGAGTGCTCCAGTATTCAATTCTGGGTCATCATTATCAATTATTTTTAATTTTTCATCAGTTATATAAAAAGTGCCTAAATTGTAAGGAAGCGGAGTGTTCTCATCTATTTCAACCCCCCAAATTTTTTGCACTAGTTCTGCAAGAGTTATTGAAGTTGGTTTTGTTGTTGGCATTATAATGTCTGCTCCGCATAAGTCAGTTTCTTTTGACACGTCATAACCATTTTCTTTTAGTAAGTTATCATACTTTCTTGTTAATGGATAAGCATAAATAAGATAATCCTTATTTGCATTGCAATCTGTAAAACTATTTGTTATTTCAATCAAATACTCTGCTGGAAGTAAGTTTATGTCGCTGCTAGTTACCCAGTTACAGTTTTCTGAGTTTTCTTTGAAAGAATCCTCTCCAAAGTAATCCTTATTTAACCCTCCCTTTATTATCTTTAACCCTGCTTTTTCATCTTCTAAACTGCTTTGTAAGTCAATGTAGCAGCTTGCGTCTGTAATATTTACAAACATTGTTCTTGTAACTGCTTCTGTGCTGTCTTCATCTTCGCTGCTGCTTATGTCTGAAATTGCTTGTTTTAATGCAGAGTCAAGTTCTTGCATTGTCAACTGCAATGGAGCTCCGTTGTTTTCAAGCACTTTTGCAGCGTCTTCTGCATTTTCAGCTATGACTACTTTTGCTCCTTTGATGTCAGTGAAAGTGTAATTGTCAGGCAATTCAATGGTTGTTGGAATTCCTTCAACTGCTCTGAAGTTATTTTGCAATGCTTCAAATTCATCAGAGTCTCTTGTTGTTATAATCACGTCAGCATCATCTTTGTTTGTTTCTTCAATTAGGTTTATTTCAGCTTCTCCGTAACCAATTGCCTTTGCTCCGTATTCTTTCAATGCTTTTGTTAGCTCGTCACTTGTGTCATCGAGGTTACATGTTATGCTTCCTCCGCAGTAAACATGTATTGTTGAAGGAGCTCTTGCTAGTATCTTAGATTCAAACTGCACGTCGCAATTGTCACTTCCTACTTCTTCTCCGTTAGAGCATGCTTCTCCTTTGTAAATTTTTAAGGAACTTCCTCCTGTTACTCCTCCTATTCTTGTGTTTATTATTGCTTTCTTGTAATTGTCCAGTAAAGTGATTAAGTTTGTTTCATTAGTTGCTATGAAGTAAACTCCTTTTCCTCCTACTGTTTCTTCAAATATTATTCCACTGTAGTCAGCTGATTCTCCTGAGTAAAGGAAGTATTTTCCGCATAAAGTAGTGATGTCTTTTTTGTTAGTTTCGAATGAATCATCTGAAGTGTTGCAGATTCCAAGAGTCACTTGGTTCCTAGCTTCGCTTCCCTGATTGTTTATTGTAAGGCTTCCTGAAACTGTTCCATCTTCATTCAAGTTGTCCTCATCTTCATACATTGCTCTTAAAACACTTTTGAAGTGATTGTTTATTTCTTGTTTTTTTGTGTCTGTTAAGCTTGTTCCTTCTGTTTTTATTTTCCATCCTGTTTTCATCTTATTATCTATGATGTCTGTATAATCTGTTTTTGAGTAAGTTAAGTGTGACTCGATTTTGTCAATGTCTCCTGTTTTGATTTGGGTTATTGCTCTTACTCCTGTTATTTCGTAAATGTTGTCTGCTTTTTTAATGATTGAAAAAGCGTATTTTCCATCGCTTATGGAATTGCTTAGCAATTGATCAGGTACGTAAATTTGAAGGCTAGTTCCTGTGCTTACGTCTTCGCTTGGTTCTCCAGAGTGAACATCTGCTCCTGTTGCTTTTTGAATTATCTCTTTTAATTCTATCTCGTTTATCCTGTCATTTGCTCCTATTAAATTAACTGTTATTGTTCCTATCTGCTGGTTTGCGTTTAATTTTTCTGTTAGTGACTTGAAAAATTGTTCTAATGTGCAGTAATTTGTTGAGCAGTCAGGGTTGTCCAAACTTGTTGTTTTAAATGCATGGAATATGCTGTTTTCATTGAAAGCGCTTATGTCCTGGTTTATTAAAGTTAATGGCAGCGCGAGTTTTAGTTTTTTCTCAACTTCTCCATTTGAAAATGTGATGGTTAAGTTGATTTGTCTGTAAATATCTTGGTTTGATACTGTTCCTTCTGAGAAAGGAGGTGTGTAATCAAAGTATAAGTCTGCTGCTTCGTTGAAGTGGTCTGTGAGTATTCCTGGATTGAAGTTGTCCTCTTGCTCTGGGTTTATTATGTACTTGATATCCTTTATTTCAGCTCCGCATTTGCTTCCGAAAATAATTTGGTAAGGACTGTTTTGAGAATCGCTTGAAGAAGGGTAAGTTTCAGTTGTGCATGCAGCTAAGCCAGTGCTGTCTGGGTTGTTTTTTGATTCAAATCTTGAAGCTTCTCCTGTTTTCAAGTAAATGCTGCATGGAACTGTTTGATAAGCAATTATAGGGTAGATTGTAACGTCTTGAATGCATGATTCAACATCCTTGTATTCATCAATGTCTTTTATCCTAGTTCCTGTTATTGAAAAATGCACTTTGTTCATGCCCACTAAGTTATTGTCTGCTGTTAATGTCACTGTCACTTCATTGTTTTCATAATCTAAACTAATTAACCCTAGCTGGTAATTTGTTGAAGTAAGGCAGATGTCAGAGCCTGATAATCCTTTCACGCAGGAACCTGAACCGTAATACTCTCCTATTGGCACTTTGCTTCCGTCAACTGATTCTAAATGGAAGCTGATGTTATTGCTTAAGTCATAAATGTCACTGTCAATAACAAGTCTTGCATCTTGTTCACCTGTTATTATTATCAAAGGAAGAGCTTGTTCCCCGCTTCCTATTTTCACTGTAAGCTGAGTTGCATCTGGCTTTATTGCTTTTAATGAAAAGTTTAAAAGCATTGTTTCTCCGTTTTTAAGCTCTGTGTTAGGGTTTTCCTCTATGCTTAAAGCATAGTTGTTTAATTGATAATCTCTTCCTAGCATCAGGTTTTGGCTGCTTCCTTGCTTTTTTATTGAGCTTACTTCTGAGAACAAGCTGCCTTTATAGTAATCATCATTTACTTGAATTTCTCCTTTGAAATCGCTTCCTTCGTTTGTTATCTTCATTGAAATGTTTATCTTGTCTCCTGTTTCAAAAGAAAGGCTTCCTTGTGCAACTGGGTTGACCCAATTCTCCCCTTGCTGTATTGAATAGCATACGCTGAAGTCTCCAACTTGCTCGCATTGCTCGGCTGTCACATTAACTTTTAATTTTTCCTCTTCATCTCCTGGAGGATAATTGAATGAATCGCCGTTAGGTGCTTCCCATTTTCCTGAAATTTTTAATTCATATTCTCCTGTTTCAGCGTTTATTGTTTTTACTCTGAATGGAATTTCAAGCTGATGATTTCCTATTTCATAGTCTTTTTTAGATGCTTTTAAATTGAATGTTCTTGTGCTTGCTTTTTCATCAGTGCTTGAGGCTTCGAAGTAGTCATCTTGTCCTGAGTAGAACTCGAATGTCCCTGTGTCTTCGTTTATAGTGAATTCAACATTGCTCCATTTTGAATCAGAGTAATTAGGCAATCCAATTGACACTATCGCCTTGTAACCTGTTACCCCTGCTTTAATCTTATCTGAACCTAAATTTAATTCTGTTCCATCAGGTGCTTTTATTCCAATTATTTTCACATCTGTTGTAAGCTCTCTTAAAACTAGTTTTTGTTCTACTGGTTGCTCTATTTTTCCAAGATAAGCAGAAGCAGAGTATATTTTTCCATTATCTTCATATCTTGCAGTTGCTTTTATTTTAGTTGCTTCTTTGACGTCGCATGTAAATTCTCCTTCAAACAACTCGCTTGTGCTGCTGCATACTTCTTCTCCTTTTTCATCAATTAATTTTACGCTTGCTTCGTCTATTGGGCTTCCGCTTTCATCTGTTACCTTTACTGTCACTTGATACTTTCTTTTTTCAAGTTTTATTTCAACATCGCTTGTTTCACCTGCTGTTACTGTAACTGCTTCGCAGTCGCTTTCTTTTCCTATCTTCCTGCTTACTGTGAGGCAGTAGCTTCCTGCAGGCACGTTACTGAATGAAGTGTAACCGTTTGATCTTGTTGGAGGAGCGAATATTCCTGTTGGCATTCCGTCGCTTGTTTTCAAATGCACTGTTGCTCCTCCTAATTTTTCATCTTCAAGCATTACTTTTACTCTTATTGCTCCAACTTGGTTTTCAAGAACAGGATGGAGAGTTATCTCCTTATCTTCTCCTCCTGTCAATTCAGTTTCAGTGTAATTAAATCCTTTTTTCCATATTGCAAGCTTGTACTCCTTGTTCTTTTCCACACCAAGCACGACTTCTCCTGTTGAATTTGTCTGCTTGCTTGCCACAATTTGCTTTAATTCTTTGTCTATGACTGTTACTTGCGTGTTTTTTGAATCTACTTTTCCAAGTTCTGTTTTTTCGTAAATTTTAATGTGGCTTGACGCGCTTAAATCTACTTTTACGCTTACGTTAAGCCCTCCTAATGGCGTTTCATAAGCTTTTGAATCAATGTAAGTTAGGGTTTCTTCTGTTCCGCTTACTTTTACTTTGAAAACAGTTCCAAGCTCTACTTTGAAAAGAGCTGTTCCATTCTCGCTTGTCATTTTTTCATACAATGCAACGCTTGTGTCATTCGGGTTAACTAGCTGGACTGTTGCAAATGAAAGCAGGTTCCCGTCGCTGTTTTTAACTTCAACTAAAACAGGCTGAGGGTTTTCAGGGACAGTTATCCTTTCATCCATGTCAATGCATTCTTCGCTGTTTAAGTAATTCATCAAGTTAACGTAAGTCAATTGCCTTGACACGTAATCAGGCGTTGAAAAAATGTAAGTGTTTCCAGGTTCAGGGGAAAAAACGCATTCGTCAGTTCCGCAGTCTTCACTGCTTGCTTCAACTCCTAAATGGTATTTTTTAACTTCAACATCCCCTACTTCAGATGGATTGAAGCAGAAACTGCTTTGATTTCCAGCAAGTGAAACCCCTTGGCATGTTAACTCAATTTCTTTTTCCTGCATGTTTGACACGAAGTAAATTTCTTCATTAATGGCGCTGTCGCAGTCCTCTGCTCTTATGTTGCTGTAATAAGTTCCTTTTTTCAAATTCAATTCAACTTGCCCTGACGCGTCTGTTTGAAGCGAAGCAACTTGGTTTAACTGTGAATCAAGCAAAGTAATATTGGCATTTGCCAGTGGCTGTCCTTCTTGGTTAATTACTGTTATTTTAAGCATTGAAGGAGAAGAAGTCATAGGAGAAGTTATTAAGAAAGTAAAAGCAAGAAGAAGAGCTATGAAAACAGGCAAGGTAGGTATGCCTTTTTTTTCAAGAGGATCCACTGCCTTGTAAACAGGCACTCCTTTTTCATCAAGAGAATCAAGCAAGTCAAACCACTTGTCTTCAATTTTCAAATAAATTTCTTTTAAATTCATTTTCAAAACTCCTCCTTTGCTTTTTTTAAAAACTTCTTCAATGCTTTTAATTTAATTAATCAATCAGTATTTTTATTTAAAACTAATCACATTCATTCCATAAAATAGCATTTGGATCTAAGCTTGATAAGCTTGGCACTCCATTTGATTCATCCCATTTGCATTCAGGAACATGGTAATCAGTTCTGTCTCCATTTGGTTTTAAGTTAATTACAAAGTCCTTCTCTAACCCCCATTCTGTTCCTTTGAAAATAATTTGTATTAACCTCTTATCTGAGCCTTCTTTTTTGTAAATGTCAACTTCCTTTACTCCACTGAAAAAACCGCCGTCCCTTAATCCTGTAAGCAAATTCCTATAACTTTCATCTCCTTTCACAGCGAGCTTTTGCTTGATTTGCTTGACGTTTCCTATCATTGTTTTAGCGTCAATTGCAATTGGGTAGCTTTCGCTTGTATCAGGCTCTAAAGAAAGAATAACAAACTGGTTTTCAGAGTTTTTGAAACGGACAGCATAAGCTCCTTCATAGTCCCTGTCTATGTCAAACTCTGCCATGTACCTGTTTCCATTAGAGGAGTCGTCTACAAGAGTGATTGAAGTGTGGCTTATTCCTTTTGCAAGGCAATTTTCAGGCGTGCTGTCAGCTTCTCCGCCGTAATCAGTGCAATCAATGTGTTGAGCGTCGTATCCAGTGCTTGTTGAAATTTCATCAAGCATATTGCTGTATAAGTCAGTTGATAAGTAATCCTTTATCCCTTTTTCAATTGCTTGCTTGAAAGAATCTTCAATGCTGCTACTTTCATAATTAATTGTTATGCCTTTTTCCAGTGTTTTTTTGAATCCCTGTTCAACTCCTTTTCTTATTGTCACTTCAGCAGTTGCTTTAACTAGCTTGGCTGCATTCTGCTGGTTTGCTTGCTCGAAGCTATCTGACAAAGCCCTGCTTATCCTCACGTCATTTTGAAGCATCATGGCGCTTACTACAGCTGCTATTACTATTATTGTAGTTCCGATTAATGGAGTGAATAATGAAAACCCTTTTTCTCTGCCCATTTCAATACCTTTTTCTTTATTTTTTCATTTTTTACATACCAAATGAAGTAATAAAAAACTATCACGACAAGCAAAGTCAGCCTGAACAGCACGTCATGAGTGAAGTCAGCCCACTGCCAGGAAGTATAGTAACCGACAGCAAGCACAGCAAATATCCTCAATGGGTTGATAATTAAAATTAAAAGCCATGCAAACAAGACTCCCCAAGCCCTGTTTTTCCATGTCCTGTCAAAAGTTGACAAAATAATAGCTGTAATCAAAGCTATTTCTAAGTCTCCTGCGCATAAGTTAGTTATCTGCGCAGTCACTTTCCCAACTGTTATTGAAGGCTCTGCTGTTAAAACCAAACCTGCTTTAACTCCAATTAATTCAAGCATTTTATAAGCTGCTATTGCAGTCGCTTTTTTCAATGGGTACAGATTCAAATTTTTTAAAATTAACCAGAATAAGGTATAAAAAGCACTTATGCTTAGTATGAATATCAAGGCAGTTTTCAACTGTTTTTTGAATGCAGTGGTTTTATGTCTGGGCATGATTACACCATAAAAGTAGAAGGGGGAAAGAGGTATTTAATAATAGATTACAGAGGCGAAGGAGCTTCTGCAAGCATAGCTGATTTTCCTTCAGTGATGAGCGAAGTCATTGAAAAAGCAGGCAAAACTGATCCTGACATAATTGTCTTGTCAGATGTTTATGAAAACATTTACGATGAAAAACAGACAAAAATGATTAAAGAAATAGCTGAATTATATGACTTGTTCTTAAGAGAAGGAGTGTGGACTCCATCCCGTCTTGGAAAAGCGAGCGAAGAAGTGCTTAAAGAAAGAAATCAGCAAGTTTTAATGATAGCACAGGAGCTTCTTAGAACAGACCCTATTCAAGCTTACTTGCAGTTAGTTGAATTAATCAAGAAAGAAAAGCAGAGAATAGCTTCAGGAGGAGACGACGGCTTCTTAAGAACCCTTGCTTTCATGTACAACGCTTTTGAAAGAACAACCTTGATTAAAAAAGTAAAGCTTATTCTTAAAAAACTTGGAAAAGTGCCGAAAGGAAGAGCAATTTACCACTCCTTGTTTCAAGTTCAAATAAAACCGGCGTTTGTATCTTCAAATGTCTTTTTCCACACTCCTGCAAACGTGGAACTAGTTGACCAATACATAGTTGAAGACGCGACTGTCAACATTTACAAGCACCCTGAAAAAATACAATTCCTCTACTACATCAACCCACCTGAATTCAACTTGTCCCCTGAAAAATACTTCCTGCTAACCAAGACAAGAGAACTTGTTTCATCCTACCGCCCGAAAGGAATCAGGTTCATGACACCAGAAGACATCAGAAACTACTTTGCTAAAATTTACGAAAGAACAATCTCTGACTTAGCTCAGAAAAACAAAATAATAATAACAGGAAAAGAAACACAGCAATTAGCTAAAATAGTAACCCGTTACACTGTCGGCTACGGCATGATGGAACTGCTTTTAAGAGACAGGAAGCTCACAGACGTTTACATGGACGCTCCTCTCGGCACAAAACCAGTTTACGTCGTGCATGGAGAATATGGCAGCTGCCAGACAAACGTGCTTTTCACTGAACAAGAAGCAAAGGGAATAATCTCAAGATTCCGTTCGCTTTCAGGAAGGCCTTTTGACGAAGCGCATCCAGTAATGGACTTGGACTTAAACGCTCTTCAAACAAGAGTAGCTGTAATAGGTCCTCCTTTATCCCCTGACGGCATAGCACTTGCTTTAAGATTACACAAGCAGACGCCTTGGACTCTGCCTCAATTCATTGACGTTAAAATGGTTAATCCACTTGCAGCTGGCTTGCTGTCTTTCCTAATAGACGCGCAGGCATCAACTCTAGTCAACGGCTCTAGGGGAGCTGGTAAGACTTCAATGCTCATGGCTTTAATGCTGGAAATACTGCCATCAGCGAGAATAATTGTACAAGAAGACACTCTTGAAATTCCAGTGCCTTACATGAAAAAACTAGGTTACAACATTCAAAGGCTGAAAACGCAGTCAGCAATAAGTGTTTCAAGAACAAGCGCAGAAGTGCCACCTGAAGAAGCATTAAGAACTGCTTTGCGTCTCGGTGACTCTGTATTGATAGTAGGAGAAGTGCGTTCAAAAGAAGCCCAAGTTTTGTATGAAGCAATGAGAGTAGGTGCTGTTGGAAACGTTGTAATGGGAACAATTCACGGTGAAAACGCTTACTCAGTATGGGACAGGATAGTAAATGACTTGGGAGTGCCTAACACCTCATTCAAAGCAACTGACGTAGTAGTCACTTCAGCTCCAGTGAGATTCAAAGGTTCTCTTAAAAGAAACAGGAGGCTAGTTGAAATAACTGAAATTGGAAAACACTGGTACGAGGACCCTGAAAAAGAAGGAGGGCTTATTAACATTCTTCAATTTGACGCTGAAAAAGACACTCATTACATAAACCAAGAGGAGTTGAAGCGTTCTGAATTGTTCCCACGCATAGCAAAAAAACGTGGTTTGAAAGTCAGTGACTTATGGGATGACATTCATGCACGCGCTGAAACCAAGAACTTCTTAGTTGAAATGAAAAGAAAATACAACATTCCGCAGCTGCTTGAAGCTGAATTCACAGTGCCTGCTAATGACAAGTGGCTGCTTATTTTAGAAGACCAGAGGCAAGCGCAGGGTTTTGTTGACTGGGAGCAGGCGAAAAAAGACTGGAAAGAATGGGTTTTAAAAGAGCAGGTTGAAAGACTAGTGCAGAGGAGGAGGCAAATTGAAGCAATCAAGCAAAAGAAAATCGCCGCAGCAAGAAGAAGATGATTTTCTTAAAAAAATACAAAGCGACTTCGGAGCAGATTCTCCAAGCAGGGGAAAATCCAGCAACTGGTATGTCAAGTTATGCCGAAAAGCAGGCAAAATGTTCAAAGCACCTAACGTGTTTCAAAAGGAAGATTACAAGCTTGCTCTTGATTTTCTCGGCTGGGACTTAAAGCCAAGGGAAGTTAATGCAGCTCCAATGCTTGGCTTGTTCATAGGTGCTTTGATTTCAATTCCCTTGTTCTTATTTGTAATAATTGACCTTTTCTTCCAAGTTTTCGGAGTAATTCCTCCAGGCGCAACCATTTACTTAGTGTATGTGGGCATGCCTGCTTTGCTTCTTCCTTTTTTCATTTCCTTTTACTTGCAGAACTACCCTGTTTCAGCTGCCAAGGACTTGAAAATGAAGTCAGTCACATACATTCCTGAAATAATCAATTACATGGTTATGTCAATGAAACTTTCGCCGAACTTGGAGAAAGCAGTTGACTTCGCAGCTGAACACGGTAAGGGAAAAATAGCAGATGACTTGAAAAAAATATCATGGAAGACAAAAGTAGGGGAATTCAACACAATTGAAGAAGGGCTTGATGAACTTGCTTACAAGTGGGGAAAGTACTCTGATGAATTCAAGCACGCGTTAATGGTTATTCGCTCTTCAGTTATTGAAGTCGACGAAGCAAAAAGAGAAATTTTATTAGAAAAAGCAGTAAGCGACACTCTTGAAAGCTTGAAAGAAAACATGGGAAAATACGCTGCTGAAATGAGGCAACCAAGTGTCTACCTTTACTATGTAGGAGTTCTCCTTCCTCTTCTTCTCATCATAATGCTTCCAATCGGCTCTGCCATGGCTGGCCTTCCTCTTGGAAAAACAATTTATTTGATTCTCATGTACAACATTGCAATTCCCTTAATGACTGTAATGTTCGCTCGCACCATCCTTGCAAAACGCCCTCCTGTCTACACCCCTCCTAAAATTCCAGATAATTATCCTGGTCTTCCTAAAAAAGGATTTATGAAAATAGGCAAAATTTCAGTACCTACAATAGCAGTTGCGCTTGCAGTTGGCTTGATTGTCTTCGCCTTGTCTGCTTTTGTAGTAGATCCTTTGCTTAACCCCCCTCCTGAAGCTTGGAACAAGGAAGCTGTCACTGCTTACTTTCATTTCTTCAGAATAGCTGGAGTTTTCTTCGGCTTCAGCGCTTTCTTGTCTATTTACTTGCTTGGGCAAGTCAGTGCTAAGAGAAAAATTCAATTGAAAATAATGAAAATGGAGAAAGGATTCCAGGATTCCATTTACATCCTTGCTTCTCGTTTAGGCGAAAACCGTCCAATGGAAGAAGCAATGGGTTACACTGCCCAGTTCATGAAAGGAAATGAAATAGCAGATGTTTTCAACAAGGCAGATGAAAACATTAACAACATGGGAATGACTGTAGAAGGAGCTTTGTTTGACCCTGTTTACGGCGCATTAAAAAATGTGCCTTCGACTCTTATCAGGGGAGGTTTTAAAATAATAGTGGATTCAATCAGCTTAGGAGTTCAACACGCGGCGCGTTCGCTTATTTCCCTTTCACTGCAATTAAGAGATTCTCAGAAAATCAATGAAAAAATAAAGTCATTACTAGATGAAATCACTTCAATGATGAAGTCAATTGCTTTTTTCATAGGCCCTCTTGTGCTTGGAATAACAACAGCCTTGCAGAAGATAATAATTGACGCTATGAAATCAGCATGTGGAAAAACAGGACAACTTGGCTCAAGTGCTGGAATGGCAGAAGGAGGCATGAGTTCAGTTAATTTATGCTCGAATCCAGAAGCCCTTGCACAAATCCCCTCTTCACAGACTTTCCTTATAATCATAGCAATTTACGTAATTCAAGTGACTTTAATTCTCTTATTCTTCACTTCTAAAATAGAAGAAGGGGACAATGACCTGACAGTGAAGTCAGTGATAGCCAAGAGTCTGCCTATTGCCCTGCTTTTCTTTTTCATTTCAGCTTTCTTTGCTTCTAAAATGTCAGGTGTTCTCGGATGAAATTAAAATTAATTAATAACAAGGGGCAAGCGTTCACTGTCTTCAAAATGCTCATTGGCCTGGCTTTTGCAATGGCTTTGCTTGGCTTGATTTACCAAGCAACTTCTAACATTACCTGCCCTTCGCCTGGTTTTAAAGAACTTGAAACTCTTGTCCTGCAGGCGTCAAGGGCCCCTGACAAGTGCTTTGAAAGAACAATTTGCTTTGACAAGCATGCTTTAATTGAAAAAAATTATTACCAGTCAAGTATTGGAGTAAGTGTTTCTTTTCATGATGATGCTTTTCATCCTCGTATTTGCAGTGGTAGTTCTTGCAGTTTCCCTAGGAAATTAAGCACTCCTGTAAGTGTAACTTGTTCTTCTCATTCTCTTTGCAATGTTTACTTAGGTGAATCCTGTTCTTCGTAAAATTATTTGATTAACTTTTTGCGTGAAAAGCTTTTTATACTTTTGTTTCTTTTTTTTAATTAATCTTAAAGAGGTGGTTTTTTGTATGATGAGAGGACAAGCATTTGATACTTTTAAATTAATGATTGCAGCTGTAGTAGCAGTTGCTATTCTTGGAATTTTATTAGCTATTCTCGGGGGAATCAGCTTGCCTGGACAAGACCCAGCTACTATGATTAAAGGGCAATTGCAGCAGGCAGTTCAGTACCCTGGTTCTACTTTTGTAAGCCAAACTGAAGCAAGCTTCAAGCCAGGTGTTGTGTATTCAAGCAATTCTTTTAAAGATATTTTAGGAGGAACAGGAAGTGTTAAATTTAGTTGTGATGCAGCACTTGGAGGATGTTCAGCTTCTGGAGATACTGTTGCTATCTCAAGCACTTTTAAAACAGTTATTAAAGCTACATGTGATGAAAATAAAGATTGTATAGTAGGTATCGGTCCTGATGCCTCTATGAGTTAAATCCTTCTTTTTCTTTTTTTTGTTTTTGTTAAAGGTTTTTATACTTGTTTTTCTTTTGTTATTACTTGAAGTGATTTGTTTATGATGAAGGGACAGAATTGGACGCCTATTTACTTGGCTGTGATTGTAGCAATTGCAGCTATTTTGCTGTTGGCTATTATTAAGCCGATGTTTCAAAATGCAGCTGAATTCTCAGTAAATCAAATAGGCATGTTGTTGCTCTGATTTTGTTATTAACTTGTGTCTTTTTTTTTCTTTTAGGGCGTTTGTTTTTGTTTAGGTTTATCTTTTTTTTCTTTAGTAGTATATTCTTAAGGTTATTTTCCAACTGTCTGCGTTTTTGTCTTTTAATCCGCTTGAGCTTGAAAAAATAGTAGTGTAATCTGCATAATTGTCAGAGTCAGTGCATGCTACTGTTAAAGTTGCTGAAGATGAGGGGTGGCAGTAAAAGTCTCTGCTGTCCTCCTCTGACTTAAATTCCAGTGATATTTTTGAAGAAGGAGAAGCTGTTGTTAAGTTACCCCAAATTGCTTTAGCATCTCCATTCAAATAAGATTGAACATCTATTTTTTCATCACATGGTGTGTTTCCATCGCATATTAACTTTTCACTTAACTTGCTCCAGAAAAAATCACCCTGGTTGTCTTGCATGTAATGCATTGAAATCAAAGCATTGTTAATGAATTCAAAATTGTATGCCATGCTAACTTGTTTTGAATTATTCAATCCATATAACCCTGCTGTGTAAATCATTAGCACTGCCGCGCTTGAGCAGATCATTATAAATAAGAAAGCGTCTATTATTGAAGACTGCCCTTTTCTTCTTTTGCTTTTGTTCATCCTGCGCATACCTCCAAAGTGCCTGGTTTTATGCCGTTGCTTGTTTCAAATGCCGTGAAGTATTTGAAATGAAGCCAGCTTGTTTGACAGTCGTTTCCTGTAGTGCATGATTTTCCATTAGTGTTTCCTACTTTTGTTTTTATGCAGAAGTCAAGCCCATATGACTCAGCTATTTTTTCAGCTGAATGCATTAAGTCGCTTGCGCTTTCAGTTATTACTCCTTTTTCGTTGACTTTATGTGCTATTTCCATTGTGCCTTTTAGTATGTTGTATGCTGTCAGTTTGTTATTGTAAACATTTAACGTAAAGCTTAATGCGCTGAAAAATAAAGACAAGCCTAGCAATATTGCTATTATGCTTGGCAAGTCGTCGCCAATCGGGCCTATGAACCCCCTTGATTTGCTTTTAAACTCTTTCAATTGAATCACTTTCAGCTGAAGGGCTTTGGCTTGAAATGCAGTTTTTTAATGTAGTTGGGTTTATTCCTTTGCAAGCGTAAATTGTGGTTTCTCCTTGTTTTTTTTGAATAACTAAGTACCTGTATTTATCTGAGCTTATTCTCAAGTCTCCACTTCCCCATTGTATTCCTGAATTGCTTGGCAGGTAAAGCAAGGAAGAGGAGACATATGTCTGGTCATGATACAAGTCATGCGTGACTGCAAATGAAACTGAATTGTCTGAACTGGAATAACTTATTACTAAGTAATACATTCTTCTTTTTTGATTTGTTTCGCTTGGCAGCACTTTTGGAATTGGCATTATTTTTTCAACGCTTATTACGTTTGAATTCACTACCCCTGACAAGTATTCTCTTGCTTGAAGGCAGAGTATTGAAGCTGAATCATTGAATGCTCTTTCGTTTAATATTGTAAGAAACCCTCCCATGATGCTGAATACAATTAACAGAAATGAAAGCATTACCATTTTGCTGAACAGCCAAGCGCTTAATCCTTTGTTCATTTTAAATTCATCCTTCGCTTATAGTGATTTCATTAGGTCCTGTTTTTGTCAAAATAAAAGAGTGGCTTGTAGGGGTAATGAAGCAATCTGGGTTACTCTCTCTACTTCCTATTTCACTTAAATTTCCTCCTTGGCAGTTTGAAAAGCTTCCTATTATGCTTACGCTGCTTGGAATGTTTATGACTTCTGCTAGGAACAAGTTTTCATTGCCGTACTTGTCTCTCTTGTAAGCATATAATTCCATGCAGTCGCTTCTTCCAGTTTGGGCACTGCACGTAGGAGAGAGTCCTTGTTTTAATTGAATTGATGAAATTACAAAGTCGTTTCCGCTTCCAGAGGGCGTGAAGTCAACTTGTGTCCTGAAACTTGTGCCTACACTTCCTAAATAAACTGCTTCTATGTCTCTTGCAAAGTTGCTGAAACTTGCTTTTAGTTTTTGCTCGTATTGCTGTGAAGATGCTTGTTGCAGGACATAAAACCCAATAATTAACACGAATGTTAGGATAGTTACTCCTATTAACAATTCAATAGGCGCTGATTCCTGGCCTTTTTTCTGCAATTTCATTAAATTAGAGTAAAGAACAAGGAGTATAAAAAACTGAAGTATTTCTTTTCTTATTCTTGTTTTTTAATTATTTGCTTTACTTCTTCATCTGAGTATTTTATTCTTATGATTATCAAGCTGCTGATTAAAGTGATTATGAACAAGGCAAACCAGTATGGGTTTTCAGGTAATCCAGGCAACTGTGCAATTACATTGTTTTGAGTTCCTTGTCCTCCTGTTCCTTGCGTTGCTTGTTTTGCTTCTACTCTTCCTCCCCATGGAGGCAGTTGAGGAGTCATTAAACCAAGTCCTCCTGCTCCGTATTGGTTGAATGAAGGGTTTAATGCGAATGGGAAAGTGTTTTTAATGCTTATTCTGCCGTCTGCTCCTGTTGTCCAGCTTCCTCCTAAGCCGTTCATGTTTAGTATTGGAAGAGGATTGCCTGTTCTTTTGCCGTTTATGTACTGCCACCATTCAGGTCCGTTTGGGCCGTTTTCTATTTTCCAAATGCTGCCGTCTGCTGCTTTCAAGCCCTCATCTGTTTCAGTTACGTCAGTGCATTCTTCTTCTCCATTTGGCTTTTGTATGCATAATTGCCCGTTTCTTATTGACACGTGTCCTCCATTTGCAGTTTCAAATTCACTGAAGCAAATGTCACTTAATACGTTGTTAACTTGGCTTGCGTCAAGGTCTCCTAATGCCAAGTCAGCTTGAAGCTTGACTCCGTTTAAAGTGCCGTCTTCATTGCAGTAATCGCTTATGTTTATGCTGTTAATATCTGACACTGTGAATTCAGTTAAGCCGTATATGAACAAGTGGAACTGGTTTGAAAAATCAACTTTGTCTCCATCTTCTTTTGTTTGAATCAAACCTGACCTCAGCATTCCGTTTTTGAATGAAATGACTCCTTTTGAACCTAATTCAAGGCTTAATGAATAGCCGTCATCTCCTGTTATTTTCATCAATCCATTGTTAGTGTTTTCAAACTCTATTTTTGCCTTTTTCACTCTTTGTATTTCCCCTGCAGCGTAACTGCCAGTGTCTTTTGTAAATTGAATTGAAAGCAAGCCGTTTTCATCAAACCACAAGTTAGCATCTTCAGTATATATTGCTTCTAAGTTACCGAGGCTTGTTTCAATTTTAGAGTCAATGTCATTTTCTGAAACTCTTTCCATGTTGTCTCCTGTCAAGCCAAGTAATTTTTTAATATTTGACTTCAAGCAAGTGCTTTTAACTTTTATTCCATCTTTTGTTATTTCAAACTGCGTTGAAGGGTTTTCTGAATCCTTGGCTATTTCAATTACTTTCTGAACTATGTTCATGTTTCCTGTTTCAAAATCAGTGTATAAACTCAATGCCTGCGGAGCGCCATCCAGAACTAATTCTCCATTTTCATCATATAACATGTAACCTTGCTGAGTATCACATTTATACCTTGTAGTGCCTTCTTCCTGCTGGCATAATTGTATCTTGCAGTTGTCGCTTTGGAACCATTTTATAGCCCCGTCTTTGAAGTGAATATTGTAAATTTCTTTTCCTGTTGTTGTTACAATATTCTTGTCATATAATTCTCCTGTGACACTTAAAGTGTTCTGTACAATGTTGGTTGTAATGCTTTGAAGAGCTTCAGTTGCCTGCGGGCTCATGCTTCCCATTAAGTTAAACATTTCTTCTTGAAGAGGCTGTAAAGCCTGCGCTGAATTCTGCTGAAGTTCAGTGTCACTTAACATGTCCTTGTAAGCCACTGCATCAAATTCAGTTTCAACACAATTGCTTAATTTTTCATTTACCTCCTCCTCTATCTTCTCTTCTTTCCAACTTAATCCCATATTTATTAAATCAGAAACTATTCCTATTGGTTTTCCTATTCCTGAATCTGATGCAACAAGTGAAATGAAAGCTGTTGCTGCAATAGCCCATTTTAAAGCTGTTACTGCATTCTTGTCTCCAAATGTTCCTTTATTAATTGCATCTGAACAGAGTGTTGCATCTGGATTATCATATATCTCTTCTAAACTGTTTACATTTGCTGTTGTTTCTTGTGTAATATCATACATTTCTTGAGTATACATTGGGAAAGCTCCTTTAATTACACCATAAGTTGACACTCCTGCTACTGCCATTGCAGGCAATGCGTAAAAAACTTTTCCTGCTGTTGTCACTGCTGCTGTTGCTGATGCTGGTGCAAAACTAAATAGCATTGTTGCCCCTATTAAATCTCTTATTACTCCTATTGCTCTTACCGGGCCTGTTAATGGCGTGTTAAATTTATTACTTGACTCTGCTATTACTGCCCCTAAATTTATGTTTTTTATTTCAAATGCTAATGCTGAGTATTTTCCTCCTCCTTTGTATCCATTCGGGTGTTCGAAGTTGTATACTACTGCTTTGTCATTTACTGTTGAGAAGAATTTCCACTCGCTTCCTGTTTCAAGAGGACTTGATACAATGTTTATTGGATTGTTTCCTGTTATTTTTGAAGCATAAGCATCTTGGTCGTAAATAAATACAATGTCTTGAATTGTCTTTAATTTTCTAGTTAGTTTTGATTCTGTTTTGACTCCTATCAAATTCCAGAAAGTATCAACTAATCCACTTAAATGTTGAGCGTACGCTCTTGAATCTACTGTTTTTTTAATATCTAAGTAAGATTGTGCTTCTCTCATATGTGCTGTTTTTGTTGTTTTTTCATTTATTATCATTAATGCTCCATTTGATTCATAAATTGGTTGCCTTAATGCTTGATCGTTTATCCACATTAAACCATATGTTATCCATGTTACTTTTTGAAATCTAATCATTAATTTTAATGGATTTAAAAATTTACTTTGGAACACTGCTTGTATAAATTCAAAAACTTTTACCCCTACTTTTCCTTTTAAGCTTCCTGCAGTTTCTAATGCTTTCATTTTTTCATACCATTCCCAAGAACGAGATGGATTTTTAAGATTTTTAACCCCTTCTTCAAATTTGTTAATGGCTCCTACGAATAGCGAAGGATCTGTGATTGTATTACTTCCTCCTTCTAAAACTTCTAACCTTTTTACTAGGCTCTCTCCATCTTTCAAAATATCCTTTTGTTGTTTTATCAAACTCTTTACTTCGTTTGAGGGATTTTTAATTTTCTCTAATTCTTCTATGTTCTTACTTAATCCCTTATTTGTATCTTCTATTGCCTCTCTTATTGTATTTGATCTTTTTTTTAATATACTCAATATCTCATCTGCTTTATTTACTCCTTTAAGTTCTTCTGTTGCTTTAGCTATCCTTTCCGCATTTTTTAGGACTTGTGCGTCCATTTCTGCTGCTTCCCCTATTTTCATTAATTCTGTTGCTCTTCCAGCATTAACCCCCTCTGTTGTTCCAAATAACCTTCTTCCCCATTTTGTAACCCAACTTACTTTCTCTGCTTTTGCAGCTGTTTCAGCTCCTTCTATAACCTCTGCTGCTCCTTTCCCTCCTCTTCCAATTGATGCCATGTTAAGCACATTCATTGCAGTTACTACAGTATCTAATGATGCAAATGATTTTAGGAAGGCGAGCCAGTTTTGAAGTGTTTTTGGGCTTAGTAGGAATTGGTCTGCGTTTACTGTTAGTTCTATTGATGGGCTTTCTACGTAGGATTCTGGTGTTTCTGTGCTTGCTTGTTTTATTACAAGCACTGAGCCTAGGTTTGCCATTTCTTTTGATACTGTTGCTTTGTCTGGTTCTGTTTTGTCAAGTTCTTTTATTAAGTTTGTTTGTGAGAGTGCTTCTTTGAATTGCGTGTTTTCGTTTTTGTATTTGTTAATGTTTTCTTTTATTTTTTCCCAGTCTGGGTTGTCTTTGTCTATTTGTTCTTTTAATGGCTTGAGTTCGTTTTTTATAGCGTCTTCTATTTCACTTTGTTCGTCTTTTGTTATTCTTTGTTCGCATTCTGCTGAGTTGTTTGAGCAGTATCTTATGAATCCTTTTAGTCTTGTTGCGTAGGATATTCTTCCTGTTGTCACTAAGTTGTTTAAGTAGCAGTAGTCGTTTGTGTTCACTGCTTTTTTTCCAATGACGTCGTATAAGAGAGCTGGTTTGCCGTCTACTCCTGGTATGTACTGCTTGTCCATTCCAATTGCATCTGGGTTTGAGGGTATTCCAGCGTTTTCCATGTTTTGTTCTCTTTCGCCGGCTTCTTTGTTTCCGAAGGCGTCTACTTGTGTTATTGTGTCGTTGACTAGTTTGTGGTATTCGTTCCAGTCAAGTTTGTCTATCCAGACTTTGTCTTTGCATGCTTCTCCTCCTGCTCCTATTTTTACAAACAAGTTTAGTTTGTCTGTTTGTTGTTCTGCTGGCTTTATGGAGTAAGCAAAAGGAGTTAATGAAGTGCCTATTAGTATTATGATTAAGAACAAGGATGCTTTTTCATAGCTGAATTTTGCTTTTTTCTTTATTTTCATTTTTCAACTCTTCCTTTTTTTAGATTTTTTCATCTTGCTTGGCTTTATAAAATTTGTTTTTGCTAGTATTATTATTACTGCAAGGAGGATTAAATAAATTAAGTTTTGAGTTATTAAGTCAATTAAGCTTGGTTGTGTTTTGAAGTCGATTATGTCGAACATTTCAGCGTCTGTTGTTTGAAGGATTGCCTGTGCTGTTTTTCCATTATACTGTGGGCATTCTATTACCAGCACGCTTTCATTCACTCTTTGAGTGCATTTTGAGTAGTCAATTTCATTGACATTAACTGCTGTCAAGTGCAAGTCAGTTGGGTTGATTAAAGTGTCTTTGCAGTTTACGTCTTCTCCTAGTGTTTCGTTTGTGTATTTTTTTTCGCATGTGTTTACTTTGAATGCTTCTTCGAATGAGATGTATGCGTAGCATCCGTAGTCCACGTATTGCCCGCAGTCGCTTGAGCATTGCACGCTTGAATTAAGGATGTAGCAGGTTATTGGAGTGTAGAATGTGATTTGTTTGTCTCTTACTGTTGTTGCTTTTGGGCAGTAGTATGTTTGGTTGTCGTTTGTCCAGCAGCCGTATTTTGCTGATTTTTGGTAGGAGTTTGCTGTTGCTGTGAATATTGTTGTTATTACTGCAATTGCTAGTATGATTGTGGTTAATTGTCTTGTTTTCATATGTAACTTGCTCCTATTTGCGATATTAAGTAAATGGCTGTCATTATTATTAAAGTTGTTGCAAGGGTAATTAAGTATGTTTTGATTGCTTTTGGCATTTCCCATTCGCTTGCTGCTTGTTTTATTCTAGAGTATATGATTGTTCCGATGTAAATTATTATGAAGTAGTAGATGTAATTTATGATTATTGCTTTTAGGTTTATTGTGAATGTTCCTGATAGGATGTTCAGCACTTGGTTTATTACCCAGTAGATTGTAAAAGCTATGAGTATTTTCACTGCTGTAGGCTGCTTTTTGTTTGTGTACTTGTCTTGGAAGTAAATGAATAAGAAGGCGATTGTTGATACTGCTGCTGTTCCTCCTATGACAAATATTTTGAAATTGTTTATGTTAAACCAGAGGTACAGCAGGAAAGTGCTGAGAAAATTAAGGTTCATATGTTTTTTTTAAAATCAGTTTTTGTTTATATACCTTTTTTTTCTTCTTTTACTATGACTTCTTTTTTGCAGTTAGGACATTGGTATATTACCAAGTCTCCTTTTCTCTGCACTTTCAATGAACAGTTTGAACAGAATCCTTTTCCGCAGTACGGGCAGTATATTATCTTGGCGTTTTTTGCGCCGCATGTTGGGCAGCTCATTCCTTTTTCTTTTTTAACCTCCTGTTCTATGCTTAAGCCTCCTAAGTTGCTTAAGTCTTCAGAGTCAAGGGAGCTTAATTCATCTAATCCCCCTAACCCTTCAAGTGAAGTGTCTTCGTCTAGTGAACTTAGTTCGCTTAATGAGTCAACTGATTCTAAGTCACTTAAGTCAAGCCCTTCTCCGAATTCAAGCTGCACTTCTTCTTCTGGAATGATTGGAAGAGGCGCGCTTTCTTTCTTAAGTTCTTTTGGTTTTGTCAAGTCAGCTTTTGCTTGTTCTATTAACAACCCTCTTCTTTTCAAGTACCTTTCACGACGAGATAACTCTTTCTCTCCTCTCTTTTCTTCAGTTTTGCTTGGTGCTTCTTGTTTTTCAGTTGTTTTTTCCTCTGTTTTTTCTTTTCTTCTGTGAAGCAGGTAAGGCGATTCTTTAGGCACTTCTGCTTTCGGCTTTCCTTGTTCGTGTTTCTCTGGCTGTATTTCAAGCTTGACTGGTTTTTTAACTTCTTCTGTTTTCTGCTGTTCTTTTTCTATTTTGTGTTGTTCTTTTTTAGTTTCAGTTTTTTGTTCTGGTTTCTTTTTTGTTTTTTCAGCAATTTTCTGAAGCACTTGTTTTACGTTTATTTTTTCAGTTTTTTGCTTTTTAGCAGGAGGTTGTGCTTGTTTCATTTCTTGTTTTTTTTGTTTTATTTTCACTACTGGCACTGCTATTTTTATTGTTTTAGGTGAGAAGAGTTTGTTTTTTACTGTTATGCCTATTAGTGCTATGAAAGTAAGTATTGGCATTAATGCATAGGTAAACATTGGTGTCAGTAGGAAGTATGAAATTAACGCGCTTATTGTGAAGATTAGGAGTCCTGCGAATCCGCTTAATCCTAATTTTATTTGCTGTGGAAGTGTTCTGATGTCAGGCAAGCCGTATCTCAGCAGAAAGTATCCGAAGCTTATGCTTCCGAAAAAGCTTCCTATGTATGAGTAAATCCAGAAGTTGAGCATTTTATTTTTCTTCCCTCTTCTTATTTTTTTTTGAGTTAGTTTATTATGTTGTTAAGAGGGTTTTGCTTATTAAAAAGTTATTGTCTGCTTTTTTTAAGCTTCTTTTGTCACGTAGGGGAATGCGAATAAGTTGTCTGCGATGTGCAGTGGGTTTCTGATTAAGTCGACTTTTAGCCTGCCTTCGTCGTCTAAGTAATCTTCTTTGACGTGTATTGCAACTATTCTGCCTATGATTATTATGTGGTCTCCTGCTTTTTTAGCTTCTTCTAGGTAGCATTCTATGTTTGCTACGCATTCTGTTAATCGAGGCGGGCCTACTTTTTCTGATTTTCCTGTTTTTAGCCCTGCTCTTTCTATTTTTGATATTTCAGGGTCCCATTTTTCTCCTGCTGTCCATATTTTTTCAAGCATTTTTTCAGTTGGTATGTTTACTACGAATTCTTTTTTCTGAGTGAGGTTCCAGTATGAGTGCTTGTTTGGCCCTACTGCTATCATTAGTAATGGGGGGTTGAAGCTGACTGGTGTTATCCATGAGAATGGGCTTACGTCTGCTCTTCCTTTTGCGTCCATTGTTGTAACTAGTGCTGTGAATCTTGGTGACATTAGTTTCCAGAAGTCTTGTAATTCAGTCATTTTTAAGAACCTTTTTGAGATTAATTTGCTAATTGCGTTTGAATAATGTTTTGTTTGGTGTTTTTTGGAATGCTTTTTTTCCTCCGCATTTAGTATTAACTCTTTTAGGTATTAAATAAGTATTGGTTGTTTCATGAGTTGAAGTGAAAAAAAGTAGTTTGAGACAGGTTGAGTTATGATTGGCTTTTTTTGCCTTGTTAAAGGCAAAACATTTCAAACTTCAGAGAAGTTTGAACAAGAGCATCGAGGTGCTTTGCACCGAAGATGATCTGTTTGATACAAACTTTGCTTTGTCAAAAGTAAAGGTTTGAGCAACTGAAAGTTGTGATTGACTTTTCAAAAGTTTGTTCAGTTGTCATTTTTGCCGAAAGCAAAACATTTTCAAAAACCTTTGGTTTTTGAATTAAGTCACCAAGCAAAGTGCAGGTGGCTTGTTTGATACAACCTTTTCAAAAGTTTGTTCAGCCGTACATTGGTAGTTCGCCTTGTTCTGCTTTTTTGTAGTTTTTCATTTGTTGTATGTTTTGTATCATTCCTTTGAATTTTGTTTCTATTGTTTTGGCTTCTTTTAGCAGTTCTTTTGTGTCTACTTCTAGTCCTATTACGTCTCCTAGTTTTTGTATTAGTTCTGCTGCTGCTCTTGGGTCTGGGTATTCTATGCTTGATTTGATGAGTAGGCTTGTTACTGGGTAGTCTATTGAGCTTGCTTTTGCTAGGAGTACTCCGCTTATTCCTGTTGTTATTCCTTCGTTGATTAGGGGTATTTTTTTTATTTTTAAGTAGTTTAGCATTTCGTCGTTTGATGCTATTCCGAATATTTTTTCTTTTGTTTTTATTGTTGAGCTCATTCCTGCTAGTGAGATTATTTGTCTTATTTTTTGTTTTTTTGCGAATTTTAGTATTTGTCCTGATAAGTCGTAAATGATGTTTGAGGGGATTATGAATTCTGATAGGAGTATGCAGAAGTCGCTTGTTTTGTCTTTGTATATTCTTGCTGGGAAGTATGGTTTGCCTTGGTGTATTGCTGCCATTGGTGGGAAGTATTCACTTTCAATGTGCCCTATTGGTTCCATTTTTCTTTTTTCTATTATGTATCCTGCTGCTATTGTGCCGACTAGTCCTATTCCCGGAAATCCTTCTATTAACGTGTAGTTTTTTAGGTTTGTTTTTTTATCTAGGATTATTTTTACTTTGCTTCCCCACATGATTTCATGTAATTCAAAACAAGTATTTAAATTAAACTTATTGCGCCTATTTTTGCGAGGTTGAAGATTATTAGTGAGGGGATTATGATTAATGCTGCGTATTTTAGGAATTTTTCTTTTCTATTTTCTTGGTATGAGATGAAGCCTGCTGTGAGCAATCCGTATTCTATTAAGTATGCTTGGTTTGCTTTTGTTATTGTTTTTAAGTTCATTTGAGTCATTCCAAATTCAGTTATTCCTGTGAAGTCAAAGTTGTTTATCATTGAAATTAGCACTCCTAGTATTAAGGGGATTATGAAAGCGCCTGCGGCGATTAGTGTTATTTTTTGTATTGTCATTGCAGTGTTTTTCTGTCTTTGTATTCTCATTTCTTCTGCGATTTCTTCAGCTGTTTCTCTTAATGCTGTTCCTGCTTCTTTTCCTGTTTCATATGTTAGGGTGAGCATGTTTATTGCTTTTGCAAAGTGCTTGTTTTTTGTGTCTTTTTTTAATTTTTCAAGCGCGTTTTTCCAGCTTTCGCCGTTTTCTATTGCAGTGTAGGCTTTTTCAAATTCTTTGCTTAGTTGCCCGTAGTCTGATTTTATGATGTCAAGGAGCATTTGTTCTGGAGGGAGGTAGTAGGAGGATGCGCTCATTTGAAACAAGGCGTCTGGCAGGTTGTTTTCTATTTCATGTTCTTTTTTTGCTTGTTTTATTTTTTTCAAGGTTTTTTTGATGCTGATATCCAAAATATCACCGCGTTTAGCAGTGGGAAAACCACTGTGATTAGGAATATTGCTTGCATGTCGCTTATTCCGAGGTCCATGAATGCTGAGCCTATTATTAGGAATCCCTGAGTGAATGCTGGTAGTATTGCTGATACGCCTATTATTGCCAAGGAGTAAAGCACTGCTTTTTCATTGTATTCTTTCATTTTGTTTTTTATGATTTCTCTTTGCTCTTCAGCTGATTTTTTTATCATTTCAATGTTTTCTCCGTTTGCGTATGCGCTTGTTAATAGGTTTGTCATTTTTGCAATTTGCTTTGACTTGTTCCTTTCTTTGAATTTGTATAGCGCGTTTTCAACGCTTTCGCCGAGTCTTATTTCATTCAGTGTTTTTTCAAATTCTTTTGATGAAACGTATTCTTTTTTTGATATTTCTTCCATTGCTTTTTCAAAGCTCATTCCTGCATTCAATAAAGTGGCGAAGCTTTTCATTATGAAAGGAGTTTCTTTTTCCATTTCTTTTATTCTCTTTTCTTTTCTTTTTTTCTCAAGCCAGTTTTCTAATGAATGCATTTTTTTCAATCTCCTGTTTTTCTTTTTCTAATTGTTTTTTGAATTCATCTTTTTTTATCTCGTATGAGTTGCATATTCTCTCAATGAGTTCTTTGGGTTCTGATTCTGTTCTTTGCAGTTTCTCTTTTTCATAGTCGTATTTGAATATTTTTTCAATCGACGGCTTGCTGTTGTAATTTTTTTTGACGTATGAAATTTCAGTTACTTTTCTCTCTATCTTGTTTTTTCCAGCGTTCGTCCATCTTTTTTGGACAAGTATTAAGTCGAAGGCGTTTAAGTCGACGTCGCTTATGCCCATTGTTTTCATTCTTATCAGCGCTTCTTCTGAGTTTTGAGCGTGGAATGTTGCGAAGCTGCTTTTGCCTTGCCCTGCAAGCATTGTGTTTACAAGCGCTTTTGCTTCGCTTGGTTTTCTAACTTCCCCTACTATTACTCTGTCTGGTCGCATTCTCAGTGAGTCTGCTACGAGTTCTGCCATTGTGTTTTTTTCATCTGCGATTAGCCTCACTGCGTTCTTGTTTGAGAATTTCAGTTCAGGTGTTTCTTCTATTGCTATTACTCTGTCTTTTTCAGGAAGGAAGGATAAGAGGGTGTTTAAGGTGCTTGTTTTTCCGCTTCCTGTGTTTCCGCATATTAGCAGGTTTGCGTCGCTGTTTAAAGCCATTTTTAAGAATGCGAGTGCTTCAGGGGTTATTGTTTTTTCAGCTAGTTCTGTGGTGGTAAAGGGTTTTGAGTTGAATTTTCTTATTGTTATTGAAGGCTCTTCGCTTGCTGGGGGTATTGCAGCGTGTATTCTTCCGAATTCCACGTCTGCGTTTATTCTTGGATTGCTTGTGCTTACTCTTCTCCCTAGTTTTCTTCCTATTTTGTTTATTATGTTTTTTATTTTGTCGTCGCTTGCGAACATTATGTCTGTTTCCAGCCATCCGAATTGCTTGTGGTAGACGAATACTGGTTTTTGTTTTCCAACTATTGCTATTTCTTCAAGGTTTTCATCTTCAAGTAAGGGGTCTAGTGCTGAGTATCCTTTTGTTTCTTGTTTTATTATTTTGGTTAGTTTTTCAATTTGCTTCTGGGTTATTGTGATGTTGTTCAAGTCGCAGTATTGCTCTATTATTTCCTCTGCTGTTGCTTCATCTGGGTTTTTTTCTTTTCTGAATGCGTTTAATGCTTTTTCAATTAACAGTGCTTCGTCGTAGTTGACTTCTTTTAATTGAGTGATGTAATGCCTTTCTTCTCCTATTTTTATGATTTCATTGTTTTCATAAATTGCAACTAAAGTGCCTTGTTCTTTTTTCAGTTTTTTCCAGCCTATTATTTTTTCAATGAATTTTTTTTCTGTTTCAGAGTAAGAGAGGCTTAATGCATTGTATGGGCATACTGCCATGCATTGTGGTTTTCCTTTGTCCATGCACAAGTCGCATTTTGCCGGCTTTCCGTTTTTCTGGGGTATGATTGCGTTTTTTGGGCAGGCTTCCACGCAGATTCCGCAGTTGGTGCATTTGTCATAGTCTATTTTGTATATTCCGTTGACTTGGTATATTGCTTTTTCAGGGCATACGTTCGCGCATATTCCGCAGTTGTCGCATTTGAAAATGTTTGAGGAGTAAGTGTCTGTCATGTAAGGGCAGTTTTTCATGCATTCTCCGCAGTTCACGCATTTGTTTTTATCAAGTTCAATTTTCATTAATTAATTTGATGAAAGAATTAGTTTTTAAAAAAATTCAAACCTTGCTTGGTTTTAACTGGTTTTAATCAATTCTTTTAAAGTTAGTTGTTATTCTTCTTTTATTGTTTCCCAGTGGGCTTTTGCAATTGCTTGTTTTTTACTTAATCCTTCTTCTTTCATATACTTTTCAATTAATTTTTCTTGTTTTTCTATTAATTTTCTTGCTTCTTTTTCCATTTGGTGTATTTTTTTCCAGTCTTCTGGTGTTATGTTTTTTTTGAACCTGAACATTCTTACTATTTGTTCTAATGGATTAAACTTCATTTCTCTTTCTGATTTGCCTCCTGAAAATGACCTGTTTATTTTTACTTTTCCTTGTTTTTCATAGGGTTTTAGTTCTTTTTTTAATTCGTGGTAAAGGGGGCTGTGAGTTGCTCCTGCTGAAATCAATATCTTTTTTTCTGGGTTTTCTTCTATTGCTTTTCTTATTCTTTTTATGTTTTCTTTGTCTCGCATTTCAGCAAATTCAGCCATTGCTTTCTGCATGCCTATTATGTCTCCTTCATCTGCTTTTTGTTCTATTTCCTCCATTTTTCTTTTCATTTTCCTGTTCCACTTGTCGTAAAAAATTATTTTTTTGCCGTGGAGTCTTTTTTGTTTTAGCACTTCTCTGAATAACTTGTTTTCTTCCTCTGGGTATCTTACATGAGAAGCTGCTTTTGTAGGTCCTAGGTTTTCAATTAATTTCATAGTTTCTGGAGTGTACTCTAGTAAGATTATGTCATGTTCCTTCATTGCTTTTATTGTTTTGTCTGCTACTCCTTTAGCTGAGTGTCTTTCGAATAAGAAGTTGATTTCTTTAGGCATTTTTCCTAGTTGTTTTTTCTGTGCTCTTTTTCTACGTAAGTTTTGAAGGAATCCCATTGCTTTTTTTATTGTTTTTTTAAGTTAATAAAATGTTATTTTTTACTTAGTTTTAGGTATTCTTCATTGTGTTTGATTTTCATTCCTTTTTTCAATCCTGCTTTTTTTATGGTGCCTGCTGGCAGTTCTATGAATATGTTGCTTGGTTTTTCAGGAGTTATGTTGAATGTGAATGGTTTTACTTTTTCTTTCAAGTCAACTATTTTCTCGTTGTCCAGCCAGATTATGTCAAATGGGAAGAAGACGAAGAAGGAGTGTATGCTTGCTCCTATTCTTGTTTTTTTGTTAAGGATGAAAACTAGGGCGTGGTTGAGGTTTTTTCTGAACATCAGTCCTTTTAGTTTTTTGAGCATTGTGTCTGCGAGTTCTATTTTTACTTTTATTTTTTCTTTTTTTTTCATTTTTTATTCCTTCCAGCATATTTTTAGGATTATTGTTTCTTTTGCGTTGTTTTCTTTGTTTTTTATTGTTGTTATGTATTCTTTGTATGTGTTGTAGTCTTGTTCTGAGCCGTTTAAGTAGAAATCGCATGGGGCTACAACTGCTCCTGAAAAGGGGGTTGTTGTTCCTGTGATTTGCAGGCATTTTGAAGTGTAGGCGTTTTTTGAATTGTATGCGCAGTTTACTGAGTAGGTGTATGTTCCTGTTGGGCTTGGTGCTTTTATTGAGTTGTTGTAGTATACTCCGTAAGCTAGGTAAGTTGAGGTCATTTGCTTGAATAGTGTTTTGTTTGGGTAGTACAAGTTGAATTGGCAGTTTGCGTTTGAAACAGGTTCTCCTAACTCGTTTGTCAATTGCACTTCTAAGTCCATGTAGTCGCTTACTGCATATTTTGTTCCGCTTGTTATTTTTACTTTCAGTGCATTTGCTTTTACGTCTTGTTTTTCTAGAAATGAAGAGTATGGGTTTTTGTAGTTCCATAAGCTGGTTGTAAAGGCAGTGCTAGAGAAAAGAAGCAATGAGATTATGAAAGCTGTTTTTTTGTTCATTTTTTTTATTTTCACCTTACTTGGAAGTATTTGCTTGCGTATGCTGAGTAGCCGTTGTAGTCGCATTTGGCTGAGTAAGTGTATACTCCTGTTGTTGAAGGCACTGTGTTTGAGTTGTTGTAGTATACTCCGTAGTTGAGGTATGTGGTGCTTATTCCGCTTAGCCAGGTTGTTTTGTCAGGGTAGTAGGCTGTGAAAGTGCATGTTGCTGAGTCAACTGGCTGTCCGTAGGCGTCGAGCACTTCAACTTCTAAGTCTGCTGTGTCTCCTGTAGAGTATTCTGTTCCGCTGATTATCCTTGCGTTTATTGGATAGAGATTGCGTGAGCCGTGCATTTTTATTCTTAGTTTGTAGTTTGCTGTTGGAGTCAAGTTTAGTATTTTGTATGGCTCGTAGCCGTTTTTTGTTATTGTAATGTTGTAAGGAGCGTAATCTGTTTCGTCGTAGTCAACAGGGCGTTTTACAAGGACTGCTCCCCATGCTGTTTTCCAGTATGAGCCTGAGTAAGTGCTTGTGAAGTTTACCCATTTTCCAGTGGCGTTTTCTCCTGTTGAATCAACTGTTAAGCTTGCGTATCTGTAGCTTCCTGATAAGTAATATTCTGGTTTTGAATCGATTAAGCTTACTGTCATGCCGCTTGTAAATTGGCTGTTATCTTGGACGTAGACTATGTTGCTTCCGCTTACAGCGTCTTGTGTTAGAAAACTGTATACTTTTGAATGAAGCAATTGCGCTGTTTTGAATCTTTTTCTTAAACTACCGTTTATTTCAAATGTCTCGTTTTCTCCAAAGGCGTTTGTAGCTGTAGCTGTTACATTCAGTGGGTTTCCTTCTTCGTCTGTTACTTCAAATTCAATTGATTGGAAGTAAGTTTTGTTGTTCCATAATGCGTATGTGTTTGTGTTGTAACTGTTTGATTCTTCGTTTGTTAGTTCTTTTTTTAGTTCGTAGTCTGTTATGTTTGCTGCTGTTGGCCCGTAATAGTTGTACCACATGTAGTTTATGTCGTCGTTTTTTGTTATGTTGTATAAGTCAAAATACCCATGATGCAAATTAATTCCCTTAGAAGAGGAAGCATTGAAATTAGAATAAATGTTAATGTTGCTTGCTGTTATTTTTCCTTCTGTTTGGAAGAATACTTGTGATTCCCCATACATTGCTTTAAAAATAACTCTTTTTAATAAAATATTAGGGTTATAGATTGTAAAAAATCCTCTTTCTCCTCTTGAGTTTTCGAAAGTGCAGTCAATAAAGGTGTCTGTTAAAGAAGATGAGCTGTGTTGTATCATTCCCATTATGTTCATTGCTGTTTCTCCGAATTTTCTGTATATTTCGTAGTTCCTGAATAGAGTGTCGTAGAAGCTTGAATTTGATAGTATTATTTGTTGATAGGTGTAGTATGTTGCTGGGCTTATTGATTGTAGTCCTATTGTGCATCCGTTTTTTGTTGTGTCGTATGTGCTGTTGTATTCTCCGCATATGAAGTTGTGTATTTCATTTGATTCTAGGAAGTATATTTCTTTTCTTTTGTCTTTTATCCATGCTCCTTCTTGGTTATATATTTTTGCGTTTACAAAATAAGTTCCATAATCAGTGTGGTCAATGTTTAATTTTTGCCAGAATCTTAGTCCGTCTATTGTTACATTGTCTCCTATGTTTGCTCCTTCAAGATAAAATCTCACTCCTAACAAAAAGAAGTGGTTCATGAAGTTTTTTGAGTCGTTGCAGTTTTCTCCCCCGTATGATGCTCTGTAACTGCAGACGCTTTCTAATGTTGACATGTTGTACCTGTCAAGTGTGAATGTCTGCCATGATGTGTTTAGTTCCCAGTTTGGGTTGTGTCTAAAACTGCCAATCATATCTACTTCCATTGAGGGTTTTGTTGATGAAGGAGGAGTATTATAGGAAGTATAAATGTATATCTTGCTTACATTTAAGTTATTGCTTGATTTTAGGCTTGCATTTAAGTATCTTCCTTCTGATATTCTTATTGCTTCTATGTATCTTGAGTTTACTGTTGAGTCTGTGAATCTTAGTTGAATGTATGGGCTTGTTCCGTTTACAGTGCATTTTACACTTCCTGTGTTTTCTATTACATCTGTTGTTTCAGTTGAACAGCTTACATTGTTGCCTTCCCATATCCAGCCTATTGAGTCAGTGTTGTAAGCATCTGTTCCTGTTGCTGATTCTGTCCAGACATCCCCTTCCATGCTTGAATTCCATGGCTGTTGAAATACTTTATTCATTGAGTTTATTTTTTCAGCTAAATCATCAAAATCATAGGGGTTGTTATAAATTCCCTCACCAGTTGTTGAATTAATGTAAATATGATAATATCCATACTGCCTATTATGGGTATAAGTTACGTTTGCTGTTGAGAATCCAGCTGCTATTATCACTGCAAGAACTGCTATTGCCTTTAAAGTTATTTTCATTTTTTAGCTCCTCTTTTTATGTTCAATCGTTTTTGTTTTAAAATTTTAACTGATTTCATGAATCTATTTCGCTTGTTTGTGATTCGTAGTTTTTTTCAGCTGAGTAGTTGTTGAAAATGTTCAGGAAGTCTGTTATGTTGCTTGAGCTGATGTTGTTCCTTTTCATCATACTCATTTCTATCTTCAAGTTCATTGCCATTTCTCCTATGCTTGTTGTTTTTATCTGCTTCTGCTCGACTGGCATTGAGGTGTGTATTGCTATGTTTGCGAGAGTGCTTATTGCTAGTATTATCATGCCTGCTATTAGTAAGTAAATTTGTCCTTTTCTTTTGCTTGTTTTGTTTTTTTTCATTATTCTTCGTTCCTGTTCCATATTCCCACTACTATTTTTTTAGGAGAGTATTCTTTTTCATAGCTGCTTATCAAGCAGGATGCTGTTGCCAGTGTAGAGCTTGTTTCTTTTCCGCTTTCGTTTATTAAATCATCTAGTTTTCCGTCTGCTGAATTGTTTGAGTAAAGCCAGATGTGGTAGTTTAGGTCATTGGCGAGTGTTTGGTTTAATCCTAAGTCGTAGTAGCCGTATACGTGTATTGTTTCAGGGTATGTGCTGTAATCGTAGCAAGTGGTTAAAGGGGCTCTTTGTTGCGTGGTGTCTGCTCCGTCGCACCACCAGAAGCCATTTTGTCCATTAGTGTAATAAGCAAGGTAATCGCCGTCTGTAACGTAGTCATTAACTAGGTATACTTTGTTTTTGTTTACTGAGTAGTTGAACCATTCAGTGCACCATAATCCAGCTGAGGTGGGCGCGCTTATTACATGGTCTTCTGATAGTGTGTTTATTTTGCAGTAGTAGTTGCTTGAAGTGTCTTTTTCGCATATTGAGAATTCAATGTCTGAATTCATGGCTCCGTCTGTTTCAATGCATATTTTTATTTTGCTTGCGCTTCTGTTGAAGTAGGTTGTCTGCCTTGCTGTTCCTTCTAAATCAGCTGAAGTATCATAGTATCTGCTTGAATTGCTTTTGTTCCAGGCGTCAGCGTATAATGTAAGGTTTATTGGTATGTATCCTTTGATTGTATTTTCTCTGAATGTTTGGCTGTAGCATATTGAGGATGCTATGTCTCCTGCGTATCTTTGCAGGCGGTTTATTCCCTGTGCGTCTTGGTATGCTGGTGGCAGTGCGGAGTAGATGTTGTTTATTACTATGAATATTATGCTTATTGCAAGTATCACTTCGAATATTTTTACAAATCCTTTATTCATTGCAATTTGCCTCTGTTGTTTTTTTACCAGCAGTATAGCTGAAGTGTGCCTGGGTAGTAGTTTCCGTTTCCGTCATATGCTGTTATTGGTCTTTGTATTTCACGTGAGTAGTTTGGTTTTGTTCCTGTGCAGTTGTAATTGCTGCCATTGTTTAGTTTTATGTTTATTATGAAGTTCATCGTGGTTCCTGTTTTTGGTTTGAGTGATTCGCAGGAAGTGCTTGTTATTGCTTTTATTTTTGTCAGTTCAAGTACGTTTGGGTAAGTTGTTGTGTTGTCGTAGTAAGCGAGTCCTATTGATTTCATGTCTACTGTTGCTGTCCAGTTTTTTGGGTATCCTGGGTATTTTACAAGCACTGTTGATAGGTAATCTGTTTCTTGCAGGAAAGTGTCTTGCGTGTCTGTTGAACTTATGTTTATGTAAGGGAGGAGTGTGAACAGGCTGATGTAGGCTACTGCAAACAGTCCTATTGAGAGTATGAAGTCGTAGTCAACTGTTCCTTTCATTTTTTATCAGTCCCCTCCTATTTTCACTAAGTATCTTTTGTTTGAGATGAATACTGAGTAAGTTATTTTCACTGGGTTGTTTACTACTACTGAATTGTTTGAAACGACTATATCTCCCCTTTCGCATGGCTTGCAGTCTGGCATTTTATCAAAGCTTATTTGGCTTGCTGTCATGTTCTCGTACATTTTAAGCCTTTCTGATGAAGATGCTTTTTTCTTAACTTCTCTTATGACGTCGTTTGTGGTTGTTGTCTTGTATATTGTGAAGGCGTTTGCTGCTGATTCTATTTTTGTTGCTGTTGGAGGTGTCCTGGTTATTAAGTCAGCTATTTTTTGTTCGAGTGTTATTGGAGGGAGGAAAATTTGGAAGACTACAAGGGTTACTACTACGAGTGTTATTGAGTGTTTTATCCCTGAAATTACGCTTCCTTCTCCCATTTGTCCTGCGATTAATCCTGCAAAGAATGCTTGTATTAGTGTCAAGTGGAAGAAGTATGTTTTGAAGTCTTCTTCGCTTAGTTTTGAAGGGTGTCCTCCTAGTAGTCCTGCTGCTTGGTTTAATTGAGGGGTTGCTGGTATGAATGCTTGTGTCAAGGCTACTATTATTCCGAGGAATAGGAGGAAAATGAAGTACATTGAAACGAGGTATACTTTTAGTTTTGATTTTCTCTCTTGTTCTATACTTTTAAGTGTTTTGATGTCAGTGGATACTGTTTCAAGTATGTCTGCTACTTCTCCTCCTGATTTATGTGATTCGATGATTATTAAGATGGCTTGTCTTACTAGTTTGCTTTTTACTCTTTCTGCAAATTTTCGCAGGGCTTCTTCGAAGTCTACTCCCCAGGATATTTGAGCTGAGGTTATTTTCATTTCATCTGTAAGCGCTCCATAGGTTCCGTGTGAAGCGTTTTCAATTGCTTTTGACAAGGGCATGCCTGCTCTTATTGATTCTGCCACGTCTCTTAGGAAGTCAGGGAGGTATTCCTCTATTTCTTTTGCTTTTTTGAATATCAAGTATTGGTTTATTAGGAAAGGTAGTCCGATTATTATTATTGAAATTATTGCTGTTGTTTCGAAGTAGGTTGTTTCTTGCAGGAAAAGTATGCTTATAACTAGCAAGAGGAAGCCTATTAATGAGATTGCTATTAATGCTTCGTCTTTTTGAGTGAGTTTGATTTTTTTCTTCATTTTTTTATCATGCTCCTACTGGTTTTGAGCTTTCTATTAGTATCATGAATCCTATTGCCATGAGGGGCATCATTATGTAAATGAATAATGGGAAGATGATTTCAAGTCCTATTGGCAGTGAGCCTATGGATCCCATTATTGTTGCCATGATTACTACTAGCACTGGTCCTGCTACGAATAGTGTTGTGTATAATTCTGCCATTAGTTCAAGTGAGTCGAGGTATTCTGATTCCATGTTTTTTTGGTTGTCCATGTATTTTCTTGCCCTGTCTATTAAAAATTCTCTCATGTCTCCTCCTGTTCTTGTTATTGAAACAATTCCCCATAGTAAGTCTTTGAATGAAGGAGAGGGTGTTTCTGTTGCTACTTCTGATAAGGCGCTTACTGTGTCGTAGCCGAATACTTCTATGTTTCTTGCTATTCTTCTGCATTGTTTTGCAAGTTCTCCGTATTCTGGAAAGTCTCCTATTATTTTGAATACGAGGTATATTGGCACTCCTGTTCCTGATACTGTTGCCATGTGTGTTGCTGCGTATGGGATGTTCAGTTCTATGTTTCTTTTTATGTTGTCTACTTCGTATGATGGGTAGATCATGAAAGCGAGGAAGATTCCAAGGCCTGTGAATGTTGATATGAGAAAGCTGATTATTGTTGCTGCCAGCGGTATTAATTCGTATATGTTTATGAGTATTAATCTGCTTATGAGGAAGATGAATGGGAAGGAGAGGGTTATTGTGAGGAGGGCTGTTGCTATGTATTCTTCAACTGGCATGTATAGTTCTGCTTTATGCAGCATTTGTTTTGTGTCTTTGAATAATGGCTTGAAGTATTTTGTTATTCCTAGCTTGTGGAATATTTTGTATGCTAGGAGCCTGTAGCTTCTTTTAAATATTATTGATTCGAACATTTTTGCCTACCTTTATTTTGATTCGTTTATTTTTTTGATTACTTCTTCTGGGTTTTTGTAGTAATGGGCTATTATTTTTCCAACATCTTTGTAGTACCTGATGTTTTCTTTTTTCATCCATTCTAGGATTGTTACTCTTCTTTGTATTTCTTCCCATACGCTTTTTTCAGGTATTCCTTTTTCTTCTATTATTTCGTTTAGTATGTAGCTTCTGTCTGAAGCGAATTCGAAGTAGTCCCCTGCTGGTATCCATCTGAATAAGGTGTTTGTTATTGGCTTGTTTGTTTTTTCATCTACTCCTATTACTTCCACTACTGCTTTTACTCTTCTTACGTCTATTCCTTTTATTCTTGAGAATCCCATTATCATTACTACGTCTAGGTGTTGAAGTAGTCCTGCTGACAAATTTATCGGAGGGGTTGTTAGACGGTTTATTACTGCTTCTATTGATTCTGCGTGTATAGTTGCGAGTCCTGCGTGTCCTGTTGCCATTCCTTGGAACAAGACGTATGCTTCTGCTCCCCTTACTTCTCCGACTATTATCTCATCTGGTCTTTCCCTCAAAGCTGCTTTCAGCAAGTCGAACATTGACACTTCTCCTTTTCTTTTTCCTGTTGCTCCTTCTGGGCCGTATCCCATCCTTGATACTTTTGCTATCCAGTGTTCGTGAGGTAGTCTTAGTTCAGGAGTGTCTTCTATTGAAACTATTTTTGCTTCAGGTGGCAGGAATAAGCTTAATGCGTTCAATGTGCTTGTTTTTCCTGTTGCTGTTCCTCCTGCTATTAGTATTGAGTTGTGGTATTCTATTATGAGCCATAGGTATGCTGCTATTAATGGAGGGATTGTTCCGAAGTTTATGAAGTCTGTTATTGTGAGGGGGTCTTTTGTGAATTTTCTGATTGTGAAGGTGGAGCCTCTCATTGCAATGTCTTTTCCTGATGAGAATGTTGCTTGAAGACGGCTTCCGTCTGGAAGAGCCCCGTCTAGTAGTGGTTCTGCTACTGATATGTGTTTTCCGCTTCTTTGCGCTAGTTTTGAGATGAATTTGTTTAGTTCTTCTTGTGTTTCGAAAACTATGTTTGTTTTCAAGGAACCGTATTTTCTGTGGTATATGAATATTGGTATTTTTTCTCCGTCGCATGAAATGTCTTCTATTCCTGGGTCTTGCATTAACGGTTCTATTTTGTCTAGTCCTAGAAAGTTTCTGTAGATGTAGTAGAGTATTTTGTTGTATTCTGTTTCTGTTAAGTTTATTTCGTAGTCTGCTATCATTTGGTTTAGTTTTTCTTTTAGGTATTTTTGCACTTCTCTTATATTTTTTACGTCCATTAAGTTGACGTCAAGCAGGTCTATTATGAGTTCTTTTAATGTTTCTAGTTTTTCTTTTTCTTTTTTTGTAAGAGGCGGTTCTATTACTGTGTAGCTTAGTGCTTGCAGTTCTTTGTTCCATTTGATTACTGCGTAGGCGTATGGTTCTATTAATGGGTATCTTACGTCTATTTCTTTTAAGTTAGGTGGTTCCCAGTCGCTTGATATTTTTTTAGATACTTCTTCTTTTGGCATTTTGTGAGCTATGAGGGGGATTCCTCTTACTTTTGATTTGGCTTCGTTTATTGAAATGACTTGCTTTTCTCTGCTTAGCGCTTCTGATATGTCAGGAAAGTTGAGGATTATTGGTGCTTGTGTTGTGCTTTTGCTTGTTTCTTCTGTTTGGCTTTCTTGTTTTTGTATGACTCTTTTTACGCCTGATTTTTCCACTACTGTTGTTTGGCTTGGGGCTTGTGTTATTAATTTTATTGGCATCTCTCCTTCTGTTTTTACAACTGGTGTGATTACTGGTGTTTCGTGAACTACTTCTTTTACTTTGTATGTTGGTGTTGCTTTTTCAATCTCCTCTTCTTCTTTTTTCCATTGCTCAAAAGCTGTTTTTCCTCCTTTTTCTCTTACTTTTTTCACAGAGTTTTTGAATAATTTTCTGAGTATTTTTTTATTCCAAGCCACAGTCATTCACCAGTTTTATGTTCATGTATGTCTCGTTTACTTTTTCTGTTATCATGCATTTTTTTCCTGAGTATATCTCTCCTGAAGCATTTATGTTGCTGCAGTTGAAGTAATCGTTTGTTTCATAATACCTGCTTGTTGCTGTTTCTGCACTTGTTCTTATTTTCAGCTTATCTCCGCAGCTTATTTTCACTGTGTATATGAAGTCAAGTTGAGGCAAGTCAAGTTTCTGCGTCATGTTTTTGCCGTACGATTTTGTGTTCTCCAAGCCGTATTCTGCTTTTGCTTGAACATATTCTCCTACTTGTTTCATTTGCAGGTAGTATGATTCTTGTTTTGCAGTGTTCACATAGCCGTATATTGAGTAGTATATTGTTACGAATGCAACTAGCAGTATTGTTATTTTTATTACAAAGCTTATTGTTACTGTTCCCATTTTTTAATCACTTTTAGCATATTGATACTTCTACTATTGGTTTTGTGTCGTATCCTGTTTTTTTTGTTATGATTGTTGCAAATGGCCCTCCTTTTCCTTTGGTGCAGTCTCCGCTGTATCTTAAGTTTATGTTATGGTAGCATATTGCTATTTCAGCGTCTCCTGCTGCTGGCCCTACTGCTCCCCTGAAGATATTTGAGTTGTTCCCGAGCCTGTACATTTTGATTCCTGTTTCATTGTCTATGAGCCATTGGCTTGTTTCGTTGCAGTCTGTTCTTATTTCAACTTCTGTGGTGTTTGTCCCAATTACTCCTGTTTTTTGACTTAGCCTTAGTTTTATTGAGTTGTTGCCTTCATCAAGCAGAAGGAAGCAGTCAGGTAGGTACATTTCGTATTTGTTCTGGAAGTTGATGTCTCCGTGTGCTGTTGTTCTTATTATGTAATCAAGTCCTATCATTTGGCTCTGTAGGTTTGTTACTCTCCCTTTTTCTCCCATTTCTTTTGATAATGGCAGGGCCCACATGTAAGCTGCCATTGTTGTTGTAAGCACTATTGCTATTACCATTACGTATGAAACTATGGGGGATATGCCTTTTTCCATATCGTTTAAAAAGAACTCTGGATATATAAAAGATATATAATGTTGAATTGTTTTTATTCTTTTTACTCTCACAGGTTTTGATTATGGGTTATAAAATTGCAGTTATTCCAGATGGCAACAGGAGATATGCCAGGAAAAAAGAAATTTCTTTAAAAGAGGCTTATGAGCTTGGATTCAAAAAAGCAGAGCAGGTTCTTGACTGGTGCCTTGAAAGAGGAGATGTTGAAGAAGTTACTTTATGGGGTTTGAGCACTGAAAATTTCAGGAGAAACAAGAAGCAGTTGAAGCTTCTTAACAAGATGTTTAAGCAGAAGCTGAATGAGCTTTTGAATTCTGAAAAGCTTTACTCTAATGAAGTCAAGGTAAGGGTAGTTGGTGAGCCTAATTTCCTGAAAACACTTGAGCCTCTTGTTTCTGGAATTTATGAAAAAACAAGGAGCCACAGGAAGTTCAATTTGAATATTGCTCTTGCTTATGGCGGAAAATACGAGCTGTTAAATGCTTTTAACAAGTTAGCAGGCAAGAAAAAAATAACTGAAAAGGATGTTGAAAAAAACCTGATGATTCCAGGGGATGTTGACTTGATTATCAGAACTTCAGGAGTGCAGCGTCTCAGCGGCTACTTGTTATGGCAGAGTGCTTATGCTGAATTGTTTTTCACTAAACAACTTTGGCCTGAGCTGACTAAAAAAGAATTCAACAGAGCATTTGAATTTTTAAAAGCAACTAAAAGAAACTTTGGAAAATAATCCAAGGTGTTTTTTATGAAAGGAAAGTTCATTGTTTTTTATGGCATTAATAATCTTGGCAAGACAACTCAGGCAAAAAAGCTTGTTTCTTACTTGAACGAGAGGAGTTTGGAAGCAGAGTATTTGAAGTATCCTGTTTATGACTTGGAGCCAACAGGTCCTTTTATTAACAAAGTTTTGAGGGGAAGTGAGAAGCAGGAGATTGCTGAAGAAGAGTTGCAGTTGTGGTATGTGCTTAACAGGTTCCAGTATGAGCCGGTTTTGAAAAACAAGCTGGAGCAAGGTGTTTTTGTAGTTGCTGAGGATTATTCTGGCACTGGAGTTGCTTGGGGCACTGCGAAGGGAGCTGATGAAGAGTGGCTTATTAACTTGAACAAGCCTTTGCTGAAAGAGGATGTTGCTATTTTGTTTGACGGCGAGAGGTTCATGCAAGCAAAGGAAGCGAATCATTTGCATGAATCAAATGACGAGCTTATGAATAAATGCAGGCAAGTTCATTTGGAATTAGGTGAAAAGTTAGGGTGGAAAAAAGTTAATGCTAATGGCTCGATTGATTATGTTTTTGAACGTGTCCTGGAAATTTTAAAAGAAGAGGGGATTCTTTAATTTTTTTTAAATAAGAAGCCCGAGCCTTATTATCAGGGATGGGTTTTTCATTAGCTTGTTTTTTATGAACGAAGTGTCTTCCATGTCCCCGTATTCAGAAACCAGCTTGTTTACTTTTTTTTCATTAAGCAATGCGAATAATTTGTCCTTGTTTACTCTCTTGTAATATTTCCAAATGAATTTATGCATTTTCAAATCTTTGAACAATTCTTCTCTCCATTTTTTTTCATAGTAGTCCAAGTTGTTTCTGTCAATTGCTTTTTTCAGCAGTTCAGCTGCTTTCAATCCAAACACTACTCCTCCTCCTGTGCTTGCTTTCACCTGGGCAGCAGCGTCGCCTACAAGGGCCTTGTTTTCCTGCACTGTTTTTTTGCCGTCGAAAATTGGAATTAATGCACTTTGTTTCTTCTCAACTTTTTTGATGCTGAACTTTTCTGAAAATAATTTGTACACCTCTCCTGGGTTTCCTGTTGTAGTACCGAGCCCCAGTCTTCCTTTTTTTTCATTGAAGGGAATCCACCAGGCAAAGAATCCAGGCGCGTATTTGTCGTTGAAATGAAGCTCGACAAAGTCAGGGTCTTTTTTTTCATTTAATTCCACTATTTCTTGGTAAGTGTAAAGGTAATTTCTTTTGATGTTCATTGATTTGGCTACTGAGGACAAGGCTCCGTCAGCGCCTATTATGAACTCGTCGTCTTCTCCTTTCCATCTTTTTCCATATCTTATTTTGCTTCCTGCGCTGACAGCATCTTGTATTAATCCTTCTTCGAACTTGTACCTGTCAACTACAAATGCCTGCGTCTTATTTGTCTTCACTTCAAATTCTTCCTTGTTTGAATAAAATTTTGCTCCTTTAACTTCATTTAACAAACTTTCGTTTAAATCCACGTCAAGTTTTTTAATGTTTTTTGAAAACAAGCCGCCGCATGCTTTTTCAAAATGCTTTTCCTTCGCTTCCCATATTTCTTGGCTTCCGAGAATCTTACCTAAGTAAGTGCCGACAATCCCTGCTCCTATTATCATATGCTTAAGCCTTCTTTTTTCAGAAGCTCTGCTAATTCCTTTTCTAAAGCTTCTTTTCCTTCTCTTGTTTCCGCTTCTATTCTCAGCGTCAATGCTTTTTCTGTGTTTGATTTTCTTATTAAAAACCACTCTTTTTCAAACTCTACTCTTACTCCGTCAAGCAAGTTCATTTTCTCTTTTGAATACTTTTCTTTCACTGCATTAAGAACTTCTTCTTGTTTTTCCTTGTTGCATTTTATTCTTATTTCAGGTGTCGTGTAATATTTTGGAATGTTTTGAGTTAGTTCTGACAGCTTTTTTCCTTTTGAAATTATTTCAGCCATTCTCAGTGAGGAGTATATGCCGTCATCGTAGCCAAAGTATTTGTCATTGAAATAAAAATGCCCTCCTATTTCTCCTCCAAGCAAGGCGTTTGAATCCAGCACTGCTTGCCTTACTGAAGGGTTTCCTGTTCTTGTCAAAACAGGCTCTCCCCCTTCTTTTTTTATGACATCAATAACTGCTTTTGATGTTTTTCCTTCATACACTATTTTTCCTTTCTTTTTTTCTAAAATGCTTCTTATGAATACTACGAATGCTTCGTCTCCTGTTAATGGTTTTCCCTGCTCGTCTACGAAAGCTACTCTGTCTCCGTCTCCGTCATAAGCTATTCCCAAGTCTGCTTTTGTTTCAATTACTCTTTCAATTAATTTTTTCCTGTTTTCAAATGGCTGCGGGTCAGGCGCGTGGTTTGGGAAACTGCCATTTGGCTCTGAATATAACTCTATTACTTGGCATCCTTTTTTTCTGAATATTTCAGGAGCTATTGCTCCGCATGTGCCATTTGCTGAGTCAATAACTACTTTCAAGGGCTTTTCAAATTTTATGTTTTCAAGCATGAACTTTTTATACCCTTCAACTGCATCTTTTTTTATTACTTTTCCTTTTTGATTTGCTTTGACGTAGTTGTTTTTTTCCATTTCTTTTTTTAATTCAAGTATTTTTTCTGACGTAAGGGCGTATTTTCCATTGCTTAACTTGAATCCGTTGTATTCAGGTGGATTGTGCGAAGCTGTTATCATTACTCCTGCTTTTTTATTTTGAGTTCTTACTGTGAAGTAAAGCACTGGGCTCGGCACTGTCCCTATATCCAGGACATTTGCGCCTACTTCTGTGATTCCTTGCGCTAGTTTTTTGAATAGTTCTTCAGATGATTTTCTGACGTCTTTTCCTACTATCACTTCCTCTGCTTTCATGTATGAAGCGTAAATTTTTCCGAGTTTTTCTGCAAAGTCGCTGTCAAATTCTTCAGGGTATTTTCCTCTTATGTCATATGCTCTGAATATCTTTTCATCATAACTTTTTTTTCCGATTATGCTTTTCAGTTCTTCAAGGTTTTCAATCAAGTAATCTGGCTGTAGTTTGCTTAGTTCTTTTTCTGTTTTGATTCCTGTTGTAACTGCTATTGTCAAGCACCCTGCTTTTTTTCCAGCTTCTACGTCGTAATCATGGTCTCCTATCATTATTACTTCTTCTGGCTTTGTTCCGAGCAAGTTGCATGCTTTGATTATTGGCTCTGCTGAGGGTTTTTTTTCCTCGCAGTCTTCTGAAGTTACAAGTGCATCGTATTCCAATCCTGTTTTTTCAAGAGCAGTCAAAGCTGATTTTTTTCTTTTAGTTGTCACGAGCCCTATCTTGTATCCTTGTTTTTTAAAATAAGAAATAGTTTCTTTGGAGTTTTTGATTAAAATTGGTGGGTAGTTTTTGTTCATGTTTTCATGCTGTTTTTGGTAAAATTCCTCTGCTTTTTCTTCTGTGATGTTGAAAATTTTTTTAATTTGCTGTGCTAATGGCTTGCTGATTATGTTTTTTTTGATTTCCTCTTCTGTCAGCACCCTGTAGCCGAGTTCTCTGCAGGTGTCTTGTATTGATTTTATTGCAGGTTCAAGTGAAATCAGCGTGCCGTCTATGTCGAATAGTAGTGCTTTTAGTTTTTTCATTTTTTATCTTGCCTCTGTTTTTGTTTAATTTTTAGATTAGTAAATCATATATACTCCTTTGTTTTTATTCTTTATTGGTTTTTTATGAAGATTGTTTTGTTGACTGGCACCCGTCCTGATATTATTAAAATGGCTCCTTTGTATTGGGAAGGTAAAAAGAGGAGGCATGAAGTTATTCTTGTTCACAGCAACCAGCATTATCCTTTTGACTTGTTTGAATCTGTTTATAGGGATTTGGATTTGCCTTATCCTCCTCATTTCATTTTGAATGACGGCGTTGCTAAGAAATTGGCGCGTATTGTTTCAAAAAAAGTTTATTTGTATGACTTAAAGCATGGGACAAGTTTAAGCGAGAAGGTTAAAAAAGCAGGTTCTAAAATTTTAAGCAGCAGACCTAACGCTTCTAAGACTGCTGTTGAAATCATTTCTGGATTGAATGACTTGTTTTTGAATCATTTGAAGGATGTTGATATTATCTTGACTCATGGTGATACTTTGACTTGTATGGCTGGCTCTCTTGCTGCTCATTTGAATTTGATTCCAGTCGGGCATATTGAAGCTGGGCTGAGGACTGGAACAAGGGAGCCTTTTCCAGAGCAGACTAATACTAGGATTGCTGATGCTTGCGCTGATTTGAAGTTTGCTGCGACTGAAAAAAATGCAGGGTTTTTGAAAAATGAAGGTTTTGATGAGAGAGATATTTTTGTTGTTGGAAATTCTGTTGTTGATGCTGTTTTATGGGCTAAGGATAAAGGGAATAAGCAGTTTTTTTTAGATTTAGGTGCTGATCCTAGCAAGAAATGGGTTTATTTTTCAGCTCATAGGAGGGAAAATTTGATTCATGAAAAAAGATTCAAGGCGATTGTGAAAGCTGCTTATGATTTAGCTGATATGGGTTATCAGGTTATTTGGTCTGTTAGGACAGGCACTAAAACTTATTTTGAGAAGTATGGCATAAGCGTTAGTCATCCTAATATTTTGACTGTGGAGGAGATTCCTAATTATACTGATATTGTTTGGCTGATGAATAACTCTGAGTTTATAGTAACTGATTCTGGCAGCATGCAGGAGGAGATGGCTGCTTTGAAAAAGCCTTGCATTACTTTAAGGTTTGTGACTGACAGGCCTGAAACAGTTGAAGCTGGCATTAATTTTTTAGCTGAGCCTGATGAAAGTTTGAATATAAAAAAAGTTGTTGAAAAAGCGCTTGCTGTGAAGAAATTTCCTTCTCTTTATGGAGAGGGGGATTCAGCTTCTAAAATTTTTGATGTCCTTGAAAAAAGGAAGAAGTTTATAAGATGGGCTGATGAGAAGTAAATTCTTATTTTTCCAAGACTTTTTTGTAAATTTTTTCAGTCATCTCTGCAATATTCTTCCATTGGAATTTCTTGACATGTTGAAGTCCTTTCCTGCTCATTTCCTCTTGCAATTTCTTGTTTTTCAAAACTTTTACAATGGCGTCTGCTAGCTCTTCAACGCTTTTGTTTTTCACAACTATTCCAGCGTTCCCAGCTGCGTATACTGTTCCTGAAATGTCTGTTGTTATTACTGGGCAGCCTGCAGCCATTGCTTCTAGAATGACTATGCCGAAAGCTTCTGACCTGTGAACTGAAGGAAGCACGAATACTGTGCTTTCATTGAATCTTTTTTCCATTTCTTCATTTGAAATTCTTCCAAGGAAGGAAATGCTTCTTTCAAGTCCTTCTTTTTTAACCAGGTCTTCAAGCTCTTTTCTTAATTCTCCTGAGCCCCCTATTGACAAGTGAGCATCTGGAATTTCATGAATCACTTTTTTCATTGCTTTTATTAAAACATCAATCCCCTTGTAGTAAATCAGCCTGCCTACATAAAATACTTCTTTTTCTTTTCTTTTCTTTTTTTTCAGTTTGAATTTTGACAAGTCAACTCCATTTGGAATTATTGTTATTTTGTTTTTGTCAATCAAAGGCAGAGTGTCTGAAATTTTAATGTACTGAGGGGAAGTGGGCATTACTTGCCTTGCTTTTCCCAAGACAACTGGAATTTGAATCAAATCTTTATAAATTTTAAACAGCAGCCCAAACACTCCTTTTCTTCCAATAACATCTGAATGGTAAGTCACTACCCACGGCTTTCTTTTCAAGAGGAAGGCAATTACTGCAAGAGTATTGTTGAAGGGGTTTGGAGCGTGAAGCTGACCTATGTCAAATTCTCTTTTTAAAATTTTAAGAAACATTCCTGGACTGATTGGAGCAGCGCTTAAATTAAACAAAGTTTTGCTTCTTACAACTTTAATTCCTTCAATCATTTCTTCTTTTTTCAAGCCTTTTATATGCTCAGAGGCAATTACAGTAACTTCATGCCCTTTTTGCACTAAGTAACGAGCGTTTTCATACACAACTGTTTCAATTCCCCCTTTAAATGGCTTGAAATATTTTGAAACAATTAAAATTTTCATTTTCTTTACCCATTTTTTATGAATAATTAAGAGAATAAAGCTTTATATTAAAGTATCTCTTTTTATTGAATTGAATAAAGGGGGATTGGTTTTTCATGTTTTTTAATTATGTTAAGTTAATGCGTCCTCAGCAGTAGTATAAAAATTTGATTGTTTTTGTGCCTCTTATTTTTGCTGGAAAGCTTTTTGATTCAAGGCTGTTTTGGCTTTCTGTTCTAGGCTTTTTCATACTTTCTCTTGTTCTTGCTTCATTTGGTTACGCTTTTGTTTATCACTCGTTTGAACAGATATCAGTTATTTCAATGCAATTTCTCCAGTGGTTGATAACAAAAAAGTTTTCTCATTTGCCCCTGAAATAGGCTTTTACACAAATTGCACATTAATTGGAATGCTTCCTGTTCCAAACAGAATTTCCAACAAGTTATTAAATTCAACTAATCCCTTATCTTTTATGCATGAAAAAGCAGATTACTTCTGTTTCAGCTCTTATAAATATAATTCCTACAATGAAAAAACAAAGGAAATATGTGATTACTTTTTAAAACTAAAACCAATAATAACTTATAATAATAAAATAAAGGGTATTGCTGGAAACTATGATTAACATGTCCTCTAAAATCACTACATCTTCATTTGTGAAACAAAACTTGTTTGGCTACTTGGCAGAAGCTTCTGGCTTTGTGTCAAATTTGATTTTCAACATCGCCTTGCCAATCTTCCTAGGCGCAGCTGTATTCGGGCAGTTGTCAATTACCTTAGGGTTCGCTTACTTTCTAATTGGGTTAGTGAGCACTGGTTTTAACAACACGATGGTGCGTCTTGTTTCAAAAAGCTACGCTGAGAAAAAATATTCAGAAATGAAAAACACTGTTTTTTACCTGTTTGAACTGAAATTATTGATAGCATCTCTTTTTTCGATTGCTTTGTTTTTTTCAGCTAATTGGCTTTCATCAGCTTATTCCGTTCCTGTTCTTGGAATTCAAATAGCTTCATTCTTAATTATCTTTTCATCAATATTCACTTTTTTCGTATCTTTTTTCACTGCAATTCAAAAAAATCAAGTTTCTCTTGCAGCAACATTCCTAAACTCCTTCTTTTTAATCATCCTTCCGTTACTGTTTTTCTTCAATGGCTTTAGAATAAATGGGATAATTTTTTCAGTTGTATTGGCTTACTTCATAGCAGTTGTATTCATCTCAATTTTTGCATTCAAGGAATTGAAAAAAATAAAAGCAAAAACAAGAAAGGAGGTTAAAAAACCAGTTTTAACCAATGTCTTAGGTTTTTCAATAATATCTCTTTCAAACATTTTTTTGAACTGGGGTGTTTTGCTCGTGCTTGGCTTGTTTGCTTCTTCAACTGAAGTTGCTTTCTTCAAAATTTCGCTTAGCTGGATTTTAGCTGTTTTAACAGTTGTTCCAATTTCATACGGAGTGGTGTTCTCAAGCTTTGTTAACTTGAAGTTGACTGACAGCAAGAAGTTCAAAGTATATGTTGAAAAAGTTTTAAAATATGGTTTTATTTTCATAGTGCCAGCTGTATTCGGCTTGTTTCTCCTAGGAGGAAAAATGATCAAGCTTGTTTACGGCTCTACTTATACAGGAGCAGCTTTGCCTCTTTCAATACTCTCTTTTTCACTAATCCCCCTATTTGCTAATAAAATCCTTTTTTCTGTTCTTGTTTCTTCAAACAAGCTTAGAAAAACAACTAAAATTTATTCAGCGATGACTATCACTGGCATAGTTTTAACTTTTCTTTTGTCTTTTTTCTTTGGCTTAAAAGGAGGAGCAGTTTCATTTGTTTTAATAAATTACATGTTAATGCTTTTAATGTTCAATTCAACCAAGGTTCTTGAAAATTTAACAAGGCAGCTTTTGAAACCAGCAGTAGCTTCAATAATCATGTCCTTGTTCATTTTAAGCAGGGTAATAAAAGCAAATTCTTTAATAAACGGGTTGGTTTTAATAGCATCAAGCGCCTTGCTTTATTTCATAGCATTGTTTTTAATAAAGGGTTTGACAAAAGAGGATTTGAAATTAATTGAAAAATTAAAATAAATGATTCCTATGAACTTATCTATCATCACTCCTGTTTTCAATGAAAGAAAAAGAATAGAGGAGTATTTGAAAAGGTTGGAAAAGCAAACTGTCAAGCCGGAGATTGTCTTGGTTGATGGTGGTTCAACTGATGGCACAATTGAGTTTATCAAGCAATACCAGAAAAAGCACAAGAATGTAAAATTGTATTTTGAAACTGGTGAGTATAGGAGTCCAGCTAACGCTAGAAACATTGGAGTGAAAAAAGCAATAGGAGAAGTTATCCATTTGGCGGATGTTGATACTATTTTTGAAAAAAAGTTTACAGAAAAAATAATAAAAGAATTTAAAAGGGAGAAAAAAAGGAAAATAATAAAATTTAAAGTTATTCCTCTTTCTTTGACAAAGTTTTCTTCATTAATTCAAAAAGTTTATTATTGGCGTGATTATTCACGTTGGATTGTAAATCCAAGATTGTTTATTTTTAAGAAAGAGCTTGTTCCACTTCAAAATTCAAGTTTGGGTTATGGTGAAGATAAGCTTATTCAAGAGGAAGTAAGAAAAATTTTCAAAAAGCATCCCTTCAAAAAATCAAGTATATCCCTGTCTTATTTTGTACTAGGTCCTTCTTCTTTAAGTGAAGTTTGGAAGAGGTATAAATGGTATGGCAGAACAGGAATGCTTTATTATAACAAGTCAAAAGACAAAATTCACCTGCTTAAAATGCTGCTTGCTTTTTTTTCAATTCCATTCTTTCCCTTAATATTAATTCCAATGGCAAGAGGCTTTATCTACTCATTAAGGGTGATAAAACAGTACCCGCAAGGAGTGATTTTAATTCCCTTGCTTGAAGCAATCAGCTTCCCAGCAATGGCAATTGGGATATGGGAGTATTTACTAGGTAAAAGTAAAAAACACAGGGGGCATTGAATTTTGCGTTCTTTTTTTCTAGATTTTGATGACTTACATCCTGAGAAGGCTTTTGGTTTTGAAGAGGATTTGTTTTATTTCTTCAAATTAAAAGAAGAGTTTCCAAAGCTAAAAGCTACTTTCTACTTAACCCCAAACTGGGTTTATAAATCGCAATCTAAAATTAGAAAAGGGCTTAGCAAATTTTTAGGATTTCACAAGGCAAATCAATGGAAAGGAGAGCCCTTTAGGCTGGATAAGCATTTGGATTGGATTGACTGGGTGAATGAATGCATTTCAAATAACTTGTTTGAAGTAGGCGTTCACGGTTTTTATCACCTTGGCTTGAAACACCCATTCCCAGATGAATTCACTTTTTTAAACGAAAAGCAAACAGAGGAGAGAATCAACTCTTCTCTTGACTTGTTTGAAAAAGTCGGCTTGAATTATAAAAAAGTATTCCACCCCCCTGGCTGGGGCTGGAATAAGTACTTAGAAGATGTTTTAAAATCAAATGGATTCAAAGTTGTTTCAATCAAAGGGGAGACAAGGAAACTTAAAAATTTGAAAATAAACGCAGATGTGAAGAAAACATCTTATGAGCAAATTAAAAATGTTGAGAAGTACGTTGTTTTTCACGGGTATGTTGAAAACTACTGTTATGATGAAAAAACAGGAAACGGCATTGATGAAAAAACTTACTTAAATTTGAAGCAAGTTCTTTCAAACGAAAAGTTTAAGTTCAAATACCATTCTGAGTTTTAAATAATTGAAAAGATTATAGGTTTTTGTTATGAAAAGAAAAGATTTGAAAAAAATAGGCAAAGTATCTATTATTGTGCCTGTTTTTAATTATGAAAAATTGGTTGTAAGGTGTGTTGATTCTCTTTTAAATCAAACTATAAAAAATAAGGAGGTTATTTGTGTTGATGATAAGAGCACTGATAATTCTTATGAAGTGTTGAAAAGAACTTTCGGAAAAAAAATTCAATTGTATAAGAACCCAAGCAAAGGAAAAGCAAAAGCAATCAATTATGCTCTTTCAAAAGCTACTGGCGATTTTGTTTTCATAGCTGATGCTGATGCTTATTATGCAGGTGATTATCTCGAAAAGCTTCTTCCTCTTTTGAATAAAAAGGGGGTTGGGGGTGCAATTGGGCATTTGATAGTCCCTAATAAGGATAAGTCATGGTTTTCTAAGACTGCTTTTTTAGAACGCGAGAAAAAATTTAAGAATTATACCCCAATTTCAGCTTGGCTGTTTAGAAAAAAAGTTTTAGATGAGTTAGGTGGTTTTGATTCTCGTTTAAGAGCGCATGATGAAGTTATTCTTGGAAGGCTTATGAAAAAAAGAGGATTTAAAATTGGCTATGCTGATGATGCTTTATGGTATCATAATGAAAAAGAGTCTCTTAAGCAATTGTTTAGGCAACAAGTGTGGTGGGGTAAGGGGTATGTTGATACATTGAAGTATTATGGATGGGTTTCAAAACCAATTATTATAAATTCTTTTTTGGCTTTACTAAGCTTGTTTTTTGCCTTTTTCCATTATTTTCTTTTGGCTTTTTTTGTTTGGTTGGCTTACCTTTTATTCCTTGTTTTTTTAACTTCTTCATTTTCAATTGCTGTTTTAAAATTTTTAAGAGGTTTGTTTCAAACAGTTGGCTTTTGGAAAAGTCTGATTTTTTATAATTAAAGATTTATTAATGTCTACTGTTTATTATTCTTAGTTTGTGATCTTATGGATTTTGATAAATATTATCTATCTAAGTTAAAAAAAGAGGGCAAATTAGGAGAAGAAACTTGGCTTAGTTATTATTTGAATTCTTATGAGAATAAGCCTGAGTATGTTTCTTGGTACAAAAGGCATGTTAAAAAAACAGCTGATTTGATTGAAAAGTATTTTGGAGATTTAACAGGTAAAAAAATTTTAGAAATTGGTTCAGGAAGAGGTATGCTTGCTGCTGAATTAGTGAGAAAGGGTGCTTTTTTAACTGGAATTGAAGTAGACAAGCAACTAGTTAATTATTCTATTGAAAGATTTAAATTCGGTAAATTAAGAGGAACTTTTTTACAGGCAAGTGCTGATAATCTTCCATTTGAAGATGGTTCTTTTGATTTAGTTGTCAGTATTGATGTGCTTGAACATGTTAAGAATCCCCAAAAAATGCTTAATGAAATGAGCAGAGTTTTAAAAAAGGGAGGTGGAGGTTACTTTTCAGCTGCAAATACTCTTGCTTTTTGGACTGGACATAGCCATATTAGAAATAGAATAAGAAGAGGAAAAGGAACCAAAGAATCTGATTTTGAATTTTTATTTAGTTACCCTCGTTTAATGATGATGTGTAAAAAAGCTGGTTTTTCCAGGTATTTTCTTAAATATCATAATTTAACCGGAATCAAGGGTGTTTTTTATTCCTTTTTTAAGAAGCTGGGTTTGGTTAACTTTTTCATGCCTTCATTTACTGTAATTGTATTTAAATAATTTGGTTGGCATATCCTTTTAAAGCTTAAAAAATCATTAAATTTATAATTTAGGAGGTTGGTTTTTGATGAAGGTAGGTATTGTTGGAATAGGCCATTTGGGAAGTTGGATTAAAGAGTCTTTTGAGAAAAATCCAAAGGTAACTGTTTTTTCTTATGATGGACCTAAAGGGATAGGTTCAAAAGATGAAATTAATAAATGTGATGTTTCTTTTGTTTGTGTTCCCACTCCAGATTTAGAAAATGGAGATTGTAATACTTCAATAGTTGAAGAAGTGATAAGTTGGCTTGATACTCCCTTAATTGTTATTGGTTCGACTATTAAGATAGGGACTGTTGATAAGTTGGCTGAGAAGTATCCTAATAAGAATATTGTTTTTAGCCCTGAGTATTATGGCGAAACAGCTAATCATCCGATAGCAGGGAAGTCTTTTTTACAACAAGATTTTTTCATTTTTGGTGGAGATAAGAAAAGCACTTTAAAAGCATCTGAATTTATTAGGAAATTCATAAATCCTACTCAAAGAATAATCACGTGCAGTGCAAAAGAAGCTGAGTTTGCAAAGTATGTGGAGAATAGTTCTTTTGCAGTTAAGAGAATATGGTGTTCTGAGCTAGAGGATTTAGCTGAAAAGCTTGGAATAAATTATGATTCAAGTGCATTCAACTTGTTTTTTGATTTAGATAAAAGGGTTACTCCTTGGCATGCTCGTGGTGGTCCAAGAGGCTATGGTGGAACATGCTTGCCAAAAGATTCAAAAGCACTTTTGTTTAAGGCAAAAGAGCTTGGTGTCGAAATGGAACTGCTTGAAACAACAATAAAAAAGAATGAGAAGTATAAAGGAGTTTCACTTCACGACTTACATCCAACCTCTTAAACCAATTTTTTAATTACTTTTTTGTAAATTTTCTTTGTGTGTTCTTTCCAATTGTTTTCTTTCCATTTTTTTTGAGCTTCTTTGCTCATCCTTTTTCTTAATTCTTCGTTTTCAATTAGATAAATTATTTTGTTTTCAAAATCCTTCAAATCCCCCTCTTTGAAAGTAAGCCCTATCTTTTCATCAACTATTCTCTTTGCTATTTTTGATGAGATTATTGGTTTTCCAGCTTTCATATAATCCCATAGTTTTATTGGAGACCAGTAGAAGCCGTATTTTTTCAAAGGAGGATATTTTTTTGATTCAAATGGAGCAACGCATATGTCTGCTAATTGCAAGTATTCTGAAATTTTTGAATCATCTACCCCTCCTGTTAATATGATGTTTTTTTCAAATCCTCTGATTTCTTTTTTTATTTTTTCAAATTCTCTTCCTTTTCCTATTAATACAAATTTTACATCTTTTCTTTTTTTCAGTATTCTTTTAGCCGCTTTTGCAAAGAAGTAAGCCCCGTGCCAGTAACTCATAGAACCTATGAACAAGACAAGTTTTTTTCCTTTGCTCTTTTTCATTTTTACTAGTTTTATGTTTTCCCCACCGCTCCATTCTGTGAGGAATGTTTTTTTAACTGCCCATTTTGGGACAAGAGAAGGTATTGTTGTTATTATCCTATCTGCTATTAAAAATTGCAATTCTTCTATTGCTCTGAACAGAAAAGAAGCAATTTTTGGCAAGTCTCCTCTCCAAACTGCTTCTGAGACATGCGGGCTGTTGACTTCAAGAATTAGCTTTTTTTTAAAATTAAGCAATTTCAAAAGAGAACCTGCTCCTGAAGTGAACTCCTCTCTTTCATAAATTACTTCAAAATTATTTTTTTTATCTAACTGTCTTGCATATTTAAATGTTTTAATAATTGCAGATATGGGGTTTGTCTTGTTTCCTTTTATGTTTGAAAAGTTAATTCTGTGTATTGTAACATTACCTTTTTTTATTTTGTTTCTTCCTTTCCCTTCTTTTTTGCAAATAACGTGAACTTCTTCAAAGTAGTTAGCTATATTGAATATGAATCCTCTTGCATGTGAAGTTCCCCCATGGGGCTTTGCAGCTGAACCTTTTTCATTATAACAAATATCAAATTTAGGTACTAAATAAAGAAGTTTCATTTATTAACATCCTTTTAAATTATCCCTGTATTCCATAGTATGAGTGCTGTTGTTGCTATTGCTGCTTCTATTAGCCAGAATATCCAGACGACTTGTTTTTCTGTGTAATCTCCGCTGTTCATTATCACGTGTGTTAGTGATTCTGTTTTGTTGTTTTTTGGTTTGAGGTGTCCTTGTTTTGTTAGTTTTCCGAAGCTTGTTCCTTTGAATTTTGTTTTGAGTTTTATGAATGCTTCTATTATCCATGGTGTGAATATTATGATTGCGAATTTTTCCATGTTTCCTGTTATTGTCACTGTTGCTATTAGTGCTCCTGCGAGGTATGTTCCTGTGTCCCCTGGGAATACTTTTGCTGGGTATTTGTTGTAGTATAGGAAGGATAGGAAGGCTGTTGCTCCTATGAATGCTATTATGCTTGCTTCTATTGCGTTGTTCAAGTAAGCGTAGATGCCCATTGATGTCAATGCTATTGTTGTCATTCCTGTTTCTAAGCCGTTGAGTCCAGCGAGCATGTTTACTGCGTTTGCTACGCAAAGTACTCCAATGGGTATTAGTATTAATGGGTAGATTATGCCGAAGTTGATGATGCCTATGAATGGAATTGCCATTGTAGAGTGTCCTGCATTGATTACCATTAATGGAATAGCTGCTGGGAGGACGAGGAGTGCTTTTGTTTTTTGCCTTAAGCCTATTCTGTAGTTTTTGTCTCCGTGTATGTCTTTTGTGAGTGTTTTTTTGGTTATTATGTCGTCGAAGAATCCGATTAAAGCTATTGTTTGCACTGTTACAAGCGCTGCGAGGAGAATTGTTATGTTTATTTGTGTTGGCATGGCGAATGTTGTTATTGCAAGGTAAGTCATTATGCCTGCGAAGAACCCTGCTGCGACTGCTGTTCCGCCTGACTCAGCTACTATTGGCTTTCCTTTCTTAGCTTGGTCTATTCCAATCAAACCAATTAATTTGAACTTATTGATTAGTTTAGGTGTTAGTAATAGTACTGTTAAAGCTGTCACTCCAGTTGAAATTATTATCCTCTCATACATTTTAAGCACTCTTTTTTTTTAATTTGTTTGAATTGGGTTTTGTTCGCAGATTTTTTCAGCTGCTCCTGTACAAAGCACAGAGTGTGTTTTTGTCCAAGTGTCGTATTTTTCAGGGTCGGGTATTCCATTCCAGTTTACTTGGTATATCACGTTCCACCCGTCATCATAAACTTTTGTCACGTGTTTTAATGAAGGGTCGTTGAAGAACAGTCTCATTTCAAATGAATAGAGAGCAGGCGCGTTTGGGTTTGCACCATGTTCGCTGAAGAAGTAATTTCCGCAGTTTAAGGCTGTTGCGTAAAGTGTTTTTCCGCTGTAGTTCATGTTTTTAGCAAAGTACCTTGTTGGTATTTGCCCAACTGCCTGTCCACTGCTTGTTATTACTGGCATGTTTATTGTTACTCCTGGCCAGGTTATGTTTGTCAATTGATTCCATTGCTGTTGCGTGAATTTGAAGTAAATTCCCTCCTGTCCATTTTGAGTGTTTATGTAACCTAAATTGCATGCAACTGTATCTTCTTGCTGTTTGCATGTGAATTCTTGTATGCATCCTGTTTCTATTCCAGCTATTCTTTTTAATGCTCCGTATTTTCCACCTGTGCTTCCTGCTACTATTTCTTTGTCTATTAATATGTAATTTGTTTTAAGCGGTTTTAGGAGGGACAGTGATTCTATTTCTTGTTTTTCAAGTGCTTGTGGCGTGGAGTCGCAGGTTATCACTCCTGTTTGATCTTGCTGGCAGTTTGTTACATGCGTAAATGAAGAGGCGACTGTGTATATTATATCTTTTCTGTCTTGTATGTTGTCTTGTGTTGTGTATATGTTGTCTCCGCTGAAGTAATTCATCCAGTGTCCGTAATCCCACCAAGCTGTTATCACGCTTCCTTTTGGCAAAGTGTTTAGGAAATCGTATGTCTGCATCCATTCCTGCGGCATGTCGTAAGCCATGTTGTTTACTTGCTGTATTGCAGGGACGCTGTAAGCTGAAAATGAAACAAGTAATAATAGTAGTAAGGCTGCTTTCAGTGTTTTTTCCTTGTTTTTCAACTTATGCTTGTAATAATCTATTGTTTTCCATAATAATCCATAGAAGTAACCTGCTCCGAAAGCAATTACCCCTGCTAGGAAGAACATTGTTATTGCTTTTTCTGTCAAAGTGTATATTGAAAAAGTTAAGAAAGCTAATGCAAGCAAATCCCATTCATATGTAAAGTCTTTTTTTATGAAAGGAATTGTAAATAATTTTATAATTATTGCTAATATTGATGCGATTGACAGCCATATTATTAAACCGAAATTGCCTGACAAGTTGCTTATTCTCTCAAAGAAACTGTTCCCTGGCACTGGGTTTTGCTCTGCTATTGTTGAAAGCATTCTTTTTTCATAAGGCAGTGCTTGCCTTTGTTCTCCTAAAAAGTTGAACCCTACGTACCTTATAGGTGATGTTACCATTGCTGTTCCGTAAAAAATTAATCCAAGGAACAACAAAATTGCTGCAATTCCACCTGTTTTTGCATAAAAATCTTCTTTTTTAAATTTCATCTTTTCTCCTGATATTGTTTTTTCAATTATTAATGGAATGATTATTGCTAATGACAAAGGAAGTATGGCTCTTGCGCCCATTCCTGTTTTTCCTATGAATAAGTAATTTATTACTATTGAAGGAATGATTGAAATCAAGGAATAGATCATCCACTTCCTATGCTCTTTTCTTTTTTCTGAATCCTTGTAATTGTTCATTTTTTTCATTAAAGCATAAATTATGAAGTACAAGCCAATTGTTCCAGTGACTAGAAAAGTTACAACAGTGTATGACTGCCATACTAAAGAAAGCCATGAGAAGAAAAAAGCATTAAGCAACAAGTACCTTCTCTTCTTTTTTTTCACTGCCATTACAAATGAGTATAGTGAAAAGAAGAAAAGGGATAATCCAAGCCCGTCGTTTTCCGCATGCCCGTAAATAGAATAAAACAAATGATTTCCTGAAACTGCCAAGAAAAGAGCAGAAGCAAGCCCAGTTACTCTGTTATATGCTTCTTTTCCAAACAAGTAAATCGCAGGTATTGCAAGAGAAGCAAAAATAACTGTTGTCCAAGAAGCTATTTTTCCAAACAAGTCATAATTCCAGGGAACTCCTCCGCCAAGTAACTTGTATAACACTGCGTTTATGCTCCACCAGCCAAGTTCAACTGGCCTTAAACCAGACCTCCCCCAAGGATAATCAGTCACCTTATCTTTTATTGCTGTAAAAGGCCACCCTGGGTGATTACCATCAAGCATGTACTTAGTCATCCTAGCTGCCCAGAAAGAATCAAACCCGTAAATATTAGGAAACTTATCCATTGGAATAGTCCTTATTCCAAAAGCAAGCAAAAACAAAGTTAAAACAATTAAAACTTCAACTTGATTTTTTTTCAAAAACTTACGCATCAATAAAACACTCCTTTTTCTTTCATTTTCTTTTATTTGATTATCTTAATTAATAAGCTTATTGTCGGCGGTATTATTAAATTATCATCAAGAGTTGTAAACAACTCTATAAAAGTTGCTGTCAACGAAATTATAAAAACATTTACAAAAGAACTTATAAAAAAACTCATTATCAACACAGTTCCAATAAAACCACCTATTGAACCCTCAAGCGTTTTCTTACCCACAACCCTATGCTTCCCAAAAGCTATCCCCACAACAGTTGAAAAAGAATCATTAAAAGCAAGCACCAGCACTGATAAAAAAACAGTACGCGAATCAAAAAAAACAAGAGAAATAAAAACACCAATTAAAAAATTTATAACACCCAACCCTGGACGAACTTTTCTTCTCTCAAATTTTCTAATAAACCAAGTTACTAAAGGAAAACTCCTACCCCTCACCATTAACTCTGAAATCAAAGCACTTACTATCAAAAGCAAACCAAACAAAACAAGAGAAAACTCATGACTTGTTTTTGTTATAACCCCTGCTATTCCAGTTCCCAACAGCAAATGAATTATATTCCTCTGCAACTCTTTCTTCATAACAAAATTTCCCCAACTATCTTTTTACCTACTTACTTCTTTTAAAGAACTTTTTGAATAAAAAGGTTTAAATTAGAGTAATTAAAAAAATTACTAATGCGTTTAAACTGGCCCCATAGCTCAGTTTGGTTCAGAGCGCCGGTCTTATATGGCACGTTCTGGCATATTTTAGCCAACGGCTCCTAAGAGAGCCGGAGGTCCTTGGTTCAAAGCAGCCGTATCCGGTTGGCGGGCTGAGACGACATCCCACTTCGTTCCAGTCGTCTGGTTTTTTCTTCTTTAAAAGAAGAAAAAAGTCCGCTTTCAGCCGGAGAGGTTGGTGAAAATCCGAGTGGGGCCACCATTTTTTTCATTTGTTTTATACTCTTAGTTAAACAAGGTCAAAAAAAATAAGGCACTTCGGCGAAGCCGAACGTGGCTTCCAGGAGGGGTCAGAAATTCCCTAAAAATCAATCGCAGTCAAAGACTGCTCAAACGTTTTTCCTTAACAGGAAAAACTGAGAGGGGAAAAGGGACCACTAAGCGAAGCGCACATGGTCAATTGATACAAACTTTTAAAGTTTGTCCCTTCGCGTTTCGGTTTGGGTGACGGCCATCAACTTCTTCTTTTTATTATTTTTTTGTATTTAGGGGGGATTAGATTATGTGAATTTTTTAGATTAGCTAAGTTTTTTATACTTTCAACTCCTGTTTTTAATTTACATTCTTTTATTTAAAAAAATTCTTTAAGCGGAGGCGTTTAGCAAATGAAGAAAAAAAATGCAAAGATGGATACTGAGATTCTTGAAAAAGCAATTGACAACAATAAGTTAAGCAAAAGGGAAAGAATCAGAATTTACGTGTCTAAGAAGCAGTTTTGGCAGGCATTAAGCGTTGTTTTAGCTGTAGTGTTTGTATTCAGCTTGGTTATTTTTTATTCAGGTTCAACTGCAGGCAGTAACCAGGTTTCAAAAGAACAAGTTAAGTCAAATACTTTGAAATTTGTAAAAGCAGAAATGGTTGCCCCTGGAGTTAATGTTGACTTAATTAATTTCACTGAAGAACAAGGTTTGTACAAAATTGTTTTGAATTTAAGCAAAGATGGTCAATCTCAAGAAGTAACTTCTTATGTGACAAAATCAGGGGAGTTGTTTTTTCCACAGGCAATTGAAATTCCAGAGGAATACCAGCCAAAGCAAGAGGACAGTTCAATTGTTCCAGCTGGAATTCTAAAGACAGACAAGCCAGATGTTGAATTATTTGTAATGGCTTACTGTCCTTTCGGAACTCAAATTGAAAAAGGAATTTTGCCAGTTGTTGAAACTTTAAAAGATAAGATAAACTTCGACGTTAAATTCGTTTATTACGCAATGCATGGCAAAAAAGAATTAGATGAACAGCTAACCCAATATTGTATTGAGACAGAGTACAATGACAAGTACTTGGATTACTTAAGCTGCTTCTTAGAAGATGGCAATTCAACAAGGTGCTTGGACAAAGTTGGTTTAACTAAATCTGACTTATCCCAGTGCATTACAGACACTGACAACAAGTATAATGTAACAGGGCTTTACAATGACCAAAGCACTTGGTTAAGTGGAAGGTTCCCTCTTTTCAACGTGTTCAAAGAAGACAATGAAAAGTATGAAGTTGGAGGAAGTCCGACTTTAGTTATTAATGGAGAAAAAGTGAACACGCAAAGGGATTCAGCAAGTTTGCTGAAAATAATTTGTTCAGCTTTCAACAACGAGCCAGAAGCATGCAACACTCAATTGTCAAGCGAAACCCCAGCACCTGGTTTTGGTTATGAAGGTACTGGAACAAGTTCAGGAAGCTGTGGATAAAACAAACTTTAAGTTATTTTTTCAGCTTTCGCTGAAACTCTTTTTTTATTTTTTTGTTTTGTAAATTTTGTCATGATGCTTGTAATCTTCAAAATAAATTATTCTCTTTTTTTTATTTACTTTAAAAATAAGTACAAAATGTCCAATATGCACTCTTTTAAATGATTTGAGTTCATTTTTTAAATTCTTGTAAGAATCAGGGTTAGGTGTTTTTAAAATTTCATCAATTTTTTTCATCACTCTTGAAAATGCTTTTTTGTCTCTTTTTTTAAGTTTTAGTATTTCTTTAACGAACTCTTCAGAGTAACTACTTTCATACATTATAAAACCATTTTTTCAAATTCTTTTCTTGAGTAATATTTTCCTTTTGAAATTTTTTCAAGTTTTGTAATATACTCTGGTCTTAATTCAGGTTCTAAAAATTCTTTTTCATATTCTTCTACAACAAGAGTTATTGCTTGTGATTTGTCCTTTAGTCCGTATTTTGCTTTGACAATATTCAAAGTTCTGTTTACCTTATCTGGAATATTTATTACAGCTTGCACCATATTACATCACATATACATTTGTATATTTGAAGTATATAAAGCTATTTTTTTGCATATTTTGCTATTATTACCGCGTGTCCTTTTTGGTATGGTTCAAGCGACTTTTTTTCAATTATTTCAAAACCTGCTTTGATTAGCTTGTCTTCCTCTTGTTTGAATATCTTGCTTGGCTTTTCAGTCACGTCAATGCTAAGCGCTTTTACCATGTACACTGCGTAGCCATTTTTTTTCAAAAAAAGCTCGGCGTTTTTTATGAGAATGTCTGCTTGTATTTTCTGCGCCAAATCCTGGTAAACCACATCAACTTTTCCTATGCTGTTCATTAATTCTTTGTAATTTTCAGGGTGGTTGGCGTCGCTTAAAACAGGGATGATGTTTTCTCTTTCTTCGCAGAGTTTCAGGAATTTTTTAAACGGCTCTGGTGAAATGTCAACCCCTATTATTACTCCGTTTGGAATGATGTCAGCTAAGTGAGAAATTGTCGTGCCTTCAGCTGCTCCTAAGTAAAGCACTTTAGAATCTTTTTTAAAAACCCAGTTTTTGATTCTTTTTTTAAGCGCAGCTGCTGCTTTTGAATGATAAGCGTCCCAAAACCTGTGCTCTCCTTTGTATTTGGTGTATAGTTTTCCTTTTTCATCTTCGAAAACTAGGGGGTATTTTGTTTGTTTCATTTTAATTCCTTTGCTTCTTTTTCAAGTTCTTGCATTAACTTGTCTCCGATGAATTCTCCTTTGAAAAAATCCACTTTTGCTGCTATTGAAATTTTAGCAGCTGTTTTTCTAGCCATTTTTCCCTTGTTTTTCCTGCTTGCTTTTCTAACCAAAGGAAATTGGAATAATAACCCATATTTAGGTGGCTTTACTCCTTTTTTAAGGTGAGCGAATAATGCTTTTTCAGCGCCTAAGACTTGTATCGTAGAGGAAGGAAATTCAGCTAGTTTTTCCAAACTGCCTGCAGTTGCAATAAGCCTTGCTCCTAAAATGCTTCCTGTGATTGCTGTTATGTTAGGGGCTTCTTCTTTCATTATTTTTTCAAGATAAGATGAAATGTTTTTTCTTTCGTCGTAAAGCGCTTTTATTTTTGAAGAGTATTCCTGTATTTGTTTCAAGTCTTCTTGTGTCAAGTCAGCTCCCATTGAATCCTCTTTTCTTTCAAGTTTTGAAATGACCTCAAATAGTTTTTCATTGTCTTTTGATTTGAATTCAGGGTTGTAAACGCCGTACCATTCCCTTAATTTTTCAATTAACAAGTTTCCTGTTTTGTCAATTGTGTCAATTGTTTTAACTGCGTGGACTATTACTTTGTCTCTTCTTAGGAGCTCTTTTTTCACGTCTTGTTTTGTTTTTTCAATCATTTGTTTTTTTAATTCAGAATAATCCATGGTTAAATCACAAGCTTATTATACTTTTTTTTACTTAAAAAACTAATACTAATTAAAAGTAGGTTTTTTGCCATGGCTGAAAAGACGAAGTATGACAAGGTAACAGAGCTTAGTTTAAGAAGGGGAATTTTTTACCCGACAGCTGAAATTTACGGTTCATTAGCTGGTTTTTATGATTACGGCTCTGTTGGAACAAGAATAAAAAAGAATTTTGAAAACTACTGGAGGAACTACTTCTTGTCCCTTGACTCTAACTTTTTTGAAATTGAGCCAAGCAACGTGACTCCTAAAAAAGTATGGGAGGCAAGTGGGCACTTGGAGCATTTTGAAGACCCTATTGTGAAATGTAAGAAATGCGGCAACACTGAAAGAGCAGATGAATTAATAAAAGCAGTTACAGGAGTTGAATTGGATGAAAATGCTGATTTGAAAGAGTTTGACAAAGTGATAAAAGAAAAGGGAATCAAGTGCCCTAAGTGTGGCGGTGAATTAAGCGGAGCAGCTGTGCTTAACTTGATGTTTGGTTTCAAGGCAGGTTTGCTTGATAACTCAGTGCAGGTTTTTCTGCGTCCTGAAACAGCTCAAATGCCCTACTTGGATTTCAAAAAAGAGTACTTAGTTAACAGGGAAAAACTGCCACTTGGCTTGGCTGTAATTGGAAAAGCTTACAGGAATGAAATTTCACCGAGGAGGTTCTTTTTCAGAATGAGGGAGTTTACTCAAGCAGAGCTTCAAATCTTCTTTAATCCTCATAAATTGAATGAGTCAAGAGAATTTGATTTGAACAAGAAGTTAAGAGTCGTGCTTGCAAGTGAAAGAAATAAAAAAGAACAGTTGGTAAGTGCAGGGGACTTGGTTGAAAAAGGTTACCCTAAGTTCTGCGTTTATTACATGGTGAAAGTGCAGGAGTTTTATGAGTCCTTAAATGTTCCAATTGAAAAAATGAGGTTTTATGAAAAAAATGAAAAGGAAAGGGCTTTTTACAACAAGCTTCACTTCGATGTGGAAGTATGGTTTGACATGTTTGAGGAATACTTGGAAGTTGCTGGTTTTCATTACAGGGGAAACCACGACTTGAGCAGGCATCAGGAGTTTTCAAAAACAAAACTAGAAGTTGCAAAAGACGGTGAAAAGTTTACTCCACATGTTTTAGAGTTGAGTTTTGGTGTTGACAGGAACGTGTTTGCTTTAATTGACTTGAATTACAAAGAAGAAGGGGGGAGGATGTGGCTTTCTTTGCCTGAAAAAATTGCTCCGTGGAAGCTGGGAGTGTTTCCTTTGATGAAAAAAGACGGCTTGAGAGAAAAAGCAATTGAAGTTTATGAAGAAATAAAGTCACTTGACGTGTTTTATGATGATTCAGGGAGCATTGGAAAAAGGTATGCTAGGGCAGATGAAATAGGCGTGCCTTATGCTGTTACAATTGACCATCAGACTCTTGAGGATAACACTGTTACTTTAAGAAAAAGGGATTCAACTCAACAGGAAAGAATTGATGTGAAAGCTTTAAAAACTTTGTTTCACTAAGTTTTAAAGTGTAATTAAATTTCATAAGTTTTTTTTTGTAAAAAGAAGAGGTGCTTTTTTAATCATGCAAATTTACTCTTGGACTTACTTGCATTTGCTTATTATTGTTCCTCTTATTTTTCTTCTTTTTGTGCTGAGCAGAAATCTTAAAAACATGGCTAGAAAGTTTTATTTCATTTCTGTCTCTTCTTTTGTATTCTGGCTTCTGTTCAACTTCTTATACGTCAATGCTCCTTCTTCTAGAGTAGCAGTTATTTTTTATTCAATGCTTCTTGTAATGGTTTCAATTGCCTCAGGCACTTTGTTCCTAACAGCTGTTAATTTTCATAAAAAAGCAGGAGTTTGGAGTTCAATTTCAGGAATATTTGCTTCATTATCTGTAATGATAGCTTACTTTGCATTCAGAAAATGAACCCTTGTTAAAAAACAGCTTTTGAACAACTTTTTATTTGAAAAAATTCTTAACCTCAAGCTCTACTCCTTTCTTGATTTCAAAATCAATCCATTGAAGAGGATGGACAGTGTCAGTCATTCTCTTTATTCTCATCTGCCTCCTATCTTCATATATCCTCATTTCAATTGTTCCATCCATTATGTAATTAATAGTAGCCACTTGCCTCTCATCATGTATTCCGCTTTCAATTAAAAAAATGCCGTTTGATTCAACAGCTTTTATTCTTCCTGTTATCAACTGCACTAACTTAAAAACTGACTTTTCTTCAGTGTGAAGAAGAAGATCAGATAAAGAATCAAAAATAACAATGCCATCCTTGTTCATTTTAATTTCCTCAAGAGCCTTCCTAAACAACTGATCAAGCTCATTCAACCTGTTAATATTTGACAACTGATACTTTGCATCTTCTCTCTGGGTATTGCTTATTCTCCAAGAGTAACAATCAATGAAAATAATCTTATCCTCCTTTTGTATAGGCCAACCCATTACATCCATCTGCTTCTTAATATTAGAAGGAGGTTCAGAAGTAGTAATATAAATCACTTTCATCCCCCTCTTCAAACTGTTATAAACAATCTGCCGTGACAAAGTAGTCTTGCCAGAACCAGGAGCACCCATCAAAAGCACATTAGCTGACCTAGGCACGCCTCCTTGCAGTAAAAAATCCAAGCCAGGGACCCCTGTTTTTACCCTCTGCACCTTTTCAAAACTATTGCTTCTTATCATCTTTCACTTCCCCGCTTCTTTAAATTTTAATACCTAAATAAGTGATTAAAAAATTTGCATCAAACTTCTTTGCCCCTTTTTTCAAATTCATTTTCCTTCTTAACCTTCCTTTCTCATCTTCAAAATCCATTTTAATAATTGTCGTGGCATTCTTCCTAAGCAACTTCAAAGCATCTTCGCTTATCAAATCATTATTAGCAATTAAAATAAACAAATGCCTGCATTTCTTACAAAAGTTAATTAATTGTTTAATCGCTTCTTTTTCCTTCTGCTTTGATTTTCGCTTATACAAGTAAGTCTTCTCAGTATTGAAAAAATAACCAGTAAGAGAATCAAATACAACCACAACGTCCTTAAGCTTTATTCCCTTAATTATTTTCTTTATTGTATTCAAATCCATTTTTGTCTCATATGCATTTACAATTATAAAATTAGGATAATCCAAAACATCTGTCTTAAAATACCTCTTAAAAATTCTTCTTATCCTCTCATCTGTCCCATCCGCATTTATCAAAATAACATTCTTCTTCTTCCTAATCCAATTATTTATAAAATAATAAACAAGCATCTTTTTACCAATACCAGTAGGGCCCTCCACCAACACCTTTTCATTCTCCGAAAATCCATTATTCTTATCAAAAAAACGAAGACCAGTTTTAATCAACCAAAACACCTCTCCTCTTCTAAAACAATTGCCTAATCTCTTATTAAATACTTCAAGTTTATATTTTTAACCAAAGAACAAAAAACTCCATACTACACCTCTATTCGTAACATTAATAAACTTGCAATTAATTATATGAAACAATATGGAAAAAATTCTACTAGGCATACCTGGACTAGATGAAATGCTCCAAGGAGGAGTACCAAGAAACCACAACATACTAGTAGCAGGAGGCCCAGGAACAGGAAAAACCACCTTCGGCATGCAATACTTATACAAAGGCATAAAAGACTACAATGAAAAAGGCCTGTTCCTCAGCCTGGAACAAAAACCAGAAAAGATAATAGAAGACCTAGAATCCTCATACGGATGGGACTTAAAAAAAGAAGTAAAAAACAAAAACTTAATAGTTCAATCAGTTGACAGATACAACTTCCAAAACCTACTTGACATCTGCCAATCATCAGTAACCCAACTAGGGGTAAAAAGAGTAGTCCTTGACACAGTAACAATGCTACGCTTATTCTTCAAAGACAACTTTGAATTCAGAAAAGGACTATTCAACCTACTAGACTTCCTAAGCTCACTTGACGCAACAGTTGTCCTAACAAGCGAAAGAGACTACTCACTAAGAGAAGATGCACGTTTTGGCTTAGAAGAATTCATAGCAGATGGAGTAATCCTTTTATATAATCTTCCTAAAAGAAACGAAAGAGTAAGTGCACTTGAAATACTAAAAATGAGAGGAACAAACCACTCCAGAAGCATTTACCCACTTCAAATGACATCCATTGGACTAGAGGTAGTTCCAGAAGAAATGCTTTGAAAAAGCAACAGGCATTTGATTCTACAACCCAACATACTTCACTAATGAAGAGATTTTGAAAATTTAAAAGGGAGTTGCTTAAAAGATAATGAAATCAGAATCATTCGTATATGACTTGAAAACAAAACTAAACTTAAAAAAATTAAAAGAGTTAGAGTACTTCAATTATCCAGAAGGAAACCAAGAAGTACTTGAAACAAAAATACACGACATACGTCTCAAACTGCTGCCAAACGGAAAACTAATAGTATACAAGCCAGACTCCTCCTTCGAAGAACTAAAAAACGACCTAGTGCTAAACGGAATAGAAATCTACTCAATAATAGAAGACATAAGAAAAAAACTAAAACTAAACATAATCTCAAAAGAAGTAATAAGCGAAGGAAAAAGAGAAGAAGTAGGCTCATTCGACCCACTGCTGAGAAAAAAACTCGGAAAAGAATTCTCCCTTGAAGTAGCAAGATACCTCTTCTACTCAACCTACGACATAGCCGGAGACTTCCAAGCAGAAAGAATAGCAACCCAAGCAGGAGAAACAATAGCAAGAAAAATAATCAAACAAAAAAAACCAACAAGCAAACAAGAACTAATAAAGCTAATAAAAGACTCCCTTCTAAAAATGAAAATAGGCATTGTTGAAGAAATAAACCCAAGCAAAAAAACAGCAACATTAGAAACAGTTCTAAGAATAAAAGAAGAAGCATTCACAGTAGGAGCTTACCCATTCGGAAAAAAAGCAGCAAACTTTTCAAGAGGATTCATAAGAGGAGCATTCGCAGAATTCAAAAGAATGGAATCAGTAACAGTCAACCAAACAAAAGGATGGGAAGTAGGAGACTCATACTGCGAATTCGAAGTATACTCCCTAGCAAGGTAAAACAACAAAACTAATTTTAAAAAAAGAGTTGTTATGCACATGAAAATATGGAAACCCTTATACAAAATACAAGAAGCTGAAAAAGTAATAATAGGAGTTCCTTTCTCAGGAAAAGTAACTGGAAAAAAAGGAGCAGAAAAAGCACCCGACGCACTGAGAAAAGCATTCCTCAACTCATGGACATATGACTTAAACAAGCAAAAAGACCTATTTGACCAGCCAATAATAGATTTAGGAAACACTCCAAAAACAAGTTCATTCAAAACACTTGAAAAAAACCTAACTAAAAAAATAAAAGAAGTGAAAACAAAAAACCCAAACGCAAAAATAATCTTCATAGGAGGAGACCATTCAATAACTCAAATAACAACAAAAGCATTAGCAGTAACTTCTTATCTCTCCCTTGATGCTCACTTTGACTTGATGAATGACTATGAGGGAGACAAGCACTCACACGCTTGTACAACCAGGAGAGCATATGAACAAAAAGCAAGAGTAAGTATAAGGGGAGTTAGAAACGCAAGCAAAGAAGAACATGAATTTGCCTTAAAAAACAAAATTAACTGGAGCAAAAATTTCACTTACTCTGGAAAAATAGACTACTTCTCCCTTGACGTCGACGTGCTTGAACCAATCTACATGGAAACAGGAACTCCAGAAGCATTTGGAGCAAACCCAAAACAAGTAATAGAAACAATCAAGAACACTGACTTCAAATATTTTGACTTAGTTGAATGGATTCCCCCACAAGGCGAAGCCTATGCAGTTAGCTTCTTCAAAGAAGCACTTTGGAAGTTTTAAAAGTCACATTTTTTCTAAAAAGGAAACCGCTTCTTTTTGGCTCATTCTTCTTCCATTGCTCCTAGCTTTTTTTTCAATTTCTTCATACCTCTCAATGTTTTTTAAAATAACCTTTTTTCTTAAAAGGTCTAAAATAAACTCCTGCAGGCTCTTATAAGCATACTTTTCAGAATATTTTTTTGATTCCTTATATAAAACTTCTGGAATTGCAAGACTAATTGGCTTATTTTTCAACTACTTTCAAAGGAACTCTAATCTCCTTAAAATCTTCTAAATTGCTGTTTATTTTTATAGAATAAACACCAGCCCTTGCATCATCTTTAACTGTCACTGGAAACTTGAACTCCCTTACTTCATCCATTCCAATAATGTCCTCAAACTGTTCGCTGTTCATAACAACCAAACTGCTATTATCAACAGGCAAAGCACTTATTTCAACACCCTCCAAATCCCTTCCAAGATTATTCTTCAAAGTCACTGTCAAATAAACAGTTTCACCTGAACTAACTGTCTTTTCACTGAATTCAGCTGTTATAATGCCATTGCTTGCAGTTGTTTTAGGTATAAGAAGAACAATTGAAGCAAGCAATACTATTACAATTGCAAGTATCAAAAAACTTCTGCTAAAAATTTTCATAAACTCATCACCTTAATTTTAAATAAAAGAACCAGGACTTTAAAATGCTTTTTCCAAATGATAATCCTTAATCTCAACTAAACCCAAAAGCACCGCAGAGTCAATAAAACCATGAGCATAAGCAATTGCCTCCAAAGCAGTTGCAAAATCCCCCCTGTTAAAATAATACTCTGCATCCTTCTTATAATCCTCAACCCATTTCAATAAAATCCTTGCTTTTTTTTCATCAACTACTTTCATGTCCCTTAAAGCTTTTTCAGTAATGCCCAAGCAGTATTCATATTTTTCTTTAGCAATTTTAAATTCGCTCATCTCTCATTCACTCTTCAAGCATTTTCAAAAAATTCTCTTCAGCTTCATGCAATTTCCCAGGCACTATAATAACCTGCAAAGGCGCGCCTAAATCTTTTTTCAAAAGCTCACTTGCTTCCCCAGCCTTAATTACCCTGCCAAGGCTTCCGATTTGAGAAGCAACAACACAATAAGTTTTTTCATCAAAGCCACCTTTCTCTTTTCCTATTTCAATTAGTTTCTCAAGCCCTTCCTTAGCTGACATCATTTTTCCTTCATCTAAATTCAAGTCAAGGAAAAACAAGGTATGCAAACCCCTTTCCTTGTTTTCCAAGTAAATGTCAAACCAAGAAGTAGGCTTATAATCCCCCTGCCAGAAAGTAATCGTAGCACTTCTTCCAAACTTGTAAATCTGCAAACCAGTTTCAGCAACAGCAGAATAAATGGAAGCATTATGAATCACTCTTGTCTTGACTCCTTGCTTTTCAGCGTCAAGAATCAACTGCGAATGAGTTGTCGCCACCATGGGGTCTCCTGCTACAAGCAAAGCGACTTTGTTGTTCCTAGCAGTTGCTATGACTTCACCTGATTCTAAAAAGTTTCTGTCAGCAAACTGAATTTTCTTTCCGATCAAATCCTCTAATTTTTCCTTGTTGCTTCCCATTAACTTGGAAGTGTATTTTTCCAGGAAAACCACGTCGCTTGACTTAGCTTCCTCCAAGCCACGCAAAGTAATGTCCTTCTCATTCCACAACCCAAGTCCAATCAAAACAAGCATTTCTAAAAACACCTCACGGGGTTATCCTGTCCATTCTGTAGTAAGTGATGTCCCCTTCTTTGTCTACTACTGCGTAAATCATTTTTTTACGCACGTTCTGCGCCAAGCGTATTGCTCTTGACAGTACTTGAAACTGCACTGTGTATTCTTCTGGAACAGCATGTACCAGCCATATAGCATGTCCTTTTCCAGGCCTATCCCCTCTTGAATACACTCTGAAGTGACTGCCGAACTTGAAGCCTGTTTTTACGCAGAAGCCCCTGTCTCTCAAATCCCTATAAACTACGTACTTCATTGTGAAGTCCTTGTCAAGTTTCAAGAACTTCTTCCACAATTGCTCGTGAGTCAATTCTTTTCCTCTGCCGTCAAATACAGGAAACTCCTTTCTCTTTTCGTTGAGATAAAGAGTTTCTTCAGGGGAGAGAAGAAGGTTTTTTCCTTCTTTTTCTCCATACCCTTTGTTCACTAACTCGCTTACAAGCTTCTCATCTGTTATGAGAACTCTTTCTTTAGCTAATAAAGCCATTTAATTCCCACCTCTAATTCTCTTTCTTTAAAATAAGTTTATAATTTAACTATAATATAAAACCAATTAGAGAAATAATTTTTTTAAAAAAAGAAGATTAAGTAATTAAAGTAAGTAAAAAAAAGTAATTTAAAAAAAGTTTTTAAAAAGGCGTTTTGAAAACGCCTTTTAGGGTTTTTATTCTCTTCTTAGTTTTTCAACAATGACTTCTTTTTTCCATACAATAATTGCAAGAACTACAATTATTGCAAGTGCTGTTGTTGAAATTCCAGCTGCGTCCATTGCTCCAATAACCAAACCTGTTAATCCATTTTGGTTTGTTTGTTCAGGTTGTTCTGTTGCTGTTTCATTTGCTTCTGTTTGTTCAATTATTGTTGGAGCTTCCCATTCTTTTGACATGTTTTCTGCGCTTATGAATTTGTTGAAAGTGTATTTTATTTCAATTGTTTCATAAGCTCCTATTGTCACATTCCATCCTAGTTCAGGATCTGCTTTGTAAATCACGTCATAGCTTGGAATTACTTGGAATTGGTCGTAGTAGGTTGCTGCTGATTTAGGGACTATATCTCTTATTAAGAATGTCCTGTCCTTGTTTTCCAAGTTTGTCACTTTCAATTCAACTGTAGTCAAAGCAGTTTTTGGGTCATAGTTGCTTTCTCTTACAACTGAAAGGTCTTTCATTTCAAAGTAAGAGTATTCCTTAATGCCTGACATGTCTGACTCATTTACATCTTCTCCTGTTATTGTAACTGTGATGTAGTCAGTTGCTGTTTTTCCGTCATTGTCTGTTACTCTGAATGCAGCTGTGTATGCTCCTGCTTTGTAATAAATGTGTGAAGCGCTTCCGTCTCTCATTGAAGTGTAATCAGCTTCAAATCCTTTTGCTGAATCATAGTCGAAGTCCCATTCGTACTTTACTATGTATCCGTCAGAGTCTTCTCCTGTTCCAAGGAAGTTTACGTTTTCAAGGGTCTCTGCTGTCAAGTCATCTCCAGCATTAACTGTTGGAACTCCTTGCTCTTCACCAACCATTATTACTCTTTCCATTGTTTTTACATTGCTGTCATTGTCAACTACCTTGAATACAGCGTGGTAAATTCCAGGCACTGTATAAGTGTAGTTTGCATCAATTGGGTTGATGCTTTCAACATCATAAGTTCCGTCTCCATCAAAGTCCCATGCAAAGCTTATGATGTAACCATCTGAGTCATCAGCTGTTCCTGTGAACTCAACAGGTGTATTAGCTTGTGTCCTTACAAGTTCACCAGCATCAATTGTTATTCCAGTTTCGTCATTTGTTTCAGGTTCTACTGGTGTTGATTCTCCTGTTACTTCCACTATTGCAGTGTCTGTGCATTCTTCTTGTCCATCGCTTACAGTTAAAGTAACAATGTAATTTCCTGACTCTGCATAGTCATGCATTACTGTAGGTTCGTTTGAAAGTGTTCCATCTCCTAAGTTCCATGCTGTTGTTAAAGGGTCTTTATCTGCGTCGTATTTCAATGCAATGAAACTACATGTTAAATCAGCGCATTGAACGTCAATCTCACATGTTGGAGCGTTGTTTTCTGATGAAGGTGTCACTGGCTCTTCTTCTGATTCAACTGTAACATACCTTGTTTTTGTTGAAGTTGCTTTTCCATCGCTTACTGTTAATGTAAGCTTGTAATTTCCTGCTTGTTCAAAATCATATGAAACATCTTGTCCTGTTAAAGTTGTTAATGTTTCTCCATTTTGGCTTATTTCCCAGGAGTAAGTTAAAGCATCTCCGTTCAAGTCGTCAGCTGAGCCACTGAAAACACAGCTTAGTTCGCTGCAGCTTCCGTCAATCTCCAAGTTTGAAGGAGCATAGTTTTGTTCAACTGGTTGTTCTTTTTCAGTTACTGTGATTGCTTTTGTTTTTACAGCTGTGTTTCCGTCGCTGTCTGTAACTGTTAATTTAATTACATAAACTCCTGATGATGCGAAGGTATAACTTGGTGATTCTCCTGAAAGAGTTTTAACAACTGTTCCGTCTTTTGTTATCTTCCAAGTGTAAGTGGATAAAGTTGTATCTGTTCCAGGTGAAACAACTGCGCTTAAAGTCAAAGTTGTTCCCTCTTCAATTGAATTAGGTATTGAAATTGAATTGATTGTAGTTGGAGTGTACTTCAATACAGTTACCTTAAATGTTTTCAAGCTTGATCCTTGTCCCATTGCGTCATATACTTTGCAAGCAACAGTGTATGTGCCTGGTTCATGGTAAGTATATTGGAAATGAGTTGTTATCTCATCTTTTCCATAAGCAGATACGCTGTAAACTTTTGTTACTTTCGGGTTAAATGTTCCATGGTAATCCATGTCACACTTGTAAGTGTGATGATTGTCACCTACCATGTTTTTTACATTGCTTCCAAAGTAATCGCTTGAAGTCAATTCATAAATTGCTTCCTTGTCTTCTATTACTTGTTTGTCGCTCATTTCTTTTAAAACAGGCTTTTGGTTGATGTAAAAAGTGTCACTAATTGCATGATGTCCTATTCCATTTGTTGAAATACGCCCATCTACATAATAATATCCAGCCTTTACAGTTGTAGGGATTGTCCAATTAAAGTGCATGTAAGTTCCATAACCTGACCAACTGCTTGGATATCCAGATGCATAAAATACTGATTTGTTTGTATTAGCATCTAACACCATTACTCTGGCCCACCTTGTCCATGCATGTTTAGTTGTAATCTGCACAGTATCTCCTTGGTTGTATATTGATTTGTCTGTTGTTACTGTTAATGCGCTCACTGTTGTTGTGAATAAAATCACAGCCAATGAAAGCATTGCCATTTGATTTAATTTCATTTTAACTTACCTCCGCGTTAAATATGTTTTTATTTATCATAACTTTTAATGTTACTATTTGTAAGTAACAACATTTATATACCTTTCGGTTTTGGTTTAACTGCCTTGTTTGCTTATTTTACTCAATATTATATACCTGCTTAAAGTGAATATTTAACTGAAGAACTATGGTAGACCCTTTCAGTTCAGAACTGCCTGAAGATTATGAAAAAACAATCAAGGAATTTGGAATCAAACTAATCAGCGACGAGCTTAAAAAAAAGCTACCTGACCACTACCTATTCAGAAGAAACATTATCTTCGCGCACAGGGACCTGGACAAGTTTCTTGAAGCAAAAGAAAAAGGAGAATCAATAGCAGTCTTAACAGGAATAAAGCCATCAAACAACTTTCATTTGGGCTCCAAGCTTGTAGTTGACCAAATGAAAATTTACCAAGACATGGGAGCTGAAATCTTTTACTCAGTAGCTGACTTGGAAGCTTATCAAGTCAACAAAAAGAGCTTGGAGGAATTGCATGAAACAGCAATTGACAACATAGCTGACTTGCTTGCTTTAGGCATAAAAGACACTAACTACTTTTACAAGCAAAGCGAGGAAAAAGAAGTCATGCAACTCGGCTACAAATACGCGCGTAATGTGACTTACAACATGATGAAAGCAATTTACGGCGAAAAAACAATTGGAGAAAACATGGTTTCTCTTCTCCAAGTAGGAGATATTCTTTATCCTCAAATGGAAAAATTCGGCGGAAAAAAACACGTAGTAGTTCCAATTGGATTAGACCAAGACCCTCACATGCGTCTTACAAGAGACATTGCATTCAAGCACAAATTAACTCTTCCTTCTTCTACTTACCATAAATTCATGCGCTCGCTTTCAGGAAGCAATAAAATGAGCAAGCGCGACGAGCTTGGAATGATTTCACTTTCAGATGATGAAAAAATTATAAAAAAGAAAGTGAACAGGGCTTTAACTGGCGGAAGAGACACCATACAAGAACAGAAAGTCAAAGGAGGACAACCTGACAAGTGCGTAGTGTTCGAGTTGTTTGCTTATCACTTTGAAGAAGATGATGAGAAATTGCTTGAGAGAAAAAAAGCATGCCTCAAGGGAGAATTGACTTGCGGGCAGTGTAAAAAAGAGTTGATTGAAAAAATAAATTCTTTCTTGAAACAGCATCAGGAGAAAAAGGAAAAACTAAGAGACAAAGCAGAAAAACTATTAATCCATTAACTCTACTTCTAGTCCGCTTGCTTTTAACTTCGGTGCAATTAACTCAATTTCATCATTTTTTTTAGCAAGAATTGTTTTCACTGCTTCTATTTTTGCAATGCTTGTGATTTTCTCATCCCATTTTCCCCATTCCAAGTAATCATCAACAAGCGCGTTCGGTTTTGTTTTTTCAACTTCTTTCTTGATTTTCTCCAAGTACTCCTCTGCTTTCTTAATCTCGTCCTGCACTTCAAGAGCAGGCTTCTGCTTCAACTTCTCGTCAATCACGAACAGCAAGATTATTTTTCCAGCGTCTTTCAATTTCAAAACAAGTTCATCTTCTTCTCCTGTCATTAAAGGAATCAAAACCCAGTCAAGCATTTTTCACCGCCTCATGCCAGCTGATAAACTCCTTTTGTCTTCTCAATCAAATCCCCTTGCTCTTTAAGCACTTCAACAACAGCTTTCACAAGCCCCTTCTCAAGCCCTGTTCTTTCACTTGCTTCTTCAATTGTCAAAGCTTCCTTCATCTCCTTTTCAATCTTATTTTTTGCTTCTGAATAAACTTTTTCATCAACAACATACAACTTCTTGTCAAAACCCATGACTCCTTTAACTTGCTTTTTCTGCTCTTCAATTTCCCTGCTTAGCTTGTAAATCAACTTCTTGTCTTCTAAAATCAAGTAACCTTTTTCCTCCAAGTTACCCAGCAGTCCCTTTGAACCTGCTTGCTTTGAAAAGCCAGAATAATAACTCCTGTCAATTCCAATAAACTCCTCGCCGTCTCTTGAATACTTGAAAAGAACACCTTTGTTAAACAAGCTGTCTAACTGTTCCTTGTTTTCAACAATCAGCTTCTGAAGATCAGATGTTTTCCTGTCAACGTGCCTTATTTTCATCAATTCCTTCAACAGCTTCTTTTCAGCTTCGGTTAACCTGTTCTTGTTTTTTTCTTTTTTTTCAAAAACAACTTGCTCTCCGCTGATTATGAAATTCACTTCGTCGCCTGGCTTTATCCCAAGCTTTTCAACAACTTCTTTAGGAATGTCAGTGAACAAAATGCCTTTAAATTCATGCGTTTTAGCCATTACTAATATTACTGAATTAAGTTATTAAATAAACCAAAGGTTTTGCAAATGTCAGAGCTATGTGTTAAATGCAAGGGAGTAAAGCACTTATGCGGGCGCCCAGTCTGCCCAATACTGCTTAAAATGAAAGCTTTTGAAAGCCTAGACAAGCTCCTTGAAGAAAACGAGCTAGTAGGAGAAAGCCCTTCAATATTCATAGGCAGGTACAATTACCCAAATGTGTACATTGGTCCTTTGACAGGAAAAAACCCTTCGCTTGAAGAAAACACTGAAAAATGGATAGGCACTCCATTAACTAAAATAATACAGCACCGCACAAGCCTGTTCAGAGGAAAAGATACAGTCAAAGTAACTGAAGCAGCCAACCCAAGCAAAAAACTAGAAGTAGTGCAAGAAATAGCAATGAGTAAAAAAAACATTGAAACAGACGTCGTGTTCAAGAAAAAGCCGAAGCTGGAGCTTGGTTTTGATTCAGTTACAGCTCCTTATGGCCCGACAGGAGAAACTAAAAAAGTTGTTCTTGAATCAAACCCTTCAATTCCACGCGCAGTTGACAAAGTAGTTAACGACGAGTTGAAAGCAGTTGAAGGAATGAAAAAATTATACGAGAAAGGAGTTCCTTTTGATTCTATTCAAAGGATTTTGTCAACTGGCTTGCTTGGCTTGAAAAAAAAGCTGGTGCCGACAAGGTGGAGCATCACAGCAACTGATGACACTCTTGGAAAACAATTGCTTGAAGAAGTAAGGCATTTCCCTGAATTGAATGACTACCTTGTTTTTGAAAGCAATTACTTGGACAACCACTTCTTTGTCTTGTTTTTGCCTGGCAGGTGGAGTTTTGAACAAGTTGAGTTTTACTCTCCTGGAAGCATTTGGGTGCAGAAAAACGAAGAAACAGTATTTATGTCTGATTATGAATTGTTTCAAGGAAGAAAAAAATACGCTGAAAACGTGCAAGGAGGGTACTATGCAGGGCGGCTTGGCGTGCTTGAAAAATTAAAGCAAATGAAAAAACAAGCAACAGTCTTCATAATCAGAGAGATAGGCAGCGGCTACTTCGCTCCTGTTGGAGTATGGGAAGTGAGGGAAAACGTGCGCAATGCAGTGAAGGGAAAAAGCATAAAATTCCAGTCGTTAGACGAAGCGCTTGAGTTCATAGGAAGCAAGTTAAACACTGGAAGAAAATGGGAAAAGCATTCCGAGTTATTAAAAACAATTAAAGGGAAAGAAATTTTCTTGAAGTATTTTTTTTAATTGTTTAAAAATTTAAATCCTTTATTTGTTACCTTGTATTGGTTCCAAGTCAGCTTGTTGCTGTCAAACTTGCACATGTAAACCCTAAACAATCTCTTATTTTCTTCTACTTTTAATTCAAAAATTGCGTCAGTGAAGTATGAAACAAGGTCAATTACTTGTTTTTCATTAACTCCTTCCTCTACTGTCATCAGCATTGTAATCTCTTTTGCTCTTACACGCGCTACTTGCGTCTGTATAAACTTGGCAACTTGCTTTGCTTCATTGCTTAAAAGAAAAGAAGACAAGGAATCAATAATAATCAAATCTCCTTTGCTCATTTTTTCCATTTCATCTGCTATTTTATGGCTAATCATTGTCAAGTTTCTTGTTTCAAGAGGATTTATTGTAATTACCTTAACATTCTTCATTTCCCCATAGTTTTTTATTTTCTCTTCAATTTCATCTTTTGCGTGTTTTGTTGAAAAAATCACTTTCTTCTTCTCTTTCTCCCACTCAGAAGCAGCTGTCAAGCAAAAAGTAGTTTTGCCTGTCCCAGGCTCTCCTCTTATTAAATAAGCACCTTCATAGCGAAGCCCAGTGCTAATGAAATTTTTCATGTCAACTAATAAACTCATATTGTTCTAAACTCTTGCTGCTCTTATAAAATTAACATTTATTTATGCTTTTTAACTGCCAATTTAGCTATTTTATACAATTATTTAAATTTTAGTTAGTTATTTAAATACATTTTAAGTTGTTTTGATTATGAATTTGCAAATTTTTGATGAGACTCTTAGAGACGGAGAGCAGATGCCTGGATTGGTTTTTAGTTTTAATGAGAAGTTAAAATTAGCTGAAGAGATAAGTGATTTTGGGGTGGATTACATTCGTCTTATGCCTTCTGTTTCAGCTGAAGAAGCTGATTTAACCAGAGTGTTAACTGATGAAGGAATTAGGGTAAGTGCTGTTTGTCCTATGAAAAAGGAGTTTATAGAAGAAGTAGCTAAGTTAGGTGTGAAACGCATTGCTTTATTTCATAAATTCAAGGAAATTTTAAAAAATCCCTCTCAAGCTATTGATTTAATAAATTATTCTAAAGACTTTGGCTTGAAAGTTGAACTTGCTTGTGAAGGAGCTTCAACTTCTAATTTAGAAGAATTAGATGAATTAGTTGAAATTTCTAAAAATGTCTCTCAATTTATTTACAGTGACACCTCTGGGTTATTAACTCCTTGGAAAACAAAAGAAGTTATTTCACGAATTTCTAAAAAAGTTAATGTTGAATTTCATGGGCATAATGATCTTGGAATGGCCTCTGCTAATACTTTAATGGCTATAAAATCAGGAGCAACTGCTTTTTCCGGAACTTTCTGTGGTATTGGTGAAAGAGCAGGCAATGCAGCAATAGAAGAAGTAGTGGTTGCATTGAAAGTTATTGAAGGCATAAACCTTAATGTAAATTATAAAGTTATTAAAAATTTATGTGAAAAAGTTGGAAAAGTAGCAGGTATAACACTTCCTCCTCAAAAACCAATAGTAGGGAGCAATGCTTTTGCTCATGAATCTGGAATCCATGTTAATGCTTTGCTTAAAGGATCTTCAATTTATGAGCCTTTTGATCCTTCTATTGTTGGTAATTCAAGAGTAATTGTTTTTGGAAAACATTCTGGAAAATCAAACTTGAAATACTTGTTATCAAAATATGGCATTCCTTACAAAGAAGATGAGCTAGGTCCTCTTCTTGATAAGCTAAAAACAGAGTCTCTTAGAAAAAAAAGGAATTTAACTGAACAGGAGGTATTAAAACTTTATGAAAATTAGAAATTTACTGAAATTTTTCAGAATAAAAATAGCGTTTTATATCAGCATGGTAAGTGCTTTTGGTTACCTTCTTTTTAACCCTCTTAACTCTAACTTGTTGATTGTATCTGCTGCTGCTTTTTTTGCAGGAATAGCTGGTTATTCCCATAACAATTTTTTTGATTATGAAGAGGATAAAGTGAATAAAAGAGACTTAATTATTAACAAAACTTTTTTAATAGGGCCTATGCTCTCTTTCTTCTTAGGTTTATTTCTAATAATCAATTTTAACTTACATTCCATTCTACTTTATTCCCTTCCAGTGATTCTCTCTTGGATTTACTCCTCTTTAAGATTGAAAAGGTTCTTCTTGCTAAAAAACGTTTACACCTCTTTTGGCATTACTTTAATTTTTTTATTTGGTGCTTCTTTGTTTAATCTAGGCTGGTTCTTATTGCCAAGTTCATTTTTCATTTTTACAACCTTCCTTGCAGCTTCCATTTGCTCTGATTTAAGAGATTACAAAGGGGATAAAGAAGCAGGTATTAAAACTATCCCGGTTGCAATTGGTTTTAAAAAGACAAAATGGGTCATCATTGTTCTTCTGCTTGCTTCCTTTTATCTATCTTTTAAAATTTTCCCCCCTGCTTCTCTTTTCATACTTCTTGTGATTACTCTTGTTTTTTTCAATAAACCTGAAAAAGCTCATCTTGTTTCAGGCTTGATGTTTTTCATCTTAAATGTTCTTATTTTTTACAATAAACTGCTGTGACTTTTCCATGTGAATAGTTGTAGCTTTTAAGAACTGTCCTTTTCCTTATTGCTTTTATGAACCCTTCAACCATTTTTATTAAGAAAAGCCAATTATCCTCTTTTTTTTGAAAGCCATAATTTGGGTGATTAACAGTCATAATCACTTTATCTTTAGTTACTAAAAAACTAATCTCCCCCCAGCCCATAAACTGAAGCATGTGTTTTAAAAATCTTAGTTTTTCATCCTCAGTTGACTCTGCGTTAACTAATTCATTGAAAAATTTCTCGGCAATAGGAGGCAATAAGTCTATGCCTTTTGAATAAATTCCAAATAAATGAAAGTAAGTGCTTTCAAACAAAAGCAATCGCTTGCCCCTTAAAAATAACTTGTCGTCTTTTATCCTTATTACCTTGCTTTTGATAGCTTCTTTTGTAGTAAAACCTTTCCTGTTAAACTTGTTCAAAGAAAAATATTCTCTTTTACCTTTTGCTTCCACTTCCTCTGCTTTTTCATTTAACACCTTAAATCTGTAAGAGCATCTTTTTTTAGATTGTTTTGCTTCAATTAATTTTACTTTTTTTCCCAATATCCCCTCAAGCATTCCCTTATGAAAACCTATGGAAACAGGATTTTTTCCAATTAATCTCGTACCTGATTCATATTCTGTTGTTAAAAAAATTTCATTTTGCTTTTTTACTAATTTAATATCATGAACTAAATCAATGCTTATCCAAACCTTTCTTAATATCTTATTATACATTTCCTCTAATGGAAAATAAAAAAATGATTTTGGAAATATTGTTTTAATAGCTAATTTTCCCCAATCCTCACCTATCTTAAGTAAATTTTCAGTTAAGTTGTTGTCATCGCATTTTTTAACATACTCACTGATTAACTCTTCAAAAAACAAGATGTCTCTGCGTCTATGAATCTTAAACTTGTTAATTAAGCTACCTACCCCTGTCTCAAGGATTCCTTTATAAAAAAGATAAGATAATTTCATAAATTATAAACACTTATCAAATCAAATAAGATGCGCCTCAGTCATCTTAAACCCTTTCTTGTTCAACTTCAATTCATACTGCACTCTTTCTTCAAAGTCAGTGTATCTCATTTTGTAAACTGCAATCATTCTTTTTGGCTTTTCTTCAACTTCAATGAACTTGATGTTAATAACTCCGTCGCATTCATATGCCTCGCCGTTTCCAGTGTCAAGCTCATGGTCAACTGTTTCGCATATCAACAAAGTGCTTTTTGCTTTTCTTTTCAAGATTTTAATTAACTTGTTTAACTGCTTCCTGAATTCCTTCTTATCCTCTGCAAACATAAGCATTTTGTTAACATTGTCAATTGCCACTCTATCTACTTTAGGATAAGAATCAAACAAGTCGACAAAGTAATCCAAGTCAATCATTTGCCCGAGTTCAATTGACTCTATTGAAAATTTTTTCCCAAGCTGTTTGCTCATTTCCTTCAATGATTCAATTCCTTTTGTTGCTCTTATTAACTCTTCTTTGTTTTCATTTAATGACACGTAAACGCATCTTTCCTTGTTTTTCAAACCTTCGTTCAAGTAATTCAAAGAAAATAAAGTCTTACCTGTTCCAGGGCCACCTGACAGCAGCACGACAGTGTTTTCAGGCAATCCTCCTTTCAATTTTTTATCAAGCAATTTAATTCCAGTTGTTATCATTTTTTCCTCTCCTCCATAAACCTAGGTATGTTTAAAGGCGATTTGTTCAAACAAGATATTAAAAAATTCTGCTTCCCTATTTTGAAAAATTTAGAAAGAGCCTTTTTAGGCAATTCAGTTATGTTATACCTCTCAAGAGTTCTTTTAGGAAGCATTATCCTAAAGCTTGTCCCAAGCTTCCCTGTTGTCAATTCTTCGTTGAAACTTTTCGGATGCAGGGGAACAATCAAGACATTTTTAACATTCTGCAAAGAACTGAATTCTTCATTTGAAAGCTTAAACTCAGCGTAATGAGAATTTCCCTTAATATCAACTTTTTTCAACTGAGCCATCAAATAACAAAAAGAACCTTTACAATTTAAACTTATTGATTAAACATTTAAATTATAAACAAATCCCCAATTACCTGTTTTTGCTTTTCCAATGCTCTCTTTTCTGCTTCATCAACTCCTTGGCTATCTCCTTCAATTCAGTTCCTAGTTGAAGCGCTTCCTGCGGAGTCATTTTAAACGCTTTGTTAACGCTTTCATCTTGCAAGCGAATCATGACGCTTCCGTCCCTTGGAAAACCGCTAACAACCTTCACTTCCTCCATTTCAACCTGAAGCATGTTCCTGTGGCTCTTTCCTTCCTTGTCCTGGTAAAAATGCGGATACTGCGAAACAATCATTTTTTCAAAACCTCCTTTTTTCATACTCTTATTAAGTAAGTTACTTTTGCTTTCTTCTTTCCCTTCTGAGTCAAGCCCTTTAACCTCACGCTTTTTTCTGTCTTAACTTTGTACTTGCGCCTGACTTCTTTCAGAACTTTCTCAGCTATCCTGCTTGACCCGAAAAACAAGTCAAGCCCTTCCTTTCTTTCTTCAATCCAAAAATTTCCAGCATTATGTTCCTTATGCTGAAAATAATCATACTCCTTTTCAATGAACTTCTTTATCCTCTCAAACTTCAGCAAGTCAAATTCAGGCAATTTCCTCAGTTGTATTTTTGTCTCATAATAATTGCTGTTTTTTTTCATGCAGTAATCGCATGTCCTTTCCCTGAACCTGAACGGCACTTCTTTTTCTTCTTCTACTTTTACGACTCCTTCTGGATCCAAGCTTCCTTTCACTTTTATTTTAACCTTGTCTTCTTTCAACTCAGTTTCAATTTTCAAGTTGTACAAGTTGCTTTTAATTTTGCTTTTTATCAACTTGTTTAACTCGTTGTAACTTGGCTTAATCCACTTGTTTTTAACTAGCCATCTTCCGCAGTACCTGCATTCGCTTACTTCAATTTTACGTGGAAACTCGAGCTTCAAGTTCATTTCCTTGTAGCAGTCGACGCAGAAACCCTTGTAAAAGTCAACGTCTTCTCTTCCACACTTTGGACAAAACTTTTTCATCTTATCTTCACACTTTTATCGTCTGCCCGAATTTAGGTGTTTTCACTTCAAAGTCAAGGGCAGTTAACTCTTTTTTCAATTCCTTCTCTGCTTCTTTATCACCATGGTTTAGAAGCACAAGCGAAGGGTCAACTTTTTTCACCAATTCAATCAAGCCCTTTTGGTCAGTATGAGCGCTGAAATCAAATTTCTTGATTTCATAGTCGCTGAAATTCAAGTCATAATCCATGTAAGTAAGCCGCCCAGTGTCAATCAACTTCCTTCCCGGCGTCCCTTCAACTTGGTATCCAGTGAAAAAAATCGCTTTTCTTGTTTCAAGTTCTTTCATTTTCAACAAGTAACTCATAATAGGGCCGCCTGAAAGCATTCCAGCAGTTGAAACAATGACGCTCGGCTCTTTCAAAGCCCTGTCCCTCTGCCTTGAAGTATAAACCCACTCTGCTTTTTTCATGGCCTTGTAAAAACTGTCATAATCTTTCAAGTGCTCAGGGAACTCCATCATTACTTCAGCCACTGCTTTTCCCATTCCATCCAAATAAACAGGGTAATTGAAATGATTTTCGCTTAAAACAGTCAAGACCTCCTGGCTTCTGCCAACAGCAAAAGCAGGCACTACCACGTTTCCCCCGTCATCCAATACTTCGTTGCATGCTTCGACAAACTCTTTCTCTGTCTTTTCACGCGGCTCATGCAATCGATTTCCGTAAGTCGATTCCATTATCAAAACATCCACGTCTTTAAACTTCTGAAACCCTGGCTTATGCAACCTTGTTTCTTCATATTTAATGTCTCCAGTGTACACTATTTTTTTGTCGCTGAAAACAAGTTCAGCTGACGCGCTTCCAAGAATATGCCCTGCGTCCTGGAAAGTCAATTCAATGTCATAAATGCTCCTCTGCTTCTTGTAAGGCACTGGAATAATATTCCTCATCATCCTCTTCAAATGGCTTGCGCTGTAATTCATTTTAATTCCTTTTATCCTACCTACTTTCAAACCATCTTCAATTAGCATTTTTGCAAGAGGAATAGTAGGGGGAGTCATGAAAACAGGCTGCTCTGACTTAACAAACAAAGAAGGAATTTCTCCGCTGTGATCCAAGTGAGCGTGGCTAAGCACAACAGCATCAACATAACCGTCAACAGGCAAAGGCACTTCATTCCTCTCTTCACCTAGCTTCACTCCGTAATCCAAGAGAATCCTCTTGTTCCCTTCTTCAATCAACACTCCGCTCCTGCCAACTTCCCTAGCAGCTCCATGAAACTCAATTTTCATACAAACTACAACTCCTTTTTCTTTAACTGCTTTTTCATTACAAAAACAGCGTATAAATAAGTTTAGTTTTTACAACGCGTCAGTTTTTTATACTCTCTCCTCTTTTTTCTTAATTGTTATGAAACAACTTGAATTCAACAAAGCAAAATACCTGCTGAGCAAATACAAGATAAAAACAGTTGAGTCAGAAACAGCTGCAAATTCATTCCAAGCAATTAAAATAGCACAGAAAACAGGGTTTCCAGTAGTGCTTAAAATCGATTCTCCTAAAATAATCCACAAGACAGACAACAAATGCGTGGAAACAAACCTCTACACAGCAACTGCTGTCTCCGAAGCATTCAACAACATAATGAAAAACGCTGAAAAAATAACAAAAGACATAAAAGGAGTCATAGTGCAAAAACAAGCAAAAGGAATAGAAACAATAATAGGCGCCAAAAGAGACCCTCAATTCGGGCCAGTGATACTATTCGGCTTAGGGGGAATTTACGTAAACGTATTTGAAGACGTTTCAATGAGAGTAGCGCCGTTCACAAGAAAAGACGCGCGTGAAATGATTCAAGAAATAAAAGCATACCCTCTTTTGAACGGATTCAGGGGAATGGAAAAAATAAACTTCACTGAACTTGAAAACGCTATCCTAAGAGTTTCCCACTTAATGCTGGAAAACAATTCAATCAAGGAAATGGATTTAAACCCCTGCTTCGTTGACAAACACGGGTGCCTAGTTGCAGACGCGCGTTTAATAGTTGATGCCTAATGAATCAAAAAGAAAAAGACGAAATTGAAAAACTGCTGAGAATGCCAAAAGAAAAAAGAACATTCGGGCAAAAAGCAGCTGACTGGATGACAGCATTTGTAGGAAGCTGGACATTCATAATCCTATTATTCATTTACATTGGAATATGGGTGACTCTTAACATTGCAGGCTGGTTTTACCACTGGGACCCATGGCCATTCATAATACTCAACTTAACTCTCTCCTGCCTTGCAGCAGTCCAAGCACCTATAATCTTAATGAGCGAGAACAGGGAAGCTCAGAGGGACAGGCGCAGGGCAGAAAGGGATTATTATGTTGATAAGAGGACAATGAAAGAAATTTTAAACATGCAGCAGGATTTGGATGAAATAAAACAACTCATAAGAAACTTAAACAAAAAACAAGCAACTAAAAACAAGAAAAAAAAGTGAAGCTGAATGTACAAAGTAAGAATGCACTGCAGAGGAGGACAAGGTGGAAAAACAGGAATCAAAGTGTTAGCTGACGCTTTTTACTTGGAAGGCATGGACGTGCAGGCTTTTTCAATATACGGAGCTGAAAGAAGAGGCGCGCCAGTAGCAAGCTTCCTGAGAGTAGATGAAAACAAGATATACGAAAGAGGATACATTGAAGACCCTGACTGCGTTTTCGTGCTCGACGACTCCCTTTTAAAAGTCAAGGAAGAAGTAGGCATTTACAAAGGACTTAAAAAAGGAGGATGCCTCATTGTAAACACGAAAAAAAAATTCAAAGGCCCACTAGGAATCAAGACACTTGCAATTGACGTTAACAGCATTTCAAAACAAGCAATGAACAGGGAAGACGTAGTGAACATTGCAATACTAGGAGCATACTCTGCATTCACTAAAAAAATAGGCATGAAAAGCCTAGAGCAAGCAGTTTACAACATGCTAGGCGAGAAGTATTCAGAATGGGTTGCGCCGAACATAAAAGCAATGAGAAAAGCATACTCTGAAACTGAAAAACTAATGAAAAAAAAGGTTTTTTAAAATGACTGAAGAAATTCAAAAACTAAAATACGACGGAACAAAAGGAACACCTGTAATCAGAGAACCAGGCAACGCAATCAAAGTCCACACTGGATTATGGGGCAAAAAAAAGCCGTTCGTTGATTCAAACAAGTGTATCTCATGCAAGCTATGCTTTACTTACTGCCCAGTTTCAGCAATTGACTGGAACAAAAGAAAAAACCAGCCGGAATTCGACCACTACACTTGCAAGTCATGCGGAATATGCTCAAACGTATGCCCAGTGAAAGCAATTGAACTAAAAGAACCAGCATTCATTAAAAAAAAGAAGAGAAAATAAAGTGGTAATTAATGATTATGAAAAAACAAAAAGCAATGGAAACTCTTATTACTGGTAATGAAGCAGCTGCGTGGGGCGCGCGTTTGTCCCGTGCTGAAGTTGTTCCTAATTTTCCAATCACTCCACAAACAGAGTGCATTGAAACAATTGCAAAATGGGTTGCGAATGGAGAATGGAAAACTGATTTTGTTAAAATGGATTCAGAGCATTCGGTAATGAGCGCAGCAGTAGGTGCCAGTGCTTCAGGTGCAAGAGTATTCACAGCTTCGTCATCACAAGGCCTCTTATTAATGAATGAGATAATGTACATTGCCTCTGGCTTGCGTTTGCCAATAGTAATGGCAACAGTATCCAGGGGAATCTCAGCTCCAATTACCTTATGGAGCGACCACAACGACTTCTTATCATTCCTCCCAGCTGGATGGATAATGATACACGCCTCTACAAACCAAGAAGAACTTGACTCGATAATAATGAGCTACAAAGTAGGAGAAAACAAGAAAGTGCTTCTGCCGACAATGGTTAACATGGACGGATATGTCCTATCCTACACTGACGAGCCGACATCAATCCCCTCGCAATTACTAGTTGACAAGTTCCTTCCAAAATACAAGCCAACACACGCTTTCTTCGACGCAAAGCATCCTTTAATCCAAGGCTCAGCTGTCCTGAAAGGAGAAGACTACACTTACTTCAGAAAACAACACACTGCAGCAGCACAAAACTCCTTGAAAGTAATTGAACAAGTTGCAAACCAATGGAAAAAACTCACAGGCAGGGAATACGGCTTGTTTGAAGAATTCATGCTTGAAGACGCTGAATACTTTTTCGTAACACAAGGCAGCATTTCAACAACAGCAAAACAAGCAGTGCTTGACTTAAGAAAACAAGGAGTCAAAGCAGGCTTGCTGAGATTAAGAGTAATACGCCCACTTCCATGGAAGCAGATAGCAAAAGCGCTTGAAAACGCAAAAGCAGTTGCAGTAATAGACAAAAACGTCTCCCCTGGAATAGGAGGCATAATGTACCCTGAAATCAAGGCAGTGCTTTATGAAAATGAAAACAAGCCAGTAGTATCCGGCTTTGTAGCTGGGCTTGGTGGAAGCAAAACAAGCGTTAAAAAATTCCAGTCAATATTAGCATACTTGAAGAAGGACGAGAAAGCAAAAACAGGCAAAAGAAGATTCATATAAAAAAGTGATTTTAAATGGCTAAGCAAAACAAGGAAATCAAGACAATAAAAGACATTCCTGAAAAACATTACTTGATAGGAGGAAGTCCAACATGCGCTGGATGCGGGCCTGAACTAGGTTTGAAACTTGCTTTGAAAGGAGTAGGAGAAGGAGCAATAGTAGTCAATCCAGCTGGATGCATGACCCTCCTATGCAATTACCCCTACACTCCACTTAAAGTTTCTTGGATTCACAACGCGATTGAAAACGCTGCCTCAACAGCAGTTGGAATAGTCCACGGCTTGAAAGCAAGAAACAAAAAAGGCACAGTAATGTGCTATGCAGGAGACGGAGCAACTTATGACATTGGATTCGGCTCACTTGCTTACGCTGCTTACTTAAACGAGCCGATTGTCTACATCTGTTATAATAATGAGTGCTATGGAAACACTGGAAACCAATGGGACTCCTCAACTCCAAAATATGCAGCTACTTCAACAACCCCAAGGAAGATGGGTGGAAGCCCTTCAACAAGGAAAGACATGATTAAAATAATGAACGACCATGGAGTCTATGCAGCTACAGCTTCGCTTGCACAGCCAGTTGACTACATCAACAAAGTTAAAAAAGTCAAAGAAAGCGAAGAATTTGGCTACATTGAACTATTAGGAGCATGCCCTACAAACTGGCATTTTCCGCCTGACAAGACAATTGAAATATCACAACTAGCATTAGACACTGGCTTCTGGCCATTATATGAAAGAACAAAAGAAGGAAAAGTAATAATCAACTACAAGCCGAAAAAACTAAAGCCGGTAATTGAATTTCTTAAAATGCAAGGCAGGTTCTCCCACCTTACAGAAAAACAAATACAAACAATACAAGAACTAGTTATTCAAAGATGGGATCAACTGCTAAAAGAAGAGCAGCAAACAAAATAAATAATTCAACCAAATCCAAACACCTCCAATTATGTAACTATTTGTGAGTAACAAGGTATTTAAAGGTTTTGTTTTGCTTGAGAAGTAATGCAAGAACTTTTTCCTGTCCAATAAAACAAGAACTTAAATTGATCTTCTTACCTTAATTCTTGTCAAAGGTTTTTCTTCTTTTTTTGCAGTGACTGGTTCTATATCTGCTTTTTCTATTATTTTTATTGTTTTGATTGTTTTTATTTTTTGTTTGCTTGTTGTTTTAATTGGTTTTATGGCTTGTTTTGTTTTTGTTGTTGTGCATGGGTGTGGTTGTGTTCCTGTCCAGTTTTTTTTCATGTGTAGTAGTATGTAGTCGTCTATTGGTATGTGTGTTATTGTTGTTTTTGGTGTGAAGTGTATTGTTGTGTTTATTGTTGTTGTTTTTGTGGTTGTTGCTTCGTCGTTGTCTGTGATTGTGAGTGTTATTGTGTAGTATCCTGGTGTTTTGTAAGTGTGTTTTGGGTTTGGTTGTGTTGTGGTTGTTCCGTCTCCGAGGTCCCAGTAGTAATTAGTTATTTCTCCGTCTGTGTCGTATGAGTTTGATGCGTTGAATTGGTATGTTAAGCCGTATAGTCTTTTGTATTCTAGTTTTGCTGTTGGTGCTTGGTTGTTTGGTTTTGGTTGTACTGTGATTGTTTGGATTGTTGTGTTTGTTTCGTTCATGTTGTCTGTGGCTGTTAAAGTTACTGTGTATGTTCCGTTTAGTGTGTATGTGTGTGTTGGGTTTGGGTTTGTGCTGTTTGTTCCGTCTCCGAAGTCCCAGTTGTAATTAATTATTTCTCCGTCTTGGTCGTAGCTGTTGGTTGAGTTGAATTGTATTTCTTTGTATTCTTGTGGGTTTGTGTCGTTTAGTGTGATTATTGGGGTTGGCAAGTAATTAATGTGATACATTAACATATTTTCAACAGGTATTTTTGGGTATTTTGTTGTGTTTGTTCCGTCGTAGTAAATGTGGTCAGTGCCGTCGTTTGCTTTGAAGTAGTAGTAGTGGTCTCCGCTTGCTGTTGGGCTTGTGCTTTTGATTGTTATTTGGTTGGTGTCTGTGGTTGCTTTTACTCCTGTGTCGTATGTGTTTGTCTGTGGGTTCATATCATAGGCTATTCCATCAATAACTACTTGTATTGGGTTTGCTGGGTCGTTGTCAGCATCTTTATAATAAACAGTGAATTCTAGGGAATCTGTTGTTTTAGCATTCGTATTATTCACACTCCCATTGTATAACTCCGGACGTTGATTCTGCCAAGGCATCAAAGGAGGCTCACTAGTTTCACAATAACCACGGTTAGAATCATTCTCAATGCAAACCCAGTAACCAGGGTCAAAATTATATGTCCATTCTCCGCTTGTGTTTGCTGATATTGGGTGGAATTGTGCTGATTGGTTTTCTGGCCAGTATGGTTCCATTACATCAGTATTGTTTGTATAATGCCATACTCTTGTAATGTTTTTACTCCAGTTTCCATAAATAAGAGGGATAGCATCACTGATATTCATATAATTTATATTCCCTGTCCATCCCATTAAGTTCCAGCCAAGTTGTGTTGTGTTCCATGCTTTTTCATCTGAAATAGGGTCAATTTTAAGTGTGCCAGTGATGTCATTCATATACCCTGCCTTTGTTACATTTATTAAATATGCATACCCTGGTAAGAATTCAGTTAGGCTATTTGATGAATCAGGAGTATTTACATCCCATATCTTCCATTGCTGTTCTGTTGAATTATAAAAATAAACTTGAGTGCAATTCCCTGCATCTGAAGTTGAAACTTGTGATGAATTACAAAGCCCGGAACGTATATTTAAAGGATCCATGTAATTTTCTGATGAATAATATAATATTTCTGTATGGTGGAAGTAGGGGGTTACAATTGAAAGAGTAGGGAGAATTAAAGTTATCAAAATTAAAAATGTTTTTAGTATCTTAATCCTTTTCATACTCTCACCTTGTTCCTTATTGTGAGTTACAACATTTATAAACGTTGTCTTTTGTTATAATTTTTTTACACTTAGTAAGTATTTAGTGTTTTTGGTTGTGTGTTGGGGTTGGTTTTTTTATTGTTGTATTGTTTTATTATTTATTGGTATGGTTGTTCCTTTGATGGAAGGAGTTTGTTTTTTTGCCTTCTGATTTTTCTTTGTTTGTTTCTTTTGGTGTTATTTTTTTGACTGCTGTTTCTGAGTTGAGGGGAAGATTGACTAGTAGGGTTACTTTGTTTGCTAATGCTTTTTTGTTGTGGCAGATTTTTTATCCTTTTTGGAATAAGCTTCCTTTTTTTGTTCAGTTTTACTTGGATTTTGGCATTATTGTTGGTATTTTGGCTTTATTTTCTTTTTTACTTGGAGTTAAATTTTCTAGGGATCTCTTTTTCTTGTCTCGTTTTTTATATAGCTCTTTGTCTTTACTCTCTTTTTTTGTGATTCTTTTCATTTATTCGTTATAACTCTTCTTGTTTGTAAATTAAGTTTAAAAACTGTATTGTCTTTATTTATTCTATGAGTAAAAAGTTTGTATTGCTTTTGTTTTTGTTAGTTTTTGCTAGTGTTAGTTTGTCTACTATTACTTTTACTTTTCCAGAGTATGATGGGCAGTATTATAATTCTTCTTCTTACACTATTGGTTGGTTATGGAATAATGATACTGGTGATTGGAAATGTTTTAAAATATCAGAAAGTCTAGTTAATGGTAGCTTTTCTGATAGTACTATTGTATCAGATATAAATAATGAACCTGTTAATTTTTCATCTTATTCTTCTAAAGGAGAAGCAGTTTATTACTATAAAGTCGATGCTTACACAGATAAATTATGTCTATCAACCTCTTTGATTGACTCTGCAAATATCTCTCTCATCGTTGACACTTCCCCCCCTTCTGTTTCTAGTAAGTCTCCTTCTGGAAACAATGAGCCTTTGACTGGGAGCAACATTACCCTTATTTTTGATGAGCCGATGAATACTTCGAGTTTTAGTATTAGCAGTGGTTCAAGTAACATTACGTTCAGTTCGCCTGTTTGGAGCGATTCTGATCAAACAGTTACAATTCCTTATACTGCAACTAATCAAGGAGAAACATTTGTAGTTACTTTTAAAGCAAGTGACTTAGCTGGGAATTGGGTGACTGACTCCATGCAATTCACTACTCTAGTGAAGTGAGTGGTGTAGTTATTTCTTTTGTTTTAATATTTCCTTTTGTGTTGGACATTCTTGTTTAATTTGTTTGTTGTATGGTGAAAGTTTTGTTTTTTTTATTTTTGTAGGTAAGTAATATTTTTCTTTTATAGAAGTAAACTTTTTTTATGTTGTAATCGAAAGATTTATATTGTTTGTTCGATTATAATAGAGTGATGGATGAGGGTGTTTTGGTTGAGTGGAATCCTTGGTGGAACAGGGAGGTTGTTTTTGATTTTGTTGAAAGGGGTCTTTTGGATGAAGTTTTAAAATGGGTTAATAGGCCTGAGATTGTTTCTTTGGTTGGTGTTAGGAGGAGTGGTAAAACAACTTTAATGAAATTGGTTATTAAGCACCTTTTAGAAGAGGGAGTGAATAGGAAGAATATTTTGTTTATTAAAGCTGATGATGATAGGGTTGAAAAAAGGGGTTTGATTCAAGAAGCAATTGATTCTTATAAGCAGTTGATTAATCCTAGTGGTAAAATTTTTGTTTTTATTGACGAGGTTCAGGAGTTAGAAGATTGGCAGGTGGTTCTTAAAAGGTTTTATGATTTGAATGAGAATTTTAAGTTTTTTGTTTCTGGTTCTAATTCTTCATTGTTAAAAGAAGATTTAAATAATGCATTAGCTGGAAGAATTGCTTATTTTGAATTATTTCCATTTAGTTTTAAAGAGTTTTTGCAGCAAAAAATGGTTGTAAAAAACAAGGTAGATTTAATTGAAAAAAAAGAAAAGGTGATGCATTTTCTTCTTGAGTACTTGGAATTTGGGGGGTTTCCTGAGATAGTTTTGGAAAAAGATAAAATGATAAGTAGCAAGTTGCTTTCTTTTTATTATGATACTATAATTTACAGGGATGTAATAAAAAGAAGAAAAATAAGAAGCGTTGCTAAAATTGAAAAAATGATTAATTTTTATTTGCAAAATATATCAAGTCCTGTGAATTTTTCAAAAATAGGTAAGAATGTTGGGTTAACGACAGATACAGTCGTAGAATATACTAAATTTTTACAAGATGCTTATTTTTTGTTTTACATTTCCTTGTTTGATTACTCGATTAAAAGACAAGAAATAAACCCTAAAAAAGTATATGCGATAGATACAGGATTAAGAAACATAAAAACATTAAAATTTTCACAAGACAGAGGTAAGCTTGTTGAGAATGTTGTTTTTTTAGACTTGAAAAGAAGGCAGAATAAAGGGGAGTTGAGAGAGTTATTTTATTGGAAGGATGGTCAGCAGTTTGAAGTTGATTTTGTAATTAAGAAAGGTTTAGAAATAACTCAGTTGGTTCAAGTGACTGCTGTTTCTAAAAAAGAAGAGTTAGAAGAAAGGGAATTAAGGGGTTTGTTGAAGGCGAGTGATGAGTTAAGTTGTGATGATTTGGTTGTGGTTACTTGGGATTATGAAGCGAAAGAAAGAGTGAAGGATAAAGAGGTTAGTTTTGTTCCGTT
>Ga0190313_1000006_pt1 | contig 223446 bp, 253 predicted proteins | sample 4870071011_MG_FD_169989 | JGI IMG/M metagenome (GOLD analysis project Ga0190313, IMG submission 169989) | Hydrothermal vent sediment bacterial communities from Southern Trench, Guaymas Basin, Mexico - 4870-07-10-11_MG | ecosystem: Environmental > Aquatic > Marine > Hydrothermal vents >...
CAGGATATAAGAAAAAATAATGGTAAAAAGAAGAAAAGATATAACAAGATTTAAAGAAAGTAAAGAACTAGAAAACAAATTCATAAAATTAATTAAAAGAGGAAAAATAACAGAAGAAGACTTGAGTATAATAAAAGCAATTTTTGACAAAAGCAAAAATGAAGATTATAAAGCAAGCCAAGAAAGGAGAAGAAGGGCAGTAGATGAAGCAGAATTAAGAGCACAGAAAGAAGAAGTGCCTCTTGAAACAAGGAGAGTATTACTAGAATCTGCATTCAAAGGTGAAAAAATAATAGAAGCTTCAAGGCAATTAAAAGAAAAGCAGAAAGAGATAGCAGAAAGAGTAAAGGAAACACCCGAAGAAAAAAGAGAAGAGCAACTTAGAAGAGAACTAGCAGAAATAAGACAAGCTAAAAAGAAAGCAAGAGAAGAAGAAGAGTACTTAATATACTCTGAATTAGAAAAGGATGTTGAAAAAGCCTTGAAAATGGCAAAAAGATTAAACAAAGAAGAAAAACAAGTTGAAGTAAAACCAGAGCAAAAAGAAGCTGAAAAAATCAGGAAAAGATATTTCAAAACATCAGGTTATTTAGATGATGACATGAGAGCAATAAAAACAATGAATGCAATGAGAAAAGTAGCTGAAAAAACAAAAAAAATAACACCTGAAATAGCTAAAGTTATTAAAAAAGAAGCTGAGAAAGCAGGAATAAGCACTAATCTTTTATTAGCAGTAATAAAAGAAAAAAGACAGTTAACTAAAGAAGAAGAGGAGCTTCTAAAATAAAAAGAAACAAAAACAACTTCGATTTCTTAACCTAAATTTTTATATTAAAAAAACGCGTTTGTTTCTTATGCCTCAAAAATTCATTTTCATAACAGGAGGAGTAATGTCAGGACTTGGAAAAGGCATTACAACTAGTTCTATAGGCAGGCTGTTGATGAGCAAAGGCTACACAGTAACAGCAATGAAAATAGACCCATACATAAACATAGACGCAGGCACAATGCGCCCAACAGAACACGGCGAAGTCTTCGTAACAAAAGACGGAGGAGAAATAGACCAAGACCTAGGCAACTACGAGCGATTCCTAGGAGTAGAACTTACAAAAGAAAGCAACCTCACAACAGGAAAAGTATACAAAAAAGTAATTGAAAAAGAAAGAAACGGCGATTACCTTGGAAAAACAGTGCAGCCAATACCACACATAACAAACGAAATAAAAAAAACAATCAAAAAAAACGCAGGAAACAAAGACATCCTATTAATTGAAATAGGAGGAACAGTAGGAGACTACGAAAACGTATTATTCCTAGAAGCAGCAAGGCAAATGAAACTAGAGCAAGGAAACGAAAACATTGCATACGTGCACGTAACACTGCTGCCAAAACCACCTTCCCTAGGCGAAGCCAAAACAAAGCCAACACAACACTCAGTTAAAATGCTAAACCAAATGGGAATACAGCCAGACTTCCTCGTATGCAGGACAACAAACGGAGGACTGGACGAGATAAGAAAAGAGAAATTATCGCTGTTCTGCAACATTCCAAAACAAAACATAATAGACAACCCAGACGTAAAAACAATATACGAAGTCCCATTATTATTTGACAAGCAAAACTTCGGGGAAAAAATACTCGAAAAACTAAACTTAAAGCCGAAAGGAAACGCGCTTTACCCATGGCAAGTGATTGTTGAAAAAATGAAAAAAGCAGACAAAGAAGTAAAAATAGGGATGGTTGGCAAATACTTAAAAACAGGAGAAGGGCAATTAATCGACTCCTACATTTCAGTAAACGAGGCAATAAAACACGCGTGCGCTGAATTAAACGCAAAGCCGAAAATCGTCTGGATAAGCGCGAAAGAAATAGAAGAAGATGAAAAAAAATTAAGTGAGTTAAAAGAACTTGACGCAGTGATAGTTCCAGGTGGATTTGGAAAAACAGGCATAGAAGGAAAAATAAAAACAATCCAATACTGCAGAGAAAACAACATCCCTTACCTCGGCTTATGCCTAGGACTGCAACTCGCAGTCATTGAATACGCTAGAAACAAATGCGGGTTAAAAGAAGCTAATTCAACTGAATTCAATGAAAACACTCCTTACCCAGTAATTGACTTCCTGCCAGAACAAAGAAACATAATGAAAAAAGGAGGCACAATGAGGCTCGGTGAATACACTGCAATCCTAAAAGAAAACACAGCTGTAAAAAGGTTATATGAAAAGCTAGGGAGGATAGAAAACAAAAAAGAAGCTAAAGAAAGACACAGGCACAGGTACGAAGTCAACCCAGAATACCATGAAACTCTCATTGAAAACGGGCTAGTGATTTCAGGAACAAGCCCTGATGGAAAATTAGTTGAATTCATAGAACTGCCAAGCCACAAGTACTTCATAGCTACACAAGCTCATCCTGAATTCACATCCAAGCCAGGCAACCCAAACCCCTTATTTTACGGATTAATAGAAGCAGCGCTTAAATAAAGAACAAAAAACAATAAAAAAAATCAAGTGAGAAAATGGCATTAACTGATTTTGAAAAAAAAGAAAAAAAACAAGAAGCTTACGAAGTTATAAAACTGAAAAAAATCGTGAAAGGAATAAAAGCTTCAGAAGAAACAGAAGAAAAAAGAAACAGCAACGAACTTACCTTAATTTTTAAAAAACCTGATTTTTACCTTGAAACAAAAAAAGAAAATCATTACTCAATATGGCACAAGCCGACAATAATACTTCCTTACGAAGAAAAAACAAGAGAAGAAAAACCTGACTTTGTTTTCATTGCTGAAAAAACAAAACACTTGTATACTCTGGAGAATCTTGAAAAAAAAATAAAAACTCATAAAAAGATGACTGAAAAAATGAAAAAAGAACTCAGCAAAGAACTTTTAAAAAAAATGAAAAAAATAAAACTGCTTTTATACATAAGAAAAAACTTGACTCAAAAAGAATTGACAAAAATAATCATTACAGCAAGTTACTTGAAACCAGAATACGCGGTAATAATTCTTGAAGAAAGCATGAAACCTTCAATTAAAATCGCCATGCCTGAGCAGATAAACTGCATTGAAAATACTGGAATAAACCAGCAGAAAGCAAAAAAAGCACTAAGGCAAGTGCTTTGAAACTAAGAAAATAGATTAGGCAACGTTAAAATGAAAAATTAGATTATATATTCTTTCATTCTTCTTTTGATCACCGAGCCGCGGGGGACTCACCGCCCCCCTCAACTCTAGGTAACTCCTGCTCCCCCTGCTGACCACATGCGCTTCGCTTAGTGCTCATTTTTAGGGAATTCTTGAAAACTTTGAGTTTTCAAGTTTGCGAAGTTATATTTCGCATAATCTGATCTCCCTCCTTAATAATAAAAAAATTAGATTATATATTCTTTCATTCTTCTTTTGATTTCGTCAAGAGGAAGAACAGTAGTTACTAATGGAATTTTTTCAACCTCTGAAATCTTAAGAGCAACCTTGTCAACTTCAGAAATGTTATGAAGCACAACCATGGTAGGCTTCAATTTAGTTACACGGATTGCAATCAAAGGGCTTCTTCCCATTGAAACATTAGTGAAAATCAAAGCCCTTTCAGTAGTGTTGCCGTAAATTTTAATAAATTCATCAGCAGGCAGTTCAAGAATAGCGCGGATAGAATCAACAATAGTAAAGCCGTAAATTTTGGTTTTTTTCAGAACTGCTTCGTTTGAAATTATTCTCCCTTCAATTGATTTTACAAAATCCTTTGACTTCATTGACTTGGAAAAATCCTCCACGTCAAAAACTTCACTTGGCTTCTGCAATTGAAGCTTTTTATAAACCCAGCCTCCTTTCTGCCTGTCAATTTCAATAATGGCATTCACAAACCTTTTAATAATGCTTGCTCCTGGACTCTTTCTCCTATTCCCTTCATAATCAGAGATAGTTGAAGGAGTTACATTTAAAAAATCAGCTAATTCAGTTTGAGAAATTCCGAAAATTTCACGCCATTTTTTCAAAGAAGAGCCAGGGTTGTCACTTAAGGTAATTTCCCCTGCAATGTCAAGCAAAATCTTGTCCATTATCTACAATAAACGTAAAAGGGATTTAAAAAACAGTTAGTTTAAAAAGGGGGGTAGGAGAGGGGGAAAAATTGGCTCACCCAGCCAAAGAAATCCTCTTTGTATATAAAAGAAGAATTGTTGCTAATCCTCTCCAAAAAATTGGACTATTTAAAAATTTAACAAGTCAAGTATATAAAGGTTATGGTTAAATGAGCAGTTGAATTGGACAAATTTTCAATCAAATCTCATAAAATTGAATATTTTTGTATAAGTGAAGAATGTTAAGAAATTTTATTGCAAGTTTGTCTATTTTCTAACAATAAGTTTATATATTTATTTAGTGTTGATTTTAATTAAGAACTGGAGGTGGTTTGAAATTAAACTCAAACCAGTTAGAACAATGTGAGAAGGGTTCAGGGGGAAAGGCTCACCCAGCCAATAGGGATTTTATTTGCTCCTTCCTCCCTTCTCCAACTTCACCCTTTTTTTCAGAATTTCTTGTTTTTTAAGAAAAAGGGATTAGTCTAGGTTTTTCTGCTGGATAGTGTTTTAAAGAAAAAAGAGAGAGAGGGTTTTAATAAGGGAAATTGACGACTACGTATCTTCCTACTGCTTTTACTTCGCTGAATGGAATGTTCAGCAAGCCGTGCTTGTCAAGGTGGTCTTTTATTTCTTTAAGTTCATGATCTGGCTTGACAATAAGGTTTGTTAAAGCGCCGTTTATTTCAAAGTAAACATCCATTACTTCCCCTAGTTCTAATCCGCTGTTGGAAACTACTTTTTTTTCAAGCAAGTGCTTTCCTAATATTGGTTTTGACATTCAACAAACACCTCTTTTTTTAGTCGGTTATGATTATGTCTCCGACTGCTTTTACTTTTTCAAATGGAATGAAGTTTTCTTTTATGAATTTTTTAGCTTCTGTTGCTTCTCTTCCAAGTATTGAAGTTGCTTCTGCTTTCAGTAAGAATTTTATTTGTCCTTCTTCTGGTTCTATTAAAACGTCTTTTGCAACTCCTATGAAACTGCTTTTTTGCGAGTAGATTCTTCTGCCGTAAATATCAGTTAATTTGTTCATTTTGCTAATCCCCCTTTATTTCATTTCTTTTTTTAACTTAAGAAAAATAAAGGAAAGAATTGTTTTTAATTGTTTTGTTTTAAGGAATAGCGCTCAGAGAAATAAAAAAGAAGAAAGGTGAAAAAAAGTGTTTTTTTAATGCATTGATTTTTCAGCTTCTTCTATTGTTTTTTTGGATTCATTCATTCTTGATTGAAGTCTTTCTGCTTGTGTTTTCAGCACATTTATTCTTGATTTGAGTTCTTCTCTTTTTTTGTTCAGTTCTTCTTTCAACTGCTTTGGCTCTTGCTCTATTAGGATAGTGCCCACTGCTTTGAATGTTTTTCCTTTTGCTTTTTCAAGTTCCATTAAAGCAACGTCTGTTTGAGCAAGGTCTATTTCAAGTCTTTGCAGTTGAGAGTCAACCATTTGCAATTGCCTTTGGTAATTTTGAAATTTAAGCAGTTCTTTTTGCAGTTCCTTGTTTGAAATTTGTTTATTTTCCGTCATTTTGTTTCTCACTCCTGTAATTTTATTTTTACAATTACTTTTTCCTTGTTTTTGAATATTATCTGGTTGTCTTGTTTTAGAATTTTATTTTCAGCTTCTTCGTCTGATGAAGTGTTGAATAGTTTTTCAAGCTCTTCTGGACAATTGATTGAATTCCATTTTTGCTTTTCTTTTGTCAAATAAACTCCTTTTATTTTTAATTCTTCTGCCCAGTTCCAGTTTTCATTGTTTAGTGTTATAAAGCGCATGAGGTGAGGATTTCCTTGCTTGTCTGTGACAATGCATATTTTTGGGTATCCTTTGCTTCTTGCTATTTCAACAAGTTCTTCTATTCCTTTTTTTCCTCTTGTTAAGTAAATGGAATCAGGAAGCAGGTTGCTTATTTTTTTTGAGAATATTCTTGTGTTTTTCGATGGCTTCCTGCTTGTTGTAAAAAGCATCATTTTAAATCAGTTAATCTGTTTTTATTTTTTTAACAACAGGCGGCCTTTCTTTTATAAGTATCCTGTAGCCGCAGTGAGGGCATTTTACGACAGAGATGTCATCTATTTCAGCTCCGCATGAAAAACATTTCCAAGCCATTTTATTAAAAACCTCCATTCATAAGCTTTAAAAAAACCTTTTCCTAATTTTTTTTAATTAAGAAAAGGGGGTTTTGAGTTTTAAGCTACTTGTTTTAAAGTAGTTTTTTTCAAGATTCTTTCAGTCATTTTGCCAACAGCAGTTTGTGGCTTGTAAGCTCCTCCTGCTATTTCAGCGCCGCATTTTGAGCACACCCAAAGAGAGTAGCCTTTTCTTTTCAAGGCTTTTCTTCCACATTGAGGGCATTTTTGCTTTGACTTTTGCTCTTTTTCAATGTCTCTTACTATTTGCTTTAATGGAGTGCTGTACCTTGAACCGAACCTGCTTGCTGACTTCAGCTTTGTTTTCTTAACCATTTTCTTTTTTCACTTCCCTTGATTTTTCTAAGCTTGTATTTTCTTTTTTTGGGTTTTTATTCATTTATATTAGTTTTCTTATCTTTTTTGTGGCTTTAACTGCTGTTTCAAACATTTGGTTTATTTCTTCAATTGTAAATGAGCCTTTGCCCATTTTCTGAGCTGCTGACAAGTGGCCGTCATCTCTTATGGACATTACCATCATTGCATCAGAGACTTTTTCTTCTGTCAAGGAAGGGTCTAGTACAATTGAGTCTCCTATTTTTGCGAAAGTGGCTGTCATTGGCTTGTATTTAACAGGTAATTTTCCCTGCGTTTCTTCTTTAATTAGCCTTTCTTTTTCTTCGTCGTATTTTGGAAGACGAGTGTTCCATAATGCTTTTACTGCGCCGATTGTAGCTGCGTCGAAGAAGTTTCCGTCAAAATCAAGCACATGCAAGTCAATTAAGGCAGTCCATACTTTTTCGCCTTCAACTATGCACATTTTTTCAAAGTCTATTGCTCCTGATTCTCTTATTCCCCTGTCAACGACTCTTGCGAATTCAATTGATTCAGGTGAAGGTGGGCCTGAGTAATAAAGGGGTGATGCGATTGGAACTAATTCTGAGTTTGTAACCATGTTTCCTTCTTTTTCATGATCTGGATATGGTGTTCCAATGTCCATTTTTACTCCTACAAGCACTTGGGTTTCCCCTAGTTTGACTAAAGCGCTTCCTTCTGCTTTCGGAACATAACCTTCTATTATTTCAATTTTTCTGTATTCGTCGAATTTTCTTCCATCTTCTCTTTCGCCTTGTTTTAACATTCTGGTAATTGAATCTTTTTTAAGTTTTAAGATAATATTTTCATCCATTTCAAATCTCTCCTTTTTCTATTTTTTTTCACTGCATTTCTTCTGCTATTTCTTTTTGTTCTTTTTCATATTTTTCTTTAAGAGCCTGCCTTTGTTTTTCGTAAATAACAGGCACTGCTTTTTTAATCAAGTCCATTGCCTTGTCAAATTCTTCTTTTGAAAAATCGCCGTCCATTTGCATTAGGACAACTTCTCCTGTTGACGGCACTATTCCCATTGGCATGTCTGCTTGCCCGAAGTTGTCTTCTTCTTTTCCTAGGTCAAGTATGACTTGGTCTCCTGCTTTTCCAGCAGCTACTCCTACTATTAAGTCTTTCATTGGCACTCCTGCGTCTGCTACTGCAACTGAAGCTGCTGTTAATGCAGCGCATCTTGTGCCTGCGTCTGCTTGCAGTATTTCTACAAAAATGTCTATTGATGCTTTTGGGAAGTAGTTTGTAAAGATGACTTTTTCAAATGCTTCTTGTGATATTTTTGATATTTCAGTTGACCTTCTGTCTGGTCCTGGTCTTTTCCTGTCTTCAACTGAGAATGGAGCCATGTTGTACCTGTATCTGATTCTTGCTTTTAATGGGTCTTGTTCGTGCCTTGGGAGGCATTCTCTTGGCCCGTAAACAGCTGCTAGGACTTTGTTCTTGCCCCATTCAAGCAAGCATGAACCATCTGCTCTTTTAAGCACTCCTGCTGTTATTTTCAAGTCTCTTAATTCGTCAAATTTTCTTCCGTCTATTCTTTTTCCGTTTTTAAATAATTCAATTTCTTTGCTTCCGCTCATTTTTCATTCACCTTTTAGTTTTTGTTTTTCAATTCTTCATCTAGGAATTTAGTTATTTTGTCAGTTAATCCTGAAGTGTGTGCTTCTTTTTCTATTTTGTAAATTGCTTTCTTCAGAATGTTTGAGTTTTCTCCTTTGATCCATATTCTTCCGTTTCTGCCTATGAATAGGTTGCATCCTGTCTTATTTTTCAAAAGTTCTATCATGGAATTCTTTTTTCCAATGACTCTTGGTATTCTAACAGGGGAGATTTCTACAATTTCTCCTTCATATAATTGTCTTTCGTCTCCGAGTTTTGTGGATTTTACTTCATCAACTTCGAAGATTTTAGCAAAAACCACGTCTCCTTTTTTGTATTCTCTTCTTGTAGGTAGGAAAGCAGTGTAGGGGGAGTTGATGTCAACAACTGCTCCTCCGAATTTTGCTTCTTCAATGACTCCTACTACAAGGTCTCCTTCTGAGGGAATGTATTTTCCGCTTAATGGGATTATTTTTTCCCTTCCTTCGTTTTCAGTAAGGACTCCGTAAACGCTTGAATAAAAATCGTTTCCTTTTCTGTAGGAATACATTCCTCTTGCATTTACTTTGTCTCCTGGTAAAACAATTCTTTTTTCGCTCATTTCAAATCACTCTCTTTCAAAACTTTTTTTTAAAAAAAATTTGTTTATTTTCTTTCAATTACCTTAAATTCTGCTTCTCCGTGTGTTATTTTGTTTATTTTGTCTTCAAAATCAGATTTCATTCCAGCTGGGATTTCAATTACGCAGTAGTAACTTCCATCATTCATCCATTGTTCTTTGGTTCTTTTCAAAGTTTTTAGGTAACCTACTGCTTTTCCTGAGTAAGTAGCAGGGACTCTGACAACTATTTCATCAACTTCCATTTTGATAGGAAGAACTTTTTTCATTTTAGCAAGGACGCTTTCAACTTGTGATTCGGCTGACTTGAAAATGTCAACAGGGCATTTTGCTTCTTCAAAAGCTTTTTCCAATCTTTTAAGTGTATGTGGCACGTGTGTTCTTGGGTCAACAGCGCTTATTGAAATCAAATGAAGCACTTGTTTTTTCTTCTCTTCCATCATTCTGTGCCTTTGTTCAGTTGTAAGTTGAATTTCTCCTTTTTTAATAATCACTGGAACAATTTGCTTGTAGTCAGTTGTTCCAAAAACTTTAATTAAATCCTCTTCAGATGCTTTTTTAGCTTTTGATGAATCAGAGTAAATGTCAGAAGCAGCTATTAAGTCATCAACTTCAATTTCCTTGCCTTGTTTGAAGTCCCTTGAAAGTTCAGGGTCAACAAGAGCTTCAAAATGCATTTCTCCTTTTTTGTATCTTGCAATTACTGCTTTATCCAAACTAATCATTTTCACAAACCCTCTTTAAATAAAAATAAAAGCAAAGGAAGAGAAGCAAAACAAAAATTTGTTTGCTTTACTTCACTTTAGATATGTACTTCTGAAGAACATCTTTTTCCAATTTAGTGTATTTCCTGGTTTTTTTAGGAATGTAATAAACGTCAACAGTTTCCTTGCTTATTTTCTTATCACCTACTTTTTTAAGAGTCTTTAAAGCAAGCATTACTGCTTCTTCAAAAGACGCTGCTTCTTTATACTCTTTTTGAAGAAAAGCCTCTGCTTCAGCTTTTCCTCCTCCAATTGCAGCTGCATACAGTTCATTGAACGCGCCTGAAGGATCTGTTTCAAACAATCTGGCGCCAGTGTCATCAACGCCTGTTATTAAAAGAGATGCTCCGAAAGGACGAGCTCCTCCAAATTGAGTATATGCCTGCTTCAAATCACAAACATCTTGAGTGAGAGTTTGAATATCAATTGGTTTTCCGTAAATTAATTTTTCTTCTTGCGCAACTATCCTTGCATGGTCAACAAGCCTCCTGGCATCTGCAACCAAGCCAGAAGTAGCAACTCCAACATGCTCATCTATTTGGAATATTTTTTCAATAGACTCTCCTCTAAGCAGTTTTGAATTAATATTTTTGTCAACAGCTAATAAAACGCCATCTTTGTAAATCATTCCAAGAGCAGTTGTTCCTCTTTTAACAGCTTCTCTTGCATATTCTACTTGAAACAGCCTTCCATCTGGGCTGAAAACAGTTATTGCGCGGTCATAAGCCGACGGCGACGCTGGATACATAAACAATTACCTCCGTTTTTTCAAAAAAGGCAAAAGGCAAAACATTTTTTTAAAGCAAGTTAAAAATGAATCTTCTGGTAAGAAAAAATTCAAATTGCCTTTTTTTCCTAAAAAAGATAAACACTTTTTATTTATAAATTAGTTTTCCAAGGACTCTATACCTCAGCCAATTACCTCACTAATTTTTAAATTTTTTCACAACTGAGTTTAACATATGAAATAAATCCTTTTTATAACTTACTTTTCACTGACGTTGGATAGAAAAAATTATTTTTTAATAAAAGAATCTGCTTTTTTAACAGTTCCTGTTACCCTTATTATTTTAACAACAATTTTTTCATTTTCAATTTTTTCAAAAAAACCAAGAGCAAACAAAACCAGATTTAAATAATCATTATTGACTCTTATAATCCCTGCTTTCTGCTTTTCATAATACTTAACAAGCCAAAAACCTGAATTTGAAAATCCAAACAAGCCAAGCGCTTTAAAAATAACATTATTAATTTCTTTCTCAACTTGCTTTTTTGAAAAAACCTTGCTTGAAGCGATTTCAAAAGCAACATACCTTCTTCTATCTCTTAAAGTAGGGGGAAGTGGTTTCATCAGCAATTCAACCTCTTTCAAACTTCTTTTTTTCAACTCCTATTAAAATTAAATGAATTCAAATCAATGAACATAAGGTTCATATGCTTGGTTTAAACTCCATTTCGCCTGAGGCTTGCTCATGCCTAAAAACATGCCGAAACCAATAAGCACATTAGCATCTTTTAACCTGCTTTCATCTCGTGCATTTGAACAAATAAGAATATTATTCTTCTGCTTCAAGCAAATCTTAACAGCTTCTTTCAAATTCCTTAAATAAAGCACTTGGCTTACTCCTTTTAGGTTCAAAACAGAGTTTAAAGAAAAAGCAATTGAAACATTGTTATCTTTGGCTATTTGAGCTACTGCAGTGTCAAACTCTTTTGTAAAAGAAACAGGGTCAAGGAGAACCTGAACTCCTTTTGTCCTGACAATCTTTCTATTAAGCTCAAGGCTTCCTCCTTGCTTGATTTTAACATCTTTTTCAGACAAGTACTTTTTAAAACCCATTTCACTGGCTTTGCTTTTCAACTCATCTGAAACCAAATCGTACAACGGTTAACACCTTAGTACTTTTTCCTCTGCTTGTTCTTGCTTCCTTTGGCTTTTGTCTTTGGCTTGGATTTCTTACCAGCGCTTGTCTTGTTCCTATGCACTCTTCTTGTCTCGCTGCAAATCCAATTCAAATCCTTGTCCTTCTTAATGGCAGGATGAGTAGGGTCAACCATTATAACTTCAAACCACTTATACTGCCCATCCTCCATAACCAAATAAGAATTTAAAACCTCCAAGTTAGGGAACTTTCTTGCAATCCTCTCTTCAGCAATCAACTGAATAGACTTCTGCCTTTTAATTTTCCTAACACCCATTTTAGAGTGTCTTCTTCCAGCCCTCACTCTCTTATGAACACCGCTTCCTCTCCTAACTCTTATCCTGGCAACAACAACACCTTGCTTTGCCTTATAACCAAGTTCTCTTGCTCTTGGAATATTTGTCGGCTTACCTAGCCTGACAACAACAGGCTCTCTCCTTAACTCAAGAAGCCTTCCTTTATGCATTTCCTTAGCTCCAGGCTCTTTGCCTTTCCATTCTTTTTGAAACAATTCCTTTATTCTCTTAATTGCACTCATTTCTCAACACTCCTTTAATTCATCGTTCTCCCTTTAAAGGGAACATTCGATACTGCTTAAAAAAACAGTGAATTAATTATTGCATTAATTTATTTTTAAAGCTTTGGAACAACACAACTTTTTAAATGAAAAGGTTTAAAAACAAAACCATTAATAAATAATAAACACTCCTTCGACTACTTGCTTAACAAGACGTCCACAGGAGAAAAAAATAAAAAAAGATTCAATTAAAAAAAATGAATCTAATTTTAAAAAAAAAGAAATTTTAATTAAAACTTAAGGACAGGTGGAAAACAAAATGGCTTCTTTGAAACCAGCAAAAACACAAAGAGAACCAAGAAGAGCTTGGACAAGAACAGCTAAAAGAAAAGTAAAAAAAGCATTCGTACGCGGAGTACCTGACTCTCGTTTAAGAAGCTTTGACATGGGCTTTGCAAAACCAAAAGACTGCGAAATAGAACTAGACTTAGTGTCAAGCGAACATTTTCAAATGAGAGACAACTCACTTGAATCAGCAAGAGTCATGGCAAACAAAATATTTGAAAAAAAAATAGGAAGAGACTTCTACTACTTCAAAGTAAGAGTATTCCCACACCAATGCTTAAGAGAACATTCCATGCTAACAGGAGCAGGAGCAGACCGTTTATCATCTGGAATGAGAAAGCCATTCGGACGCCCAATAGGAAGAGCAGCTGTCGTGAAAAAAGGCCAGAAAATATTCACAGTATACACAATGAAACAATTTGAAAACCACGCAAAAGAAGGCTTGAAAAGAGCGGCAATGAAACTAAGCGGAAGCCCAAAAATCGTGATAAAAGACATTAGCAAAAACAAGCCTGAAAAACTAATGCCAGGAAAAAAGAAGAAAAAAAGAGACTTCAAAAAATAAAACAACAAAGCAACTTTTCTCATTTTTTTACTTTTTCTTATTTTATTCAATTAACAATTAGACTTAACTCTAAAAAAAGCTTTATTAATTCAAAAAAAGACAACTTAAAGTAATAGGTAAAACAAATTCTTAAAAAAAAGGCAATTGAGGTTAATTAAAATGAACAGTAGGCAAATACAAGAGATGGTAAAAAGAGAACTTGAAAAAAGAAAAGGTAACATGACAAGCGCAGCAAGCAATGCAGAAAAATCAAAGAAATCAGAACTGCTTCGTAGGAGAGCAGAATTAAAAGCATCATTGCTTAGAACAAACGCTGTTTCTGATAAAATAAATAAGAAATTAGTGGAAGGATTGATTAAAAAAAGCTTAAAAGAGCAGATAAAATACAACAGGGAAAGAGGATTGCCTACTGAACAACTGGAATGGGATTTAAGGAGAACAAAGGAGATTGCTAATGAAATTTATGACAACCCTGAAGTGCAGAGGGCTTTGAATGAACAGAGGAGAGCAATAAGAACAAGCAGCAAAAAACAGCAGAGCAACACAATCATAGACAGTTTGCTTGGAGCAGGAGCTTTAGTAGTGGGATCCCCTGTAAATTTTTTACTTGCAATGGGTTTAATAGGTAAAAAAACAGGCGAGCATGCCATAAAAAGAAAAAAACTAAAACCACTCCAAGAAGATATAAGAAAAAGGTTAAAAGAAAACAAAGAAAAATTGAAAGAAAGTTAAATAATCCTTTTTTTACTTACTTATTTTTTTAAAAGCAAACGTTTTAATGACTTGTTTTTTTGCCGTTAGGCAAAAAACCTTTTCAAACTTCAAAGAAGTTTGAACTTGGCTATTGAGGCGTAAGCCGAAAATAGCCTTATTGATGCAAACTTTTAAAGTTTGCTATGGACTCGGCGGGAGTTGAACCCGCGGCCTCTCCCACGCCAAGGGAGCAATCTGTAGCGAAAACAATCCGTTTGGGGAAGTGGGTTTGTTTTTACCACTGATCTACGAGCCCGGTTGTAAAGAAAGGTTTTTTGCTGGTTAAATTTAGTTTTTTGGTTATTTTTAATTGTTTTTGAAGAATAAGGATTTGATTTAAATTAAGGAGAAGGGAAGGTGGGGGCTTCCTTTCTTTTGAAGGGTTTTTTGCTGTTTAAGGTGAAACGTATAGTATGTTGTCTCCTCTTACTATTACTGTGCCTATTTTTGATTTCAGTTGCTCGTTTTCAAGTTCTTCTGCTTCGTCAAGCACTAGGTTCATGTGTTGGTCAAATGCTTTTAGTTTTCCTCTTAGTTGCTTGTTGCCTTTTAGTCTTACTAGTACTTGTTGGTTCATTTCTTTGTTCAGCAAGTCAAATGGTCTTGTTATTGATTCCATGTTTTTAATTCACCTCTTTTTTAAAAATTTAAATAAACTTGAAAACAAGCTTTTTTTTGCTTGTTTTTTTGTATAGGGGATTCCTGTGATTTCAGATGCTGTTTTTATTATTTCTTGGATGGATTCGTTTGATTCGTTTGTTTTAATGAGTGGTTTTCCTTTTAAAACGCTTTTTTTAAGTTCTTCATCTACTTTTATTCTAGCTAGGATTGGGACGTTTAAGAGGGATGTGATGTCTTTTTCGCTTAATTCTCCTTTGGTTTTTTTAATCATGTTTAGGATGACTCCTTTGACTTCTGAGCCCATTTTTTCAGCTGTTAGGTAAGTTTTGTAGCCGTCTGTGGCGCTCATTGGCTCTAGGGTCATTACGAGGATTGTTTCGCTGCATGCTGCAAAGCAGGCGATTGTGTCTCTGCCTATTCCTGCTGGGCAGTCAACTAAGACGTAGTCTGCTTTTTTTTTGAATTCTTTGATGATTGTGATTAGTTTGTCTGGGTCTATTCTTTTGAATTGCTGTGGTGAGATTCCTGCTGGCACGAACCAGGCGTTTTTGTCAACTTCGTAGAGTACGTCGTTTATTTCAGCTTCTCCGCTTATTACTTCTTTTAAGGTGATTGGTCTGCCTTCCATTCCGAGAACTAGTTCAAGGTTAGCCATGTCTAAGTCAGCGTCGACCATTATTACTTTTTTTCCTAGTTTAGATAAAGCTAGTCCTAAGTTTGCTGTGATTGTTGTTTTGCCTACTCCTCCTTTTCCAGAGGCTATTGCAATTGCTTTGCTCATTTTTTTTCTCTCCTCTTAATAACTTGCTGTTGGAATTTTTTTCACTTCAAGTTGAAATTTTGGATTCCTTTGTTTATTTTTTTGACAATTTGTCTTGTTTCAATTGCTGAAATGTCACCTGATGTTCTGAATATGTATGTTAAGTCATCTTCTGTATATAAAACATTATAATGTTCTTTGTCTTTCACTATTAAGAGGTTTGCGTTTGGAAATTCTGTTTTAATGAATTCCTGTAAGGAAGTTGATTTTATTGCTTTTTCAAATGCTTGTTCTTTTTCAGTTGACATTAAAACGCTGCCGTCTTTTTTTGAAACAATTACTGAGTCAAGCGCGTAGTCTTCAACTACATTTTTAACATAGCCATCTGGTTCTTTTGCTTCTTCTCTTTTTTTCTGTTCAATTAATTCAAGGAGGATTTGGATTCTTTTTTCAAGTTTTTCTTCTTTGGTTTTCTTGTTTAAAATTTTATAAGCTATTTTTTTAAAAAAACTCATTTTCAAGCGTCACCTTTTTTTTAGTTGATTTCTAGTTACTCAGAAGTAGTTAATTAACATTTCATCTTTTTTTCAGAAGCTTAGCTAGTTTTGAAAACCTGTCGCTTGCATCTTCTTTTTTTGTCTTCTCCTGTTTTTCTTGGTTTTTTGAAAGTGTTTTTTTAATTTCATCATTTTCTGATTTTGCCTTGTTTAAAAGCTGAGCCATTGAAGAATCTTTTGCAATTGTTTTAGTTAACCCGAATTTTTTAAACAAGTCTTCTTTTTGAATGCCTTCTCCTGATTCTTCAGCAAGCTGTTTTTCATAATCTTCTTTGAAGTAATTCAGTATTTTTAAATTTTCTTTGTCTACTGCTTGTTTCAGGTTGTTCTCTTCATTTAAAGTGAGAATCAACTGCACTTGATAAGAATTGAGTGAAAACAAGTCAATCACACCTATTTTTGCATTCAAGGCATTCAAGCTTCTTTCAAGAGCTTCTTCTGCTAAAAAGCTTTTGTTAAACTTGTAATAATCATAGTTAGAGGAGACAATTTTGCCGTTGCTGAATACGACTATTCCTTCTTCTAAACCTTGTTTTCCATGAATGGTTATGCAGAAATACCCGTTGAAGCTTTCATCCATTAATTTTTTCACGTACTGCGCAGGCACAATGCTTGCCAATTCTTTTCCTGTTTCAACAGGGCTTCCAGCAGACAATTTCATTTTAAAAAAAACAACTCCCTTAAATTTTCTTTTAATTTACTTCAATTTAGTGATTGTTTTCTTGTTGAACACGAGGATGTGGTCAGCTGTGTTTTTCAAAGCAGCTGCAATCGGCTCGCTTCCAACGACAATTGTTTCCTTACCATGCTCCTTTGCCTTGGACACAACAGGATGAAAGTCAGAATCGCGTGTCATCAAGGCAATCACATCAATGTGTTCATTGAAAACATACTCCATTGCCTCAGCAGCCATAGGTGCATCCACGTCATCACTAGTGACTATTACAGGCTCAAAACCTTGATTGACAACAGCTTCAATTAACTTATCAGGCGCAAACTGGTTTAAGAAAATTTTAGATACTGTCAAGTTGCCGAATTTCTCCAGCTCGTTCCTAATAATGTTTAAGTCAACGTCAAACTCTTTCCTAAGCATGTTAGGACCGTCAACGAAAAAAGCAATTTTCTTAACTTCATTTTTTCTTTTTCCAAAACCAAACATTTCAAAAACCAAACTCCTTCTTGCTTAAATTTTCAAATCAAATGCCTTGACTGTATTTTTTTCAGTTGCCTTGCTTGCTTCTTCAAAAGTTATTCCCAGTTCAGATGCAATTAAAGCAATTAATTCGCTTACATTAACAGGCTCGTTCCTCTCCTTTCTGTTGAAAGGGTTCAAGTAAGGCGAATCAGTTTCAGTAAGCAAGTAATCTAACTCAATTTCCTTAATTAAATCTTTGGTTTTTCTTGAATACAACGCTTTCGTAGTTACACCTATGAAAAACCCGTTGTCAACAGCTCTTTTAATCAAATCGCTTGAAGCTTCAAATGAATGCATTATCACTTGCGTAGCTGCCCCCCTTTCAGCCATTTTCAAAGCATCTTCCTCTGCATTTCTAGAATGAATTACAAGGGGCTTGTTCAAATCATTAGCCAATTCAATGAACTTCGTGAAATTTTCTTTTTGCCTGCCATGATTTTCCTTGTCCCAGTAATAATCCAGCCCAACTTCTCCGACAGCAACCATCTTTTCATGATTCTCTTCAATGAAAGAAATCACTTGACTTAACTTGCTTTCTCTCAAAGTAGTAATAGGTCCTAAGCCGAAGCAGGGAAATACAAAACCAAGGAACTCTTCGCTTATTCTTAAATTCTTTTCATTTGAAGCAAGAGAATCAGACAAGGTAATTACTGCCGAGAGTTTCTGCTTGGCTCTCTCAATAACTTCAATTAAGTCACTGTTGAAACTTGAGTCATCTAAATGTGAATGCGAGTCAATCATTAATTTAAATTAAAACAGTTTAAGTATTTATAAAGGATTTAAGAGTAATTGATTAACTATGAATATTAAAAAACTTACAATCACAAGCTTGCTGATAGGAGTGCTTGCTTATGCCTTGATTGGATTTGGCGTGGGCTTACCTGAAGTCATAAAAGCGCTTAAGAACGTCAAGTACGAGTACCTATTCTTAGCAGTGTTTGCTTATGCTTTCAGCTTGCTTATGATTACTCTCAGATGGAAGGAAATTACAAACAATGCTGGAATTAAAATAAGCACCTGGAAGCTTTACTTAATGACTTTAGCTGGAGTGACTTTCAGCAACATTACACCAAGCTCCAGAATGGGAGGAGAGCCAATTAAAGCTTACTTTTTAAACAAGCATTCAGGAACTAAAATGAAAACAAGCTTTGCAACAATAGTAAGCGCCAGAATATTCGACGCAATAATCTTCATGCTTGTATCAATAATCGTTCTAAGCTACTCAGTAATAAACTTGACTCTTCCAAAATACGTCAGCATACTGCTAATAATTTCCCTTGCAATATCAGTTGGAATAATATGGTTCATTGTATACGTGTCAGTTCAGCCAAAAGCAGCTGAGTCAATAGCAATATGGTTCATCAGAAAATTCAAAAGATTTTCAAAAACACTAAGGACAGAAGGATTTGAAAACAAGATAAAGAAAGAAATAAAAGAATACTCAGAGAACATGAACAAATTCCTTAAAACAAAAAAACTTTGGATAACCTGCTCAACTTACACTATCCTAATGTGGTTTTTTGACGTGCTTAGAATGTACTTGATTTTCTTCGGATTAGGATTGAACACCAACCCAATGATGCTTTTAATGGTCCTTGTACTATCCGGACTGGTTGGAGGAATACCTGTTTTCCCAGGAGGCATAGCAGTTACTGAATCAACAATGATAGTGGCATACAACGCCTTTCAAATACCATTAGCAGTAGCAGGAATAGCAACAATACTAGACAGAATGGTTTACTTCTGGCTTTATACTTTCCTCGGACTCATCGCAGCTTACAAACTCGGAATAAAAAAATACGAAAAAGAACAATCAAAAAACAAAGAGTTTTAAATAATCAAAACAATTATAAAAAAAGACCAAGTTAATAAAAAACAAGGAAACATCAAAAAAAAATTAAAAACAGCAATCGGAGGATGTTTAAATGTCAGTTACAGTTGGACAAGTAAAAGACTTGAAAGAAGGAAGGTACGTCGTAATAGATGGAGAACCATGCAAAATAACTTCTATTCAAAAATCAAAGCCAGGTAAACACGGCTCAGCAAAAGCAAGAGTCGAAGGAGTATCCTTATTCAGCGGAAGCAAAAAAACACTTTTGAAAAGCGTTGACTCCTCATGCGAAATACCAGAACTCCTAAGAAAAAAAGCACAAGTAATAGCAAACCTTGGGGGAAACAGGCTTCAATTAATGGACTTGGAAACCTACGAAACATACGAAATTGACGTGGACCCAGAATACGCTGACTTGCAATCAGGCAGAGAAGTAGAAGTCCAAGAAATCATGGGAAGAAGATTCTTGACTCATGCCAAAAAGGAATAATAGCTCTTCAAAATTATTTTTTCTTTTAGGGCGTGTTTTTCTTTTCCACAGGGTACACAGAAAAAGAAAAAGCGCGACGGAGGTTCCTAACACACGCAAAGAAAGAATAAGACTTTCTTCAAACTTACTTTTTTCTTATTTTTTCAAAACCAGCTCCTTTTTTACTTGAACAAACACCCTATTAGCTTTATTCGTGTATTCAGGGCTTTTGACACCCCCTTACTTCCAGTATTCGGCGCTGAGAGATTTTTTCAGGAAATAAAAGCTTCTCCGGGCTTTTCGCTTCAAAAAAAGCTGGTAAAACAGGTTTTTTGATTGAATTTTCCTTTTTCTAGCTTTGTTTAAACTGGTTTTAACTTGCTAGTGTTTGAAAATTATTAAATTAAAATAAAATTTCAACAAAACTAAAACAAGCAAGTTAGTTAACATTATAAGTTAACTTTATATAGTTTGGAACTTATAATATGAAAAAAATTGAATTAATAAAAGAACTTTCATTGCCTGAAAGTACAAGCAACAAAATAAAACTAAGAAAAAAGATATTTATTGAAAAATCAAAAGTGAAGCAGTTTGCTGTCCAACTTGAAATTGAACAAGATAATAAATTCAAGCCAATAATAAGATTTGACGCTTATCATGGCTTTGTTCACAAAGATGAATTTTTCAAAAACAGGCCTAAGAAAAAAACAAAAATTGCTATAGAAAATTTGAAGGAAGCAGTGGATTTGGCTGAAAAAGATTTGTTAGAAAATCTTGAAATGTATGTGAGGAGATTTGAATGAAAAAAGCGAAAGAAGAGATAAAGGATTTTTTCAAACTCGGCAGAAAAATAATAGAAAACCCTGAACTTGCTGAAACAATGCCAAGTGAAATTTTCATTCCCTCGGGAGTCAAAATTTCTGAAATACTCTCAGAGAAAAGAATAGAACTACTTAGTTTAATTGCCAAACAGCCAAACAAAACAATTAATGAACTTTCAAAAGCGACAAAAAGAAAAAAAGAAGCAATTAGCAGAGACATTAAATTTCTTAAAAAACACAACTTAGTTGAAACAAAAAAAAGAGGAAGGGAAAAACAAGTTAAAACAAGCATTAAATATGTATTAATTCCGATTTCAAACTAAAAAGAAATCAATTCCCCCCTTTTCTTTTCTTAAGCTTTGGAGTAACATAAGGCAATTTTTTCATTTGAAGGTTTTTCAGCACAAAAACAGTTGGTGCTTCTTCATCAAAACCGTATTTCTCAAACAATTTCCTTGCAGCTGGCGAAACAGAATTTAAAAAAACAGTTTCAACTCCTTTCTTTTTCAAGTCATCCAAAACCTTCACTAAATTAACTTCAGCTATTTTCTGTCCTCTGAATTCTTCTAGTGTTTCAACATTTTCCAAATAAGCAGTTTTCTGCTCCTTTGGATAAATGTAATACCTTAAAAAACCAGCTTCTTTCCTTCCTCCCTGCGTGTTAAGGTAAAGAGTCCTTTTCTTCTCCACATAACCATCTTTAGTTTTCCTTGATTTAACACTAAAACCAAACAACTTTCTCTTACGCATTGACTCACTAGCCATTACTTTCAATTAAGCAAAAGAAGTTATTTAAAACTAATTAAAACTCCTCAAAAAAAGCTTTTTACTGTTGCTTTTTCTTAACTCTTAAAACAAGAGGGATCTTCTTCTCCTGCAAGTTTTCAATAACCAAAGGGCCTCCTCTTTTTGATTTTCTTGTAAAGCCAAAATCTTCATACATTTTTTTAGCCATGTCAGTTGGATACAAAGCAACAAAATTAACCCCCTTAGCTTTCAAATCAACAAGAGTCTTATACAAATTAAAAGAAGCTACTTTCCTCCTCCTCTCGCTTGGAAAAGTATCCACGTGAATAATATAAGAAGTATTATCAGGATTAATAACATACTCAATCGAACCAATTACCCTACCATTTTCCTTAATCTGCCTTTTTTTAACAACAGAACCATCTTCAACTTCATACTTTCTAACACTCTGCCTAAACATCTTGCTTTTTCCAGCTTGTTTTGAATACTTAACAGCATCAGCAGCTGAATTCTTCCTAACCCTTCCAGGAACCTTTTTATTAACCATAATACTTTTTAATAAGCAAAAATAACTATTTAAAATTAATTAAAAAAAAGCATGCAGAGTTTGAAAAAAATGGCTGACGACATAAAATTCAACAAGAAAAAAAACAAAGACTTCTCAGAATGGTACTTTGAACTCTTAAAAGCAGCTGACGTCATAGACCAAAGATACCCAGCAAAAGGATTCATAGTCCACAAAGAAATAGCTGCAATAGCAGAAAGAGAAATGTACAAATTATTTGAAAAAGAACTAGACAAAACAGGACACAAAATGATGAGATTCCCAGCAGTCATACCAGAATCAGTATTTGCAAAAGAAGTGGAACACATTGAAGGATTCACACCAGAAGTGTTCTGGATAGAAAAAGGAGGCAACGACGAACTCCCTGAAAAAATGGGACTACGTCCAACCTCAGAAACAGCCATGTACACAATGTACTCAAAATGGATAAGAAGCTACAGAGACCTCCCACTCAAAGTTTACCAAGAAGCGCAAGTATGGAGATACGAAACCAAACACACCCGTCCTTTACTCAGAGACAGGGAATTCTACTGGATAGAAGCGCACAACGTCTTCGCTTCAAGAGAAGAAGCTGAAAAACAAGTAACAGAAGACATGAACATCACAGAAAAAGTGCTACATGAACAACTAGGCATACCCTTCCTATTCTTCAAGCGCCCTGAATGGGACAAATTCAACGGAGCAGAATACACTTACGGCGCAGACGTGCTAATGCCAAACGGCTTAGTAATACAACAGCCATCAACCCACTTCCTAGGGCAAAATTTCTCAAAAGCATATGACATAAAATTCCTAGATGAAGACGAAAAAGAAAAATACGCGTGGCAAACATGCTACGGCCCGGCAATATCAAGAATACTCTCATCAGTAATCGCACTGCACGGCGACGACAAAGGACTAATCTTCCCATGGAACATCGCGCCATACCAAGCAGTAATCATACCAATCTACAAAAAAGACACAGACAAAGAAGCAATAGAAAACAACTGCAAAGAACTGCAAAAACAATTGATTGAAAAAGGAGTTAGAGCAGAAATTGATTTAAGCGAAAAACGCCCAGGAGCAAAGTACTACTATTGGGAATTAAGAGGAGCATGCATAAGAATAGAAATCGGCGCAAGAGAAGTAGAAAACAAAGAACTTACAATCGCAAGAAGAGACACAGGAGAAAAAATAAAAATAAAACAAGAAGAACTAGACGCTTACCTTGAAAAACTCCCAAAAGAAATAATTAAAAATTTGAAAACAAAAAGAGACGAAGAATTCAAAAACGCGTTGCACGAAGCAAACTCACTTGAAGAATTGAAAAAAGAGTTGGACAAAGGAGGATTCGTTAAAATCAACATTTGTTCAAGAGACACTGACGGAGAACAATGCGCCGATGTCATAAAAGCAGAAACCAACGGCGGAGAAGTAAGAGGAACACTCCACGGCAAAGAAGAAAAGCCAACAGGAAACTGCATAATATGCGGCAAAAAAGCAAACGCAGTAGTATACGTAGCAAAATCATATTAGAAAAACCTTTAAAAACAATTAAAAGCATTAATTGAAAACAGAAGAGGGTTTTAACGCGACCATGCAACCAAAACAGCCTCTTTCTGAAAAAAACAAATATTGATTAGAGTTGATTATCAAATGGACTTTAAGTTAAAAGAAAAACGCTGGAACACGGCTTTTCTTTTAAAAAAAGAAAACACCGGGAAAAGAAAACTAACCACATTCGACTACGTCGAAGTGCTTAGAAAAAAAGAGTGGTGAAGAAATGGACTTTAAGTTAAAAGAAAAACGCTGGAATACTGATATTGAAAACGAGATAAACGAAAAATGGAAGCAGGAAAAATTATACAAATTCAACAAAAACACAGAAAAAGAGATAATTACAATTGACAACCCACCAGCATACCCAAGCGGACACTGGCACCCCGGCTCAGCAACAGGATACTCATACATAGACATGATAGCACGCTACGAAAGAATGAACGGAAAAGAAATCAACTTCCCATACTGCCTTGACAGAAACGGCTTGCCAATTGAAATGGCAGTTGAAAAAAAATACAAAAAAAGCGCACACGACTATGACAGGGAAAAATTCCTAAAACTCTGCGAACAAACAATCTCAGAATTCGGAGAAGAAATCAGAACCGGCTACGAAAAACTAGGAATATCAGTAGATTACGAAAACTACTACTACACAGACATGGAAGAATACAGAAAACTAACACAAGCAACTTTCATAGAACTATACAAAAAAGGTTTAATCTATGAAGACGACAGGCCAACAAACTGGTGCACTGGATGCAAAACAACAATAGCAGATTCAGAAATAGAATACAACGAAGGCACAATAAAACTAAACAAGTTAAAATTCAAAGTAAAAGAAACAGGAGAAGAAATAGAAATAGCAACAACCCGTCCTGAACTATTATGCGCTTGTGAAACCGTAATATACAATCCAAAAGATAGCAGGTACAAGCACTTGAACGGAAAACATGCAATCACTCCAATATACGAAAAAGAAGTTTTAATACAACCGCACCCAGCAGCTTCAATGGAATACGGCTCAGGCTTAGTAATGATATGCTCATACGGGGACTCAACAGACGTGCAGTTATTCATTGAACTCGGTTTAAAGCCAACAAAGGCAATTGACAAGCATAGGAAAATGACAGAAGCAGCTGGAAAATACGCGGGATTAACAGTGCCAGAAGCAAGGGAAAAAATAATCAAAGAACTGGAAGAAACAGGCGTGTTAATAGGACAAGAAGACACGCCGCACAGGTACCCAATATGCGAAAGATGCCACTCCCCAGTTGAAATCATAGCAATAAAAGAATTCTACTTAAAACAAATAGAGTTCCTAGACAAAGTAAAAGAGATGGCTGACAAGACAAAATTCTATCCAGCAAAACACAAGCAAATACTCTTCGACTGGATAGACAGCGTGAAAATCGACTGGCCAATAAGCAGAAGAAGGTACTACGCAACAGAGATACCATTATGGTACTGTGAAAAATGCGGAGAACTCCTCCTCCCAGAACCAGGAGAATATTACCAGCCATGGAAAAATAACCCGCCTGAAGGAAGCAAGTGTTCAAAATGCGGAGGAACAGAATTCAAAGGAGAAACAAGAGTATTCGACACTTGGATGGACTCCTCAATATCAAACTTATACGTAAGCGGATACAAAAGAGACGAAGAATTATTTAACAAAACATTTGGAAAAATCATACGCCCACAGGGAAGAGACATTGTAAGAACATGGCTCTATTACACAATGCTAAGAAATTACCAGTTGCTTGAACAGCCTGCTTTTGAAAAAGTAATGATACACGGCATGGGCTTAGACGAGCATGGTAAGAAGATGAGCAAAAGCAAAGGCAACTTTATCTCACCAGAAGAAATGCTTTCAAAATACGGAGCAGACGCTTGGAGATTATGGGCAGCTTCAGAAACAAACATGGGAGAAGATTTCAGGATATCAGAAGAAAGAATAAAAGGAGCGTCAAAATTCCTGACAAAACTATGGAACCTAAGCAGGTTCATCTCCACATTTGAAATAAAAGAAACAGGAGAATTAAAAAACACGGACCACTGGATACTCGCAGAATTAAACCAATTAATAAAACAAAGTAAAGAAGGATACGAAGAATACAACTTCTACATCCCAGCTACAAGAATCAAAGAATTTATTTGGAACACTTTCTCATCAAACTATGTTGAAATGGTAAAACCAAGAGCATATGAAGGGGACACAGGAGCACTATACACCCTGCACACCTGTTTAAAGACAATTTTGAAATTATTAGCTCCAATCACTCCGTTCATAACAGACAAGGTATATAGAGAAGTATATGGAAAAACAGTACACTTAGAGGCATTCCCAGAGGAGAATGAGAATTGGAACAGCAACTTCAAGGAGTTAACAGAAAAAATAATTGAATTCAATTCAATGGTATGGAAGACAAAAAAAGAACAAGGATTATCACTAAACAGCGAAATAGAAGGAATAAAAATACCAAGCGAATTAAAACCATTTGAAGACGACTTAATCAAAATGCACAAGTTGAAATAAAAAAAATGAGCACTAAGCGAAGCGCATGTGGTCAGCAGGGGGATCAGGATATCCCTAAAACTGAGGGGGACGGCAAGTCCCCCGCGGTTTGGATTGGAAAAAATGCACAAGTTAAAATGAAAAAAGTGAAAACCAAAAGTGGTGAATAGATAAAATGTATGACTTTAAAAAAGTAGAAGAGGAAATGCTGAAGCACTGGGAGGAAAACAAAATCTTCCAAAAGTTAATGGAACAAAACAAGGGAAAAGAAAAATACAGGTTCATAGACGGGCCAATCACTGCAAACAATCCAATGGGAGTTCACCACGCTTACTCAAGGACATTAAAAGACGCTTATCAAAGGCTAAAAGCAATGCAAGGATACAATCAAAGATTTCAAAACGGATTCGACTGCCACGGCTTGCCAGTGGAAGTGGTGGTAGAAAAAGATTTAGGCATAAGCACAAAAAAAGAATTAGAACAATATGGCATTGAAAAATTCATTGAGAAATGCAAGCAAAGAGTAGCAAAAATGAGCGAAATACAAAAACAGCAATCAATACGCTTAGGGCAATGGATGGACTGGGACAACAGTTATTACACAATGAGTGATGAGAACATTGAAACAATATGGGCTTTCCTTAAAAAAACACATGAAAAAAACATGCTTTACAAGGGGCACAAGGTAGTTCCGTGGTGCTGGAGATGCGGAACATCCCTTTCACAACACGAGTTAGCAGACGGCTACAAAGAACTGACACACGACACTGTTTACCTGCAATTCAAAATCAAAGGAAGAGACAATGAATACTTGTTAGTTTGGACTACAACGCCATGGACTCTTTCTTCAAACGTAGCCTGCGCAGTCGGCTTAGATATTGTTTACTTGAAAGCAAAAAAAGACGGCAAAATTTACTATGTTTCTAAAAAAGTAGCTGAAGAAGTTTTAGGAAGTGATTATGAAGAACTTGGAGAAGTAAGCGGAGCGCAGTTGATTGGCTTGGAATACGAGGGGCCATACGACAACTTGCCTGCTCAAAAAGGAGTTGTTCACAAAGTAGTTGACTGGGAAGAAGTAGGAGAAGAAGATGGAACAGGAATAGTTCACATTGCGCCAGGCTGCGGAGCAGAGGACTTCGAACTAGGAAAAGAAAGAAACCTACCAGCAATAGCCCCAATAGATGAAAACGGCGAATATGTAGAGGGCTTCGGGTGGCTGACAGGAAAACACGTCAAAGAAGTCAAGCCATTAATCATCAAAGACCTGGAAGAAAGAGGAATCTTGTTCAAAGTTGGAAAAATCACGCACAGGTACCCAACTTGCTGGAGATGCAAAGAAGAACTCGTGTTCAGAAAAACAGATTCATGGTTCATAAAAGCAGATGAAGTAAGGGACAAAATGAAAGAATTAAACGAAAAAATTTACTGGTACCCTGACTTCGGCGGAAAAATAATGAACAACTGGCTAGACAACTTGAAGGACTGGAATTTTTCAAGAAAAAGATACTGGGGAGCGCCTCTTCCATTCTGGGTATGTGAAAAATGCGGACACCTCCACGTAATAGGCTCGAGAAAAGAACTAGAAGAAAAAGCAATTAAGGGAATTGAGCAATTGAATGATCTTCACCGCCCTAACATTGACAAGGTTGTAATTAAATGCGAAGAATGTGGAGCAGATGCAAAAAGAGTTGAGGAAGTCGCAGATGCCTGGCTTGACTCAGGAGTCGTGCCATACTCCACTTTGCATTACTTAAAAGACAAGAACTACTGGGAAGAATGGTTCCCAAGCGAATTCATTTCAGAAATGAGAGAACAGATACGCCTATGGTTCTATTCAATGCTGTTCATAAGCACGGTAATGGAAGAAAAAACTCCATTCGAGAAAGCGCTTATTTTTGAAAAAGTATACGATGAAAAAGGAAGAGAAATGCACAAGTCAGGTAAAAACGTCATATGGTTCGATGAAGGCATTGAAAAAATAGGAGCAGATGTAATGAGATGGATGTACGTCAAGACAAACCCGACTCAAAACGTGCTATTCGGATACACCATAGGAAGAGAAGTGAACAACAAACTAAGTTACTTAGTAAACATAGGAAACTACTTGGAAAAATTCCTTGAAGAAAAACCAGAGGAAGTGAAAGCAGTTAAGCCAGAAGACAAGTGGCTGTTGTCAAGGCTTGAGAAGACAAAAAAAGAAGCCACGCAACACCTTGAAAAACTTGAAATACATTTGGCAACTAGAAAAATAGAAGACTTCCTTGAAAACACCCTGTCAAAAGAATACATCAAATACACAAGAAACAGGATGAAAACAGAGAAAAAAGAAGTAACAGGTTTGATTTACAAAGCACTCTTAGATACAGCTAAAATGATGGCTCCATTCACGCCATTCATAACAGACTACATTTACCAAAAGCACTTCAAGAAATACGAAGAAAAAGAAAGCATTCATTTGATGCAATGGCCTTCATACAACGAGCATTTAATTGATGAAAATCTTGAAGAAGAAATGAATGAAGTCAAAAAAACAATAGAAGAAGGACTAGCTAAAAGAAACGAGCTAAAAATTAATTTAAGGCAGCCTCTTCAAAAAATGACAATAACAGCAAAAAAACTAGACAAGTGGTTTGACTTAATAAAAGAACAAGTAAACGTAAAAGAAATAGAAGAAGGAGAAGAGATAGGATTAGACACGAATATTACCCCTGAACTTGCAAAAGAGGGACTAACAAGAGAGATAACCAGAAGAATACAACAAATGAGAAAAGAATTGAAACTAATAGAATCAGATGAAATACTATTAAATATCAACCCAAAGCCAGACATCAACTACGAAGAACTTCAAAAAACAACAAACGCAGAAAAAGCAGGAGAATTAAGCGAAGCTGACTTGACTAAAAAATTCAAAGTAAAAGAAACTGAATATGAAATTAAGCTGAAAAAAAAGAAAAATTAATTAAAACATACTCAGACAAAAAAGTATTTATAAAAAGACAATTACAATAATAAGCACCTGTTTTTAACTAAACAATAATAAAGGATAAAACAAGTGAGATATAGAATTTTTGTTTCAAATTTTTCAGAAAACGGAGGGATGGAGAAATGACTCAATTATCAGGACAACCTGTAATAGTGCTTCCAGAAGGAAGCAACAGAATACTCGGAAGAGACGCTCAAAAGACAAACATCATGGTGGCAAAAGCAGTTGCAAACGCAATACGCTCAACACTAGGGCCAAAAGGAATGGACAAAATGCTCGTAGACGACTTAGGCGACATTACAATAACAAACGACGGAGCGACAATACTAAGTGAAATGAACATAGAGCACCCAGCTGGAAAAATGCTGGTGGAAGTAGCTAAAACGCAAGACAATGAAACAGGAGATGGAACAACAACAGCAGTAGTCCTATCAGGAGAACTGTTGAAAAAAGCAGACGGGTTGCTTGACCAGGAAATCCACCCTTCAGTAATAATCAAAGGATATAAAGTAGCAGAAGAAAAAGCAATTGAATTGCTTGAACAAAGCTCTGAAAAAATAACAGTAGACGACGCTGAAAAGCTAATCAAAGTATGCAACACCACAATGAGTTCAAAAGGCTCAGTTGGAAAATCAAAAGGCAAGCTTTCAAAAATGATAGTTGAAGCAGTCAAGCAAGTAGCTGAACAAACAGAAGAAGGAACATACATTAACAAAGACTACATAAAAGTCGAGAAAAAAGAAGGAGGAGACGTCGACGAATCAGAGCTCATAAAAGGAGTTGTAATAGACAAGGAAAGAGTCCACGCTTCAATGCCAAGGCAAGTGGACAACGCAAAAATAGCATTAATTGACTCTGCAATTGAAATAAAAGAAACAGAAACAAACGCTGAAATCAGAATAACATCACCAGACCAACTGCAAGCATTCATTGAACAAGAAGAACAAATGCTCAAGGAAATGGTTGAAAGAATCAAGAACTCAGGAGCAAACGTCGTATTCTGCCAGAAAGGAATCGACGACATGGCACAACACTACTTGTCAAAAGAAGGAATCTTCGCAGTAAGAAGAGTCAAAAAAAGCGACATGGAAAAACTATCCAGGGCAACGGGAGGCAAGATAGTATCCAACTTAAAAGAGTTAACAGAAAAAGACCTCGGATACGCTGACAAAGTCACTGAAAAGAAAGTAAGCGGAGAAGCGATGACCTTCGTAGAAGGATGCAAAGAACCAAAAGCAGTGACAATGCTCATAAGAGGAGGAACAGAACACGTCGTCAACGAAGCAGAAAGAGCAGTTGAAGACGGCATAGGAGCAGTAACCTCAGCAATTGAAATGGGCAAAGTAGTGACAGGAGGAGGAGCAATAGAAACAGAAATAGCAGTCAAGTTAAGAGACTACGCTCCAACAATCGGCGGAAGAGAACAACTTGCAATAGAAGCATTCGCAGACGCGCTTGAAATCATTCCAAGAACACTAGCAGAATCAGCTGGGATGGACCCAATAGACACACTAGTAAAACTAAGAACAGAGCATAAAAACGGAAACAAAAACGCAGGAGTGCATGTTTACAAGGCACAAATAGAAAACATGGAAAACGAAGACGTCATAGAACCAACAAAAGTCAAAAGACAAGCACTCGCAAGCGCAGCAGAAGCAGCTGAAATGATTTTAAAAATAGATGACATCATAGCAGCTGGCAAGCCAAAAGCACCTGAAATGCCTCCAGGAGGAGGCATGGGCGGCGGTGGAATGCCTCCTATGATGTAAGCGCAAACTTTTGAAAAGTTTGCATCAAACAAGGCACCTGCACTTCGTTTGGTGCCTTAGTTCAAAAACCAAAGGTTTTTGAAAATGTTTGCCTCTAACGAGGCAAAAAAAGTAAATTGCAATTCAGTTGCTCAAACATTTTCTTTTTTTATTTTTTCTCTTGTTCATCACGTTTTTTCAGCTTGCGTTTAACTTCATCAATAAGCATTTTATTAATTCTCTCTTCTAATTCTGCTGAACCTCCTTTAATTCCAGCTTTTTTCAATTTTTCTTCAAATTCAGGATCAGATTCAGCAAGCAAAGTATTCCCATAAAAGAAAGAGTTGCTGTTTTTTTCAACAGGCTCATTTGCTTTTCCTTCAGGTTCTTTTTTTGCTTTTTTTGTTTTATTAGCAATCGCTTTTGCAACTTGCTCAACTTGACTTATTGTCAAGTCTTCAAATCCCTTGACATTGCTTTTCTGTTCTTTTTCAGAAATAGTTTCAGTTGCTTTCATCGTTTTTTTAACATTTTTATTCTTCTTTTCTTCTTCTAAATCTCCTTCATTAAACTCATTAGAATCAATAGGTATTGAATTAATCAAACTATCCAGCCTGTCATCAATGCGACGTTCTTCACCCTCCTCTTCAATTGAATCTTCTAAAATTTCATCAATTAAATCATCAAGCTCGTCTTTTTCAATTGAATCTTCTAAAAATTCATCAATCCAAGCATCAGAATCCTCCTCTTTCTCTCCTTCTTCAGCTCCTTCACTTACTCCTTTATCATATTCATCAATTTCATCTTCTAATTTTTCATCCCAATCAAAACCCCTATCTTCTTCCTTGTGCTCAGTTTCTTCACTTTCTCCAAAAATTTCATGATTCAGATTTTCAATATCCTCAAGACTATAATCTTCAGCTTCCACCTCTTTTTCTTCTTTGACACCAACTGCCTCCTTCTTTGGTTCTTCACTTTCTGTCTTTTTTTTCTCTTCTCCTTTTTCAGCTTCTTCATTTATTATATCCTCATAATTACCAAACTCTTCTTCTTGTTCAACTTCTTCCTTTTCTTCTTTTAAAATTATCCCTTTTCTTGCTGCTACATCATCAAAAACAGAATTCACAGCTTGGGACAATTCCCTTGCTTCTTCTTCTGTCAACAAAGGCGCTTTCTCTTTTAGATAACTTTTCATACTCTCCTTAGATATTGTACCATCTGCTACTTCCCTAATAAAAGCTAAAGGAAGAAAACACCTATAAATAGTCTCATCCATCTCCTTTTGAGAAATTTTCCCATTTAAACGCTTTGAAATTTTTATAAGATGAGGAACTACTTTACTAATCTCTGCAGATGAAAAAACAACACCTGACATTCCCTCACTAAACTGTAAAACACCCTTAATTATCTCTTTATAAGCTTCTTTGCCAATTTTATCTGAAGCAGAAGAAATCTTATCAAAAATCTTAACAAAACCTCTTATTTCATCAGCATCTTTTTCCCTCAAAACCTTCTGCATTTTCCAAAAAACATAGTCAACATCCTTTAATTCAAAACCCATGCTAGTTAGTTTGCTAACTGGCTTAAGAACACTCATAACCTCTTTTTTTGACAAATTCTTCTCACTTAAATCAATTGAAAAACCAGAAACCTGCTTAATAAAAGATTCAGTTTCCTCAGCAGAAGCGCCTGACTTAACCAAAGACTTATCCAACTTCTGTAAAAACTTCAAATAATCCCTCTGCAACAAAAAAGAACCTTCTTCACCAGCACTCACCTCAGGAACTTTGCTTAACACCCTCTCCTTAACTTCCTGCAACTTTCTTGAAACCCTTTTACCAAGCTTAGGTTTTTCTTCAATTTCTTCAGTTCGTTTCTTAAAAATTGAAAACCTCTTTTCATTTTGTTGTTGCCTTCCTCCCCCTTCCTGCTCTATCAAATCTTCTGCTACAGGTAATAAACCCTGCTCTTCTTCTTCATTTAATAACCTTTCTTCTTGTTCAATCTCTTCATTAACTTCATTTTCAACTTCTCTTGCTTCAAGCTCATTCATCTGTTCATCTAACCAAGCATTACCTAACTTCTCTTCCTCTTTTCCCTCCTCTGCTCTTTCTTCTTGAATCCTTACCTTCTCTTCTCTTGCTTCGCGATCAAGCCACCTGCGCTTCTCAGGCACTTCCCTAACAGGCTCTGCTTGTTCCTGTTCAAACTGCTCCCTTTCTCTTCTCTCTTGCTCTTCCCTTACCTGCTCTGCTTTTCTTTCAGCAACTTTTTCTCCCGTTAAACGAGCCAGCCTCTCCCTAAGCTCCCTTAACTTCTTTTCTTTACCAAAAACAAAACCCCTATTCTCTAATCTTTTTATCTCCTTTTCCAAAGATTCAATTAAATATCCTTTCCTTATATCTTCTCTTGATTTTTCTAATTCTCTTTCATCAGCTTTCCTGCCTAACTGCCTTGCTCTCTCTGCATCACTTACTTGACTTATTCCTACTCGTGGAGCTTCTATCCTTCCAATTTCAGGACCTTCCCTCCTTCTCTTGGAAACTCTTCTTTCTTCCCTTTGAACAGGAACCTGCTGTTTTTCCCTATACTCTCTTACAAATTCATCAACAGCCTCTTGACTCCCTCCAAATAACTTAAACAATTCATTATAAGCAGCATTAAGAACATCACCCTTAGTTTCAGTTTCCAACACTCTTATTAAATTCTCTGCTTGTTTCCTTGTTTTCTCATCTAAAACTTGCTTAGCTCTAATTCCCTGTTCACGAGCAGTTCTTGAACCGCGTTTTATCAAAGGCCTAGCATCCACTCTCCTACCTTCAACTACCCTCGCATTTCTAAGGTTTTCAATAACCTTCTTTTTCATTTCAATGCTAGCCTGCTGATTAGATTTAGAAACAGTTCCAGAAGTAGAACTAGCACCCCATTTACGAGGATGCTTACCTCCTCTTCCTCTTAATTGCCTTGCAGCTCTGCTAACCACACAAACACCTTGTAACTACTAATAAGTAGTTATATGTTTTATTGTTTAAATATTTAACTAGACAGTAGAAAGAGAACTAAATTTAAAAAACTTCTCATCTTCTCTGTTTCAAAAGACGCTTGTTAATTATCTTCAACTGCTTTTCTTTTTCTTTAATATCTTTAACTAATTTTTTTCTTTGCTTTTCAGGAACATGATTCAACAGAGAATACATTAAATCAACTTCTTCAATTAACTCGCTTCTCATCTGCTCAAGATCCTCATAAACTTTTTGTTTCAAGCTTCTTTTAGTTATTTTATGCTGTTCAGATAAATTCCCTTTTATCAAGAATTCATCTAAGGCACTTGATTCTCGTTTTTCAGAAGAAACAGTCTTATCTTCTTTTTTTATCTTCCTAGTTTCAGATTCAACTGACTTTGAATTAGTTTCAGAAAGCAAGACAAGGTCAAAGCCTTTAAAAAGGTTGTAATTTTTTTCAAAAAAAAGCCTTTCTTCTGGTGAAAGCTTTTCCCCTTTCTTAAGTTTTTTTGAAATAATCTTAACTGCTTTATCTGCTCTTTTCAAACCAGAGGAAGTGAGTAAAAACTGGGTTTCACTTGGCTTTCGCTTTTTTCTTTTCAAAAAATTAATCATTAAAATAGAGTAAAGCAGTGAAAATTAATAAAACAATAGCTTAAGCAAGGCGAAAAAACCTCTTATTTTTTATTGTTGTTTTCCTTTTACTTTTAACATATGATTATAGGAGTAATTGAAGAAACAACTGACAGGAACTTAAGCGACTTCCTGGAAAGATTCGTGCACAGCAGAGTAGAACAGACAGTATTTAAGAAATTCAAAGCAGTTGACGAATTCGACGCCCTTGCCCTGCTGAACAAAACAAAAGAAATGCACCAACGCATACTGATTGCTGAACTTGACAGGGAAGAGCCTGAAAAAGAAACTGCTTTCTACGAAGCACTTGCAAACTGGGAAGCGCAAACAGGCTTGACTGTATTCAAAGCAATTTTTTACAACGACGAAGAATCAGAACCAATAGTAAAAGAAACAGCAGTGAAATTCATTGAAAAAGTTTACAAAATAAAAATAAAAGAAGAAAAACCAGAACAAGACGACGAAGAAGTAGAAGGATTCGAACTACCAGGAGCTTAAGGGAGGAGATTTAAGTTTCCAAAAGGTTCTGGATAAAACCCTTCTTCTTTAGTTTTAGATGATAAATGTCCTCCCAATACCTGTCTTTAATTTCTTTGAAATTTTTCTCAAAATCCTCAACTCCCTGAGTAGTTACAAGTTTAGCAACTTCCTTTTTAGGTATAACTCCAGCAGCGCTTAACAAACCAATGGCTTTAATATCCTGTAATCTTTCAGAATTTTCTTTTTCTTCAAACAAGTCATTCAATTCACTTCTCAAATAAACCCTTTTCGTTTCATCCTTTATTTCTTTCAAAACATCTGGTAGTATATACGTTTCTGCCAACTTAGCTTGCAATTCCCTCTGCTCTTTAGTCAACAAAGTTTTAGTTTTAGTCTTCTTTCTTAAAAAATTATTAACTTCTTCATCCCTCTTATCTGCTATTTCATTTCTTTTTTCAATTAATTTACTTATTTTTCTTGGATTAACCTCTTTTTGCCTTAATTTATAAATTTTCATATCCACTTTTTGAATTTCTTCATCATATTTTTTTCTAATTGAATTAACTTCTCTTTGCAAATTAACATTTAAATTTCTTTCAAGTTTGTTTCTAATCCTCTCTTGAGCTTCATGAGTCTTCTCATGGACAAAAACACTAAGAGTCCCCCTAGAACTTTCACCAAAAACATTTGGATAAGGTTCAACAGTAACTTTTTGAACAGGGGCATACTTAGACATTTGAGCTAAAGTTCTATTACTATGAAACTCAGCAATTTTAGGCCCTTCAAAACCCCTTTCAGCTAGTTCTTCATAAGTGCTTCTTTGCATTTCGCCACGGGCAACCATTTCATCAGCAGTTTTTTTAATTAAATTTTTATCCCAAGCACGAGGATCCCTTGGATTAACCCCTGCTTTATTAACCATTGATCTAATTTCATTCAAAGAACGCGAATAATCCCTCTCAGGCATCAAACCCACAGTAACTGTCAAATCAGGATGAACACGAGAAGCTTCACTTGGAATAAAATGCTTTCCAGGAGTCAATTTAACTTCTTGCCCCGACTCCTTAAACAAATCTTCCAATTTCCTAGTAAAAACAGGACCCATCTCACTCAAAAGCCTCTGTCCCTTAATTTCAGCTCGTCTAGTTTCATCTTCAACTCTGCGATCAATCTCTGACTGCATTTTTTCTAAAAAACCACTAACCCTTTCTCTCTTCTCAGCTAAAGAAATTCCATCCCTTCTCCTCTCCTCTATAGCTCTTTTATTATTAACACTAGGAGCAGAAGCATTAGCTGCAACCTTCGGGGGCTGCTGAGGCTTCGTTTTTCTCTTTCCAAAAAAAGGCATAATAGATATATAAATAAAGGAATATAAAAGTATACAGGAAATTAATCAACCTTTACCTAAATTATTCAAATCCCCTTCATTTTCTTTAAAAACAGATAGATTGAAAAAATTAAAGAAATAACCTTCAATTCTTACAATATGAAGTAAAAAAAACTACTTCTCCTTGATTTTCAAAACAGTATAATCAAAAACAATTTCTTCGTGCTTTAACTGCAACTGCTTCTTGTTCTTGTAAACTTGCTCCCAATCAAAATATTCTAACACCCCTTTACACCCCATTAAAAATCACTTAAACTGCTTTGCTTCTTCTCTTTCTTCAAACGACGCGCGGTTTCCCACGAGTATCTAATGAAAGGCAGTTCCTTGTTCACGTTTTCAATCATGAACTTTTTCGTCTTAGGGTCAGCTGGATAACCACTTCCTAAATCACCGTAAGTTTGTTTTAATTTTTCAATTTCCCTATCCCTAATCACCTTAGCAATAATGGAAGCACTTGAAACAGCTGGGTACTTCGCATCAGCCTTATGCTCAGCCCTCACTTCTGCTTTGATGTCAACGTACTTTGAAATCCTCCTGATAAAACCATAACCAGTTGGGTCAGGCAAGTCAATCAAAATCAAATCAGGTTCAGTCTTAAACTTCTTAATCAACTCAGCTATTTTCAAAGCTTCCAGTTCATTCAAGCTCATTTTCTTGCGTTGCCTGTCAATCTCAGAAGCTGAAATTTTAACATAATGAGTTTCAACTGCAAACTCCTTAACCTTGTCAAACAAAAACTCTCTTCTCTTAGGAGAAATAAGCTTAGAATCGCGGATGTTCAATTCCTTAGCTATTGCTTCCTCTTCTTCACGCATCAAAACGCCTGCTAAAACCATCGGCCCGATTACTGGACCTCTGCCCGCCTCATCTATGCCTAAAACCAACATTCAAAACAAACCTTTATTAAATTCAACAATAACTTTAATAAACGCGCAGGAATAAAAACAATAAGGTAAGAGCAAAACACTAAAAGGAGGAGAAAAAACATGCAGGGAATAATAGTAAGTTTCAGAAGAGGAAGAAGAACAGTGCAGCCAAACCATGCTTTAATAGAAGCCAAGGAAGTGAAAACAAGAGTAGATGTCACTAAATTAATTGGAAAAAAAGTAGAGCTTCCAATCAAAAACGGTAAAATCACTGGAAAAATCGCTTCAGCTCACGGCAATAAAGGAGTAATGAGAGCAGTTTTCAAAAAAGCAATTACAAACGACATGATTGGAAAAAAAGTCACAATAAGCGAGTGAGTGAGTTTAATTGCTTAAAACCAAAACAATCAAAGAAGGTGAAATTGAATTAATTGTTCCAGAGCTTGGTGAAAACCAAGTGCCGGAACAAGGACTAGTTTTTTACAACCCAAAAATGGGATTTAACAGGACAAACTCAGTTGAAGTTCTAAACACTTATTTTAAAAAACCAGGCGAAGAAGTGAAAGTATTGGATTTGCTAAGCGCTACTGGAGCAAGGGCAGTTCGCTACGCAAAAGAAGCAAAAGTGCCTGTGAAAGTGTTTGCTAATGACGTGCAACCATCAGCAGTAAAATTAATTAAAAAAAATGCTGAATTAAACAAGGTTAAAATTAACATAAGCAACTTGGAAGGCAACAAGTTTTTAATTGACAACAAGCTGGAGTACTTTGATTTCATTGACATTGACCCTTTCGGCAGTCCAATTAATTTCATTTCAAATGCGCTGCAGGCAATCAAAGCCAAAGGAGGCTTGGTTGGCTTAACTGCAACTGACACTGGGACTCTTGCTGGAATTTATGAAAAAGCCTGCTTTAAGAGATACGGAATCATAAGCAGGAGAAGCAGTTTCAAGCACGAGCTTGGATTAAGGAACTTGATTGCTAGTTTTGTTAAAATCGCTTACCAGCATGACTTAACTGCACGCCCTTATTTTTCTTATCACTCAATTCACTACAACCGCGTGTTTATGGAAACTCTCGGAGGAGGGAAAGAAATGCGCAGGCAATTGAAAAACCTTGGCTTCATCAAGTACTGTCCTAAATGCGAGAGAAGAGAATTGATTCCTTATAATAAAGAATTTGAAAGGAAATGCGAATGCGGAGATAATGCCTTGATTTTTGGAATTACTTGGATCGGCAAATTAGCTGAACAGCCTTTCTTTTTAGAAAAAGAAGAAATTGAAATCAAACAACCTTATTACAACATAAGCGCTTTGACTAAGATTTACAAGAAGCAAAGCAATAAGAAAAAAAGCATAATTGAATCTTTGCAGGAAATTGGTTACAAGGCAAGCTCAACTCATTTTGAAGGGCATGGTTTGAAAACCAACGCGCCTTATGAAAAACTAGTTGAAAAGATAATCAAATAATTAATTTGATTTTCAGTCAAACAAAGAGTAAACTGCTGCAATCAAAGCAAAGAACAAAAGCAATATAAGCAATGCTTTGATTAAATCTTCTTCATTTAATGTTTTGAAAGGAGAAGAATTTGACTTGCGTGTTTTTGAATAATTGGATTTTAGCTTTTTTTCAATGAATTTTTTAATTTCTTCAGGAGCAGCTCCTTCTGCTCTGAGTTCTTCAATTTTTTCAATAATTTCATCTATTTTTTTCAAGGAAGTCAAACGCTTTACTTTCATTTCCACCCCATACTGATTCAAGTAAGCTTCAAGCGTGATTCTCTTTTCAGTTTTACCTAGCCTTTCAGCAAAGCGTCTTCTATTCAATATCTCTTCTTGTTCTGCTTTTGAAGCAGGATTATTACTTACCTCTTCTTTTATTTTTTTAAGAGTTTTTTTCCTTGCTGTAATTGGAATTCTTTTTGTTAAACTAAGATTTTGCTTCAATTCTGCTCTTAATTTCCCTTTTTCAGTTAAAGTTGATAATTTTTTTAATGCTCTTTTAGTTCTCTCTAATGCCATTATAATTCATAATTAAACAAAGTAATGTTTATAAATCATTAGCATTACAATAAAAAAGCAGCTGCTACTCTCTTTTTTAAAAAAAAAGCAACTGCAGAAAAGGGCCGCTAGCTTAGTCTGGTTGGAGCATTCGACTGATAATCGAAAGGTCGGGAGTTCAAATCTCCTGCGGCCCACTTAACAAAACCAAAAAAAACAAAAACAAATTTTTTCTTTTAGGGCGTGTTTTTCTCTTTATCAAAAAAAGACAGCTAAGCGAAGCGCATGCTGTCTGCAGGGGAATCAGGAAGAACTTGAAACTGAAGGGGGCAGCCAGCCCCCTGCGGTTAAGTGAGGATCTCCTGCGGCCCACTTAACAAAACCAAAAAAAAACAAAAACAAATTTTTTCTTTAGGGAGAATTAAAAAAAAGGATTAAATCAATAAATTTTTCCTTTTCCTGTACTCAGCATGCAATGCTTTAGAATGCTTGTCATCAACAAGCATTTTGCCAAAACACTTATGAGGCACTAAAGCGCCGCTGAATTTTTTAGGAATATGAAGCAATTCATGAATAACAACTTCTTCTTTTTCAGCTTCACTTAATTTATCAAAATGCTGCGCTAAAACTTCAATTACGTAATGAGGAGGTATTTCAAGCGCTTTCTGCCAAATTGAAGGCAATTCCCAAATACGAGCATAAGCATTTGCCTTCGAGTCAAAACTGCGCATATACACTATTCTAGTAGAATCAATATAATCCAATTCCAAAGTATGGATAATATCATTTGCCATCTCCTGCACGTCAGGAGCGTATTTTAATTTCACTTTTTTCCTCTCCTTTTTAGCGCATCCTGCACATCAAGAGCATATTTTAATTTCATAATAAATAATTAAAAAATTCATTACATAAAAAAAGCACAGGTAAAACAAAAAACAAAACATCACAGCACAGTCTGATAAACTTTAGTGCTAATTGAACTTTAATTACCGAAACGCAGGGGGGTTGCCACCCCTCTCAGTTTTTCCTGTTAAGGAAAAACGTTTGAGTCTTTAGGCGATTGATTTCTAGGGAATTTCTGATCCCCCTTCCCTTATAACACTGTTTGGTAAGCTTTAGTGCTCATTGCTTTGATTTCTTCAGCTTGTTTTCCAAAATAAGAGTCAAACTTAGGCGAAGTTGAGAGTACTTTTGTCTGTCCTTTTTTCTGCGCAATTAAAAAACCCTTTTCAGTCAATTCCTTGACATAATCATAAGCCTTGTTCCCAACTATTTTTACAATAATTGACTGCTTCACAGGCTGCTTGACAGCAATCAAACCCAAAGTCCTAAGCACTGCCTTGCTCATCTCCACACCAACAGCCAAGTGGCTTACTTCCTTCAAGTAATCAGGACGCACAGTCATAGCAAACTTCTTATCACCTGTCTTGACAATCGCCAAACTAGAATCACGTGAATTATATTCATTCATCAAATCCTCAATAACCTTCAAAGACAAGGAAAAACTAGACAAGCCCATGATTTTAGTCAATTCATCCAAGCCAATAGGCGAGGGGCTCATGAACAAAGCAGCTTCGCATAACTTCTTAGGATCCTTTTCCCCTGCCACGCACAACACCCATATTCAATTTCTCTTTCTTCTTCTGATTTTCAATCAAGTGAATAAATATTTCACCAAAAACTTCCTCTTGCCACACGTTCAACAAACCCTTGTTAGCTAAATGAAGCACAGGCACAAACACGTTTAAAAAATCATTTACATCTTTTCTAGGAACCAATTGAGACAAAGTCACCAATTTTTCCTTGTCAACCTTTCCTTTAACCATTTCATAAACTTTGTCAATCCTCTTTTCAAAGTCAACTTCATTTGACTTAACCAAGTCAATTAAAACCTCAGGCACTTCCTCCTTCAATTTCCTATCCTGCTTTGACTTCACTTTCTCCTTAACCATGACATCTTCGATAGCGTCAATCAATTCCTCTAAAGTCACACGGCGATGAGTTTCCCTAAAAACAGGCTGCAAGTCAGGAAAAACAGGCGGCTGAATAATTTCATCAGGAATAAACATTGGCTGAAAAACATCAGCATGCAAAGGAGAGACAACCCACTTGTCGCTTTTGAACCTCAGCAAGATGCTGCTTGCAAGAATAGCATTAGCTGGAATGCGAAAATCAAAACTCTTCAATTCATTCAATTTAGCCATGAACTTGTCAGTAAGGAGATTAATGTCAATATCCCAAGGATCCAAACCTTCTTTTTTAACAACGCCAACCAGCAACTGTTTCCACTCAGGTTGCTGAGCAAGCTCCATAAGCTCAATATCCAAATCGCGTCACCAAGAAAAAGTAACACAACAAGAGTATAAAAATAATTGCCTTTAAATACAAGTTAATCCATAAAAATTGAAGTTAAAAAAAAGTGATTGTTATGGGAATACTTAAAAAAATAAAAAAAGCAATAAAAAAACAAGCAAAAACTAAACAAACAACCACAAAAAAAGCAAAAAAACAGACAAAAAAAACAAGCAAAAAACCAAGCGAAAAAAAGAAAACAGCAACAAAAACAACTAAAAAGAAAGCAGTTAAAAAAGTTGTAAAGAAAAAAACAGTTAAGAAAAAAACAACTGCGAGAAAAAAGGCAGTTAAAAAAGTTGTGAAAAAGAAAACAGCAGCAAAAAAGAAAACAACAGCTAAAAAAACACTGAAAAAAGCAGCTAAAAAAAAGGCAGTTAAAAAAACAGCTGTTAAGAAAAAAGCAGCAGCTAAAAAAGAAAGCAAGAAGCAGCTAAAATTGAAAAAAAAGCAAGAAAAGGAATTGGAACCTATAAAGCCAGTGAAAAAAGACCCTTACTTAGTCAGATGCCCTGAATGCGGTTACGAATTCAAACTTGATAAAATGCTTGATGAAGGAGATTATACAGAGTGCCCGGAATGCAAAGCATCATTAGTAGTAACTTATTACATGGATCATTTCAAAGTAATAAAAGAAAGACAAGAACAAGAAGGAGAAGTTGACATGAGCGACTTCGACTAAAAAAAAAACCTCTTTTTTTAATTTATTTAAAAAAATGCTTATTCTTTACCTTTTCAAACTCTCCCATAACACTTCTTCTTTAGGATTAACAACAATACCATGCTCCCCTATTTCATAAGGATGAATCTTCTGATCATGACTAGTTCCCCTCATTTTCCTAACAAGCAAGCTCCTATTAGGAGGATTAAAATACAAGGAGATAACAGCATCAGTAATGAATTCTTCAACACCAAAACGAGAAAACTGATCCCTGCCTCCAAGAGTCTCAGCAGTCAGCAAAGTAGTGCATTTCATCTCCTTCAATTCATCAGACAATTTGAACAAGGAATAACGAATATTCTCCTCCTTACCCATCCACATTCCAAAAGCAGTTGTAGAATCAATAACAAGCCTCTTAGCATTCATCTCATCAACCATCTTCTTAATCTTCTCAATCTCCTCATCAAACCTCAAGGCAAACTCCTTAGGCTCAACCATCCCCATCTTGTAAATCTTAATCAAGCCATCCTGCTCATACTTAGGCAAATTCCATTTGAACGACTTCATATTCCACCATAAGTTAGTGGCACCTTCCTCCATAGTAATGTAAATCCCAGGCTCACCATACTCAGCCGCGCCATTATAGATATACTGAGTTGAAAAAATAGTCTTACCAGTACCAGCGCCGCCAGCAATCAAAACACTGCTACCTTCTAAAAATCCTCCTTGGATTAACTCATCCAAACCAGGAATGCCACTTGGAACACGAGCCATAAAACAACAATACACCTCACATATATTTTAAATTAAATAACTAAAAATAAAAAAACAAAACAAGTTTATAAACCCAACCCTCATTATAAAAAAATAAAAAAAAGAGGTGTTAAAATGGCAAATTATACTCATTACATAAACAAAAAATACAAGCCCACGCCAAACGACCTAATTTGCACATACAAATTCAAGCCAGGCAAAGGAATAACAAAAGAAGAAGCAGCAGGAGCAATAGCAGCAGAATCATCAACAGGAACCTGGACAAAACTAACAACAATCAGTGAAAAAAGACAACTAAAACTCGGTGCAAAAGTATACAAAATAAAAGGAGACTACCTGGAAATAGCTTACCCAAGCGAATTATTCGAACCAGGCAACATGCCTGAAATTTTATCTTCCATAGCTGGAAACATCTACGGAATGAAAGAAATAGAAACACTGAGATTAGTTGACGTCAAATGGCCAGCTAAGATAAAAAATTCATTCAAAGGACCTCAATTCGGAGTACAGGGAGTGAGAAAAACACTGAAAATCAAAAAACGCCCATTAGTCGGAACAATAGTCAAGCCAAAACTCGGGCTCACAGAAAAAGAACACGCCAAAGTAGCATACGAATCATGGATAGGAGGACTAGACGTAGTAAAAGACGACGAAAACCTCACCTCGCAGCCATTCAACAAATTCAAAAAAAGAGTAAAAGAAACAATAAAACTCAAGAAAAAAGCAGAAAAAGAAACAGGCGAAAAAAAAGCATACATGGCAAACATCACAGCAGAAACAAACGAAATGATAAAAAGAGCAAAACTGCTGAAAAAACTCGGCAACGAATACATGATGATAGACATACTCACAACAGGATTCGCTGCGCTGCAAACAATAAGAAAAGAAATGGACGACTTGAAATTAATCATACACGGACACAGGGCAATGCACGCAGCACTAACAAGAAACCCAGAACACGGAATGTCCATGAGCGTCCTAGCTGAAATAAGCAGGCTAATAGGAGTAGACCAGCTACACATTGGAACAGCAGTCGGAAAAATGGAAGGCAAAAAACAAGACATTCTCTACATAGTTGAAGACATTGAAGGAAAATTCATAAAAAAAGAAGGGCACATGCTAAGCGAAAACTGGGGAAAAATCAAACCAATGTTCGCAGTATGCTCAGGAGGACTGCATCCACTACACGTGCCAAAACTAGTGAAACTCTTCGGAAATGACATTATCATACAAGCAGGAGGAGGAGTACACGGACACCCAGACGGCACAAGAGCAGGAGCAAAAGCAATGAGACAAGCAGTCGAAGCCACAATGAAAAAAATACCACTCAAAACATACGCCAAAACGCATTATGAACTGCAAAGAGCATTTGAAAAATGGGGGAAATAAACAACAAATTAGCCCTCTTCTTTTCTTTTTCTTGAATCACTAGTTTTTTTTCAGCAATATTAATATACTCGTAAATTCAAAAATTAAAGTAATTAATGCTTAAAGGTGATTTTTTAATGGCTGGAACAGTTAAAATAAACACAATCTGCCCAGGCTGCTTTGCAGAAACAGGACACAGCATAGTGATGCAAGAAAAAGAAGGCATTTACTACTGCCCAAAAAACCCTGAACACAGGTACAAGAGAAACGCAGACGGGTTCCTTGAAAAAACAGACTCATGGTAATTGAAATAATTAAAAAAAAATCAGTGGCAGGATTAAATACTTTTTCTTCTTTTATTTTTAACCATCATGAAACAAGTTTACTTCAGACACGATGAAATAAGAAAAGGGCAAAAAGAGTTAATTAAAGACATTTTAAACGCAGTTGAAACAAAGAAAAACTTGATAGCCCACGCTTCAACTGGAATTGGAAAAACAGACGCTTCAATCTCAGCAGTTCTTAAATACGCAATAGATGAAAACAAGACAATCTTCTTCTTAACACCTAAAATTTCACAGCATAAAATAGCAGTGCAAGTATTCAAAGAACTAGCCGAGAAATACGAGCTAGAAGAAACAGCAGTAGACATAGTTGGAAAAAAGAACATGTGCGCAGACAAGGAACTCAGATTGAAAGACGCCGACGACTTCTACGAGCTATGCAGGAAAAGAAGAGCAAAAAACAAATGCCCTTACTACGAAAACATCATGGGCTCTTCATTCATAAAAAGACAAGCAGCTAAAAAAAGATTCAACGAAATAAAACAATGGTTCGGAAACGCAAAAGAACATGACGAGCTGACAAAAAAATGCGAGAAGCTGACAAGCAAAGGATTTCCAACGCCAATATGCCCTTATGAAACAGCGCTTAAACTAGCAAGAGAAGCTCGGTTAATAATAGCTGACTACTACCAAGTGCTCAATCCATACATTGCAGATACTTTCATGCAAAAAACAAACAAAGAGCTTGAAAATTCAATACTCATTATAGACGAAGCTCACAACCTGCCTGACAGGATGAGGAAAGGACTCAGCGCTTCACTGAACGCAAAAACAGTGAAAAAAGCAGCTCAAGAAAGCCTGCTAATGGAAAACAAGCTCCTTGCAATGAAACTGGAAAAAATAGCAAGAGAAATTGAAAAAATAGAAAAAGAACTTGACGTCAAAGAAAGAGTCGCTTACAAAGAAGAAATTCCATTCATGAACACCAGCGAATTGAATGACTTGCATCAAACAGGGCTACTGTTCCTTGAAAACACTACAAGAAGCAGAAGCAACTGCCTCAGAGTGCTTAGGTTCTACGAGCAATGGATGCAGGACTCGGACGCTTTCCTGAGAATAGCTAAAAAAACAAGCAGAGGAGTTTCAATTGAATCAAAATGCCTCGATCCTTCAGTGGCAACTGAAAAGCCATTCAAAGAAGCGCATTCAGTGATTTTAATGAGCGGGACGCTGAAGCCAGGTGAAATGTACCGCGACGTGCTTGGGCTTGAAAAACAAGAAACTGAAATAAGAGAATACTCCTCTCCTTTTCCAAAAGAAAACAAGCTGAACATAATACAAAAAGACGTGACAACAAAATATGAAAACAGAAGCGAAAAAGAATATGAAAAAATAGGGAAAAGGATAACTCAGGCAATTGAAAACATTCCAGGAAACGTGGCTATTTTCTTTTCCTCTTATTCAATGCTAGAAAACATAACTTCTTATGTTGAATTTGACAAAGAGGTGATAAAACAAGAGCCTGGATTAAACGCGAAAGAAATCAAGAGCCTTATTGAAAAATTTAAGAAAAAATCAAAGCAAGGTGCAGTGCTTTTAGGAGTAAGCGGAGGCAGCTTGTCAGAAGGCATTGACTTTCCAGGAGAACACCTGCTTGGTGCAGTGATTGTTGGAATTCCTTTACAGGAACCTAACTTGGAAACAACTGCTTTAATAAGATATTATGACTTGAAATTCGGAAGAGGATGGGATTACGGCTACATCTTCCCTGCTATGAGCAAGGCGATACAAGCAGCAGGCAGGCTAATCAGAACAGAAAAAGACAAAGGAGTTGCTGTTTTCATGGATGAAAGATTCACATGGAAAAAATACGCAAAAGCTTTCCCAAAAGACTTCAATTTTCTAGTAACTGAAAAATCGCCTGCGCGTGAAATAAAAAAATTCTGGAATCAGAAGTGAAAATGAAGAAAAGGCAAGAGGTAATTCAAGCCATAATAACCAGCATAAGCAATAAACCAGTACTTAACTAGTTTTCCAAGCAAAGTGAATACAAAAAAAGTCTTCAAGTCATATTTAATCAAGCCACAGAGTATGCCGACAGCATCAAAAGGAGAAGGAGTGGCTGAAAAAAAGAAAATTACAAAATTAGGGTGGTACTTCTTGAACTTCAATTCAACCTTGTTCAAATACTTTTCAAATTTTTTGAAAAAAATCCTCTCAGTGAAAAAGCCGGCATAGTAACTTGTTAATTCCCCAACAGCAGAGCCTATGCCTGCAAACAACCCCACCAAAAAAGGGCTTAAATGAGAAGGCAGGAAAAACACGAGAATAAAAAAAGGAGAAGGGAAGAAAATTGTAAAAGAACTTAAAAAGCCAATTATCAAAGAACCTAAAATACAGTGAGAGTAAGCTAATGAAATTAAAAAATGATAATCCATTGAAAAAACAACTCTTTTAAAAACTTTTAAAAAAATAAAAGGAAGCAGGAGCATTTAAATGTTTTTGAAAAAACTTAAAGCATTAAAAACATTAAAATGATAAAACAATAAATGAAAAAGCAAAAAAGGTGATTGAAATAAGGCACTTGGTTACTTCTGCTCTTCCTTATGTAAACGGAGAGCTTCACATAGGGCACATTGCAGGATGCATTCTTCCAGGAGACGTTTACTCGCGTTTCTTGAAGATAAAAGGAGAGAAATGCATTTACGTATGCGGAAGCGATGAGTACGGCACGCCTATAATGGTAGCTGCTAAAAAAGAAGGAGTGACTCCGCAGCAATTAGCTGACAAGTACCATAAAAAACAAGTTGAAGCGGTTAACGGATTAAACATTGGCTTTGACATTTTTTCAAGAACAACTTCAAAAGAACACACCAAAGTAGTGCAAGACTTTTACTACAACTTGAAGCAAAACAACTTCATTTACAGGAAACAAATAAAGCAACTGTACTGCGAAAAATGCAAGACTTTCCTAGCTGACAGGTACGTGGAAGGAACCTGTCCTTACTGCGGAGCAGAAAAAGCAAGAGGAGACCAATGCGACGCATGCGGAAAACTAATCAACCCCCTTGAATTAATAAATCCCCGTTGCGTGACATGCGGAAGCACGCCGGCAGTAAAGGAAAGCGAGCACGTGTTCTTTGACTTGCCTAAACTTGAAAACCAATTAAGTGATTGGATTGAAAACCATGAAGGCTTGTTTCCAAACACGAAAAAGTTTGCTTTGAATTTCATAAAAGAAGGGCTTAAAGAAAAAGACATTTCAAGGGACATTGAATGGGGAGTGCCTATTCCAGATGCTCCTGGCAAAGTTTTTTACGTGTGGTTCGACGCGCCAATCGGCTACATTACTTTCACGAAGCAATTGGGAAAGGAAAATTGGTGGCATGAAAAAAGCACGCAGTTAATTCATTTCCTGGGGAAGGACAACATTCCTTTTCACAGCATTTACTTCCCAGGAATGCTGATGGCAGAAGGAAGTTATATCCTTCCATCAAAAATTGCTTCATATGAGTATTTGACTTTCGGAGGCTCCAAGCTTTCAAAATCAAAAGGAAAGGTGATAAAGGTAGTTGAAGCGCTTGAAGAATTTCCAGCTGATTACTGGAGGTATTACCTGGTTTCAAACTTGCCTGAGAAGAAAGACACTGACTTCACATGGGAGTCTTTCCAAGAAACAATCAACAGCGAGTTAAACGACACCATAGGAAACTTTATAAACAGGACACTCACGTTCGCAGAAAAATATTTTGATTCAAAAGTTGAAAAACCAGAGTTAAGAGAAGAAGATAAAGAAGTGATAAGAGAAGCTAATGAAAAAGCAGTTCAAGCAGCAAAGCTGATTGAAGAAATTGAATTGAAAAAAGCGCTTCAAGAAGTAGTTGAAATCGCCCGCATTGGCAACCAGTTCATCACAAAAGAAGAGCCGTGGAAAAATGAAAAAAACAGGAAGCAAGTGGTTTACTCCTGCCTTCATCTAGTCAAACTCCTTTCAGTGATGCTAAAACCATTTACGCCTGAATCAGCTGAAAAAATCCAAGAATTCATCGGAAAAGAAACTAAATGGAGCCAGCTGAAACAAGAAGAAGAAAAATATGAAATAAAAGAATTTGAAATTTTATTCAAAAAAATAGATGACAAAAGAAGAAAAGAACTGATTAAAAAATACTCGTTTGAAAAAAAAGAAAAGGAAGTGAAGAAAATGAATCACGTGACTTACGACGATTTTGCAAAACTTGACTTAAGAGTAGCTGAAATTCTGGAAGTCGAAAAAGTTGAAAACGCAGATAAGTTGTATAAATTGAAAATAAAAGTCGGCGACGAGAAGAGGCAACTGGTTGCTGGAATGGCTCCTTATTACACAGAAGATGAAATGAAAGGCAAGAGAATAATCATAATAGCAAATCTTGAACCGCGTAAGATAAGGGGAATTGAAAGCCAAGGAATGCTCCTTGCAGCTGAATCAGAAGATGGAAAAGTAAAGCTTTTAACTACAGACGGAGATATTGAAACAGGGTCAAAAATAAGGTAATTTAAAATGGCTGGCAAAAGCAAAAAAGAAGTGAAAAAAACAACAAGCAGGAGCTTGAAGGAATTTAAAAAGCCACCTATTTTTCTGAAAAAATCAAAAGAAGTTAAAGTAAGGCCAAGAGCAAGCATTGGAAAAGGAGTTGTCATTCCTTCTTTTGAACGTAAAAAAGTAACTTTAGAAGATCTTGAAAAAGATGTAAAAGAAGCAAGGACTCTGTTGTTTTTAATTCTTGCTTTGACTGTTTCACTATTCGGCTTAATGCTTGGAATTGTTATTAAAATCTTCTTCTAAAAAAAAATCAATTCTTTTTTCACTCTGTTTTGTCAAGAACAAGTTTTCTGGCTTTAGCTAAATCCATTGAAAGAGTCACTTCAAGCACATTGTCAGGCCCGAGATGAACAGAATTAACAAGCCCTGTTTTATTCAAATCAATTTTTTCAGGAACGCTTCCATCTCTTGACATTTGAGAAAGTACGTTTCTAATCAACTCAGCTCCGCAGTCATCGCATACTTTAAAAGTCCTCATTAAAGAGTTATCAACAGCATGCTCTTGAATAACCCACCTGTTTTTTATTTTCTTATTCTGCTTGCAGATTCCACAAATAGGCATGATAAACATAACTCAAAAAAACTATTTAAACCTGATGCCTTATTTTTAAAATCACAGTTAGTTAAGTTTAAAAAAGCAAAAGAAGTAATAGGTTTATGGTATTTGAATTAGCATTAGTCGGAATAGTCATATTAATTGGCTTTGCAGGCAACTTGATTTTCAAAAAAACAGACATTCCAACCATAATTTGGCTCATGCTTCTTGGGCTTTTGCTCGGGCCTGTTTTAGGCTACTTGAACCAAAATTCTTTCCTCGCTGTATCTGATTTCTTTTCAGCAATAGCAATAATAATAATCTTATTCGAAGGCGGCATTGACATGGAGTTGTTCAAAATTCTTAAAGAAGCGCCTAAAGGAGCAATACTCACTGTGCTTGCTTTCATATCAACTATTGTCGTGACAACAATTGTTGTAATGGTAATGGGAATATGGGTCAAAGGAGTCACAATCCTCCACGGCATCTTACTAGGGGCAATAGTAGGAGGAACAAGTTCAGCTGTAGTTATCCCAATTGTTTCAAAACTAAAAGGCATAAGCGACAAGGCAAAAATGGTGCTATCAATAGAATCAGCATTAACAGATGTCCTATGCATTGTCACTGCAATTGCAATAATACAAACAATGCAGTCAGGGCAAGCAGAAGTAAACTTCATACTAACTAACATCACAGCTCAGTTCTCAATAGGAATAATATTAGGAGCAATGATTGGATTAATATGGCTGTGGCTTATGCAGAAAATAAAAGAACAAGAATACTCCTATGTAGTAACACTAGCAATTCTTTTCATAATTTATTCAATTGTAAATTACTTGAATGGAAGCGGAGCAATAGCCTGCCTTACATTCGGAATAATACTTGGAAACGGCAGAAGAATCCTAAGAGGAATAGGATACGGCTCAATAGCCTATGAAATAGACGCTACTTCAAGAAGCTTCCATAAACTAATTTCATTCCTCATAAGAACCTTTTTCTTCGTCTTCCTAGGATTACTGGTTTCAATACAAAGCCCAATAAACATACTAATTGGAATAATAATAAGCATAGGCATTCTCTTAACAAGACCACTCGCAGTAAAAGTAATCTCAAAAGGAGAAAAAGAATTCAGCGAACTTGACAAAAAAATAATAGGAGTAATGATGCCAAGAGGACTAGCAGCAGCTGTCCTTGCATACATGCCAATAGCAGCACTCCCTTCAGATACAGTTGTAAAATCATTTGCAGACATAGCATTCACAGTCATCTTAATGACTACAATAATAGCAACAGTAGGGACAATTTATTACAAAAGAAAAGAAGCTGAAGAAGAACCTAAGAAAAAACAGAAAAAACAAAAAGAAGAAGAGGAAGAAGAAATCCCAAAACCAAAAGTAATCCTGCTTAACAAAAAAAAGTAAAAAAAAAATCAGCGTTTTTTAGGCCTTCCTTTCATAGGCCTGTCATTCTTAATGCCCCTATGCCTGGCACAGCTAGGGCATACATAAACAGTTTCCTCATAACCCCTGTGCTTGATTCCTGATTTTTCATCATAAATTCTGAAAGAAGACTTCCTAGTTCTAGTTGCCTTATCAATAGGCACTCTTCTTCCGCAGTAATAGCAAGTTACTAATTGTGACTTTCCTCTCATTAAAATTCAACTCCTTTAAAATTAAATTGACTGATTATGTTTTTTAAAAAAAGACATTTAAAAACATTTGTTTTCAGTTAATTTCTTGCTTTTTCTTTCAATGAATAAGCAGGAATCCCTAACTTACTTTTTACTTCCCTTGCAAACTCTTTCGCATAACCATGAACAGTGTAAACAAGATGAGGCTGAGCTTGCTCAACATAAGAAAGCAACTGGTTGAAGTCAGCGTGGTCGCTTAAAGGAAAAACCTTCTCAACACCCTTAGAAGCAAAGGAGTAAAGCGAACCCCAGCCAGTTAACAAAGCAGCTGTCGTCTCCTTTCCATTAAATGAAAACTTTTGAAGCAGTTGCTTGTTAATCAAATGAGGAGGCGCGACAGCAACAAAAGAAGATGAGTTCATTTTTTCCCTTGCTTCAGGAGAAAGAAACAAACCCTCTTTCGCAACCTCTCCATAAGTTTCAAATTCAAGCTTCACTCCATTCTTCACATAAACATTAGAGTACTCAGCTATTTTTGAAGAAACAAAAGGAGCAACTCCAATTAAATTAAGCACTTTAATCAGTTCCTGGGACTTTCCAAGAGAATACCCTCCGAAAACAACATTAACCCCCTTCTCTTGCTTTTCCAAAACCCAATGCTTAATGCTTTCAAAAACAGCTTCGCTTGAAGGAAAAGAGAAATGAGGCATGCCATAAGTTGATTCAATAATAAGCACATCAGAATTAATAACAGGGCATTTTTCAAACAAGAATCCCTTGTTCAAACGAATGTCTCCAGTGTAAACAACTGACTTGCCATTGTGTATTTCAAACTGAGATGCTCCTAAAATGTGATTGGCGTTCCTTTGCGTGATTGACAAGTCCCCGAATTCAATTTCCTCGTCATACCTGCTTGTTTGCGAATAAAAGCCAGCTAAATCACGCGTCTCAGGAGTCATTAAAGTATCTGCATCATGTTTTTTCAAATGATCAGAATGAGCATGGGTAATTCCCACCAAAACATCTTCACTTTTTTCCTTTATTTTTCTTGAAGGATCGAGATAAAGCTTCTTCCCATCCTGCTGAATAACAATACCTTTATCAAAACTAATTTTCATGCGCCACCAGAAAAAGTAAATCAAAAAAAGTATTTAAACAAAACAGTAGGAATAAAGAAGTTAGCTTAAAAAAAAAGGTTAAAAAAAAGAAAAAGAGAGTTATGAGGTGCAGTTGAAAAGCACTCTCATTTTAAAAATAATAAAAAAATGGTTTTTTAGAAAAAAGAAAAAAAAGCTTTAAGGGCTTTATTTTCTTTTCTTTTTTCCATTGACTGTTTTTTCAACAAGCTTTTTCAGGTACTCTGTTGTTTCCTCTTCCTCTTGTTTTTCCCTAAGCTCGTTTTGGTTCCTTACATAGAACAAAGCGCCTATTATTGCAATTAGGAAGATTACTCCCCAGAAACTGCTGCTTCCTCCTCCAATTACAAGGCCTGTTCCACTGAAACCAATTTTGCTTCCTGAAAAAACAATTTTCTGAGTTGTTATTGTCTCATCACCTTTTACAAAAGACACGTTTACTTCCTGCTCATTAAAGCTTGTTGGGTAAACTTTTAACTCAATGTCTTTTGTTTCATAACCTTTAACTGAAAATGAATCGTTTCCAACTACCTTCCAGTCTTCAGGCAAGTTTGTGAAAACCCAGTTGACATCGTTGATGTCGTAAATCTGCCTGTTTCTTACTCTGAAAGTAAGCTTGTATCCAACTGTCTTGCCTTCATCTTTAATTGATTCCCATGGCAAAAGCACTTTGACGCTCAGCCTGTCCTTAACAGAAGCCAAGCCATCTACTTTCAAGTAAACAGGTGCTGTTGTTATCTGGTTACCTGCTCCTGCTTTAACAGAGTATTCATAGTCATCAACAGGGTAATCGCTTGGAACATGAATCCTTACCCTCACTTCCTTTACTTCATTTCCAGCCAAGTCAATTGGAGCAGGGTACTCAGGCTTGAAAGATTCAGGTAAATTGCCTTCAATGACAATGTTCCTAATTCTCTCTTTGCCATTGTTTCTTAATATGAACCTCAAATCCTGATACTGTCCTTGAACAACTGTCAAGTCGCTGTAAACAGGAGTGAAAGACAAAACAGGTGACTGTTCCTTTACATTCACACCTACTTCATACTCCTGTCCATTTACATCTAAACTAATAGCATAAACTCCTTCACCAGCTCCTTTTGTAATTACAAAAACCTTTATTGTCTTAGATTCATTTGTTCCCAAATGAAATAAAGGTTCAGAAACTGAAACTGGCAATTTAGAATCTGTTGTCACTAAAACATTCACTGGAGAACCAGTGTTTGAAATTATGACATCATAAGAAGGCACTTGTCCCTCTTGCACAGTTTGAAATTGGTTAGGTATATTCACAGTAAGTGAAAATACAGTGCTTACCAAAAGCAAACCTGCTATCACATATTTTAAATTCATTTTAACTACACCTCATAATTTTTGAATTTTTAATGTTACTATTTGTAGGTAACAACATTTATATACTTTGTGGTTTATAAAATAGTTGTGTAAAAAAAGCCTTGATTAAAATTAACAATATTATAATGTTAATTTCGAGTGTTAAAGCTTTATAAATTTGTGTTGCTTTATGGAAAAACATATGAACCAAGAACTTATCAACTTGCTTAACAGAGCAGGCTTAAACCAGTACGAATCTAAAATTTACCTAGCTCTTCTTAATGAAAAATCAGCAACAGCAAGCGAAGTAAGCTCAAAAGCAGGGATTCCACGCCCAAGAGCCTATGACGTGCTGGAAAAACTCTCAAAAGAAGGCTTTGTCTCAGTACAACCAGGAAGGCCCGTAAGATTCCTAGCAAACCCAGTTGAAGAAGCATTTGAAGCACTTAAAAACAAAAGAAAACAAGAACATTTAAAAAGCCTTGAACAACTGGACAAAATAAAAGAAAACCTGAATAAAAAAATAAAATCAATTAAAAAAGACGACTACTTAAACGCTTCTGACTTCGTTTACGTCATGAAAAAAAGAAACAACATAAACTCAAAAATAGAAGCACTCATAAACAACGCACAGCAATCAATACACATTGCAGGCGAAGAAGAAGAACTAAAAGACAAAATCCTAGCATACGCACCAGTCCTTGAAAAAGCAAGCGAACGCGGAGTAAAAATACACATCATAACACCAAACTCATCACAAATACAAGAACACGCAAAAAAATACAACGCTAAAATAAAGCAAAAAAAACACAGCCACAGATTCATAATAGCAGATGACAACGTAATGCTATTCCTAACACCAAAAAAAGACAACAAAGAAGTAGGAGCATGGATCAAATCCCCTTTCGTAGCAAAAAACCTAAAAACTATTTTTGAATAAAAAACACCAGTTCAAACTTTAAATAGCAATAAATACCTTAAATTAACAAGGGCTATGATGTCGTGTACAACCACTGAACCTCTCAAAAAAAGGTAATGATATTAAATAAACAACTGAGCCCACCAAACAGTAAAAAACAAACAAAAAAGCACAAATAATTAAAACAAACAACAAAAGGGCCTGTAGCTCAGTTTCTGCGTCGAAAGCAAAAGTTTCGACGAGCTTTCAGCGCAGCTGAAATGGATCAGAGCGGATGCCTCCTAAGCATCAGGTCGCGCGTTCAAATTTGCGTCAAAAGTTCTCTTTTGACGAACTTTTCGCAAGCGAAAATCGCGTCAGGCCCGTTAGAAAGTTTTTGAAAAACTTTCATTAAACACCCTATCTTCGGCTTACGCCTCGATAGGCTAGTTCAAACTTCGAAGAAGTTTGAAATACATGTGTAAGGAAGTAATAAAAAATGCCAAATTACTCAAGGTTCAGAAAAACAAAAAATAGAAAACCTTTCACTTCAGCTGAAATAAAAGAATCAATAAAAAAAGCATTAAAAAATTTAAGAAATAAAAAAGCAGCTGAAGACGCTGTCAGACATTCTTTGTTTTACCCCTTATATCTAGAAGAAAAAAGAGAAGAAATCATAGAAGAAATGGAAGAAGCTGAAGAAGATGCAGCTGAAGAAAGGTTTGAAGAAGAGCAAAGGGAAGAGGATAAAGGAAACGATTACCCTTTTTCTTTTATTTCTAAAAATCTGAAAAAAGGAAAAATAAGAAAAAAGAAATTAATCTAAAATAGTTAAAGCAAGCAAAGGCAATAACACGCTTGCTTCTCCTTCTACAGTAACATAATCAGCATCAGGCTTAACCTTGCCCCATGAAACTGCTTCCTTTACCCTAGCACCTGACAAGCTACCATCATACTCAACAGCAGTTGTCAAATAAACAGTGTAATCCAAACCATCCTTGAACTGATTCCACCAAATAACATGATGCTTAGAAATACCCCCGCCAATCATCAGCGCACCAGTCTTCTTATGACTGAAAACAATCTCCTCCAACAAACTTTCATCTTTGAACACGTCAATTTTAAAATCCTTATAATCCTGCCTGAACATAATCAACTGAAAACCAAGAGCCCCATCAGTTACGCCAGGCAAAAACATAGGCACTTTATTCTTATAACACCAATAAACAATAGACTCCTCCTTATTAGGCTCGCTTTCTAAAAACTCACCAATCTTCCAAACCAATTCATAAGGAGCAAGCACCTTGTCTTCAACAGAATCATAAATTTTCTTAAAAATAGGCTGCAGCCTCTTCTCAAGAATCTCACCATAAGAAGAATTAGGAATAAACACATTACCCAACCTATTAATCCCCTCCTCATGCAGCTTCTTATCATCTGCTTCAAAACTGCCTTCATAATAATCCTGCCACAACCTAGCCAAGTCATGAACAACAGTGCCAGGAGTAGTTACAATAGCATCAAACTTCTTCTCTTTCACCAAATCCCTAACAACACTCCTCACGCCAGTTGCAATAATACACGCTGGAAAACTGAAAAAATTAAAACTCTCCTCATCACCCTGCATTTTTTTTAAAATATCCGAAGCAGTAGCCAGCTTCTTAGCAGTAAAACCACCAACGCCATGAAACTGCTGCATTAAATCAACAACAGTCATGTCTTTTTTAAGTTCAATATCTTTCACAGTTTGCATTTCAAAACAACTCCCTCTAAAAACTTATTTAAAAAAAATCCAATACAAGGAATTAATTAAGAATTAATATAAATAAAAAACTTAATAAACTAATACTAACAACAAATAAAAACACGAAAACAAAGGAGCTATAGTATAGTGGCAGTATGTCACTATACCTAAACAGCTCAAACTCACAACAAAAAGGGGCTATAGTATAGTGGCAGTATAGGTGGCTCCAGAGAAAAACTCTTTGGAGCAATGAGCGTGTAAAACCACGCGATGATGACGGAGACACCACCAGAGCAGGGTTCAAAGCAGCCGTATCCGGTTGGCGGGCTGAGACGACGTTCACTTCCGTTCAGTCGTCTTGTTTTCTTTTCAAAAAAGAAAAGAAGTCCGCTTTCAACGGGATATGGCAGTGAAATTCCCTGTGGCCCCACTAGAAAGTTTTTAAAAAACTTTCATTAAACAGACCACGCAAGGTGGTCTTTTTCAAAAACAAGTTTTGAAATATTTTGCCGAAGGCAAAAACCTTTTCAAACTTCAGAAGAAGTTTAAATGAGAGCACTAAGCGAAGCGCATGTGCTCTGTTTAATGGACTTTGCTTTTTTAAAGCAAAGGTTTGAGCAGTTTAACTGCGATTGAATTTGTTCAACAAATTCCTGACCAGTGAGCCCATCTACAACAACAAAACTACTTTTTGCCATAGAGACAAAAAACTATTTCTTTGCTTTTTTTAGTTAAATTTTTAAAAAATTAAAGAAATATATAAGTTATATATAAATTATATATGTTTTATATACTTTTATTTTCTTTAATTATTTTGAACGAGGTGATTGAAAAGTGGTTCAAGCTCAAATTGAAATAAGCGAACATGCAAACAGAGTGATTAACATAATCAAGGCAAAGTATGGGGTTAAAAATAAAAGCGAGGCAATTGAAGTCATGGCAAGAGAATATGAAAAAAGATTATTAGAACCTGAACTAAAACCTGCTTTTGTTAAAAGGATAAAAAAAGCTGAGAGAGGAAAGTTTGTCAAAGTAAAGGATGTTGATGCTTATTTTGAAAAGCTTTTAGGATAAATGGAGTTGTTTAGTTGGTTTTCAGTATTGAATTTTCAGAAGAAGTTGACAAGCAGTTTAAAAAGTTGTCAAAGAAAGATAAAAAAACAATTGAAAGTAGTTTATAAAAAAGTGAAACAAGTTGCTGAAAACCCTTATCAATTCAAGCCGTTGAAAAAGCCTATGCAGAACAAGAGAAGAGTGCATATTGGCTCTTTTGTGCTAGTTTACTCAATTAATAAAAGAAGTAGAAAAGTTAAATTTTTAGGCTATGCTCATCATGACGAAGCTTATAAGTGAGTAGTTAAGCAATATATACTTTTTCCTCCTTGTTCTTTAATCAATGAGAGTTAAAACAGGTTCACCTAGCTTAGATAAATTGCTGCAAGGCGGTTTGCCTTCACAGTCAAGTGTCTTGCTTTACGGCAGTCCAGGCGTTGGAAAAAGCACTTTCGCAGTTAATTTCTTATATGAAGGCTTGAAGAATGGCGAGAAGTGCATTTATGTTAATTCAGTTGACAGCATAGAAGCTTTGTTTAAAAAAACAAAATTAAACAAGATAAACTTAAGCCCTTATGAAAAAAACCTTGTGATAATAGATTCTTACAGTTGCAAATCCAATAAAAAAAGCAATGCAAAATATGCCATAAGAAGTTTAGCTGACATCACAAGCCTGAACATTGAAATTAAAAAAGCAATGCAAGACGCTGATTTTAAAAAAGGAAGGATAGTCATTGATTCCTTAAGTGACTTTTTGCTTTATGGCGAAAAAAGGAGCATTTACAAGTTTTTACAGATACTTAGAAGCAGAGTAATGGAAACAGATTCAGTTGCATTAATAGTAGTTGAAGAGGGGTTACATGATGAAAGCGTTTTATCTACTCTTAACTTTTTAACAGACGGAACTATCAAAATGCAATTAATGAATAGTACAAGAGGCATTAGAATTGAAAGAATGGTTAACACTCATCACTCGCTTAAATGGGCTGAATTTGAAATAAGCCCAGATACTCAAATATACGTAAGGGAGTTTTTCAAATGAAAGAAAACACAATTTTTCAAAAAAATATTGGAAAAATATTACTTGCTGGCAATTTGATAGTATTAAGCATTTTGATTTACTCTACTTTGTCAGGCAAGATGAGCACAGACAAAGACGTGCTTGCAGTGACTCAAATCAGCTTAGCTTTCATGAGTTTCTTAATAGTTTACTTCGTGCTGAAAACATGGAAAACATTCAGAGAAAAAGACTTATTCGTAGGATTAAGCGGTTTCATCTTAATATTCATAGGATACACTGCAATTACCTTATTCACTTTAATAAACTACAAAGGAATAGCATTAGAAGCAGGCTTAAACACCCTCATCACACTCGGTTACCTGCTTGTAACAATCGCAGTGGGGTGGCTTAAATGAACTTAACAGAATTTTATTTCATAATAACCACAGTAAGCATGGTAATATTCACAGCAACAGCAATAGTATTAATAAAAAAATACTTAAAAAGAGGAATCAAACTCCACTTCTGGGCAGCAGTTGCTTTCATCTTCCTCTCCCTGCAAGAACTAATCGTGCTCTACTGGTTAATTCAAACACAAACACAAAACTTATCACTATACTCCCATCCATGGCACTTGCAAATGCTCCTTGTATTCTTCGCATTCACAATGCTAGGACTAGCAATAACTGGAAAAATAAAAGACTAAAGAAAGGTACTTCTAATGAACTATGATTTTGAAATAAAAAAAATAAAAAAAGAAATCAAGAGAAGAAAAGCAAAAAAAATACTCCTGCAATTTCCAGAGGGTTTGAAAACAGAAGCTAAAAAAGTAATGGATGAACTGAAAGAATACAATGTTTTCTTGTCAGCTGACCCTTGCTTCGGAGCATGCGACATAAAAACAAAAGGCTTTGACTTGACAATCCACTTCGCGCATTCAAAAATGCTTCCAAGCAAAAAAGTAATTTACATAGAAACACGCTCAAACTTGGATGTAAAAAAAGTTGTGAAAAAAGCACTGAAAGAACTAGGAAAAAAAGTAACAGTAGTTACGACAGTACAGCATATTCATAAATTAAAAGAAGCTGAAGAATTGTTAAAAAAAGCAGGCAAGAAAGTAATTCCAGCTAAAAAAGGCAAGAGGGCAACCTACAAGGGGCAAGTGCTTGGTTGCGATGCATCAGCTGCATTAACCAACGCTGACTCCATATTATACCTTGGAAGCGGTTACTTTCATCCCCTATTCATTTCATTCATAACAAAGAAAAAAGTTGTCCAAGCAAACCCTTACAGCAACAAAATTGAAGTAATGAAGCCAATTCAATGGGAAAAAGAAAAATACCTGAGAATTTCAAAAGCAATGAAAGCAAAAAACTTCGCATGGGTTTTCTCCACCAAGCCAGGGCAAAAACTCTTTCCTCAAAACAAAGTACCTAAAAAAGATTATAAAATTGTAATGGAAAACATTTCGCCTGATTCCCTGGATTATCTGCCTTTCGACGCGTTTGTAATCACAGCCTGCCCGCGCATAGTTTACGACGACTGGAAAAACTACAAAAAACCAATACTACTACCAAACGAATACAAAGAATTGAAAAAAATAAAGCAGAGGTAATTAGTAAACATCCAAGAATAAAACAGAGTAAAAGACAGCAAATGAAACTAAAAACAAAACCAAAACAGATGAGTAGTTAAACCCAGGTGCTGAGACAATAATCACTTCATCTGCTCTTTCATACTCTCCTGCAACAGCATCAATTAAAGGAGAAGAAGAGCCGTTGCCTTTGAAATAAATTTTCAGCTTAAAAGCATTGCCTTTCGTTAAATCAAAACCATTATCAAAATCACTCTCATAAAACACCTTCTTACTCTCATACAACCTCTTAACCTCATCAGCAGACAAACTGCGATTAAAAAAAGCAAAATCATCAATTTTTCCATTAAAAGCAGCAGAACCATCAACCCTTGCCCCAATAGTTAAATTAACAGAATTAGCAGAAACAGTTTCATTTGGAACTGTTGAATTATCCAAAAGCCCATCAATATACAAACTTAAATTCTCAAGTTCATTATAAGTGACAACAATAAAATGCCATTCATCATCATTTACCTCCTTCGAAGCACATACAAAATTACCTGAATCCCCAACTGCACCAGCAACCCATTTATAAGCACAACGGCTATCATCAGAAAAAACAAAATGATGCCCCCAACTTTTTTCAGTCACAACATGATTAGAACTATCAGTAGTTTTAACCCAAAAAGCTTGAGAGTAATTAACAGGATCTAAAGCAGAATCACTTGAAACAGTTAAAAAATCGCTACCTCCTGTAAAATCAGCAGAACTTCCAAACTCACCTTCAGTAAAAACAACTGAACCAGTATTAGAAAAATTAAAAAACCCTTTTTCATCATTTAAATTATCTAATTTCCAATAAGCAACAAGCCTTTCATCATTTCTTAAGAAATTACCCTCAAACTCCACGTTATTCAAAGAAGACAAACAACCAGAACAAGTGCTTAAAACACTATCATCACTCGCATTCAACAACTCAATCTTATCAATATAATTGCCTGAGTCAATATTGTAATAAAACAAAGTCAAATTGCCTAACTTATAATTCAAATCAATAGATAAAGAAGGAGAAGCCCATGAACCTTGCTTGTGATGCTTTTTAGAGCTGTTGTAAAAAGAGAGTATTTCAGCATCAGTCAAGCTAGTGTTGTAAATCCAAACCTCATCAATAGTTCCATTAAAATAATTAGAAGTCGGCTGTCTTGCTCCAATATACAAGTTGCTTGCACCAACATAAGACAAAGGTCCGCCATAATCCTTTTCACTTATCCTCTGCCCATTCAAATAAATCCTAGCAATATTCCCCTCAACAACACCTGTTACAAAATACCATGTGTCATTACTCAAAACACCAGCTGACAAGTCATACCTATTGGCTCCATTCATGTAAGTTATAAATTTCATCTCCTGTAAAGTGCTATCCCACTCAAACCTCCAGCCATAAGAAGAACCATAAGCTTCAGAAACAGGATTAGGGTTACCATCAATTAACTCTCCTTTCATCCAAAAAGCAACAGTTATATTAAGAGGCTTGAAAGAATCGCTTGCAGGAACTTCAACATAATCTGCATCCCCATCAAAATGCATTGCTTCGCCGTACTTCCCCCCCTCAAAAGAACAGTCCCCACTGCTTGTGCCATTATTCAAGCCCTGTTCATCATTTGAATCACCATCAAACTTCCAATGGCTAACCAGACTTGTTCTTTTAAAATCATTATTATACAAGCTATTTATTTCAGCTGAAGACAAGCTCCTGTTATAAATTTTAAGCTCATCCATTGAACCATTTAAAAAATGATAAATTTCCCTATAAGCACCAACATCCATTTGATAAGTAGAAGTGTCAATAAAACCAATAGAAGTTGTTTTTTCAGCAACCAAACCGCCATCCAAGTAAAGCAGTAACTTCCTACTGCTTGAGTTATAAACAGCAGTTAAAAAATACCACCTGTTCAAATCAGGCACATAATCATAGCTCAAATAATCCCTTGTGCTTCCATTTCCAATTTCAAAAATAAAAAAATGATCAGAAGAATCATTGTAATAAGCAAGCCAAATTGTCTTATTCCAATACTCGCTTCCCTTGCTAATGAATGTGCTTCTAGTATTAAGAGAAGCATTGCCGTTGTAAGTGTTTAACTTGAACCAAAACAAGAAACTGACACTTCCATTAATACTATTCAAAGAATCAGAAGCACCCATGTCAAGGTAATCATCTGAGCCATCAAAGCCATAACAGCCACCAAAAAAACCACTTGAATTATAAACAGCGCCATTAACATTTCCATTATTCAAACCAGTTTCGTCATTTGCATTGCCTTCAAACCTCCAATAACTAACCAAATTACTATCCTTCGAAGCATAAGAAAAATTCAACCACAAACAACCAGCATCCTGAACATAAGAATCAGAAGAAGTAGTCACATTAAACTTAACTCCAGAATCAAAATCACCCGTAGAATTAAAACTAAAACCAACAGCTTCAACAGAAACAACAAACAACAACAAAAACAACCAAAACTTAAACCTCATCAAAAAAAATAATACAAAAAAACTATATAAAACTTAAAAATAGAATCAAACCTCATGAATTACCTCAACTGAAGTTGTCTGCCCAAGACAAGTTACTCTTGCTTTTTTTCCATCATCAAAGTAGTCAACCTGCGCATCCAAAACTTCCCTAATCAAAGCCAAGTCGCTTGCTTTCGCTTTCCTGTACTTTTCAATGAAATCAAGCTTAGCCATTGCAATTGTCCTGTCAAAACTTCCCATTAAAAACAAGTAACGAAGCTGAATTATTTAAACTTAATTCTTCACAACAGTGCCCCCATGCTCTTCATTATTCAAAACCTTTTTAACTTCCCTTAACCTCCTGCCATTTACAAAATGAGCTTCAATATTACTACGTGCTAAAATTTTCGCAGCAAGCAAGTCAATTATAAAATTCTCACGCGGGCCCCTGGAATCACTTTTCTCCGCTAACTTCACCAACTGCCCATGAGTCATTTTTTTCAACTTCCTCGCTGTCTTGTACTTGGAAGGATTCCTGTCATAAACAGCATCCACGTTAGACAAATTAATCCACTTGTCAGCATTCACTTGCTCAGCAAACAAAGCGCTTGTAGTGTCACTTGTCTGCCCAGGAGTGCCAACACCAAGCACTATTGTCCTGTCATTTCTTAAAAAATAAGCATACGCTTCATCATAATCCTCGAAAAAAACAAGCTTCTCATGAGAAGAAGCCACTAACCTTGAATTTGCTTTCACTATCTGCAACGCAATTTCATCCAAGTCAAAATTTGAAGCAAGCAACTCACGCCCAGCCTCCACATACATCCTAGCAACTGCCCCTCCCCCTACACTAACTGCAATATTCGCAGACGCGTCATTAAGCAACTTTGTCACTTTCTTCAAGTAATTAATGTCAATTCCTTTTTTGTTAAAAAGCAATGAACCACCAAGCGAAACAACAATCCTCTCCACACAAACACCTTTTAAATACTTTTAAAATCAATTAAAGGGTTAAGTATTTAAAAAACTAATTATTAAACTAAAAAAAAGCAAAACAAAGGAGTTAAAAAATGAGCAAAAAAGACAGCAAAGAATATTACGAATTTAAGAAGCAAGTGAAATTTCTGAAAGCCCAGAGGGGACAGGGAACAGAGTTGATTACTGTTTACATAAAGCCAGGTCAAAACGTGAATGAAATCACAAGCAGGCTTCGAGATGAATACGGGCAAGCAGCTAACATCAAATCAAAGCAAACAAGAAAAAACGTGCAAATGGCAATCGAGCGAATTCTTGGAATGCTTAAAGGCATAAACAAGCCACCTGAACACGGAGTAGGCATTTTTGCTGGAAACATCAACAACAAAATAGAATTGTTTACAGTCATCCCCCCTGAAGACATTAACGTGTCAATGTACAGATGCGACTCAACTTTCTACACAGAGCCGCTGGAAGAATTAGTTGAAGTAAAAGACGTTTATGGCTTGTTTGTAATGGACAGGAGAGAAGCCACAATAGCAAAACTCAAAGGAAAAAAAGTGACAATCGTAAGACACTTGACTTCAACTGTTCCAGGAAAACACCACAAAGGAGGGCAGTCTGCAATGAGATTCACGCGATTGATTGCAGAGGCTGTTCATGATTTCTTCAAAGAAGTTGGAGACGCTTGCAACAAAGAATTTGCAGATAAGCATGTAGTAGGCATAATAGCAGGAGGCCCAGGCCCAACTAAATTCAGCTTCATTAATGGAGACTACTTGTTTAACAACGTGAAGGAAAAGATAATAGCCACAATAGACATTTCCTATACAGACGAGTTCGGCATAACAGAGCTAATGCAAAAATCACAGGAAGTCATAGCACAATTAGACGTCACTAAGGAAAAGGAGCTTGTGAAAGAGTTTTTGAAAGAAGCAGTGACAAACGGGCTTGCAACTTACGGTGAAAAAGAAGTGAGAGAAGCTCTTAAAAGAAGCCAGGTTCAAAAACTCCTGTTATCAGAAGGGCTTGATGAAAAATTAATAGAAGAATTAACTGAACTTGCCGAGCAATCAGGAGCAGAAGTTGAAATGATATCAGAAGACACGCCAGAAGGACAGCAATTTAAAGTAGGTTTTCTTGGAATAGGCGCTTTCCTAAGATACAAGTAAAAAAAAAATTGATTCTGAATGTACGAAATTAAAAAACAGCCAGAAGACTTCATAGTAAGGGAAGTTACAGAAAAAGGAAAAGTATTGAAAGAAGATGAAAACTATTTTTTTGACGAAAACAGCAGCGGAAAGCACTTGATATGCGTGCTGGTTAAAAAAAACTGGGACACGCATCAAGCATTCAAGAGGATAAGCAAGTGGCTGCATATTTCAAAAAATTCAATTGGGTTTGCCGGCACAAAAGACAAAAAAGCATTGACAACGCAATTAATAAGCTTGACAGGAGTGAAAAAAGAAGAAGCTGAGAAAGTAAGCTTAAAAGACATTAAGTTAATCCCTTTAAAATATTCTAATGAAAGAATTTCGCTGGGAAACTTGAAGGGCAACTGGTTCAAAATAAAAGTTTATACAAATGAAAAACCAAGGCAAGCTGACAAAGTGCCTAATTTTTTCGGAATTCAAAGGTTTGGGAAAACACGCCCAATCACCCATTTAGTTGGTGAAAAAATAGTGAAAGGAAAACCAGAAGAAGCTGTAATGATTTACTTGACTAAAACTTTTGAAAGCGAAAAAGAAGAAGTGAAAAAAGCAAGAAAAAAGCTAGCAGAAGAAAAGGATTTCAAAAAAGCCCTTGATTACTTTCCTCTTTACTTGAAGTATGAAAGGACATTAATCAATCACTTGGCTGAATATGAAGGGGATTACATAGGCGCTTTACGCGTGCTTCCTAAAACTTTGAAAATGATGTTCGTGCACGCCTACCAAAGCTACTTGTTCAACAAAATGCTTGAACATGCTATTAAAAACAACATGGAAGTTAAGGAATTGCCTCTCGTGGGTTTCAACTCCAAGCTTGAGAAATGGCAAGAGGAGATTCTTGAAAAAGAAGAAGTAAAGCCAGAGGATTTCAGAATAAAATTATTGCCTGAATTGTCTTCACCTGGTTTTATGAGAAAAGCATTCATAACCCCCATTGATTTAAGAATAATAGAACAGAAAGAAGGAGAAGTTACAGTTGAATTTTTTCTTGAAAAAGGAGCTTATGCAACAACTGTGATTGACTTCTTATTTGACGTAAAGCGCGCATAAGTCAACTGGCTTGCTGTTGCCAGAGTAATCAACTTCATATATGAACTTCATTCCTTCCTGATGAACTAATTTAAAATAAGGGTATCTTGTTTTATAAGCGAATCCAGTGCAGTACCTCGTGTTGAACATTGGGAAATACACGTATGAAACATTGTATTTTTTCAAAGTGCTTATTGTTTTACTCAAGTCGCTTCCATCGAAGACAATTTGCATCGCCTTATACCTATCATCAATGTCAGGCGCGTACTCTGCATAGGCGTCGATAACATCTTTTCTCTGAGCTATTCCTGTAATCCAATGTCCGTCTTCCCAATAACCCATTATGATTGCATCTTTCGGAGTATTTTGTTTCATCCAAAGCATTGAGTTATAAGCATCTATTGAAGGAGGGGCAGTTGAAGCTAACAAAATTGTTGAAGTGCCTAAAAAAGCAAGGTAAGCAAAGAACAAAGCAAGCCAAAAAGTGGAATTGTTATACAACTGCTTTAAATAAAGTTTTTCAGTGACTTCCTCCCAATGAGGAAATAAAGAGGCAATTAAAAGAGCTATTGGGAACCATAAAAATTCATTTATCCTGTTGCCAATTATAAGAGAAGTTATAACTGCTAGGAAAAACCAGTCACGTAGGAAAATAGTTGACTTGTTTCTGAATTTGAAAATTGCATAAAATGCTAAAAACAAAGCGAAAATTCCAACTGAATCAGCAACTACACCTGACTCTGCTATGAAATACTGCACTCCTGAACGCAGTTCCATAAACACGTTGTAAAAATTCAAACCAAGTTTTGTAACTCCATAAGTAAGGTAAAGAGGCAGGTACCAACTTCCAATTGCAAGAAGCGAGCCAATTGAATAAAATTTTAAATATTTCCTTATCTGCTCCCTGAACAAAATCAAGCCAAATATGAAACCAACAACTGCAATGAGAGTATGGGTCAAAGCAGCCAAAGCGAAGAAAACAACAACCAAGTACTTCGAGTTTACTTTTTCTTTCCTATACCTCAACATGAAATAATAGGAAGTAATTAAAAAAACAAGAGCTGGCAAGCGCGGGTTCAAATGCAAGCTCAAGTAGGAGTATCCTGGAATCAAGCCAAGCACAACTGCTGATGCAATTGCTTCTTTTTCATTGTACCCAATTTCCCTTGCAAAGAGAAATATTAAAAGCAAGCCCATTGCACCGAAAAAAGGGTTTATGAAATACTTGAAGTTGTAAAAAATTGCTAGAAGCAAGTGGTACAAAGGAGGGTAAGTGTAAGGACGCCCCCCAAGAGACAAATTATCGTAGAATTTGTCTTGCTGAATCATCTCAGCCATTCTAATATGGTAATAAGGGGTGGTGCCTATTGTTGAATTATTATATATTTTAAACCTCAATTGTTGTGGAATTGAAAAGAACAAGAAGAAAAGCAGAAGAATAACTATAAAAAGTTTCTTGTTTTTATCCAAGTAAATTCCTGTTTTAACATTCATTTTTACTTCACTTATTTTCTTTGAATTTCATAAATTGAAGCTGGTTTCAAGCAATAAGTGCCCCAGCACTGTGTAGAAACATAAACCTTGCTTATATTTAATTCATCCAGAAGCTTGTCGCTCCATGCATTTGAATTAATTAAAACCTTATTGAATTTATACTTGTCTATAACAGGTTGTAATGGGCTTGGAGTGCTTTTCCAGAAAAAATCTTCAAGTTCTCTGAAACTGGTTTTGTTTTCAATGTTTTCAAATGAAATATCCAACATGGTATTCGCTTTTGTTTCAGCTAAAATAACTGCGCTGGTATCATGCCCAGCTAAAACCAAATCCCCTTGCTTCAACTGATTCACTGCAAGATAATCACTTTGACTCAACCCAGGGAATGAAAGAGATGAAAGCATAAGTAATAAAATTGCCGTGAATACTACAAACGCTTTCTTGTTTTTTACAAAAACTTCCCCTGCAATAAAAGAAATTGCTATCATTAAAAAGAAAGGCTGCCTCCATGAGTGGAAAATTTTAGTAAAATAAAAAGAGAAGTAAAAGAAAATAGAAGTTGCTGTGAATATCAAAAACACTTTGCTTGCTTCTTTTCTAGGCTTTCCAACTAAGGACAAGGGGATTGCTGAAAGAGCCAAGTACCACGGATTTATAAATTGCATGAATTTAACTCCACGTGCAAGGTACTCAAAAGCAGTTGAGGAATAAGAGTAAAGCATGTTTGAAATCAAAGCAAGCCAAGCAAGAGGGATTGTTAAAATAGAAACTAAGAACTTGAATGCTTTTTTTCTGCTTGCATATAATTCATAGGTAATTAAAGGAATTGAGAAGTAAACAAAGCCCATTGGAGTGAACAGAGAACTCAAACCCATTGTTAACCCTGCTTTTAGTTTTTGTTTTTTCAAAAGAAAATGAAGAGATAAAATGAAGAAAGGAAAAGCAATTGACTGAGGAGAACCGAAGGATTCTGTTATAAGAACAGGATTAACAGCCATCAAAAAAGAGGTTATTAAAGCTTGCTGTCTGCTATAATTCTTTTTTACAAACCAATAAACTAAGAATAGGCTTAATGAAAACACTGCAGGCAAGGCATACTTAACTGCTGCTGCTAATGGAACGCCAAGCATTGAAATGAAAATCAGCAGGAGATGGTAACCTGGAGGATAAAGATGAGGCCTGCCGTCCTGCGGAAAAGGCTCCCATGTAATAATTCCTTTTTCCTGCATTAATTTCGCTATGGAGTAATGATAATAAGAATCAAATTTCATGTAATGAGTTGACTGCATTGCAGGGTAAAACCTAAGCATCATGGCAGTGATTACCACAACTGCTAAAGCAATTGCATACTGGTTTTTTTCATAAAAGTTTTTTTTCATTGCACATCAACCATGTAAAACAAAGTAAAGGGATTTGATTCATAACCATAGCCGTTATACTCGTTTGCTGGGTTCCATATTTCTATTTTTACCTTATGCCTTCCTTTTTTATTTATTTGAATTGACAAGTTATTTGTTCCATTTTTTAATTCAAGTTGTTCAACTAGCACGTCATCAACTAGTATTTTTGACAAGTAAGTTTCCCCTTGCCTTGAATCATTTATAAGCACTGTGAAATTTTGCATTCCTTTTACTGCATGCGTTTCATAATTTGTCAGTTTTATTTCAAGTGGCTGGAAGCCGTTAACTGGCTGCGGCTGAGTAATTAAATTAACTGCAATTAAAGAAAAAGTAATTATTACTAAACTAAGTGGAACTTTTGTCTTAAAAAAAACTTCAAATAACTTTTTTTGTTTCACATTACTTCTCGCATTTTTCTTCAAATCCCTCTCACCTGAATTTCACTTAGTCCTCGCATCTCATAACAAGCTTTGCCTGATACAAGAAAATTTTAAAAGACAGCTTCCAATTCAACTTGTTGAAATCAATTAATTTTTTCGAGTGGTATTTTACTTTTTCCTTTACATACGCCGTCTTAAACCCTTTCTTAGCTGCCTTGTATCTCAACTGCGTCTCAACTTCAAACCTGTTTTTAGTCAACTTCAACTCCTTAAACTTGCTTGTTTTGAACCCAAGAAACCCGCTGACAGGGTCTTTGATTATTTTCCCAGTTGCTAGAAACAAGGCGAAGGTTGACATGTAAATATTAAACCTCCTTGGCCAGGGAATAATTGACAAATTCCTCTTGCCTACAACCAAGTCATACCCTTGCAGAAGCTTTTGTTTCATTTTCTTAATATCCTCAACATACAGCTGGTCATCGCCTTCAAAAAACACGAAGTAAGGCGTTTTCACGTGCTTTGCTCCGTAACGCATTGCATATCCTTTGCCCTTGTTTGCACCATATTGAAGCAGTTTAATTTTTTTATGCTTTTTAACTATTTCAGCAGTTCCATCAGTAGAGCCGTCATCAACTACCATTACTTCATCTATGAATTTTGCTTTTTCAAGCTTTTTCAAAACTGACTCAATATGCTTTTCTTCATTGTAAGCAGGAATAACAACAGTCAAAGCATCTTTTCTCATTTTTTCAACAACTCACTGCGCCATTGCCTTCAGCAAAACGCTGATTGCATACAAGTCAACTCCTGTTTTTGCCTGGATTTCAACTAAATTACCTGCCTTAAAAAACACCTTGTTCTTGACATAATCAGGGTACTTCAAGCTAATCATAAACTCATCTTCGCTTGGCTGCAAGTCAATGCACTGCTGAACAGAGTAATTGCACTTAACAAAAGAAGTTGAATTAACTGATTCTTCGCAATAACACTTAACAGGATTCTTGTTCTCATCAACTGCAATTGAAACAAAAACAGCTTTCTTATCTGGAAAAGCACTTGTTAACTCAACCATTGCCTTAGTAATATAAGAACCTGTCTGACTCTCATCCTCAGGAGCCTCGTTTTTCAAAACAAAACCATTCTTCGCCTCTAAACCCTTCATATAACCATAAGGATTAGATGAATTAACACCATAAAAACACACGTCTCTTATGCAAGTAGGCTTCTGAAACTGATTAGTTACAATCAACAAATCAAGCAATAACAAAGCAACTGCTATAACTGAAAGAACAATCACCAACTTCTTACTTTTCGAATCCATTTTTAAACAACCTCTCTTTTTAACTCACTGTTTTTAATTAAACAACTCCTTGTTTTTAAAACCGCGCCGTAACTAAAAACAAAAAAAATCCTTTTTCTCCCAGAACTCGCTTAAAAAAATCAGAATCTGATAAAACTAAAAATAAAAAAAAGAAGGGGTTTGAAAAACCCCATTTCACTGGGGTTTTTATGCAGTCAACAAGCTGATCAACTTGTCTGTAGCAGCTGCTGTGTCTGTTCCTTCATAACCTGCAACTAACAAGCTGTTACCTTCTGCACAGACTGTGCTGTCACCAGCCACCTTCAAGTCCTGTCCACAAGTCATAGCTGCTGCCAACTCGTTGACATAGTAACCACCTACAACAATCTTATAGGTAGCACTTGGACCTTCAGTGTCTAAGACAACCAAGTCCTGTGGCTGTAAACCGCTTGCAACCTGAGTGTAGTAAGTTCCTTCAGCAACACTTGGATAATTGATCTTTTCGATTGTTACTCCATTGACTTTGTCTCCTTCTTTTAGTGTTTGTTCCCCAAGTCCGCTTGTTGATGCTTGTCCTGCTATTTTAATTAAGGAGTGTCTTGCTGCACTTGGTACTGTTATTTTTACTGTTCCTACTGTAGAGCCATCTATTTCTGTTGACCTGTTTGTTATATCATACATATTCTTGTCGTAGGTGTATGTGTTTTCTCCTGTTTGGTTGATGAAAGTTGTTGCTCCTGTCACATACATTCCTGATTGCATGTTTGCATCTGAGGAGTGGTCTTCGTATCCAACAGTTAGTGAATCCCCTGTTGATGCATTTGTTGTTATTGTTGCTATTGGATCTGCAGTTCCTGCTGGTGCAACTATTGAGTGTAGGTTCATTGTGTATCCTGTGCTCATGTCAGCTTGTTTTCCAAATGGAACTGAGTACGCACCTAATGTACATCCTGTTGTTGAGTCATTTGCTATTTGTACTAATTTTCTACCTACTGAACCTGTTAGGTCTATTACTTCGAATGTACAGTTTATTGCATTGTGTGTTGAACTGTATGTTAATGTCTTGTTTGTTGCGTTTGTTATTCCAGAGTATTCTACTACATCTCCATTGTCTTTGTCAGCTATCCTGAATTTGACTGAGTATGTGCTGTCATCTGTGTTTTTGCTGACATCTTCTAGGTAGACTACTTTGTCGTTGATTATTGTCCATCTGGAAATGTGGCTGTTTGCATCTTGGTTATATAATGTTATTCCTTGTGTTGCGTTAGTCCAGTTTGCAGATACTTGGTCTGAGAAGTTTGCTACTGTGAAGTTTGCTTCTGTTGGGTATTCTGGCTTGAAGTCTTGCAAAACACCATCTTTGGAGTACCATTTTACCTGCATCATTTCATTTGTATCGTCAGATGTTCCTTGTCCTTTGAAAGTCAAATCTGTTGTGTAGTATGTTGTTGTTTGGGAACCAATTCCTTCTAGGCCAACTGTGAATAATGGTGTTCCATCTGCTTTCAATGGTCCGTTGATCTTTTCTCCTTTTGCTAGTCCGCTTGAGTATGTTCCCAAGTAACTGCCGTCGTATTTTAGTGTTATTGATATTAATTTGTTGTTGCTTACTTCAACGTCATCTACTTTCCAGTCTGTTTGTCCTGGGAATAGGTTTCCTGCCTCATATGTTTGTGTTCCTGTTCCTAGTCTTATTTGTGCTGTGTAGGAACTGTCTGCTGCGTTGTATCCGATTGACTCAACTTTCAAAGTTACTTTTGTTCCGTCAACTGTTGTTGAGAAAGTGCTTCCTCCTGTTAAGTTTCCTGTTTCTGTCTCTGATCCAGATGTTCCTATTATTTTGAAGTAACCTTGTGCATTGTCTGTTCCTGTTCCTGATAGGAATTCTACTTGGATTCCATCTGTTGTTGTTATTGTGTCTCCTGTGTTTATCATTTGTTTTGTTCCAGTGTAGAAAGCAAGTGTTCCATCTTCTGTGTTTGCATAATCAAGACCGTATTTGTTTCCAAGTATTTTAATTTCAGGAGTTGTTTGATATGTTACAGAGCTTCCTACTGGAATTCCTGAACCTGTGAAAACTATCTTATATTTGATGTCCCCATTTTGTGTTTTTAGATATAACCCATGTCCATCATTTCCATTTGTATCTTCTGAGTACTTTGCATGGAATCCTGTTCCTAAGATTATCTTGTCCTCATAGTAATACGTGTGTTGTGCCATTAAACCAGATGAGTCATCTGATATTTGAAGTGTCTTTTGTGACAAAACATCTTTCATGACTTCTTTTGTTATTGTAGTCTGTGAACCTATTGTTGCATCGTAGTGTTCTGTTGATGTTTGTGGTGTCAATTCAATGTATCTTGTATTGTCGTTTGATTCTACTGTTGTTCCCTCTACGTTTACTGTTACTGTTGGTGTGCTTGTTTCTATTGTTGTTTGTTTGTAGTTTAGTGATGCTAGTACTGCTGCGATTTTTGCTCCTTGTACTGAGTCTATTGCTTTGCTTGCTGCACCTATTACTACTTGTGTGTCTGATAGGTTGTTTTTTATGTTGTTTACTAAGCTTGTTACAGTTGCTTGGTCTGGTGCTACGTTTACTGCTGCTACTACAGGTGAGATTGCTCCTGCAATCATTGCTGCTCCAGCTGCAACTGCTGCTGCTCTTTTTATGTTTATGCTTCTCATTATTTCACCTCTTTTTTTTGAGAATTTTTTTTAATCAAGGTTTAACTTTTGGCAGTTCATCCACTGCCTTATTTTGGTTTAATTATAACTGATTTGTTGTTGGTTTATAAGCTTTACCCCAAATTTCCTCATTTTTGTCTAACTTTTTTTCGTTGATTGTTTGAATTTTGGTTGTTTTTTGTAACTTAATTGCATTTTTGTATCTGTTTGTCCCTCTTTACTGGTTTTAAAATTGGTTGTTTTTGATTTTGTTTTTGCTTTTGCTTGTGCTGTTTTTCTGTGAATTTTGCTTTTCAGCATTGTTGATTAAAAGAATTTTTTATGCAATTATTTTTTAATCTTTTTGTTGTTCTGCCTGTTGCTGTTTTTCAAGCATTTTTTTAACTAATTGAGCGTGTTTTAATTGTATTATTAATGTAGTATAATAATAGACTGCTGAACTTACTTGCTGTAGAATTTCTTGTATTTGACGCGTGTTCAATTCTTCTGTTTTCGGCTTTATTACTTCAACTGAAGTTGGCCCGTAATTTATGACAAAATTAATCATGTCAAACAGGGAGTCTGCGCTTATAGTTGTTTCAATGTACGCGTTGTAAACTCCTTTGTTTTCAATAGCATCTAATCTCTTAATTTCATCTACCCTGACATTTTCTTTTTTTATCTTTTCTTCAAGCAAGCCTAACTGTTTTTCAAGCGACTCTTTATCCAGGCTTGTTGCTTCTATTATAAAATAAGCTTGAAACTTGCCTTCAATTGGCTTGTTAGCAGCTCCTTTCACTGCCTTTTCAACCAAGTCAATCAATTTATACTTGTCTTCTTTTCTTTCAACTACTCTTAATTTCAGCAAGCCAGCTAATTCTTCATTTAACTCTGAAGCACTTACTCCAAGTTCTTCTCTTAATTCTTCAAGAGTCTTCGGGCTCTCAAGCAAAGACTTAGCAATTTTTTGCTGAACCTCACTATACTCAACCATCTTCAAAAAACACCTCTTTCAGTGAAAAAACCTTGAGCCAAAAGCGATTGGATTTTTTGCTGAACTTCAGTATATTCAACCATTTTTAACAAACACCTAAAAAAAGAAAATACTAACTTGGTTTACTTAACTCTAAGATATGAAAACAATAATATATAAACCCTTACCTCCTAAAAATAAAATGATAAAAAATGGTTAATGCAAGTGAAATAAGCAATATAAGTGGAACAGTCGGTTCAAAAGTAATAAGCTTAATAGGACACTGGAACCTCGTGCTAGGGGCTTTAATACTGCTTGTAATTGGCTTCATAATAATTTACTTGCTTAAAAACTTAATAGCGCATGCAGTAGTTGGAATAATAGGACTTCTTGTAATAAAATACGCTTTAGGAATCCCAATTCCTTTAAACGGCTTGACAATTCTAGTAAGCATATTTGGTGGACTCTGGGGAGTAGCAGGGCTACTAATTGCTGCATTTCTCGGATGGCTATGAAAATAACTAGAAACTCTTTTTTTTAAAATTCAGCATCCGCTGCTTCCAATAAACACTGCAGAATCATTGCCTAACTTGCAGCAATTCACAGCACCTGGAAAAATCTCTTCACCTGAAACAGAATCAACACACTGCTCCTCACAAAAATCACAATCATATGTTTTATTAACCCTGTGTATAAAATCACATTGTTTAGCAGCTGTCTGACAATTCACAATAAGAGTCACTTCTTTCTTAGAAGAAACAGAACCCCTAAGCAAAACAACACTAACAACAGAAATGACAAGCACAAAAGCCAAAACAATCAACAACTCTACACTCACTTGCCCTCTCTTCATAACAAACACCCCTTTACCAATTTCAGAATCTTCCTGAAGTGCTTAAACCTTGCTTTTCTAAAAAAATATTCTCAAACGAATCACTACGAGGAAACAACTTAAACACACAAGTGCTTTTCCCTGAAACAACACACTGCTCCTCAACACAATCCAAACTCTCGCCATAAACAGCAGAAGCAAGCCCAGCTAAAAAAGCACTTACATAAACACACACAGGCTTACTGCTTTCTCCTCTGAACTCCTTCACACTCAACGCAATTGAACTATCCCTCAACTCAACAACAGCACTCTTAGGCAACTCATTCTCCCTCACTTCAACAAAGCCAAAACCATAAGCCTCAACCAACTTAACCAACTCACCAAAAACCTGAGCCATAGTCAAATCATTCTCATTCAACCACGCCTTAACCTCATCAGACTCTAAAATCTTAAAACCATGCTTCAACGCACTCGACTTAACATAATCATAATAAAACAACCAGACCCTCTCATCATAACTAGCCCTCATCTTACGCATCAAATCAATCAACAAAAAACTAGGCACTAAATTCAACCTACCCCCAAGCCCTTTAATTCCCCCTTTATTAAACTCAACTTTAGTTAAATCCATTATAACTTAAAACGAAGACAAACAAGAATAAAAAGCAATATTATTGCAACAAAAACAATTTAAAACATTGAAAAACTAAAAAAAAACAAGTAAAAATATACAACAACAAAAAACAAAAAATGGCTGTGGTAGCATAACAGCCCTAACGGGTTGACGGTCAGACCACATTCAGCTTAAAAAAGCTGAAGTGCTCTACAAAACAATTAAACAAAAAACAAAAAATGGCTGTGGTAGTGTAGCGGTAGCATCCAGGACTGTGGATATCGAAACCTCCAGCAGGTTTCAATGCATCCAGCAACCCAACAAAGCAGAAATCCTGTAGCCCGGGTTCAAAACAGCCGTATCCAGCTGGCGGGCTGGTCGGCCATAAAGGCCAACAGTCTGCTTTCAGCAGAAAAGATATGGCAGTGAAACTCCCGGCCACGGCCTTAAAACAAAGACCACTAAGCGAAAGCGCACGTGGTTTGCAGGGGGGTCAGGAAGACCCTGAAACTGGGGGGGACAGCAAGTCCCCCGCGGTTCGGTGAAACTCCCGGCCACGGCCTTAGCAAAAAAATAAGCACTTCGGCGGGAGCCGAACGTGGTTAGCGGGGGAATCAGAAATTCCCTAGAAATGAAGGGGGCAGCCAGCCCCCTGCGTTTCGGTGAAACTCCCGGCCACGGCCCTACAAACTTTTGAAAAGTTTGTATCAAACACTCTATCTTCGGCTTAACGCCTCGATAGACTAGTTCAAGGCTCGCAAGAGCCTTGAAAAAAAATTAAAAAAATGAGTGAATATGACTGAATGGAAGCCGCCTCGCGGCACAAGAGATTACTTACCAGAAGAAACAAAGCAGAGGAACAAGTTAATTTCAAAAATGAGAAGCGTCTTCGAGTCATACGGCTACGGAGAAGTAATCACGCCAGCCTTTGAAAGCTTCGAGTTACTAGCTAAAAAATCAGGCCCTGAAATAGAGCAGGAAATCTATTCATTTGAAGACAAATCAGGAAGAAAGTTGGGACTAAGGTTTGACCCGACAGTGCCAATAGCAAGAATCGTTGCATCAAACCCTTCACTGACAAAGCCAATCAAATACTACTATGTCACTAGAATGTGGAGGTACGAGCGACCGCAAGCAGGCAGATACAGGGAATTCTGGCAAGCAGGGCTTGAATTAATAGGTTCAAAAACAACAGACGCAGACGTTGAAGCAGTGCAAGTTGCAAGCGATTTGATAAAAGCAGCAACTGACAAGGAATTCGTGTTCAAAATAAATTCACGTAAAGTAATTGAAGAAATAGCTGAAAAAGCTGACATAAGCGAAGACAAGAAAGAAGATGCTTTCAGAGCAATTGACAAGCTGTCAAAAATAGGCGAAGAAGAAGTTAAAAAAGAAATGACTGAAAAAGGAATTGAAAACGAGAAAGCAGAAAAGTTCTTTGAATTAATAAGAAAAAAAGAAGCAGACATCACAGAACTAGAAGAAATAAAGCAAAAATTAAAAAACATTGGAATTGAAAACGTGGAAATTGACTTGACAATAGTAAGAGGATTAAGTTACTACACTGGATTCGTGTTCGAAACATTCATTAAAGAAAATCAAGGTATAGGAAGCATATGTTCAGGCGGAAGATACGACAACTTGATCAAGTTATACGGCGGAGAAGACTTGCCTGCAGTTGGATTCGGCTTAGGCATAGACAGGCTAATGGACGTCATAGGATACAAAGAAGAATACTTCCCATCAATTGCTTATGTTGCAAACATAAACAAAGAAACTAAAAACCAAGCAATAGAGATAGCAAACCAGCTTAGAAAAGCAGGAATTTCAGCTGAAACAGACTTAATGAACAGAAGCTTCAGAAAACAACTAGACTACGTCAACGCTAAAAACATTCCATACTGCATAATAATAGGCCCTGAAGAAATCAAAAACCAAGAAGTCACACTGAAAAACATGAAAACAGGACAAGAAAAGAAAATAAAAACCAGGAATTTAATTGAAGAAATAAAAAAGGTAATCCAATGAAACCAAAACAACAAGATGAAAAGAGAATTCTTAAAAAAATAAAAGACGCAGACGGAAAAGAATACACTGTTTACATAAAAGAAAAAAAACTAAACAGCCAAGCAAAAGTAACAACAATAACAATAGAAAACGAAGAAGGAAAACAAGTAACAACAGCTTCTCTTCTTGAAACAAAAAACAAAGGCAGAAAAAACGCAAGAATAATGAACGTTGAAACAAAAGAACAATACAGAAACCAAGGATTTGCAGACACAGTGCTTGGATTTGTTGAACAAGAAGCCCTAATTAAAGGATACAAAAAAGTAGACTTGATATCAGTAAACCAAAGAAGCAACTTAATGTACTCAAAAAGAGATTACAAAATAGTCACAGGAGCAATGGATCGGGCAAGCAAATTTGTTAAAAAAATAACACCAGCAAATTTCATAGACAGAATAAAAGTAAGAAAACTAAAAAGATAAATGAAAAAACAAAAACTAAAATTCACCTAACTTCTTCTGAGCAGTTCCCTTAACTTCTTCAAATAAAGGCACGCCATACTCACCATCAAAACCAGGCTTAAACTTAACCATCCCCTCACGATTTAACAGAATATAACTCACTAACTTCTCATCAACAACCCTCTTTAATTCCATTTCAGGCACATCAAGCAACACACTCAACTCGCTTCCAAACTCCTTAATCAACTCAAAAGTCTTCACAAACACCTTCTTAGAAGACAAGCTAATGCCATAAGCGTGGCTAATCAACTCAGCTAAAGGCAACAACTTAACAAACGGCTTAGCTCCCTTCGGCTTAAAACCAACAGGCCTGTCAGCCAACTCCTCAACCCTATGCTCAACCCCAATAGTCAAAGGCTTACCGCACACAGGACAGATATTATTCAACTTCTCAGCTTCCTCAGGAGAACATGAAAAATTGCACAACCGATGCCCGTCCCAATGATACTTGCCATAAGCAGGGTCAACTTCAATAGTAGACAACAAACCCTCTCCAGTCCTAATTGCATTAATCAAACCCTTGTAATTATCAACATCAAAAATCGTAGCCTCCCTTCCAATCCTCCAACTCCAAGGAGAATGAGAATCACTGTTGCTAATCAAATTAATGTCATCAAGTTGAGACAAACGCCAGTTCATCTCAGGGTCACTGCTAAGCCCTGTTTCAATAGCATGAATATGCTTAACCCTATCCTGAAAAGCTTCTTTTAAAGAATCAAAACCGCTTTTGCTTCCAAACACGCCGAACCAAGGAGTCCAAGCATGAGCAGGCACAACCTCAATATCCTTACTTATACTAAGAGCTAAATCAACAGCTTCAATCACAGTTTTTCCAAAAATAGGACGCCCGTCATAATCCCTGCGCCCCCACTTGTCAAGTTCAGAGTTAAACTGCTCAACTGTTTCCAAATCAGGAGCGATGAAAACCAAATGCACTTTCCTTCCTTTACCTCCTTGTGAGTACATGAAACTAATCTCACTCGTAGGCACGAAAAAAAGCCCTTCTTTTTTGTAAAAACCAGTTTCTTCATCAAACTCCAACTTACTTTTAAGCTCTTCAAGGTACTTGGGATGAGTAAAATCACCAGTTCCTAACAAGTTTAACCCTTTTTCTTTACCTGCTTTTGCAAGGAAATCCACGTTCATTTTAGGAGAAGTGGCTCTGCTGTACTTCGAATGCAAATGCAAATCAGCAATGATGTGCATGATTAAAAATTAAGGAAAACAAAGAATAAAAAAAGAGAGGGGAAAAGATTTAGCTTGCATCTTTTGCAAACCAAGCGAACATTACATCATCATCAGAAGAAGAATAATAAACAATGTAAGGTACTTCATTTGACCCTAGTTCTAGATCAATATACTTATATGTTCCAAGAGAACTGCCTACTTGTTCAAAATGCCAGCCACTGGAATCTTTATGAGCATATTTCAAAATTCTATTTGTATTGTCATAATAAGCAATATGAGGGTAATTGTTTGAATCTAATTTCAAACTTGCATAGTATCCTACATGCCCATCATCAGTGTCATTCCCTTCTGCTCCATCAATTATTTCAATATTCCAATTTGACCCGTCATACCACACATATTTCAAATCGTCATCACTATCATCAAAATAAGCAATATGCACATAATTTGATGAATCCAACGCAATGCTATTAAATTGACCTACATCCCCGTAGGTATCAATTGTAATAATATTAAAAGTTGAACCCCCATCTTGACTATAAGCTAAATTCAAAGAATGTTGGTCAAAGTCATAATAACTAACGTAAGGGTTTCCATTTAAATCAAAAGCAAGAGAAGAGGAGTAATCATTAACAGAAGTGGAAGTGAAAGAATCTATTTGAACAGCTGAAACTCCATCATAGTAATATAATTTTCCATCAGCATAGTAAGAAACACCTAATAGCCCATTAGAACTAAACATTGAATTAATTCCAAAGACATTAGAATAACTCCCTTCAAGATTTTTTCCAGTCCAACCTCCAACAGAATCTTTTTCAGAGGAAGAGAGATAAGATGAGATTGACCCGGTATCATTTAAGAAGAAGATAACTGGCAAATCTGAAGAGTAATTCAAAGCAATTGAAGAAAACTTCCCTTCATCATAATTAGATGTTACTTCAGAAGGAATGGACCACCCCGAACTTGATTTTGCAGTATAATATAATCTTTGATTAAAATAGTAACTTACATGAGCATGAGGATATGAATCAAGAACCAAACTTGTATACCCATCAGAATGAGTTGCTGCTGTTTCCACATGCCAATAAGCACAATCCTGCCCATCATCCCTATCAACAAGACCGTCACAATCATCATCCACTCCATTATCGCAAACTTCAACTGCACCTGGATTTACATTTTTATTTGAATCATCACAATCAGCTCCAGAATATTGACAATCTTTTCCACCATATACACCATAACCATCGCCATCATCATCAATACAAATTATACAAGTTCCAGAACCATCACATTCTCCCTGATTAGAATCAGCATCAGTACAAGAAGTTCCAGCTGGAGCATTATCTGCAACACAAGTATGTGAATTTAAATCACAAGAGTAGTCAGAACAATCAGTATCCTCAGGACAACTAGCATCACTTGTACACTGATAAGCAACGCATTCCCCGTTTTGACATTCTCCAGCTCCACCATTACATTCAATGCCATTATTATTTTCATAACTGCAATAACCATTCACACAAGAATCAGCAGTACATTCATTGCCATCATCACAATCATCATCAACGGAGCAAGTTTGAAGAGGACCACCTGAACAGCCAGTGCTTCCTTCATAAATTCCTGAAGAATTACCTGCCTTGCAACAAGCAATAGCACCTGGGAAAATCTCTTCACCTGAAGCTGAATCAACACACTGAGTTTCACAACTTGAACAAACAGTATTAGGATTAGCTGCTTTTAACAAATGACACTGCTCAGCAGCTGCTTGACAGTTACTCATTAAAATATTAGTTTTAGAACTGCCAGCGCTTCCAGTTACCAAATAAACCACGACGCCAGCAACTAACAAAACAACTGCAATAATAACCAAGTACTCTAAGCTACCCTGCGCTTTCCTCATTAAGTGAAAAATAATACAGAAAAAGAATATAAAGGTTAATGATAAGGAAAATAAAAAAATTCTAATCAAATAAAAATTTAATAATATTCAGCATATTTTAAATTATCTTGGTATTTATATACAACTACAGGAAGGCCATTTGAGTCAACTATTATAGAAGAAAACAAACCAATATCTTGTAAAGTTTTAGAATCAACTGTATGAACATGCCATTCTCCGTTTTCATTAACAGCTACTTTTAAGCTTATTATGTCCCCATTTTTAGCTGGATAACTAACATAGAGAACAGCCCCCTTATCATAAGAGGAAATGATGTAAGAACCAATGCTATAAGGAACTATGTCATCAGTTCCTGGTATAACTTCAGTGGTCCAAGTACCATCTGAATTTTCTTTAGCATACTTCAAATAACCGTTTGTTTTATCAACATAAACTATCCTTGCATAACCATTACTTAATGTTAAAGAAGGAGTAGAACCAACATCTCCTGTTGAATCAACTATTTTTGTCTGCCAACCTACTGTTCCACCCGGAAGATATCCATACCACTTATAGTTTAAATCATGATTAGTTGTATCATAATAAGCAATATGAGGGTAATTATAAACTGAATCTACTTTAATTGAAGTGCCAAAATAATCACTATCTGAATCAAGAGTAAAAACATGCCAGCCACTAGAATCGTTATAAACATACATCAAATCCCCAGAATTAGAACTAGTATAAGAAGCATAAAATTTGTTATCTCCCCCTAAATCAGCACTAAAACTATATAAATCAGGTGAAAGAGAATCAAGAAGGATTGGGTTACCTAAAAAGCCTTGCTTGCAATAAACTTTATAATCAGAACTATTCTCGTATATAAATGTAAAATTACCCATTGAAAAACTACCAAAACTACTTGAAAATAAAGAAGGATCAGAGAAACCACTGCTTGTTTTAGACACTGCTTTAAGAGAATCTGAATCAGCCACAAAATAGATATGAAGACCATTATACTTGTCGTACATAAGTTCAGGCTTATGCTGTTGAACAACACCTGTATTTGAAATAACCTCACTATGCCAATAAGGAATATGCACTGTTTTAACAATAGTATTTTTTAAAACAAACCTATCTGCTACAGTTAAATTAACATCATAATCTCCTCCTGAATCAAAAGTATAAGAAGGATTTTCTGTATATGTATCAGGTTGCCCATCACCATCAAAATCCCAATAGTACTGCATTACATAATCATTAATTTCATCAGAATCATAAACTCCATAAAATCCAGCATCACTTGCATCAGTGAAAGTACATTCAAAAGTATCAGCATCACATGAATAAGTAAAATCAGGGTTAGGTTCATTGTTTGAATAAACTGTTTTATAAACTGTTGTACTTCTCCCTCCTCCATCTGTTACAGTGTATTTAACAGAATAAGCCTTAGGCACCTCAGAGTAAGTATGCGAGGGATTCTGTTCAGTTGAAGTGCTTCCATCTCTAAAATCCCATGAATAAGCAGAAGCATCTGTGCCTTCAGGATCAGAATAACCTCCTGTGAAAGAATAATCATGCAATTTATTCCAAGTATAACTAATAGAAGAGCTTGGAGCATAATTAGTAGTGACATAAACACTATCATTAACTGCATAATCGCTGTCTAAGCCTTTATCATCAGTTACATTTAATTTAACAGTGTAAGTTTCATCTTTAAATGCTTCATTAGAACCTGTGAAATGATGATGAACAGTTGGCTCTGTTGTAGTTGTTATATTGCCATCGCCAAAATCCCAATTATATTTCACGATTGAACCGTCAGAGTCAGTTGAAGCACTTGCATCAAAATCACAATCCAAATGCCAGCAGTCAGTTGAAAAACTTGCTGTTGGCTTGTAATCACAATTTGATTCATCAAAAAGGCATTCATTACTACAACCTAAATTTCCTCCATCATAACCACGTGACTCGCAAGTTTCACCATTTAAATCAAGAGGAGAAGGCTCGCAGTCTTCACCTGGCTCAACTTCACCATTACCACACTCATAACTGCTACATTTACTTGTGTTGAAACCAGTACAATCAGATAAACAAGACAACTCCCCCTTATCAAAATCAGCAAAATCAGCACAAGTACGCCCATTCAAGTCAGTGCCGTCGCAAAGTTCTCCTTGTTGAATTATGTTGTCACCGCAGTGAGTGCAGAAAGTATAATCATAGTCGCTGCAGTCGCTTTTGCATCCGAGAGTTCCTCCTGTGAAGCCAAGTGACTCGCATGTATTGCCGCTTAAATTAGCTCCGTCGCAAACTTCGCTTCCTTCAATCACTCCATTGCCGCATCCAATCTGCTTATGCAAGTAAATCTCACTTACATTACCTTGTTTGCATAATTCAACAGCTGAAAAACCAGTTCCTTCAAGAATATCCTTGCCATTCACAGTGCAAGCTTTTTCACAAAAATTGCACGGGTCATGCGCGTTCACTAAATGATTAGTTCTGCATTGATTAGCAGCTGTCTTGCATTGCTCAAAGTTAATACTTGAAACAGAATTACCTGCACTGCCTGAAACAACGTAAACAACTATGCCTGCAACAAGCAAAACAACTGCAATAATAACCAAGTACTCTAAGCTACCCTGCGCTTTCCTCATTAAGTAAGAAGTAATACAGAAAAAGAATAAAAAGCTTAGTGTTTAGTGTATCATTTTAATAAAAAACATAAATTTATATATTATAACTCTTATATTTATCTTATGAAAAAAATAAAAGAAGTAAATAATAGTTATAAAAACACTTTGTGGCTTAAAAAGGAGTATACTGGCATTTCTGCATTGGAACAGCAGTTGATTTCTTTAATAAAAGGTTATAACCTAATTACTTTCAATGTTATAGAGGTAAGGAGGTTATCAAATTTCAGTTTAAACCAAATTCACAATCTTCTTTTTTCCCTGAAGAAAAAAGGGGTATTAATTCAAGTTAAAAAAGGACATTATGTGTTGAAAGAAGGGGTAAAAGGAAGGGAATTTGAAATAGCAACGAATTTGGTTAATCCTTCTTATGTTAGTTTTTGGACTGCAATGTCTTATTACGGCTTTACTGAACAGCAAGTTAAGACAATTCAATTAGTGTCAAATAAGCAGGTTAAAAGTTTTGAATTCATGGGACACAGAGTTGAAATTGCCTCCTTCTCTCCTAATAAGTTTTTTGGGTATAAGAGAGTGGATGGCTTTAACATAGCTGAAAAGGAGAAAGCACTTGTCGATTCTCTTTCAAATTTGGAAAAAGCAGGGGGAGTGGAGGAGTTTGCAAAATGCCTCAAAAACGCTTGGGATGAGATTAACAAAAAGAAATTCATTGACTACTTAATTAAATTCAATAACAATTCAATGATTTCAAGGGCAGGTTTTTTAATAGAAAAGCAGGGGCTCAAACTCAGCAAGAAGCAGACAAAAAGATTGATTAATAGAAAATCAAGCTGTTTTGTGAAATTAGCTCCTTCCCAACAAAAGTCAAAAACTTATGACAAGAAATGGATGATTAATGTAAATGTTGAAATTAAAGGAGAGGAAGTAATATGATTTCAAAAGAAGCATTGAAAAAAGAAGCTGAAAAAAGCAATTTAACATTATATCAACAGGAGAAAGATTACCTGCTTAAATTATTCTTGTTTAATTATTACCAAGATTCAGAAGAAGCAGTGTTCAAAGGAGGGACATGCTTAAAGTATTTATTCGGGTTAAACCGCTTCTCAGAAGACTTGGATTTTAATTTAAAAACAAGCCCTAATAAATTTCAAAAACAAGTGGCTTCAACTTTAAAAAAAATCAACAAACTTGGAATTAAAAGTAGTTTTAAAAAACAAGAATTGTTCAAAAATACATTTACTTGCGAAATAAGATTCAAAGGACCCTTGTACAACGGCGAAAGTAATTCCCTAAACAAAATAAGAATAGATGCAGGAAAAAGAACAGGCATTAAGCTAAAGCCAAAATGGCAATTAATAGAATCAGAATACCCTGAAACACCTAAAAGTTTCTTGGTTCTAGCTCTTGATGAAAGGGAAATTTTAGCTGAAAAAATAAGCGCCTTGCTTTCAAGAAATAAAGGCAGAGATTTATATGATGTCTGGTTCCTCTTAAAAAAAGGAGTGGAATTAAATGCAAAACTAGTTAATCAAAAAGCAATTGAAAAAAAACTGAAATTTCCTTCAAAAAAAGAGTACGAGAGGGACATGAAAAAATTAACTCGCAAAACAATACCTTATGATCAAGCAATAAGCGAAGTTAAAAAAAGACTAAAAAAGGTTATAGAAGAATAAAAAGAAAAAAAGCATTGAAAAAAGGCACATTACCTGATATAACTCAAATGCCCTTGATCCAATGGCTTTGGCTGAATAGACTGCTGCGCTTGCTGCTGCTTCTGAATGTTCTGCAATTTCTGAATCATTTCCTCTGTTTCCTTAGCTTTCTTATCCAATCCTTTTAAGTTAACTTTCAAACCAAGGTAATCCAATACAATTTTTAATACATTCTTAGATGCTTTAGGGTCAATGAAATTGCCATGAGTCTCGCCCATCAAACAAATGCCAGGCACTTTATACAAGCCAGCAATGCCAATCATCAAACCAGCCGCACCTACAATAGCTCCGCCTACTTTTCCGAACAACACGTTCATTTTTTCAAACTTTTTAACCAGCTTCTTGTCATTCACTGCTCCAAACACTTTAGGGTTCTTAGCCAAGTGATTCAAGCCATAACCGCCAAGAGTAAACACAAAACTGATTTTAAAATTCTTCTTAAACTCTTTAACTATCAATTCTGAAATCGCGTACTGCGACTGCACAGTAAGCCCCTGGTCATCTCCAATTAAAACAATAAAATCTTTTTCAGTTTTCTTCTTTGCCTTGTAAAAATAAAACTCAATTTTCCTCATCTTGCCTGTGCCGTCTTTTTGAATGTCAAACTGAGGCGGAAAATCAGGAGAATACAATTCAGCAAACTTTTCAAGCTTCAATTCATTAACTAAGTGCTCAGCTGCAATCCTGCCAACCAAACCCAAGCCAGGCAAACCCTCAATCAAAACAGGTTTACTTAACTTCGGTTTTTTCAAATACACAATCCTAGTTTCAAACACCATTTTTTAACAACACCCTTTATTCAAACTCCATAAAGCATTTTTCTTCTCTCTTCACCGTACTTGTCTGTCAATGAAAACTTAGGTGGTTCAGGGTTAAAAGTCTTCTCACTGCAAACAGGACAAATTTCATCCATGGAATAATGCCCGTTTCTGCATTTTCTAAGCAAAGACATGAAATCATCAATTTTTTATTCTTTCAAAACTGAATTCAAGTTTTTTCTTCTTAGCTTCTTTTTCCATTGCTGAAATTAATTTTTTCAAATTTTTTTCAGCTGACTGGTAATCAATTGCTTCAACTTTGATTGAGTACCTTGGAGCTGACACGTATTCAATTGACACTCCTTCTTCTTTCATGAACTTTGTTAAGAATTTTTTAATAACTTCAATCCCATTTTCTGCGTAACTTGTAATATTCAAAAATCCTTTAATGACAACTTTTTGCACTGTAATGTTTTTTTCAGCAAATTCAATTATAGCCTTTTTCCATTTAGCTGGAATCTTAAGCCCTTTGAACGCTTCTTCGCCGTAAATTGAAGCGCTTTCAAAAGCTGAGAACAAGTCACCGAACTCATCTTCTAAAACAAAGCCAACTTCTTCATATGCTTTCTTGAAAGGAACTTTCAAATCCTTGCATAATTTTTCAAAAATCTTATCAGCTTTCTTTTCCCTTTTCCAATCTTCATTTTTCCTCTTCTCCTGCTGAGAAGAAACGTCCCTGAAAGACACGTCAATCGTGCCTTTCCTTTCATCAACATAAATTACCTTACCTACTTTCAACTGCCCCTCTGACAAAAAGCTCCTGATATTCTTAACCCATGAAGTTGAAATTTTAGAGCGGTGAGTAAAACATTCTTTTCCACCATACTCCTCCAAGCTGCCAATGGCTCCGTAATCCATTATCCTCTTAATTTTCACTATTACCAAGTCGCCTCTTGAAGGCCAGTCTCTTCTTTTCAAAAACAAATCACCTTAAACAAATTTTTCAGTAAAAGAAATTATAAAAGAACAAGAATAAAAAGGCAATGCCTGAATAAAAAATTTTTATTCAAGCACTTTCAAGATACTTGCAGTTACCTTTGCTTTTTTCGCAGAAGGCTTAACTAAAACGTTTTCGCATACAAGGCATTTAACTTCAGTCGCAGCTGAACCAAAAACAACCTGCTCATTTCCACATTTAGGGCACTTAACTAACAAAAACTTGCTCCTTTCCTTCATCATTTCTTAACACCTTCCATTTATTGCCTTTTAATTTCAACTGCCTTCTTGCCATCAGTAATTGGCCTCTGAACCTTCTTATGGCAAACACTGCACTCTAAAACAGCAACTGACTTGTGCCTCTGCTTGATTACTTTTTTCTTACCTGCTAACTGTGAAGTGTAACCCTTGGTTTTTTCAATGTGCTTTTTCTGACCCCAAGCAACACTCCTTGCTTTTGCAGGTGACTTCTTATACACTATTTTTTTCACAATGTGCTTCGTGTGCTTGTGGCACTTGTCGCAATAAGTATTGATTTCCTTAGGTATTTTCATTTCCAAATCCTCTCCTTTAAATGCAAAGAACCTTCTTGTTTTTACTTCAATAAAAAAGTTGCGGCTTTCAAACAATCTCCGCAAACCCTTTTTCAACAAGAAGACTCGCTTCATTTGAAGGCAGCCTTACAACTTCGCTGCTTTCAAAAGGCCCTAAATTCTCCCCGCTTGAAGAAACAAAAGCAGGGACGTTTTGTAATATTCTCACTACAACCATATTTAAATCTTCTGCTTCTCTTTTTTCATCACTTAAAGCAGGTATTTTTTCATCTAAAACAGTTTCAGCAGATGAAACTGAAGAAAACTCTCCAACAAGAGCTTTATCAAACTCTCTTCTGAAATCCTTTATTACTTTAACTGCTTCATTAAAAAAACTTTTTTCAATTTCAACAACCCTCTCTTCTTTAAAGCCATTACGAGCTGACTTCAATGCTTTTGTCAAGATTTTCATTTCCCTTCTTTCAAAAATATCAACAGCAATCTTCTGAATATTATCCAAAACCTTAGCATCTTCAACAGAACCAGTTTCAGCATACCTCCTCTTATACCCTTTGATCAAATCACTTAACTCAGAGTAAAAATTAGAACTCAGCTCAGCTAAACTAGAGGAATTCCTCTCCATTCTCTGAAACCTTCTCAAATCCTCGTAATTCATGAAACTAAAGCCTCCGCACAAAAAAAGAAAATACCAATTCATAATTGTAAGCAAACAACTATTTAAGACAAACCCAACTTAAAAAAGTTAAAAGTTTTCAATTGCCTTTTTCTTAGCTATTAAAAACAAGGCAGCAAACTCAGGCAAGGCAATTTCCTGTTCTTTTTTCAAAGGCCCGAATGACTGCTCCTTTAACACGAATTCCTCCACGTCTTCAAGCACCTTTACTTTAACTTCCTCGCTTCCGAAAACCACCGCATCCCTGAAAGGATTGTAACTCTCAAGCTTGGTTAAATCAACGTAATCACACAGCAAAGACGAACCGCCGTGAATAGTTGAAGGCATTCTAATCAAACGAGACACATCAAGAGTAACCCCCTGGTCAATCTGAGAAGTAATATTAGCTTTCATTTTCTCCAATTGCTTCTGAATATCACTTTCAAAACCACGCACCACGTCATAATTGCCTTTCATTATTTGATCAATTGCATACTGCTTGTCCTCATCTGTCTTAAACGCTTTCCTATTAGAATTTTTAACATATTCAATTGCAGCGTCTCTGAACCTTCTTCCCCATCCAACAGGATCAACTTCTTTCTTGGAAATGAACCTCTTGACATCCAAGCCAATGCCCATCACATACTCACTAACTTCCCTTCTGCCAAGAGAATTCAGTTTCTTAACTTCATCATTGCGCACGTAAATATGATAACCCCTGTTACCAGAAAAAGCAACTTCAACCTCGCTTTTGCTTATGCCAAAGTCTTTCATTAAAAACTCTTCAATCAAATAAAAAGAGTCCCTCTTCGCCTTCTCCAACGCCTCCTCGTCAGTCAATTTCTGCACGTCTGAATCAAACTCGAAAATCAAGTCAGCACCCTTCCACATTTTCTTAGGCATTGGACGCGCTCCTGGAAACTCATAATAAGCAACTGAAAAACTAGCATACAAAGGAGCATTTGACACGAAGTAATTCTGCAAATCCCTTGAATTCTTAAAACTAAAGTGCCTGTAATCAATTTTCTTCTCATTGCCGAATCCAAATTCCCTTTCCTGAAACCTGTACGGAGGGCGTACAGGGTGCTTCAAGTAAAACTCCTCTAACTTCTTCTTTAAAAAACCACTAACCATAAACGCATCACTTTTTTCTTCCTCTCATGTTCTTGTAATAAGACACTGGATGATTCCAGTGGCAAGACTCGTCCTTGAAGCACAAGCCGTAGCTGACCATTTTAGCGCATGAAGGAGCAGAGTATTTAGTCCCTCCTTTTTTTCCGTAAGAATGTTCCAAGTAATACCTTGTTTTTTTCTCGTCAAAGTTCTCCTGCGTCCTGAAATACTCAACTGCCTTGTCAATCGGCATGTTGATACTGGCAAAAAAAGTTGACAAGACAAAACGAGGCAAATGCCCTACTTTATTATCTGTTCTCAAGTCGCTTACTATTTTTTTCATGCAAGGAGGAAACGCCTGCACATCAAGCTCGCCTGAAATTATCTCCTCCTGCAGCTTTTTTTCACTGTTAAGCAACTGCGAGTATTCAGCAAAAATTGCAGGGACTATTTTTTCATCAACTTTCATGTTAAGAATCGACTGGTAAACGCTTTCAGCAACAAGCTTAGCTAAGACATTTTTTTCTATTTTCACAAGCCCTTTGTCAAGAGGCATGTTCACAAGCTTGTATTCGCTGCCTTTAGGCAAGTGATTCACGTATTCAACAAAAGGAATGAGAAAGTTTTCATCTTCTTTTGTCAAATTAAAATCTTCAGCTAATTTTTCAACCTGCTCTTGCCCTTCTCTTTGCAGGAAGTAATACACGTTATCAGCTACTGCCCGTGCATACTTTTTTTTAATGAAAAAATCGCCGTTAAGAGACACTAAAACATTTGAGACAGGATAAGTAAAAAGCAAGTCCTTCAAGTACTCCATCATTTTAGTTGATTCAATTGACTTGTAATTTTCAATAGGGTTGTTGTTTCTGATCATTTTTTTTATTCTTTCAACAGCTGACTCTAAAAATTCAGGAGTAATTTTGTCAAAAGTGAAGTTGTAAAATTCTATGAATTGCTTAGCTTCTTTTGAAAAAGGGTACTTAGCGTAAAATTTCAAGTCTTCAAACTCGCTCATTAAATAAAGTTAGTGAAAAAACAAGAATAAAAAACGCTCACATGCTTCTCAAGCGCTTGATTCTCTCTTCAATTGGAGGATGAGTTGAAAACAATTTGCCAAACCTTCCTTTCAAATTATGAGGAGTCACTATGTAAAGAGGCTCAGTTCCCCTGTTAGCAACTTCCAAGTCATCCTTGTCTTTTGAAATTTTCTCCAAAGCGCTTGCAAGTCCCTCAGGATAACGAGTTAACAAGGCAGCGTTAGCGTCAGCTAAAAATTCCCTTTTTCTAGAAAGAGAAAATTGAAGCAAATAAGCAAACAAAGGGGACAAGACAGCTAAAATCAAAGCAAGTACCAGCAACAGTACCCCTCCTCCCCTATCATCTCTTGAATCAGCTCCGTAAACAAAGCTCCTTATCATTACATCTGAAATCAGAACAACAACACCCACTAAGACACTGGCAAGCATCATCAACCTGATGTCGTAATTTTTAATATGACTCATTTCATGAGCTATAACTCCTTCTAACTCCAACCTGTTTAATTTTTTCAGCAAACCTGAAGTAACTGCAATGCTCGCATGCTGAGGATCCCTGCCTGTGGCAAACGCGTTAGGAGCAGAGTCATCAATAATGTAAATTTTAGGAGTCGGCACTCCAGCTGCAATTGCAATTTCCTCAACAACATTTATGAGATAAGCATTTTCTTTTTTAGTTGGCTGGCGCGCCCTACTTATTTTCAAAATCAGCTTGTCTCCATTGTAATAATTAACTACAACTAAAATTATTGAAATCAGCACAGCAATAAACAAGCCAATATTACCATAACCTATCAACAGCCAGCCGAAAACCCAGCCGAGAACAGAAATAAGCGCAATGAATGCAATTATAAGAAGAATTGACTTTCTCTTGTTTGCTGTTATTTCTTCATACATCATTTTTCAAAAAACACCTCTTAAAAAAAGAAAAGAAAAAAAAGCAAGCTTTTTCAGAAGCTTACTTTTACGTTTTTCCTAGCTGCTTCTTCTATTTCAAAGTAATCCTGTTCCTTGAACCCGAACAACCCTGCTATGATGTTAGCTGGAAACATTTGAATCTTGTTGTTGAAAGCCAGGACAGAGTCGTTGTAAAACTGCCTAGCATAAGCAATCTTGTTTTCAATTCCAGACAATTCCTCCTGCAATTGCATGAAGTTTTGGCTTGCTTTCAAATTAGGGTAATTTTCAGCAACAGCAAACAAGGATTTTAAAGCGCCTGTAAGCATGTTCTCTGCTTTTGCTTTTGACTTCACGTCACCTGCTTTCATTATAGCTGCCCTTGCTTTGGTTATTTCAGTGAAAACGCTTTTCTCGTGCTTTGCATAGCCCTTGACTGTCTCAACCAAGTTAGGCACTAAGTCATATCTTTTCTTAGTCTGAACGTCAATCTGCGCCCATGCATTCTTAATCCTGTTTCTCAAAACAATTAAAGAGTTGTAAACAATTATGACGTACAGAACAATTGCCGCTACAATAATTCCAAGTATTAGCAAAAAATCCATTTCATAAAACCTCCTTAAAGAATAATTAATGAATAATAACAATATCTTCATTTAAAAGGATTTGTTGCAAACAAAGGTTTAAAAATGCGTTTCTTATTCTAAAATAATTAACAATGTTTAATTTTATAAAAAAATTAGGCATAAGGAGGTAATGAAAAATGTGCATGGAGGAATACAAGAACATGTTCAACGTGTTAATACATCCAACAGCTGAGTTGAAAAAGTTAAAGAAAACAAATTTAGTTGAGGGAATAAAATACACAACATTAGGAACATTAATTCCGGGAATCCTTGCTCTGCTGTTTTTAACTTTCGGAATGGGAACAATAGCAGCGTTATTCAAAGCAGGAGGAGTAGGAACAGCAGTAGGATTTGTAAATGGATTAATAGCATTAATAACCCTAGTAATAACAAACATAATTGCTTTACTGATTGGCGGAGCAATCCTATGGGTAATAGCAAAAATCTTCGGATTGAAGAAAGACATCCAAAACTTCATAGGAGTGTACGGAATAATACTAGGGATATCTGTCGCTCTAACATGGATACCAGTAGTAGGATGGCTGATTGGAATTTATTCCCTTTACTTGCTTTATGTAATGCTAAAAGAAGCAATGGGAATGGAAAGCAATAAGGCAATCTTAACAATAATAGTGCCAATAATCCTAGTTGCAATAATAATAGCAATAGTAATAGCAACATTAGGAACAGCAGCATTTACAACAGCAGCGGCATACATGACAACGATGCCATCAATGTAAGAAAAAACACAAAAACCCCTCTTTCTTTTCTTTTTTTTTATTTCATTGCACAAGGATTGAAACATCAGTTTATTAAATACTTCTAAATTACCCCGCCACTACTAGGAGGAGGATTGATACTAACAGGACAATCATCATCAGGAACATCAACACACTCCCCCCATAAACCATCAGCACCGCATGTCTGAGTACCTGGGCAATCCTTTTCAGTTGTGCAGTTTTGAGTCTGCCCCACGCAGCAGTCATAAGGAGAAGTGCAGTTCTCTTCATAATAAGGAACGCATTTTCTCCAAAAACCGTCATCGCCACATTTATGCATACCCATGTAACCATTGAAAATATCTATGCAATTTTCCTCTTCTCCAGGTGAACAAGGAGTCTCTGAACAAGAATAGTTAACTTTAACATAATCTGGAGACTCATCTCCTTCAATGAAATCCATACCTAAAAAGAGAGGTTTAAAGTAACCGAATGCTGTCAAATTTAAACTTGAAAAACTATAATATTTGCTTAGTCCGAACGTATAAGTAAATCCAGAGTTATTGGTTAAAGTAAAATAAAAATCAAAATAAGAGTCATTAAAAGGAGTTGTCTCTTCACTTGCATTATCAAAGGTTAAAATCATATTATCGCAGTCAACTAGCTTTGCATTTACTTTTTTTGAAAGTTCAAACTCTTCATTTTCAGGAACATTAATTAAGGAAATTCCGGAGGTATTCGAGTCAAGGCAGTCGCTCCAATGATTGTCAGAGCATTTCATTTCACCAACACTTCCATCATTTAACAAGCAAGCTCTTGCTTCATCGCCCTCGCAATACCAACTGCAGTCAGGGTCGTTAATGTCAAACAAGCCATCGCAGTCATTGTCAAGCTTGTCAGTGCAGTTCAACTCCTTGTCCCCTGTCTTATTGCAGCAATAATCAACAAACCCAAAATAACTCATCCTAATTAAGCCATCATCGCACCTGTCAAAAGGAACATACTCTTTTGAAAACTCGCATTTACTCAAAGTACCATTAACGCATCTCCTAACACCCATATTCGTACTGTTAACCCAGCAGCCAACTGTTTCATTGCCAACACAAGGAGAGGCACAATCACTGTCCATCAAGTCAACTAATCCATCACAGTCATTATCCAAGCCATCATTGCAGATGCTTTCATTATCACTTGTCTTGTTGCAACAATACTTCAAATTATTAGAGGAATTAACAAACACCAAACCTTCATTACATTCATTCACAAACCTGCATTCATTATCTTCACATATGCTTTTTACCTCTCCTCCTTTAATGGAGTAAGTCGGAGCAGGGCAAGTTTTAATGTTCACAACCCACTGCCCATTAAAGCAAATAGCATACTCTAATTTAGAATCATCAACGCATTTGATACTAACCTCTTCTTTTTCATTACTACAAGGCCCTGAAGGAACTTTGACTTCAGTTTTACCTGACGGGTTCTTATGTTCTGCCTGCGATTCATTTAAGAAGTAATCAGGCACATCTGCCCCTATTTTTTCACCTAATCTCCTAAGTTCAAAAACAGGATAACCCTTATTCATTGAAACAAAGGCAACTTCAACATCAGCAAAAGAATCAAAATCCAAGTCAACTTTTCTCTTCTCCCCTTGCTTCATTACAAAAACCATTGGCTGTGAAGAAAAAACAACATAAACAGCATCATCAACTATTTTCTGAATAGAAAAAGAATGCGAAGAGCCGTCTGCATCAAAAACAACAGTGCCACCTGCTTCAAAAACAATCTTCTTGTAAGAAAAAGAGCCTATTGAAAAATCAGCATTGGATGAAACAACAATAGTAGACGGCTCATTGGAAAAAGAAGAAAGATAAGCAACAGAAACAAGGACAATGCCAACTGCAATTGAAAAACCAAGCAAGCTGAATAGCAATTTTTTCCTGTTTTTTTCAGCAATTTTCTTCAGGAAAGAAGGAATTGAAGAACTTTCTCCACTTGCTCTTGCTTTTGCTTTTGTTAAAATGTGATCGATGTCATAAAGAGAGTAACCTGCATTTGACAAGTACTCCGCTAACTGCTTTTCAGATACCCCTTCTTTCAACTTGGCTTCCATCAAGCTGACAATCTTATCATCACTCATTAAAAATAAAAAAAGAAGAAAGAGTTTAAAATAGTTATTAATGATAGTCAGGTGTCTTGTACTCTGGCTTTTTCACGTAATAATAAGCATTCGTGCCTGCAATTGCTCCTTCTCCAACTGCAACTGCAACTTGAGCCAATCCCCCTGTCACATCTCCAGCTGCAAACACTCCTGGAACATTTGTTTCCATTTCTTCATTAGTTACAATGTAACCTTTCTCATCAAGATTAACTCCAGCTGCCTGCGCCAAGCTAGTTGAAGGCACGCTTCCAATTTCAATAAAGCAACCCTGCACTTCCAATTCCCTCAATTCTCCTGTTTTCTTGTTCTTGATTACTATTTTTTCAAGCATAGGGTCTCCTACAAACTCTTCTAAAACAGAGTCAAAAACAAATTCAATGTTGTCCTTTTCTTCTGCTTGTTTTACATTGGCTTCCTCTGCCCTAAAAGAACTTCTCCTGTGTATCACGTAAACTTTTTCAGCCAAGTCAGCCAAGTAAACAGCAGACGTCAAAGCAGAGTCACCGCCACCTACAACAGCTACTTTTTTTCCCCTGAACATAGGGCCGTCACAAGTAGCGCAGTAAGAAACTCCTCTACCTGTCAGCTTGTCTTCTCCTTTGACTCCAAGAGTCCTATGCATCGCGCCAGTGGCAAGGATGACAGAAGCTGCTTCAAAAACCCCCTTGTATTCAGTGGTTATTTTTTTAACTTCTCCTTGCAAATCCATTTTAATCAGGTTGTCAGTGACAAACTCAACTCCAAATTTCTCGCACTGCTTTTTCATAGTATCAGTCAATTCAATTCCAGAAATTTTCTCAATGCCAGGGTAGTTTTCAATTTCAGTAGCTAAATTAATCTGTCCACCAATATCCTTTGAAATAATCAAAGTCTTTAAGTTCCTCCTGCTTGCATAAATTCCAGCGCTTAAGCCAGCTGGACCAGCTCCGCAGATAATTACATCATACATCAAAAACCACCCTTCATAAAACAAGTTTCTCACAAGTCAAGCAATAGGTCTATTCTTGGCTTGTCAAAACCAACAATAATCACGCCATCAATGTCAAGAACAGGCACTCCCATTTGACCTGACTTCTGAATCATTTCCTGAGCTTTCTCCTGATTCACTGAAACATCATAGTCAATGAAAGGAATGTTATGCTCTTTCAAGTACTGCTTTGCCCTTGCGCACCAAGGACAGTTAGGTGTTGAATAAACAATAACCTCATGTTCCATTTTTTCTCAAACCTCCATTTTGTTGAATTTTTTTTAAAAATAAAATAAGCAAAAAACTTTAAATTGCTTTATAGTTCAAAAACTGTTTAAACAAAGTTTATGAGGACAATTTAATATAAAGCTTTTGTTGTCAAAAAAAGTCAATGCAAGGAATAATGCCCTCCTTGAATGCGGATAGCTTTTCCTTCAACAAGAGCTGAAGCTATTTTTTCACGAGCAGAGGAGAGGATTCTATTAAAAGTTGGCTGGGAAACCCCCATTTTTTCAGCGCATTGGCTCTGGTTCATTTTTTCAAAATCACTTAACCGAAGGGCTTCGAATTCATCTACTTCAAGCACAACTTCCTCCAAGTCGCGCATTGCCACTCCAGCTGGCTTGAAAAAAACAATACCAGGCTCAAAACCAACTCTCCTTATCCTTCTCATTCTAGGCATTTTTCAATCACCTTATTAACTTAACTAAGAACATTATAATAATACCTGAAAAAAAGAACGCGAAATTAATTAAAGTCTTATTAACAGAATGCTCTTCTCTTATTTCAGGAACCAAGTCAGAAGCTGAAATATACAGGAAACCGCCTGCTGCAAAAGGCATTAGGAAAGGGACTATGAAGTTGAAAGAAGAAGACAGGAAGTAACCGACAAGTCCTCCGAGCATTGCAGTCAAGGCAACTATGAAATTGTAAAACAAGGCTTTTTTTCTAGTCAAGCCAGCGTAAATTAGCACGCCAAAGTCTCCTATTTCCTGAGGAATTTCATGCAAAGCAATTGCAAAAACAGTTATTAACCCTATTGCAGGGCTTGTTAAAAAACCAGCTGCCATAATCAAGCCGTCTGTGAAATTATGAACAGCGTCGCCAATCAAATTCATGTAAGCAAGGCTATGCACTTTACACCTGTTTTCCCTGCAATGATGCCAATGCAGGAATTTTTCCATTGCAAAAAACAGCACAAAACCAATTAATACATAAATGAGGATAGGGGCAGTTGAAAATTGCTCAAGGGCTTCAGGAAGCAAGTGAATGAAAACAGCTCCAAGCAAGCCGCCTGCTGAAAGGGAAACCAAGTAAATTGTTATCCTTTTCAGTTTCTCCTCGTCCATGGATAAAGTGAAAACTCCAACTAGTGAAATCAAGCTGACTAGAAAAGTTGAAACAATAATGGAGTCAAAGGCATTCATGTTTCACATTACCTCTTTCAAAGCGTCTTTTACTTTTAAAGAAGAGCTTAACTGCTTCATTTTAATCCCTTTCTCCTCCAAGCTGTTTTTCAAAACAGGTCCGAACTTGCCTCCTGAAACAAACAACTGCACTCCTTTTTCATCCATTAAATGAGCCGCGCTGTAACCAGCTCCTCCGCCGACAACAAAGGGGTTTTTAATTGATTCAATCAACTCTCCATTTTCAAAAATTAAGAAATAAGGAGCTCTTGCACTTACTTCGCTTAAAAAACTTTCTTCATCTGCTCCCTTGCTTGCTATGCATATTTTCATTTTATTTCACCTCCTTCATACATAAATGAAAAGTTTGAGCGACGCAGTCGCGATTGATTTTCATTTTACTTCATCACCTTCATAAAATTTTTTCATCTTCCAAGTAATTTATCAACAGCCCTTGAATAACTGAAAACACAATCATTACAATTGTAAGTATTGCTAGCAAATTAAAGTCAAAGTAAATTAAAAACAAAGGCATTAAAGGCAGCTTAATAGCCCTGTTGTACAAGAAAGTTGCAATGAAACCTTGCTTCACTCCCCTCTTTTTCAAATCAGCCAAGAGAGGGTACCACATGTAAATAGGTCCAGATGAAAGAATGCCTCCTACAACCATTATAAGCCATCCTCTCAAACCACTTCCTTTGTGAAAATGCCTGATAACTGTTTTCGGAGAAATAAAGTAATTCACAAGAAGCATTAAAACAAAGACTAAGAAAAAAACAGGCAACACTTTAACAATGATTCCAGCAAAAGAATTGATTAGAATCATGAACTTTGAAAAATCAGTTAAAGCAACAGCTAAGTAAATCAAGAGCATTGCAATGAAAAAAGCTCTTGTGAAAGTCAGTTTTTCTTTCAACTCTTCAATCTTCATAGTATCATCCAAATTGAAACTGTTATTAAAGCGACTATTATTGAAAAAATGAATGAAAGAAAGTTTCTTGCAGTGGCGAATTTTTTTCCAATAAGAAGGGATTCAGCTGGGAACTGCACAAGCCCCACTGTAACCCAGGCAACTATGAATGAAACAACTGCAATCAAAGACACTCCTTGATGCAGAAGTTCTCCGCCTATGATGTAGCTTGTTATTGGATTGCCTGCTAAGATGCTTCCTACAACTGCTCCTATGAGAGAATCAATCAGAGGAAATCCAGTGAAAACTTTGGAGTAAAAGGATTTAGGAAGGAAAGAGTTAAGCAAAGCTATGAGCATTACGACACTTAGCAGTATTAATGAGCTGTTCCAAATTGACTTGAATGCTTTCATTGCTGATTGCTTGAACTTAAGTTTATCCATTTCCTATAACCTCTTTTTTATTGGCTCTTAATTTTTTCATTGTCCAACTAATCTGATATTACATTTAGGACAAACGTAGTAACTGCAAGGTGTTCCTGGCTGATGCTCCTGCTCATACCCGCATTGCGGGCAAACGCATTTGCGCACTGGCCCAAGCCCTTGCCTTCTTCCTCCTTTGCCTAAACCCTCTCCTCTTGTCATGTATTAACTCACTCCTCAAGTTCTTTTAATCTTTTCTCAATTGCTTTTTTTTCATTTTCCAGCCATTCTTTTTCGTCAGCTGGGGAAAAAGCAGGGGCTCTGCCTAATCCTCTTCCTCTTCCCCTGCCATAACCTGCTCCTCTGCCGCGTCCAAAGCCGCGTCCTGGTCCTCTGCCGTATCCCATTCCTCTTGGTGCTGCGTCAGCTGTGTATCCAGGTGCGTTTCTGTCAGAGCAGTATCCAAGTCCTCTTCCTGTCCTTGGTCCTTTTCCTTCAGGTCCTGTTCTATCTCCGTAAGGCATTTTTGCTTCACCTCCATTTTAATTTTTTTATTTTTTGCCGTAAGGCAAAAAGCTGTTTTTATAACATATCAGCGTTGGAAACAAACTGAATGCAGGCTGAGGTTGAAAACCGAACGCCTGCTCCGAAGTTTTTCCCAAGTTTTTGCCGCAAGGCAAAAAGCTGTATTGAATTATTATTCAATATGTTATATGAATTATTATTCATTTAAGTATTTAAACCTTTCGGTAGCAGATTATAGCCTTGAAAATAGCCTTAAAAAAGGGCAAATAAAGAATAAATACTCTTTCTTCTTTTGTTTAATTAATGGATTTTAATAAAATTTTTTTAGATGCCAAGTTAGTGTTAATTGAACCAAGCAAGTTTTTTAAGAAATTGAAGAGGCAGAAAGGCTTGAAAGAGGCTTTCGTTTATTACTCAGTAATTTCTCTTATTGGGACAATTATCGGGATAATCTGCTATTATTTGTTTTTTCCTTTTTACATTGCATTATCTAGTTTCTTTTTGTTCTCTAGCGTGAAGGAGATGGTTAAAGCAAGTGTGTTAATTCCCTTGTCTTTTCTTGGATGGATATTTGTAATTTTCTGGAGTTTTGTTTCAGCTGGTTTTCTTCATGTTTACTTGCTGATTTTCGGAGCCAAGGGCAAGTATGAGGACACTTATAAAATTTATGCTTATTCTTCAACGCCTTATGTTCTTTTCAAAGGCCTGCCTTTAATTGGTTTTATTGGCACTTTTTACAAATTGTTTTTGTTGATTATTGGAACTCATGAAATTCATAAAATGAGTAAGAAAAAAGCAGCTTTAATTTATTTAATTCCAATTGCAGTTGTGATTATTTTAATTATTATCATTCTGTATTTTGGTTTTTCTCTTATCCAAAGCCATCCTGAATTATTGAAACAAGCAGCTTAATTTCTTTTTAACCAAATAATTGCTCAAGCAGTCCTTTCCTCTTTTTTTTAGGAACTTCTTTTTTAACTGCTTCTTCAACTGCTTTTTCAGATTCAAATGAAATTATGTCCTTAATAGCCTGCTCGTCTAATCCTTTTCTCATTTCCTTTTCTGTGAATTTTTTATAAAATTCTCTTTCAAGAGCAGGATGCATATATTCTTCATACTCTTTTTCTGTCATAAAATTCCTCTGCGGACTGTTGTCATATCTTCTCTTGCCATACTTTAATTCTTTCTCTGCTTCTTGTTTTGCTCTTCTCATAATTTGCTCTTTGTCAGGTGATATAATTTTCATCAACCTAGGGTCAAGCTTACCCACTGGTTTGCCTGTTTTCTTATCAACTAAAATGTATGATTTTGTCCTGCCTGTTATTTCTGGATCAAAAGCAAGACCTATCCCTTCTTTTGCAAGCTCTTTTATATTAGCCATTATTAAAGAAGGTTTATAATCACTCATTTGCTTTTCTGGAAGTCCTTTTCTTCTCCTCTCCCTATTTATTCTATCTAACTTTTCTTCAGGGTACTTCATTGCTTGCTTTGCAGGGGTTTTTGTTGTCTTAACCTGCGGAATACCCTTTTCAAACTCTTCTGAAAAAACCTTTCCCTTATAGATATATTCATCTGGAACTTTTCCAAAAACATAAATAGCAGCATTTTCCTTCGGATTGTAGCCTTTTTTCTTTTCATACTCTTTTATGCCTCTTGCTTCCAAACCCTTTTCTCTTATTTGCTGCGCTTCTTTAGGCAAAGCACCGTGATAAACATAAGTTTCAGGTTTAACTCTTCTTAATTTTAATTTTCCAGAAAGAATTGCATCCTCAACTTCTTTTAATTTTCCTCTTTTCTTAGCTTCTTTAAGCAAACCAGCATACTGCGGGTTTTCACGAGCTATTCTTTCAGCTAAATCAATTCTTCCTCTTCTTATTTTTTGATTTATTTCTCTGCTTAAATCTCCTTTTTTTATAAGAACAGGTTTTACAACTCTTGATTTTTTATTAAACAAGTTCATTTCAATTAATTATTAGGAATAAACAAGTTTAAAAAAAGGAAGCAAAAGGAGAAACAAGAGAAAAAAGAAAATAAGGCATTTGGTTTGATTTGTTTGAATTCTAGGTTTCCGCGCATGCTCACTCTGTTTCGATGCGAGGTTCCCCGTAATCGATTGAATTAGTCTGTCTCAATTCTAGGTGCGAGGAAGTAAGTTAGTGTCGCTGCTCCTACTTCGTATTGCAGTTTCAATGGCTTGTCTGTGCCGAGGTTTATTTCAACTATTGATGAGGCGTCAGCTGATTTCAGCAAGTCGTTCAAGTATTCAAGTGGGAACATTGCTTTTGCTTCTGCGTTTACAGTGTGTTCTAGGAGGATGTCTTGTTCTTTAAGCGCTTCTATCACCACGTCTCCTTTGTCGCCGTGTGCTGTTATGTCAAATCCTTTTTCAGTTGCTTTTAATATGACGTGTGATGAGACAAGAGAAGCGTCTTTCAATCCTTCTTTGATGACGTTTCCGTTTAATTTTATTTTAGCGTCGAATTCAATTGAAGGTGTTTTTGGGCTTGTGTTTCCAATGTCTAAAAGAGGCAGGTTGAATTTTCTTGTTGTCTTGCCTTTGAATACAAGCTCTAGTCTTGAAGCAGTGTCGTCGAGTTTTAAGGTGAGGTTTTCACCTGGCCTTACTCTGCTCATTATCCTAGCTAAGTCATCTAAGTTAAGTCCTATTTTAGTTTGTTCAGGAACATTGAATGTTTCAAATGAAGATTTAGGGAGTTTGAAGTCAACCATTGCTATTTGCGATGGGTCCATTGCTCTTAAAAACATTCCATCTTGGTTGATGTCAAATTCGCTTTCGTCAATAAGAGTAGCTATTGCGTCGACAGAGTCTTTGAATGACTTTGCATCATCTATTTTCAGTTCAAACATAAAAAGTTTCAACTCCATTTACTTTTAATTTTTTTGCTTTGCATGTGATTTTAAGTCTTTCATAATTTATAAAACTTTGATTTTTCAGCAGCTTAACTTGTAAACGTGATTCGTGCCTACATTTGAATGCCCTTCGCAGAAAGGCATGACGTCGCAGAAGAATAGTTTCACATGCCCAAGCAAGGGGATTCTGAAAAGAATTTTCTTGCCTACAATCATGTTTTCGTCAACAAGAGTTGAGATGCAGTTGCCTGGGTTTTCTGTAAGGCAGTTTTGTTGTTTGTCAAAAGCATTGAATCCAAGCTGGTCAGGCACGAGATTAGCGTCTCCTTTTGTTATAATGTAATACTTGTTGCCTTTTTTTATTTTAGCAAAAGCCCTGTGAATAACTTGCCCGATGAATGGCTTTGTATTGTAAACAATTATGTCGTTTGACTTGTTAAGTGAAACAGTCTGCGAGCCAATAAGCAGTTTTTTAACTTCATATCCTTCTTCAAAATCCCTGTAAGTGTAAGGAGAGCCAGAGTCATTTAAAGCAATGAAGTTAAGATTGCTTGATTGTATTGCAGGCGCTTTAACGTCTTTTGCTGAAACTCCTTGAATGACAAGAATGTCTCCAATGTCAAGGAATCCTTTTTCACTGCATGAAGAAACAACTACAAGCGGGCTTGTAGTGTGGAGAAAAATAGGGAGTATGAGGAAGTAAACAACAGCTGCTACTAGGAAAGAGACAGCCCAGTCTCTTGCTTCTTCTTTCAAGCCGTAGTCCTGTTTTTCAGCTTGTTTTGTTTTTTGCTTTGAAGCTTTTTTCATGATTTTTTTCAAACTTTTTTTAAAATTCATTTTAAAAACCAGCATTTGATTAAAAAGCAGGCATTGTTGTTTTTTTGCTTTTGCACTGCTTTTAAGCAAGAGAGCTTAAATCCTTTTTAAGAGATTTAAGGACTTTTTTAAGAACTTCTTTTGGCTTTCCTTTTTTTGTTTTCAGATAGAATTCAGGGTTGCCAACTAAGGGGTGGGGGATTGTGTAAGTGGCTTGTTCAACATCCTTATCTTCTGAAAGAGCAGATACAAGAAGCCCTGAAAAAGAATGGTCTTCTCCTTGAAGTTCAAAAACCATTTCATTGTCTTTTTCTGATTTTTTCACAAATTTCATTTTTGCTTTCCTCCTTTTTTGAATTTTAAGAAAAATGCTTTTAAATGATTCCGCCGTATTCTGATGAGAGTTTTCTTGTTTCAACCCATCCGCAGTCAACGCATTTGACTTTAAAAGAGTCTATTTTTTGCATTTCTCCTCTGCATTTTGAACAGTAAGCTTGCACGACTCCAAGTTCTTTTTCATTTATTGTCAAGTCAACTCCTGTTTTTGAAACGTTTGTTATTTTAACTTTCAGGATGTCTCCTATTCTTAACTCGTTTTTCACTGATTTTACAAATCCTCTTCTTATGTTCTCTACTCTTAAAACAGCTGTTTCTCCTGGTGGAATTAGCCTGAATTTAGGGGAGTCGACAGTTGCTAGTTCAATCATTGCTTTGTTGTCATTAGCGCTTGAAACAACGCCGTAAGTGTAAGTTCCTCTTGCTTGTATTTTTGGTATTTTTGTCAAAATATCCATTTTAACAATTCTCTCTTGCTTAACAAGTTCAGGAACTCCTATTGAAGAGGAGCGTATGTTGTCTTCATCTGAATAAGTGCCAAAAGAAGGCAGGTATTCTAAAGCGCTTGCAATAACATCACCTGGCAATGCAATTTTTTTATTTTCACTCATTTGAAAAACCTCTCTTTTAAAGTTTTAAATTCTTTTCCTAGTTCATAATAAGTTAAGTCTTAGAAAATGTTTTTTTAAAAAAACAAGGCTGTTAATATTTTAAAAACAGTTGTTTATAAGCATTATGCAATTAAAAACAAACACAATTTATAAAGAAAATATGAGTAACTTATTTATTATATGATAGAGTCTTTGATTAAGCCTGAGACAGCTGAAAAAAAACCAACTGACACTTTCATAGCAGCTTTTCTATTCACTATCTTAGCATGCATACTTACAATGCAGATACAGGAAGTTGGAAGAGGCTCAGGTTTTCTAGTGGTTTCTTTCATAAGCATTGCATCAGCTCCTTTTTTAGTCAGGCTTTTTAAAATAGAAGAAAAAAAGACAAGAGGAAACTTGTTTCAAAGGCACTCTGCTCTTATAAAAATATTTGTTTTCTTTTTCATTGGAATAATCTTTGCAAGTTCGCTTTTCTTTGTCTTGACTCAGAATAACAGGATATTCTCTGACCAGCTTAATGACTTATGTTCAAAAGGAGTTGTTAAAGACCCAGTATGCATAGAAACGCAGATGACTGGACAAAGCGTAGGCAGTTTTTCAATGACAGCAAAAGCAATAAACGGACTCTCTTTTCAAACGATCCTTCTCAATAACCTGAAAGTTCTTGGGCTTGCGTTTTTGTTTTCATTCATACTAGGAGCAGGTGCAATTTTCTTAATATCCTGGAACGCGACAATAATAGGAGTCCTAATTGGAAAAATAGCCCAAGATCCTCTCACTTTCGGCTCAATTTCCATAGGCAACAACATTTTCCTCAATTACTTAATTGCCTTGCCTTACACCCTCCTTCGCTTGCTTCCTCATGGAATGTTTGAATTCGGAGCTTATTTCTTCGGAGCAATAGCAGGAGGAATACTTTCAGTTGCTATAATAAAAAAACAAGAAGAAGGAATGCAAGCTTTTCTGTTTGCGTTCAAGGATTCTTTAGAATACCTAGTGATTTCAGTTGTTTTAATAACAATAGGCGCGGCAATTGAAATAATGATCTAAAGAGGTTGAAAGAAATTAGTTTTTGCCTTTTTTCTTTTTTTTCTTTGGCTTGGTGTTGATTTCAACACCGTATTGTTTTGCAAGTTGCTTGATTAACTCAGATGAATCTACTTTTGACAAGTCCGCTTTTTTCAAAAGCTTTTCATAATCGCTCATTACCTTGTCCTGCGCTTTTTCATAACCACCGAATTTGCTTGCAATGCCTGAAGCGAGGTTTGACAATTCAAGAGGAAAAATGAGTTTGCTTGACTTGCCTTCAGCTATTTTCTGAAGAGACTGCAGGTAAAGGTACTGCAAGCTTGATGGAGTTAGTTTTCCTGCGCTTTCTTGAATGGCGTTAATGCTTATTTTTTTGCCTTCTGCAATTTCCTTAGCAGCTAGTTTTTTCTGCTCAGCTTCTTTAAGCCTGTGCATTGACTCCTGCAAGCCTTTTGGCAATTCAATTGCCTGGATTTCAATGCCTTCAATGCTAACTCCCCAGTCATTGCTTACTTCTTCAGCTCCTTTTTTCAATTCTTTTGTTATTTTAGGAACGTTTCCAATCACGTCCCTTAATGAAAGGTTTCCGACAACTGCTCTTAAAGTAGCTTGGATGTTGCTTACAGCCGCTTTCTTGTAATCCTCTACATTCAACACAGCTTTCTTGGCGTCAATTACTTTCAAGTAAAGCACTGCGTCGAATTTCAACTTCACATTGTCTCCTGTCACAACCTCCTGCGAGGGAATGTCATAAGTCTTGGTTCTTAAGTCAACAATTTTATAACTTTCAATAAAAGGCATGAAAAAAACCCAGCCAGGCCCAGCTACTTCTTTGAATCTTCCTTTTCTGAAAACAACTGCTCTTTCATACTCTGCAACCTGCGCAAAGAAATGATTATACTGAGAGTAAACAACAAGCAATATTATTAAAATGATTAAAAGGATAAAAACAGGCTTGAACAAGTTAAAAATGAAAAGAGCAGCAAGGGAGAGGAAAATAAAAACAACTAATGTGAAGAAAATTGCAACTTGTTTTTCAGATTCATTAGAAGACATAAAAAATCACTTGATTAAATTATGTTATAATAAGTTTTTAAAGGTTAGGAGAATAAAAAATAAATGAAAAAAGAACAGCAAAAGCAAAAAAAAGGTAGAGTTGAATGAGCAGGAGAATTTTAATCCTCAGCATAGACAGGGACGATGACATAGGCAGGAAAATAAACAAGAAAGGCCCTTTCATCGGAGAAGAGAAAAATTTAGAAATAGCAAGGGAATTGATAGAAACAGATCCTGAAGAAAGCGACGCTAACGCAATATTCGCTGCAATCAAGACATACAGGGAACTTAAAAAAACAGATGCTGTTGACGTGGTTACTTTAACAGGGCACGTGAGCAGAGGATATAAGGCAGATAAGAAGATACTCAGCCAGCTTGATGAAGTGCTTAGGAAATACAAGAAAATAGATGGGGTTTACTTGATTACAGATGGTTCAGATGACGACCAAGTAATTCCCTTAATTTTATCAAGGACAAAGATACTTTCCAAAAAAACAGTTATAATAAAGCAGGCAAAAGAGCTTGAAAAGTCATATTATGTAATTAAGCAGCTTCTTCAAGAGCCTACTTTTGCAAGAATCATATTTGGATTGCCTGGAATAATAATACTTACAGTAGCTTTCCTGCAACAACTAGGAGTGCAGATAATACTGTTCCTAATAGGACTCTACTTAATATTGAAAGGATTTGGATTAGAAGAGCAGATAATAAACTTTTTCAGAAACTTTAAAGAAACAACAAGCATTGAAAGAGCTTCATTTCCATTATACATCGGCTCAATACTTCTCCTGCTGCTTTCATTATGGAGCGGTTATGAGCAGATAAATTCAGCAACTGAAATGACAGTACTAAAGCAGTTGGCTGGATTCACATCAGGATTCATAGGCTTATTTATAATAGCTGTTATCTTCTTCTTTATAGGAAGAATAGGAGACATGCATTACAGGAAAGAGAATTACAAGATAAAAAAATACTTAATGAGCACAGTGACACTGCTTGCCCTATGGCTCGTGCTTAAAAAAGCAAGCGAGTTAGTAATAGGAAAGATACCAATAGACGAATTCCTTTACTGGATGATAGTGACATTCATCTTGTCAATAATAGGTTTAAACTTTGTTAAAAAAATGTACTTGAAAAGATACATAATAGGCATGCTGAAAAAAGACATGGAAGTTTACAATGCAGAAGGAAAGTACATAGGAAAAATAACAGAAGTAAGTAAGAAAAACCAGGCAGTGACAATTGAAACAGAAAACAAAAAAAGGATAAGAACCCCTTTTACAAGAATCGTTTTAGTACAACAAAATGAATTTGCAATAGCAAGAATTTAAAAAATAAGAATGGCTCTAAATTATCATACTTTATCATACTCCTTACTAGCTTTTTTAAAAAAATGAGTAAGTAGAGTATTTTTTGCATAATAGGAGATATACTTCTTATAACCCCAAGCCCTCAGCCTTCTTGCAGAAACGTAATTGATCGCATTCTTATCAAACACGAATTTTCCTTCTTTTTCAACCTCATAAGCAAGAAAAACATCTTCACTTGTCACAGTGTTCACATCAAAACCCCTGATTTTCTTAAACACATTCTTTCGCACGGCCATATTAGAACCAGGAGGAGAAGGATGCTTCAGCTTAACCATCAACTCAGAATAGACAGGAAAAAATTTTTCACAGAAGACTTTTTCAAATTTTTTCCCATCATAAGGCACAATCAAACCATGTGCACCGGCAACTTCAGAATCATCAAAATTCGAAACAAGCTGAGACAGCCAGTTGCGAGGGGCAATTACATCAGCATCAGTGAAAACAAGAATACCCCCCTCCGCAACCTCTGCTCCAACCTGCCTACCAAAAGCAATAGTATACCTCTTGCTTAAAACAACCTTGTCAGCATACTTCTCAGCAATCTCCAAAGTTCCATCTTCACTGTAACTGTCAGAAACAATAATTTCATAAGTGCCTTTAAAATCCTGATTCCTTAAAGACTTCAAACAATTTTCAATATACTCAGCTTCATTAAAAGTAGGGACAATTATACTTACATCCAAAAAAATAACCCCCTTTCTTTAATTAATTACATTTTTGATATTATCAATTAACTTCTTTTTCTTAGCTCCTTCTTTCAAAGCAACTTTCAAAACATCAACTAAATCCCTAGCAGTTACAATCTTAATTTTAGAAGATTTCTTCTTATCCAAAACAACATCGCCTTTGTTAGCCTCAGGAATAACCACAACCTTAGCACCTGACTCAATAGCAGCTTCAATCTTAGCTGACACTCCCCCAACAGGAAGCACCTCCCCCTTAACACTCAAACTGCCTGTCATAGCAACCTCCTGCTTCACAGGAACTTTCTCCAAAGCACTTATAACAGCAGTTGCAATACTCACGCTTGCAGAATCACCCTCCACTCCTTCATAAGTCTGCAGAAACTGCACATGCACATCATAACTAGAAATCCCCCTGCCCTTATACTTCTTAATAATAGCAAACACGTTCTGCACAGCTTCCCTTGCAATCTCACCAAGCTTACCAGTAGCAATAGTCTTACCTGCTTTCAAACTCTGAGCAGGGGCAGTGACAGCCTCAATAGGCAACAGCAATCCACCATAACCTTCCCTGCCACCCATAACAGCCAAGCCATTTACTCTTCCAACAGCAAAACCTGTTGTCTTAATCACTTCATATTCCTTTTTCACATCAATAACCTTGTCAGCCATCTGCTGCTCCAAAGTTCTAGCCAGCTTCTTAGCTTCAACAACATCAGCACGAGTAACCAATTTATGCCCCTTGGTTTTAGCAATGTCACCAGCAGCCCTAATCAAACCACCCAAGTCACGGAAATGCAAAGTCAACTTGTTCTTACTGCTTGCCCTTCTCCTTGCTTCAAAAATAATTTCCTCAACAGCCTCCATTTTAAAATGAGGAATCTTACCATCCTTCCTAACCTCCTGCGCGACAAACTGCACAATCTTCTCACGGTTTTCAGGAGTGTCCTCAATCTTGTCATTCAAGTAGACTTCATAGCCATAACCACGAATCCTTGAACGCAAAGCAGGATGCATCTTCTGCAAATCCATCAAGTTTCCAGAAGCAATCAATAAAAAATCACATGGCACTGGCTGGGTATGAACCATTGCACCTGAAGACATTTCACTCTGTCCAGTAATAGAATACTTCCTATCCTGCATAGCAGTCAATAATTCCTGCTGAGATTTAGGAGACAAAGTAGCAACTTCATCAATGTACAATACCCCTTTGTTTGCCTTATGAATCATTCCAGCTTCAACCCTCAAATGAGGAGGAGTGCCTAAACCACCTGATTGATACGGGTCATGCTTAACATCACCAAGCAAAGCGCCAGCCCTAGCTCCAGTCGCGTCAACAAAAGGAGCATGCTTTTTTCCAAAATTATTAACCAATAACTTAGGCACGACAATCTTAGGCTTCATGCCAGGCAATTTCATACCCTTAAAACTCGCAGCAAGCACGACGCCCATTACAAGAAAACCTAAAAACAACCCACCTACTATAATAAAAGAAGCAAGTAGAATATCACTGAACAACTTAAAGTAAACAGCAGCTCCTATTCCAAGAGCATAAAGCAAAGAAGCAATAAGCATTGGGGACATTGAAACATTCAAGTCACTGCCCTGTTCCATAAACTGCTTCTTCTTAGCTTCCTCTACAATTTTCTTGCCTTGACCAGCTAAAGTAACAACTACTTTCGGATTGTTCTCATCATCCTCATTAGGGTAAACAAGAACATCCTGCAGCATTTCAACAGGAAGCAATTCAGCCATTGCCTGAGCAAGCATCGACTTACCAGTGCCAGGGTCCCCTATAAGCAAGACATTCCTCCTCTGCGCAGCTGCCTTCTTAATCAATTCAACAGCCTTATCCTGCCCAATAACCTGGTCAATCAATTTCTTAGGCACAGGCACTTCAGAAGTATCCTTAATCTTTTTCATAAAAACAATCACCAAATTAAAACAAAAACAATAAGCAAGTAAAAATTACTACAAACAAGTATATTAAACATTTGCTTCAAACATAAACAAAAAAGTAATTCAAAAAAAGAAGAGATAAAGAAGAAGAGCAAACAAGATTTTGAAAACGATTTTTCAACAACAGTAAAGAAATTTTGAAAAAACAAAAAGCAATTCAAAACAAGAAAGTTATAGAAACGTTTTTAAACAAAACATGATTATTTTTTAATTGATTATTATGGTTTTGAAAAAAATTAAAAAAGCTTTGAAAAAAAAGACAACAAAAAAGAAAACAACAAAGAAAAAAACAACTGCAAATAAAAAAACAGTCAAAAAAGTTGTAAAAAAGAAAACAGCAGTTAAGAAAAAAACAACCGCTAAAAAGAAAACAGCAAAAAAAACAACTAAAAAGAAAGCAGTTAAAAAAGTTGTGAAGAAAAAAACAACTGCAAAGAAAAAAACAGTCAAAAAAGTTGTAAAAAAGAAAACAGCAGCAAAAAAGAAAACAACAAAGAAAAAAGTGGTTAGAAAAAAAGTAACTGCAAAGAAAAAAACAGTCAAGAAAAAGGCAACAACAAAAAAGAAAACAACAAAGAAAAAAAGCGGTTGCAAGAAAAAGAAGACAACAAAAAAGAAATAAAAAACCTTAAAGCATTGAAAAAGACGCTAAAGAAATCAATGCCCTTCTCTTTTTATTTTTTTAAGAAAAGCAATAAATATACTCCTTGTTTTTTAAATTTAATTGAAGGTGAGGTTGAAAATGGTTTCAAAAAAATATGAAAAGTTATTTCTTAAGAAGAAAAGTTTCTGGGAAGAAGCAAACGCAAGAGAGGTAAAAAAGGCATTTGAATTTGCAGAAGAATACAAGGAATTTTTAAGCAAAGCAAAAGTTGAAAGAGAAGCAGTCAAAGAAATTGAAAAAACCGCTAAGAAAAGCAAGCTGAAAAATTACATAAACAACAGCAAGTCGATAGTTATTGTTAAAAAAGGAAAAGAAAAATTGTCAAAAGGAATTAAAATCATTGCCTCGCATATTGACTCTCCTCGACTTGACTTAAAACCGCATCCCTTATACGAAGACAACAGCTTAGCGCTGCTGAAAACGCACTACTACGGAGGCATTAAAAAATACCAATGGGTAAACCATCTCCTTGCCTTGCATGGAGTTGTAATCCTAAAAGGAGGAAAAAAAGTAGAAATAGCAATAGGTGAAAAGGAAAACGAGCCTGTTTTCACAGTGCCTGATTTGCTGCCTCACCTGGCTGACAAAAAACAAGGAGAAAGGAAGCTGCTTAAAGGAGTAACAGGGGAAGAAATGAACATTTTATGCGGTTCAATCCCAGTGAAAGAAAAAAAAGTAAAAGAAAAAGTAAAAACAGCTGTCCTTGAAAAACTAAACAAAGAATACGGGCTAACTGAAATTGATTTTGTTTCAGCTGAACTGCAAGCAGTGCCAGCTGGAAAACCAAGGGACTTGGGCTTTGACAAGTCAATGATAGCAGGCTACGGGCAAGATGACAAGGCATGCGCTTTTGCTTCATTAAAAGCAATTGAAAAAGCAAAAAACAAAAAAACAGTCATTGCCGTGTTTTATGACAAAGAGGAAATAGGAAGCACTGGTATAACAGGAGCTCAATCAAGGTTTGTTGAACACGTAATTGAAGAACTCATAAAAGAAACAAAAGAAAAAACAACAGTGCTGGAAGTCATGAGCAACTCGGAAGCAATTTCAGCTGACGTAACAGCAGGAGTAAACCCAACTTATAAGGACGTGATGGATTCAAAAAATTCAGTATTAATAGGATACGGAATAGGGTTGGAAAAAACAACAGGGTATGGAGGAAAATATGATGGAAGCGAAGCACCAGCTGAATACATGCGCAGACTAATTGATTTGCTTGATAAAAACAAGATAAAATGGCAGACAGGAGAACTTGGAAAAGTCGATGAAGGAGGAGGAGGCACAATAGCAAAATACCTCGCTCACTACGGAGTTAAAGTGATAGATGCAGGCCCACCAGTACTAAGCATGCACTCGCCACTTGAAATAACAAGTAAGGCAGATTTATATGAGACGTACAAGGCATACAAAACCTTTTTAGAAAACTAAAAAAAAGCAAAGTAAAGGAGAGGAGGAAAAGGAAAAGAACAGACCTAACCGTTGAATTGGTTCCCTCTCCTCCTCTTTCTTTAAAAAAACAAAGTTAAATTCACTCCATTTTCAAAGTTCTGAAATTAATTTCAGGCCTGTTTGTATCTGTTTTTTTATAAGATTCAATAAGCTTGCGTGAAGCATCGCGCAAAGCATCTGAAACATTAGAGTAATAGCCGTCAAGAACCAATTGCTTAAGCTGCTGTTCCAACCTCTTAGGGACACGAGTGTGTATCACAATCGTCTTCTTTTCATCACTCATAATATTACAAAAGTATACTTTATTTATAAAATTAACTAAAGATAAGAAAAACAGCAAAGTAAGGTATACAAGAGTATACAAGAGTATACTAATTATTTATATAATTTAGTTGATTTAAAGAAAGAAAATGGGAATTTTGTCAAAATTAGCTGCATTTAAAAAAAGAAAAGGAGAGAACAAGAATAAATGGAAGGCATTTAAAACTGTTCCTCCAAGCAAAGAGATAGAGGATATAATGAAGAATCCTAAAATGTTTGAATTGAAGATAAAAGAAGCTGCTGATGAAGCAGAAAAACATAACTATTTATTAAGTTTGGGGGACCCTGAAGTGGAAGTTTATAGGTCAGTTGGAGTTGCAACAAAAGTTTTCAATACAAAAAAGTTAGGAGATAAGATTGCTTTTAATCTTATGAGGAAGGGGGTTAATCCAAGAATTGCAACAGAAGAAATGCTTAAATTCAACAGGTTTATGGGTTTAAGAGTCATTGCAGAGAGAGTTGAAAAAGAAGGGCTTGAAGCTGACAAAGAATCAAAAGAGTTAATAGATAAACTGCTCAAACTACAGATTGAAAAAATGCATGAATTAGCAAAAATGAGTGAAAAACAAGGGAAAATAAATGAGAAGGAAATTGAGAAGATAAGGGGATTGGAAGAAAAACAGCTGGAATTAATGCAACAAGGAATGGAAGAAGCTGCAAAAATAGATGAGTCAATTGAAAAAGAATTAAAAAGGATACAACAAGAGGAAAAGCAGAAAGAAAAAGACAAATTCAGTTCAATGTATGTTTAATTAATAAAAAAATGCTGACAAAAGGCTTTAATAACTCACTTATTCTAAAACTTAATTAATGGAAATCACTTTTTTAGGCACAAGCGCAGGCATACCAACCAAAGACAGAAACACAACAGCGATTCACTTGAAATTCCTAGGCAACAGCTTGCTATTCGACTGCGGAGAAGGCACTCAAAGGCAAATGATGAAAGCAGGGCTTTCAATTCAAAAAATAAGCCACATCTTCATATCCCACATTCACGCAGACCACTTGCTCGGCTTAGCTGGATTAATACAAACAATGGGATTCAACAGCAGAACAAAAGAACTGCACATATACGCTCCAAAAGAAGCAAGAAAATACGTGAACTTCTTCAAAAAATGGGATTACTTAAACTTAGGATATGAAATAAAATTCCATTCATTAAAACAAGGAACAATTCTTGAAACACAAGAATTCAAAATAAAAGCAGTGGAATTAAAACATGGAATACCCTGCTACGGTTTTGTTTTTGAAGAAAAAGTGGAAGTGAACCTTGACAAGAAAAAGCTGAAAAAATACGGGTTGAAAGAAAGCCCTCTTTTAAAAGAACTGAAGAAAAAAGGCAAAATCAAATTCAAAGGAAAAACAGTTTACTTGAAAGACGTTTCAACACAAAGAAGAAAACCCAAGAAGATATCAATAATAATGGACACAAAGCCTTTTGAAAAACTAGCTGAAGAAGTTAAAGAAAGCGATGTGTTCATATGCGAAGCAACTCACATGGATGAATTGAAACAAAAAAGCCATGAATACGGGCACATGACAGCAAAAGACGCTGCAACAACAGCAAAAAAAGCAGGAGTCAAAAAACTCATAATAACCCACTTCAGTTCAAGATACAAAGACGCGAAAGAACTGCAAAAAGAAGCTAAAAAAATCTTTAAAGAAACAGAAGCAGCTGAAGACTTTTACACAATACAATTATAACTTGAATTTTTTCTTCAAATCAGCTTCGTAAACTTTCAAGCAAGGAAAGCCAATTGAAGAAGCATAAGTATTGAACTCAACAACACTCTCTCCTCTTTTCCTAATCTTTTCCTGCATTGCCTTAAGCTTCATTCCAAAAATAGAGTAACTTGGAGCATAGCCAGGCATTTCCTGAAACAAGAAAATCTGATTATACACTGTCTTAGGAGCCATTCCTGTTTCCCTGCTAGCCCATTCAACAAACTTGTAAAGCGACTGCTTGTCCATGTTTATCCTAACATCCCCAATTGCTCTGAGGAACCTTATTATGCGCCACTTGTAAATCATGAACTCCTCAACAAGAAGAAAAGTATCCAAGTCAGAATACTTCTTAATCAATTTAATAAGCTTCTGCTCCTGCTTTGTCTTCTTTTTCTTCGCAAACAATTTCTTGAAATAAAGAAGAACTTCATACTCCCTGTTAAAAGAAATGCCTTCTGTTATCGGAAGCTCGAAACCAGCACCGTGCTTCTCAACAAAACTTAATTTCCTGACAAACTCAGTTGCAGTGTTTGAAAAATTCACGCAATGCCCGTACTCCTCATGAGACAATGTGTTGATTAAATCGCTTATATCGCTCACAGGAGAGCCTTTCGTGTCAGTAGTTACGAAAAAAATGTTAAAAGGCTTTTTAGTGAAAGAATCAAAGGAATTCATAGCAGCAGTAGGCAAAAACACAGTCAAGTAATCAGGGGTTTCAATCAACTTAGTGTCATACTTCTTGTTAATTCTAACAAATTCTTTTTCAGCAATAGGCTGCAGAATTTTTCTCACTTCCCTATTCACCCTTAGCAAGTCTTTCGGATTTATTTTACCTCTTCTCTTTATCTCCTCTTCAACTTTTTCAGCTGTCGGCTTGCACTTGTAAACCTTCGCAAGTTCAACTACTGATTTTTTAAAAACAGGAAGCTCGTTGTAAAACCACTTCAATGCCTTTTTTTCAATTTCAGAAGCTGATTCAGGATAACCATAAACAATCTTCAACAACTTAGAGTAAATCCTATTCCTACCAAGCTTGCCTCCTTTCTTTTTCAAAAGAGGATAAACCTCTGAAAAATCACCTTTTTTCAAGCCCCTTACTTCAAAAGCTTTCTTATACTCATTTACTTTGTCAATCAGTCTCTTAATTTTTAACTTAAGAATCTCAGCTGAAACATTTGATTCAATCATTTCAAGCAATTCAATCAAGCCAATGCACTCAGCATTAACCATTACCTTTATCTCAAAAGCAGTTTTCTTTTTTAAAAACTTTTTCAAATACAAGTCAAGCAATTCAACAGAATAATCAACAAGAGAAGACAAATGCTGTTCATTGAAACCTTCTTTTACAATATGAGCAAAAAACACTCCATTAATTTCAGAAGGAGCATGATGAGGCTCGTCAACAGCTTCTTCCTTCAGCAAAAACTCCTTTGACTTCAAATAACAAATCACTTTCTTATCCCTTGTCCTGCTTCTTATTTTCTTCAAATTCAAAAGAGCCTTTTTCTTATTCTCTTTAGTTGGAAGAAAAAGCTTGCCAGCGCATTCATTAAAGCCATCTGTAAAAGCAGAACCAGGCTCAAACTCCTTGTAATACTCCAAAAGCAAAGAATCAACACTTTTCATTAAATAAACAAAAAGAAAAACAAGTTAAAAAAACTATGCAATGAAAAAGGAAACAAAATGTTTATAACCCACTTTCTTTTTAATAAAACAAGTATGAAAAAAGCATTTCTAATCATTTTACTAATAAGCATAATGGCAACAGGAACGCTTGCAAAAACCCTGCTTAACCACGACATAATAATAGATGTTTCAAAAAAAGGAGCAGCAAGCGTTACCGAAAGATTCGTGTTCGGACTAGAAGGAGATGAGATAAAGCAATTTGAAGACATATCAGCAACAAGAACCAATGACCTAAACTCATGGCATGAATTCGACACCAGAATAAACAAGTACGTCGTCGGAAACTCCTCAGCTGTAAAAATAAGCACTACAAAAATAAGCCAAGGGCAATTTGGCTATGAAATAAAACTCGAGTACACAGTCAGCGAATTTGCAAAGGAAGTGAAAACACAGGGAAGATATGAAATTTATGAAATCAACAGCTCCTCATTCCTTCTTTACCACAATGGCATATTCAGCTTACCTAAAAACACGGACTTGACAATTTCACTCGACCCCTCAGTAACCCCAAAAGACATACTGGAGATAACACCAACACCCTGGACAACAATAAACAAACAAAGCTTCAAATGGATAAGCGGAACATACACCAACATCTTCGTAATAAGGTATCAAATTGAAACAAGCATAAGCGAGGGGCTTACCTTAAGCAACATACTCAATTTCTTCATAAAAAAACCAGAATACGGCGTTTCACTCCTAGTCATCATACTCCTTACAATCACTTACAGGAGACAAATAAGCGAATTAATTTCAGAATCATTTACAGGAGAAGAGACAATAGTACTGCCTAAAAGAAAAAAAGACTAGAAAAACTTCTTCTTCTTAATTTCTCCTCTCAACACTCCTTCATAAGGCAGCCCAATATGAGCACATAAATTCTGAACAGTAAAATCATCACTAACTACCTTGGCATTCAACTGAACAGCAAGAGCAACAACCTTCAAATCAGCTTCAGACAAATGCTCCAAACTGCCAACCTCATCAGCAATATTCTCAACAATTTTCAAAGAAACAGGGTTAACAAAACTAATTTTAAGCTTGCCAGAAGCAACAGCAGCTTCAGCCAACTGCTTTGACTTAAAATCCTTCAATTCATCAATAACCTCCTGCACAGTAAAGCAATCCTCATCCCTGCTGAAAACAGAGTCGTTAATAAAAGCAGCTGAATCAAGAACCAAAGTCATCACCTTTTTTAATACACTTCAACATAAATAAAAGTAAAGGATAAGCAAATAAGTGAAAAAAAATGAACTTGAATAACCAAGAAAAAAAAATGCTAATAGCACTTAAAAAACAGCCACAGCAAACAACAAAAGAACTCCTGAAAAACACTGGAATGAAAGAGGGAGGAGTGAACAAAGCAATAGCATGGCTGAAAGAGAAGGGATTAATTGAAACAACAGAATCAATCAATGAAAAATATGAACTAGACAAAGAAGGAAAACAATACTTAAAAGAAGGGCTTCCTGAAAGAAGAATACTTGAAAAAATAAAAAACAAGCCAATGAAAATAAAAGAACTCATAAAAGAGCTAGGAGCAAACACAGTAAAAATAGGAAGCACATGGCTGAGAAAACTAAATGCAGGAATGATAATACAAGGAGAAATACAAATAACCCCCACTGGAAAAAAATACCTTGAAGAAAAAATGCCCCTTGAAAAAGCGCTTGAAAAAATAAGCAAAGGAGAAAAACCAGCACAAGAGGAAATAAGCCAGCTGAAAAAAAGAGGAAAAACAATCAAAGTAATAGAAGAAAAAACAACAACAATTGAACTCACAAAAAAAGGAACACAAGTAGCGTCAACTGACTTAAAAGTAACAGAAGAAATTTCAAAGATAACCCCTGAGATAATAAAAACAAAGCAATGGAAAAACAAAAAAATAAGAAAATACGACGTATCAGCCCCTGCTCCGACAATTTATCCTGGAAAAAAGCAGATTTACTTCGATTACTTGGATGAAGTCCGCGAAAAAATGATAGCAATGGGCTTCAAAGAAATGAAAGGAAACATAGTGCAAACAGAATTCTGGAACTTCGACGTCTTATTCCAACCCCAGAGCCACCCAACAAGAACAACAAGAGACACTTACTACCTAAAAGCACCAAAGCAAGGGGAGATCTTTGAAAAAGAAGTTCTTGAAAAAGTCAAACAAGCTCATGAAAAAGGAATAGACGGAAGCGCAGGCAGAAGAGAAGAATGGAGCGAAACAAAAGCAAAAAACCTCATACTCAGAAGCCACACAACCTGCCTTTCCATGAAAACACTTTACGAAAATAAAGAATACCCATTAAGATATTTCAGCATCGGAAGAAACTTCAGACGCGATGTAATAGACGCGTCCCACCTGCCTGAATTCAATCAGCTTGAAGGAATAGTAGCAGATGAAAGTTTAACATTAAGGGACTTGCTTGGACTGCTTGAAACATTCGCGACAGAAGTAGCAGGAATCAGGAACAAGAAGGACATAAAATTCAAAGCAGCTTACTTCCCATACACAGAACCTTCAGTTGAAATATTCGCAAGGCACCCGACAATAGGATGGATGGAACTAGGAGGAAGCGGATTGTTCAGGCCAGAAGTGTTAAAACCAATAGGAGTAGAAGTACCTGTAATAGCCTGGGGACTAGGAGTAGGCAGGCTTGCAATGTTCGCCTTGGGACTAAAGCACATAAAAGACTTATACTCTCAGGATTTAAAATTGCTGCAGGAAAAAAATTACTTAAGGCAAATGTGATGACAAAATGGCTACAATAGAAGTAAACAAAAAAGACTTGGAAAAATTAGTTGGAAAAAAACTAGATGATAAAAAACTAGAAGACGAGTTATTCGACTTAAAGCTTGAGCTTGACAAGAAAGAAGAAGACACGCTATTCATTGAACTTGAATATGACAGGGCAGACCTGCTTACAACAGAAGGAATAGCAAGGCAAATGAGAGGGCACTACGGCATAGAAACAGGGTTACAGGAATATGATTTTGAACAATCAGATACAGTCGTAGAAATGAGCAAGGAACTTGAAAAATACAGGCCTTACGCAGAATACTTCATTGCCTTAAGCTATCCAATGAATGAAGATTCAGTGAAGCAACTGATGCAAGTGCAGGAAAAACTACATGAAGTATATGCAAGGGAAAGAACACTTGCTTCAATAGGGATATACGACCTTGACAAGACAAGCAAGCAATTCAAATACGAAGCAAGAAAGCCAAACGAAATAAAATTCATTCCGCTTGAGAAAACAAAAGAAATGACAGGAGAAGAGATACTTGAAAAGCATGAAAAAGGAAAAGAATACAAGCACTTGATAGAACACTTAGACAAGTACCCTCTCCTAATGGATTCAAACGGAAAAGTGCTCTCAATGCCCCCAATAATAAACTCAGAAAACACGAAAGTAGATGAAAAAACTGAAAACCTGTTCGTGGATGTCACAGGAACAAGCAAAAAAACAGTGTCAGAAATAACAATTCTACTTGCAACTTTCTTCGCTGAAAGAGGAGCGAAAATAAAGAAAGTAAAAGTGAAACAGGAAAGCAAAGAAAGAATCACTCCAAAAATAGAATACAAGGAAATGAATTTGAAACCAGATGAAGCAAGAAGAACACTTGGCTTGAACTTAGACAACCTTGAAATGATAAGGCTTTTGAAAAAGCAGAGATTCGGAGCAAGACAAGAAGAAGGATTCATAAAAACAACAATACCCCCTTACAGGATAGACATAATCCACCCAATCGACTTGATTGAAGAAATTTCATGCGCATACGGGTTGAACAACATGAAACCCTCGCTCCCTAACATTGCAACAATAGGAGAACTGCACAAGACAGAGAAAAAAACAAGAAAAGCAAGAGAAGCAATGATAGGACTAGGTTTTCAGGAGATAGCAAGCTTCATAACTTCAAACAAGGAGAGAATGTTTGAAAAGCCAATTGAACTGTTGAACCCAGTTACAGAGGAGCATAATTGCCTAAGAAACTCCTTAATGCCTAAGCTAATGGAGTTCTTCCAAGCAAACAAGCATTACGAACTCCCTCAAAAAATATTTGAAGCAGGGGAAGCTGTAACCCCCACAAACAAAGGAGAAGCAAAAACAAGAACCGAAACAAGAATAGCAGGGGCTGTAATTTCACGCGATGCAGGTTACACTGAAATCAAAAGCATATGCGAAGCTCTTTTAAAAACAATGAACAAAAAAGCAGAATTCAAAGAAATTGAAAAACACTACTTCATACCAGGAAGAGCAGCTGAAATTATAATCAAAAATAAAAAAATCGGTGAGTTAGGCGAAATTCATCCTGAGATTCTTGAAAAATTCCAGCTTGAAAACCCAGTTGCCTTGTTTGAAATAAACTTGGAGAAAATTGATTAAAAATGAACAAGAGCCTACAGAAGATAATAAGCGTGAAGAAAAAAAAGAAAGCCACTCCTCAGACAATAAAAGAAGCTAAAAAAACAGCAGAAGAAATGAAAAAAATAGAAGGAGTAAAAGAAGTTGCATTAATAGGCTCAATCGCAAAAGGAGTACCTTACTCAAACTTAAACTACCTCGTAGTAATTGACTCATACTCAAACAAAAACCTTGAAAAAATAAAGAAACAAGTAGGCAAGGGAAATTCAGCCATATTCATAACAGAAAAAGATTTAATGAAAAAAGCGAAAAAAACAAAAGCAGGGCCAGTAATAAAAGCAGTTGGAATAGCAGAGTACCTTCTTGACAAAAATTCAAAAACAGAAACAGGACTAAGGAAGATAATTGAAGAAAAGCTTCCGAGATTAAGAATAAAAACATCAGACCCCCGCTTGATACAAGTGCATATCCCACTTACAGAAGAGCAGGATATTCTGAGAAAAGCAAAAGAAAAGCAGGCAAGAAAAGGAATAAAAAACCCTATTTTTCAAGAAAAAGGGTTCATGAAAACAGTTGACGCTTACTTAAAAGGAGAATTGACAGAAAAGCAATTCAAAAGATACATCAGGGAAGAGCCAAAAGCAAGAGAATATTTATACAGGATAATAACTTATGAAAAAAATCCTGAAAGAAAAAAAGAACTTGAAAAAATCTTTGAAAAAATAAAAATAATCAAATGAAAGAAGACAAACCTCTTTCTCTATGATGATGAACTGAATTTTTTTCGCTGATTTTTTTCAGCTTCAATTCCTCAGCTTCCTTAATCACTTTCTTAGGGCTCTTAACACCCAAAAACTTCAACTCGCTTTCATCAAAACCAAACTGAGCAGTCAGCTTAACAGCTTCGATTTTGTCTTTCATTAATTCTTTAAACATCGGCAAGTAATAACTCACAGCCCTTTTTGAAGACAAATGAACCTGCTCACCTACTTTCAAACCAAATGACTTGAAAAAATTCCTAGTTGACTTAGTGGAAGACAGCTTCTTAATAAGAGAAGGATAAGCATACTTAGTCCAAGAAAGATACTTCTCTTTTTTAGCAAGCGCAACCCCTGCACTCATTAAAACACTCACATACCTCCACAAACCATAATCCATGCGCTTATAAACTCTTCCTAAAAAAACATCTGCTCTTGAAATCCTCTCAAATGCATTAAACAAATCCTCTTCCTTCTTATACTCATTTGGAATATTCTCCTCAATCCATTTTAAAATAAAATCAGGCTGTTCATTCACATCAATAATTGACTTCCTCGCCTCGTCAAAATCCATTGACTTAAAAATAGTCTGCACAGAATCATAAACACTGGCTTCCCTGTCCCTGCTTCCAATCAAACTCAAATCTGCTTCTGAAAAACCAGGCACAGCAGTAAGCAACTGCAAGTCATTAATAGCTGAACGCACATCACCTGCATTCAAAGCAATTTTCTTAGCCAATTCATAATCCAACTTAATGCCTTCCCTTGCAGCTATCTTCTGAAGCAGCTTAGCAACAGTTGCATAATGCACTTTCTTGAAGTGAATTTTTTCGCAGTAATTCCTGATTGAAGAAATCTTCTGGCTCCACACATCATTAGCAGTCAAAACAATAGGGCAAGGATTTTCTTTAAGTATCTTAACAACAGCTCCTGCCCCTCCCCTGTCAACCCTGTACAAACCATCAATTTCATCAAACAAAACAAGCCTCATCTTTCCAGAAAAAGTTCTTGAAACACTAGCAAGCCCAGCTATCCTTTCAATTTTCTTAGCATCCCTGTCATCGCTTGCATTCAACTCAAGCAATTCAAAATCATATTCATTAACCAAAACATTCACAATAGCTGTTTTTCCAACACCAGTCGCGCCATACAGCAACAAAGGCTTGCCTTTTTTTCCATCAAGCCAATTTTCAGCCCACTTTTTAATTTGTTCAACTGCAGTTGAATTGCCAATAAAATCCCCATACAATTCAGGCGCATACTTTTCAGTCCACAACTTACTCATAAGTAATACTTAGAAAATCAAAGAATAAAAAAACAGAGGGAAAAAACAGACTCAACAAACTAAGCAACATTAACCTTAAAAAATCTAAACACAACCTGAATAACTTGAACAATCAGAATCTTCACAATCAACACTCCCATCATTGTCATTGTCTCTTTCATCAGTACAATTTTCCATACACTCCTCAGAAGAACCATAACATTCTTTTAATTCAAAGGAAACAATTTCACAAACGCTTTCATCATAACCACTGCAGTCGCTTAAACAAGGCGCCTGCGTGCCAGATTCATAATCACCTAAAACACTACAATCAACGCTTCCGCCATCGCAAACTTCGCCCTCTTCCAATTCCCCATTGCCACATCCTGAAACTTTACGCTTGTAAATGCTTTCAGAATCCCCCTGTTTGCATAATTCAACAGCTGAAAAACCAGTTCCTTCAAGAATATCCTTGCCATCCACAGTGCATGCTTTTTCACAGAACAAGCAGGGGTCATTAGGAGCAAGCAAACGGCTTCCTTGACATTGATTAGCTGCTTTCTTGCATTCAGCAAAATTAGAGTCAGTGACAGACTTGCCACTTGAATTAGCTACGAAATAAACAACAATACCAGCAACAGCAAGAATAACTGCAACAACCATCAAATACTCTAAAGAACCCTGCGCTCTGCTTTTCTTAAAAAACATCAATTAAAACAAAAAGAAAAACAGGTATATAAACAATTCAGCAGAAGATGAAAATTAGCTGATTGGAGAATAAGGCCTGAACTTGGCAAACTTTAGCCCATGAGTAACATCATCATAATAAGAAAGATAAAGATAACCATCTGAACCTAATTTTAAACTAGCCCAACCATAAGCTCTTGAAGAGGGATCAATTGTCTTAGTCAACCACTCTGTTCCTTTTTTATACAAATAAGTTATATGATCCCCCTCTCCTCTATAAGCAATTGAAGGTTCATCATTATCTGTTTTATCAATTACATAATCAACAGACCAAGCACCATCTGCAAGGTATTCAGGAGAATTCCATGAATTACCCTTATAAACACGTCTTTTCAAATCGCCAGCACAAGAATAAACAATAGAAGGCTGATCATTTGAATCCAATTGAACTCTTGAATTATACCCACATGAAGAATCAATACCATCCAAAGTTGTGATAGACCATGAACCCCCAGAAGGTTTGTAAGCATAACGCAAAGAGCAATAATGATTATGATAAGTTCCAGGCCCAAATGGCTGGCTTAAATTAGCATAACTAGCATAAAGGTTATTGCTTTTATCAACTGCCAATCTAATATAATGCCCTACATTGTAACTAACATCATCAACTTTTTCAGAATACCATGAAGAGCCAATTTTCCAGAAATGAAATAAATGATATGCATTAATTGTATCCCCACTATCAGGGTCAGTATAAGTTCCGTCTTGCAATCCAATAACAAAATGAGGGTTATTATTAGAATCAAAAACAAGTGAAGGGTCATAACCAGCTGCATCCTTAACAATCTCCAAATTCCAGCCTGAAGCATCTTTCCAAGCATGCCTTATATACGCCTTAATAGAAGTAGTATAGTACATTCCAGTATAATCTTCAGTTAAGTCAGCAGAATAGAAAACAACATGAGGAAAACCTTGCTTGTCAAAAGCAAAATAAAAAGTGCCTACAACTTCAGAAGAGTTATCATAAACAACTTCGGAAACCCAACTATCACCTGACTTATAAGCATATCTTAAAATCCGATAACCTGTTGACTCATTCTCTCTATAAACAATATAAGGTTTATTATCTTTTAAATCAAGAACATTTAAACCCCCAACCAGGGCAGAAGAGGAAGAAGGTTCATCAACTACCTCAATCTGCAAGCAATTTGAATCAGCATAATCAGCCACTCCATTGCCATCATTATCCACGCCATCATAGCAATTAACTTCACCTAAAGGAGTGCATACAAGAGTATTGTAACCACTGCAGTCGCTTAAACAAGGCGCCTGCGTGCCAGATTCATAATCACCTAAAACACTACAATCAACACTGTCACTGTCACAAACCTCATCACCCATTACAATCCCATCACCACACTTCTGCTCAATCTTATAAATAGATTCAGGTTCACCTTGCTTGCATAAACCACAAGCTCCATTAACATCACAACCCTCAGCAAGAGTCATAATGTCCTTTCCATTAACAACACAAGCAGATTCACAATCAATACAAGGATCATCAGGCGAAAAAATCAAATTGGTTTTACACTGCCCAGCTGCCTTCTTGCATTCAGCAAAATTAGCACTTGAAATGCTTTTGCCACTGCTACCTACAACAAAATAAACAACAATAGCTGAAATCATAAGCACAGCTGCTACAATAATCAAATACTCAAGACTCCCTTGAGCTTTAGTTTCTTTAAACATCAAATAAAACAAAAGAAAAACCAGTATATAAAAGTTAGCTGAAAACAAAAATAATTAAACAAAAGGAACACAAACCCCGTCAGTGCAAACACCAGGAGAGCCATTCAAATCACATGGAAGCCCTTCACACTCCTGCTCTTCACAGTCAATCAAGCCATCGCCGTCATCATCAACTCCATTATCACAATGAGATTCCATTAAAACACATTCTGCCATTTCATTACATGTTCCTTTCTTGCCATCAGACAAAACACATTCCCCCCATACATTCACATTATTAACGCACTTGCCTTCATCGCATAAGTTGAAAGTGCATTGATTGCCGTCATCGCAGTCAGAATCAACTCTGCATTCAACATGAACACCTGAACTATTATTAACAATAATATTTGAACTGATTCCACCAGAAACAGTTGGCAAGGAAGAATAATCAGACAAGACTACTTCTTTTCCGGAATTCAAAAAAACAAAAGCAACTGAAATCAAAATAACAAAAACTGCAACAAGCTTGAAATGAGACTTAATCAAACCAACTGCTTTATTCAATCCAATCATCAACTTAAATAAAGCAAAAAAAAGAATATAAACCTTGCACTACAAAAAGGAAAAAGGGTAAAAATGAAATCAATCGCATACGCTCAAACTTTTCATTTCACCTATAAGGAGTATGAAGTAAAATGAAAATCAATCACTCACCTTGCTCGCTCAAACTTTTCATTTCACCTATGAGGAGTATGAAGTAAAATGAAAATTGGATTAGTTGGAAAACCGTCAGCAGGAAAAAGCACGTTCTTCAAAGCAGCCACGTTAATAGACATAGACATAGCAGCATACCCATTCACAACCATAAAACCAAACAATGGCATGAGTTACATAAGAGTCGAATGCGTTGACAAGGAATTTGGAGTCCAATGCAACCCAAGGCAAGGATACTGCGAAAAAGGCACGAGATACGTGCCAGTGGAACTCGTTGACGTCGCAGGACTAGTTCCAGGCGCACATGAAGGAAAAGGACTCGGCAACCAATTCCTAAACGACTTGAACCAAGCAAATGTCTTAATACACGTAGTAGACGCGTCAGGCTCAGCAAACGAAAAAGGAGAAATAACTAAGCCAGGAACATACGACCCCTCAAACGACATAAAATTCCTAGAACACGAGTTGAACATGTGGTACTTAGGGGTGCTGAAAAAAGGAATTGAAAAATTCGCAAGGAAAATAAAACAAGATTCAAAAATAGAAAACTTAGTCGCAGAGCAGTTATCAGCTTTCAACGTAAAACCAGAAATGGTTGAAGAAGCTCTTAAAAAAGCAAATGCATTAGGCACAAATCCAAAAGAATGGAGTGAAGAACAATTAAAACAAATAGCAATAGATCTGAGGAAAAAAACAAAGCCAATACTAATTGCCTGCAATAAAATTGACTTGCCGCATGCCCATGAAAACTATGAAAAACTGAAAAAAGAATTTCCTGATTATTACTTCATGCCTTGTTCAGCTGCTTCTGAACTTGCCTTAAGAGAAGCAGCTAAAAAAGGAGTCATAAGATATCACCCGGGAGATTCTGATTTTGAGATACTGAAAAAAGATGAGCTTGATGAAAACCAGTTGAAAGGACTTGAGTTCATAAGAAAAAACGTGCTTGAGAAATACGGCTCCACTGGAATACAAAACATTCTTGACGCAGCTGTGTTTGATTTTTTAAAATACATTGCGGTATTTCCAGGTGGAGTGAACAAGCTAGAGGATAGCCAAGGGAGGGTGTTGCCTGACGTGTTCTTAATGCCTCCTGGCTCAACTGCACTTGACTTCGCAAACAAGATACACACTGACTTAGGAAAGCACTTTCTTTACGCCATTGACGTGCGGAAAAAAATGAAAATAAGAAGAGATTATGAACTAAAAAACAGGGACGTTATAGAGATAGTGTCAGCAGCAAAATAAAAAAAAGAGAAAAGGGGGTTTTAATCTCCGCTTAGGAAATCAAAAACGCCTGTTGAGTCTTCTTTTGGCTTCTCAAACTTGATTTGCTCCAAATCTTCTGTCAGATCCTCTTCTTCTTTTTCAACAGCTTCTTCAATTATATCAAGTTCTTTATCCTTATTTTTGAGCCTGCCAAGAGCATAAAAGTAAGCGTTCAAGATAGTGTCCAAGCCCATCTGCCTTTTATCCCCTCTTTGAGACACGTCCCTGAAATACAATTCAACCATTTTAAAAGCCATTTCCTCATCATCCATACAAATCACCTCATAAGCCAAACTCTTCAATTAAAGCAAGCTCTTCAATAGTTACTTTTTTTCCTTTCTTGAATTTTTCAAGAGCTTCAAGTGCTTTTTTCTTCAGTTTCTCCTTGTGCTTTTTATCTTTTTTCTTTTTATAATCACTCAACTCCTTTTTCGCCTGCATGCCTTCTTTTCTAATCTTAGCATACTCTTCATCAAGCTGAGATTTTATAGAATCAATTTCAGCATCCAATTCTTTCAGTTTTTCTTTTGCAGAATCCTTGCTTGAATACAACTTCAAAAGCTCTTTATGGTGTTTTTCGCTTTCATTTGCATGCTGCACCACAAGCTCATGGTAGTGGCTCGCTTCTTCTCTTGCTTTTTTTAACTGGCTTCTGATTTTTGAAAACTCCTTCCTTGCTTCTTTCACTTCTTTTGAAACAAGCATTCTCCTCTCTAATTCATCAAGTTCAGCGACAATTTTTTTCTCAACTCTAGGTGAAAAAACTTCTGTCTGGTACTTCCATTCAAGCTCTTCATACTGCTTTTTCAGCTTGAAATAATTAGAGTCATCTGATACGTTCAACTTGCTTTGAAAACTCCTTAATTTTTTTGAAAGAACAGAAACTTTTTTCAATGCCTCGCTCCTTTGTTTCTTATATTCCTTGACTTTTTCATTCTCCTTATCGCGCAGTACCCTTGCTTGTTTTATTTCCTCATTAAGCTTATTCAAAACTGCTTTGTACTTTTTCTTTTTTTCAAAAAGCTTTTTCAACTGGTTCTTTAATTCTTTCATGCTAAATCGTCATCCTTAACCAAGTCTTGGATAGTCGGCTCTTCATCTTCTTTTTGTTTTTTAAGAAAATCAATTCCTGCTTCAGCCATCTTGCTTGAGCCAATAGAATAGACTTTAAAGCCAATGTTTAAGGCTACAATGCCAGCTGCAAGAAGAATTAACAGGATAAAAATGCTGATTACAAGCCCTGTGTTCATTTCAGTTGATTCAAGAACAGCTGAAACAACTTTGCTTGATAAAAAAAGCCCCCCTGCAATAGAAGCAATGCCTCCAAGCATCAAAGCAGCTGACAGCATTCTCTGAGTTGAACCGCTTAATTTAAGCAAATCAATTGTCTTGTCAACAAGCTTAAGATGAGAATCAACTTCAAGTTTCATTGAAGAAAAATCAGATTTCAAGCCTTCAATTTCTTCAACAAGCTGCTGCTTCACGTCATCAACGTACTTTTTATTTTCAGCAACTTTCAAGTCAAACAACAAGCTGCTTTTCTTTTCCTTCTGTTCAGCCCATTCATCCATTTTTTCATCTACAAGCTTTTCAACTGCAGAAGCAAGCTTGTTTTCAATATACTCCTCAAATTCTTTTTTTGCTTTTGACAAAACCTGCTTTGCCTTCTGTTCATCCAATCCAAGCTGCTGCAAGTTAACTAAAATCTGCTTGTCAGGCACATTTTCAACAAGCATTTGATAAACAATGTCAGATAAATTCTTGCCTTCAACAGGAGGCTTCTTCTCAGCTTTTCCAAAAACAGCCATTGCTTAAACTAAACCACTCTGAATATTTAAAACTGATTGGATGAAAAAAACAAGCAAACCAGTTAAAACCAACAGCAGTTGCAAAATCTTTTTTTAAAAAAGCATGCAGAATAAAAGTGAAAAGGAGGCGATTTAAAAATGAATTTATTTGAAAAAAACGAAAACAAGGGACAAATTTCAGCTGAAATGCTGATGATACTAGCAGCTCTTGTAGGGCTTGGAATTTTTGTAATAAAAAACCTTGGAAAAACAGCTCAGAACACTGCAAGCAAACTAAGTGAAACAAGCTCTAAATTTAACGAAACAATAGATTACTTCCTTGAATAAAAGAAAAGGTGATAAGAAAATGAATTTAAAAAGCAATAAAGCACAGGTGTCAGCAGAGCTTCTTGTAGTAATGGCAGCAGTAATCGCAGCTGCGTTAATAATCGCAAACAGTTACTTAAAGTCAATGAAAAAAATAAACACAAGATACAACTCCAACGTAGCCAAAGCATTGAAAGCAGTGAAGTGAAAATGAAAGCACAGGCTTCAATTGAAACATTAATGACTCTCGCAGCCAGCATTGCAGTTCTTTCACTACTTCTCGGGCAAATAAGCATGATTGAAAAAACAGGAGAAAAAGTGCTGTCAAAAAAAGAAACAAAAGAAGCTGAAACATTAATCAATTCAATATGCAAGGTAACAGCTGCTTCTAATTCAAAACAAGAAGCAGTGATTTATTTTTTCAAAAACGCGTCAATTGAAGTTAGCAATGATTACTGTGAAAAGAAAAGCATTAATCTTTCAAAAGGAAAAAACAAGATAGTTTTTTACCCAAGCAAACCAGTTAAAATCATGTTAAAATTGCACTGACTTCAACATAACTCCTCTTAATAACAGGGTTCAAGCACTTTTCTTTTTTTGGATTAAATGAAATGCACGTGATTTTTATATGGGGATTGACTTCTTGAACTTGCTTAATGCATTGCTTTGAATAATCTTTTTTCAAAGAACATGATTCAACCACATCCTGTAATTGCATGAAAAGAAGCTCCTTGCTTAAACCAGGAGCTTGAGAATAATGAAAATTAAGGAACAAGTAAAACAAGGCAATGAGAACAAGCCCTGCTTCAACTGTAAACAAAAAACCCTTAGATTCTTGTAACTTTAATGACACACAAATCACTTCCGCATAAGGCAATTCTTGAAACACCATCCCCTTCAAAAAAACCACTGCTTTTCAATCCCATTACTTCAACTCCATACTTTTTTCCATCGAACATGAAAACTTTTTTCAAATTAAAATTCTCTTCTTTTACTTCATGATGCTTTACTTCATTATTCTCATACTTCACAAGCCCCTTATCTGAACTTGAAACCATTAGCTCTGAAACCCTTATCAAATCAGCTTGCGTTGAAAAAGAAGAATGACTTTTTTTCTGAATTGAAAGAGTGTTTGCAAAAAAAGCAAATGAAAAAGAAAGAATGAAGACAATGATTATGAAAGCAGTTATTGCATCCAAGCTAAAAAACAATCCCTTCATTTCAAAAACCACCTCCTTCTAGTCTTGACCGAACAGAGAAAAGAATTAACTTCTTCATTGAACACAGTTAAATTAAGCCCTTTAATGCATTTTCCTTCTTCACTTACCTGCCCCCCTGTCAAGTAATACAAATGCAAGGCAGATGAAAGCTCTTCCCTCTGCTGTTTTTCAGAAAATTTTACAGAAGTAGTATTAAAAGTTTTTGGGAAAGAAGACAACATAATAGAAACTGCAAGTAACATTGCTGCAAAACTAACCAGCATTTCAATGGACATCTGCGCTTTTTTCACAACTCCTCTCCTCCAAGAATCAATGCTTTTACTTCCTGACTTCCTATCTTTGACTTAACTGAAAAAGCCATGGGTTTTGAAAGCAGTTCACTTGCTTCGCTGAAATCAAAAGGCAAGTCTTTATTGAATCCAACTTCAACAACTCTCTTATTCTTGTTTGAGTTTAGAAAAGCAGCGCACAGCAAGACATTTGAAAGAGAAAGTTTTCCATTAGTTTCTTTTATTACCTCTGAGTTAATTGAATTAAACTGCTTTCCTCTACTAATTATTCTAGTAGTTGGCTTTTCTTCTGACAAATCAAAAGGACTCACAAGAACAGTGTTTGCTGAGTAATTGTTTTCAGCAGCCCATTCTTGTATTTTGTAGCACATGTAAACTTCATCCAAGTAATCTGCTTTATCTCCTGTTGCAAGAGTAATTGCTTCTCCTGCCACGTCAAGAACCTTGTTTTCAACATCCTTGTTTGCATCTTCAACTGTCTTTTTGAACCCATCTTGCATTGAGTAAATTCTTTCATTAGTTAACTGCATCAAATCAATACCCTGCTTTTGCAAAACCATTGAAGAATAAGCCCTGTAATCCAAACCAGCAATTAAAATAAACACTGACAAAATAACTGCAAAAACAAGAGTTGAAACAAAGCCTTTCATAATTAACTGAAATGAATTTTTTCATTTAAATGAAATTTGCAACAATGAAAAGTTTTAACTAGTTAAATTAATAAACAAGTAACAAGAAAAAAGAAAAGTAAGGTGAGCAAAGAAATGAAGTTCTGCAAAAACGAATTAAGAGATATACTAATTTCAGTTGTGACTATCACTCTTGCTTTTTACTTCTTGCTGGCTAAAATGGGAAATTACCATTCTTTCATAGCAGTTTTTTTAGGAGTAGGTTTAGGCTTTGTATTGCATGAACTTGGGCACAAGTTCACTGCAATGCATTATGGCTGCGTGGCTTGCTACCGCGCCTGGACTCAAGGACTTGTAATTGCATTGCTTTTCGCTGTTTTCACTAATTTTGTTTTTGCTGCTCCTGGAGCTGTTTACATTTATAAGCCGAACTTGACTAGAAGAGAAGACGGCATCATTTCGCTTGCAGGGCCTTTGACTAACTTGTTTATTGCTTTTTTCTTCATGTTTTTGTTCATGGGAACAAATTACATGAACTTGGCTTACTGGATTTTTAAAGTAAACGTGTTCCTTGGATTGTTTAACATGGTTCCATTCGGGCCACTTGACGGCTCGAAAGTATTCAGGTGGAACACAGGAGTCTGGGGAGTAGTTTTCCTATTCTTGCTTGGATTGAACTTCTTCTTCCCATACTAAGAAAAGAAAAAAAGAGGAAGCTTATCTGTATTCTGCTCCTTTGTAGCTTCCTTTGAAGTCCTCGTATCTTTTAGCCACTTCTCCTTTTAACGAGGGGCTGACTTCCTCCAAAGCTTTTTCAAAGTGCTTCCATTTCACTTCTTTTGCCTGCTTGTTTTCCCTCAAGGCGTTCATTGCAGCTTCTCTTACAACTGCTTGTATGTCTGCTCCTGAGTAGCCTTCTGTCTTCTCAGCTAGTTTTTCTATTTTCACGTCTTTTGCTATTGGCACTTTTTTCAAATGCACTTCAAAGATTTTCTTCCTCGTGTCCTTGTCAGGTGCAGTTACTTCAATTAGCCTGTCAAACCTTCCCGGACGGAGAAGAGCTGGGTCTATCATGTCAGGCCTGTTCGTAGCTGCAATTACTACCACGTCTTTTAATTCCTCCAAGCCATCCATTTCAGTTAGTATTTGATTCACTACTGTTTCAGTTACAGCAGAGCCCATGTGAGTTCCTCTTCTCGGAGCAATGGAGTCAATTTCATCAAAGAAGATTATGCATGGCGCTGCTTGCCTTGCTTTTCTGAATGTTTCTCTTATTCCTTTTTCTGACTCGCCAACCCATTTTGAAAGCAGTTCTGGTCCGCGCACGGCTATGAAATTTGACTCTGACTCTGTTGCAACTGCTTTTGCCAGTAAAGTCTTACCTGTACCAGGTGGGCCGTATAGGAGTATTCCTCTTGGTGGTTTTATGCCCATTCTCTTAAACATGTGAGGGTATTTCAAAGGCCATTCAATTGCTTCTTTTAATTCCTTCTTGACTTTATCAAGTCCTCCAATGTCGTTCCATTTCACATTAGGCGATTCAATTAAAACTTCTCTCATGGCGCTTGGCTGCACTTCCATGAACGCCTTGTTAAAGTCATCCCTAGTTACTTTCAGGCTTTCAATTATTTTCACTGGAATAGTTTCTTCATCTAAGTTCATTTTAGGAAGGAATCTTCTCAGAGTCTTCATTGCAGCTTCTCTTGCAAGAGCAGCTAAGTCAGCTCCAACATAACCATGAGTCTTAGCTGCAATTTCCTCCAAGTTTACATCCTTATCAAGAGGCATTCCTCTAGTATGTATTTTAAGAATTTCTAATCTGCCTTTTTTGTCAGGCACTCCTAATTCAATTTCCCTATCAAACCTTCCAGGACGCCTCAAAGCAGGGTCAATTGCGTTCTGCCTATTCGTAGCAGCTATAACAACCACTTTTCCCCTTGACTTCAAACCATCCATCAAAGTAAGCAACTGCGCAACTACCCTTTTCTCAACTTCACCTGTTACTTCCTCTCTCTTAGGAGCAATTGAGTCAATCTCGTCAATGAAAATGATTGACGGCGCGTTCTTAGACGCTTCTTCAAAAATACCTCTTAATTTTTGTTCAGCTTCACCTACGAATTTTGAAATAATTTCAGGCCCCTGGATGGAATAAAAATTAGCATCAGCTTCATTAGCCACTGCTTTCGCTAATAGTGTTTTTCCTGTTCCAGGAGGACCGTAAAGCAAGACTCCTTTAGGCGCTTCAATTCCAAGCTTGGTGAACAATTCAGGGTGCCTTAAAGGCAATTCAATCATTTCCCTGACTTTCTTCACTTGATCGCCAAGCCCTCCAATGTCGTCATAAGTAACTTGTGGAACTCCTTCAACTTCTTTAGCAGGCTCTTCGCGAATACTGACAACAGTTGATTCTGTAATCTGAGTCAAGACATTCTTAGGGTTGACATTAACTGCTTTCAAAATAAGAGGCTGTCCGAACACAGGCATTAAAATGCTGTCTCCTTGAAAAATAGGGCGTCCAATTAATCTTTTTTTCACGTACTCTTCAAAACCACTTGAGAACCTGACTGCTTGAGTAGGTGCAAAGATTATTTTCTTAGCAGGCTTCACTCTCTTCGGCTTGCTTACTTTAATAATATCCCCTGCTCCTACATTAGCATTTTGCCTAATTAAACCGTCGATTCTTGCAATGCCTTTTCCTTCATCCTGAGGATAAGCTTGCCACACAACAGCACCAGTCTTTCTCTTGCCTTCAATTTCAACAATATCCCCAGAAGTAACATCAAGTTTTCTTCTTGCAAGGGAATCCATTCTAATAATTCCCCTTCCAATGTCATCTTGCTGCGCTTCCTGAACCTTCAAATCAACCATCATAATCACCTTCTTTTACAATTCCTTCATTTTTTTAAATATTATCTTGTTCCACTCATTCATCAGCTTGTCATTCAATTTCTTCTGCCTTTCAATTTCCTTGAAAAACTCCTCCTCGTAATCAGCGATGAAGTCGAACATGCAGTGCAGCAGCTCAGCCTGAGTCATTCTCTTGTGATGCAAGTCCAAAAGCGACTGCAGCTGCTTCATTATGAGAGCGTCCCTCTTAAATACCCTCATAGTTGTTTCATCATCCATGTTGTATATTTGTATACGAGCATATTTATATACTTTTTGGAAAGGGTTTAAAAGGAAAAGGAGGATAAAAGGTAAATTATGAACAAGATTAACTTGCATTCACTTAAGCAAAAACTAAAATCAGACAGCAGTTTGCAACTTCTTGTAGCCACAAACTTGGTCATTATAACAATTGCCTTGGCTCAGCAATGGAATGCTGTCCAGGTGCTTTTTATTTATTGGGGACAGAGTGTTGCTTTAGGAGTAATAAACATTTTTAGAATTTTTACAATAAAAGTTGCAAGCAAAGAGAGGATAGGCAGAAGAGCAGGGATTTCTGCTTTTTTCATTTTTCATTACGGCTTATTCCATTTAGTTTACTTGAAATTCATTTTTTTAATTGCTGAAATCACAAAAGCAGATTTAGATTATCATCTTCTTTTTTATCCAATCCTATTACTTTTCATAAACCACTTATTTTCTTTCATTAAGAACAGAAAAAAAGACAACAAATTAAGAAAAAACCTGAAAGAAGTAATGATGTACCCTTACAAAAGAATCAAACCAATGCACATAACAATAGTTGTATTCCTTTTTATTCAGGTTTTCCTTCATAATTCAGGAGTGCTTGTCTTTTTCATGCTTTTAAAAACATACGCAGATGCAAAATCGCACATAATAGAACACAACCTAACTTAGAAGAGTTTGAAAAAGCTTATTAAAATAAAAAACAAGAAATAATTTAATGATTCCAATCGGCTGTTCTTCTATTGACAAGCTTCTCGGAGGAGGACTTCTTGAAGGAGTAATTACACAGGTTTACGGAAGCCCTGGAAGCGGAAAAACAAACATTGCGCTTTACACTTCTTATACTGCTTCTAAAATGAATAAAAAAATTGCTTTCATTGACACTGAAAACAGCTTTCATCATGAAAGAGTTAATCAGATTTTCATGGAAAATGAATTGCTGAATAACATTGACTTAATTAATGTTAAGAATTTCCAGGAGCAGGAGGAAGCAATTGAAGAAGTTGTTAATGAAAATTACGACTTGGTGATAATTGATTCAATGACTTCGCTTTACAGGGTTGAAAGAACAGATGATAACTACTATGACGTGAACAGGGTGCTTGGAAAACAAGCTTTGAAGTTGTTGAATTACGCGCGTGAAGAAAATATTCCTGTTTTAATCACTAACCAAGTTTATACTAATACTGACACTGGATTAATTGAACCTGTTGGTGGAAGCATTTTGAAGTATTACTCGAAAGTGATTCTTGAAGTTATGAAAACAGAGGAAGGAAGAAAAGTTGTGTTGAAAAAGCATTTGAGCAGGAAAGACGGTGAAGAAGCAGAGTTTAAAATAGTTGAAAATGGTATAATAAGTCATGGGTTATATTCATAAGAAGTTTAAAAGAGTAGTTGAAGATTTGAAAAAAAGATATGATAAGCCTAAAAATAAAATAAAAGCAGTTATAGGTTATGGTTCAATAGCTTATAAAAAAAACCCTAGAGACTTAGATTTAATTATTATAAGAGAAAAAGGAGGATTGCAATTAATAAAAGACACTAAAAGAGGGGAAGACATAGTAATTGCAAGTAATGAAAGCATTAAAGAAACAAAAGAGAAAGAAGCGCCAATTGCCGTAAAACCCCCATTAAGTTCAGCTACAACCCCAAATATCCTTTTATATGAAAAAAATAAGGGGGAATACAAAAAACTTAAAGAAGAAACAACAAGAGAGTTAGTTAAATCTGTGATTGAAAGGATAAGAATAGCTTTTCCAGAAGCAGACAAAGAAATAATGATAAACCCTAAGCAATTAGTTTTAATCAACAGAGTGCTGATAGAACCAAAAGTAAAAGAAGATGTAGGTTACTTGAATAAGTGGTTTGAATCAAAAAAAAGAGGAGAAGATCCTTTTGAAAAAATTGAAAATTTTCTAGATGAGAACATTATCAAGGGAATTTTAAAAGAACAAGGACTATTTATAAAAGAAGAAAGAATTCCAAAAACTAACGAAGTACTATTCAAAATAAGATTACCAAAACAAGTATCAGAAGAAAAAACAAGAGAACAAATAAAAAAAGGAAAAAAAAGATTAAAAAGATTAGTTGAAAAAAAAGATTAATAAACTTTACTTCCCCCGTTTGGCAGCAGTTCCTGCACCCAGTTTACATCAAATAACTTGTCTGGGTAAATTTCTTTCAATTTTTTGAAAATTAATTTAGCTGAGTTGCCTTTAGTTGACTTTAAATCAGGCTTTATTGCCACTCCTTTCCTTAAGACGCTTGGCGGGGCAATCATCAACTTGCCTTCTTCGTTGAAGCCTATTTTCAATTCAAGCACAGTGTTCCTGAACCATCTCCTCTTGCCTTCAATCACAAAACTGCCTGCAGCCAAGTACTCCCCTGCTTTCGCAGCTGTCTTAACCTGACTTTTTTCAACTGCATAAACATCAACTGCTCCTCTGCCTGCTTTCCAGGCGCGTGAAAAACTAGCTGCAAACTGCGCAACTTTCTCCAATTCCTCTTCTTTCATTTGCTTTCCTTTCTTGGCAATCACAACAGAAGCCCCTGTCACATCAGCATGGAAAAACAAGTCCTCTTCTTCAAAATAGTTCTTGACTAAGCGAGTGTTGCTTTTGGCATCGCGTCCTCCGATTACTAAGAAATTGCCCAGCTTCATCCAGTGGAAGCTTTCAAACCATTCTTTTTTCCTTTCTATTTTTTTCTCCAAGCCCCTCTGCTCTTCCTGTTTTTTCTCTTCTTTTGCAATAAGTTCTTCTGTTTTCTTAATTGCTTCTTCTATGCCTTTGAGTTTTCTTTTAAGTTTTTTAGCTTTGTCATAGTAAACAGTTGCGTTGTCCTGAACACTGAGTTTGGGGTCAAGTTCAATTTCAATTTTCATCAAAGTAAATTAAACAAAAAGAAGTTTATTAAAACAAGCGTTCAGCTTAATTTTTTGATTTGGTTGCTGATTTTGTTTTTGTTACTTTTGCCTTTTTCTTGCTTTCAGCTGCTGCTTTTTTCTCTGCTTTTGCTTTGCTTGCTTTTTTCCAAGCATCTTTTGTAGGACAATTCATATCAAGGCACATTTCAAAAGGACGCATCTTCGCCCTAATTACCCTGACTATTGGAGTGCCACATTTGTCGCACACCCTTCCAGTTGGAACAATCTTCGCTTTTTGAGGAAGAGGGTAACTGTTTGAACATCCTTTATTGTAATTAGAGCACCCTACAAACTGCTTCTTTGTTTTTCTCGAACGGAGTATTCGTAAATCTCCTCCGCATGACGGGCACTTGCCTACAATGTAATCGTCGCTGCTTGCTTGCCTTAAATCCTGTGAAACTTTTTCTCTGTTCTCCTGAAGTTTTTTCAGGACGCTGTGAAGCATTTTTCTAGAGTCATTCACTACCTCTTGTTTTGTCTTTTTGCCTTGCTCTACTTCATCCATTTCTTTTTCAATGTCCGCAGTCATCTTCGGCTTGGTAATGTCTTCGCCGTATTTTTCAAGAGCTTCGATTACAGCAAAAGCAATTTGAGAAGGAGTGAAATTCTGCTTTCCCTGTACATACCCTCTGTCAATTAGTTTTTGAAGAATTTCCGCTCTAGTCGCTTTTGTTCCTAAGTTGTTCTCATCCATTAACTTGATTAATCCTGAAGGAGTGTATCTTGGTTTTGGCTTTGTCTGTTTCTTTTCTTCTTTAACTTCAGATGCTTTGACTTTTTCTCCTTGCTCAAGTTTAGGAAGGAATTGTTCCTCCTGCTTTGAATAAGGATAAAATTCTTTCCATCCTCTTTCAATTATTGTCTTGCCTTTTGCTATGAAATCCTCTCCTTTGTAATCAAGAGTGGCTTTCACTGTCTTCAGCTTGGCTTCGTCTGCAAGAGTGGCAAAAAATCTCCTTACTATTAATTCATACACTTTCCATTCAGCTGGCTGCAGCTTCTTTTTGTTAGCAAGCTCGACTGGATGAATTGGAGGATGGTCTGTTGTTTTTTTCTTTCCCTTTGTTGGAACAAGTTTTTTCTTTTTCAATAACTTTGAAGCAAGTTCTCCGAATTCTTTTGTCTTTTCGAATTTTTTAAGAATATCCCTTAAATTCAATTCATCTGGGTAATGGGTGTTATCTGTCCTCGGGTAAGAAGTAAGCCCTTCCATGTAAAGTTTTTCAGCTATGCTCATTGCCCTTTTCGGCTGAAGCCCAATGCTTGAAGCTGCTCTTAAAAACTCAGTTGTGTTAAAAGGCACAGGCGGTTTCTGGTGAAGAACTCTTTCTTCTATTTTTTTAACTTCAGCTGTTTTAGAACTTAATTTTTTTATTTCATCTGCTTTTTTCTTGTCAAATAATTTTTCTTCTTTATAAACAGCTGTGAACTTGTCTTTGTTTTTTTCGCATTCAATTGACAAGACGTAATAGTTCTCTGGCTTGAATGCTCTTATTTCCTTTTCCCTGTCAACTACAAGCGCGAGAGTAGGGGTCTGCACTCTTCCAACTGACAAGAAATTTCTCCCTAATTTTCCTGAAGTAAGTGAAACATAACGAGTGAGAACAGCTCCCCATATTAAGTCAATTTCCCTGCGGGAATCAGCTGCATCAGCCAAGTTGTAGTTAAAATCAACAAGGTTCTCAAACGCTTTTTTAACTTCTGAAGGAACAAGTGAAGAGAATTTAGCTCTTTTGATTTTGATGTTTTTGTTCTTCTCTTTTATTATCTCAATTGCTTCTTTTCCAATTGACTCTCCTTCCCTGTCATAGTCAGTTGCTATTACCAACTCGTCTGCTGTTTTTGCAAAAGAATGAAGAGCCTTCTTAATTCCTCTCAGAGAGGGCTTGTATTCTATCCTGCCGTCAATCAAGTCATTTAATTCTGTCCTCTGCCAGTTGTTCAATTCTTTTGGAAAATCAACGTCAACAGCATGCCCTTTCAACGGAATAACCACATCGCCATTAAGCAGTTCAAAAACATCAATTGAACCAATTTTCCTATGCTTAGAAAGCCCTAGAATTGAAGCTATTCTCTTCGCTGCTATTGGCTTCTCTGCTATAATTAGTTTCATTTTAAAAATCCTTCTTGAAGTTAAATTCGTTGAAAAAAACTAATATAAGTAATGGTATAAAAAACAACTGGTTTTTGAATCAGAAGTTTTTTATAAAAAAATCACTTAGTTCTTGTTTAATGAGCAAAGTTAAAATTCTTGAAGAAGACGAACTTCATTACGTAATAAGAGACAAGAAGGGAAGAGTTTTTTATTTAATTAAAAAAGAAGATGAAGAGATAGAGGAAGTGGAGTAAGTAGTTGAAAAGATGCTGAAAAGGAGAGGAGTAATCAGCATAAAGAAAATGAAAGATGAGTATCCTGAGATAAAAAAAGAAATCAAAGAAGAATTTGCTAAGAAAAAAATTAAAAAAGACAGTCAGGCTCTTGTTCACGTGCTTTCAAAGATATGCGAGCCAATGGAATTAACACCTCTCATGCTTGATTACAACATTGAAGATATTCAAATAATGGGGTATGATAGGAACGTTGTTGTTTCTCACTCGCAATATGGTGTTTGCACTACAAACTTGATTTTCAGAAAAGAAAAGAAGAGGATAATGGCTATCCTTGACAGGATTCTTTTAGGAACCAACAGGCAGATAAGCCACTTGAATCCGATAATAGACGCGTCAATGACTGACGGTTCAAGAATAAACGCCACTTTACATTCAATCTCACCTGAAGGGCCTACAATAACTATAAGAAAATTCCTGCCAAAGCCAATAACAATAATAGATTTTGTAAGAAGAAAGCACATAACTCCTGAAGTAGCTGCCTTGCTGTGGCTTTACATGGATGGGTTTCAGACAATGCCTCTTAATTTCATAGTAGGGGGAGGAGTAGGAAGCGGAAAAACAACACTAGTAAATGCTTTAACTGCATTCATTCCACCTGAAGAAGTGATGCTGACAATAGAAGACACTAAAGAATTAATTCCATTAAATGAAAACGTGATAAGCTTGCTGTCAAAACCACCTGTAATAGAAGGCACAGGGGGGATAACACAAGATTTCCTGCTTAAAGCAAGCTTGAGAAAAAATCCAGACAGGATAATAATAGGGGAAATGAGAGGAGAAGAAGCTGCTTCTCTTTTCTCAGCAATGAACATTGGAAGAAAATGCTTGACAACAATACACGCTAACTCAGCTGAAGAAGCAATAGACAGGCTGACAAACCCACCTATGAACGTGCCTAAGGAGCTAACAAGCTTGATTGACGTTATAATAATGACAGCAAGGATAAACAAAGGAGAGAAGATAATTAGAAGAATTTTCCAAATAAGTGAAGTGATAAAAAAAGAAGGCTCAGATGAAGTTGAGATAAACCTTATTTATGAAAGAGACCCTGCAACAGATTCATTGAAAAAAGTAAATGAACTGAAAAAAGTAGAGGAGATTGCAAAAAATTCAGGCATGAGCGTTGAAGGAGTTTTGAAAGACCTTGAAAAAAGAAAAAAGATAATTGAGAAGCTTGCAGAGTCAAACGCTGACTTGATGAAAATAAAAGCAGTTATAGACAAGTATCACAGAGAAACAATCAAAAGCAGCTTAATGTAAAAAGAAAAGGTTAAAGGCGTGCAACAGCATACCTTCTTAAATACAATTCAGTTGCATACATTTGAATAAAAGGAAGAACAATAACAGACAAGAGAATGATTGAAACAATTTTATGCCCCCATACAAAATACTGCCCAAGCCAAGTTTCAATTAAAAGAAGGGCAAAAAGAAGAACAGTGCTTACAACAAAGTAATATAAGAAAGAAACAGGGTATTTTTTCACAAAATTAAAAGCATCTTTCATAGAATCAATCAAATTAAAGTCTTCTATTATTAGAATCTGCGGAGTAAAAATAAACAAGCTCCAGAAAACAAGCAGGACAAACTGAGTGAAAATGTCTGAAAAGCCAAGCAAGTCAAAAACAAGTCCTAATGCAACTGAAACCAACCCCATTATAAGAAGAAAGACAAAAGTTTTGAAGATATATTTGCCAAAAGTGCTTACAACCCTTGAAAAAGCAACATGATCAAGAGTTTCCTTCAACTTGACAACGCTTACCAAAGAAGCTATGAAAAAAGACAATAGTAAAATTGAAGCAATTGAAACAAGTAAAAAAATCACTGCTTGAAAAGCATTCAAATCATTAACAATTGAAGAAAACCTTATAAAACCAGCGCCTACATTAACATAAGTTGAAACAAGAGGCATCAGAACCAAAGAAAACAGTATGAACAAGCTGAACAAAGCAACTAAATTCAAAGTGCTTAAATAAACTCTTGCAGTCCTTTTTAAAACATTGAACATACTGTTATTACAACTCATTTCTCATTTAATAAGTTTCCTAATAAGTAACCAGGCTCTGCTTTTTCAATTTTCACTTCAACAAAGCCACTTGCTTCCTGCGGAAAAATTACCTGCCTGTAATTATAGCTGCGGGAATGCATTTTTCCATCAGCAAGAGCATCTGTAACAAGGCACTTCACTTTCTCTCCAAGCATTTTCCTGTTGCTTTCCAACCTTATCTCCTCACATAACATAGTTAATTTTCTCGTCCTCTGTTTTGAAATTTTTGTAGGTACTTTTTTCATAGAAGCTGCTTTAGTATGAGGGCGAGGGTAAAACATTGAAATGTTAGTAACATCAGGCTTGGTTTGCTCAATTAATTCAACAGTCTTTTCAAAATCCTCTTCTTCTTCACCTGGAAAACCAACAATAACATCAGTCATTACAGCCAAGCCAGGCACTTCTTTCCTCAAATAATCAACTAATTCAACATACTGCTCTGCTGTGCCAACTCTGTTCATCAGCTTCAGAACCTTGTTTGAACCTGACTGAATTGGGATATGAATAAATTTAAAAACTTCTTTTTTATTCAGCATTTTAGCCCATTCCTCTTTCCTGTCATAAACAAAATGAGGATTAGCCATGCCAACCCTGATCCAATAATCCCCTTTAACTTCTCCTGTTATTCTCTCAACAAGCTCGTAAATGCTTGTTCCAATATCATACCCATAACAACCATTATCCTGTGAAGATAAGAGAATTTCTTTCTTGCCAAGTGAAACCAAGTCCTTAACATAAGAGATAATATCCTCTAATGGATAACTTGTCAAATTTCCCCTTGCATTTTTTGTTCCGCAAAAAGCACAGTTTCCGAGACAACCTTCGCTTAATTCAACAACAGCAGTAACTGACTTATCCTGCAAATGAGGGCATTTGATTTTGTTAACATGCTCTTCTGAAAAGAATAACTTCTTTTCTTTTGATTCAACTGCTTCTTTAATTTTATCAAGCGAGTTAGTGTCAACAACTGAAACACCTAAGCTCAATGCTCTTTTTTTATTGACTCTCGGAAGGCAGCCTGCTAAAATCACTTTTTTGCCTTTATTCTTATATTTTTCAACAAGCGAAACCATCTTGTTCTCAGTTGTAAGCTTCACAGCGCATGAATTGATGATTATAACCTCAGCTTCTTCAGGCGTTTTTGAAAAAGAGTAGTTTTTAAGACGGGCTTTGATTATCATCGAATCTGCCTTGTTGACAGTGCAACCGAAAGTATGCAAGTAAATTTTCATAATTAGTTTTTGTTTATTTTGTCAAATATAAAACGAGCCAGTCCACCTACCAGTAAAGAAACTGAAAACCAGAAGTATATTGAACCATAAAACCCTCTTGTTTGCAAAACAAAATTTCCTGAAAAAATAAGAGGAAAGAAAAGAAAACTAACCATATACAAAAAAGGAAGAAGCAGAAAAGAGTAGTACTGCTTGAAGAATTTTTTCCCAAACCCGAATTCAAGCGCAAGGCTTTCAAAAATAAAAGAAAACAAAAAACCTGAAATAATTATCAAAGCAAAGGAAAAATCATTCATTTGAAAAACCTCATTTTTTCTTTTTTTTAACTTTCACTGCTGTGCCATAACAGCTTACTTCAACAGCTCCTGGCACCACTTGTGAAGGAGTTGAAAACCTAGCTCCTACAACTGCATTTGCTCCTAATGCTTTTGCATTCTTAAGTATTTTTGAAATCACTTCTCTTTTAGCTTTGTTTATCATGTCAGTGTATTCAGGAATTTCTCCACCTACAAAAATCCTAAGCACTGCAATGATGTCCTTGCCTATGAATTTAGAACGAACAGAAGTAGCCCATACAAAGCCTTTAACTTCTTCTATCTCATACCCTGCAATTGTTTCTGTCGTTACAAAATGCATTCCTTTCATTCGATTAACCTCACTTATATTACAAGCCAAGTGTATTTAAACCTTGTTTTATTCAATTAGCCATTCCGCTTATTGTAGGATGGACACAGTTCCAGTTTTTAATATTACAGACAACAGGAGAGGAATAAAATGAATTGCTTGTCGTAACATTCCATACTTGCTGATGAGTTGAAACATTCAAAGCATATAAAACCCCGTCATATGAACCAAAGTAAACAATTCCATTAACAACAACTGGCGAAGGATTGACATCCCCTCCTGTATGATAAGTCCACACTTCAGCACCAGTAGTTAAATTCAATACATGCAGGTAATCATCATCGCTTCCAACATACAACAAGCCTCCGCTATAAAAAGCAGATGAGGAAATGGCATCTCCGAAAGAAGATGAAGTCCAAATCACCCTGTTAGCATCATCGCTGCTGACATTCAAAGCATAAGTCTGATTAGTATTGTTTCCATCTTCTGACACAATCAAATAATCTCCAACAAGTAAAGGAGAAGATAAGACGTAACTATTCAATGACTTCTTCCATTTCACACTGCAATTGCTAGTGTAAAAAGCATAAGTATAATTGTAAGGAGAACCAACGCCAATGTAAGCAACATCATCTTTTACAAGAGCAGATGAAACATCATTACCTCCATCTTGAGCATAACTGCATACTTCAGAGCCATTATTGTTAATATCCAGCTTGTAAAAAGAACCGTTTCTAGTTTGTTCATAAGTACCTTCACCTACATACAAGTAGTCACCAACAATAACAGGGGAAGAGGAATAAGAATTAGCAGTGCTTAATTGAGGCTGTGAAATTGAATGATTCCATAACTGATTGCCATCAGATACATTCAAAGCATAGACATAGCCACCCATGGCAAAATAAACAGCATCTCCTTTGATAAAAGGCGAGGAGCCAAGATAATAAATCCCTGCATTGTAAGGAGTAAACGTCCATAAAATGCTCCCATTAGTTGCATTCAAACAGTATAACTTCCCAGCATCATTTCCAATAAATAACCTTCCATTGCTTATTCCAGGAGAAGATGTGATAGTATTAATGGATGAAAGAAGAGTAGACCAGTATTGAGTGCCATTTTCATAATAAGCGTAAACATTCCCATAATTCTTAGCAAAGAACACTACATAAACTGGCTTGATGTAATCTTCATCAAGCTTGAAAGTAGTTTTAGGATACCCATTGCCTAAAACAAGATACTGCCCAGCAGACAATTCATCAACCAGCAAATGCAAGTCATAAAAACCAGCATCATTAGGCTCTAAACTGGATTCATTTAATCCAAACCAGCCAACTAAAACCCCTGAACTGTTGTAAACCATGACACTCTTTTCAGCAGCAGCTCTACCTAAATTCCTTAAAAAAGCAGCAGTGCCGTTAAAATCGCTTACAACAATATAAGGATTGTCATAATCAACACTTACAACGCTGTCCTTCTGAGTATAATCGCCAACCCAGTACCACACGCCAATAGCTGCAATCACAGAAATTGCAATCAGCAAAACCACGCCAACAACAGGAGACAAGCCTTTCATGAACAACTTCACTTTTTTAAGCATTATAATTAATAAATGAAACAAATAAGTTATTTAAACACTGCGTTCATAAATGTTATAATCAGAGTTGGTTTTTAATGATTGAAATTGAATTGCCTTGGACTGAAAAATACAGGCCAACAAAACTTGATGAAGTAAGTGGACATGAGCAGATAGTTGAAAGGCTTAAAGCTTATGTTGAAAAAAAGAACATGCCTAACATGCTGTTTGCAGGGCAACCTGGAATTGGAAAAACAGTATGCGCTGTCGCAATAGCACACGAGTTGTACGGTGAAAACTTCAAGCAGAATTTCCTGGAATTAAATGCAAGCGATGAAAGAGGCATTGACATAATAAGAGGCAAGATTAAGGATTTTGCAGCTTCGCTTCCATTCGGAGGAGCAAACTTTAAAATAATATTCTTAGATGAAGCAGATGCCTTGACAAGAGATGCTCAGAATGCTTTGAGAAGAACAATGGAAAATTACGCCCGCACATGCAGGTTCATCTTATCATGCAACTATTCCTCTAAAATAATAGAGCCTATCCAGTCAAGATGCGCTTTGTTCAGATTCAAGCCACTACCAGAGGAGAAGATAATTAAAAGATTAAAGCACATTGCTAAAAAAGAAAATTTAAAAGTTGATGAAAAAGCATTTGAAGCACTTGTTTATGCGTCCGAAGGGGACATGAGGAAGGCAATTAATTACCTGCAGACAGCAAGCGCATTAAACGACAAGATAACTGAAAAAGATGTTTACAAAGTAGCTGCAAGAGCAAAGCCAGATGAAATAAAAAAATTAATTGAAACTTCTATGAAAGGAGACTTCAAAGAAGCAAGAAAATTGCTTGATTACTTGCTATTTGAGTATGGAATGAGCGGAGAAGAAGTAATGCTTCAAATATACAAAGAAGTTGTAAACAGCAAGGAACTGCTTGATTCTAAAAAAGTTGAAATCATTGACAAGCTAGGCGAATACAACTTCAGATTAACAGAAGGGGCAAACGAGAGGATACAATTAGAATCACTAATAGCTTATCTAGTACTAACAAGCAAAAAATAAAATTTTTCTTTGACTGCCAACTACTTTCTTTTCCTCAGAAACTTTGTTTCTGGGGCATCTATTAATCTTTGATTAATTGCATGTTTTAAAAAGAAAGGAGTTGAATTACTAATAGCTTACCTGGTTCTCACAGGCAAGAGATGCAAATTCTTCAAACTTTTGATAACTTGTCTTGTTTGAAAAAATAAAGAAGAACTAAAGCAATTAAAGAAAAAGCAAATCCAAACAAGAAAGTAAAATGAGGGCTTTTATCCCAAAGAAAACCAGCTATCAAACCAGCTGGAATAGCTGTAAAACCTTTTACAGTGTAAAAAGTGCCAAGAGCAGTTGCTTTTAGATGCTTAGGAGACAAGTCAACTACAAAAGCCCTTTCAACGCCATCAGTCAAAGCAAAAAATAAACCGAATAAAACAAACATTGAAATTAATTGAAAAACAGACGAAGAAAAAGCAAGAAGTAAAGCAGTTAAACTAAAGGTTAAGTAACCTGTAAATAAAACTTTTTTCCTCCCAATTCTATCAGAAATTGAACTGAAAGGAATGACTAGCAGAGAATAAGTAAAATAGAATAAAATGTAAAATAAGATGGCTTCTTGTGATTTTAACCCAGTTGAAAGAACTTTCAGCAATAAAAAAGAGTAACCGAAGTTACCTAAGCTAAAAATAACTACAATTAAAATAAAAAACTTAAGTTTAGAACTTAATTTTGAAAAACTTACTTTTAAGCCAGCCACTTTGTTTTTTTTAACCCTTTTTTCTTTAATGAACATGATTAAAAAAACAGCTAGAATAGAGGGAATAAGAGCACTTAAAAAAGATAACCTAAAACCAAACAAAGGAAGGATTATAAAAGCAATCATTGCCCCTAAAACTGAACCAATGCCATCTAATGCTCTTTGAAAGCCAAACGCTTTACCCCTAAATTCTCTAGAAGTTGATTCTGCAACAAGCGCATCTCTCGGAGCATCTCTTATCCCTTTCCCAACCCTTTCAAAAATCCTTATAAATAACACAAAATTCCATGAATAAGCAAAAGCAAATAAAGGTTTCATTAAAGAGGACAAGAGATAACCAGACAGAATAAATGGTTTTCTTCTATGCCTTTTATCTGAAAAATACCCTGAAAAAACTTTAAAAAAACTAGCAGTAGCAATAGCTGAGCCCTCAATCAAACCAATTATCAATGCACTTGCTTTTAATTCAGTTGAAAGAAACAAGGGGATTAAGGGAAAAACAATCTGACTTCCCATATCAGTCAATAAACTGACTACCCCAAGCAAGAGAACATTTAAAGAAATTCCTTTAAAAACATTTTTAGAATCCATTTAAAAAAAATAAAGAAGAAAAAGAATAAAAAAGAAGCCGTTGAATCATAAAGGAGACATGAACCTAAACATAACCTCATTAAAAAAATAAAATCAAACACTGAACCTCAGCAAAGCAGCTACTCCTGTAAATGCTTTCAGCTTTTCACTTGCTTCATTTTCATGTGAAATAACCTTAACTTCAGCCCCTGTTTTCTCAGCTTTTGAAATCAAATTTTCAATTTCTTCCTTATTTTCAAACAACAAGGAGTCAAGAATCAGCAGCTTGTCAACTGCGCCGTAATCAACTGCTTCTTCAACTTCTTTCAATCCATAAGTTGCTTTTTCATTAACTATTGCTTTGACTAACTCTTCCATCAGCTTTGTCTCCTCAGCAAACCTGCTTTGCCTGACTATTTTTGAAAACACGTCTTTTTCAACAAGTTCATAAACACCCTTCTTTCCAGTGTTTGAAATGTCAGCAACTAGAATCTTCTTTGCTAATTTTGCATCCTTGTCTTTCAAATAATCGTAAAAATTATTTTTTTCAAAACCGCTTCCAGCTAAAACAATTTTATCTGTCTCTGCTTTTTCCAAAAGTTTTATTATCTCGTCATACTCTTTTTCTTTTGCGTTTTTGTCACTTGAATACTTCCCAGCTCCTCTTAAATTAATCTTTCCAAGTGAAGAAATGCCATACTCCTTGACTGCAAATAACTCAGCTTCCCTTTCATCCATTACCAAAGCAGTTATTTTTGGCTTTTCAGCGCTTGCTTCTGCTTCTTTAATCCTATCCAAGTCGTATTTCAGCCATTTTTCTTTTTCAATCTTTACTTCATCATTCAAGCCAATGTCAATGGAATGGTGCTCTCCTACTTGCACATACTCCTCTGGCTTTCCTTCAACAATAACACCAAGTATCCTCAATTTTCCAAAACCCTTATGAAATTCTGCTTTTTCAACTTTAATCTTAATGAACACCCTTTTCCTCTCCTGCTTTCCAGAAGGAGAGACAAATTTTCGGTGAGTGCTTGCGCTTACAAAATCACCTGGCTTGATTATCTTCTCCAAATGCCACAAGTCCTCTTCAATCTGCGGCTTCAGCTTGATTTTGTTCTCAAACCTTGAAACAGTCAGCATGGTTTTAAATAAGAAAAAAAGTAATATAATACCATGCCAACCAGAAGAGAGAGAGAGGGAATAAAAGACTCAACCCTAAAAAAAAAAGGTTATAAACTAAAACCATGGCAAAGAGGAAGACAGATACAAGAGCAAAGAGGAAGACAGATACAAGAGCAAAGAGAAAGCAAAAGAAAAAGCGTGTTTAAATCAGATAGAGAAAAAGAGGAAGCTAGAAGAGAAATTGAGAGAATGGGATTAGACTGTATAATTGGAATTGAATTAATGGAAAGAGGAGTTCCATTAAGAGATTTGTTAATTCTTGCAAGAGGAGATGCAAACACATTTTTAGGGATGCATGGAAAAAAATTAGATAGAAAGCACTGGAGATATATCCGGCAAAAATACAAGTGATTGAATTATGAACAAGCCAACTTGTTTTACATACACGACTTTGCTTATTGGATTATTCTTATTAGTGGGAACAATGCATTTTTACTTTCACTGGCAATGGATTCCTGCTTTGACTGCAATGCTCAGCGGGGGGCTGCTGCTTTTTGCTTTATTCATGTTCATGCTTGTTTTAATGAGCCTGTTTCTATAAACCAATTAACAAAAAAGGATTGAAGTTAAAATGGAAAAGCAAAGCAAAAGAAGAATAGCAGTAGTTGACCCTGAAAAATGCAATTACTTAAAATGCTCGCAGGAATGCATCAACTCCTGCCCTATTAACAGAAGCGGAGCAGAATGCATAATTTTAGGAGACAGGAAAAAAGTAGTAGGTGGACTTGACAAGATAGCTGTAATTGACGAGAATTTATGCACTGGATGCGGAATATGCGTCAAGCGATGCCCTTACCAGGCAATCCAAATAGTCAACTTGCCAGGGGAATTGGATGAACCAACTCACCAGTACGGCAAAAACACTTTCAGGTTATACGGCTTCCCAATGCCAATGAAAGGAGTTGTCGGCTTAGTTGGGCCAAATGGAATTGGGAAAACAACAATAATAAAAATACTAACAGGAAGTCTCATTCCAAACCAAGGAAATTTTGAAGAAAAAGCAACTTGGGAGAAGACAATTGAAAAATACAAGGGAACTGAGCTGCAAAGTTACTTGAAAAAAATAGCCAACAAAGAAGCAAAATTGTCTTACAAGCCACAGGACGTGTCAAAAATACCATTAGTTTTTAATGGAACAGTTAAGGAATTAATTGAAGAAACAGGAGAATACAAAAAAGAATTAATTGAAGAACTTGAAATTGAAAAAATCTTAGAACAGGAAGTATCTAAGATAAGCGGAGGGGAGCTTCAAAGAGTTGCAATTTACATTGCCTTGTCAAAAAAAGCTGACTTTTATTTTTTCGACGAACCTTCTTCTTACTTAGACGTAAAGCAAAGGCTGAAAATAGCAAGAGTAATAAAAAAACTAGGAGAAGAAAAAAGCGTCTTCGTAGTAGAACACGACTTAGGTGTCTTGGATTACTTAGCTGACTACGTGCACATTTTGTATGGAAAACCAGGGGTATACGGAGTTATTTCAACTTTGAAAAACGCGCGTTCAGGAATAAACGAGTTCCTAAGAGGCTATTTGAAAGAAGAAAACATTAGAATAAGGGATTATGAAATCAAATTCGAAGTTAAGCCACCTTCAAGTGAATGGGATTCAAAAAAAGAAGTTAACTACCCTTCCTTTACAAAGAGTTTTGAAAAATTCAAGCTAGAAGCAGAAGCAGGAACTTTAAGAAGCGGAGAAGTGGTTGGAATTTTAGGAGCTAATGGAATTGGAAAAACAACTTACATGAAAATACTTGCAGGCGAAGATGAAGCAAATGAAGGAGAAATCAAACTTGACTTGAAAATCAGCTACAAGCCGCAATACTTAGATTATGAAAAAATAGACTTGACTGTTGATGAATTCATCAAGACACAGGACATTAATTTCGGGTTGTTCAACTCTGAATTTAAAAGAGTTGTAAGCGACTTGATGGATAAGAAGATGAACAAGCTGTCAGGAGGAGAAGCTCAGAGAGTAGCAATCGCAGTTGCTTTGTCAAAAGAAGCTGATGCAATTTTATTAGACGAGCCAAGCGCTTTCCTGGATATTGAACAGAGGTTCTTGCTAAGCCAGTTGATTAAAAGAATAACTGAAAAAACAAATGCAACTTGTTTAGTCATTGACCATGACATTTTATTCCAGGATTTGGTTTCAAACAGAATAATGGTTTTTGAAGGAACACCTGCTGTTGAAGGAAAAGCTTACTCCCCTACAAGCGTGCATGAAGGCATGAACTTGTTTTTGAAAAAAATGGGAATTACTTTCAGAAGAGAACCTGATTCAGGACGACCTAGAATGAACAAGCCTGACTCGCAAAAAGACTCAGAGCAAAAACAAAAAGGAGAATATTACTACACAATGTAAAAGAAGAGTTCTTTATTTTCCTTGCGCTATTTTAACTAGTTTAGGAACCAGTTGTTTGCCTTTGAGTTTCAAGCTTCCTTTTTTCAAGGATTCAACGTCAAATTTTTCAACTTTGTCTGGCTTGATTCCCTCAGTGTAAATCAGCAGGGGCACTGGGTCTTTTGAATGCGCTTTCAACTGGCACGGCGTGGAGTGGTCTGCTGTCACTGCAAGCACTACTTCTTTGAAGTCAAGTTTTTCAATTAACGGCTTGATAAAGTTGGAGTCAATGTCTTCTATTGACTTCTTTTTTCCAGTAAAGTCGCCGTCATGCCCAAACAAGTCAGGCCCTTTAATGTGTATGTATAGAGAATCATACTCTTGAAGAGCTTTCATGACCTTTCTTAGTCTCTCCTTGTAATCCTTTTTTCCAAAAGTGGGCTCGCTTAATTCTATTACGTCCATGCCTGCAAGTTTTCCTATTCCTTTTTCAAGAGGCATGTCTGCAAGCACAGCCCATTTCATTTTGTATTTTTTTGAAATGTTGAACAACTCTGGTTTTTTAATTCCATAATCTCTGCATAAGATTAAATTAGCTGGCAGTTTCTTGTTTGCTTTCCTATGCTTGTTTACAGTGGAGTTATTTAATGCCTCGTAAGCTTTTTTAGTGAACTCGTTGATTAGTTTTGCTGTGAATTCGCTTGCTTTGTCTTTTTTTAAAGGAACTGCTTTTTGCACTTCCATTTTGAATTTAGGTAGGGCGACTGATACTCCATTTTTTCCTTTCTTGTAAGCAGGGTCAGTGTTGGTGATTTCAGGTGATAATTTTTTCTTTGATTTGATTATAAGAACTCCGCGGTGCTGTGAAGTTGCTTTGAATATGAATTCAGCATCAGTTAGCTTTACTTTGGCGTTGATTATTCTTTCAAGCATTTTTGACTCAGCTGAGGTAAGGGAGCGTGCGACTCTTCTGTCTATTATTTTTTTGCCGTCGCTTGTAGTGGCAAAATTGCATCTTACGCTTAGTTCTCCTTTTTTTACTTCAACTCCTACTCCTGCTGCTTCAAGAGGCCCTCTTCCAGTGTAGTATTTGAAGGGATCGTAGCCAAGAAGGGATAAAACTGCTGAATCGCTTTCAGGAGCTGCTCCTGGCACTGTTTCCATTATGCCTGATTTTGATTTTTTAACAAGTGAGTTTAAAGAGGGTTTTTTTGCTTTTTTTAAGGCTGATTCTCCGGGGTAGCCACTTAACCCGTCTAGGACAACCATTAGAATTTTTTTAGTCATAGTATCACTATCTCTGTTTTTTCTCCGTTACTCTTGTAAGCAGCTATTGAATTTAAATCATAGGGGTAGCCTATGATTAAATGCTCTTTTCCAAGTGAAGTGAAGAATTTCAAATCTGCTTTTGAAGGGGAGTTGTTTGGTGTTGGGTGGGAGTGGAATGTCCCAAGCAAGTTAGGGTAGATTGGAATCAGGTTCATTTTAACATGCACTTGGTAAGTTGAAAATTCAGCTGGCATTATTACAAAATCATCAGCAGGGTCATTTAAGAGAATGCCTGCTACTTCGTTTGGGTAAGCTTCTTTTGAGAGCACTAAAATTTTTTCAACCAATTCTTTTTTGATTTTCATTTTACTTCACACTCCACACACGCAAAATGAAAAGCTTGAGCGACGCAGTCGCGATTGATTTTCATAGTAATAAGAACACTGTTGGTGTTATTAAACTAGACATGCAGGTCATTCTTGAGACTTTCAGCTTAATTGCAAGAAGTCCTATGGATGAGCTTGTTAAGAAAACAAGGAAGCTGAAGCCTTGTGACAGCAAATTAATAAAAATAAGGAGAGTGAGGGCTGCTGAGGAAAGCAGGCGCTGGTTTGCTTTTTGGTATGTTTTAACAGCTTGTGCTGCTATTTTTTTGCTTAAGAAGAAGCTGATTCCAGTTGAAAAGAGAACAGCTCCTGCATAAAACAAGGGGTTTGCGTTTACTTGTTTTATCACTGCACTTGAGCCGCTTCTTGCAATTTGAGTTAATGAGACAAAGTAAAAGCTGAAAGCCATGTAGGAAAAGTTAGAAGCTGAGATGAATGAAATGAATTCGTGTTCATCTAATTTTCCAAATTTTTCACCTATTGTTGAAACAATTGAAGAGGAAACTGCTGGTATTAATGAAAAGAAGGAGGAGAGGAAAGAAGCTAGTATTGAAGTTCTTATAATCTTTTTTTCAAATTGAGGTGTGCTTGTTTTTTGAAAAACTGGCTTTGGGGAATTGAGGGAGTGTATCAAGTTAGGGACTGCGAAAAATCCTGTCAGGAGAGGAAAGAGGAGGTTGTAGTGAAAAGTGAGCATTCCAAGCACGCTGCTTAAAAAAGTTATTAAAGCTGATTTTCTGCTTTTCAAGATAAAAGACAAGAGGACAATCACTAGGATAAAAGGAGTTAGTTGAGAAAGTGTTTTTACAGAAATTGAAATCAAGTAAATCAATGCAATGAAAGGGAAGGTGAAGACAGCTGAAAGGAGCATTGAATCCAAACTTGTTGAAATTGCTTCTATTGCTTTTCCTTTTTTTACAAGCTTGTGCGTGGGAAGCAGGTATATTTCGCTTGAAGAAGGCACTCCGAAAAGAGTTGAAGGGAAAACTGAGAAGAAAAGGAAAGAAATTGAAGAAGAAATAATCAAAAGGGATTGGTTTGTTCCTTTTGAAAATGAAATGAAGGGGAGGAAAGTGTTTATGTGCATTCCTGGAATTAAGCCTATTAAAGCGCCTATTAAAGTTCCTGTTATTAGTTGTGTTATCATTGGCTTTTCACTTTTGCTTGTTAGGTTTTTTGTTCAAACAGCCAGCAGGTTCCGTTGTCTTGGCTTGCTGAGGCAAAGAAAGTGACGTTTTTCTGCGGGAAGCGGAGTGTTTTAAGGACAATGAGTATTGAATCATTTTCTTGTTTTAAGACCCCTATTTTTGTTCCTTTTTTTGAGAAAAAGAATTTCACAAGATCTGCTTTTATTTCAACCAAGCCGCTGCAGTCTTGTTTCACTTGCTTTATTGTTTTTTTTGAGTAAAAATTAAGAGGGTGGAATAATGTAATCAGCACAAGGCCTGTCATTGTAAAGAACAGCAGAACAGTTTCTTCAAAGTCCATTGTTTAAGGAAATGATTCTTGTCTTATTTAAAAAATTTCTGAAGTCAGTTGGTTTTAACTTGTTTGAATTCAAGGGAAGGTGTATTCTTCATATACTTTTTCAGATGAAATTGAAACATTGATTGAAGGAGAAGGGCAGTTGGTTAAGTCAATGTTATTTATTGTAACTTCAACTCCATCTGAGTCAAGAAGAGGGTTGTTAAGAATGTCTTCTAAGTCACTGCAATGCCCGTCTGATATTGCGTCTTTTATTATCCTTCTGACATCTGTTTTTCTATTGTTGACTGCGTCTATTTGAAGCACTGTGCTGTCATCCCATTTAACTGATGTAAAAGCAAGGTAATTTGAGTAAATGAGGAGGATTAACGCAAGTCCGAATAGGATTCCTGTCAAGATAAAACCTTTTGAATTTTTTTGTTTTTTATTCATAAGCATCTCCTTGCTTTCGTGAGCTTGTTTTCAAGCACGCTGTTGTAGTGACTTTTTGAATTGAATGGGTTGTGAAATTGTATCTGAAAGAGTTTACAACTGCTTTGACTTCTGAGTTCTGGCAGTTATTAATGTAAGGCAAGCTGTTTAATCCTCCTAGGTAATTGTAATCATATGCATCTCTTGCCTGCCTGGATAGTTCTTTCAAGTCATGTTGCACTGACGACTCTGTCAACGTCACTGCTGTCGAGATTATTAAGATTACTACAAGCAGGCCTATTGCCGCATCCATTGTCATGAAAAATCCTTTGCTCATTTTTCATTACTCCTTGCATATTTTCATTTTAAAATAGCCTTCTTGATTGTCTACAATTGCTGGTTTTTGAGTCACAGCCACCTTTTTGAATGAAGAGCATCCTTGATTTTTTTTAATTACCAGAGTGTCTGTGCTGTTGTATAATTCTGCTTCGTATTCATAAGCAGTGCCTTGGAAAATGCTGTTCATTAAATTTCCAAGCTCAGGCATTTTTGAAGAGGACAGATTGTTCGGCTCGTTTACTGCAAGGGTTCTTTTAACTGCTATTTGCGCGAAGTCGCTTGATAACTGCTGGATTTCATTTGAAGGCATGTTTAAAATTTGGCTTGTTTGCGTTGCAATAAGGCCGACAGCTACTGTGACAAGAAGGAAAGATAGGAAAGCATCTAAAGTAAAAATTTGGCCTTTTGATTTTCCGCATGCTTTTTTTTCCATTTTATTTTTCAGTAATTGTTTCAATTTTTTCTTACCTCCTTGTCCTGCTGGTTCAAGGTTATTCCTTTGACAGCTGGCGATGAAGATGAAAATGTTTTTCCAACAGCAGAGGTTATTGTTCTTGTTTCATTGCTTTCAGGGAACTTGGTTATTTCTAATGATGCTGTTTCGTCTCCAAAAAAAATTGCTGAGAATTCATCACTTGCTAGTTTTACTTTGTCGTTTTCCCCTGGATTTGTTGAGTAAAAAGTATTGATGATGGAGCTCATGTGAGAAGAGGAGAGTTTTGATTGAACAAGCAAACCGTAGTCATCTGAATTTGAAAGCGAGACAGTTGCTGTTTTTTGAATAAAAATAGCTATGAATAGCAATATGAGGAAAGCAGTTATTGCATCCAAAGTCGTGACTCCTTTTTTCATTTTAACAGCCTCTTTGATTTTAATTTAAATAATTTTTAATGAATACTCTTCCCCGCAGTTGATTATTTCGTCATTGTTTGCAGGCACTTTGCAGTATCTTAGTTCCATTTCATTTGCCAGGGACTCTGCTGAAAGAAGGCACTGCGAACCTCCTTCTATGTCAAGAGTCACTTGTTTCCCATTTAAAGACATGGATTTTAAATAGCAGTTTAAGTTGTTCTGAATGCTTATTTTATTCAGATTGTTTTCTGCTATTGATTTTAAATTTGAAAGTATGAAGGTGTCGTTTGCTTGTGTTGAAAAGTCTATGAAAATTGCTGAAACAAGAAGGGTGACAACTGCAAGGACAAGAATCATTTCAAATGAAACTTGCGCTTTTTCACTGCTTTGAAATTTGAATGATTTGCCTTTCTTCATTTGTAACGACTCCCCCTGTGCAAGTCAAGCAGTTGTATGAAATTCCTGACGGTGCTTCTGCTATTTTAGTATTGTTGAATTCATTAAAAGAAGCTGATGAAGGCGAGCAGTTTACAAGCAAGTAAGAAGGCATGACAATAAAATCGCAGTCAGCTGAGCTTCTTAGTTTTATTGTTTCAGATGAACCGCTTGCCTGGGTTGAAAGTTCTGTGATGGCGTGCTGAAAGGAAGAGTTTGCTTGTCTTATCAACTCGCTTGTTTGAATTTGCATTGTGTTTGTCAAAGAAGATGAAATCAAATCCATTGAAACAGCTGAAAACAATAGAATCATCACTGAGAGGATGATGAGGTATTCTATTGTAATTTGCGCTTTTTCTTTTTTTTCCAGCATTTTTCAAGTTTCACTTCCTTTTAATTCATTTTAAGCAAAGCTTTTTTGTACAGCTCGTTTTTAAGTTTTGTTGAATCTTTCATTTTCATGACGTTGAAAGCAAGAGCAGTTGCAACTACTGTCAATACAGATAAGATTGCTAGGATGATTAGGTACTCCATGGACACCTGTGCTTTGTTATTTAATTTCAAATTTTTCATTTTAGAATCACTTCAAGCCAAGTGCGCTTTTCCTGTACTCAATTATCAGCTGCTTGATGTTATCTTTCATTCCCATTATGTTGAAAGCAAGCATTGTTATTACAACTGAAACAACTGCGCCTAATGCTAATAAGATGAGATACTCCACGCTTACTTGCGCCCTGTTGCCTATTTTTTTCATTGAAATTAATTACTGAAAATTAGTATAAAAGAGTTTGGATAAGCCATAAAATAATTAAGCCGAGTGTAAAAATTGGAACAAAGGGAATTGATTTTTTCAATTCAATTTTTTTAAACCCTAATTTTTTCAAAAAAGCAATGTCTTTTTTTTCAAGCCCAGAAGCGCCTGCAAATATTACTACGTTTTCTTGATTTTTGAAAATTGAATTTTCTTTAAACACGTGCCTGTTTTTTTGCTTCACTAAGTTTTTTGCAAGAATGTCTCCTTCTTTCAACTCGCTTATTTTTTTTGTTTCCCTTAATATGTGCTTTTTAGCTATTTCAAAGAAAGAGAAGAAAACAATTGTCAAAAAAGACATCCAGAAGAATAATGAGAATTGAATTAAGGAAGAGTAGAAGTTTGCATTGAAGGAGTAAATTGTCAGTGCTAGTGACAGAATTAATCCTGGTTTTTTAAGGAAGTAAAGCAAGGGGATTGTTAGAAATGAGAGGAGTGGGTAGCCTATGGAAGAGGCAATAACATACCCTGCAAGGAGGATGAAAGGGGTTGCTATGCTTTGCTTGATTGCTTTTATGATTATTTTTTTTGATTTCTTGTAAATGCCCTTTACAAAAAGCAGGTGATAAGAGACGTATAAAAGAATGAAGGGGAAGATTGCAAGTAAAGAAGCTGCTAAAGCGTAGAATGGGAAGAAGTTGAATTTGCCGTATGCTGGAAGTATTGCTCCAAGCGCAGTGAATATTTTTACGTCTCCTCCTGCCCAGCCCCCTATTAAGTAAAGGAAGTAGGAGAATGCGAAAGCGAGCATCATTGTCCCAACAGACAGGGTAAGGGGGGAGAGGGATTGTGTTAAGTATGCTTCTGTTGAATGTAGGATTAAGCCGAGTGCTATTAACAGTTTTGGTATGATTGGATTTATTTCATGTGTTTTTATGTCTGTGTATGAAGCTGCGAGAAAACCTGCTAGGGCTGTTGCGAAGTAAATGTTTTGAAAGTCAATCATTGTTTTTGTTTTAAAGAAATAGAATTATTTAAAGCAAATTGCTTTTTGAAAAAAAAGAATTAAAAAACAGCTTCGTTCTGAAGCTGTTGAGTTGGTTTTATCCTGTAATAATACATTGTGGTGCTCCATATCTACATGCTTCTGTTACATTATCACATTCAGAGCCATTACATGCTGTCGCACATGTTCCTGCTGTTGAAACAGTTGCATTTATTCCAATACAGTCAGCACATACTGTCTCTCCACATTGTGTTCCATCTGGTGCTCCTACTAAGCTTGATGCACAGCTTCCTGCTGCTTGTTTACATGCTGCAACATCTTTTCCTGTTTGTTTAAAGGCTCCTGTTAGGAATAACACTACTATAGCTGCGATTGCTAGCACTGCTGCTATAATAATCAAGTATTCCAGGGAACCTTGTCCTTTTTCTTTTCTCATGGTACGTACCTCCGAAATTTACTTTTCATTTTTTTTAATTATAATCAACTTTTGTTGATTGTTGTTTTTAATTTAAGTTTAAACTAATCTTTTTTGATTTAAAAACCTTTAACCTGCGCTTAGAAGAGCTATGAATTGAGTTGAAACAACAATGTAAATGGCATAAGAAATTATTGCTGCTATTGGAATGAATGTAATTGCTTTGGATATTTTTCCTTCTCTTACTTGGAAAGCTCCGATTGAAGACAAAGCTGCTTGCAGGATTAAGTAAACTTTGAACAAAGTGTTGAATTTCGATACAAGAGCATCTGTTGATGCTGTTGGTTCTCCTCCTACTTGCACGAGTATTTGAAGAACTGACTTGACGATTCCAAATACAAATGGAGCTATGAAAACGCCTGCAACGAGTATGAATAGGAATTGAAGGAATGTTTTGCTTTGCCTTTCTCTCTGCAGCCTGTATAATGCTCTGAAATCCTCTGCCATTGAAGTAAGGGTTTCAAGAAGCCCTCCTCCTGCTTTTCTAGCTGCTACTATTATTATTGCCGCTTTTTCAAGCAAGTTGGAGTGTGATTCTAATGCGAAGTTTGTGAATGCTTCTTCAAATGTTTTGCCTTCGTTTATCTGCAGTAGCATTTTTTTCAATCCTGGTGTGATTGGTCCGTAGTCTACTCTTGATGCTTCTTTTAAAGCTGTTTCAATTGTTCCTCCTGTCTTGATTGTGATTGCAATGTGGCGGAGAACGTCTGGCAGTTTTGATTCTATTTCAGCTATTTTTTTGTCTTTCAAGTAAAAAGGCAGCCCTAAGCCGATGTCAATTATTAAAAGAATTGCAAGTATTGACACTGTAAAATCAATGAAGGGGATGAAGAAAGAGATTAGGATTGAAGCAAACACGCCTATTAAAGTTAAAACTAACAGGAATTGAGGTTTTATTTTCATTCCTGAAAATTCAACTGCATCCGCGTATTTTTGATACAAACTTTTACTCATTTTAAATCAAACCTTTTTTTACCCTGGATCAGAGCTTTTAATAAAGTAAAGGAACAAGCCCACTGCTGCTGGAACAAGCAGGAAGTAAGTCAGCATTAGGAATTCAATTGTGAAAAATGAAAACATGCCTAAGTACTGGCTTATTGTTGGGCTTGAAGCAATTGTAGTGAGGATAGTTAGCATAACTGGCCCGATGACTGTTGCAAACATTAAGAATAATGCAAGGAGGTTTAGTTTTTCAGCGAAGTCAGCTATTTTCATTTTTCTTTCAAATGAAACATCTTCTGCTATTGTAACCATTATTTCAGATAAGTTGCCTCCTGTTCTAAGTGCTCTTATGATGTGTGAAGTTACTCTGCTTAATGACTCTGATTTTGTCCTGTTAGCCCATGCTGCAAGAGCCTCTTCTGTTGGCACTCCTTTTTCAACTTGATGAAGCACCCATCTGAAGCCGTCGCTTAAAGGACCGTAACCAGAGGAAGCAATTGACTCCATTGTCTTGTAAATTCCAACTCCTGCTCTTATTTCAATGCTCATGTGCCTCAATGCAAATGGAAGTTCTTTGTCTATCTGCTGGGCTATTTTTTTGGCTTTGCTGTTAGGGATTAAAAAAGCAATTGCTAAGATAAAAACAGGTACAAAAATTCCTGTTAAAACAACTGTCAGCAGGCTTATTTTTCCAGCTAAAGCAAAGATGATAAGTAGGAACAGGGAAATTGCTGACAAAAAAACAGTGGCAGATAAGGATAAAGACAAGTATTGCTCGACCGAGTAAGGCATGCCTGATGCAAGCAAGTCATCTTCAAGTTTCTTGCCCATTTTTTCATAGAATAAGTCGCTTATTTTAGAAAGAGGAGACTGCAGGAGAAGGTAGAATTTTCCAAACATTCTTACAAAGGCATTGTCATATAATTGAAGTTCAGAGACAGAACCTCCTTTTAATTGAAGTTCTTTATGTCCTGAGATAATTTTTCTTAATTCAGAGTCTGTCTCGTCCTCTTCTTTAAGAACTCCTTCTTGAATGTACTTTTGCTTCATCCTGTTGACTATTTTTGAAATTGTTTCCCTGTCATAATCCTCCTGCACTGATTCTTCAAGAATTTTTTTCTGTTCAGAACCAGCAGAAGCTTTGGTTGATTTTTTCTCCTGCTTTTTCAGCATGTTTTTAAGCTTGTTAAAATTACCCATTATTCTCAGCCCTGTATTTTTTAAATGCTTCAACAACTTTAGGCATTTCCCTTATGTTTTTTGAAACAAGTTCTTCAATAAGCTTCTTCCTTTTCTTAATCTCTTCATTAAAATCTGATTTTGACAAGCCAGTGTATCTTAAAAGAAGATTTTCATATTTTGAAGGAACGCCTGTTGGTTTCAGCTTGTCCACAACAGGATCCCATTCAAACAACAACTGCACTTCTGGCTTGTCGTCAACCACTCCAGTGACTTCCGCTATTTCCGTTACTCTCCTGATTGTGCCTTTTCTTCTATCATGAATTCTTGCCTGCACTACAATTAAATTCAAAGCATCAACCATTAAAGGAGGCACGTTCATAGGAGGGTTAAGGAGCCTTACTACTGTTTCTTTTGCTGAGTTAGCGTGAACTGTTCCAAGAGAACCGTCATGTCCAGTGTTCATTGCAGTGAACAAAGTAAAGGCTTCAGCGTGCCTGATTTCACCTACAACAATCCTGTCAGGACGCATTCTAAGAGAATTTTTTACAAGAATGTCCATTGTAACTTCTCCTGTGCCTTCCAAGCCAGGTGGACGGGTTTCAAACCTTATCCAATGTTCAATAGGCAAGTTAAGTTCAGCTGTATCCTCAATTGTAATTATCCTTTCTCTTTCGGGAATAAATGAAGCAAGCACGTTGAGTGTTGTTGTTTTTCCGCTTCCAGTTCCACCTGACACTAGAATGTTAGCTGGTTTTGCTCCTAAACCATCAACAGCAAGCCACAAGAATGCAGCTGTTTCAGAGTCAATTGTCCCTTTCGAAACCAAGTCAACAACAGAAAAAGGATCTGTTCTGAATTTACGTATTGTGATAGTGCTTCCTCCAAGTGAAATTGGCTTTATAGTTGCGTTGACTCTTGAACCGTCAGGCAAACGAGCATCAAGCAAAGGAGACTGAGTGTCTACCCTCCTGCTTACTTGCCTTGCTATTTTGTCAATCACGTTTCTTATTTCTTCGTCATTGCCGAACATGATGTTGGTTTTCATCATATCATACTGCCTGTGAAAGACGTAAACAGGCTTATTAGGCCCTATTACCATTATTTCTTCAAGCTTGTCATCTTGAGTCAGTATGTCTAATATGCCGTATCCTATCATTTCCCTGACAACCATGTCAGCGTAAAAATTGATTTTTGACTTAGGGACCCCGAGTTCAGGGCTTTTTTCAATTATCTCCTTTACTTTCTTGAAGTAAAAGTTTCTTCTCTTAACTGGTTCACGTATTTCTTCAGGTGAAATTGTAATAAGCCTTGTTGCTGCTTCTTTTATAGTGTTTATTATTATTTTTTCAGGGCCTTTTGCTTTGATAACAGGAACAGAGTAATACAATAACTGTTCTCCTTTGACTTTGTAAACTTTAACTTCGCCATAAGAAGTGACAAGCTCTTTTTTTCCTTTGATTTCAAGTTCTCCTGCTTCTCTTTTTCTTAAAAATTCTTCTTTTTTGCTTTCTTGTTCAGAGTATTTCTCCTGTATTTTGTCAATTAACCCCTCTTTTTTTTTCTTAGAGCTTTCAATCAATTCATCTAAGTAACTCATTAAAAAAAGAAAAAGCAAGATTAGTTTAAATAAGTTTCTCATTGTTTTGCTGGGTTGTTTTTCTCAGCAAGTTCCTTGAAAAAATCACTTGGCTTAACATCATACCTTATTTTTTTACTGCCATGTTCTCTTACTGCAATTGTTCCTTTTTCTTCTTCCTTGCTTCCAATCACTACAATGTAAGGCACTTTCTGAAGCTCAGCTTCCCTTATTCTCGATTGCACTGTGCCTGGCTCAGTGTCAGTTTCAGCTCTGTAGCCTTCTGCAAGCATTTGCTTAGTGAACCTTTCAACTGATTCCTTGTTTGACTCGTTGAATGAAATCACTTTCACTTGAACAGGCGCAAGCCAGAAAGGCAAGTTGCCATTAGTGTGCTCTAGCAAGATTCCAATGAACCTTTCAAGAGAACCAAGTATTGTCCTGTGAAGCATTATTGGAACATGCTTTTCGCCATCTTTTCCAATGTACTCTAGCTTGAATCTTTGTGGCATTTGGAAGTCAAGCTGAATAGTAGCTAACTGCCATTCTCGTCCAAGAGAATCCTTGATATGAAAGTCGATTTTCGGCCCGTAAAAAGCGCCGTCTCCTTCATTTATCTTATATTGCTTGCCTGTTTTTTCAAGAGCTCTTTTCAAAGCGTTTTCTGCCTTGTCCCAAATCTCGTCGCTACCCATTGCTTTTTTAGGCTTTGTTGACAATTCCATTGTGTAGTCAAAGCCGAATACTGCATAAATTTCTTCAACTAAATTAATCACTTTTCGTATTTCATCTTGCAACTGCTCTTCAGTGCAGTAAATGTGAGCGTCGTCTTGAGTGAATTGGATTACCCTGAATAATCCGGATAAAACACCTGACAATTCAACCCTATGAACTACCCCCAGTTCAGACATCCTAAGTGGAAGCTCTTTGTAGCTTCTGCTTCTGCTTTTATAGACAAGTATTCCTCCCGGACAATTCATTGGCTTCACTGCAAAGTTTCTATCCTCATATTTTGTAGTGAAAATGTTATCCTTGTAATGCTCCCAGTGTCCAGAGGTTTTCCATAGAATGTCGCTCATTACTTGGGGGGTGAGTATTTCCTGGTATCCTGCTTCAACATGCTTTTTTCTCCAAAATTCAATTAACTTGTTTCTTATTACAAGCCCTTTCGGGTGCCAGAATACCATTCCAGGAGCTACGTTGTAGAAGCTGAACAAGTCAAGGTTCTGCCCAATTATCCTATGATCGTTTGGCTTGAGTTTTTCCTTGCTGAGAGTTGCTTTTGAAATTGTTTTCAAAAGCTTTTCAGGGTCGTATGACTCAACTGCTTCTTGTTTTTTTTCAGTTGAAATTTGCCTGCTTAGTTCAGATAAAGGATGTCCTTTGCATGAAACAGTGAATGCCTTGTACCATCCAAATGGAGCTCTTGTTACTTCGTATGCTTTTTTCTTCAATTCTTCTTCTGCTTTTTTAAGAATTTCAAGAGCTGCCTCTGGCTTGCTTGGGTTTGAAGACAAGTGAACCCATGGATAAAGGATTATTTTTTTGGTATTTACTTGGCTTGCTATTTTTTCAATTTCGTCTAAGTATTTTGGAATTATTGACTCGTCGTCTCCTTTTTCAACGCTTGTGAAAACAACAAGACATTCTTCTACTCTCTTTTTTTCTTTCTCTGTTACTTCCTCTGCTCCTTTGAATGCCTTTTTTTTCGGCTCGAATTCAAGGAAGTCAGAGTGCACGCTTAAGAATCTCATTGGGTATTACCTCTTGCTAAATTAATTTATTCTTTGAAGTTCTTAATAAAAGAGTATGTGGAGGGAATTCAGCGAGCATGAGGCAATGCAAGCTCTTTCAAAATACGGAGTGTTTGTATTGACTCCTCAGAGGAGAAAATTGCTTGGGAATGCTTTGCTTAATCTTGAAAATGATTTTATTGACTTGAACACTGCCAAAATACAGTTGAAAAAGCAGATTTTGTTCAACAAGAGAATCATTGATGCTTTGAATAAAGCAAGTGCTGATAAGAGGAATGAGGAAATTTTTAAGTTAAAGAATTTGAAAGTAAGGTTAGCTGAAATTTAATTTTTTTTAAATTTAGAGTAGAAAGAGTGTATTTTTTCAGCTTCTTCTCCTTGTGGGATTATTCTATGGTACTTGTCTTCAATTAATTTTTTCTTATTCAATTTTTCCCATTCTTCTGCTGGAATGCTGTACTCTCTCTGTACTTTGTCGCGGTATAATTCAGGTAGGACATTGAAAGCGCAGAAAGGAACAATTCTTCCATCTGGCATCGCGTAGTGAATCACGCATCTCTTGACTCTTTCCACGTCATAGTTGTAAGGATCCATGAAGTGCATCATGCCAACAAACAAGGAGTTGTGATGAAACTCTCTTAAAGAGTCATAATTGCCTCCTGTAAGCGCACTTAGCAGCATTTTTGTAACTTTTAATTGCTTTGGCTTTTTTTCTTTATCTACGAATTTTCCAAGTGATTTAAGAAGCTTGGCTTGAACAAGAAGCTTGTTCTTATTTGATTGAATTTCCTCCCTTGCTTTGTCCAAGTATTCAAAGAAGCCGTCAACATCAATGAACCTTGTTATTGGAAGTAAACCTCCATCTTCTTTTCTGAAAATGTAAGTCCCTAAACCACACGCAAAATGAGAGGACAGCCTGTATCTTTTTCCTCCTTTTAGTGTTTCAATAAAATCAGTTATTTTAGAAGCGCAGGGAATAGTGTAAAAGTCCTCCTTTCCAACTTGTCCTTCTGTTTGCTCTTCTATTCTTTTAACAACCCCTGGTATTGTTATTCTTTGTTTTTCTCTTTCAGATGAAGGCATCATGCCAACGAGAGAAACAGGTTGGTAAACAACTCCTCTTACAGTATCAATATTTCCAGCTGCAAACCTAAGTATGTCCCCCAATTGATCGTCATTTACTCCTCTTATGACAGTTGGCACGAGCACAATTCCTGCATTTGCTTTTCTGAAGTTTTCAAGAGCTTTCGGAAACTCCCAATAATTCTTAGGATTGGATTCAGGGGTCATTCCATCAAAGCTGGTGTAAAAAACATTGGCTCCTGCTTCAACTAATTCTTTTGCAAGATTTTCTTTTCTTGAAATGTTAATACAGTTAGTGTTTACCTGAACATGGTCAAATCCCATTTGTTTAGCCATTCTTATTATGTCAGGCAGGTCTTTTCTCATGGTTGGTTCTCCGCCTGTCAATTGTATTGCATTATTCGGAATTGGTTTTTGGTTTTTAAGATTCTCAAACATTTCCCTAATCTGCTCAATTGAAGGCTCGTAAACAGGCTGATTCTGCCTTTGGTAAAAAAAGCAGTACCAGCAGGATAAGTCGCATCTGTTAGTCATGACAACATTAGCAAGGGCAGAATGGGATTTGTGAAGAGAGCATAAACCGCAATCAAGCGGGCAGTTTATTTGTTCCTTTGGTTTTTTAATCTGGGGGTTTTCTAACTCAACTCCTTTCATGTCAGCATACTTCTTTGCCTTCTCATACATTTCATAATCTTCCCAGTAAACATCAATTGTTTCACCATGTTCAGGGCAAGTTTTTTTAATCCAAACCTTGCCTTTGTCTTCATAGATGATGGCATCTACTAACATTTTATCAAATTTTTTTTCAGCAACGCAACTTGGGCAAAGAGATTTTGTATGATCAAGGATTCTCATTACTTAGCACCTTAATTCAAACTTAAAATTTAGTAGTTCTCTTTTTATCTTTTGAAGTATATAAATTAAATGGGTAATTTCAAAAAGGAGGTAGGAAAATGAAACAAGTTACTTTAAAGATAAAAAACGAGAAAGGAGAGTTAAATAGGATATGCGAGACTCTTGGAAAAAAAGGCATAAATATTATTACAATGCTTGGAGGGGGAGTTGATAACAAGGGTTTTGTTCATTTGATTACTGAAGATGAACGAAGCGCAGTGAAGGCATTTGAACTTGAGGGTTATTCACCTGAAACAAGTGAAGTTTTAACTGTTAAGATACAGGATAAGCCAGGGGAGCTTGCTAAAATAACTAGAAAATTCGCGCATTACGGAGTTAATGTCAACTGGGTTTACTTGATTACAAGAGAAAGAGGGGAAGTTACTCTTGGTTTTCAAGTTGATGATTTGAAAAAAGCAAAAGAAGTGATTGAGAAATGATTGAAGTTGAAAACAGGGGAAAGAAAAAGAGAGTAAGAGGTGTGAAAGACGTCGCTTCTCTTTTTGAAAAATTGAAGCTGAATCCGGGTGAGTATGTTGTAAGCGTGAATGGAAAAATAGTTTTAGAGGATGAAAAATTAAAGGAAGGAGATAAGGTTAAGCTTTATCCTGTTGTAAGCGGTGGTTGATTTTTAAATGAAGTGCGTGAAATGCGGCAAAAAAGCAGTTGTTTACATTCCTTATGCTTCAAAGGCCTTCTGCCATTCTTGTTTTGTAAAGTATTATGAAAAAAGAGTGAAAAGAACAATTGCTAAACACAAGATGTTTACTAAGAAAGATTTAATTGGAGTTGGAGTAAGCGGAGGCAAGGACAGCATTGACTTGCTTTATGTGCTGAACAAGCTTGGCTACAATGTAGTTGCAATTACAATAGATGAAGGTATTAAAGGTTACAGGAATGAGACAATTCCTTTTGTAAAAAAGCTGTGCAAAGAAATTGATGTGCCTCTGCATATCTACTCCTTTAAAGAAGAAATTGGAAAAACACTTGATGAGATTGTGAAAAAAAAGAAGAGGCATGCTTGCAGTTACTGCGGAGTGTTCAGAAGGCACTTGCTTAACAAGGCTGCGCGTGAGCTTGGATGCAATTACTTGGCTGTGGGGCATAATTTGGATGACGAAGCGCAGACTATCATGATGAATTTTTTCCACTCTGAATTAGATAGGATGGCTAGAAGCGGTGCAGTGACTGGAGTCACTAAAAGCGATTTGTTCGTGCCTAGAGTCAAGCCATTGAGGGAAATAAGTGAAAAAGAGAATGTTGTTTATGCCTTGCTGAAAGGATTGGAGTATGATGACATGGAATGCCCTTATGTGACGAATTCTCTGAGAGCTGATGTAAGAGAGTCTCTTAATTTTTTGGAAAACAAGCACCCTGGAATTAAAATTGGATTGCTTCATAGTTTTGATAAAATGCTTCCTTTTTTGAAAGAAAATTTTGGAAAAGAACAGAAGCTGAAAAAGTGCAAAGTGTGCGGGGAAGTCACTGCAGGAGAAGTATGCAAAGTCTGCGAGTTCATAAAAGAGACAAAATAAAGTTATTAATTTATTTTTTCTTTGACTATTTTCGCAATAAGGGAACCGCTTGCTTTTCCTCTGTATTTCTTCATCATCTCGCCCATTATAATATTGAATGCTTTTCTTTTGTCTGACAAGTCAATTGATTGTTCCTTGATTGTATTTTCAAGATATTGCTTTAGTTCTTTTTCTGTAGCTACTTCCAGGTTTTCTTCTTTTAGTCTTTCATTTTCAGTCAAGTAAGTAAGCTTTTCTTTGATTGCTTCTTTTGGCAGTCCTTTTTCAACAAAGTCAAACAAGTTAATTAGTTTTTCTTCTGTTATTTTTGAAACATCTGCTCCTTCTCTTTTCAATTCCTTCAACGTTTCTTCAACAACAGAAACTATTAAGTTAGGCGTCGCTATTTTCGCTTTTTCATATTTTTCAATCAATGGCAGAAGAAGCTTTAGGTTTTTTGAAGTAACTACTTTTTCAGCATAATCTTCTTTCAATCCTTTTTGAACAAGCTCTTGCTTCAACTCTTCTGGCTTTTTTGAAATCTGGTTTTTGATTTTTTCAATCCTCTCCCTTGTTATAACCACTGGAGGCACATCTGTTTCTGGGTACATTCTATGTTCTCCTGAAATGAATCTCATGAACCTTGTTGTGCCATCTGGCATTACTTTTCTTGTCTCTTCAGGTACGCCATCAAACACCATGTTAATCCTCTCATTTATTTTGATCAAAGCATTTGTAATCTGAGAAGGCTTGCCTGTTATTAATATGACTGCATCTTCTTGTTTCAAGTTATGCTCGTCGTATATTTTTTTCATTTCTTTTTCTAACTCGTATTTTTTCATGTCTTCATCGCTGTGAATGATTCCTTTCAAGCCAAATGTTTTTGCAATGCCCGCTAATTCTGTGCCAAACCTGTAATTGTCGCACAACTCGAATCCAAGGACTCCTTTGAAGTTAGGAAGCACTAAGCCATAAACTTTTTCTTGTTTGCGTAAAGCGTTTTTTATCATCTTGTTTTTAGTATCTTTAAATATTGAAGTGAATGACTGCACTTCATAACTTCTTTTTTGTATGTTTCTTTCAGTGAATTTTTCTTTTAGTTTCAGCAAGTTAATTTGCCTCTGAACTTCTAATTCAATTACTTTCGAAAGCAGTTTCAAGTCCTGAAGTCCTTTTGCTTCTATTCTTGCTCCTTGTTTTATTGAAATGTTAACATCCTGTCTTATTGTGCCAAGTCCTCTTTGCACTTTTCCAGTTACCCTCAACAGTTTTCCAAGTTCAAGCGCAACTTCCTGCACTTCATTTGGGTTTAATTCCATTATCCCTGTTGCTATTTCAACAAGAGGGATGCCAAGACGATCCAGCCTGTAGTTTTTGATTCCTTTGTCTTCTTTTATTATGCCAGCTGACTCTTCTTCTATGAATATCCCTGTTATTGGAATTTCTCCGAATTTGCTTTCAAGTTTACCGTTGCCACTTAGCATTGCTGTCCTCTGAAACCCTGAGGTGTTCGAGCCATCTATGACTATTTTTCGCATTACTTGAAGCTCGTCAACTAAATCTGCTTCTAGAAGAAGAGCAATTTCAATTGCAGTGTCAAGCGCTTCTTGATTTATTTCATGAGGGGGTTCTTCGTCTAATTCAACTAGGCATGTTGACTTGTCGTAGGAGTTATATTTGAATGTCTTGTTTTTCAAGAATTCAAGTTTTGTTGTTTCATCTATTTCTCCAAGTTCCCCTGTTACTGGCCTTAGTTTTCTGAGTGTTTCTAATGTTGGTTTTTCTTCTTGCACTGACTCGCAATTGCAGAAAAGCTTGTGAGTATCCAATCTTTGGTGGAATTCAAGCCCTGTTTTTAACCCGAGTTTTTTGTAGTCAGTCATTTTTATTTTCCCTTTTGCTGGTTTTTCAGAATTCTTTTTTTATTTTTTCCATTAATGCATCAATTAGTTCATACAGTTCTTCGAGAGTGCCTTGGTTTTGCATTTTGTAGTCAGCCATTTTCAGCACGTCCCCTAATCCCTTGTTGTGTATGTCTCTCTTGTCTCTGGCATTGAATAATTCTTCATTGTCAGGGTCTTTTTCATTTCTTCTTTTGAACCTCGTGGCAGGGCTTGCATTGATTTCAATTAAAACAAAGTTGAGGTGCTCGTTTCTTATCATATCAACTTCTTCTGGGCTTCTGAATCCCGTAATTACATAATCTTCGTTTTCTTTTATTTTTGAATTTATTATTTTTGCAAGCACTGCTCTTCCTTGCTCTTGTCTTAACTCGTCTCCTAGTATTGAGAGGGAAATTTTGTCTTTTTCTATTCCTCTCTTCTCTGCTTCTGCGAACAAGGCATCTCTTGCAAAATCAAGGTGCTTGAAGCCGTATTTTTTTTCTAGATAATTTGCTACTGTGTCTTTTCCACTTCTAGCAAGCCCTGTTAATCCAATTATCATATTTACAACTCCTTTAGTACAAGAAAGTTCCTGTTTTTGTTTTTTCTGTTATTTCCCCTGCATAGTTTTCAAGCATTTTTTCTTTAACATTTTTTTGGTTCGTGCCAAGCAGCCAGGATAACTTGATTAAAGCTGTTTCTGGAAGCATGTCTTCTAAGAAGATTACTCCTGCTTGCTTGTATTCCCTTGCTTGGGAATAAACATAGGGGTTGAGTCTTCCGTATATTGTTTGAGGCGCGAAGCAGATTATCATTCCTTTTTCAATTGCTTTTTTCACATAAGGCATCCAGTTTTTGCTTTGCTCTTTTGTTTCGAGGGGGATTTGCCCGAGTCCTGTTGCTTCTATTATCAACCCATTATACCCTTTTTCCATGTAAAAGTCAATTATTTCAGGGTCTGAGTTTGGATGCGCTTTGATTAAGGCAACTTTTTCTTCCATTCCTATTAATGCTTTTGGCTTTGATTTCTTGTCTGATTTTTTATATTCTTGAAGTGGCTTTACGCCTTCTTGAGTTACTTCTGCTATTGGGTAATCGTTTATGGGACGGAATGCGTTTCTTTTGCTTGTGTGCATTTTCCTTGCTTTCGTTCCTCTTATGAATATTCCTTTGTCGTCTGATGAGCTTGAGTGCATGCAGATTCCAACTTCTCCTATGTCTGAAGCTGCTATTTTTGCTGAGAATATCAAGTTGAGGAAGGCATCTGATGAAGGCCTGTCTGCGCTTCTCTGTGCCCCTGTTAAAATGATTGGTTTTCTTGTTTCATGGAACATGAAGGAGAGTGCTGCTGCTGTGTAATGCATTGTGTCTGTGCCGTGGGTTATGATAACTGCATCTGTTTTTTGAAGTTCTTTTTCAATTGTTTTTGCCAGTTCTATGTAGTCCTTGAATGACATGCTTTCGCTCATTCTGTTGAAAGGTTGTATTATGTCTGTTATTTCTATGGTGTCATTTAATTCAGGAACTGATGAGATTAATTCCTCTGGAGTGATTAGTGAAGTGACTCCTCCTGTTTCATAGTCTATTTTTGAAGTGATTGTCCCTCCTGTTGTTATTATTGAAACTTTTGGCTTAAGTGAGCTTGTTTTATTTTTTGTTTTAGAGTGAATTTTTTGTTTTTCCTGCTGCTTGGTTGAATTTAGTTTTTGTATCTTCATTTCATCAGAGTATTTTATTCCTATATTGTATCCATTTTTCAATTTCAGGATTATCATGTTTGGGTTGTTGAGTTCTGTTGAAGGCATGAGCTTGCCTTCATAGCTCTTGCTTTTTAATGAAATTTTTATTTCATTTCCTATGCTTATTCCCTGCAGTGCTTTTTTTATTTTTTCAGAGTACATTTTAAATTACCTTTTTTTGCTTATTTTCATTGTTTTTGAATGTCCTGATTGAAAAAAATTGAATTTAAAGGTAACTGAGGAGTGATAAAAAGGAGTAAAAGGGTTGCATGATTATTGGCGTGACTGAGAAGCCTTCTTCAAATGCTTTTAGTTTTGAAGAGATTGTGGGGGTTGTTCTTAGGTGTATTTTGATTATTCCTGCTTCTTCTCCTGTGCTTGTTTCAAGTTTAAGTGCAATGTTGTAATCTCCTTCTTCGCTTGGGTTTACTGTTAGCATTGCTGTTTTCTTGCCTTTTCCATTGAATTTTATTTCAGGCATGTGTGTCCATTTTAGAGGGAAGTTTATTGAATCTGTTATTCTTATTTTTTCTTCTGCAATTGATTCACTTATTATTTCAACTGGAATTTCAATTTTTTCTCCTGCTTTTGAAGAGAATGAGTCAGGGTAGGAGAAGGAATATAAGTTTTTTGAAACGTTCATTGTTATCTGTCTTTGTTCGGGCATGATGTATAAAATGTTGTTTTGAAGAGTCACGTTAAAGGAAAGCATTCCTGTTGGATGTTGTTCCGGTATTTTAATCCATGTTGTTATTTGGTTTCCTTCTATTGTTTCATTGATTAGAAATTGTTGTGGGATTACTGCTTTTTCCCAAAATATCGTTTTTTTGTTTCCGTTTGGCCCTGTTTCTCTGCTGAAAACTAGTTTGAGTTCTTGGCCTGGTGAAATTTTTCCAAGGTATAGGCTGTCATTGAAGGTTTTTTCTATTGGGTGTAAGATGGTTACTTCTGCCATTGAAATTGATACGAGCAATAGCAGTGTTAGGATGATTTTTTTTCCCATATAGTTAATTATTAAGGCTTAAAGCGTATTTATTAGTTTAGTTTGTAGTAGATGAGTGAAACCGCTAGGAACAAAACTAAAACAGCAAGGTAATTAAAACCAGGAGCAGAAACAATAATAGGAGTACCAGCACCAACAGTCAAAGAATAAGAAGTAGTATAAGCAGTATTAGAACCATCATTTGAACTGAAATAATAAGTATGAGTCCCCTGAGACAACTGAGTAACATAATAATAAGCCTTCCCATCACTCGTCGTCGTATCGCTTGAGTCAACTTCACTCATGGTATAAACCACGCCGTCAATAGACACTGAAACACTCTGAGAATCATTATCCAAATCAGTAACAGTAACACTAAAATTAAAAGAAGTGTCAGAATTACCAGACGAAGGAGAGACACTCGCATCAGTCAAAATAGGGGGATTAGACCCAGCAGAAGAATTCACAACCTGCACAGCACCAGAATTACTCAAACCAGTCAAAGCAAAATAAGTCACACCTCCAACCTCAGTAGTATTAGCAGAAACCAAAGAATAACCAGCTCCAGTACAATCACTTTCAGTCACAATTGCCTTCAAATCAGCAGCAGTAACAGTTGAAGAATCAGCCACACACACCTTAGTTGCAGTAGTATTGCTATATTTTAGATAGAGAGTCTTCGAACTAGCTTGAGAGTTGTTAGCATCACTCAAAGGACTAGTCAAAACATAAGCCCTGTCATCACTATCATTAACACCAGCCTCAGCAACCCAACCACTATAATTAGGCTGAACAGAAAAATCAATAGGAATAACAGCAACCAACGTCGAACCATTATAAACAGAAACATTCGAATTCTCATAAACAGGCGTAGTTGACACATCAGTACCATCACTCAACTTAAAAGATAACCCTGAAGCCACGCCAGTCAACTGAGTACCGTAGCTTATGTTTATGTTTGAGAGGGTTATGTAAGCAGGTGTTCCTGTTGAGAGGTTTAATTGAAGGTTGGTGTCTGTTGTAAAAACGTCTTGGATGGTTTGTGTTAAGTTGGCTGTTGCTGTTCTTAATTCTGCCTTTGAATTGTTCCAGTTTTTTTCATCTTCGAAGCCAAGTGAAACCCAGTTTGGATAACCGTAGTATCTTATGAATGTCATGTTGTCTCCAACTGCAAATGAGAGAGTGTCTGAATAATGATCAACTGTCCACAATGTTTTTGTGGTTGGTGAGGAAACGTTTTCCCATATTTGATTATTTGTTGATTTTGTTTCAATTATTGTTCCTTGTTCTCCTACTGCTATTGCTCCATCTCTTGAAACAGAGGGTTTTTCATAATAAAAATCAATGCTATATAAAGCGACTCCAGATACAGGACTTGTTATGCTACTCCATGTATCTGTATCCCCTGACCTTTTTATTATTGTGCCATCATCCCCTACTGCATAGGCATAATCACTGTTTGTTGAAACATCTAACAAATGTTGAGTTGTTGGAGAAGTTGCTTCTGTCCAATTTGTTGTATTCCATTCAAGTATGTGCCCTCCACTTCCCACTGCAATTGCCAATTCTGAAGGATTGGTTGTTGAGAAAGCTACGCTGTAGAGGGTTGTGGAAACAGAGGGGATGGTGTCTTCATTCCAATCAGTGCCATTGAATTCAAAAATTTTAGCTTGTCCTATGTTGTTAGCTCCTACTGCAAAAGCATGGCTTGAATTAAAAGGGTCTATATCCACGCCATAAAGGGTTATTGAGGAATCAAGGGTTTTATTGTCACTCCATGCTGTGCCATTGAAGAAGGAGATTAAGTTAGGAGAATCAAGGTAATCTACTGCAAATCCATAAGTCAAGTTGTATAACATCATTCTTGTCGCATCAAAGTTCTGTACAAAAGCCCATGCTGAGCCGTTCCATTTGAAAAAAGTGGAAGGGTTAGAGCTTCCACTTCCTCCTGTTCCAGGAGGGTTTCCAACAGAATAAGCAAGTGAAGTGTTGTAAATCATTATGTCATACATTGTTTCTGATTGGTTTCCGAAAGTTGAGTTAGTCCAGTTTGCAACTGGCTGCGCTTCTAAGTCAAAATAAGCATACTGCACTGAAGCGTTTTTAGGTAGTGTTATCCACATTGAAGCATTGCTTCCTGCTTCAGTAAAATTGAATGTTTTTGAAGTTGTTGAGTCATTGAAAGTTGTTATTGAATAAGAGAAAACGCTTATTGAAAGCATTATCAAGATTAAAATTGCTTTTTTCATGTCTTGTAATCACCTTTAACTTTTTTAAGATTCTTGTAAAAAACTGCTTTATACTGCAAGTTTTGTTTAATAAGAAACCATAATGCATTTATAAAACTAATTATATATCTGAAAAGAAAAGATTAGAGGAGAGGAATTAGCTTGTTTTGATTAGAGTGTTTATTGAGTTTACTCCTTTAAGTGAAGTGAATTTTTCTTCAACTATCTCTTTCAGTTCATTAATGTCCTTACATAAGAGTTCTATGATTAAGTCATATTCTCCGATTGCTTTGTTTATTTTTTCAACTTGTTGTATTTTTTCAAATTTTTGAATTACTTTGCTTATGTCTTCAGGCACGCAGTTTACAAGAAGAACTGCATTTATTTTCTTGCCTATTTTTTCGTTGTCAATGTTTATTGAAAAGTTTTTAATGACTCCCTGTGACACTAGCTTGTCTATTCTTTTTTTAACTGCTACGTCTGACAAGTCAAGTTTTTTTCCCAAGTCAGTGTAAGAGATTCGTGAGTCTTTCTTGAGAAATGAGATTATTTTAAGATCTGTTTCATTTAATTCCATACTTCTTTTATTTAAGTTGTGGTTAAATAAAAAACATGACTGTTTCGCCTAATATTGTGATTAAAAAATGCAAGCAAGCTGGAGTTAGTTTCTGGGCTGCTTCTGAAGCAGCTGTTAAGCTGAAAAATGAGCTTGATGGATTGAATGAAAAGCAGTTGGTTAAAAAGATAACAAAGGTTTTAGAAGAGATTGATGAAGAGCAAGCGAATCAGTTTAAAGACTATCACTCAATTAAGGTAAGGACTTCAAAAAATGTGATAGAGCATTTTGATAAGAAAAAAATAGCTGAGTCTCTTGTAAGAGAAACTAAGATACCAAAAGCAGTTGCAGAGGATATTGCAAGTGATGTTGAAAGGGATATAAGAAGGTTTCAGCTGAAAGACATTTCATCTTCTCTTATAAGAGAAGTTGTGAATGCTACTCTTTTGCAGAAAAAGCTGTTCAATGCAAAAATGAATTACTCTAGGATAGGGCTTCCTGTCTATGATATTAAAAAAATAACTGAGAATAGAAGGGAAAGGAACCCCTCTCTGATGAATTATCTTTTTGGAAACAAGGTAATGGAAGAGTATACTTTAACCAAAGTAATGCCTAAGAAGATTAAAGAAGCTCACTTGAATTCAGACATTTACATCCATTCCTTAAGTGACTTCATTACAAAACCTGAGTCAATTCAAAACAACTTAATGCATTTTCTAAAAAATGGTTTTTCATTAAATGGAGTGATTACAACAGGCCCTGCCAGGAAACCAACAGTAGCAGTTTTGCATGCAGCAAGAGCTCTTTTAACTTCAAGAGACTATGCTTCAAAAGGAGTTGGCTTTGACCACTTTAACATACTAATAGCTCCTTATTTGAAAAACAAGAGCTTGAAGGAAGTTAAGCAAACTGCGCAGACTTTCTTGTATGAAATAAACAGGAAGTATTACGCTGATAATTCTTTTACAATAAACTTACAAGAAGAAATTCCTAAATTTTTGAAAAAAACAAAAGCAGTGTCAGTAGGAGGGGAATTCAAAGGAGCATATGAAGATTATGAAGAAGAAGCCGGGAAATTTATGAAAGTCTTACTTGAAGTCATGGAAAAAGGAGATTACGCTAACACAAGATTCAAATGGCCGAACATAGCTATAAAATACAAGAGGATAAATGCAAAAATGAAAATCCCAAGAGGAGCTTACTTGATTAAACAAGATACAGGGAACAAGTCCCTGGTGTATAACAGCGTTATTCAGAACAAAATTGAAGCCTCGGGAGTAATGCAATCAGTTTCAATTAACTTGCCTAAAATTGCAAAACTATCGAAAAATGAAGGGGATTTCTACAATCAACTGGAATCAATGATAAACTTAGCTGAAAAAGTAATCTTAATAAAAAAAGCACAGATGCAGGACATAATGCAGACAGAAACTTACTCATTCCTTTCAAAGAGCAGTTACTTGAAAATAGATAACATGCAGAACAATATCCTCTTAACAGGCCTTCCTCAATCAGTTCTCATACTCTCCAACTCCCCTGACTTCAAAAAAGAGCAGTTGAAACAAGCAATAAGCATAAGCAGGTTCTGCGGAAAAAAATTAAGAGAACTGAACAAAAAAGACAGCTTGAACTTAAAACTAGGTGAGTCACATGATTCTGACACCCTGACAAGGTTCTTAGCTGCAAACAAAGCTCTTGGCATAAACATGGACTTATCCTCAGGACTTGTGTTAAATGGAAGCAATGAAGAAGAAAAAGAAGAAGCATACTCAAGCTTACAGCCATTATATGAAGCAGGGGCATTCTACGAAGTGAACAGCAAAAAAATTACAAAATCTAAGGATTTCTTATTTTTGAAGACGTTTTAGTTAGAAAAAACAACCTGTTTGTTATTATAGAAAATAAGTGTTAACTAACTTAACTATTTTCAAAAGGTTTTGAAAGGTGTTCACATGTTGTTTGTACTCACTTTGAATGTTGATGGAAAAGAAATCAAGGCTTATTCAAAACTTCCTATTAATGAATGAAACATTATGCTTCAATGAATTTTTTCACCCAGCCAAAGGAAACTGCAAAAGCAGTTTCCTCTTTTTCTCTGAATATTTTAAAAAACTTGTTTAAATATTGGGATCAATTAATAAAGCAGGAAAAGACAGGTTAATAATAAAGAATTTGCTTAAATTAACAAAGGTGTTTCTGTAAAATGAAATTGCTCAAATTAGCATTGTTGATAATACTTCTTAATGCAGTTGTTTTTTCAGTTGAAAATTTCGGCGCTTACGGAGACAAGTTTTTAATAAGAGCAGATAGTTATGTCCTGAAGCTTCCTCAGAATTTGGCTGACAGGGCAGTTGTAAACAACGGCTATGAAATCAACTTAATTCCCTCAGTAAGCATTGACGGAAAATCATTTACAATTGCCCCTTCTATCCAGCAGGGCATGGTTTCAGGTTCAAAAAGCAGTTACAGCTTCAAAGTAAGCACTGAAAAAGAGGGCATGCAGATTGAAGAAAAAGTAAGAATAGAAGGAAAAAAGATAGTCTCTGAAGTCACTTTCAAAAGCAAAAGAGAAAAAGAAGCAAGGGTTTCTATTTACTTGCCTTTGGTTTTTGAAGACAAGAAGATTATTTTCTTAGCAGATAACTACAAGAACAACAGCAGATACTTAGTGGTTACTGACACTGATTTTGAAGGGAGCTCATTAGGTGTGAGTTTTTCGCAGCCAATAGACTTAAAAAACCAGCGTCAAATCACTTTGAACACAAGCGATTACAGCGTTAAATCTGAAGAAAGGGAATTGAAGAAAGGGCAGTCTTTTTCAATTAAAGTAGTGTACTACCCTTTCAATTTGCAGCTTAAGAGAAAAACAAGTTTTCCTTTGGCTTATTCTTGTTTTTTAGAAAACAGTTTTGTTAAGACAAGCGGGGCAGTGGAAGAATTTGGTTCAGTTGATGACAAGCTGAAGCAGGTTTTAGATGAATTAAGTGAAACAAGCAGAAGTGGAACAGGAGAGTTTGTAAACGAGCATGATGTCAATTTAAATTCATTATCTGACAGTTTGGATTACAGCATTTATGCTAAGAAGAAATTGGCGCTAGAGGGAGTGCCTGTTAAGTTAGTGATAGGCAAGAAAGGAAATTTTAAGTATGCTTGGGTTTCTGCTTACTTGGGAAAATGGGTGGACATTGACGCGTTCAAGGCAGTTGAAAAAAAGCCAGTTGGTTACAGGATTGTTTTCACAGAACCTGAGTTAGAACTGCATACTTATTCAAACAAGCCATTGAACAGGAACATTTACTTGTCAACAGTATGGCTTAAAAAAACACAAGAAAACAATTTTTTATCCTACCTCATTTTTCTTCTAGTAACAGGAGCAGCAGTAACTTTGTTCATAAACTTGAAATCAAAAGCAATTGAAAAAAGAATAGAAACTCCTGGTATTGAAAAACAGGATTTGAATGGAAAATATGAAATACTTAAAGAGGAAAAAACTGAACAAGAGTTCATAAATGAAATTTTCAGTGAAATAAAAAAAAGCAATGGCGAAGTTAATTTAGAAAAGATAGCTGACAAGTTCCATTACTCCAAGGAACTTGTTTCATTCGCAATTGCTTATTTAATAGACAATAGATTCATTAGAAGAACTGGGGAATCAGCTGTCTTAGAAAAAAAGAACGCTGTGAAATTCAGTTTGAAGCAAAAAATAGCAGTTGCAGTGATAAGCATAAGCGCATTAATTTTAATAATTTACCTGCTTATTTAAAAAAAGGAGTTAGATGAGGCTGAATTTTCTAGCAACTTTAGCTGGGTCCTGCCAATAGTTTTCAACAATTTTTTTAATTTTAATTGAGTCAAAAATTTTCTTGTCAACCATTGCTTGAAGCACAGAGGACCTTAAAGTAAGCTCGTCTTTCAAATCTTTTTTATTAAACCCTGTTAAGAAAGAAAGCTTTTCAAAAATTTCAGAAGGCAAGTTGGTTCTATAAGCCTTGTCTTTTTCTCTGTTGAAAGAAAAAACGTCATTAAGAAGAACATGGTCTCCCATGACCCTTACTTCTGAAACCTGCATTATCCTCCTAATCAAGCCTACCCTTGGCCAGTAAATCCTATGCTGCATTATAATCAAATCAAGCAAAGAGAACATTGAAACAGGAACGCTCATCGGCTCTGACTGGAGCCTTAGCAAAGTTTCTTTTGCTGAATTAGCATGCAAAGTACTCATCACACCCTGATGCCCAATATCCATTGCAGTGAACATTGACAAAGCTTCCTTGCCCCTGACTTCTCCTACAATCACCCTGTCAGGACGCATTCTAATAGCATTTTTCAACAAGTCATCAAGACTAATTTCATCTTCTTCTTTAATGCCCATCCGCGCTTCCAATTGAATCCAATTTTCCCTGTCATACAAATTCAACTCAAGAGTATCTTCAATAGTAACAATCCTCTCTCTAGTTGGAATAAACACGCTTAAAGCATTCAAAGTAGTTGTCTTACCACTTCCAGTTCCTCCTGCAATAATCAAATTCATAGGAGAAACCATCATTCCATCAACACACATCCATAAAAAAGCAGCAAGTTCAGAAGTTAAAGTTCCGTTTGAAATCATTTCAGTAATTGTAATAGGCCTTCTTCTGAACTTCCTTATAGTAATAGTAGAGCCCTTAGGAGAAATTAAAGAAAGAGTTGCATTGACTCTTGAACCGTCAGGCAAACGAGCATCAAGCAGAGGCATTTTTTCATCAACTTCTTTTCCAACAAAAGAGCCTATCCTCTTAATCAAAGCACGAATATCCTTTTCAGATTCAAACTGCACGTCAGTCCTGCACAAGCCAAGAGTCCTGTCAAAAACAAAAATAGGCTTCTTAGCTCCATTAACCATTATCTCCTCAAGCTCATCATCTTCAAGCAAAGGAGTCAACACGCCAAAACCAAAAAGACGCTTAACAATCTCCTTAATAATCACTTTCCTGTTCTTCAAATTAGGTGCTATTTTTTTCAAGTAATTGCTCGTCAAAGCAATAACCTTGGCTTCATTTTCTTCATCTAAAAAAGAGTTGATAAAAGGAGTTATCTTCTTATAAAATTCCTTAGTTTCTTCTATGAACTTCTCCTGCTTCTTGTTTTTCAAAAAAAGAGACTGAAGCTCTTCAGTCGAGTACTCATGCAAAGCAGTCTTGTAAACAAGAGAAACAAACTCCTCATCCTTCTTAGGCAAAACCTCTTTCTTCAGGAAGTAATCATTCCACACGCTGCCTTCAAAAATAGTCGCGTTCTTCCTCTCAATCTTTTCACCCATAACTATTAATTAAAAGCTTTTTATATAAATACAATAAGGTTAAAAAAAAAGAAAAAGGGGAAACGCAGGAAATGAAAAAGCTGATTGAAAAAATAATGCCAGGAAAAGAAGAGATAAAAAAAGTGACAAGCATAGCAGACAGCATAATAAAGCAAATAAACAAAGAAGGATACAAGGCAATGCTAGTCGGCTCAGCAGCAAGGGGCACATTCGTATCAGGAGAAAACGACATAGACATCTTCGTATTCTTCCCTGAAAAAACAACAAGGGAAGAGCTTGAAAAAAAAGGAATACAACTAGGAAAAAAAATACTTAAAAGATACAAGCCAACAACACACTACGCAGAACACCCTTATGTAAGAGCAAAAGTAAAAGGATTCTATGTAGAAATCGTGCCATGCTACGAGTACAAAGGAAAAGGCAAGATAAAATCAGCTGTTGACAGGACGCCTCTGCACAACAAGTACGTGCTTGAAAAAATAACAGACAAGGAAAGGCAAGACATAATCCTTCTTAAAAAGTTCCTAAAAGCAAACAAGTTATACGGCGCTGACCAGAAAGTAAAAGGATTTTCAGGATACTTATGCGAACTCCTCATCATTTACTATGGCTCCCTTGAAAAACTAATGGAAGCAGCTGCAAACAAATGGAACAAAAGAATTGAAATAGACATTGAAAAACTAAGAAATGATTACTCTAAATTCAAAGACCCACTCGTAGTCATAGACCCAGTTGACAAGGAAAGAAACGCAGCAGCAGCTGTTTCAAAAACAACACTAAGCAGGTTCATACTCAAAGCAAGAGAATATGAAAAAAACAAAAGCCCTGAAATGTTCAAAGAAAAGAAAATCAAAATCAACTTGAAGGAAAAAACAAAAGGAAGAAACATGATAACAATCAGCTTCAAAGCACCAGACATAATACCAGAAATACTCTGGTCTCAGCTTGAGAAGCTAACTAAAAACTTGAAAGACTTCCTCTATCAAAACGAATTTGACGTCTACAAGACAGGCTACTGGACTGATGAAAAAAAGAAATGCGGAATCGTGCTTGAAATGAAAGAATACGAACTTCCATTATACAAAAAAGCAAAAGGCCCTGAAATATGGGACAAGGAAAACACTGAAAAATTCCTGGAAAAAAACAAAGACTGCTGGGTGCACAGAAGCTTCGTATACTGCTGGAAAAAAAGACAATATACAAAAGCAGTTGAGTTAATAGAAGATTACTTGAAAAAATCGCCTGCAGTTCCATCTTACTTAAAAAAAGAAGCTAAAAAAAGCAAGATAAGAAAAGACAAAAAAGTCACTAAAGAAAAAGAACTGCTGAAATTTTACTTCTCATAAACAAAACGCCCCTGCGGAGAATTTCGCTTGCGAAAAAGTTCAATTGAAGAACTTTTTAACGCAAATTTGAACTCCGGTCTTAGGCTCCGCAAGCCCACATTCTATCCAGACTAAACTACAGGGGCATCTTAAAAAAAATACATCACAAGGTATATATAGGGTTATTTTTACTAAAATATAATACTTTTAGGCTTTAGACAATAAAAGGAGTGAATGCAAAATGAAAATATGCTCATCATGCAAAAGGGAAGTAACTGACGACTACGTCGAATTCAAATGCCCTTCATGCGGAAAAACAACAATAGTCAGATGCAAAAAATGCAGAGAAAATGTATTACCTTACACTTGTGAAGAATGCGGATTCACAGGTCCTTGAAACAAATCGGAGGTTATGCTCAATGGGAATGGCAATGGCAGTATACAAGATCTACCCAGAAGAAGGCAAAGACATAAATGAATTAATGGAAGAGCTTCAGAAAAACGAAAGAATAAAATCAATTAAAAAAGAACCAATTGCCTTTGGATTAGAAGTAATCAAAATAGGAGTAGTAATGGACGACAAAAAAGACAATCCAGAAGAAATAGAAAAAGAAATAAGAAAAACACCTGGAATAAAAGAAATGGAATCTGAAGGAGTTACACTCATTTCATAAAAACCCCTCCTCTTGTTTTTTTATAATACAACACACATAAAATAAAACCATGATTCAAAAACTAATTCTTGAAAACTGGCGTTCGCATAAACGCAGTGAAATTGAATTCACTAAAGGAACAAACGTCATCATCGGGCAAATGGGCTCAGGTAAAACAAGCTTAATGGACGCAATCTGCTTCGCTTTCTACGGCACCTTCCCTTCACTTAAAGCAAGAAAAGTCAAATTAGATGAAGTGATTAAAAACAAGCCAGTTCAGGAAAAAAAAGCAAAAGTAACTCTTTTCTTTGACATCAATGGTGAAAACTATGAAATTAAAAGAGAAATAGAGCTTGGAAAAACAGCTACAGCAGAACTTAGAAAAAACGGGTTAATAATTGCCGGGCCGCAGAGCCAAAGAGTAACAGAAGAAGTGACAAGAATACTTCAAGTAAACTACGAATTATATTCAAGAGCAGTTTATGCAGAGCAAAACAACATAGACTACTTCCTGCAAATAACAAAATCAGAAAGAAAGCAAAAAATAGACGAGCTCCTGCAAATTTCAAAATTTGAAAAAGCAAAAAAAACCTTAAGCCAGATAACAAACAGGCTGAAAGAAAGAGTGAAAGAAAAAGAAAAGAGAACAACCGCATCAGAGGAAACAAAGCAGATACCTGAACTTGAAAAAGAGCTAACAGAAAAAAAAGAAGAACATGAAAATGAAAAAAAGCAGCAGGAGCAACTTGAAGAAGTGAAAAAAGAAGCAGAAAAAAGGCACGATGAAGAAAAAAAGAAAAAAGAAGAATATGAAAAAATCACTGACTCCCTGAAGCAATTGCTGGGAAAAAAAGAGTATGTTGAAAAACAGTTTAAAGAAAAACAACTTCCTTTGAAAACAGAAGAAGAGATTAAAAAAGAATATGACGAAGTTCTAAAAGAAAAACTCGAAGTAAAAGCAAAAAAAGAAGAGAAAGAAAAAATTGAAAGGCAAAAGGAACAGGCTGAAGCAGAAATCAACTTGAATAAAAAAAGGATAGAAGAATTGTCCTTAAAAATAGCCCAGATATTATTACCTGAAAACATCAGCAAATTAAAAGAAGAAAAAAAGCAAGCGGTAAAAAACTACCAAGAAGAACTAAACAAGATAGAAGGGGAAATTTCATCTAAAAAAACAAGCATAAGCGAAGTTGAAGAAACAATACATCAAGTCGGTGAAAATGACAAATGCCCTGTATGCGAAGCCAAATTAACTCCTAAAAAAAAGAACGAAGTTGTCTCAGTAAAAAAAGAGAGGATAAAAACAATAGAAGGAGAGATAAAGAAACTGCAGGAGAAAAAGGAGAAGATAAAAAAAGAAATCCAAGAACTTAACAATGAAATAGAGCAAATTGAAAAAGAAGAAAGAAAAGCAAACGAGAAAAAGTTGTATGAAGAAGAGAAAACAAAAGCAGAGGAAGCACTTAAAGATTCAGAGAACAGGTTTAAACAAGCTGAAGAGAAATTAAAGGAGCTTAAGATTGAAAAAAGCATTGAGGAACTTGTTGAAAAAGAGCAGTCGTTGAAAAAACAGTTAGATTACTTCAAACTGAAAAAAGAAATTGATGAACTGAACTCTTCAATCAAATCACTCCAGGAAAAAAAAGAAAAAATCAACTACAGCGAAAAAGAGGAAAGAAAAGCATTTGAAGAATTAAAAAACCTTGAATCTGAAATACTAGTTTCTCATCAGAAAATAAAAAGCATTGAAGAGATACTAAAAGAAAAAAAAGCAAGGCTTGAAAACTTAAAAAAGCTTGAAAAAGAAGCTGAAATAAACGCCATGCAATCAGCATACTTAAAAAAGCAGATAGAGTCATTCCAATCTCTTCAAAACGTGCTGAATGCAACGCAAACAAAATTAAGAGAAGAGTTCATTGAAGAAACAAACGCTGCCTTAACTGACATATGGGAAAGAATTTACCCTTACGGAGACTATGTTGAATTAAAATTAGACGTTGACGAATCAGGAGACTACGTGCTCAAATTAAGGACAGTGAACAACAAATGGGTAAATGCAGAGGGCATAACAAGCGGTGGAGAAAGAAGCTCTGCTTCCCTTGCCTTAAGAATAGCTTTTTCATTAGTGTTGACAAAAAACTTATCATGGCTAGTGCTTGACGAACCAACACACAACCTTGATAAAAAAGCAGTTGAAGAACTTGCAAAGACCCTGAAAAAACATTTGCCTTCCTTGGTAGAGCAGATTTTCCTAATTACCCATGAAACAGGACTTGAAAAAGCAGCAACTAGAAACATTTACAAATTAGAAAGAAATAAAGAAACAGAAGAAGAAACAAAAGTGATTACAGAACCTGTCACAGAAAATTAAAAAAAAGCTCAGAGTATTTTTTCAGAAGCCATTTTAACAAGCAAGCCTGCAACTACGTTCCTGCTTGTCTTGCTTGAAAAAACACCTAAACTGTCTAAAAACCTCTTATTGTTTTCAAAATCAGTTGAAATCTTATCAGAATACAATTCATAAATTTCAGCTGCTTTTCTTCTCAAAACCTTGTTAGACAATTTACCCATTCAACCAATCTCCTTTAAAATTCATTCCTTGTTTATATCAAAAACCTTAACAGAGCCATCAGGCATTTCCCTTATAACAGAAATTGGAAGAACCTTCTTCTCCAACTCAATGTTTGCAACATCCTCTGCCCTTAAAACATTTTTTGAAATTTTAACAAGCGCAGGAGCCCCTAAAGAAAGCTGCAACGCCCTTGCAGAAACAATCCTTGTCATTTCAAAACGAGTTAACATTTAAACAATCACCTTTAAAATGAGTGTTAATAATTGTAAATCAATTCATTTATAAACCTAACTCTAAACATTAATTAACAACAAAAGAGTTGAATAAATTAATGGAACTCAAACAAGTAATAATTGTCAGAAAAGACTTAAAACTCACAAAAGGCAAAATGAGCGCGCAAGCAGCGCACGCCAGCTTAGAAGCATACAGGAAAGCAATCGACTTATACCCAACCAAAACAAAACAGTGGATAAAAACAGGAGCAAAAAAAGTCGTGCTTTACATTGAAAACAAAAAAGAACTGCTGGAATTAATGCAGAAAATACCAAGCGAAATCCCCTACAAGCTCATAATAGACGCTGGCAAAACACACTTAGAACCAGGCACAATAACCTGCCTTGGAATAGGCCCATGGGAAGAAGAAGAACTAGACAACATAACAGGGGACTTGAAACTAGTTGACTAAAAAGAAGGTTTTTGAAAAATGGTCACTAATTACAAAAGAGGCTATGCCTTGGAACACAAGACAAAAAAAATACTGGAAGAAAAAGGATGGTTCGTAGTCAGAAGCCCAGCTTCAAAAACACCCACTGACATCTACGCTACAAAAAACGGCGAAAACCTATTCGTGCAATGCAAAAAAACAACAAAAGACAAGACATACATAACAGGATTAAAAGAAATAATAAAACAAGCCAGAGAATACAAAGCCACTCCCTTAATCGCCTACTCCTTCCAAAGAACACCAGTCTACGCACAGGAAATTACAGATGATAAAATAAGCTTGGATAAAAAAGCAAAAAACACTACTTTGAAAAAATACTTGGAAATAAAGGAGATAGAACAAAACAAAGATTACGACAATTCCATGATAATAACCTAAAAGCTTTTAAAGGCAATTAATTAAAAACAATATCACGGTGCAGGGGTGAAAAGCACTGAAAAGCATGAAGTGCTTACAACACTGCACCTAACACTCAAAAAAAGGCTTTCAAAATGCAAATAAAAATAGAAGTAAAGCCAAACAAAAAACAATTCAAAATCACAAGCATGTCAAAAAACAAGCTGGTAATAGAAACAAAATCACCAGCAACAGAAGGAAAAGCAAACAAAGAAATCACTTCAATGCTTAAAAAAATACTCAAAAGCAAGGTTGAAATAATCAAAGGAAAAACAAGCAAAGAAAAAACCTTGTTCATTGAAAACGAAGAAAAACTGCTTGAAATGATTCAAAAAAATGAACAGAATACAAGAAATTGAAAAAATCCTGAAACAATTAAGAGAAGACAAAAACCCAAAACTTGTTGAAGGAAAAAAAGACAAGCAAAATTTAGAAGCACTAAACATTCAAAATATCCGATTAATACAAAACTCATCACTTCAAAAAACAGTTGAAGAAACAAAAGAAAAAGAAGTAATCCTCCTGACTGACTATGACAGGACAGGAGAATTAATCCTGAAAAGACTAGAAGAACTTTATCACAACCAAGGTGTAAAAACAAACACCTACTACAGAAAAAAGATAAAGCAGTTGATGAAAATTCGGATTTTTGAAGAACTAGTGCCTCGATACAACAAAATCAAAAAACAATATGAAAAAACAAAATAAAAAGAGGTGTAACCCAAAATGGGAAAAACATACATAGACACAGTCAAATACGTAGTTTACGCTGACGTTACAATCGACGGAATAGTTGAAAAACCAGACGTAGTAGGAGCAATATTCGGACAAACAGAAGGACTCCTAGGAGACGAGCTGGACCTAAGAGAACTTCAAAAATCAGGAAGAATAGGCAGAATAGAAGCAAACATAGAAACAAAACACGGAAAATCAGTAGGCGAAATAATTCTGCCTTCATCACTCGACAGGGTAGAAACAGCAATACTAGCAGCAGCCCTTGAAACAGTAGACAGAGTAGGGCCATGCGAAGCCCACATAAAAGTCAAAAAAATAGAAGACACAAGAACAATGAAAAGAAACCAGGTAGTAGACAGAGCAAAACAGCTCCTAAAAGGAGTCATGGCAGACATGCTACCAGAAAGAAAAGAAATATCAGAACTAGTCAGAGACAAAGTAAAACTAGCAGACGTACAGCAATACGGGCCTGAAAAACTAGCAGCAGGGCCGAACATAGATGAAGCAGACCACATAATAGTAGTTGAAGGAAGAGCAGACGTGCTGACAATGCTTAAAGCAGACATAAGAAATGTAATATGCTTGCAGGGAAAAGTAATTCCAAAAACAGTGCAGGAACTATCTAAGAAAAAGACAGTCACAGTATTCGTAGACGGAGACAGAGGCGGAGACCTCATAATAAAGCAACTGGCAGACTGCGCAGAAGTTGATTATGTAGCAAAAGCACCTGACGGAAAAGAAGTTGAAGAACTTACAAAAAAAGAGATACTGAAAGCGCTTAGAAACAAGCTGCCTTTCGAGCAGTTCATGAGCAAAACATTCAAAGGATACACTCCAAAAGAACACAGCTCAACAAACAACCACTCAAACAACCACAACAATCATGAATACAGGGGAAACGGCAGAAACAGCCACAGCAGATACAACAGTCAAAGCACAAGAACTTCAAGAAATTCAGGAAGAAGTTATGAGAGAAAAAGTTACGAGAAACCGCAGGCAGAACTGAATCCTTTCTTAAACGAGCTTAAAGAACTTGAAGGAACTCTTGAAGGAATTTTATTAGACAAGGACAAAAAAGTTTTAATAAAAACAGGAGTAAAAGATTTAATAAAAGAAATGGAAAAAGCTAAAAAAGCAGAGACTCTTGTCTTTGACGGCATAATAACGCAGAAAATTGTTGACACAGCTGAAAAAGCAGGTATAAAAACAATTGTAGGCATAAAACAAAGCAAGATAGACAGCAAAGGATTGAAGATTTACACGCGTTAAAAAACCAAAGCCCTATGGGCTTTTTTAATTGGGTCTGTGGTCTAGTGGTTAGGACGTCGCCCTTACAACAGCTGCAAAAGCTGTGGGAAAGGCGAAGATCCCCAGTTCAAATCTGCAAATGAGTTAAGCTCGTTTGAGCTTTTCTCTTGCAAGAGAAAATCTGGGCAGACCCACTCAAAAAAATGACCACTAAGCAAAGCGCATGTGGTCAGCAGGGGGATCCGGAATTCCCTAAAACTGAGGGGGACAGCCAAGTCCCCCGCGGTTCGGTGAAGATCTGGGCAGACCCACTTTGATTAAAATTTAAAAGAAGTGAAAAAATGTCAAAACCAGCATGGCTTAGGAAAAAACAACAGAAAGAAGATGAATGGAGAAGAAGAGAAGAAGAAAAGAGAAGAAGGATTAATGCAGAAAAAAGAGGAAAAGCAATAGTTACAGAAGGAGAAAAGAGGTTATCAAAAGCACTTGAAAAAAAAGGGATAAAACATTACAAGCAGGTAAATGTAGGTCCTTATGTAACTGATATTGTCATAACCAAAAATGGAAGGACATATGTTATAGAAGTAGAAGGAAGAAGCCATGATTCAAGACAAGAGTATGATAAAAAAAGAAGAGAAGAGATAGAAAAAAGAGGAGCTGAGGTAATAAGAGTAAGCGAGAGGGATGCAAGAGAAGCTCCTTTCCAAACAGCAGATACAATAATAACAACTATTAATTACCTTGAAAGAAAAAAAGAAGAGGAAGAAAAAGCAAAGAAATTAAAAAGGTTCAGGTAAAATTTAAAATGCGCCGATAGTCTAGTGGTATGATCTTGGCCTTCCAAGCGCTTCGGTTTGTTCGCTGTTGCGTGAAAAAAGCCAATGGCCGGGGTTCGAATCCCCGTCGGCGCACTTTATTCGCGTTGAGGGTTTACGGCTTTATGCCGTTGGGTTTGATGCAAACTTTGCGTTAGCAAAGGTTTGAGCAATCGCAGATTGCGATTGACTTTTTTCAAAGTTTGCTGAAGGTCCCCGTCGGCGCACTTTATTTGCTTCTTCTTGATTTTTATGGCTAAAAAAAAGAAAAAACCAAACTGGGTGAAAAAATACGCCCAAGAAAGAATAGATGAGTTAATGAGCTTGGCTGAAGAAAACAAGCTAAGCCATCCTGAAAGAAGCAGAAGGTACTCTGAACTAGCTTTTAAAATAAGCAGGAAATACAAAGTAAGGCTAGGCAAGCACAAGCACAGGTTCTGCAGGAACTGCTTCACTTACTTCACTTCAGAGAACATGAAAATAAGGAAGATTCCGAAAAAACCCTTGTTTAAAATAACTTGCTTGCATTGCGGAAACCAAACAGTGATAGGAGCAGGTGAAAAAAAGAAGGAAAGAAAATGAAAAAAAGCAATGAGATTACAAAAAAAGAGTTGAATGAGCTGAAGCCAAGCATTTGGGTTGGTAAAAACAAAACAACTCAGGCTTTAATTAAAGAAGTGAAAGCGCAGCTTAAAACAAAAGGGTATATAAAGGTTAAAATTCTAAAAATCATACGCGACGAATTTGAACAGACACTTAATCAAATTCTTAAAGAAACAAATTCAAAGTTAATTGAAAAAAAAGGATTAACATTTATTTTAGCCAAGAAAAAGGAGGATTAAGCAAATGGTATCAGCACAAGATGTTCCAGCACAAACGCTTATTAAAAAACTAGCTGAGAAGCTGAAGCAAAATGAAAAGATAAATCCACCTCAATGGAGCGAGCATGTGAAAACAGGAGCTCATGTTGAAAGAAAGCCATCTCAAAAAGACTGGTGGTACACAAGAACAGCTTCAGTGCTAAGAAAAGTTTACATAGAAGGAAAAGTAGGAGTAGGCAAACTAGCAACATGGTATGGTGGTAGAAAAAACAGAGGCTCAAAACCAGAACATCATGCAGACGCTTCAACAAACATCATAAGAAAAGCATTGCAGCAGCTTGAATCAGCAGGATTAGTTAAAAAAGACAAGACAGGAAGAAGCATAACTTCAAAAGGACAGTCATTAATACACAAAACAGTTCTTGAAATCAAAAAAAACAAAAAAGAGTAAGGAGTTGTAAACAATGGCTAAAAACAAAACAAGTGAAAAAAAGAAATACTTATCAAGAGAAATTAACAAGAACGAAAGAGCACCGGTCTGGGTTTATTTAAAAACCAAGACAAGAGACTGGATACAAGGCAGAACAAGGCACTGGAGAAGCGGAAAGTTAGGCAAGAAAATAAAGAAAAAGCAAAAAATGTCAGAAAAATACGTGAAGTCAACAAAACCGCTACGCAAGCCAAAAGTAAAAACCAAAAAAAAGAAGTACTAATTCTTCATTCAAAGGTGATTAAAAAATGGCAAAAGATGCAGAAGTAACAAAAGAAGCAAAAGCAATAATGAAAGAACAGAAAGAAGCTGAGAAAAAAAAAGCAGAAGAAGCAAAAACCCCTGCTGAAAAGAAAGCAGAGGACACTAAGAAAGAAGTGGAAAAACAGGAGAAGAAGCAAAAGCAGAAAAAAGAAGAAAAAGTAATCGAAGAAAAAATTTACACTTTCAACTTAAAAGAAGCATGGAAAGCGCCAAGACAGAAAAGAACAAGAACAGCTGTCAAAGTGCTAAAGAGCTTAATAAAAAGACACACTAAAAAAGAGCCAAAACTGCATGAAACAATGAACCAGGAAATGTGGAAAAACAGCGCAAGAAACCCACCTAGGAAAGTGAAAATAAAAGTAAAAATAACAGAGACAAAAGCAACAGCTTACCCTGTCAAGAACTAATGCCTACAGGAATAGGGTTCGCCTCGCTTTTTTCCCTTGCTTTTTTTAAAGAGGAAGCAAGAAGCTTCTTTTAAAACCAAAGAGTTTTAATTTAATTAAAAACCTAATTCTAAACAAAAGGTGCTGATAAAATATGATAACAAGAGCAGATTACAATGGTTCCCCTCATATAGGAGTATTTTGCCTAGTGAATGACAATCACGCTTTTGTTTCACCATCAATTTCAAAAAAATTAGAAAAAGAAATAAAAGAAAAACTAGAAGTTGACGTGATAAAAACAACAATCGCCCAGTCAGGACTCATAGGAGTCTTAATGGCTGCAAACAACAAAAAAGCAATACTCCCTTCAATAATAGAAAAAGAAGAGAAAAAAAGAATAGAAGATTTTTTCTCAGAAGTCATTGTAATAAGCAAAAAAAGCACAGCAGTTGGAAACCTAATAGCAATGAATGACAGGGGAATGGCAATTTCAACAGCCCTTTCAGAAGAATTGAAAAAAGAAGGCCTGAAAATAGCAGGAACTGACTTGATAGGAAGCGCTGTCTATGTCAACAACATTGCATTCATAGCCCACAGAGACGCTGAAGAAAACGAAATCAAAAAACTTGAAAAAATTTTCAAAGTGCCTGGAGGAATAGGAACAGTAAACATGGGAGACCCTTTCGTAAAATCAGCAATAATTGGAAACAAAAAAGGATTGATAGTCAGCACGCAGACAACAGGACCTGAACTAAACAGAATAGACGACATATTCATATACGATTAAAAAAAAGGAAGAGGTGTTAAAAAAATGAGCAAAGAAAAAGAAATACAAGAAGCAGTTATTAAAATAAGGGCAATAGAACAGCAACTTCCAGCAATACAGCAAAACATACAATCACTAAACAAGATACTCATAGAAACAGCAACAGCAATAAACACACTAAAAGAAACATCAAAGCTTGAAAAAGAAACGCAGACAAAAACACCAATAGGCTCAGGAGTGTTCATAACTACAAAGATAAACAAGCAGGAAAACGCGTTAATAGAAGTAGGAGAAGGAGTAATAGTTGAAAAGCCCATTAAAGAAATAATGCAAACACTTGAAGCAAGAGAAAAAGACATACAAGAAAACATTGAAAAGCTTACGCAAACAATAGAACAAATGGAAAAAGACTACTACGAGCTGGCTAAAAAAGTGCAGGAATACAGGCAAACAAATTAAAGGTGATTAATTATCTTTGATTTTCTCAAAAAAAAGTTAAACAACTTCTTCCAAAAAGAAGAAGAGAAAATAGAAAAAAAATTACAGCAATCAGAACAAGTGCAGCAAGAAACAAGCTCAACTGAAGCCCTACAAGAAATAAAAAAAGAGACGCAGCCAACAACAGAGGAAAAAGAAGCAGCAGAAGAGGCAATTCAAAGAAGCGAAAGCAAAGCTCTTCTTGAAATAACTGAAGAAGTAAAAAAAGAACAGCAAGAAAAACAAGAACCTGAAAAAAAAGAAGAGCATAAAGAAAAAAAGGAAAAGAACAAGCAACAAAAAAAAGAAGAGCCAAAGAAAAAACTCGCTCCAAAACTAACTTTATCCACTAAATTGAAAAAAGCAATTCTCAGAAAAGCAGTCATAAAAGAAGAAGATGTTGAATCCCTTTTATGGGATTTTTACCTTGAACTGCTTGAAGCAGACGTATCAGTCAACGTAGCTGAAAAAATCACGCAAGAAATAAAGGAAAAACTAGTTGGGAAAGAAATCACTTCATCGCAGGATGTAAGACAACTAACCCTAAACGCATTGAAAGAATCAGTTGAAAACATCTTAATACAACCTTCATTTGAATTGATTGAAAAAATAAAATCAAAGCAAGAAAGGCCTTTTGTAATAATGTTTGTAGGCCCGAACGGGCATGGGAAAACAACAAGCATAGCAAAACTCACTTATTACTTGAAGCAGAGCAATTTTTCAACTGTCTTAGCAGCAGCTGACACTTTCAGAGCAGCTTCAATTGAACAGCTTGAAAAATGGGGAGAGAAACTAGAAACAAAAGTTATAAAACACCAGTACGGAGCAGACCCAGCAGCAGTATGCTTCGACGCAGTAAAGCACGCGCAGGCAAAGCAAATAGACGTCGTGTTAATAGACACTGCTGGCAGAAGCGAGTTGAATACCAACTTAATGGAGCAGCTGAAAAAAATAGTGCGAGTTGCTAAGCCTGACTTGAAAATTTATGTAGGCGAAGCTCTTGCTGGAAACGCTGCAGTTGAAGAAGCAAAAAGATTCAATGAAATCATTGACATTGACGGCATAATAATGACTAAAACAGATGCTGACGTGAAAGGAGGAAGCATCTTGTCAATTTCATATGAAACCAAAAAGCCAATTCTGTTCATGGGCACAGGGCAGGAATTAAGCGACTTGACAAAATTCAACAAGAAATGGTTCATGAAAAAACTATTCGAAGAAGAGTGAAAACTAAAATGTTCGGTAAAATAAAAGAAGTGTTTGGAAAAATAACAGGGGCTTCAGTAATAGACGAAAAAGCAGTCAAAGAAATAATCAAGGAACTTCAAAGAGTCCTTATTTCTTCAGATGTAAATATAAAGTTAGTGCAGGAAATTTCAAACAAGATAAAAAAAGAAGCATTAAGCCAAGAGCTTCCTCCTGGAATATCCAGGAAAGAGCATTTGACAAAAACAGTATACGACGCGTTAGTTGAAATACTTGGTGAACAGCAGTATGTTCCAAGAATAGAACCGCATAAGATACTCCTAGTTGGGTTGTATGGAAGCGGTAAAACAACAACAGCAGGTAAGTTGGCAAAGTTCTATTCAAAAAGAGGCTTGAAGCCGGCAATGATAACAACTGACACTTGGCGTCCAGCTGCATACGAGCAATTGAAGCAGATAGGCAGTCAAATTAACGTGCCTGCATACGGGAATCCGGAGGAAAAAGATGCTTTGAAAATTTTAAAACAAGGGTTAGAAAAAGCAAAAAATGCAAACTTGATAATAGTTGACTCTGCTGGAAGGGATTCTTTAAATGAAGAATTGATTGACGAAATAAGAAGAATAAAGCAAGAATTGAAGCCAGATGAAGTGTTCTTAGTTATTTCCTCTGACATTGGACAGACAGCAGTGAAGCAGGCAACCGAATTTAATGAAGCAGTTGGCTTGACAGGAGTCATTGCCACTAAAGCAGATGCAAGTGGAAAAGCAGGAGGTGCTCTTTCAGCATGCCATGTTGCAAAAGTGCCAGTTGCATTCATTGGAACAGGGGAAAAAGTAGATGACTTTGAAGTATTCAATGCTGAAAAATTCATAGGGCGCTTGCTAGGAGTTCCTGACATAGGCTCCTTAGTTGAGAAGATGAAAGAAGCAGTTGAAGAAACTGACTTCAATCCAGAGGACTTAATGAGCGGCGATTATGACTTGAACGCTTTCTATAAGCAGCTGGAAGCAACTAAGAAAATGGGTTCAATGAAGAAAATACTTGAAATGATGGGGCTAGGTGGCGCAGCGACAGTGGGCTTGGCAGAGCAAAGCGAGGAGAAGATGAAAAAATTCAAAGTAATCATGGATTCAATGACTAAATATGAAAAAGAGAACCCAAATGAAATCAAGTCATCAAGAGTAAAGAGAATAGCAAGGGGTTCAGGCACTACTGAAAAAGAAGTTAAAGAATTACTGAAACAGTTTGAAGCAGGAAAGAAGATGATTAAAAAATTCAAGAAAGGCAAGTTAAGGAACATGAATCAGTTGATGAAAAAATTCCAAGCAGGTGGATTTAAGTTATGAGGACATTCATTCTAAAAATCAATCATCCTTTAGAAGATTTTGAACTGAACAACTTGACTCAAAACAGGATAGACATGGTTGCGAGAATAATCAGCACTGTGTTCTGGATTGACCATGAAATAAGAGAAGATGCACAGCTTTACCTGTGCTTCAATAACAACAAAGTGCTTCATTACAAGCCTCCTTTCAGAAACATGAACATTGATGAGAGAAACGTAGCTTCATTTATCAAACACACTCTCGCAGGCAGAAAGTTTCCAGGAATAAGATTATTAGAGCAAGGGTTTCAGGACATTCTTAGCCAATTCAAAGAAGAGGATAAAATTTTCTTAGATGCAAGCGGAGAAAAAATAACTGAAATGAAACTGCCTGAAAACCCTGTTTTCATAATAGGAGATGACAAGGGATACGGAGATTATTCCTTGCCTGAAAGCGTAAAAAAAGCAAACATAGGCTCAAAATCATACATAGCAAGCCACTGCATAGCTTTCTTAAACATTTATTTGGACGGTTGATTGAAAAATGGACGAAGAAAAATTCAAAGAACTTAAAAAAATTTTAACTGAAAAAAACTTATGCGACCACTGCATAGGAAGGCAGTTCATACAATTATTCAAAGGAAAAAAAGAAGCACAAGTAGGAGCAGCTGTTAGAAAAGCAGAGTCATTTAAGGAAATAGAAAAGCTGCTGGAAAAACAATTGCCTGTAATTGAATTGAGTAATTGCGAATTATGTGGAGATGTTTTCATAAGAACAAAAGAATTTGAAAAAAAATTGATGCAAAAAGCAAGAGAATTGGAATTTGATTCCTTCTTAGTCGGCAACGTGCTGCCACAGCAGGTTCTTGAAAACCAGGACAAGCTATGGGCAGAAACAGGATGCGAGTACTGCGAGCCAATTAAAAGGGAATTGAACAAGCTATTCGGAGAATTCCTGGCAAAGCAGCTTAAAAACAAGAAGACAGATTTCAAAAAACCAGAGGTAGTGTTTATAATAAACTACGAGTCAGGGGAAGTTGAGCCTCAGATAAATGACTTGTATATTTACGGCAGGTACAACAAGCTGAAAAGAGGATTGCCTCAAACAAAGTGGCCATGCAGGTTATGCAAAGGCACAGGAGTATACAAAGGAGAAGAATGCCCTAACTGCCATGGAACTGGAAAACAGTTTCAAGAAACAGTGGAGGAGTTAATTGCGCCTAAAGCAGTTGAAGCAGCGCAGGCAAGCGGAGAAAGCTTCCATGGCAGCGGAAGAGAAGACAGGGATGCTTTAATGCTTGGAAACGGGCGCCCGTTCGTGCTGGAATTAAAAGAGCCGAAAAAAAGAAACCTTGACTACAAAAAACTAGAAGAAGAAATAAATGCTTACTGTGAAGGAAAGGTAAAAGTAAATTCCCTGAGGAAATCATCAAAAGAAGAGGTGATTGAGCTGAAGAAAGCGCTTCATGACAAGTTGTATGAAGCAGTGGTTGAAACAGAAAAGCCGTTTGAAAGCCTTGAAAAACTTGAGGAGTTCTTTAAAGACAAGGAATTGAAGCAGAGGACTCCGACAAGAGTGGCTCACAGGAGAAAAGACAAGGTAAGGAAAAGAAAAGTTTATTCAGTGAAAACAGAAAAGATTGACGACACTCATTTCAAAGCGTTGATAAAAGCAGAGTCAGGCACTTACATTAAAGAATTGATTTCAGGCGACTTTAACAGGACAAAACCGAGTTTTGCTGAAGTGCTTGGAGTGCCTTGCATTTGCAAGGAATTGAATGTGCTTGAGATAATTGACAAAAAGCCGGCAGAAGGAGATGAATTGAAAAATGAGTGACTTGAATACTTTGATTGAATTGATACCAGTTATAACAGCAGTTGCTGGAACTGCTTTGCTTGCTTACACTGATTACAAGACGACATACATGCCTGACAAGTACACTCATTCAATGCTGTTAATTGGGTTAGCTTGGCTTGTGCTGTTCAACCCAAACAAAGCACATGGCTTGGTAATTGCAGTTGTTACTTTTGCAGTACTTTTTTTAATGTACCTATTTGGCCAGATTGGAGGAGGAGATGTTAAGTTATTCACTGCTCTTGCTTTGCTTCTGCCAAGCTATCCTAAAGTTTTAATTCCCTTCATTGAATCAATTGGAATAAATCCTGTTTCTTCCTCTCCTATTCCATTTATTTTCAATGTCTTCTTGTTAGCTGGGTTGATAGGCCCGATGTTCTTCATTTCTGCTTGGTATTTTTACAAGCTCTATAAAGTAAGGAAGAAAGTTGAGGATTATGAAAAAAAGCTGTTCAAAGCAGTTGCGATGGCTTTGCTTTCGCTTCCTTTCATTCATTACTTCTGCTTGTTTTCACCTGGATTTGCTTTCATTTTCATTCCAATAATCACAAGCCTTTTGATACTTCCTTTCAAAAACGATGTGCTGAAGCATTTTTCAATGAAAAAGAAAAGAATCAAGGACTTGGATGACGATGACGTGCTTGCTCTTGAATTCATTTCAGAAGCAAAAAAGAAAAAACTGGGGCTGTGGAGAAAGACTTTCACTTCTCCTGAATTGAAGAAGATAAAAGCAAAAGCAAGAAAGCTTGGGATAAAGGAAATAAAAGTTTATGATTACTTGCCTCAATTCGGGCCATTCATATTAATTTCATTGATTATAAACTTGGTAATAGGTAACTTTATTATTTACTTGATGATGGCGGGAGTGTAAATGATTGAACAGGATAAAAGAAGCACTAATAGGAATAACAAGAGTTTGAATCAGCTTAAAGCAGGCGAGCAAGAAGGAGCTTTTGAGGAGATGATTCACTTAATTACTCATCCAATTGGCCCCCTGAAGCCTCTTGGTGAAAAAACAAGGATTATAAAGCACCCTGTTTCAACAGGCAAGAAAAAGAAAGAACCTGATTTTGCAATAATAGAAAAAGAAAAAAGGCCTGTTATTGTAGAAGTCAAAAGCAGCATGAATGTCACTAAAAAGATAGATGACTTGGTTGCAAAATACAGGTATACAAGTTATGAGAACAAGAAAGCAAAGCACTTGGTTATTGTATCCTACTCAGATGTTCCTGAAAAAGTCATTGATAAAGTGCAGAGGTTCAACGAGAAAAGCAAAAATTTCAAGATAACTTTATTGACTCCTAAAAGCATGGATGAAGCAATGAACTTGCTTCAAAATGAAAAAAGAGAACTGCAGAGGGTAGTGAATGAAAAAAAAGTAGGCGAAGAACAAGAATATGAACTTCTTCAAAGAATTTACAAAATAGAAGGTTATGAAAAAGCATATGCTCTTGCAAAAGACATATCAGAGAGAAATGCCAGGCAAGCTGAAGCAATAAGAGCCCATAGGAGAAAAATTGAAGAAAGAAGAAACAACAGAGGAAGAAGAAGATAATTGCTTATTTTCCTAATTGACAAGATAAACTAATTTTAAAAAACAGGTTAAGGAGTAAAAGTGTGCTTGTTTAATTCACAGTCATAGGTATATTAGGATAAGCAGGGAAAGGAAAGCAACTGTTGTGGCAAGTATCACTTGCTTGTATACTTTTTTTATGACTTTTGCTTGGTTGAAGATTGACAGCATTGCTGTTTGAGCTAGATAACCTCCTATTTGTGCAATTGTAACTGCTATTGCCATTTCAGGCAGGGTTATTATTCCAGTGACAGCCATTGAAGCTAGTGAAATAGAAGCTGCTGTCGTGTTAATCAGCCCGCTTATTAAAGCAAAAAGGAATAACACGCTTGCGCCTGCTTTAACTCCGATGGAACTTAATATGATGTAAATGATGAAGATAATCAAAACAAGTTTTATTCCTTCAAGCACATTAAAAGGAGATTCTATCCTAATTGAAGGTGTCTTAAGTTGTTTTATTTTTTCAACTCCTGTTGTGGCTAGAAGGAGAATTAAGAATGAGAAGGGAATGCCAACTACAAGCAGGGATTTTGGAATTATTGCAAGGATTACTATGAAATTTCTTATTGTCGAGGAAGCTGCCATTATCAAGAAACCCCCTGCAATAGCTTCTTGCCCTTTCTTGCCTTTGTTTTTGAACAAGTTAACAAGAGTGGTTATTGTTGCTACTGCTGAAATCAAGCCCCCTAAGAAACTAAGGAGCTCGACTTCTTTTCTTGAGCTTAGTTTTCTTGACATGATGAAAGCTGCGAAGTTTATTGCTGAAATCAAAAGAATAAGAGCCCACATTTCAACAAGTGGAACAGTTACTCCAAGGAACTGCATTTCTTTTGGAAGAAGAGGGTAAATAATCCCAAAGAGAATAAGGAATTCAAGCAGGTCTCCTATTTCTTTTTCAGTTAAATGCACTGTGAGTTCATGGAGTTTTTCTTTTGAAAAAAGTATGACTACCACTACAACGCTTAAGAAAACAGCTTCTACTCTCAAGTTATATCCAATCATTGTTCCAAGCAAGTAACTTATAATTAAAGAGATGTTGGTTGTAAACCCTCTTTTTCTCTTTTTTCTAAAATCTTCCATATACAGGGCTATTGAAAAGAGTGTGATTGTAAGCAAGCCAATTAAGTTTACCCACTGCACTCCATTCATCTGAGCACCTATCACTACAGTTAAAGTGGCGAGTATTGAAGTGAGTGAAAAAGTGCGCATGCCTAAGCTTATTTTTTTCTTGGAGTACTGCCTTTCCATTCCAAGAAGGGCTCCTACAAAAAAAGAGAGTATAATCTCTTGAAAGAATATTAAGTTACTCATTTAGCTTCTCCTTGCCTGCTTTTTTAGTTCCTTTAATAAGGTCTTTAAGCGTGCTGTAGGTGTCTTTTGATTCTTCAACAGCTGTTCCTGTAACTATGATATCTGCTCCTGCTTTTACTTTTTCATAAGCAGTTTTGCCGTCTCTTATGCCTCCTCCTACAATTAAGGGGATGCTGATTAATTTTTTAGTTACTGATATCATTTCATTTGGCACTGGTTTGCTTGCGCCGCTTCCTCCTTCAAGGTAAACTAGCTTCATGCCCATGTACTCAGCTGCTAATGCATATGCAGCTGCTATTTTCGGCTTCTGTCTTGGTATTGGGTTGGCGTCTCCGAAGAATTCAACTGAAGTCCTGACATCTGACTCAACTATCATGTAACCCATTCCAATTGGCTCAAGTTCGCTTGCTTTTACTGAAAAAGCAGCTAGTGCTTGGGCTTGAGCAAGCCAGTATCTTGAACGGGAGTTCATTAAGCTCATGAAATAAACAGCGTCGGCGTATTTTGAAATGTCATTCACGTTCCCAGGGAACAGGATTACAGGTAACTTGGTGTTTGCTTTTATGTGCCTTATGCAGTTGTCAAGCATTGACCTGTCTCCTCCTGAGCCTCCAACCATTATGCCGTCTGCTCCTGCTTTTTCGCTGAGTTTCGCTATTTCTCCTGCTTTTTCAGGTTCTTGTTCATCTGGGTCTATTAGTATTAAATGCACTGCTCCGTCTTTTTTCAACTGAGTTTTTAAATAGTCATATACTTTCATTTTAAATTCACTTCTCCTTACTTCTTTTTTTATTAGTTTTTATTGGTTTAAATAAGTGTTGCTAGCAGAAACCCAAGCACGCCTGTCAATTGCGCAAGCAATGTTAGTTTTCTTGTTTGCTTGTAGTTTGACAGCAGTAAAGTGTTTTTTATTGAAAGGATTAGAAGGACATCTGTGATTGTTATGAAGATTAAGTAAGCTGGATTCATGTTGAAAGGGCCTTTCATAACCAGAGGGAGGGGAGAGAGGAAAACTGCTGTTAGTATGAAAAATGAAGAGAGCCATGCTGTTTTTTCATCTCCTATTATTGAAGGAAGTGTTTTTCTGCCTTGTTTTTCATCTCCTTTTTTGTCTCTTATTGATGCTATTAATTCCCTGCCTGTGCCCATTAAGAAAGCCATTGAAGATAGGATAAGTACAAATGAAGATAAGTTGCTGCAGCAGAGGTAATTTCCGTAAATGAAGGGAATTGCCATTGTCAAGCCTATTGTTGCATTTCCAATAAATGCTACTTTTTTCAAGTAGTAATTGTATGCAAGCAGGATTGCTGTGAAAATAATTGAGATGATGAAAACTTTTTCATTAAGCAAGTAAGAGGCGTAATTGCCTATTGCTAAGAAAGCAAGTGCAGAGAATAGTGCATGGGTTTTGCTTATTTCTCCTGTCACTAGCGGCTTGTCTTTTCTTTTGTTTTCCTTATCTGCTTCAAGGTCCCAGTAATCGTTTAAAATGAAAGCAGCTGCTATTATTGAAAAGCTTAGAACAGCTGAAAAAAAGAGCTGTGTTGATTCAAGAGAGCCTCCTGCTGTTTTTATTCCTGTGACGATTCCAAGCAGGACTATTAAAGCGTGTGCTGGATTAAGAAGCTCGTACCATGCCTTGATTTTTGAATTCATTTTTTCAAATCACGCCTGTTGTTTCTAACGCGTTTCTTGCTATTCTTTTGTCAAAATTTATGTGCTCTATTATTGTGTATCTTTCTGGTCTTATTTCTTTTGCTTTCATAAGCGCTTTCAGAACTGTATCTGAGTCCATGCCTAATTGCTTTGCTGTTGTCGGGCATTTTGCTGATTCAAGAGCTTGTTTTATTTTTCTCCAGTTTGCTCCGTGTAAGTAGCTCATTATTATTGTCCCTACTCCGACTTGGAAGCCGTGAAGTGACGGCTTTTCTGCAATGGCGTCAAGCGCGTGTGAAAACTTGTGCTCTGAACCTGAAGCTGGGCGGGAAGAGCCTGCTATTCCCATTGCTGCTCCTGATGAAATAAGCGCTTCCATTAAAATGCTTATTCCCCTGTCTGTTGCTTTTCCTATTTCTATTGAATTGTCCATTACTATTTTTGAAATCATTACAGATAAGGAGGAAGCGTAGTCTCCGTAGTATTCTTTTTTTATTATTTTTCCAAGGTTCCAGTCTTTGACTGCTGTGTATTTTGCTATGGCGTCGCCGAAACCTGCTCTTATGAACATTTTAGGGGATTTTTTGATTATTCTCGTGTCAGCAACTATTGCAACAGGTGGTTTTGCTTTAAGTGATTGCTTTTTTCCATTTAGTTTCAAGGAGGCTATGGGGGATGCTATTCCGTCATTTGATGAGTTTGTTGGAACTGCTATGTAATCAATTCCTGTCAAGTACGCTGAGTACTTGGCAGTGTCCATTACATTGCCTCCTCCTACTCCTATCACTGTGTCATACCCTTGTTTTATTTCAGAAACTGCTTTTTCAATGTTTTCAGCATCGCTTTTTTTCACAACAAGCAGGTCTCCGTCTGTAAATTTCTTGACTTTGTTTCCCGCTATTTTAGCTGTTTTTTTTCCTGTGACTATCAAGGGGTTTTGGTAGTCAATAGCAGCTTCTTTTACTTTAAGGAGTGTTTTTTCTCCTAGGTAAACAGTTTTAGGCAGTTCTATTTTCTTGAATATGCTTTGCTTTTTCTTGAATTTGAACATTAACTTTAATTAATTGAAACAAGGGAATATAAACCCTTTTGTGTCTTGACGTCAATTGTTGAAAAAACTCTGTTAAATCTGCTTTATTATTTCAAGAGCTAATTTAATTGAAGAGTAGTCGCCTGGAAACCCGTGTCCTGGAAGCAAGTGTTTTATTTCAAGGTTGCTGAGTTTTTCAATTGATTTTTTAAGCTGTTTTGCATTGCCTTGCTCTAAATCGATTCTGCCTATGCCGTCTGAAAAAACAGTGTCTCCGCTGATAAGCGTTTTTGAATCTTTTTCATATAAGCAGATGCTTCCTGGAGTATGTCCTGGAGTGTGGATGACTTCAAAAACAGTTTCGCCTAAATTGATTTTTTCAGGGATTGGCTTGAAATCCTGTGGCTTGTATTTTGCTTTGAATAATTCAGCTGTGCCTAATGTTGTTTTCGCGTAGGGAATTTCTTTTTCATGCATGTAGAAGACAGCGTTTGTGAACAGGTGATTGTTGGCGACGTGGTCGTAGTGGCAATGGGTGTTGATTACTACATCAACTTTTTCATAATCCACTCCGAATTCGGTGTTGAAGCCAGGGTCAATTACGCAGATTTTTTTATCAAAAACAACATAAGAGTTGCATCCATAGTTCTTTCCTTGAACAGTTGTTATTTTCAACATTGTTTAATTATTAACGCGTTTGACTGTTTTAAATAATTGTTTTTTCATAAATAGAGTTAATGGGCTTTAGAATTTTAAGAGAGAAAGAGGAGAAAGCAGAGAAGAAAGAAGTGGAAATAAGAGGGGATAAGTTTAGCAAGGCAAATAAGTGGACTGAAGCTGTTACTAAGGAAATGAAAGAGAAGAATCTTTCACATGAACAAAAGCTTGAGTTGATAAGGTTCATACAGCAAGGTAGGAGAGAAATAAGCGAAAACGGCAGGTTGTCAAGTAAATTTGTAAAAAACTTCAGAGACTTCATTGAAAACATACATTAATTTATACTAGTTATTCTTAAAGTTAAATTGAAACTAGTGGCTGGAACTTGATTAAAGAAGCTGGAACAACTAATTTTTTTAAGTGACTGCTACTGGTTTAATTTTAAAAATTAGCTGGACGAGAATTGAAAACTTAGGAGGTTGGAACTATGGTAAATGAAATTTTGAATGATGCAGAAGGCATCAAGAAACAGATTCTTGAAAAAACAACTATTTCTGAAAAAGAGTTAAATGAAAAAATAGAGCAGAAGAAAAAAGAATATGAAGGGCTTTTAAATGAAGCTGGTGCTGTTTTTGCAGTGTCAAAAGATTTAGGAGTTGACATTGGCAAAGAAACAAAGACTTTCAATGATTTGAAGATAAGCGACTTGGAAGAGGGCTTGAATTCAGTGACTTTAAAAGCAAGGGTTAAAAACGCTTATGCCCCTCGTTTTTTTGAAAAAAACGGCAAGACAGGGAATGTAACTAACTTTGACGTTTTTGACGAAACAGGCGAAGCAAGGTTCGTGTTGTGGAACAATGTTGAATTAGCTGAGAAAATTGAAAGAAATTCAGTTATTAAAATAATCAATGGCTATGTGAAAAAAAACAGGGACAGGATAGAAATTCATTCTTCTTCTAAAGGAACTGTGGAACTCGTTGAAAAAGATGATGAAATTCCTTTTGCTGTTGAAAACCTGATGAAATTAAGCCAGCTTTCTTCTGGATTAAGCGACGTGTGCTTTTATGCAAGAATTGAAAAAGCATATCCTGTTTATGAATTCATAAAAAAAGACGGTTCGCAGGGAAAAGTAGCAAGCGTCTTAGTAAACGACGGTTCTTCTTCTAAAAGACTTGTCTTATGGGATGACCATGCAAAACTAGTGGAGACCCTTAAACCTAATGACTTGATAAAAGTAGAAGGAGCTTATACGAGAACAAACAATGATGAGCTTGAAATTCATTTAGGCTGGAGAGGAAGAATTGTTTTAAACCCTGAAACAAGTGAACAAATTCCTGAAATTAAAAGAAAAAGAACAGTGATAAACCAGCTTTCAAATGGCGAAGAAGCTGAAGTAAAAGCAGACGTGGTTGAAATTTACGAGCCTACTGTAATCAACTTATGCGCTAAATGCAAAACAATGACAAGAGAAGGGGTATGCCCTAAATGCGGTTCAACTGAAATGATCCCTTCCCTTATAGTAAACGCTGAACTTGACGACGGCACAGGAGTGATAAGAGGAACTTTTTACAGGGACGCTGCTGAAAAATTCCTTGGATTCAAAGCAACTGAATACAAAGCAGACAGTTCATTGTTTGAATTGAAAAAAAAGCAGCTTCTTGGAGAAGAATACATCGTATTCGGAAAAGTAAGAGAAGTTCCTGAATACAACAGACGTGAAATAATAATAAAAAATTTCAACAAGCTAAACATTGACTAAACTTTTTCCACAACAAGCTTGGACGAGAATTTGAAACTAAAAGAAACTGAACGAGGAGATGATGTAAAATGGCTAAAAAAGTAATCGAAGAAATTGAAGACCTTCCAGGAGTAGGCACAACAACAGCTGAAAAACTAAGAGACGCTGGCTTCACAACACTGGAGTCAATTTCAGTAGCAGCGCCAGGAGAATTAATGGACGCAGCTGGATTAGGAGAAGCAACTTCAATCAAAATAATAAACGCTGCAAGAGACGCTCTTGAAATAGGATTCGAGTCAGCTGACAAGATTCTTGAAAGAAGAAAACAAATTGCAAAACTTTCAACAGGAAGCGAAGAACTAGACAGCTTATTAGGAGGGGGGATTGAAACACAGTCAATCACAGAAGTTTACGGCAGATTCGGAAGCGGAAAATCACAACTTGCATTTCAACTAGCTGTTAACGTGCAGAAACCTGAATCAGAAGGAGGGCTTGGAGGAGCATGCTTGTTCATTGACACTGAATCAACTTTCCGCCCTGAAAGAATACAGCAAATAGCAGAAGCAAACGAAATGGATGTCGATGAAGTTTTAAAAAATATTTTCGTGGCAAAAGCATTCAACGCTGACCATCAGATGCTATTAGCTGAAAAAGCAAATGAAATCATTGAAGCCAACAACATTAAACTAATTATAGTGGATTCACTTACTTCAAGATTCAGAAGCGATTTCATGGGAAGAGGAACTCTTGCAGGCAGGCAACAGAAACTAAACCAGCACATGCATGCTTTGAAAAAATGGGCTGACTTGTACAACATCCCTGTTTTTGTCACTAACCAAGTAATGGCTAACCCAGGTTTATTGTTCGGTGACCCGACAACTCCAATAGGAGGACACATAGTAGGACACCAATCAACTTACAGGATTTACCTTCGCAAAGGAAAAGATGACAAGAGAATAGCAAGGTTAGTTGACTCACCAAGCATGCCAGACGGAGAAGCAGTATTCAGAGTAACCTCAAAAGGAATAACAGACTGAAGGTTACTCCTTCAACTTTTTTCTCTTGTTTTTTATACTCCTTTTTCTTTATTTTTTATTCAATGGCGCGCAGAAAAAAATCAATTCACTTGACATCAATTCTAACCCTAGTAATAATATTCAGCTTTGCTTACTTCTTCAACTTAATTCCTTTTCAAAACCAAACTCAGTCAATTCAACCTGATTCAACTCAAGTGTTTTTTTCACCTGAAGACAACTGCGACTTGAAAGTAATTCAATTAATTGACTCTGCAAATGAATCAATTGACATTGCAGTTTACTCCTTTACTTTGGATTCAATAGGCGATGCTGTTATAAGAGCCAAAAAAAGAGGAGTGAAGGTAAGGGTCGTGACTGAAAAGCAGCAAGTATCACAGTACTCTGAATATTGGAAGTTATTGAATGAAGGAATTGAAGTTTTTAATGACTCTAATTCAGCTTTTATGCATGACAAGTTTGCAGTTATTGACGGCAAAATAGTGCTTACTGGAAGTTATAATTGGAGCAGGCAAGCTACTGAAAGAAACAATGAAAACTTGATTATCATTTACAGTGAAGAAATTGCTTCTGAGTATGAAAAAGAGTTTGAAAAAATATTTGAAGAAGCAAAAGCTTCAGTTTAAAGAAAAAATTAATCTTTGCTTATTGCTTGAACTGGGCATGTGCTTATTGCTTGTTCCACGCAAGGTGCTTCAGTGTCTGCTCCTTGTTTTACTTGTGACTTGCCGTCGCTTCCCATTTCAAAAACTGCTCCGCATAAAGCAACGCATGCTCCACATCCAATGCATTTTTCCTTGTCAACACTAACCATTTTTACTCTCAACTCCTTTAATTTTTTTTCATTTTTAATTATGAATAAAGCGCTTTATAAAAGCGCTTTTGGGTTTTGAGGCACGCCGAACATTGTTGAAGCTTCGTTGTTTAAAGCAATTAAATTTTGCTTCCTGTCAACTAATTCATCGACGCTTGTTAAGTGAAGAGTAGCTGTTATCATTTGAAGCTCTTCTATTAAAGCTGAAACAAAGTTTTCAACTCCTTGTTCTTTGTCTGCATTAGCTGCTATTAGGAACGGGCGTCCCATTGCGCTTCCTTTGGAGCCAAGCATCATTCCTTTTGCCACGTCAAAGCCTGTGTTATGCCCCCCTGCTAATAGGATATCAAAGCTTGGTTTTTCATCCAAGGCGTTGAATACGCTTGCTGAGTCGATGTTCATTTCATTCATGATAAGCCATGGGCTCATTCCTGTTCCTCCTCCGAAACCATCTATTGTCAGGGATTGAATTGGCACGCCGTTTTCTTTTTTCAATTCATCAAGCGCTTTTATTAACCTGATTATTCCTTTTCCGTTTCCTGTTTTTGTAAATATCGGCATGTCTAGTTCCGCGTATTTCAGCATGTTTTCTTTTAGTTTTTCTGGTGTTAGCGCTCCTGGCATTGAGTGCCTTTGGAAAGTGCCGTCTGGGTTTTCTTCAATGTGGTAACCGTATTGCCTGTATTTTTCAGCTTCTTCTTTTGTTTGCACTTTTATTTCTCCACCGAGTCCCTGCTTGGCTCCTTGCCCGAACTTGACTTCAATTGCATGCGCTCCGTATTCCTTGGCCAACTCGTATGCTCCCATTTTGATGTCATGTCCGTTTCCCTGCACTATTACTGCTCCATAGCCATTGTAATTATCTAGGAAAGGCTGTATCCTGTTTTTTAACCCTTCTTTGCCGTAAGTTGCTATGACGTTTTCACCTATGCTCATTAAAATTCCAGCGCGGGCTGCTCCTTCAGCTAATTCTTTTCCAAGCGAATGCGCGACTATTGTTGAGCCCATTGCTGCTATTGCTAGCGGTGCTTTTACTTTGAATTTTCCGATTGTTGTTTCTGTTTTTACTTTTCTGAACACTACTTCTTCGCCGTATAATTCTGGAAGTATCTGCAAGTCCTCTAGGTTTGGTGTTCTTTTTTCTGCTCCGAATTGAGCTGCGCCGAATGGCTGTGGGAACAGGGTTTGCCCTGTCTTTGCTTTTTTGCCTATTTCACATTCTCCGCATTTTATACATGTTGAGCATAAACCGCTTTGAGTAACGTTGTTTGGAAAAGTTAATTTTGTGCCTGTGACTTTGTCAGCGTTTTTATGATACCTTAATCCTTTAACTTCAACCATTTTCTTCATCACTTCCTTTGCTTAATTGTTTATTGAAAAGTTGTTGTGTTTGTTATTTAATAACTTAATTGTTTTAAATGCTTGCCTGTTCAAGACAGAAAGAAGGTAAAAAGTTTATATACTCTTTTTGTTTTATTTCGTATTAATGGATGGCAGAGTAAAAACAGGAATTTACGGGTTAGATGAATTGATTGAAGGCGGCTTTCCTGAAGGCAGGACGATTCTTGTCACAGGAGAAGCAGGTACAGGTAAGACTATTTTTGCAATGCAATACGCTTACCGTGGTGCAATGGAATACGGCGAGCCAGCTGTTTACGTAACCCTTGATGAACGTCCTAAAATGCTAAGAGAGGATATGAAAAGATTCGGGTTTGACATTGAAAAAGCAGAGAAGAAAGGAGTGTTTGCCTTGATTGACGCTTCTTCAGCTAAAGCTGGTTATCAAAGCGATGAGAAATACGCTTTGCCTGCAATGGGAGTGGATGTTGACAGGCTACTGCTTAGAATAATGCAGGTTATTGACCAAATAGGAGCAAAAAGAGTAGTGATTGACTCTCTTGCTGGTCTTGGTTTTCACTTGTCAAACCAAAACGAAGTCAGAAGAGCAATTCTTAAAATCAATTACATGCTTATGAAAAACGGTGCTACGACTATAATCACTTCTGAAATAGATGAATCAGGAACAAACAAGTACTCCAAGTACGGCGTTGAAGAATACGTAGCAGACGGAGTTATTCTCTTAAGTTACTTGGGAAATTCAGGGCAAGGGGCAAACAGGACTCTTTTCATTAAAAAAATGAGAGGCACAAGCCACTCTGAACAGATTCTGCCAATTGAATTCACTTCAAAAGGATTCGTAGTAAAAAGACCAGAAGACGTGCTTTAAAAAAGTTAGTTTTCTTGTTCTCTTTTTTTAAGCAGCCTGACTACTGTTTCTAGTTCTGAGTAGGTTTTTATTTCAACTTCTAAGTCTGCTATTATTCTTCCGTATTTTCCAAGACGGTATGCTTTGAATTTTCCGTTTTCGTATTTTTCAAAGATTCCAAGTGCAAGTCCTCTGTTGATTGCTTGCCTTGTTGAAATCAAGCTGAGATTTAAGGCATTTGCTAAATCGCTTACTGTGTAATTTATTTTTTTACCATCTTCTTTAATGAACTTGCATATTCTTTGAACTGCAAGAGGCTTGTTTTGGTTAACATTTGCTTCAATGTCTTTTCTTTTAATTTCAACTTTTGCGATAGGTGGAAGGGCATAAGAAGATTCTTTTGGGAGAACCTTTCTATCTTGTTTTTCAGTAATTTCTTTTTTTGGTTTCTTGGTTTTCTTTTTAATGAAACTGGATGGTGTTTTTATTTTCGGAAGTTTAAAGCTTGTTAAAGCCTCTTTTTTAGAGTAAGCGTAATATGAAAACAATGCAAGCAGAAGCACGATTAACCCTAAATTAAAGTTGCCTGAACCTATAATGAAGCCTGTTGAAGAAGAAGTTTCTATTGGCTTGTCTTCTTCAAGGTTGTCCTCTTGCTGTTTTTTAACTTGCTTTTGTTGCAAAGGAGCTTGTGTTGGCTCAAAAGAAATGTTGAATGTTTTTGTAACTTTTTGGAGGGAATAAAAGCAAGTGACGTTGATTAAATTACTTCCTTTAATTAAAGGAATACTTGCAGTCCAATTAAAATCTTTTCCTTGCATTTCAACAGCAGAAGCATTGTTAATGGAGTAATTGCAAACTCCTCTTCTGTTTAAAACAATGTTCACTGTAAACAAGCTGCCTTCTTGGCTTGTGTTAATTGAAGTGAAATTAAAGGGGGTATAACCTCCTGCACCTCCTCCGCCTCCTCCGCCACTTGAACTAGGGGAAGGGGAAGAAGAAGGTGGATTGTTTTCATAACTAATTACATAAGTTAAATCGCTCATGCTGTTATTGTTATCAGAGGTTTTAATAAAACCGTTTTCTTCGATTGCTCCTTGTTTTACCCAGCTTGAGTTATCTGAGTAATTGCATTTTGAGTAATTGTCATAAACACATTTGTATAAAACATATGACTTCCAGTCTCCTTTCTTGTATTTGAAAACAAGCCCATTGACATGAAAATCGCCTGAGTGGCTCATTTTAATTTCCTTGTTTTTGGAGTATTCAAACAAAGGATTAGAACTTATTTCTTTTTCAGTTGCAGTTAAATTAATTTTAACCAATATTTTGTTTGTATTGTTTCCAGCTGACGCGTTGATGTATTCAACTGATTCATAATAAGACTCATTTTCATAGTAATAAACAATGTTAGTGTAATTGATTGAGTCATTGTTGCTTATGTTCATTAAAGCATAAGTTTTAAAATAACTTAATGAAGGTTCCACTTCTCCTCCGCTGTAATTCAAAATACCAAGCAAAGTAATGTTTACGCTTCTGTTCATCTCCAAGTAAACTTTTCTTGTTTCACCTGATTGTAGAACAAATTCTCCGCTTGTATTTGACCGCGTTCTATTTTCATATTCAATTTTATTAAAATGCCATTCAATTACCATTTGACTGTTAAATGGATTGTTGAAAACAAGAGGAACTCTAGTATAAGCAAAAGTTGAATTGCTTTGCTTTTCAACATCTTGTTCTTCTGCTTGTTCTTTGAAAATGTTTTCATGGGAAGTTAAAACGCAGTTGATTGAAGCATTTGAAGCACCTGCTAATGTCTTATTTATTACAAAGTAATTAGCATAATCAATTGTCTGCAGAGGGTTTCCATTTTCATAGCAAACTGAAGAAGGGTTTGAAGAGTAATACTTGAAATTTTCAATAAGAGAATGGTCCTCAGCATTTTGATTCTTAAATTCAAGAGTAAAATTATGATAAACGTTTTCAAGTTCCTGCGCATCTGTTTTATTGACTTCAGCTGTCAAATTATTCAAAACTTCATCATAAAAAACAACAACTTTCTCGTCAGTTTTATTTTTTTGATCTGACTCAACTTTTATCCTCACTAAGCTTATTTGAGGTTGTGAGTTATCATAAGTCAATTGAATCTTTTTCTCCTCATTTGGCTGAAGCAAATTAAAAAAAGACTCATTCAATACACCAAAACTCGTTGAAACAGAAACATTAGTTAAATTCTCATTTCCCTCATTTTTCACAGATACAATAAAAGGCTCAGTTAATTTATACTGCTGATTAAAAGAAATTGAAATAACGTTTGCTCCCTCCTCTTTTCCAAAAGATTGGGTAATATTATCAAGAGAGGACTTTGTTAGCAATATCATGTCTATATAAGCTTTATTTATCCCTGTTGCTCCACCATTCCAATTTAGGATAATGATGTGTGGATTTTTTATGGAATAAGAGAGATTAGTGGAGTAACTAAATCTTTTACTATAACTTAGATCCATTGTTTCAAACTTGGCTTTATTCGCATTTATAAGATTTATTTTAAAAATTAACCAATCTAAATCTTGTGTAGAAGTTTCATTTTGGGTAGTTGTAGATAAAGAATAGGCTGTCTTGCCATTATTCAAACCAATAATTGTTCTTGTTGAATCATATAACCATGTATAATGCTCCAAACCAATAAGTTTTGAAGGTGTTTCTTCTAATGCAATCAAAGATACATGATCATAATCAGCTGTCCCTTTAATTTTAGCATACAATGTTAAATTGGTATAATCAAAAGAATTTATTGTCCTTTTACCATTCCCTTCATCTGTACTCATATGATTTGTTTCATAGTACAACTCTCCTTCATTAATTTTATAAGTTGAAAAACCAGCACCAACATCAATTAATCCATCCAAATTATCAAAAAGGTTATGGTAAATAAAAACTTCTGAAGCATTACTTTTAGAATTTATATTGCTTTTATTTCCATAATAAAAATAGAATATTTGTCCATTCTTATCAATTACTGGTACTTTTACCCAAACATAAGAATTCCCTAACTTATCCCACCCCTTATTTATATCTTCATCAATCCAATAAGGTATTTCTTGTTCTTCTCCACTTGTTTGATTTAACCAAGTGAATCTTAAATCTGAGCCATCCTCATTAGTATGAGAATAGTTAATGTTGGAATTATTTAGCACAATCATTACTTGAAAATCAGTTAAAGTTGATGAAGAAGAAGTTAAGTTGAAAGGCACTCTGTAGTTGAAGTTGTCAAGGGCTTGGATAGAGGAAGATAAGAGAATCACTGCTGTGATGAAAAAAATTGTTTTGCTAAAATTTAATTTCATTTTAACAAATCACTGTTTAATTTAATTAATTTTCCTCCTTTAAAAAACCCTATGCTTTGTAACTCACTAATAGTAACACTATATTGAAATAGTTAAATTTATAAATGTTTTGTTTTGCGTTAAGTTTGGTTTGTTTCAGTAAACAACTAGTTATTGTTTCAACTGTTGCTGGTTTTTTAAAGGGTTTGGTTAAAAGAATACTTGGAATGGTTGGAATGCGTTTGATTTGAGTTTCAACTGTTCTTTAATAACTTGTTAAAAAGAGGTGGTTTTGAAATGAATGAAGTTTCAAATGGATTAATGAAACTTGGTTTAACCCAGTATCAGAGCAGTGCTTTGAGCATTATTTTAGAAAACGAAGGCTGTTCAGCTGAAATTGTTTCTGAAAAAGGAGGGATTCCAATTACAAAAGTTTATTCAGTGCTTCAGTCCTTGGAATACATGGGTTTTATAAGAGCAAACTTGGAAAGACCTAAGAAATACTTCAGCATAGGAGTTGATGAAATTTTCAATTCTCTTATTGAAAGAAAAAAACAGGACTTGACTCAGTTAAGAAAAGAAGCAAAAAAAGCATTAAAGGTAATAAGCAAACAGCTTTCAGTTGCAGCTGCTTGAAAACAATTTTCAACCATGTTTAACATTTTTATACCTTCAATGCATTGTTTTAAAGCATGGAAAGAGAACCTGTTGGAATTGAAGGATTTGACAAGCTTATTGAAGGAGGCTTCCCAAAAGGAAACAGCGTGCTGATAACAGGAGCACCTGGAACAGGAAAAAGCATTTTCTCAATGCATTTCCTACACACAGGAGCAACAGAATACGGACAGAAAGGATTATACATAAGCTTTGAACAAAACATTGAAGACTTGTATAATCAAGCTGAACAGTTTGGAATGGATTTCCGTAAACTAGAAGCAAAAGGATTAGTTAAGTTCATTTTCATTGACATTTCACAAAGGCAATTAGCTGAAGGAGAAACACACATTGACTTAATCAAGAGAGAAATTCAAACATTCAACCCTTCAAGAGTAGTTGTTGACTCCCTCTCTCCCCTTGCTAACATCCCAATTGCACCTGACGAGTTAATGAGTTACGGTTTAGTTTCTGACATTTCAAGTTTCATGCCTACAATACCACAAGAGCTTATGACAAGGTTCCAAGTGCACAGGCTTATAATGGTTTTGAAAAAAATGCCAGTGACTTCAATTGTAATCAGTGAGATCCCAAAAGAATCAAAATGGCTTTCAGCTGACCACGTATCTGAATTCATGGCAGACGGAGTAATTCTCTTAACTTACGAGCAAGCTGAAACAACAATGAACAGGACGCTTTCAATTGAAAAAATGAGAGCAACAAGACACGAAGAAAGCATAATGCCAATGCACATAACTTCAAAAGGAATAGTAATAAAAAGACCAGAATCAATCCTCTAAAACTAATTCAATCCCATTACCTTCATTAAAAATAAAATAACTCTTTGCTTTTTTCCTCTGATCTATCTTTTTCTTATTTACCTCTTCATAACCCATTAAATAAAACAAGTCCCTTGACTCAAGCCCAAGCTTTTTCTCTTCCCTTATCCTCGCTTTCGCTCCCTTATAAATCCCATTGAAAATAAACTTGTAATAACCGCAATCCCAATACCTAACAAGACGAAAATTGTCAACCAAGTTCCTTGCTTTCACTGAAGGATAATGATAATTTTCAATAAACTCCTCATTCCTCTTCTTGTTTTCAACAATTCTCTGAACGTCAATTTCCTTTGCTTTTTTTCTAATAACAGCTCCTGTTTTTTCATAACCCCTGACTTTCAACTCATCATAAAAAAGCCAGCCATAATTCACCCCAAGTTCATAATCAGACAATTCCTCAACTTCTTCATAAAGCCTCAGCTTCTCTTCATTATTTAAACTAATTGCAGGAGTAGTTAACTTCAAAAAATCAATGAAAGGAACAAACTTGTCAATTTCCATCACGCCCCTGTCAATCAGATGAAGTACACTCAAAGCAATTTCCTTCTGCTCAAGCGCTTTAAGAAAATCAGCATACTCCTCATAATCCCTATCAAAAGACTTGAATGCATTAACGCTTTCATCAATTAATTTCTTAAACCCATTTTTTCTGTAAGCTTTTTTCAACACAACTTCTTCCTTAAACTCATTAAAAAAAGAGTAACTGTTTTCAGAAAAAAAGAAGTAATCAGGAGAAACAGCAGAAGGAAAAAAGCTATTCTTAAAATTAAATTTTTTTTCCAACGCCTTGAAAGAAGTTAAAATGAAGTAATTTTGAACAATTGCCTTAATTGAAGTGTCCCTCTTCTCCTTTTTCAAAAAACCTAACTTCTCCTTTGTCCGCATTTAATTCAACCATTACCTCTTTTTCCAAACTAGGCGCGTCAACACCAACAACACAAGGGATATTAAATTCACGAGCCAAAACAGCTCCGTGACTCAAAACTCCTCCGTTACGAATAACTAGTCCTTTAATTTTGTTTAAATTAAAAACATTAGCATCAAGCTTGTCCAAAACAATAATTCCCTCTTCATCTAAACTATGGACAAGACGCGCCCTGACAAAACCAGGGCACGCTGTCTCTCCTTTAAAAATTTTCATGTCTCCCTCTCCCTTTTTATTCATCTGGATCTGTCAAAGGAGACTCGTCAAAAAGTCCAACACCCATTTACATTTACCTCCTTAAAAGTAACATAAATTATTAAAACGTTTATTTAAAAACCTTGTCACGACAAAAAGCGATAATTGTGTTTATTGTTTTAGCATCAAATCTGCATCTGCCAATCTCTTAATTTCCCTAACAGGACATAATTTGCTTTTTTCAATTCCCTTACCTTTTCAGAACCTGTGAAAAACATTGCTGCTTTCAATTCATCTTCTAACTGATCCATATACTCAACTAACCCCTTAACACCATTATCATGGTATTTTTTCAAGAAAGGAAGAGCGATTCCTGTCAAATCTGCCCCTAATGCTATTGATTTTGCAATATCAAGTCCTGTTCTCACTCCTCCTGTTGCAATTAAAGGCAGTTCAGCTTCTTTTGCTTCTAGTATTGAAGCTGCTGTTGGAATACCCCAATTTTTAAACTCGTCTGCGTTTTTGCCTGAACGCAGGCTGTCTACAACAACCCAGCTCGTCCCACCTGCGCCTCCGACATCAATTGCTTTTACTCCAGCTTGCTTAAGCTTCAAGCTAGTCTCCTTGGATATGCCATTACCAACTTCTTTTGCAATAACTGGTATGCTTAGCGTGTCGCATAAGTTTGCGAGTGCTTCGTATGTGTTTGAAAAGTCAACATCTCTTTCATCATCTTTTTGAAAGAATTCCTGTGCAGGATTCAAGTGCACGCACAGGGCATCTGCTTCTATTGCATCCATTGCTTCTTGAATCTGGGTTGTTTTAAACTGCTTTATCTGGCTTATTCCAATGTTTCCAGCTAAGAAGATGTCTGGAGCTATGTCCCTTGCTTTATATGAATTTATTTTCTCAGGGTTTTCAATCATTGCCCTCTGTGAACCGAAACCCATTCCAATTCCTTTTTCCTGCGCTGCTTCTGCAAAAGCCCTGTTTATCTCCTCTGCTTTTGGTATTCCTCCTGTGCACGCAGCTATCATCAAAGGGAACTTGAATTTTTTGCCTAAGAAAGAAACAGAAGTGTCAATTTTATAATAATCAAATTCAGGCAAAGCTTCATGTTTAAGAACCACGCTTTCAAATAATGTTGAACTTGTTTCAACTTTTTCTTCTAAGCATATTCTTAAATGCTCTTCTTTTCTTGTAAGCGTTTTTTCATTTGCCATTTTTCCAACCGACTATTTATTTCACAATGGTGCCAATTACTTTTTTGTTTGCTAATGCCTTTCTTACCCTGCCTTTTTCATTGGCATTAATTAAAATTGTTTCCACTCCTTTTTTTCTTAATTTCATAAGCTCGTTTATTTTTTTCATCATGCCCCCAGTTACATCTATATTAGTCGAGCCTGTTATTGCTTTTTTCACTTCTTTCAAATTTTTTTCAGTTATTAGAGGAATAAGTTTTGCATTTTTATCTTTTTTAGGATCTGCTGTGAAAACCCCATCAACATCTGTTGCATGTATCACTTTCTCAGCACCTAGTTTTAATGCAAGGTAAGGTGCAATTTCATCTCCTGATAAAATGGAACATTTTTGGCTCTCATCATAAGCTGGCACGCCATAAAGCACAGGAACAAGCCCAATTTCAAGCATTTTTTTCACAATTTCATGGTTCATTTTTTTCATTTTTCCTTTGCTCATGATCGCGCTTGCAGATGCTTGCACTGGAATGGCGGGAACTCCTGCTTTTATTAATTCATTGCATACTATTGCATTTAGCTCATTTTGAAGTTTTTGAGTTTCAGCAAAAGCCAGCACTTGCTTTTTGTTTTTAATGCCCTTGTGTATTCCTGTTTTTTTCACTATCTGGTGCCCGTAGCTCCCTGCTCCATGAATCAAAATTAAATCGCCTTTATAACTGCTTACTTCTCTCGCAATTCTTTTAAGTGCTTTATAATTCACTTTAGGTGTGCTGCTTTTCCTATCAGTGATTATGCTGCCGCCTATCTTAAGTATTTTTAAACTTTTCATTTGATCCTTTTGCCTCTTTTAAAATTCTCTATTTATCAGGTAATCTGCTATTCCAAGCAGGTATTCTTTTCCTTCTTGTTCTAATTCAGCGTTTTCAATTGCAGAAATTCCTTTTTTAGCATATTCTATTGCAAGATTTTTCGAGTATTCTAGAGAGCCTGTTTCTTCAATTATTTTCTGCGCTTCTTTGACGTCTTCTGGTGTTATGTCTTGCTTTCCTAGGAATGATTTTAATTTTTCATTTTGTTCTGGTGTTCCTTTTTCAAGAGCTTTTAGTATTAGAAGTGTTCTTTTTCCTTCTTTTAAGTCGCTTCCAACTGGTTTTCCTAATTTTTTTTCATCAGCATAAATTCCAAGTATATCATCTTGTATTTGGAATGCTATGCCTACATTTTCTCCATATTGTTCCATTAGCTCCTGTTGTTCTTTTGTGCCTCCTGCTAGTATTACTCCTATTTGCAGAGGGCCTGTTATTGTGTAAAGGCTTGTTTTGAATTTATGAACTGTCAGCACATGCTTTTCTGTTACCTGTTCAACTGGAAGTTTTTCAACTATTAAATCAAGTGCTTGTCCATAACCAGTGTACCTTGCTATTTTTGAATATTTTTTTATTGCTTCAATTTTTCTTTCAGCTGGAAAGTTTGACAAGGCTATTAATTCAGGTCCGAATGTTTCAACTATGTCCCCTGCATCTATTGCTATTGAATTACCAAAATGTTCTGCTTCTTCTGGCATTCCTTTAAGTTTCTCTTCAAACCACTCTTTGTATATCCTGTGTACTGTTTTTCCTCCTCTTCTTAAATCATCCCTGTCCATCACATCATCATGTATTAACAAATAACCTTCCATTGTTTCAACTGCAAGGGCAGCATCATAAATAGAATCGATGTCTTTTCCCCCTACTGCTCTGTATCCTTCAACTACGAATGCAGGGCGTATTCTCTTTCCTCCTCTTAAGTTATATTCATTAATATGCTCTGATAACTCTTTTATATATTCAATTGCTTCTGATTCCATTACTGCATGCTCTAGCTTTTCATGAAAATACTTGCTTAGTCTTTTGTCAACTTCTTGCTTGTGCTGTTTCAATTTTTCAATTGCATTCATTTAACAATCACATCCTGAATTTTTTAAAATAGTTAAAAAAATTATAATTTAGACTTTATTTAACCTTTTCCACGTCACAAGTCGATTATTTTTTTGTTTTTTGTTTGTATTGCTTTTGCTTACTGTTCTTTTTTCAATTGTTTTTGAATCTGCTTGGCTAATTTTATTGCTTCAGTTGACCTTTTTTTAATTAGTTTTGTTCCTGTTTTAGTATAGAATCCTTTTTTAATTGTTTTTTCAGCTTCTTTCAAGTAAAATTGAATTGCTTTGTCTATGCTCCAGTTTAATTCGCTTGCTTGAGCTATCCATCTTAAAAAACCATAGTAACCAGCTGCATCAAGCTTGTCAGCGTCAAATAAAACTTTTGCTTCAAGTGTCTCTGGTTTTACTTCTGAACGCCTGCTGTGTGCTTCTATTGCGTGGCAGATTTCATTAATTTCTTTTTTTGTCAATTTTTCTTTTAGAAGTAGTTTGCGTGCTTTTTTGCTTGATTCAAGAGCATGGTTTCCTTTCAATTCATGCGCTGTTTCTCTCACATAATCATGCAGTAAAGCAGAGTATTTTAAAATTTTCAAATTTGCTTTTTCTTCTCTTCCAATTAACTCAGCGTTTTTCATGACTCTTTGAATGTGCATGAAGTCATGCGCTGAACCTCTTTTTTCCTTCTCAAATTTTTCCTTCACTTGCTTTTCTAATTGCTTAAAAGTCATGCTTCTAACCTTAATCTTTTCACTGCAAAATCCTTGTCAAGAGAAGCTAGGAAAGGACCTAGTTTCGGCCCCCTGCTTTTTCCAAGTAACAATTGATAAAATGTCATGAAAGCAATTTTTACAGGTATCTCTTTTGCTTTTGCAGTGTTGAAAATAAACTGCTGAAGTTCCTCTCCTGTTGCTCCTTTTTCAATTTCATCAGCTGTTTCTTTCAGCAGTTCTTTCATTTCATCGCTCCACGTATTCAATCTTATGTCTTCTGCTATTTCTTTCAAATTCTGTTTAACTGTGAACTTGAATTGTTCAGGAGCGTATTTCTGAACCCAGTTCCAAGCTAACTGTAACCTCTTATCTGCATGCTCGTAAGGGTGCCCTGTTTTTTTCAAAATCTCCCTCGCCTTTTCAATGTCTCCGAGTGCTATTTGTATTGCGTTGACGCATACTGAAAATTGAGGCAAGTCAACGTACTCATCTGTAAGTTTAGCTAATTCATATTTTCTTATTTCATTTTCATCTTTTTCTTCTATTTTGCCGTAGTACATTTTTTTTGCTTTGTCAAAGTAGTTATAATCATTTAATAGGTCAGCATCAAATGAAATTTCAAATGACTTGTTTATTTTTGCAGTATACAAGTACCTGACTACTTCTGGTTCATAAACTTCTAACAACTGCCTTACTTTTATGACATTTCCTGTTGAGGAACTCATTTTTTCTTTCTGTCCCTTGAAATAAATAAATTCATACATTGGGCCTATTGGTGGCTCTTTTTTGAAAACTTCTTTCATTATCCTAATTCCAGTATCCCAGCTTCCTCCTGCTGCTTTATGCTCTTTTCCAGATGACTCAAAATCAACTCCGTAATAAGCCCATCTCATTGGCCAGTCGCTTCTCCATCTAAGCTTAACCCTTCCTCCTTTTTGAAAATTTATTCTTCCTTCATGCCCACAGTAATTGCATTTATAACTAACTTCATAACCGCCCTCATACTTAGCTGTTGTCTTATCCCTCCAGCATTTTTCACAGTAAACCTCCACGCACAGCCAGTTTTCAGGCAAAGGTTCTTTTCTGAACTTGTTTAAAATTTCTCTTATTTTATCATTATTCTCTAACGCTGTTTTTAAGTAGTCAGCATAGATTCCTTTCGGATACTCTTTTGAAGAATGCAAGTACTCTACGTGTATGCCTACTGCTTCGTTTTCTTGTTGCACTGGCGCTTCGTGGTGTTCTGCATAATTATCATGACAACCATGTGGGTCAGGAACTTTAAACAAAGGCATCCCTATATACTGCTCCCATTCTTTTGGAACTCCTTTAGGCACTTTCCTGAACCTGTCGTAATCGTCCCAATAATAAATGTACCTTGCTTTTACTCCTTTGTCTAAAAGCGCTTTGTAGACGAGTTCTTGCGTCATTGTTTCTCTGAAGTTTCCAGCATGCACTGTTCCAGAAGGAGTGATTCCACTTTCCACTATGTATTCTTTTTTTTCAGGATTGCGTGCAATGATTTGCTCCGCATACTTGTCTGCCCAATGCAGTGCTTTTTTTTCATCAGCCATAAAAATCAGTTAAAAGTTTGTATCAATCGATCACGTGCGCTTCGTTTAGTGGTCTTTTTTGTGTAAACGGGCCCGAGGGGATTCGAACCCCCGGCACTCGGATTAAGAGTCCGACGCTCTGACCATTTCAGAAGCTCTTCCTCATTTTTTTAATCAATAAGAAGTGGAGCTTTGACTGAGCTACGGGCCCGTGTTGTTGTTGCGTTGTTTTATAGTATTTCTTTGTTTTTAAGTATTTTTGTTTTGCCATTCATGTAAGGAACCAACACTTTTGGTATTATTATTGAACAGTCTTCTTGCTGGTTGTTTTCAAGTATCGCTACGAGTGCTCTGCTTGTTGCGATTCCAGTTGCGTTGAGCGTATGGACATATTCTTTGTTTCCTCCTCTTTTGCCATATTTTATGTTAAGTGCTCTTGATTGGAAGTCCACGCAGTTTGAACTGCTTCCAACTTCTTTGTATTGCTTTTGCCTTGGGAACCATGCTTCTATGTCATATTGTTTTGCATTTTTTATTGACAAGTCTCCTGCGCAGATTTCAATTGTTCTGAATGGAATTTCAAGTGCTTTGTATAGTTCTTCTGCGTTTGCGTGCAGTTCTTCTAAGTATTTTTTTGAGTCTTCTGGCTTGCTTAGGATGATTTGTTCTACTTTGTTGAATTGATGCATTCTGAACAGTCCTCTTGTGTCTACTCCATGTGCCCCTATTTCTTTTCTGAAAGCAGGGCTTACTCCAACAAGTTTTATTGGGAGTTGTTCTTCTGGGATTACTTCATTTGCGAACAATGCTATTAATGGGTGTTCTGCTGTTGCTATTAAGTAATTGTTTTCGTCTTGTATTTTGTACATGACGTTTTCAAAGTCTTCCATGTCAACGATTCCTTCGTATGCTTTTTTGTTAAGCATTAGAGGAGGAGTGACTAAACTGTGCCCTTTTTTCATGAGGAAGTCAATTGCGAATTTTTGAAGAGCTAAGTCAAGTAAAGCCAAGTCATTGAATAAGTAGTTGAATCCTCTTCCACTTGCTTGAGCTGCTTTTTCAAAGTTTCCAATGTTCAGTTCTTCTATTAATTCAGCATGGTTTTTTAATTCAAAGTTGAATTGTTTCGGCTCTCCCCATTTTCTTATTTCTACATTGTCTTGTTCATCTTTTCCTTCTGGCACTGTTTCATCAAGCATTGCTGGGCATGCTAAAATAAGCTTGTCTAATTCTTTTTTCACTGCATCTATTTCTTGTTCTGTTTGCTTGATTTCTTCTTTTAGTTTTTTCATTTGCTGTATTTGTTCTTGTGACTTCGTTTCAGCTATTTCTTGACTTACTTTGTTTTTTTCATGCTTTTTGTTTTCAAGTTTTGTTTTTAATTCCCTCCATTTTTTGTCTGCTTTTATTAACTTGTCTAGGGGGTAATTGGAGTGTCTTTTTTCAAGCATTTTTTTAACTTCTTCTGGTTTTTCCCTGACTATTTTTATGTCAATCATTTTGCTTTCACTGATTAATGTTGTGTCTTTTTTGGTTTATATAATGTTTAGAAAGCTGAAACTAAATTAACAGAAAATTAGAAACAGAATGCGCTCGCCGGGATCATCGGCAATTTTTAACAAAAATTGCATTTAATGTGACCACATTCAGCTTTGCTGAAGTGCTCATTTTTCATCTTATAATTCTTAATTGCCTTCATCTTGTTTTAAATGCGCTCGCCGGGATTTTCGCTTGCGAAAAGTTCGTTGAAAGAACTTTAGCGCAAAATTGAACCCGGGCCGATAGATTGGCAATCTACCATCATAACCACTAGACAACGAGCGCATTAAATTCAATATAACTATTACATTACTTCAAATTTAAGTTTTTCTTTTGGAAACGTGCAAACAATCTTTGATTGTTTGACGGTTCAATTAACTTCGTTAATTGCAACACTTACCACTTTCTTTTTTCTAAAAAGAAAAGGGAGGGAGCTAGGCGACCACCACTTTCTTTTTTATAATTATATTCTCTTCTCAGTATTTTTTCTTTTGGGAAACTTACCCTTTTCTTTTTTTAAAAGAAAAGGGGAGCTAGGCAACGAGTGCATTTTTTTGTTGTTGAAGTGGGAAGGGCGGAATTTGAATCCGCGACACCCAGGTTTCTGCGAAGCTTTTTCTTCGCTGAAAAACCACTTAAAGTAAAATGGTTTTCTCTTCAGCCTGGCGCTTTCGGTTTGCATCTGCTTTTTGAAGCAGGGTTGCATACTCCCGGGCTGAGCTACCTTCCCATTTTAGAGTATTTTGTTTTATGGCTTTTTTCATTTAAAAAAGCAATTGATGAAAGCAAAGATAAAAAGAGTAACGTAATCACAACTTTTGCCTCGTTAGAGGCAAAACATTTTCAAAAACCTTTGGTTTTTGAACAAGACTGCTAAACGTAAGCGCATGCAGTCTGTTTAATGGACTTTGCTTTTTTAAAGCAAAGGTTTGAGCAGTTTAACTGCGATTGAATTTGTTCAACAAATTCCTAGCGGGCCCGACGGGAGTTTCGCCGAACCGCGGGGGGACACATTCCCCCCTCAGTTTTAGGGAATTCCTGATCCCCCTTTGTTTAATATTAATTCTTCCTGTTAAACGGGCCCGACGGGAATCTCGTCAACTGTTCCCAGCTGAAAGCGGACTATTTTTCTTTTTTTTAAAAAAGAAAACCAGACGACTGAACGAAGTGAACGTCATCTAGCCCGCCAGCCGGATACGGCTGCTTTCGAACCCACGACACCTGGATTAAAAGTCCAGTGCTCTAGCCATTTCAGAAGCTCATCCCATCTTGATTTGAGAAGGAGCTCTGACTGAGCTACGGGCCCATTTTTTTATTTTTTTTGTTTTGTTTTTGTTTTTTGTGTGTTTTTGTTGTGAGCATTATTTATTTTAAACTTTTAATTTATAAACCTTATTGTATGAGTGTTTTTGTGTTGAGGTTGGGGCATAGGAAGTTTCGTGATAAGAGGGTTAGTACTCATTGTGGTTTGGTTGCTCGTGCTTTTGGTGCTGATAAGATTTTTTATTCAGGTGAGAAGGATGATAAGTTGCTTGAGAGTATTAAGAAGGTTAGTATGAGGTGGGGTGGGGGTTTTGAAGTTGAGTATGTTAGGAATTGGAGGAAGTTGATTAAGGAGTTTAGGGGTGTGAGGGTTCATTTGACTATGTATGGTTTGGAGTTGGATGAAGCGGTTTCTGAAGTTAGAGAAAAGGCTGTGGGTAAGGATGTGTTGGTTGTTATTGGTGGTGAAAAGGTTCCTGGTGAAGTGTATGGTTTGGTTGATTTTAATTTAAGTGTTGGCAATCAGCCGCATAGTGAAATTGCTGCTCTTGCTTTGTTTTTGGATAGGTTGTTTGAAGGCCGTGAGTTTAAGAAAGTATTTGAAGGTGGGAGAATTAAGGTTAAGCCAAGTGCAAGAGGCAAGGTGATTATTAGAAAAGAAGAGAGGGAATGAAGAGGAGTAAAGGTATATAAATGTGAAAAAGCAAAAGGTTAATAAGATGGTTTCTGGTTTTGTGAATTTGAAGGACGAGCTTGTTAAGGATTTTATTGTATCAAGGTATAGTAATGAGGCTTATTCTATTTTGCTTGCTTTGGACAGAGAAGGGAAGACAGATGAGATGATTGCAAAAAAAGTTAAACTTAAGGTTAATGAAATAAGGGCTTATTTGAATCAATTGCATTATGATGGAATAATTTATTACACTAAAGAAAAAGCAAAAGACAGCAATTGGTATACTTACACTTGGTTTGTGAAAAAAGAGAGGATAAGCGAGTTGTTGAAAGAAAGATATGTTGAATTGCTTGAAGAGTTGAAGAAAAAACTTGAGTATGAGAATACTTATACTTTTTTCAAATGCAAGAAAGGGTGCAGTAAGCTTCCTTTTGAACTTGCTTTTGAATATGATTTCAAATGCCCTGAATGCGGAGGGGTTATGAAAAGTTATAACAACAGCAAGGATAAGAAAAAACTTGAAAAAGAGATAAAGCAGATAGAGGAATTTTTGAAAAAACAGGAAGAAGATGAAGTTAATTTTGAAAAAAGCAAGAAACAGAAAAGTTTGAAACAGGAAAAGAAAAAAACTGTGAAAAAAGAAGTTAAGAAAACAGCCAAGAAGAAAGCAGTTGAAAAGAAAAAGAAGACAGGGAGAGTTAAGTCAAAAAAAGCAGTAGCAGTGAAACAAAAAAGCAGGAAAAAGAAGCAGAAGGCGAGAAGCAAGCCAGTTAAAAAGAAGAAGACTGCAAAGAAGGGTTAGATTATTTCTCTTATTTTAGGTATTTTAATGCCCTGTGGTGTTATTTCAAGAGGATGTATTGAAGTGTCTTGAGCTGTGCCTATTAATTTTCTGACGCTTATTGTTCTGATTAATTCGCTTCCTTTTTGAATGATGTCAAGTTTTATGACTCCATCTAACACGAATTCTTCTAATCCGTAAGTGCTTAGCTTGTTTGAACCTGATGAAATTTCAGATAAGAAAAGAGCAGTTGCTCCTGTGTTTTTAATCATGTTTTTAAGTTCGATTATTCCTTTTCTTAGCTTGTATTCATCTTCAAAAAACTGCCCTATTATTGTAAGTGAGTCAATCACTACTTTTGTAGAGTTTGTTTTATCAATTGTGTCTTCTAAGTCAGAGACAAATGTTTCAAATTGGTACAATTCATTTTTAACTATGTTGAATTGCTTTTGCTTGATTTTTTCTTCAAGGTCCCAGTTGAATGATGAGAATTCTTCAAGTATTTCGTTTTTGTCTCTTTCAAAACTGTAGTAAAGGGAAGTTGCTTCGTTTCTGTAAAGGTATTCTCCTGCAAAAATTGTTGTTCCTGCTCCTGCTTGTCCTGTTAGTAGTATTGAGCTTCCTTTAGGCAGTCCTCCTTGTATCAAGTCATCGAATCCTTTGATGTGGGTTGGTACGCGTTCCATTGTTTAATTTAACACCTCTTTTAGTTTTTTGTGTCTGTTTTTTGTTTAAGTAGGAACAGGGTTAAAAAAGAGTATGTTTTAGTTTAAAGCTTGTTTGAAGTGGTAAAAAAAGAGTTTGTAAGAAACCCTGTGAAGGGCTTCTTAAAGGGGTTTTTTGTTTTTATTGTCTAACCTGCCAGTTTCGCATCTTGTAAAGCAAGAGCGAAACGAAGCTCGTTAGGGCTGTTATTCACAGTCTGCATAGATTGTTCCTGTGTCT